>Ga0185307_1000015_pt1 | contig 135763 bp, 157 predicted proteins | sample LHCtaG_FD_128010 | JGI IMG/M metagenome (GOLD analysis project Ga0185307, IMG submission 128010) | Hot spring microbial communities from Little Hot Creek, USA to study Microbial Dark Matter (Phase II) - LHC4sed_matched (SPADES... | ecosystem: Environmental > Aquatic > Thermal springs > Hot... | reverse complement strand
GTTGTTCCATCGCCAACCTCATCATCTTGTGCTTTTGATATTTCCACCATCATTTTTGCAGCTGGATGCTGAACATCCATTTCTTTGAGAATAGTAGCTCCATCATTAGTTATAGTAATATCTCCAAAACTATCAACAAGCATCTTATCCATACCCTTAGGACCAAGAGAAGTCCTAACGGTTTCAGCTAAAATTCTGGCAGCCATAATATTAGCTCTCAAAGCATCTCTGCCAATGGTTCTTGAAGTGCCTTCCTTAAGTAACAATATTGGTTGACCACCATAAACACTCATCACTTTCACCCAACCATATCCATAAATTCCTCTTATTTATTTTTTACTTTTATATCAGTTGATTTAATGATTTTTCTGGGCCCGGTGGGATTTGAACCCACGACCACCCGGTTATGAGCCGGGCGCTCTACCTAGCTGAGCTACGGGCCCACTTTTACATTTTACTATTTTATTTTCGTGTTTTCTATTTAAATAGTTTTGTTTATAGCGCCGGGGGCAGGACTCGAACCTGCGACCAACGGGTTAACAGCCCGCCGCTCTTCCACGCTGAGCTACCCCGGCAAACCTCTAATCCTATAATTTTTCTCAATCGATTATTTTAATCTTTTATTGTTTCCAGTATAGATATTATACTCCATAGCCTAACTCTTGTATGAAGCGGCATATTTGGATCTTGTGATATGTCTTCCAATATGTTAATGGCATTAGCAGCTCTAACCCCTAAACTTAATTTTTCATTTTGCAACATTTTTATGGCATTGTTTGCAGCACCTCTGATATTTCTTGGAACTCCTGTATCATTTACTATTGACTGTAACAATGCTATAGCTTGCTGAACTTTGCCTTCAAGCATATGTGGTCACCATCAATATATATGCATAATACAGCTGACAAATTTATAATTATATTCTCAATAAATATTTATTTGGTGTATCTCATTGAGCGATACTGGAAATAGTGACAGGAAAATCAAGGAAATGGCTGAATTGTTAAAAGAAGGTGCAACAATGTTATCGTATATATGTCCTGAATGCAAGGTTCCATTATTTAAGTTAAAGAATGGAACTATAATATGTCCTTCATGCAAACGTAGGGTCTTGTTGTCAAATGAAATAGATATTAAAAGTGAAATCATGAGAAAAAATATTGAAAATAAATTTGATTTTAAGACATCTATTGAAAATATAAAAGAAAAAATATACAATAAAATTAACATGATGCTAGAAGAGATTGATAACACGAATAACCCTGATAAAATTGACAGTTTTCTATCCATCATTGAAAGACTTATTCGTATATTAAAAGAATTACAATAATTGGTGCATCTTAATGCGGAAGACCATTATACCTAGGCATTATCACTTTTCATGCTATATAGAAGCAAAAAATACAAATGTTGTGCTAAAAGAATTCATAATAGAAAGTTTACTTTCACTAAATGGTCTTTTAAAAAATATTCCTCTTTCTGTTTCAGACAAAGATTATGAAATTTCCGGTGTTGCACAAATATTTATTATCCGCATATACGGTGATTCATTCGAAGTAAAATTAACGAAAAACTATGGAAAAATAAAGAATTTTTCCCCCAAAAATTTAAAATATGATGGTACCTTATTTATTGAAATTCAAATAAAATATTATTATTTTGAAAAAAACATCAAGAAGTATTGCTGGTCTGATAATTACATTTTCTCAATAAAACCCATTACCAATGAAATGGTAAATCTAAATATTTCTCATGTTCGTGGGCTTGAAAGAGTATCCATTGAAACGCTTTTCAATATTTTCTATTTTTCACTGATAAATATGTTCAGAGCTAGTAATATACCGCTAGAAAATGTTAGATTTATTAGAATATTGGGTTAGCAGACTCTTTAATTTAATGGCGATTTTGAACATTATTTAATGGTAAAATTAATGTTAGAGGTGGGATTTTAACATTAATTTACTGGTAAATGTTTTGGATCGTTATTGTTTTAAGATTTTGAGGGATTCTTGGGGATTATCTTGATTGTATTAATTATATTATTATTGATTTGAGAATTCCCTTCTTTATTTCTGGATGTATAGGCACTATTACAATGTATATCTTTGTTGGTGTTTTCTTTTTCAATTTGACGTGGCTTCCTTTTCTGCCATTACTTCGAAACCTGCTTTTGAAGGGTAAAGCTCAATGTCCTCCTTAAGGTTGTTTGAGGCTTCATCAACGCTTTTTCCATGGCTTGCAATGTCCAGCTCTGGATACCAAGAAACATACCAGTTGTTCTCCTTTCAAACCACGCTTGAAAACGTCAATTTTTCACCCATAACAGGCACCTCAAACATATAAAGACCCTATGCTTTGTTAAATGCTTTGAACATGCTTATATAAGAGCATTTATGAAAATGCTCTTTTCCAAAGCGGTTATGCATACAATATTCTTCTGGGTCTTCCGGCATTGTCATAGCCATTTCATACTGCGGTGAAACAGCTTTCCTAACTTTTGTGTACATGTCTGTCAGGGTTTTCTGTTGGGTTGTTTTGAGAGTTTTTGGTGAGGCGGAATATTTCCCCGTTGCTAATGTCGCTCGCCCCCAAGACTATTGAAAGTGTAGCAGCGAGCATAGATAAGGCTGAATTTCATTGCTTTTGGGGCGTGGGAGCACAGCCTTGCAATGTATAGAGTTAGGCATAGGGCGTTCGAGAGTTCTTCAAAGGTTTCCCCCCTCATGCCTTAAGTGTAGTCGGGATTTCGCCTTAAAAGTCAAGTCTAGATAGGCACCCATTATTTTTTTGAAATCCGGCATAAAATTTTTGAGGGCTTCTGAAATAGCTTTGTAAAGGCTGGGATTGATGCAAGGGCTTTAGTTTTATCAGCTATAGCCGTATCCTTCGTTTATCAAACTATCCTATACTTGTTGCAATATCTTGTTTTAAACGAAATTCTCACGTCAATGGTGGTCTTCTGGATTTTCGGGGATTTAGGCAGAATAGGCTGGGGTGAACTTTACATTGTTGCAGTAGTATTCTTGGGGATAGTTATCCCTTACTTTCTTTACAGAAGCATAGACTATGACCTCATGCTTAGTAGTTATGAACTTAAAAAGTCTGCTGGAATAAGCCCTGAGAGAATAAGGATTGAAACAACAATTATAGCCACTTTTGAAACAGCCATAGCAACATCCTTAGTGGGCATAATATGCTTTGTCTGTCTTGTGGCTCCTCACGATGCAAGGCTGATAGTAGGGAGTGGACACAAATATTTGATACCAACTTCAATGCTGATGGGATCAATAATACTGATTATTTCAGACACTATTGGACGAACAGTAAGAGTGTCAACAATAATTCCTGTGGGAATAATGACTTCCATGGTTGCCCCCTAGTTTACCTGTTGATAAAGGGAGGAAAGTATGGGCATAGAGATTAAGGTGAGAAACGTTAAACTTTACTATAAAAGCATTAAAGCTTTAGACCGCGGTTAGCTTGATGTGAGTGTGCGGTGAAATTCTTTCCACAGCTGGATCGAACGGTGCTGGAAAAAAGCATGCTACTCAAAGTTTTAAATGGAATTTTAAAGCCAAAGATTGGAGCAATATATTTTGATGGAAGATTGCTGCATGAAATCCCACAAAAAGAAGTCGCGATGAAGACAGGCGTCGTGCCCCAGAGGATAAGCTCTACGGGAATGCTAACAGTTTATGACTTCGTGTTAACAGGGAGAAGACCATACATAGATTTACGTCCACGAAAATTGACGAAGAAAAGGCTTACGAAGCATTGAAAACCGTAAATGCAGCTCATCTAGCCAACAGAACACTGGAAGAGCTAAGCGGAGGCGAACTTCAACGCGTAATTATTGCAAGGGCTTTAGCTGTAGAACCAGAAGTAATGCTGCTCGACGAACCCACGAGCAACCTAGACCTCAAACATCAACAAGAAACACTAAACCTCCTAAAAACCCTCCGATCAAAAGGACTAACTATTATAATGGCTATACACGACCTCACCCAAGCCTACAGAATTTCAGACAAAATTATAATGCTAAACAACGGAAAAGTCTTCGCGACCGAAAACCAGAAGAAGTGCTAACACCCCAAAACATACTAACAGTTTACGGCGTCCCAACAATAATCCTAAAAGAACATAAAATCATAACCTCAACTGGAAGCATTTACTACAACTCAAATACATAATAACTTTTCGTTTAACGATGATTAATAGAAAGAGGTTTTTAATATTTAGGAACTATTCTGGGCTTTTGCGAAGAAGTTCTTGGTACTCCGAGTTTACTTTTCCGTATTTTTCTTGAATGATTTTGCTGATTTTATGCCAGTCTCGGGCTATTTTTGGCCACAGTTCGCTGGTCATCAACTGTTTTGTCACGTATTCTTTTAGTGGTTTTTCCCTTTTGATCGTTCTCTGGCGCCAGTCGAAGCTTATGAGTCCTGCGCGTTTCAAATGTTGAATTGTGTGGCCGACTTGGTGGTAGTCGAGAAGATATTCTATGCTTCTTAAGTCTTCTAGGATGGAGTCAACTGTTATTTGGTCTTCTGGATGAAGGCAGATGATAGCTATAACATTTTGGGTGAGCTTTGCAGTCTTGGTGAGGTATATCCCATTTTCTTTGGCGGGATGAGGGTTTGTTCTAGGCGGTAGCCATACCTTTTATAGAACAAGCTTTTTACAATTTCAGCCAACGCCACGTAAGCGCCGAGAATTGCAGCTAAGGCTATATAGAAGGTTGCTAGAGGCTTTACAAACCTGAAAATTTCTCCTAACGGAGTGTAGGGTAGCAACAACGCGAATGTTATTATTGCTAGGTTGTTTAGCAGCAAAAGTTTACTTGGTTTGCTTTTCCAGAAGGGCGACTTTCTCGTTCTGATGACAAAGATTACAAGAGTCTGCGAAGTTAATGATCCGATAAACCAAGCAGTTTGGAAAAGCGACTCAGATGCGTTGAAGATGAAAAGCATTACAAAGAATGTTAGGAAGTCAAAGAGGGAGCTGACTGAACCTAAAAACACCATAAACAGTCTGATAAAGTGTATGTCCCACCTTTTGGGCTTTTCAATGTATTCTTGGTCGACTTCGTCTGTGGGGATTGTTGACTGGGAAAAGTCGTAGAGGAGGTTGTTAAGCAGTATCTGTATAGGCAGCATAGGCAGAAAAGGCAGAAACAAGGATGCTCCAGCTACGCTGAACATGTTTCCAAAGTTTGAGCTCACACCCATCATAATATACTTCATAGTGTTACCAAAGGTTTTCCTACCCTCCAAAACCCCATCATGAAGCACCCTCAAGTCGTTTTGCAAAAGAATTATGTCTGCTGATTCCTTCGCGACGTCAACGGCGTTATCCACTGAAATACCGACGTCTGCGGTTTTCAATGAGGGTGCATCGTTTATTCCATCTCCCAAAATCCAACAACATGCCCGTTGTTTTTCAAAGCGTTTATTATTCTGTCTTTCTGGGATGGTGTAATTCTGCAGAACACGTTGGCCTCTTCAACGACTCTCGCAAGGGCGTCATCGTGCATTTGGGCAATTTCACTTCCTGTGACAACCCCCTTTATATCGAAGCCCAGGTGCTCGCAAGCCTTCCTTGTTACCAGTTCATTATCTCCCGTAAGAATCTTCAACTCTATATTGGCGTTCTTAAGAAGCTGTAGGGCTTTTCTGGCCGTTTCTTTCGGCGGATCAAGGAAAGCTATAAAGCCCAAAAACACCATTTCCTTCTCGTCGCCTGCAGTGTAAATGGGCTTGTCCTCTTTGAGGCGTTTGTAGGCTACGGCTAAAACCCTATAGCCCTCAGCGCTAAGCTCAACGTATTTCTGCTCAATTTTTCTGCGTACTTCATCGGTTATATCGACTATTATGTCTTCAACCTCGTAGTAAGCGTAAACTTTGGCAACTTCCTTAGGAGCACCTTTAGTGATGATAAAGCGTTGATTTTGATATTCCAACACAACCGATAAGCGCTTGCGCACAAACTCAAATGGCACCTCGTCGATTTCCCGATAATCCTTAACATCTATATTCCTAAAATTCAATATTGCCTCATCTAAAGGACTTTTCAGTCCGGTTTGGAAGTAACTGTTAAGATATGAATAAAGCAAAACCTTATCGCTTTCACAGCCATTAAGGTCAACGTGAAGTATCAGTTTTATCTTGTTCTCCGTCAAGGTTCCAGTTTTATCCGTGCATAGAACGTCCATGCTTCCAAAATTTGGTATGGCTGCCAAGCGTTTTACAATGACGCCTTTCTTAGCCATTGACAATGCTCCTTTGGAGAGGTTCACTGAAACTATCATGGGCAGAAGCTCCGGCGTTAAGCCAACAGCCAAAGCCACAGCAAAAAGAAGCGAATCCAAAACGCTACGCATGTAAAGGGCGTTGATGAAAAACACAAATATGACCAGTAGAAATGTCACTTGCATTATCATGTAGCCAAAACTTCGAATACCCCTCTGGAACTCGTTTTCAGCCTCCCCTTCCACAAGCCTCTTTGCAATACTCCCATACTCCGTTAGGCTGCCAGTTTTCACTACAAGAGCTGTTGCCGTTCCACTTACAACAGAAGTGCCCATAAAAAGGTAGTTGCTCCACTCCGTTATCGATGGGTCAAAAGATTTCAATGGTAGAGCTGTCTTCTCAACGGGGAAAGACTCGCCAGTCAAAGCGGATTGGTCAACGAACAAATCTTTGGCAGTTATAACTCGGGCATCTGTAGGCACGATGTCGCCTGCCGAAAGATATATTATGTCTCCTGGAACAATCTCAGCAAACCTAACCTCCCGTTTAACTCCATCCCTCAAAACGGTGGCTGTTGTCGCCACTCTTTGCTTAAGCTTTTCAGCAGCTCTTTCAGCCTTAAACTCCTGATAAAAGTCTAGGACAACGCTGAAAACCACTATGGAGAGTATTATTGCTGTGTTTGCAACTTCTCCAAAAAAGCCAGAAATCAATCCAGCTACGAGAAGGATGATTACCAGTGGGCTTTTGAAATGGGAGAGAAAATCAACGACTGTTGCCTTCTTCCGTTTCTTAACAAGCTGGTTGTAGCCAAATATCTTAAGACGCTTTTCAACCTCTTCGGAAGAAAGCCCAGCCAAAGAAGTGTTCAAACGCTTAAGAAGTTCCTCAATAGGCAGAGTTAGAATCTCTTCAGTACTTGGCAAAGCCCAGTCAGAAACCTCGCCGACACCGAATACTTTCAAATTCTGAACTGCTATCAATCCCACCATACATTCTCGACAACAACCTCCACGCTGGGCTCCTACACGCCTACAAACATACCTCTAATATATAAAATTTTGCTACAAATCTCCTTGTTAAATGATAACTATTTTCAGTTAGGAGAACAATAAAAGGGAAAAAAGTTTACCCCTTAATCATTGAAAATCTTCAAGCAGTTTTGGTAGTTATTTTAGGCTTTTGATGATTCTGTCAGGTTTGACTTGGATTTTTTCTTTTGAGCTCCAAAATAGGGTTTTGGGGGCTATCCCTTTTAATTAGTATTGTGTACATTCCGATTTTTGCACTTTTTATGTCTGTGCTGGGCGTGTCTCCGATGAAAATGGCTGTTGACGCTTTGGCTTCTAAAATTTTATGGCTTTTTCGAAGATTTCTGAGCTTGGTTTACGTTTTTCCACATCTCCAGATACTATTATTGCGTCAAAATATTTCTTTAAATCAAATTTTTCTAATAGTTCCCAAGCAGCTTCTGAGATGGAAAGGTTTAAAACAATTTTAATCCTATATTTGCCGCGCAACCTTTGCGGCGTTTCTACTGCCTCCTTGTTTAGGTCGACGTGGTGCATGAATTCTTCAGCAAAGGCTCGAGTTCCGTCCTGCACGGCGGGATTGGAAACGTCAAAATCGTAACCTAACTTTTTAATGCCACAAAAGGCGCATGTTAAAATGGAGTTCTTCCATGCTTTATGCAGTTTCCATGCACATTTCATCTCTAACCTCAAAATATACTTGCTTAAACTCCTCAAAGGAAACGTTAACGCCCTCTTCGATGAGGAGGCCTGAAGCCTTCTAAGGGCTGGCTCATAAAAGGCGTCGCCGCCCTTAACAAGCAACAAAGTGTCAAACAAGTCAAAGATAACAGTCCTAACACGCACCAATTATCCTTTAGGGACTTTACGCATAAAGATTCCCGGCATCGCTACAAAGCCCAAGCAAGAGAGGAGCATTACGATTGCCTATTCAGAAGCGTACAATGGAACCGTGTGGAATAGAACCATCAAAGTTGGAACATAAACTACCGCAAAAAAGTTGACACTACCAAGATAAACACGTCTACAAGAAACATTGTTAGTTAGAAATCCAACTTTGAAGGCGTTTTGGCTTTCTGACATGCAGCTCCACACAACTATCAACTGGTAGAAGCATGACACTAGAAAAACCATGGTTCATGCCTTTTAAGAGAACCGAAACGCTAAATCCCGCCAGAAAACAATGATTTCTGCCGTGAACTAGATGAACGTGGACGCAAACATAAAAGGCAATATTCTATGCAACAATCCTTCCTTTGGACTTCGAGGCGGCTTTTCCATAACAGCCTCAACCGGCGGATCTTTGCCTAGGGTTATGGCCCGCGGTCCACCGGTAACCAGGTTCAACCATAAAATCATTGAAGACAGGAGCGGGAGAGGTAAACCAGCTAGGCGAAAGACTCGACGAGGATTAATCCGGTAAAGTTAAGGGATAGTAGAAACTTTATGAATTTTCTGATGTTGCTGTAGACGATTCATCCACCCTCAACCGCCTTCACTATTGTGGCGAAGTTGCCATCTACCAGAATAATGTCTGAGGCCTCCTTAGCTACTTCAGTCCCCGTTGTGCCCATGGCTACCCCTATGTCTGCTTGCTTTAACGCTGGCGCATCGTTGACGCAGTCCCCAGTCATGACCACAATGTGCCCTCTAAAGGACATATGATTCGACTCCTAAAATTAAATGTATGTTTACCTCTAGCTTCTTTTCAAGAACCCTCAGCTTTGAAAAGGCTAGTTTAGAGAGTAAAACAGCGGATAAAAGCCCCATAGTTGAGAGCAAGATTCTACCTTGCAATAAAAACTCTCAGGCACTCTGGCTTAACCGCCTTTATATACGGCTCCACAATTTTGTCAGCTGCTAAGATGCTGTCAAAATCCTCTATCAGCGGAATTACCTCAATACTTTTAGGCTGGAAACATAAAATCCAATCCCTAGCTTTTAAGCATCTAAGTATGCCTTCTCAACGGCGGCTATTGCTTTTCTGTAATAATTGTAAAGCCAAATTGGTTCTTCAGCATCTATCATGAAGGGAAGTATAACCTCAAAGATTAGCGCAATATCCCCCTTGTAGAAGATAGATACGACATCGCACGCCATCGCAATGTTGTATAACGTTTCTACGAAAACCTTCCTTTCAGCACCTTCGATTTTTGGATTAGGGATTCTATAGGTTAGGAAAACGTCTTTTCGTTAAAGTGTTCCATTAATAACGGCTTGTTTTGGTTTAAAGTCTTTCATGTTTTTTCGAATAGAGGTTTTAGATCTTGGATGTCTTCTTTAACGGTTTTCCAAACACTTTTTAAGTCAACTTCAAAATATGCTGAAGATGTGTTTATAACTTACTGGTAAATTAGTGCGGGGGGTGGGATTTGAACCCACGAAGGCCTACGCCAGCGGATCTTGAGTCCGCCGCCTTTAACCTGGCTCGGCAACCCCCGCATTTCACATATTGTCATAAAGTATATTTTACTCGTTTGCTTAATATATTTGTTCAATTTTAAAATTTAGTTTAGAGGAGTATTCATGAGACCCCTAATATTTTTGGTATATTTTCATTAAATGGGGGTAGAATTATACCTTTCTCGGTTATTATGCCAGTTACATAGCTGGGAGGAGTTATGTCAAATGCATAGTTTAATACATTTATACCTTTTGGGGCTATACGGTACCTTGACAATACTTTAACAACTTCATCAGCACTTCTTTCTTCTATTTTTACATCATCTACCCTTGATTGCAAATCGAATGTTGTGGAGGGGGCTGCCACATAAAATGGTATATTATGGACTTTGGAAAGTACTGCGATGGTGTATGTGCCTATTTTGTTGTAAGTAGTCCCATCACATAATATCCTATCGGCACCCACAAAGACTTTACTTATCTTCTTTTTTTGCATTAAAAAACCTATTGCATTATCCGTTACTAATGTTAATGGTATTCCTTCTGCTTTTAATTCGAAAGCTGTTATCCTTGCACCTTGAAGTTGTGGTCTTGTTTCAGCAACAAAAACGTGTATTTTTTTATTGTTTCTCCATGCTGATCGTATTATTCCGAGGGCGGTACCATAATAAACTGTTGCAAATGTTCCAGCATTACAATAGGTTAATATGTTATCCCCGTCATTAATCAGTTTTTCACCAATTTCACCTATTTTCATATTCATTAAGACATCTTCTTCAGCTATTCTTAAGGCTTCGTTAATGATATCATTTGCTATTTGAATAGAATCTTTTCTTAAATCTATAACTCTGGTAATTCTTTCAATTGCCCAAAAAAGGTTCCTAGCAGTTGGTCTTGAATTTCTTATTTTATCTATGGTTTCATATATTTTGCTTATGAGGATTCGTTTATTCTCATTCTCGTTTTGTTTAGCTACCATAGCGATTGTCATAGCTGCTGCAACTCCTATAGCTGGGGCTCCTCTTATCTTCATGCTTTTTATAGCATCCAATATTTCATCTACTGTTCTACATTCTATTATTTTCAACTTTTTCGGCAGTAATGTTTGATCAACCATTTTCACTACTCCATTTTCCCAAATTATAGTTCTAGGTAGTTTTCCCATATGCGATGATCACCCTCCATATAATATTTGCGACAAGCTCAACTGATTTATATACTTCTTGCGATAATCCTTCATAAAAATCTAGAATTTTAGGTTGAATACCTACCAATAAAACTTTTGCCCCAATGATTTCCTCAAAGTATGCAAATAAGATTTCAGGTGAAATGTTGTGTGTTGATATTGTTGTTGAATGTAGAAGGTTCTCTCGTCTGAAGATGCCAATGGTGCCAGGTGGTTTACTCATTTCTACTGCATCGATTATAATTATATGAGAAGGAGAGAACACTTCAATTTTACCAAGAAAATTTTCTGGAACCATGCCACAATTTAACAACATTATTAAACCAAAGTTATCTGCGTCGTCCCATTTCTTAATTTTCTCATTCAATAATTCAATAACCTTTAAACCAGCTGCATCATCCCCTCTTAACTCGTTTCCAATACCCATGATAACTGCTTTCCTAAACCCTTCAAGAAATCTATTTATCCCTGCAATGATTTCTTCAGCTTTATTTATATTCCCCATTCTTATTATATTTATTCGTATATCGTGATATTTATGGATAGTGAAGTGCCAATAGCTATTTTGATTAATGAGAAAACGGTAATGTACGGTGGAGATGCTGAAAATTTGTGGAAAATGGGGTTTTATGGGGAACTCCATGAAGGGAGGTTGACACTTCTTCCTGTTGAAACTTTATATCTTGTTGAGAATGGAAAAATAAAAGTTTATTTAGATAATAGACTCTTATCGTTCAACGAGTTACTACATTACTTTTTGAGGTACGACCCTGATGTATGGATAAAATACGTAATTTATTCTGATCTTCGTAGAAGAGGGTACATCGTAAAAAGTGGATTTGGGGGTACATCGTTTAGAGTATATGAGAAAGGAGCTGAGGTGGGAAAGAATCCTGCAAACATTATAGTGTATGGAGTTGTTGAAGGAAAACCAATAAGTTTAAATGAATTAAAAGAAATCGTGGCAACAGCAAAGAGTTTAAAAAAAGAAATGGTTTTAGCAATTGTAGATGGGCAGTGTGAGGTTGCATATTATAAGGTAAGCGAGGTGTTTACTTGAACAAAATGTTGGCATATATTAAAATAATTAGGCCTATAAACTCGATAATGATGGGGCTCAGTGTAGTTTTCAGTGAAATTATAGCATTAAAATCTCTTCCTCCTTTTAAAATATTGTTATGTGGTTTTGAATCAGGATTTTTCTTAACAGCAGCTTCCATGGTAATTAATGACATTTATGATCGAGAGATCGACATCATAAATGCTCCAAATAGACCTATACCGAGCGGATTAGTATCAATTAAAGAAGCTTGGAGTTACGGTGCGTTATTAATTGTAGCTGGGATAATTTCAGCATACTTAATAAATGTGTATTGCTTTGTAATAGCAATAATCTCCCTACTTATATCGCTAATCTATAACATGCGGTTCAAAAAATATGGACTAATAGGAAACTTTATGGTTAGTTTTTGTGTGGCGGTGCCCTTTCTCTTTGGAAACTATGCTGTTTCTGGGGAAAGTGTTTTGCTAAATGTTTTCTCCCTAGTTGCATTTCTTGTAAATACTGGAAGAGAAGTAATTAAAGGAATAGCTGATGTAGAAGGTGATATAAAAAGGGATGTACGATCAATTGCACGCGTGTATGGAAACAGAACCGCAATTCTTGTCGCCATAGTTTTCTTCATGATATCCATACCAATTGTGTTTATACCGGTCCTGTATTCATGGGTTTCCCTCCATTACCTATTAATAATCGTTTTCCCAGTTATTGGATTGATTTATGAGTCGTATATGCTATTAAGAAAATATGATGTAAAGTCTGTTCTGAAAAGCAAAAATAGAATGTTAATATATATGCTTTTAGCTTTGATTGCAGTACTTATAGGTGGATACTATGAGTAAAAGGAGACTTAAAGTTCTTAGAGGGTTGCGGGATTTACTACCTGAAGACGTTGAAAAATTAAAGTACGTGACTTCAGTTATAAGGGAAATATTTAAACTATATGGATATCAAGAAATAATGACACCTACTATAGAAGCATTTTCCCTTTTCGAAAAGAAAGCAGGAGAAGAGCTCAGGCATAGAATGTATAAGTTCATTGATATGGGGGGTAGAGAAGTTGCATTAAGGCCAGAAATTACCCCTTCAGTTGCAAGATTTTATATAAACCACATGCTTTCTTTTCAGAAACCTATTCGACTAGGATATATAGCAAATTGCTTCAGATATGATGAACCTCAGTACGGTAGGTATAGAGAATTTTGGCAAGGAGGCTTTGAACTTATAGGGTCTTCTAATCCCGAGGCAGACGTTGAAATACTGAATATTGCAAGTACACTCATGAAACGCTTGGGGTTCTCAGATTACTATATAAAATTAAACCATGTTGGGATTATAAAAGGAATTTTAACCTCTGAAAAAGTACCAGAAATGGTTCAAAACAGAATACTGGGATTATTTGATAAAACAAGATATGATGAGGCAATACAATTGTTAAAATCAGAAAATGTGACGGACGAATGCTTAAATACTATTAGAGAAGTAATAAACTTAAAGGGAAATAATATAAATCAGATAATTGACAGTGCTGAACGATACATATGTAAATATTCGCTTGCAATGGAAGCACTTCTAAATCTAAAAGAAATACTTAGCTTGTTAGAGAAATCTGAACTTAAAATACCGATACTTTTAGATTTAGGATTTGCAAGAGGACTAGAGTACTACACTGGAATAATTTTTGAATGCTTTTCATCAAAAAATAATAGACTTGCTTTAGGAGGCGGCGGGAGATATGATACTCTAATAGAATTGTTTGGTGGACCCCCAACTCCAGCTGTCGGCTACGCTCCAGGAATTGACAGAATAATACTAGCATTAAACGAAGAAAAAATAGAGATACGTATAGAAAAACATAGAAAAACAATAGTGATTCCGCTTTCACGAGAATTTGTCCCTTATGCTATAAAGATAGCATCAAATTTAAGAGAATTTGATATACCGGTAGAAGTGGAAGTTATGGGAAGAGATTTGAAGAAAGCCTTATCATATGCAAACGCAAGAAACTTTGATTACGCCATAATAATCGGCAGTACCGAAGTGAAGGAGGAGAAGATAACATTGAAAGACCTCAATAAGGGGGAGCAATATAAAGTGAGCATAGAAGAAGCTATTAATATGATTAAAACCTCTAAATAATAAATGAGATGCCCGTAATTAGAAGAGAAGATTTTCAGAAAATATACCTCACAGCGAAAAAGACACATTTGAGTATAAATTTCTTCTTTAAAAACTTGAGATATATATTGTGCATAAATGGTATGGTATGTGCAAAGAATAAGAATTTTGAGATAGTTCCGTGGCAAAAAGCCTTCGGTTCAAAGATGCCACATGAAATACTAACGACCTTCGAATTAGAAAAAGTAGAAGTAAAATTAAAAGGAAGCAAATATGAACATGAAAAAGAGAAGATATTTAACAATATTGAAGAATTTATAAAGTGGGTTCAAACATTACATAATTAACGATAATTTTTAATTTGTATCCTAATTTATAAAATAATTAGTAAAAAGGGGCCCGTAGCTCAGCATGGACAGAGCAACCTCATATGAATGAGGCTCGAACCGGCCTTCTAAGTCGGGGGTCGCGGGTTCAAATCCCGCCGGGCCCGCCAAACATAAAGGAAAAATTTAAAGAAAACTTAATATAAAAATAATTATATAGAGTCCCGCCGTAGCTCAGTGGTAGAGCATCCGGCTGTAGCGTAATGCGCACACATGATATTAATGAGCAAAAGATGAGTGTGTGTCAGCCGTAGAAACCGGAGGGGCGCCGGTTCAAATCCGGCCGGCGGGACCACAAATATACATGCGGGGGTAGCCAAGCCAGGACAAAGGCGCGGGACTTAAGACCAATAAATTGAATAGGGCATAGATGTAAGAGATCCCGTCCCGAAGGGGTTCGTGGGTTCAAATCCCACCCCCCGCACCAATAGTGATGAACATTTGTTAATGATGATATTAAAAAGTAAATGAAGCTAAACTTTTGATTATTTTGCTTAATCCCTTTTGGTTTTGCCAAAGATTTTAATTAACATTTACGTACAATAACTCTGATAAAATTCTGTTAACTGTACATGTCATTTTAGCATCATGGATTAAAAAGAAAAAGTCTTAGGAACATTTTTCATTTGTACAATTTTACGTTTATATAATATTATGGAAAGTTTTCTAGCTTTTTTACTCAAGTATTTATTTTTCAATACAAACTGATGTTTTCATTATAATCTTTATTGAATAGGAATCTTTAATAGCAAATTATTTGAAAATTACTTTAATGGTGTCCTTTTAATGCGATTTTTACACGGACCTTTCTTTATGCAAGGTGATGAAGCTTGTGCTGAGGGAGCTATAGTTGCTGGTTGTAGAGTTTTTGCTGGTTATCCAATAACTCCATCTACTGAAATTGCTGAGAGACTTGCTATTAGACTTCCACAGGTAGGTGGTGTATTCATACAAATGGAAGATGAGCTTTCTTCCATAGCATTAATAATAGGGGCATCTTACGCTGGAGCTAAAGCGATGACTGCTACAAGTGGTCCTGGCATGAGTTTATTCATGGAAAACATAGGATTAGCCTTCATGACTGAAACGCCGATAGTGATAGTTAACGTGATGCGCGGCGGACCAAGTACAGGTCAACCCACACGTGCGAGTCAAGGAGATGTAATGCAAGCTAAATGGGGTAGTCATGGCGATTATGAAATAATAGCTCTATCTCCATTTTCTGTTCAAGAAATGTTTGATTTAACCATTGAAGCATTTAACTTAGCTGAAAAATTCAGAACTCCTGTTGTTCTCCTAGCAGATGAAATCGTGGGTCATATGAGAGAAAAAGTTGTTATTAAGTTGCCAGAAGAAGTTGAAATAGTTAATCGCAAAAAACCCCTATCAAAAGAGTCTTTTTTACCTTTTAAGCCAGATGAAGATTTAGTTCCTCCGATGGCTTGTTTTGGTGAAGGGTTTAAAATACATGTTACTGGTTTAACTCACGACTTTAGTGGATTTCCTTCATCAGTCGATCCTGGAGTTCATTGGAAATTGGTTAAGAGGTTATGTGATAAGATACGGTTAAACTCTGAGAAAATCATAAAAATTGATGAAAGATTCATGGAAGACGCTGAAATTATCGTAGTAGCTTATGGTTCGCCAGCTAGATCTTCTCTAAGAGCTGTACGTATTGCTAGAGAGAGAGGGTTAAAAGTTGGTTTATGTAGATTGATAACACTATGGCCTTTTCCTCAACGAAAATTCCTCGAGTATGCAAAGCATGCTAAAGCTTTCATTGTAGTTGAGATGAATTATGGTCAAATGGTTAGAGAGGTTGAAAGATGCGTTCAAGGTAAACCCGTTTTCTTCCTTCCCAAAATGGGAGGGGACCCCCACACACCCAGTGAAATATTGAATTTGATATATGAGGTGAATGAAAATGAATTTTGAAGATCACGAGGAGACTCATCCATTGGATAGTCTCATATTATCAGAGCGGATGCCGCATATATGGTGTCCCGGTTGTGGCATAGGAATTGTTCTGAACTGTTACTTAAGGGCACTAATTGAATCTAATATTGATTTAAACAACGTTGTTGTAGTTTCAGGTATAGGTTGTACTGGGAGGATAGCTAACTATGTTGCACTTGATTCTTTTCACACCACACATGGACGCGCTATACCTGTTGCTATGGGAGTGAAAATAGTTAAACCTAATCTAAAGGTTGTGGTTATTAGTGGGGATGGTGATTTATTCGCTATTGGTGGGAATCATTTTATACATGCAGCTAGAAGAAACGTGGATTTGCTTGTGATATGCGTAAATAATTTCAACTATGGGATGACCGGAGGACAGGTTGGTCCCACTACTCCCTTTCAATCGGTAACAACAACCACACCATATGGTAATATTGAGCATCCATTTAACTTGCCCTACCTCGCTACTGCTGCTGGTGCAGTTTTTGTTGCTAGATGGACTATTGCCCAACCATTTGCTCTAATAAAAACTATAAAGAAGGCTCTTCAGAAATCAGGTTTCTCCTTTATTGAAGTAATTGCTCCATGTATTACCTTGTATGCAAGATATAATAGGCTTGGAGGCCCATCGGAAGTTTTAAAATATTTGCTTCAAAATAGTGTGATTAAAAATGGAATAGATCCCGCATTAGTCGATATAGACAAAGACAAAAAGATAATAGTTGGAGAGTTCATAGATAGAGATAGGCCAGAATTCGTTAAAGAACTTTATAGAATTATTAAAGAGCAAAGTGGTCTTGAACTTAAATCAATAGTTTCCGGAGGTTAACTGTTCATGAGATGGGAGGTACGTATCTCTGGGCTTGGAGGACAAGGAATTCTTCTAGCTGGGTACATTCTCGGAAAGGCTTCGGCAATATTTGATAATAAGAATGTTGTTCAAACGGAGTCTTATGGACCTGAAGCTAGAGGTAGTAGGTCTAAAACTGACATAATAATATCCGATGATGACATTGATTACCCATACATAACTTCAAATAACGTATTAATTGCTCTATCTCAAGACGCTTACAATTATTACAAGGATCATATATGTGAAAACGGGATAATAATAGTAGATGAGGATCTTGTAAAAATAGAGGAGTTGCCTCGAAAAAATGTTAGAATATACAGGGTACCTGCCACGAGAATAGCGACGACAATCGGTAGGAGGATTGTTGCAAATATAGTTATTCTAGGTGCCTTATGTGCATTAACAAGTATTGTGTCATACAGTGCTTTAGAGAAGGCTATTTTAGATAGCGTCCCAAAGGGTTCTGAAGAAGTAAATTTAAAAGCATTACGTGAAGGATACAATTATGGGTTGAAGCTTCTTGCAGCAAGTGGAGGTTTTCAAGCCTAAAATAATTGGGTTTTTATGTAACTGGTGTGGTTATGCAGCTGCAGATTTAGCTGGTAATTTAAGGAAAACTTACTCTTCAAATCTGAGAATAGTAAGAGTTATGTGTAGTGGACGCGTTGATCCAATACATATACTACACGCATTTCAACATGGTGCGGATGGTGTTTTGATTATAGGCTGCCATCCCGGGGATTGTCATTACTTAAATGGAAATTATAAAGCTAAGATGAAAGTGGATCTTTTGAAAAAATTCTTGCAGGAGATGGGTATAAACCCAAATAGATTACATATAGATTGGGCTTCTGCTGGTGAGGGAGATCGCTTCGCCAACATAGTTGATGCTTTCACTTATAAGATAACTAAGCTTGGTCCATGCGAAATTAAATGTTGGAGGTTATAATTGATGAATTCTAGGTTAACTTTAGCCATTTTCCCATTAATTGGATGTAGCGGATGTGAAAATGCATTACTTGATACATGGCGTGTCGATGATGATATTTTTAACAATTTGGAAATAGTGTATTCCCCCTTACTAGCCGACTTTAAAGAACCAGATACTGTTGACGTTGGAATAGTAACTGGAAACGTGCGTTTTCATGAAGATATAAATAAGTTGCTGAATTGGCGCAAAAAAAGTAAATTGCTTGTAGCCTTCGGGAGTTGTGCTTGTCATGGAGGTATACCCGGATTATTGAACTTATATGATATTCAAAGTGTGATTAATGATATTTATTCATTTAATATTTCTTTTGACAATTATAATATGCCTAAATTAACTGTTAATGCTAAATATATTGCTGAATTCGTTAATATTGATATAGCTATTCCAGGATGCCCACCACCTAAAAATCTAATTCTTAAATTGTTTAAGCATTTATTGAAAGGTGAACCTCTAATACTACCTGATAAAAGTGTATGCAATGAATGCCCACTAAATACTAGCGAAGATAAGGTTATAAGAAGTATTAAAAGATTTTCTCTTGAACCTATCACGCCAAATAAATGTTTCTTAGAAGAGGGAGTACTCTGTCTTGGACCTATAACTAGAGCTGGTTGTGATGCTAGGTGTATAAAGGTTAATACTCCATGTAGAGGTTGTATGGGATATCTCTATAATATTGATGAAGCAGTAGTAAAGTTTCTGTCATCTATTTCATCAATGATCGACGAGAAATCAGGAGACATTGATGTCGATAAAATAAAAGACCTCACAGGTCTTCTGTATCGATTTACATTAGCATCTTCTAAGCTAAACTTCATTAAGCGATGGTGAGTAATACCATGAGTAAAAAACTGGTTTTTCATCCAATAACTAGGATAGAGGGACATGCTAAGGTTACATTAGTTTTAAATGATGGAAATGTTGAAAATGCATATTTCCAAGTAACAGAATTTAGGGGATTTGAAAGGCTACTAGTAAATAGACCTATTGAGGAAGCACCATTAATCGTACCAAGAATATGTGGTTTATGTTCTCCTTCTCATCATTTAGCATCGGTTAAAGCATTAGATGAGATATTCGGATTAACTCCTCAGGAAAATGTTATAAGATTACGTGAATTATTACATTATGCGGGATTTTTGCATAGTCATTTACTTCACTTCTTTATACTATATCTTCCTGACATACTATTCTCCGATATTAAACCAAATCCCGGTTTTATTGGTATGATTAAAAGTTATCCATCATTAGTTAAAGATGTTTTGGAGATTAGGGGATTTGCACAACAGATATTGGAGGTTTTAGGCGGGTCATCGATTCATCCATCTGCAACTATGGCTGGGTTTTTCCTCAACCCACTTAAACCTTCACAACGAACTGAGTTGAGGGATAAAGCCTCAAAATCAATAAAACTATTTAATACTATTGTTGAAACAATCAAGGATAAGTTAAGTGAAGTGCTGGAAAATTCTATAAGTTTCCCAAGTAATTTTGTGTCATTACATTCCAAGTCAGATTACCCCCTTTATCATTCAGATGAAATTCATGTCATTTCATCAAAAGGTGAATTATTAACTTATTTCCAGCATAATGATTATCTAGAAGTGATACGTGAAAAAACAGTTTCTTGGAGTTATGCTAAAGCTCCCTACTTGAAACTTACTAATGACGGTTACTACAGAGTGGGTCCTCTTGCTAGGTTCAATATAAATGGTAAATTTCATTCCGAAAATTCCGAGGATTTTGCTAAACAATTTTTATATAATGTTCCCTCACCAATATGCATGTCCGAGTATTATAACATTGTTAGAATAGCAGAAATTAAGTATGTACTAGATAAAATTCTTGAAATACTAAGTAGTGAAAGGATCTTGGAATATACTTATTTACAAAGAGATCTGAAACCTATGAATAGTGATGGTATTGGAGTTATAGAAGCTCCTAGAGGATTACTTATACATCATTATAGAGTCGACGATTATGGCTACATAAAATATGCAAATTTAATAGTAGCTACCGTCCAAAATACCCCAATAATTGAAAAGGAAATTATTGCTAGATCTCAGCAGGTTATTTCTAAATATGGTGTTTCTGAAGATAAATTATATAATACGATATCCAGAATGATAAGGAACTATGATCCATGTCTTTCATGTGCTACTCATACTTCTAATATCCCCTTTACACTTGAAATTCACATTAAAAATGAGAATAAGGTTTTATTTTATCCCACTCTTTCAAATACACCTTAAATATTTTATTGGCTCATATATTTATTGTACGTTATGGCGGCTTACGATGTTTGTAAACTTGCTAAAGAAACTCGCTTCTCGGAGGAACTTATATCTTATTTAAGTAAGTTTTTCGGTTTCTCCAAAACGAGTAGTATCATTAGTGCATTGATGCATCCTCCAAAATTCTATTCTATTCGTGTAAATACCCTTAAGACAAGCGTAGAAGAAGTATACAAGTCTTTATGTGAGAAAAATATTGAAACTGTTTTTCATCCAATATTAAATGATGTTTTACTGATTAGAATTAGAGGACCTTTTGAAATCGAGGTTCAGGGAAAAATAGTTGTTGCAGATAAAAAAGCTGCAGAAAGTGTTTACATGGGTGCGGATCTTTATGCTCCCGGAGTTATATCAGCAAATGGCCTTAAAGAATCGGATTTCGTTACCATAGTTGATGAAAATGGTTTTCCTGTAGCAAATGGGGTAGCTGTACAAAGTGAATTTGATATTCTCAATCAAAGAAGGGGGCTGGCAGTTAAAGTTGTACATTCAAGATATCAAAGTGTATCCATCAGAAGTTTAGACGAATATGTTTCTGGTAAGATTTACGAGCAAAACATACCCGCTATACTAACTAGCATCATTTTGGAACCAACACCACATGATGTTATAGTGGACATGTGTGCAGCTCCAGGAGGCAAGACAACACATATAGCACAATTAACTTTCAATAAAGCCAAAATATATGCTTTTGATAACTCTAAATCAAAAATAAATAAATTAATAGAGAATATTAATAGACTAGGGGTAAGAAATGTAAATGTGATTTTTTCAGATTCGAGGTACCTCCATATAGATTACCCATTTTTAAAGGCTGATAAAGTGTTGTTGGATCCACCATGTTCCGCATTAGGTGTAAGACCTAAACTATTTGAGTATAAATCAGTTAGAGACATCATTGCATGTGCTAAGTATCAAATTCAATTCTTTAAATCCGCGGTAGAAATCTTGAAAAAAGGTGGTGTTCTTGTATATTCAACATGTACCATAACTCCTGATGAAAATGAAGTTATAGTGAAGCATGCTTTAGAAAATTTTCCACTAGAATTAGATAAACAAATCCTTTATATTGGTACACAGGGGTTAAATATGCTTCAAGGATCGAATTTGCTTCAACGTTTTTATCCTGATGAACATGATACTCCAGGATACTTTATAGCCAAATTCATCAAAGTTTAGGTTTCCTTTTTAATTTTGTTCCACATATTTTGCATTCATTTACATTTTCATCATTATATTTTCTTCCACATGCTGGACAATACAGCTTCCAGTTAATAACTCTTCTAATACCTTGTGTAGCTATTGGTGCATATTCTATTCCCAAAACTTTTGCTACATTTTGCATTGAAAAATCATCAGTTAATACCACTGGTTTCCATCCTTCTTCAATAAGATCTAATGCTAATGCTAGGGTTGAAATATCGCTATTAGAGAGATACTTTCTGTCATTAGTTTTCCTTGCAGCTTCTTCTACTTTCATAATCGTTGCCGGTTTAGGTGCTGCTTTTTCGAGTCTCTTAATTTCAATGGCGTATTCTACAAGACTTCTTTCCTCAGCTTTTAATATCTCATTTAGAGCGTCAACCGTTATTATCTGCCTATGGTTCGTTACTAGTAATGGATTGTAACCGTTCATTATGGCTGAAGAATCTAAAACAAGTACTTTTTTCATATATCATAATTCCCTCGAAACTCTTTTTTTAAATTTTTCATAAAACTTTTTTTCCTTTAACCGCACAAACTTTGTTGTGAATTCGCTTTTTTCAAGTAGCAATCTCGTTCCAGCAGGCACATGTACATGACTTCTTCCATCAATTGCTATGAGTGCATCTGCGCCATCCTCACAAATCTTCACTTCTATTTTTGAATTCGTGGGGACAATTATAGATCTCTGAATAAGCTTTAAAGGTGAAAGTGGTGTTATTATAAAAACATCCAGTTCTGGATCTACTACTGGTCCCCCCGCTGAGAGGGAATATGCCGTAGACCCAGTAGTGGTTGATATTATCAGGCCATCCCCCCTCCCACTTAGTATTTCTTCCCCATTTTTTCTCACGGTCAAATTTACTACTTTTGATGGTATGCTGGTTATAATAGCTATTTCATTCAATGCATCATTTACTGGATAAGTGTTTTCTTCGATTTTCTCAATTAGTTGATACTTTGCTGGTAGTTCCTTTATGGAAACCTTTATTCTAGTACATTCTTTCAAAAAGTATTCTCCCCTTAGAACGTCTTTTATCTTTTCTACTTCATCGGAATCCAATTCCGCCAAGAATCCTATGGTCCCCGCATTTATTGCTAGTATTGGTGTCCCTTTTTCTTTCACATCATTTGCAATCTTTAATATTGTTCCGTCACCTCCAATCACTATTACGGCTTCTATATCAGCATATTTAATGCAAACCCCTTTATCCATGTTTAGCTTCCATGAAAGTTCTCTCTCAATTAAAGTTTCAATACCTTCTGATGATAACATCTCATATACTTTTCTAGCGATATTTATGGCTTTCTCTGAATCCACCCGAGATGCTAACAAAACTTTACTCCATTTTTTCATTCTTTCTCAAATTAGTAATTGAATGCCAAATATAAATGTAAATGTTTTTAAGGAATAAAGAATTGAATAGTTTTGAGGTGTATATTTTGAAAAGACCAGAAAGTGCGGGGTCACTAAAAGTAGGATCTTTCATAGTTATTGACGATGAGCCATGCAGAGTTGTCGATATAGACAAATCCAAAGCTGGGAAACATGGTTCTGCAAAAGTGAGAATAGTTGCTATCGGAGTTTTCGATGGAAAGAAAAGAACGTACGTTGGACCAGTAGATTCTCAAGTTGAAGTGCCAATTATTGAGAAAAAAGTTGGACAGGTAATTTCTGTAACCCCTACATCCTTACAAGTAATGGATATGTCAACTTATGAAATATTTGATGCGACCCCTCCAGAAGAACCAGAATTGAAAGAGAAACTCGCTCCCGGAGTCGAAGTTGAATACTGGGAGATTTTAGGTAGAAGGAAAATAATGAGAGTGAAGTGAAAAAGCTGGGTTACAAGGGTGTCTAATCGGTGACTCATAGTATAAAATTAGATAATTGTAGATTTATTATCACGCAAGATAATGGCAAAATATTAAAAAATCATTCTATTCTAATTGAGGATGACAGGATATCTGAGATTTCAAAGAAAATAGATGTGGAAGCAGAATATGTGCTTAATTGTGAAGATAAAATATGTATGCCTGGGTTAATTAACACACATACTCATGCTGCGATGTCTTTATTCAGAGGTTATGCCGATGATCTTCCGTTAGAAACATGGCTTAAAAATAAAATATGGCCTCTTGAAAGAAAACTAACACCAGAACAATGCTATGTTGGTGCCTTACTTTCATGTATTGAGATGATTAAAAATGGTGTAACCTTATTTCTGGATATGTATTTCAATCCCATGATGACTGTAAAAGCTGCCGCTGAAGCAGGGTTAAAGGCGATAGTTTCCATAGGAGTTTTTGACTTTAATGACTCCTATTTGAGAGATAAAATGATTAATGAAATCAATACTTTTTTACATGAAGTAAGACCATACGAACCTAAAATAATTGGTGCGATTGGGCCTCATGCTCCTTATACATGCTCCAATGAATTGTTGATGAAATGTAAGGACATAGCTGAAAAAGATAAGCGATTAGTTCATATTCATTTAGCTGAAACTATGGAGGAACAAGCAGTGTTTGAAGAGAAGTATGGTAAGCGTGAAATTGAATATTTAAATGATATTGGCTTCTTATCTTCCAATGTCATTGCTGCCCATTGTGTATGGGTTAGTAAACGTGAGATTAGACTTCTAGGAGAAAACAATGTAAAGATATCTCATTGTCCAATTTCAAACATGAAGTTGGCAGTGGGTGGAGTTTTACCTTTACGTGAATGTTTAGCAAATAATGTTATAGTAAGCTTAGGAACCGATAGTGCTGCAAGTAATAATTCCTTGAATATGTTTGAGGTTATGAAGGTTTGTGCATTAATACATAAACATAGTTCTTTTGATCCTTCATTAACTTCAGCTAAACTTGTCCTTGATTTTGGAACTGTGAATGGTGCACTTGCAACAAATAAGATAAACTCATTAGGGAAGATTGTTGAAAATGCTCCTGCAGATATAATCGTTTTGAATTCTATTGCACCAAATATGCATCCTTTATCTGAAAACACTCTAATTTCCCATATTGTCTACTCAAATTCTCCTCATAACGTATTACATGTCATTATAGATGGCGAAATAGTTCTTTTTAACGGGGTTCTTACAAGATTAGATGAACGCAAAATTTATGAAAAAGTTGAAAAAGCGTACTTTGATCTACTTTCCAACTAATTCTACATTTTTTATCCTTAAAATTCCGCTATCTTTCATCCATACTTTTTCATACTCGTTTATTTTTATTCTTTTTTTGAAGAATGGAGCATCATAAACGAACGTTTCATATTCTCCTCCCTCTCCACACAAACTTACACCATACTTTTTATTCTTTACAATTAATTTGCTAATAGTATCATAGGTTATCTCCATTCCAAGCCATTCCTCATCTAATCCTTGAGCGGCAACTGAAACTATTATTGCCCGTATTCCACATTCCACAATTTTTTTTAGTATCATTAATGGACATTTCATCCATAATGGTGTAATTAGTTTTAAACCCGTTCTCCTACACATTTTAATTAGAACTTTTATTTGAAAATCGGAATAAATAACTCCTGATAGGATGCCAACTATTTTATCCCTCCCTCTTAGTTCTTTCAGTGTTTCCTCTAGTTTTCCTATCCCCTCGTACCCCTCTTCACATACTTTTATTAGTGGTATTCCCATGGCTTTTGCTTGTATTTCTGTCCATTCAATATTTGGGTAATGCCAATACATTGAATTCTCCTTTGGTTCTACAACTACCAAATATTTTACAATCCATCCTTGACTTAAAGCATAATATATTGATAAGGTAGAATCTTTCCCGCCGCTAAATAATGCTATTAACGTTGTTTCTCACCAAATTGAAATTAGCGATGCAAGTATAAAAAATGTAATTTATATAATGTTTACGATACATTTATTTAAGTAATTGAAACTTTATTCATGAGGTAACTATATGGTACTTGAGTCTTTAAGCAAAGCTTTAAGCGAAACCATAAGGAAAATATTGAGAGCTCCTTTAGTTGATGAAAAAACCATAAAGGAGTTCATACGAGATATTCAAAGAGCTCTCCTTCAAGCAGATGTAAATGTAAATTTAGTTTTACAAATTTCTCAAAATATTGAGAAAAGACTTAAAGAAGAGAAGATTCCTCAAGGGTTCTCTAAAAGAGAACTATTATTAAAGATTGTTTATGAAGAATTGGTGAAGATTCTGGGTGGAGATGTTTATGATAAAGTTAAGCTACCTAATAAAAAACCATATGTGATAATGCTCGTAGGTATTCAGGGTTCTGGTAAAACAACTTCTGCTGCTAAATTAGCTTTCTATTATAAGAGGTTAAATTATAAAGTTGCATTGGTTTGCGCTGATAATTATCGCCCTGGAGCATTTGATCAATTAAGACAGCTTGGTGAAAAGATAGGAGTTCCAGTTTACGGGGAAAGAGATGCAACTAGTAGTGTTCAAATAGCTGTTAATGGTGTGAAGAAATTCGTTAACGAGGGTTTTGAAATCATAATTGTCGATACTGCTGGTAGACATAAGGAAGAGAAGGGCTTAATGAATGAGATGCGTGAAATTGCTGAAAAAATTAAGCCTGATGAAATAATGCTCATAGTTGATGCCACTATTGGTCAGCAGGCTTACATTCAGGCAAAAGTTTTTCATGAAAACACAAAAATAGGGTCTATATTTTTAACAAAATTGGATGGTTCTGCGAGAGGTGGTGGAGCATTATCCGCGGTTGCAGTTACTGGTGTGCCAATAAAATTTATTGGTGTTGGCGAGAAAATAGATGAAATTGAAACATTTAATCCAAAGAGATTTGTCAGTAGAATACTTGGTCTTGGAGATTTAGAATCATTAATTGAGAAATTTGAATTAGCGGAATATAAACCAACTGAGGAAGATGCTACCCGATTCCTATCTGGAAAATTTACTTTAGATGATCTCTTAACTCAATTGAAATCTCTCTCTAAAATGGGTCCATTAAGTAAGTTAATTCAATTAATTCCAGGGTTTTCATTATCACTTCCAGATGAGTTTCAAGAATTGTCAAAGGTCAAGATAAAGCGATATTCCGCTATAATAGAGTCTATGACTAAGGAAGAACGTGAAAAACCCGAAATCATTGATCGTTCAAGGATGCGTAGGATAGCGATAGGATCTGGTACTTCTATACGGGATGTTCAAGAACTTTTAGAACAATACAAGAATATGAAAAAAATGATGAAGATGTTTAAGAGAAAAACTAAATTGTTTGGTAAATTAAGGGATTTACAGGGGTTTAACTATAAGGGTTTTCATAGTGAAATTCTATGATACTTTAAGCAATATGATAAACGAATTTCCATATATTGTTTCTTCAAGTGTGTATTCTGCATTATTAGTTTCACACGGTATAAGATCCCATGTAAAATTGATGTTACATTTCAATGATCCATTATGTGTAGTATTTAATTCAGATAGATTAAGAAATCTGCGTCCCGATATGCAATCTACCATTGGTTTCTTCCGTAAAGTTTTGTCCTTAAATTTTAGGTACAGGGAGTTTAGGGGAGAAACTGTCTTTACTCCTGGAGTCTCGTATAGTAGGGTGGATCTTTCAAATTTGATCAGAAATTCGAGCAACATATTCTTCAACGATGATAAAGGTATATGGATTGATAAAGTTCACTTTCCTAAACATTTTAAGTTCATAATTTTTTATCCATTTGTTGACTCTAATGTATTACAATTATTAATCAAATTAAATGCAAAACCTATTAAAATTGCCTCAAAGTATAAATTGCCTGGTGCCTTATTGACGATATTAAGTAACTATTTAGATAAACAAGAGGTGAGGTGTGATGATTAACGCTAAGATTCTAGATAACGTTTTGAGTATTTTAAAGGAATTTCCACTTTGCGATCATTGTCTTGGAAGACTTTTCGCACGACTAGGTAAGGGGGTGGATAATAGCGAGAGGGGGCACTCAATAAAATTATTATTAACAATGTTTTCACATTTGATGTTAAAAGATGATGAATCTAAAGATTTGGCCATAAACAACTTAAGAATACTGGCTAGTAATGGTTTCTTTAAACCGGCACAAGATTTGTTAAAACATATTGGATGTGATTTTCAGAGCGTAAAGGAATGTTTCATATGTAGAAACATATTTGAAAATTTAGATGAATATGTGAAGAGGATTTTACCCATACTTAATGAATATGATTTTAATACTTTTCTCATAGGCACCAAAATACCAGCAGCCTTCTTAGAAAGGGAGGATATTGTTAGATCGCATCTAAGCATAGATGTTGGTGAATCACTTAAATCCGAACTTAATCGGTTAATTGGTAAGAAATTACAAGTTATCATCGGGAAGAAAGTGTCATTTGATGATCCTGATATAGTCATTATAGTAGACATTGAAAACTTTAATGTCTCAATAAATCCAAAACCTATCTTCATCTATGGTCGATATAAAAAGCTCATGAAGGGTATTCCACAGACAACGTGGTTTTGTAGTAATTGTTGGGGTAAGGGTTGTGCTCAATGTAATTATACTGGTAAACGCTACAGTACTTCAATTTCTGAATTGATTATAGGTCCTATTCTTAATGCTACTAATGGTGTTAAAGGTATTTTTCATGGTGCAGGGAGGGAAGATATCGACACCTTAACTCTTGGGAATGGGAGGCCATTTATTGTTGAAATAAAGGATCCTAAGCATAGAACTGTAGACTTAGCCTACTTAGAGAGAGCAATTAATGATAACGCTAGAGGTATGGTAGAAGTAAAGTTGATTCGTTTTTCCAACAGGAAAGAAGTAAGGAAACTTAAAAGTCTATCAGCATTTTCCAGAAAAGTTTATCAAGCTTTAATTGAAGTTGATGGCGAAGTAGATGAAAATTCCCTTAAAAAGTTAGAGGAATATTTCTCTAATAGAGAAATCAAGCAGTATACCCCACTACGTGTCCTACATAGAAGAGCTAACAAGATTAGGGTAAAAAAAGTCTATTCTGTTAAAACTGAACTTATAGATTCCCGAAGATTTAAAGCCATTATAGAATGTCAAGGTGGATTATATGTGAAGGAGCTTATAAGTGGAGATAACAATAGGACAATACCTAACTTTTCTCAAATATTACAACTCAACGCTAAATGTATTGAGTTATCGGTTATTTTCGTGTCTGAAGAAGTATAGGAAGAATGTAGTGGAATATTTATTAATTACCCCACAAAAATAAACTATTGTAAAATTGTTGTTTAGGTGAAGGAATTGGTGAAACACTCTGTCGGATATAGAAGTAGAACCCGGAAATTACTACGTAAAGATGTGAGAGAGAAAGGTTTAGCACCATTAAGTAGAATAATTTACCCATATAGGGAGGGTGATAGGGTTTCCATAGTCATTGACCCAAGCGTCCATAAAGGTATGCCGCATAGACGTTATCATGGAAAAGTGGGAACGATTATTGGTCGCAGGGGTAAAGCATACGTAATTAAAGTCAATCTTGGAGATAAGGAAAAAACATTGATCGTTAGACCACAACACATTAGGCCACTCATCACTTAAAACTTTTGAATTTGAGGTGGTTTCTATTCCAAGAATTATTTCTGAAAAAATTGAAGTACCATATGCAGTGGTAAAAGATCTATTGAAAAAGAGAAGAGAGAGTGGAGAGATTTCCTCACTGCAAAATCTTACATTAGATGTAGCCTCAAAAATAGCTAAGATAGATCCACAAAAAGCTGAAGATTTAATTAAAAAGTTAGTGGATGAATTCAAATTGTCACGCTTTTCCGCAGTTCAAATAGCTAATATTCTACCGAAAACCATAGAGGAGTTAAGAATTCTTACTATAACTGAGGGCAGGATTCTATTAACTTCAGAATTGCAAAAAATATTGGAAGTTATAAAAAGTTTTTGTTAAAAATCCTTATGTTAGTCTTCAATTTTATTAGGTGTTTTTATGTCTTCTTTCAGAGGTAAAACTAATAGTTTTTATGAAAATTATGCTTATGTACTTGATTTCCTACCATACGGTTATCCACTTACCGAAAAAACTCTTTTTAAAAGTGAACCAATAGCACAAGTTATAGGAGCGGAATATTTTGTGCTACTAGAAGTTGTTATAAGACCTAATGTGTCTGTCTCTCCTAGGGAGCTTCTATACATAGGTAAAGGCATTAGAGATAAAGTACTACGAATCAAACGTAAAATAACATACAATGAATTAACAGTTACTGCTAAAGATGAGTTATTACATGTGCTTGATGTTATCGTAACACAACAAGAAAAGAAGTTTGTAAATTTCTTCAATACAGCTGGGGCTTTAACTACGAGGATGCATTCACTTGAATTACTACCAGGAATAGGTAAAAAACATTTATGGATAATTTTGGAAGAAAGAAAGATTAAACCATTTGAGAGCTTTGAAGATATTCGTTTAAGAGCTAAAATCTCTGATCCAAAGAAGTTAGTTATTAAACGTATACTCTCCGAATTAATGGGAGAAGACAAGTATCGGCTGTTTGTGAAAGGTTAATGGTTATGAGTCTTTTAATGGAAGTTAAGCACTTATTAAAACAATATAATATTAAGCCTAAAAAAAGATTGGGGCAAAATTTCGTAGTATGTAATTCTTTGATCTCAAAAATGGTTGATTCAGCAAATATTGGAAGTGATGATATTGTCCTAGAAGTTGGAGCAGGCCTTGGCTTTTTAACCAGGAAAATAGCGGAAAGAGCTCGAAAGGTTATAGCCGTTGAAATCGATGCCAAACTTGTAAATATCCTTAAATCTCTGTTAAAAGATTTTGAAAATATAAATATTATTCATGCTGATGTCTTGAAATTAAACATTAACAATGTTGATAAAATAGTTTCTAACGTACCATTTAATATATCTTCACCTTTGCTCTTTAAAATGGCTCAGGAGATAAGCTTCAAATTGGCTGTTCTAACTTTACAGAAAGAGTTCGTAGATAGAATGTTGGCTCAACCTGGCTCTAAAGATTATGGTAGGTTAAGTGTAACTTCAAATTTCTTCTTTCAAGTAGATTTTCTCGGAAATGTATCTAGAAGATGTTTTTATCCGCAACCTGAAGTTGATATTTCCCTAATAAGATTAATCCCCAAAAACACATTTCTTAAAAATAATTTGATTTTATTCTTTCTCGACTTTGTTAGAATTATTTTTACTTGCAAAAATAAAAAGCTTAAAAACGCTTTAGATGTGTATTTTAGGTTTAAAAACGTTTCTGAAAAAATGCATAACGATATTATGTGTAAAATACCATTTATGGAGAAGAGAGTTATAGAGTTAGATATTAATGAGTTGTATATGATAGCTTCACTTTTGTATGATCAACTTAACTTAAATTTTTAAGTTAGAATGAAATGAAAAGTTTGTGATATAATCATGGAGCATACGTATTTTCTAAATATTTATGGATTTGAAATCACCGTATTTCCAAAAGTTTATTGTCCATCCGATGATAGTTTTATGTTCTGCGATGTAGTGATGTCCCTTAACAAAGAGTATGAATGTGGACTAGATGTCGGATGTGGATGTGGTATATTATCTATGCTTCTAACTAGAGTTTGTAAACATGTAGTTGCAATTGATATAAGTGGTAATGCTACGAGAAATACGTGGTATAATGTTAAACTAAATTCCATACGACATAAAGTGTCCGTAGTGAGGGGTAATCTTATAGACCCGTTTAAATCATCAACCTTCGATTTTATAGTTTTTAATCCCCCATACCTCCCTCTTGATAAATGTGATCTTTATGTTGATGAAGAAGAGCGAATGGCATGGTGTGGAGGTGTAAATGGTAGATTAATTATAGATCGTTTTTTAAACACTTTTTCTCGTGTACTCCGTAAAAATGGTGAACTCATGTTTTTACAATCCTCATTATCCGATCTTCAAAAAACTCTTGAGAAATTACATGAAATGGGTTTTGAAGCTTCAGTTATCTTTGAAAAAAGCTTCTTTTTTGAAAAATTATATTTAATTAGAGTGGTGAGAAGATGGAATTAGAGAATATCTATGTAGTGTTAGTTGAACCTGAATATTCAGGTAATGTGGGATTTGTCGCAAGAGTTATGATGAATTTTGGTTTTAAACACTTAATCTTAATAAATCCAAAGATTGATTTTAATGAAGCTTCCATTTATGCGGTTCATGCTAAACCTATACTGTATAACGCCGTTATTCTTGATGATTTAACTAAATTGAAAGATTTTACTGATTTCAATATTGGAACGACAAGTAAATATGGTCATGATTACAATTTATTAAGAATGGCTATTACACCTAGAATGCTAGCTGATACTATTAAAGATGTCAATGGTAAGATAGGTTTAATTTTCGGTAGGGAAAGTATTGGACTAAAAAATGAAGAGTTAAAATTTTGTGATATCATAGTGACAATACCTGCAAGTCACATGTATCCCTCTCTCAATCTCAGTCATGCGGTTGCCATAATCCTTTATGAACTATTTCTATCAAAGAATTCTAATAAACCTGTTAAATTCAGAGAGTCCTCCCGAATAGAGAAGGAAAAACTTTTAGAATATTTTAAGAGAGTTCTAGATGCCATTAATTACCCTTCGCATAGAAAGGAGAGGGCCTTTATAGTATTCAAACACATTATTGGACGATCATTTGTATCTGGTAGAGAAGCATTCACTCTAATGGGCGTTTTTAGGAGAATATTACTCTCTCTTAGCAAATAACTATGAATTTTAAGCTAGTAATTCTGTAATTAATGCCAGAATTACTCCACCATATATTAATCTTCTTGCGTAATATTTCTGTATATTCATACACCACATAACAATTCCAATTATTATCATTGATGAGTATGAAGCTCTCCCAATAGTTAAAGCCGCATCTTTTATCATTGAAACTATCCATATGATGTTCTTTTCAAGGTTATTTATCCAGTTGCTTATAATATCCCTAAATTTATCTTCTAGACTTTGAGTTATCATGTTTAGGTTAATCGTATTATCCCCTGTTTTAACATAGATAATATTCTTATTTAAATGCTGTACCTTCTTCTTAGTGCAGGGTTTCTGTCTAACAAATTTTTGAATATTTCTTCAAAGTTTTCATTTGGCGCTAAGACGTATTTGAAATAGACTCCTGTTCTACCAATTTCATCACGCCTCATTAGTATTCGTTCTCTCTCTTTTACTATATCTATGGAAACACCTAACACTTTCGCGACATACTCTTCTCTTCCAAGTATCGGTGACTCTATGTGACCATCTTCTGTTGGTTCTATTAACAAAAGGCTCTTTGTAACTCCAGGTCTTCTCCTATTGTTTATAATATCATTTAAATCTACTTCTCCACCGAATTTGTAAAATTCTCTTTCCAGTCGTCGCATGTTCATTAACGGAAATGTTATGATTATATTATCGCCTAACTCTATATGTGCTTTCATTACATGATTCGGTGTAGCTTGGACGAGTTCCTTGCTATATATTTTTACACTTATTTTGTCCAGTGCTATTTCCACTAGATATGATGGTATTGGGTATGGTATGAAAATGTCTATATCACTATCCTTATGTACATCACCTCTCGCCAAACTTCCATGTACTACGCAATCGATTCCCACTTTTTTCAATGCTTCCATAATCTCCCTAGCTTTACTTCTCAAACTATAAAATAGATTCCAATGGTCTTGGTCGTATACAACTCTCTTTGAGTCACCTTTGGTAATTATCTTTCTCCTCATTTCTAAGAAGAATTTATTTTATAGTTATTGTTAATTTTTTTGGGTCGGTTGTGTTAATATGATTAGCGACGTACTGATATTCTTATTTTATCTTTCCATGTTTTGGGCAGTTTTATTCATACTTTATAGAGCATTTAAATTAGAAAGATATAATGTTGAAATAAAGCCATATTTAGTCCTATTTTGGAGGACTGAAAAATTGAATAGATTCATTTTTAAAATAGCTAGTTATGCAAGAAGATTTTGGAAGATACTGTTTACAATAGGTGTTTTCTTAGCTATTGGTGAAGTGTTATTTATCATAAACTTTTTTATAAAGAATATAATCTCCTACTATTCTCGAGTAAGTGAAGTTCAACCAATCCTTCCACTAATCCCTGGAATTACTATTTCATTTGATTCCCTAGTATATTTTACAATTTCAGTAGTATTGGTTTTCTTCTTTCATGAATTTGCGCATGGAATAGCAGCTTTTACTGAGAATGTGAATATTAAGAGTGTAGGCATTTTATTCGCAATTTTTTTAGGAGGAGGATTTGTAGAGTTGGATGAAGGTGAAATGAGTTCTGCTAGAGTTCTATCCAAATTGAGGATACTTGCCTCTGGATCGGCGGCAAATTTGATAACTGGAATTATTGCCCTTTTTATTATTTCAAATTTCTCCTTTTTCATATCTCCCTTTTATGGTTTTCCTTCTGGTGTTGTTGTGGTCGAGGTTATTGATAGGTCACCAGCACAATTTTATGGTATTAAAACTGGTGACGTCATATTGAAGATTAATGGAATCAAAGTTAATGATTCTCTATCATTTTCGAACATACTTAGCTCTATACCTGCAAATTCATATGTCACGCTAACTACACTCCGAGGTGAGATTCATATGATTGGTGGCGCTCATCCAAGTAATGCATCAAAAGTGTTTCTTGGAGTACGAGTTTTCAATTACTATCCTTCATCTATTCCATTATTGTCTAATCCACTTTTACCTTACTATTACTATAATCTTCTGAACTGGTTTGAGGTAATATCCTTAAGTGCTGCTTTCATAAATATGCTTCCAATACCATTTTTTGATGGAGGACGATTTTTTGAAGTTTTATTAAGTCATAAAACACTCAATTCAAAGAAAACATTTTTTATGGGCAAATCTATTGGTATTGGAGAACTGTTTTTGGAAATTTTGAAATTTACATCTCTACTTCTTCTCCTTATTAATGTTTCACAATCGATGCTTTTAAGGTGATATCGGTTGAGATGCTCATTTTGTGATAAACAAGCGGTATATTTTAAGAGGATTTCTGGTGTTGCTTACTGCAAGAATTGTTTCATAAAACATGTTGAAGATAGGGTTCGCTGGACTATAAATAAGGGGAAACTTTTTGATTGGAATGATCACATAGTTCTTGCTGTTTCTGGCGGAAAGGATAGTGTTGTTATGATGAAAATCGTTTCAAAAATTGAGAAAAACTTTCCTCATGTGAAATTAACTGCTATTACTATTGATGAGGGATTTAACGGGTATCGTGCAGAAGGTATAAAGATAGCTAAGAAATTTTCAAGTATTTTTGGGGTGGAACACTTAACTTTTTCATTTAAGGATTTTTATGGGTATACTCTTAAAGAGATGGTCGATAAAGCAGAAAAAAGGGGGTCTCCCTATCATCCATGCACTTACTGCGGTGTTTTAAGGAGGAAAATTCTGAATGTGAAAAGTAAAGAAATTGGTGCAACAAAAATAGCTACAGCTCACAATTTAGATGATGAAGCGCAGACCATTTTAATGAATATATTACGTGGCGACGTTGAAAGATTAATTGAATCATTCAGAATAGAATCGCAAGAATGTGAAGGGTTTGTTCCTCGTGTAAAGCCGATGAAATATATTCCGGAAAGGGAAATAGCCCTCTATGCATATTACAGTGGAATAGAATTATACTCTAGTGAATGCCCATTCTCTAGGCTTTCTCTTAGAGGTGAAATTAGGTCATTCTTAAATGATTATGAAATGAGGCATCCTGATGTAAAGTTCTCAATAGTCTCATCATTTGAAGCCTTTATAAATAAAATTATGAATAAGGAAAATTCGATAAAAATAAAACTAAATAGATGTAGACATTGTGGTGAGCCAACGACAAGAGATATATGTAGAGCTTGCGAACTGCTGGAAGATCTAAAGGTTCTATAATTGGAGGGGTGGCGGCGCGCCGATGCTGGACATCCCATCCAAGTGCTGAGAATCCCACACCATACTTAGCCCCGCAACCCCATGAACGTGCACGTCCAAGCTTAGGGCCGCTCCATTCCTGGCCTAACCCGGTTCGCTTGGTAAGGGCGATTCAGCTCCTCCTCCGAGGAGCCTATCGCCTCCGTGCACCCCATGGGACGAAGCTTCATCGCTGGGTTGTGAGGTTCAGCACTTGTTGGGATGCCTCGCATCGGCTTCGGTCCGCCATATCGACCATTTGCGGTGCAGGGAGAATCCCTGCAAGGGTAGGCCGAGCACCCCACCTAGCCGCCACCCCCCATCATATTTTTCCTTAACGAATTTTATTAATTTATTTGTTTGGCGCCGGGGGCGGGATTTGAACCCGCGAGTCCCCGAAGGGACACAGGCTCTCAAGGCCTGCGCCTTGACCTAGGCTCTTCTCCTATTTAGTCCGCTCGGCCACCCCGGCTCTGCATAAATAATTTTCCAACTAGATAAAATAAAAATTGTTGTTTTGCTTAATATCTATTATGTCAGAAACCCCTAGTGATCATGGATTTGTTTTTCTGGATCACAAGGCAGATGTATATGTGATGGCTTTCGGGAAAAACTTAAATGAATGTTTCGAATATGCAGCAAAAGCCATGTTTGAAGTTATGACAGATACTTCAAAGATAGAACCACTAATTAGAAGGGAAGTTCATGCCTATGGTTTTGATCTTTTTTCATTACTATATTCATGGCTTGAAGAACTATTATATCTATTTGATGCCGAAGGGCTTGTTTTTTCCTCTTTCAATGTTCAACGAATATCCAAAGTTGATGAAGAAAATTACGTGTTAGACGCTGTTGTATTCGGAGAAAAATTTGATCCGATGAAACATGAAAGGAGAACTGTAGTGAAGGCAATTACATATTCTCAGATGAAAATATATAATGAAGATGGCAAGTTCATTGCAAAGTTCGTTTTAGACATTTAAGGATTAAGGATCAAATACATCAAATTCGAGTTATATCAGTTACGTACAAAAGTTTTTATTAAATTGTTATTATCATAATATTAGGTGGAATTTCATGGTCAAAATAGAGAGAGTAAATGACTTCACATGGATTATACCTAAAGATTCAGCAGCCGGTATGAAGGTTCCTGGAATAATCTATGCTGATGATGTGCTACTCCAGAAAATGAAAGAAGATAGAACACTTGAGCAATGTATTAATGTTGCCAAACTCCCTGGCATATACAAATTTTCAATAGTTCTACCCGATGGACATGAAGGTTACGGGTTTCCAATAGGTGGAGTCGCCGCTTTTGACGCTGAAGAGGGTATTGTAAGTCCTGGAGGCGTGGGCTATGACATAAATTGTGGTGTTAGATTAATAAGTACAAACCTAAACTATAATGACATTAAGGATAAGATAGCACAGCTCCTTGATACAATTTTCATTATGGTCCCATCGGGTGTTGGTTCTGAAGGGAAGATCAGACTATCTAAAAATCAGCTTGATGAAGTGTTAATGGGAGGTGCTCAATGGGCTGTTGAAAACGGCTACGGCTGGGAAGAGGATATAAGAAGATGTGAAGCGTATGGTTCTTTGAAAAATGCTGATCCAAGTAAAGTTTCAAGCAAAGCAAAGGAGAGGGGAGCTCCACAACTTGGCACTCTTGGTAGTGGAAATCACTTCTTAGAAATACAAGTTGTTGATAAGATATATGACGAAAGAGTAGCTAAAGCCTTTGGTATTTTTCATGAAGGACAAGTTACTGTAATGATACATACAGGTTCACGTGGACTCGGACATCAAGTTTGCTCTGATTATCTCGTCATTATGGAGAGGGCTTCTAGGAAGTATAATCTTAGATTCCCAGATAGAGAGCTGGTGTACGCACCAGCTAAAAGTAGGGAAGCTGAAGATTATTTTGCAGCTATGGCTTGTGCGTCAAATTATGCTTGGGCTAATAGACAATTAATACTACACTGGGTGAGGGAATCTTTTGAAAGAGTTCTAAAACAATCTGCAGAATCTTTGGGTATGCATATGGTATATGACGTAGCACATAATATAGCTAAATTGGAGGATCATAAAGTTGATGGGGAGACACGTAAAGTTTATGTGCATAGGAAAGGGGCTACGAGAGCATTTCCAGCAGGTCACCCGGAACTGCCTGGAGAATATAGAAATATTGGTCAACCAGTAATAATACCTGGATCAATGGGGACAGCGTCCTACCTATTACTAGGTCAACGGAAAGCTATGGAAATTAGTTTTGGATCAACGGCACATGGAGCTGGACGCTTACTTAGCCGTGCACAAGCTTTAAAACAATTCACAGTCAATGAAATAACTAGAAAGTTAGCTAGTAGGGGGATTTTGATAAAAGCAGCTAGTAGAGATGGAATCATAGAAGAAGCTCCCGAAGCCTATAAAGACATTGATAGGGTTGCAAACGTATCTCATAATGTTGGAATAGCCACCCTTGTTGCCAGATTTATTCCTGTAGCTGTTGCAAAGGGGTGAATTGAACTCCATATGCTCACACGATTCATATAATATCACTCTTTCATACTACATGTTTTCAATCGATAAGTTACAACAAGGATGTGGTGTTCTCTCTTGCTATATCCTGAGAAGCGAAGTAAACCATTAGCTGTGGCTCTACCTGCCAGTCTTACTGCCGATCTTCCCCATTTAAGGGAAAAAACTATGAAAGCTGGGATTATCGCTAGAGCTGCTGCAATATTTCGAGTTGATGAAATAATTATATACGTGGATAGACATGGTGTTGAAGATGAGGGGGAACTATTAGCCAATATCTTGAGATACTGTGAAACTCCTCAGTATCTTCGAAAACGAATGTATCCCCTTTCTGCTTTCTTTAAATACGCCGGTATTCTCCCTCCACTAAAAATACCCTCACATACTGTAGCTACAAGTTTAAATGATATAAGAGATGGAGACTTTAGGGATGGTATTGTGATAAAGAGCTATAAAGATGGATCATTGGTGGATTTAGGTTTAGATAAACCTTTTCTAATTCCAAAGAAGCTGAAAAAGGGGGAGCGTATTACGGTCAAAATAAGTAAGATAAATGACTCCTTAAAATTGTCAGTAGTATCGCGTGAAGATGTCAATGTATATTGGGGCTATACGGTCAATTACAAGCATAAAGGGTTGGTAGAATCTATAAAGGATTTTAACGCTGATCTTGTGATTGCTACATCCAGGCATGGGCGTCCAGTAAACGAAATTTTCAACGATATAAAAGACGCCATTCAAAAAAGCAATAAAATTTTGATTTTATTTGGTTCTCCTCATGAAGGTCTTTTTGAGATATGCAAACGGTTTAGAGTGGAGTTATCTGATATCGCGCATTTCATAGTTAACACTATCCCTCTACAGGGATGTGAAACTGTAAGAACTGAAGAAGCTATGCTTGCAACTTTGAGTATCATTAATATTATACCATATATTTGAGCACGCAAAAGATAAATATATATGATTATATTTTCCACTAAAGGTTATCTGGTGAGGGGGTTTGGGTCGCAGGAAATACAGTGCCCCGAGAAGAGGGTCTTTAGCATTTGCACCTAGAGTTAGAGCTAAGAGTATAATTCCAAGAGTTAGATCTTGGCCTAGTGTTAAAGGTACTGTTAGAATAATGGGGTTCGCCGGATACAAGGTTGGGATGACACATGTGTGTGTCATTGAGGATAGACAGGGTACTCCAATGTTTGGCAAGGAAGTAATTAAAGCTGTAACAATTTTAGAAACACCACCACTATTTGTTGCTGGTATAAGGGTTTATTCGAAGAAGTATGGTGCCTTACGGTCATTGACGGAATTATGGTCTGATAAAATCCCCAAATCCTTAGAAAGAGTTTTTACGTTACCAGAAAATATGGAACCTCCATCTATTAATGAGTTATACTCAAAATTGGACGAAATAAGTGAAATTAGGTTAATCACGTGTACACAACCAAATAAAGCTGGAGTTGGCAAGAAAAAGCCTGAAGTATTTGAGATAAAGATAGATGGTGGAACATTGAAAGAACAGTTAGATTTCGCTTTTAAACTACTTGGTTCAGAAATAAACGTAACTGATGTTTTTAAGGAAGGACAGTATGTTGATGTTATTTCGGTAACTAAAGGTAAAGGATTTCAAGGTGTTGTTAAAAGATTTGGTGTAAAAGTCTTGGGGAGATGGCATAAGCATAGAAAGGGTTCGAGAAAAGTGGGGTCTATAGGTCCTGGAACACCATCAGGTGTTATGTGGACAGTTCCTCGACCTGGACAAATGGGGTTCCACCTTAGAACAGAGTTTAACAAGAAGATACTCAAAATTGGAAAAAGTGGAGAAGAAATTAATGTTAAAGGTGGATTTTGTCATTATGGTTTAGTTAAAAGTAATTATATCTTAATTGAAGGTTCAGTTCCAGGTCCTCCCAAAAGATTAGTTAAAATTAGACATGCAATAAGGATGCCGGAAAACTATCCAATTAGACAACCAAGATTGGTATACATTAAGAGGTGATTCTATGAAAATATATGATTTAAACGGGTCTGTGATAGGGGAAATAGAGACCCCATGGTTCTTCCAGATCCCCATTAGGAAAGATATTATTAGAAGAGCTTATTTATCATCTCTAACTGCGAGAATTCAACCTCAAGGTAGAGATCCACTTGCTGGTAAGCGTACAACTGCTAAGAGTTGGGGTGTAGGTTACGGGGTAGCAAGAGTTCCAAGAGTTAAAGGTTCTGGATACCCTGAAGCTGGGGTAGCTGCTTTTGCAACCATGACCGTTGGTGGTAGGAGTGCTCATGCACCCACAGTTGAAAAATGTGTTCATGAAAGAATAAATAAAAAGGAACGTATTTACGCCATTTTATCAGCAATATCTGCCACGGCAAACATAACCTTTGTATCGGGAAGAGGTCACCTAGTTTCTTCAGTTCCCCAAATACCATTAATAGTTTCTAATGAATTAGAGAAGGTTGAGAAGAGTAAATCCTTTAGGGATATTGCACTTAAATTGGGTTTCTGGGCGGATATTGAAAGAGTTAAAGAAGGTATAAAGATTAGAGCTGGTAAGGGTAAACTTAGAGGTAGAAGATACAAAGTTGGTAAAGGCCCCTTAATAGTAGTTTCCAACACTTATCCACTTATAAATTCTGTGAAGAACTTTCCTGGTTTAGATGTTGTTAACGCACGCGATTTAAGCGTTATGCATCTAGCTCCTGGAGGTAATCCTGGTAGATTAACAATTTTCACACAAAACAGCATAGATATATTGAATGAACGTTTTTCATTATATAAAGGTAAACATTTGCTGCATACAAACGTATTTAACTATGAAACTGAATTTTAAAATTGGAGGTTAAGCCATGGAAAATATGGATCCTTGGAAGATAATAGTAAGGCCTGTGATATCTGAATCTGCTTTAAGGAAAATTGAAGTGGAGAATAAGTTGACTTTTATTGTTGATAGAAATGCAAATAAACACTTAATTAAATGGGCTGTAGAAAAGTTATTTAATGTGAAAGTAGATAAAGTTAACACACTTATAACACCAAAGGGTGAAAAAAAGGCGTATGTCAAACTTAGTTCAGAGTATTCAGCTTCAGATGTAGCTTCAAAGATGGGTATACTATAGAGGTGTACGAAATGGGTAAGAGAATTCTTGTACAGCGTAAGGGTAGAGGGGGATCAAATTTTAGATCCCCAAAATGGATTAAAGTCGGTCCTGCAAGGTATGGTGCTCCAAGTAAACTCGAATATACCTCGAAGATAAATGGAATCGTAGAAGATCTTTTACATGATCCTGGCAGAGGGTGCCCATTGGCATTGATAAAATTTGAGGATGGTAGCAGGGAGTTAATAGTAGCACCTGAGGGAATTTATGTGGGCAAAAATGTAGCTAAAGGTGTGCTTGCAGAAATAGATATTGGAAACATACTTCCAGTGGGTAATATTCCGGAAGGAACAAACATATGTAATGTTGAACTGCGACCTGGAGATGGTGGAAAAATAGCCCGTAGATCTGGTACATACGCAATTATCGTTGCACATTCCTCCGGGAAAACCGTTATAAAGTTACCTTCAGGTAAGTTAAAAGCAATAGACTCTAGATGTAGAGCTACTATAGGAATAGTTGCTGCAGGAGGGAGAGTGGAAAAACCATTCTTAAAAGCCGGAAGTAAGTATCATCTAATAAAAAGAAAGGCTGTTAAATGGCCTATCGTTAGAGGTAAAGCTATGGTGGCCGCAAGTCACCCACACGGTGGGGGAGCGCATCCAAAAGGTGGAACTCCAGTTTCTAGAACCGCTCCTCCTGGACAGAAAGTTGGCATAATTGCTCCTAGAAGAACTGGGAGGAAGAAGGGGGCTCCAAGAAAGGTGCGTTAACCTCCTTTAAATGGGGAAGGATATGGGCAAGAAGAGTTCTAAACGTAAGTCTAGTAAAAAGAAAAAGGTATACCTTTTCAGTAGAGTTAATGAAGGAGACGTATACACAGTTGTAATAGAGGATTACTCAGATAAGGGTGAAGGTATAGCGAGAGTTAAAGACACAGCTATATTTATTCCAGGAGCTAAAATTGGGGAAATAGTCAAGGTTAAGATTACATCAGTGAAATTCAAAAAGGCAAGAGGAGATATAATATCGAGGATGGGTGTAGTCCAGTAAATCATTAAATAAAACCACGTCTGCTTTCATTAGCAAGTTAACAATATTTTTAGGTATCGTACTAAAATATATAGTATGCAATGCGGGGGTAGCCAAGCCAGGTCAAAGGCGCAGCCCTGAGGAGGATTCTCAGAACGGCTGTCCCGGAGGGGTTCGTGGGTTCAAATCCCACCCCCCGCATCAATTTAAAGTGTAAGTACGTATTTTATGCTCTTGCTGGATGAAGTAACAGTTATATTAATTCAAGAACGAATTTGTGGGAGGCAAATATAACATCTCAAAAATTGGGAAAATATGTTTAAAGTCATATTACATTGCAATTTAAGTTATGCTAGGTACCTCTCATAATAATGCCAGATTTTCCATAACAGTTCGATTTGTTATATCAATTAAGAAATTTAATTTTTTGATTGATTTTTGATTCACTTCTTATTTTATTTGAAACGATGGACATAATTCTCTTATAACACATATTTCACATTTTGGTTTTTTAGCGTTACATACTCTTTTGCCATGTGCTATTAGTAGATTTGAGAAATTAAACCATTCTTCCCTTGGTATTATTTCCATGAGTTCCTTTTCTATTTTGTTTCTGTCTTTTTGTGTTGTTAGTTTAAGTCTATTTGCAAGTCTCATTACATGCGTGTCTACCGTTATTCCTTCAATTATATTTAATGCATTTGCTAGCACCATATTTGCTGTTTTTCTACCAATACCTGGTATTTTTGTTAGTTCTTCTATCGATTTCGGAATCTCCCCATTATACTTCTCTAGTATTATTTTTGCTATTGACTTTATTCTTTGTGTTTTCTTACGGTAAAAATTTATTGGCTTCAATATTTCCTCTAACTCCTTCTCGTCGGCTTCAGCGTAGTCTTTTATTGATTTATATTTTTGAAATAGTATTTTTGTTACTTCATTTACTCTTGCATCTGGTGTCTGAGCAGCTAGTACTGTTGCAACCAATAGTTCCCATGCGTTGCTGAAATTCAGTTCAGTCCCCTTTACATCAGGGTATGCTTGTTTTAGTAATAATAAAATTTTCTGAACTCTTTCTTTCAATTCAGCTATATCTCTATTATATTCATTTTCCATCATCTTCAATAATCACCACTTTAATCATTTATTAAAAATTTTAAATTAAATTTTTGTTATTCACAAATACTTTAATAATATTTCTTTTACATAATTTATTTCATTGTCATTTAATGGTAATGAGGGTTTTCTTGGATATCCTGCATTAATATTTCTTATATTCATACAGGCTTTTACCGCTGAAAGTTGGTTAAATTTCCTTAAAGCGTACCATATTGCATTTATTTTCAATTGGCTTTTTGCGGCTTCTTCATATTTTTTCTCGAGAAAGTCATTGTAGAGTTTCACGGTGAGTTCTGGTATGAAATTTGCTACAGCTACTATTGCTCCTTTCCCTCCAAGTATCAATGTTGGTAATATGAATTCAGCAGTTCCAGAAAGTACACTAATTTTGTCTCCTACGGTTCTTATAGTTTCTGATATGTGAAGCATGTTTCCGGTGCTATCCTTTATACCCACGATATTGCTATGCTCTTTCACTAGCTTTTCCACTGCGCTTACATCCATGCTATATCCAGTAAATTTTGGTACGTCATATAGCAGTATTGGTGCATCTACTTTACTTAGAACTTCTGAGTAATGGGCTATTAGTTCATTTGATGATAGGGGGAAGTAATATGGTGTGACTATTATTAATGCGTCGACCCCTCCTATATCTAAAATGTCTTTAGAAAATTTTATCGTTTCATACGTACTTGGCGCTCCTGTCCCCACTATAATCTTCACTTTTCCATTAACATAATCAATTACATCTCTCACTACGGATATCCTTTCTTCATAAGTCAAGTATGGGAATTCTCCATTACTGCCTAATGTTACAAGACCGTTAACTCCGCTATTAATCCAGAATTCTATACATCTTTTTAGCGATTCTCTATCTATTTCTCCATCATGTTTGAAAGGTGTGACATGAGGTACATATATCCCTTTTATCTCCATGATATAACCTCTCTGGTAAGTTATTATTTAAAATTATTTTGTGTTTATTTTTGTACTCAAACCTTATAAACTAGGAATATGTGTTAATGAATAAATATATAAAAGGAGGATTAAAATGTGTAGTGTGGGAGAGGCTGATGGGACTCCAATTCCATTAGATCTTCAAAAAATCATATGGATGCTTCATCCAATTGAAATAAAAGTTTTGATAGCCCTAGAGAATTTTCATACAGTAAAAGATGTTTCTGAGAAAACTGGTTTGTCAGTGGATTCAGTATTATGGGCTTTTGAGTCTTTAAAGGAGAAGAACCTCATATCAGTAGATGAGAGTTACATATCTATATATGAGTTAGATGTTGAAGGGGAAAACTACTTAAAACAACTATTTCCAGAGCAAAGGGTTATTAAAAAGTTAAGTGAACGTGGTGGCATGTCTTTAATTGAAGATCTTCAATTAAGTGAGGCTGAATTAAAGATAGGCTTGAGCTGGGCTATTAGATTAGGTTGGGTTTCTATTGAAAAAGTGAATGGAACGAGAATTATAAAATTAAACATTGAAAGTGTTGCTGACCTCATAAGCAATTATCCTCCATATGTCCTATTAAATAAAATTAAGAGCGGCTCCCCCCTCCTTAAGGAAGATCTGAATTTACTGGAATCTTTGAAGAAAAGAGGGAGGATAATTAAAGATAGAATTGTAAAAGAAGTCAAAGCTTCATTAACTCAAACAGGTCTAAAGGCTTTAAACATTATTAAAGAACTTTTTTCGATTCGTGACGCATCAGACATTAAAAACATTAAAATTGTCAATGAACTTACAAGAGACATTATAGTCTCTGGGGAGTGGTCTAATCTCTACTTTAGACCTTATGATGTTTCTGCCCCTGTAAAGAAGCTTATTTTTGGAAAGAAACATCCATATAGAGAAATAATAGATGAAATTCGAGAAATACTTATAGGATTAGGGTTTGAAGAAGTTATTAGTCCACCAATAGAAGTTAACTTCTGGAATGCGGATGCCCTTTTCATGCCTTCAGATCATCCTGCAAGGGATATACACGATGTATTTTATGTTGATTATAGGCAAATGACCTTAGATAAAGTTTGCAGTAGAGAAATATGGGAGCATGTTAAAGCTACTCATGAAAATGGTTGGGAAACGGGTTCGAAGGGTTGGGGTTACTGGGATCCTGAGCTTGCTTTAAAACGTATATTAAGAAGTCAAACCACAGCAGTGTCAGTGCGTTGCTTATCTCAGTTAAATGATGAAGATTTGCCAAAAAAGATATTTACAATAGATAGAAATTATAGGCCTGATAAAATCGATGCTACTCATTTAATGGAGTTTAATCAATGCGAGGGTATTGTGGTGTCATATGACGTCAATTTTAAACATCTACTAGGCTTTTTAAAGACCATTGCAGAAGCTTTTGGTATAAAGGAAGTTAAATTCCAGCCAGCATACTTTCCATTTACGGAACCAAGCGTCGTTGGATATATTAAACATGATAAATTGGGTTGGATTGAAGCCTTACCTGCAGGTATTTTCAGACCTGAAGTTACATATCCACTTGGAATAAAAGCTACAGTTCTTGCTTGGGGACTTGGAATAGATAGATTGGCTATGGTAGCTCTTGGAATAGAAGATATAAGACTACTTTTCTCCAATGATTTAGACTGGTTAAGATCAAAGAAGATCCCATCATTATGGGGGGTCTAAACGTGCCCACTCTAAGTTTTAATATAAATGACTTGATGAGATTTACCCGTATAGAAAGTGTTGAGAAGATATTTTATGCTATACGACAGTTTAAAGGGGAAATTAAAAGCATTAAGGGAGAAGAAATAATAGTTGAACTTGAACCTGATCGCCCTGATCTCTTAAGTGTTGAAGGGTTATCCAGAGCTATAAGAAACTTCTTCGGAGTTGAATTAAACCACACTACGCATGGCTCTTTATATTCAGACGAGCCTCGCATAGAAGTGTATGTTAAAGATGCGAAAACACGCCCATACATAGCATGTGCAATAATTAGAAACTTAACTATTGATAATGATTTCATAAAGAGTTTAATGAACATGCAAGAGGCTTTACACATAACTCTTGGTAGAAATAGAAGGAAAGTTGCTATAGGGATACATGATTACGACAAAATAGTGCCACCAATAATATATACTGAGGTAGATGGAGATGAGAAAATGATTCCACTGGATATGTATGAAGAGATTTCTCTCAAGGAAATTTTGGTAAAACATCCTAAGGGTAAAGCTTACTTCACACTTGTAAAAGAGGCTTACCCAGTATACATCGATAAAAAAGGAATTTTCAGTTTCCCCCCTATAATAAATGGAGAGCGCACTAGAGTTAATGAATTCACAAGAAATTTATTTATAGAATTGACTGGGATTGACGAAAAATCTGTTGAACAAACATTAAATGTGCTTGTATGTAATATTCTTGAGAGAGGCGGTATCTTAGAGAAGGTTATCATTAAATACCCTAATTTTAGTAAAATAACCCCTGATTTAACACCTAAACAAATGCGCATCAATATTGAAATGTTTAACAGACTTATAGGTGTAAAAATCAGTTTAGATGAAGCTTTAATACTTTTAAAGAGAATGGGTTATGGAATTAGGGTGGTGAACTATACAGAAGTTGATGTCATTATACCCCCCTATAGAGTTGACGTCCTTCATCCAGTTGACATAATTGAGGATATGCTGATATCTTATGGATATGAAAACATAACTCCTGAACTTCCATCAATAATGAGTATTGGAAAACCATCATTAATCGAAGTTTTGGAGGGAAAGATTAGAGAGTTGCTCATTGGAATGGGATTCCAAGAGGTGATGACTTTCACATTAACAAGTATTGCTAGTCAAACGGTTCTAATGAATATAAATAATGCAAATGTATTAAAATTGGTCAATCCAATTAGTGAAGAATACAATTGTTATAGATTTTGGATAACTCCAAATTTATTGCGTTTCCTTTCACAAAATAAACATTCTGCTTATCCCCAGAAAATATTTGAAATAGGATACGTGGCAATACCGTTGGAAGAGGACATCTACGTCCAGAGAAATACAGCTGTAGCTATCTCACATTCAAAAGCTTCATTTACTGATGCTAAGGAAGCTTTAGTATCATTAATGGATGGACTCGGGGTTGAAGTATCCCTAGAACAGTATAATCATCCATCATTTATAAGTGGCAGAGTTGCCATAGTGAAAGTTAAAGATAAATGCATTGGTTTAATAGGTGAAATTCATCCAAAAGTTTTAATTAACTTTAACATTGAAATGCCAGTATCCATTTTAGAATTCACTCATTGTCAACCAACTTTCCCCTCTAAAGGTATTAAGGTAAAAACGTTTAAGGATGATTTAACAGCTAAATGGCTTTAACAAAGAATAAATAGTATCTTTTACAATATTATTTTAAAGGTGAAATATGCTTTGTACACATGTCCAATATGCGGGGCTAAGGTTAATGAAGTGTACAAGTGCGAAATGTGTTTCAAGAATGTATGTAAAAACTGTATAACAGAGAGGGAAGGTATGCAAGTCTGTATTAGCTGTGCTAATTTCATGGATCTTATAAAAAAGTAGCACAGCATGCTGCCGTCATTCCAGCAAAAACTTAAAGAATATTTATGATTTTTAGTTTATAATGAGTAATGCCTCGGTAGCTCAGTCTGGTTAGAGCGGCGCCTTGGTAAGGCGTAGGTCGCGGGTTCAAATCCCGCCCGAGGCTCCACTACTATATTATTATTTATAATTTTATTATTTATAATTTATAATAATAAATTTTATTAAAATTTTATTAGTAATTTTACTTGAATGTATATGATTTTAGAAGTCATTTTACTATTTTTATATCTTTTCATTGAATTTAGAATTGATATTGATTATATAATAATGATGAAACGTATTTGCAATTGAGTGTATGATCTCATTTCAAGAATTTTTAGGTTTCACGTATTCCATAGATTTTTATGTTCTATTCCCTATTTTGTTTCGAAAAATACTAATCTTGCTAATAATGAAGATGCCATTGTTTTGTTGAGTTTTCCTATGGATTGTTACGATTGTAACATAAAATTTAAAGTATCTTTTTGTTCAAGTTTCTGGAGGCTGAAACGATTTCGATGGCTGAGACTGTATCTAGGAGGGCTATGTTGATTCTTGAGGATGGTTCCATTTATACTGGTTATGGTTTTGGTTCTCCTGGTAAGGTTGTAGGTGAAGTTGTTTTTTCAACTTCTATGGTTGGGTATACTGAAGCTTTGACTGATCCTTCATATGTGGGTCAAATTCTATTATTTACATATCCATTGATCGGCAATTATGGTGTCCCATCGTTAGGCTTGGTTGACGAGTTTAATATACCCTTACACTTCGAGTCTTTTGGTATAAAAGTTTCTGGGGTTGTTATTAGTGATTTATGTACTATGCCTTCACATTGGTCTTCTTCTAAATCTTTTAATGAGTGGTTGATTGAAAACGGTGTTCCAGGTATTTTTGGTGTTGATACTAGGAGTATTACTAAGAAATTGAGGTCTAGGGGTGTTATGATGGGTTTACTTTACGTATTTGATGAACATGTATCTATTGATCCTGAAAAACTATTTGAAGAATTGAAGCGTTCAACCAATCCTATTGAAATTAATCTTGTTGAGAAGGTTTCCATTAAAGAGCCTATACCTTACTATATTGGTAGCAATAAGAATGTCGTTGTAATAGATTGTGGAGTAAAGCTAAGTATAATCCGCAATCTTTTGAAAAGAGGAGTTAATGTTATTAGAGTTCCATATAACTTCTCATTTGAAGATATTCTATCTTATAGGCCTCATGGTGTTTTGATAAGCAATGGTCCTGGCGATCCAGCGTTATTAACTGAAACTATCACAACTGTAAGGGAGATCGTTGATAGCGGTATTCCAACTTTTGGGATTTGTCTTGGAAATCAAATACTCGCTTTAGCTTTGGGTGGTTCAACGTATAAATTGAAGTACGGCCATCGATCCCAGAACCAACCAGTATTAAATGTTGAAAACAATACTTGCTTTATAACTTCTCAAAATCATGGATTTGCTGTGGATGCTTCATCATTGAAAAATACTAAATTAAAAGTTTGGTATGTGAACGCTAATGATGGAACCGTTGAAGGGTTAAAGCATGTAGAGAAAGACGCTTTTTCTGTTCAGTGGCACCCTGAAGGTTCTCCAGGTCCTTTGGATACGTGCTTCCTTTTTGATATATTTATAGGTATGTTGAGGTGAACTTCATGCCTAAACTTGATGGTATTCGAAAAGTGTTGATATTGGGTAGTGGGGCTATAAAGATTGGTGAGGCAGCTGAGTTTGATTATTCTGGTAGTCAATGTTTAAAAGCATTGAGAGAAGAGGGTATCGAGACCATACTTGTGAATCCAAATATTGCAACAATACAGACAGACCCAAAACTCGCAGATAAAATATACCTTTTACCTGTAACTCCTTCTTATGTTAAGGAGGTTATTAAGAGAGAAAAGCCTGATGGTATTTTACTTGGCTTTGGTGGTCAGACAGCGCTAAATTGTGGTGTGCAGTTATCTAAAATGGGGGTTCTCGATAAATATAATGTTAGAGTATTGGGTACACCTATAGATGCCATAGAGAAAACCGAAGATAGGGAGCTATTTAAAAATGCAATGATAGATGCAGGCATCCCTGTGCCTAAAAGTTTCTCTGCAACTTCTGTCGAAGAAGCTTTGAAAGCAGCTAAAGATATAGGTTATCCTGTTGTGGTGAGAGTCGCATATACTCTTGGTGGGAAGGGCTCTGGAGTAGCTCATAATGATTCGGAATTGATTGAAATTGTTGAACGTGCATTAACTCAAAGCGCAATCTCCCAAGTTCTTGTAGAGGAGTATTTGGGGCATTGGAAGGAGATAGAGTTCGAGATAATGCGTGATTATGCGAATAACTGTATTGCTGTTTGTTGTATGGAGAATGTGGATCCAATGGGAATACATACTGGCGACTCCATTGTCGTTGCTCCATCACAAACTCTCACTAATCGTGAATATCATATTCTAAGGTCTGCGTCGATTAGAGTTATTCAAAGTTTAGGGATAGTTGGTGAATGTAATATTCAATGGGCTTTGAACCCTAGTTCTGAGGAATTTAGGGTGATAGAAGTTAATGCGCGTATGTCAAGGAGTTCTGCTTTGGCTAGTAAAGCCACTGGGTATCCGCTTGCATATATATCTGCCAAGTTGTCAATAGGCTACTTATTGCCAGAACTTATTAATAAGGTGACAAAGGTTACGACGGCATGCTTTGAACCAGCGTTAGATTACGTGGTTGTTAAAATTCCAAGATGGGATTTCCAAAAGTTTGTTGGTGTAGATCGAAGTTTGGGCACTCAGATGAAATCTGTGGGGGAAGTTATGGCCATTGGAAGATGTTTCGAAGAAGCATTACAAAAAGCCATTAGAATGTTGGATATTGGGAAAAACGGTTTAGTATGTAACCCTGATGAAAATGAATATGAATCTCTCGAAGATGTTCTATACGCAATTTCCCATCCAAGGGACGATAGAATCTTCAAAATAGTTAAGGCTATAAAACTTGGCGTTAGCATTGAAAAGATATATGAGCTTAGTGGTATAGACCCATTTTTCTTATATAAAATTAAGAATATCGTGGATATGGAGGAAAAGCTTCGCAAAGCGAATACAAATGATAAAAATATTGCAGTATTAATAAGAGAAGCAAAGCAACTTGGTTTTTCAGATAAGCAAATAGCATTATGCTTGGGGATCACGGAAGATGATGTGAGAATGTTGAGAAAACAGTTCAGGATATTTCCTTGTGTAAAGCAGATAGATACTTTAGCTGCTGAATGGCCTGCAAAAACCAATTACTTGTATCTAACATATTGTGGAGACGAAAATGACGTAACGCCAGAAAGCTCGTCTGAGAATAGTAAGGTCATCGTCTTAGGTTCGGGTGTATTTAGAGTGGGATCTAGTGTTGAATTTGATTGGTGTGCAGTGAATATGGTTTGGGCTTTAAAGAAGTATGGTATTAAGGAGGTTATATTGATCAATTATAATCCTGAAACTGTTTCAACGGATTATGATATTTCAGATAAGCTTTATTTTGAGGAATTGAGTTTAGAGAGGGTTTTAGACATCTATGAATTTGAGAAGCCTATTGGAGTAATAGTTTCTGTAGGCGGCCAAATACCCAATAATCTTGCTTTGAAGTTGAGTATGAATGGTGTTAATATTCTTGGTACTTCGCCTATAAGTATCGATATGGCTGAAGATAGAGCTAAATTTAGCTCTATTTTAGATGAATTACAAATACCTCAACCTGCTTGGGGCTCTTTTAAAACAATTAGTGAAGCAAAATTATTTGCTTCCAAGATTGGTTACCCCGTAGTAATAAGGCCAAGTTACGTTTTATCAGGTTCAAGTATGCGTGTAGCTTATGATGGGAAGGAATTGGAAGAGTATTTATCTCTTGCTGCCAAAGTCTCTCCAGAGCATCCGGTGGTAATTTCAAAATTTATTAGTGGAGCCAAGGAAGTGGAAGTTGATGGTGTTTCTGATGGTGAAGATGTCATTATAGGCGCCATTATTGAGCATGTAGAGGAGGCTGGAGTGCATAGTGGTGACGCAACTATGTGCATACCATCTCAAACTTTAGCATCCCGAACTATAAATGTTATTAGAGATTACTCCAGTAAGATAGCTAAAAGGTTTAAGATCGTTGGGCCGTTTAACATTCAGTTTCTGGTGAAAGATGATGTTGTTTATGTTATTGAATGTAACTTGAGAGCTTCAAGATCATTCCCATACACGAGTAAAACTGTTGGTGTGAATTTAATAGATTTAGCGGCAATGGCAATTTTAGGTAGAAGGTTTAGAGATATTGGAATATTTGAGTTGCCCCCAATATCTCATGTGGGTGTTAAGGTCCCTCAGTTCAGTTTTATGAGACTATCCGGTGCAGACCCTGTGCTTGGAGTGGAAATGATGAGTACAGGTGAAGTGGCATGTATGGGTGAGAACTTTGCCGATGCATTATTGAAGGCTCTTCACGCAGCAGAACTGAACTTACCAATCAGAAATGGCACAGTTTTATTAAGTGTTAGTGATCGCGCAAAAATAAATGACATTAAAGAGATTATTTCTGATCTGATCAGTATGGGTTTTAGAGTATACCTCACCAAACGTACCTTTGAACTATCAAATGAGAGTCTTAATGATCAACATATGTTCTCTGATAAAATTGTTGTTTTTAATGAAGATACTGCACCAATGGATGCTATTAAGAAGAGGATGATAGACCTTGTAATAAACATATTCCCTAAAAATAACTCCTGCTATAAGATGTATCATGATGAATATAAGCTTAGACGTATGGCTGTGGAGTTCAATATTCCATTAATAACAACTATTGAATTGGCTAAAGCGCTGGTTAAGGCTATGAGGCGAGTGGAGTATATGACCATTCGTTCTCTCAATGAGTATATGGATAGTCTCCTATGGAAATTATGGTAGTCTCTCAAATTTCCGTAGTTATGATTGGGCCTTCTTTTGAAACTATCACTGTTGTTTCAAATTGAGTTACAATACCGTTTTTAATTTCTCTCAAAACTGGATAACTGTTCAACGCCCCATTTTCGATCAACCTGTAAATGATCTCCCTTATATTTTCATGATTCACATTAAAACTCTTCAACCATCTTTCGCAGAATGGCAGTATTTTAAAGTTGTCATAAATGTACCTTAATAATTCTTTTTCTAATCTTGTTCTTCCAGAGTGAACTTTTGCTAAAGAGTATATGTATGCTTGTTGCATTTCAGTAACGCTACCTACACCATCAGTAGCGAATGGTTCAATAGCATATATTTCTCCTTCTTCCATAATCCATGGATACTCCCCATAAACATTTGGTATATTTTTACCGCCATGCAATACATATCTTTTAAGCATATGTCCGGTTAAATTGCTTATTGGTTTATATCCAAATCCACTAATTGTCCTTTCAATCTCCTTTGATACAGTGCTCACCTTCACCCCCGGCTTAATTACTTTTAATGCATTTTTCAAAGCCATCCTATTTGCCTCAACCATGTCATCATATTTGCTATTGAATGATATTGTGGTTGCTGCGTCTACTATGTATCCATCAACATGAGCTCCTATATCAACCTTAACCACTGCGTTATCTGGAATTATTGATTTATCCCCTGGAAATGCAGTGTAATGGGCCGCTATATTATTTATGGATATATTGCATGGGAAAGCTGGTTTCCCCCCTCCTTCAATTATCAGATTCTCTATCTTTTCGCATAGATCCAAGACTTTTACTCCTGGTTTCACTATTCTTGGTAGCTCTTTTAAGATTCTATTAACAATTTCACCAGCCTTCAAAGTCTTCTCAATATACTCCTCATAATACATCTTTATCCAAAAAGAATTTATTATGAGATGAAACCTTAAATTTTTGTAGATAGATATATTGTTTGCATGGGCCCGTAGCTCAGCCTGGTTAGAGCACTCGGCTGATAACCGGGGGGTCGTGGGTTCAAATCCCACCGGGCCCAAATTTAAATTGTTTTTAATTTACAATGTCAATGGGAGAGATACATTATCCACCGAACAATAATTAAGTTAAATTTTGACATTACAATATTGTGAGTAGGTGTAACGTTATGAATGGTGTTAGTGAAGCATGTTTATCTAAGTTAAGAAGAATATTTGGGGATAGAGTTATAACTGATGAGGAAATATTAAAACAATACGAGGAGGATCAATCATATATTAAAGGTAAACCATCCCTTGCAGTGATACCTGAAACTTCTGAAGAGGTGGAAAAACTGGTTGAAGTAGCAAAGGAATTTAGAATTCCATTAATTCCCAGAGGTGGCGGGACTTCACTTAGTGGTGGTAGCGTTCCAATATTCGGTGGAATAATTGTGGATTTTAAAAGGATGAATAGGATTTTAAATTTTGATTTAGATAATTTGCAGGTTTTAGTGGAACCTGGAGTTATATATGACAATTTAAATGCTTTTCTATCTAAATACAACCTATTTCTCCCTCCAAACCCTGCAACTGGAGATCAATGTACTATAGGTGGGATGCTTGCCGAAAATGCAGCAGGGCCTCGTAGCTATAAGTATGGTACTATTAAAAATTGGGTTTTAGGATTGGAGGTCATAACCTCATCCGTTGGTAAGGTGTGGATTGGTTCAAGAACGAAGAAATGGGTATCCGCATATAACCTAGTATCACTCATTATTGGTAGTGAAGGAACCCTTGGGATAATAACTAAAGCATTATTGAGAGTTGCCCCTAAACCACAATATAGGATTGGTATATCCATATCCATCAATAATTTAGAGAAAGCATGTGAAATTATAGTTGCACTAACAAAACTAAGCATAGATATTTCCGCAATAGAGTTAATGGATGATATAACTATAGCTGCCATAAACAAAGTGTATAACGTGAGGTTCCCAGAATCGGATGCAGTGATATTGCTTGAAGTGGAAGCTTCCTCCAGTAATGACATGGATAATAAACTTGAAGTCCTATCATCCTACTTAAAAAACCTTGGAATACCTGATGAAAATGTTCTTGTGTACTATAATGCTGATGAAATGTGGAGCAAAAGGAAGCTTGCTGGAGAATCCCTCGAAAAAGTTTATGGCGGTAGACTGGATGAAGACATAATTGTACCAGTATCTTTCCTTCCAAAAACGATTAAGGAAATAAAATCATTAGGCAGCAAATTCAATGTAAACATTGCTGTTTTTGGGCATGTTGGTGATGGACATTTACATCCAAGTATACTAGTTCCAAAAGAAAAATCCCTAACCCCCGAGATAGAAAAGATTAAGGAAAACATATTCAAAATAGCGGTAAAAAATAATGGTGCTTTAAGTGGAGAACATGGCATCGGTATAACTAAAAAACAGTATCTATCCCTAGAAATAGATGCAAATACGTTAAAATTACTATCATTGATAAAGCAGACTCTAGACCCATACAATATTATGAATCCAGGCAAGAAAATATAGACGTCAATGAATACTATCAGAAAAATGTTTTAATGTTTATGAGGATTCCGTTAACAACTCATGGTTTTCTATATTTTGGAATTTAAGCCAGAGAAAGCCATTAAAGAAATTGCAACTTTAATTCTTAGAATATAATTTAACAACCTTCAATAGGCCGGCTACATATTCCGGATCCTTACCTCTATCCTCAAGCATATCCTGAAAACCAACTAGATAATTCCTAACTTTTCAACCATACCTCGGTGTAATATTTAAAAGCTCATATAACTTATTAAGTCTTCTTTTAAGCAGTTTCAGCAGTTACGGGACTCCCTATTTCAAGATTCTTAATCCATATACCAATCTATTCATTTCGAAGATAAACAGTATATTCACTGATTTCTCTTCTTAATATTTCAGTTTAAGAGACACTGTACTATAGAAAGCTACAAAGATGGTTTTTGTTCGATTAAGAGTGGACCGGGCGGGATTTGAACCCGCGACCCCCCGCGTGCGAGGCGGGTGCTCTTCCAGGCTGAGCTACCGGCCCAATAATGCTCAATAATAGAAACTACATTTATGGAATATAAAGTTTTGAACTTCAAGTTCGGAATGAAAAGCGATATTAATGGAAAAAGGTTTATTTAATTTTAAGTTTTTATGTAGATATCGGAGGGCGGGTCGTCTAGCTGGTTAGGATACCGCCCTGACACGGCGGTGGTCCTGGGTTCAAATCCCAGCCCGCCCACTAATAAAAATGGAAGCACTTTTAATTTGAGTAAATGATAGAGCCTTCGTTTATATACTGGTTTTGTACGATGTTTGAGGGTCCTATTTAAATGGGAGGGATCACAGATATTTCAATAAATCATATAAAACTCACATCGAGCTAAAGTGATCATCATGAAGATGTATAAATAAAAAGTTATTCGTCTCTCTTCTTCTGACACGACCTTAGCATTTATTCTACCTAGGCACTTATTTCACATGCTCACTATACCTAAACCCTATTGGATTAGATTCATTTAATGCATCATTTGGTATAAATGTACTAAGACTTTAATGACATAACAGTCCATTGGAGTAGCTTTTTGGAAAGATGTTTCGGGTAATTACATTCACTTTTCCCTCAACTATATTTAGCCCAATAAGTTTACAAGACATCAATGAGATAAGTATTGTAATCAAAAAGGGTAAGTGAGAAATATACAATCAATCCAATAATTAGGGAGATTATGAGTGAGTGTGGAATTATAGGTTTCTAGTTTGTTAGGAATGAAATAATTTGTGAGTTTCTCATGATTAAGGATGTATGCAAGTTATGTTATTATTTTGTTATTATGTGGATAAGATTTTGAAGATATTTTAAAGTTTAAATTTATCTACAACATTGCGTTAGAGCAGTTACGATTTTTCTAGGTGTTTCTTTAATTCATATAGGGCTATGGTTGCCAATCCAACGGGTCCTAGTTCTCCTTCTATACCTTGTATGTATGTGGGTTCGCCTAAAGATAGGTCTCTTGATGTTAATCCAGGTTCCAATCCTCCAATAACCATCATCACAGTTAATCCTTTGCTGAGTTCCATTGCTATTTCTTCAGGTTTATATGCAGTTTTCCCATAAGCTTTTTGTGTTAATAGGATTATTGTGTTTGGTTTTATCAGATCTATTGCGTCTTCTAGGTCTGCAGTTATTATGAGTCTTCCTCCAGTTTTTAATGATATTTTCTGTACTTCCGGTATCCCTATTTGGGCTGCGGCTCCAGTAGCCTTAGATACCACTAGATTCACGTACCCTAATCCATAGAATACTTTTGCCAGTTCAATTAATCTTTGCTGAGAACTTACGTTATGTATTGTCATTACTAGATTCCTCTTTTCTTCACACATCTACCATCCCCTCATCTAATACTTTTTTGATATGTTTTGCAATTGCCCTAGATAATGTTGGAGGAACTGCTTCTCCAATTTGGTTGTATTGAACTTCTCTTGGACCATAAAATATATGTGTGTCTGGGAACCCCATGAGTCTCGCCTGTTCTCTAACAGTTAGTAATCTATTTTCATATGGGTGTATAAATCTTGATCCTCCCATAACTGTTGGTGCAAGCCGCTTTGGATGTAGTCTAATCATATTTCTATATATCTTTCCATCAGCTCCCTTAAATAATATTAAAGCGTCCCCCCATCTTAGCTTAGCAATCTTTTTAATCTTTTTTTCAGTTAATGGTGTTATTTCGTGATTTGGGTAGTCCATTATTCCCTCTGGGTTTGGTAAACCTTTTAATGCTTCCTCTACGTTTATTTTCCTACCTTCACGTTTAATTTTGATTGGTATATTTGATATGAAAATTCGCCTTCTAATTGATGGTGTTTGTGAGTCTTCTGCTTTGAGTATGTTGAAATATACTCTTTTGTATCCAACTCTATTAAATTCCCATTTTAATGCCCATCTCAATTCTCCTTCAATTATTTGTGGGACATTTTCCATTACAAAAATTTTAGGTTTTAAATCTCCAACAATACGTATGAAATGTAATGTTAATCCTCCTATTTCATCCAAATATAGTCTGTCGAGTTCATTTTTCATTCTTTTATAGTTAACTGGTGTAAATGGTTCGCATGGAGGGCTTCCTATAATCACGTCTGGGCTTGAGCCAACAACATTTATGATGTCTTTTGAATGTACTTCCCTTAAATCCTTTTTCCATGTAATAGCCCCTTTTATGTTTCTGGAATATGTATTTAGTGAATTTATGTCTATGTCTATCCCTAGTAGTATCTCAAATCCTTCTTCCATGAATCCTCTTGCAAATCCTCCGCAACCACAGAATAAATCAATTACTTTATACATACATCCTCACATAATTGAAGGAAACAGATAAAAGAAACTTTTCTTAAAGCTATATTTGGGTAGATTCAGGCCGGGGTCGCCTAGCCTGGTTAGGGCGTCGGCTTGCTAAGTTTCCGCGAAGAGCCGATGGCCTTTGAGGCCGCGCGGGTTCGAATCCCGCCCCCGGCGTTATAATACCTTTATCAATGTTAAGAATGCTGAGAAATTTAAAAAAGAATTGTATGGGTATTGTTTCCTTAAACCTATGTTAGTTCGATCTCTATTTTAACTTCTGGTGGAACTCTTATTCTCATTATTTGGCGCATCGTTCTTTCATCAGCATCTATGTCTATTATCCTTTTATGTATTCTCATTTCATATTTATCCCACGTCTTTGTTCCATCTCCACAGGGGGTTCTCATTACCGGTATCACTAGTCTCTTTGTTGGTAGTGGTATTGGTCCGGCAATCCTTACCCCTGTGGTTTTAGCAATCCTCTTTATTTCTTCACATACTTCCGTCAATTTTCGGTAATCGTTACTGGAAAGCTTTATCCTCGCTTTTCTAACCAATTTCTTCACCTATCTCGCTAGCTATCATTGTTCATTTCTCTTCTTCTATGTCTATTACCACTCCTGCAGCTATGGTCCTTCCCATATCTCTTATGGCGAATCTACCTAGCTGTGGGATTTCCGCATATTTCTCCATACATACTGGTCTTAGCGGTACGAATTTAACTATTGCTGCATCTCCCTGTTTTAAGAATGATGGGTTTTCTTCTATTGTTGCACCGGATCTTGGATCTATCTTCTTTAGTAATTGATCGAATCTCACAGCTACCGTTGCTGTGTGGATATGTAGGACTGGTGTATACCCTGCGGCTATAGCTGTTGGATGATACAATATGAATATTCTTCCAGTAAATGCTTTTGCAACTTTAACTGGGTTTGTTGTGTGGCAGCATACATATCCTCTCCTTATATCTTCCTTTGATACGCCCCTCACGTTGAATCCAATGTTGTCTCCTGGTATTGCTTTTTGTAGTGGTTGGTGATGCATTTCTATGCTTCTTACTTCACCGGTCTTCTTTGCTGGTAGAAATAGTACTGTATCTCCAACCTTTAGTACTCCAGTTTCGACACGGCCTACCGGTACTGTTCCAACACCTGAAATTGTGTAGACATCTTGTATTGGTATTCTGAGCGGTTTATCTATTGGTCTCGGTGGCTCCGTTAGTTTGTCTAATGCTTCTACTAGTGTTGGGCCATCATACCAAGGCATTTTATCGCTTCTTGTTACTAGGTTGTCCCCATACCATCCAGATATTGGTATGAAATCAATTTTGCTTATATCGTACCCTATCATTCTCAAGAATTTACCTACTCCGGTTTTTACTTCTTCATACCTTTCTTTGCTGTAGTTCACTGTTTGATCATCCATTTTGTTTATTGCCACAATAATTTGGTCTATACCCAGCGTTTTTGCTAGAAATGCATGTTCTCTTGTTTGTCCTGCTGCACCCATACCTGCCTCATATTCTCCCCTTTTAGCTGATACCACTAATATAGCTGCATCTGCTTGTGAAGCTCCTGTTATCATGTTTTTTACGAAGTCTCTATGTCCTGGGGCGTCAATTATTGTGAAGTAGTATTTTGGTGTTTCAAATCTCCAGAAGGATAAGTCTATTGTTAGCCCTCTCTCTCTTTCTTCCTTTAGTTTATCCATGACCCATGCGAATTTGAAGGATCCCTTACCTATTTTCTCAGATTCTTCTTCTAAAGCTTTCATGGTGCGTTCATCAACGTTTCCCGTTAAGTATAGTAGGTGTCCCATCGTTGTGCTTTTACCGTGGTCTACATGGCCTATTATCACAAGATTCAGATGTGGTTTTTCGGACATACTACCATCTCCTCTCTCGCAAATTAGTGAATTACTTTCATATTTAAGTTTTTTGTGGTCTTAAATTAAGTTTACCTTGAAGCTAAAGCTATCCTTTCTATTTCCTCCTTCTTCTGTATCGCGTATGATGATGGATCTGATTTAGCTGCTTTTATGATTTCTTCAGCCAAAGCTTCTTCAATGCTTTTTGGATTTCCGAAAGCTGCGCTTCTTGCCCCCTCAGTTATGAATTTTAGTGCTAAGTTTAGTCTTCTAATTGGTGATACATCTACTGATTGATGGTAAACTATTCCACCATACATTATTCTGGTGGTTTCTTCCCTTGGAGCTGAATTTTCTATTGCTCTAACTAATACTTGTATGGGGTTTTCACCTGTGCTCAGATGTATTATCTCAAAAGCTTGTTTAACTATGTTTGTTGCAAGATGTTTCTTTCCCATATTTTTACCTGGTCTCATCAATTTATTTATTAACCTTTCAACTATTGGTACCTCTGCTTTTCCGAATTTCTTGTGTTCATGTCTGCCTCCAGTATGTGGGATGTAAACTGGCTTTAAACATATGTACCTTCTTAATCCTGGATCTCTAACTTCTACATCATGGTAACTCCATTTATCAAAGAGCTTTATCTCTGTTTGTTGTGCACTCAATTTTCCACCACTTTTTCATCATGAAGAAAGATGTGAACTATAATTTAAATTTTGTTAGTGTTTTCGTTTGCTTCTGATGATGCTTCCTCCTTTATGGATTATAGGGGTATGGAAACATTTATTTTAATTTATTTTATTATGGATTTACGTAAAATATTGTGATGGATATGTTGGAGTTAGTATGGTATGGTAGAGGTGGGCAGGGGGCCTGGACTGCAAGTAACATACTTGCCCAAGCTGCTTTAAAGGAAGGTAAGTACGTGCAATCTTTCCCAACATTTGGTCCTGAGAGAATGGGTGCTCCTGTAATGGCATTTACTAGAATAAGTGATGAACCTATTGAGTTACACTGTAACATTTACGAACCTGATGTAGTCGTAGTCTTAGATGATTCGTTATTACATTCACTGAATGTAACTGAGGGATTGAAGGGTGAGGGGAAGATTATAGTTAATTCAAAGGAGAATCCGAAGGACATTCTTAAAATAGTAAGGGTATCTGGTAGGCAGACTGTGTATACTGTTCCAGCTACTGAAATAGCATTGGAAATTCTTGGGAGACCAATAACTAATACCGCCATGATTGGCAGTCTTCTCAGAGTTGTTAAAATCGTAAGTTTGGATAGTGTTAAAGAGGTTTTGAGGGAAAGATTCCCTGCTAAGGTTGCTGAATTAAATATAAAGGTTGTGGAGAAAGCATATTCTGAGACTAGGGGGGTGAATGATGTTGAGTGAACTTAGAAGTTGGAAGGAGATACCCATAGGAGGGGTTGCCTGGAAGCTTTCTACTGAAAATAAAACTGGGGATTGGTCTCCATTTAAACCGAGAATAGATCAAACGAAGTGTACTAAATGTTTAATATGTTGGATTCTTTGTCCTGATATGGCTATAGAATGGGATGGTGAAAGGGTTCATGAGAAACATGATTACTGTAAGGGATGTGGTATATGTGCTAATGAATGTCCAGTTAAATGTATAAGTATGGTGAGAGGGTGATGGTGATGAATAAAATTGTTATGGGACTTAATGGTAATGAAGCTATAGCTTTCGCGGTTAAGCAATGTGATGTTGATGTTGTATCGGCTTATCCAATAACTCCACAGACTATAATAGTTGAGAAATTCTCAGAGTTTATCGCTGATGGGGAAGTTAAATGCTCTTTCATTCCAGTGGAATCTGAACATTCGGCATTAAGTGTTTGTGTTGGGGCTGCAGCTCTTGGTGCAAGGACTTTTACAGCTACTTCTTCACAAGGTTTAGCTTTAATGTGGGAAATATTGTATATAGCTTCTGGGCTTAGGCTTCCAATAGTTATGGCCGTTGTTAATAGGGCATTATCTGCGCCAATAAACATACATTGCGATCATAGTGATAGCATGGGGTGCAGGGATTCCTGTTGGATACAGATTTATTGTGAAGATGCTCAAGAAGCTTATGATGCTGTAATTCAAGCTTTCAGGATAGCTGAACATGAGGATGTTCAATTGCCAGTGATGGTAACAATAGATGGCTTTACTATTAGTCATACTTTGCAGAGAGTTGAAGTACTTCCAGATGATGTTGTGAAACGGTTTGTTGGTGTAAGGGAGCCTGTGGAGGTAGAGATTCCAAGGATGGGGAGGGTTCCAATGATTCTAGACCCTGAAAATCCATTAACATTCGGTTCACTAGATTTATATGACTACTACTTTGAGCATAAAGTCCAGCAACATGAAGCTATAGAGAAATCCAGACCAGTTATTAGGAAGATTAATGACGAATATTATGAGATTAGTGGTAGAAGGTATGGGGATGGATTTATAGATGGGTACGGTTTAGAAGATGCTGAAGTAGCAGTTATAGTTTTAGGGTCTACAGCTGGTACTGTTAGAAGTATAGTTAAAAAACTTAGGAATAAAGGTAAGAAAGTTGGTGTGCTTAGACTTAGAACTTTTAGACCATTTCCGTATAGAGAGATTGTTGATGTTCTAAAAGATGTTGAGGTCATTGGCGTTATGGATAGGAGTGGCGCTTATGGTGGAATTGGAGGTCCCGTTTATGTAGAAACTTTAGCGGCATTCTATAATAGTAAGAGGAAGCCTAAAATCATCAATTACATATATGGTTTGGGCGGTAGGGATACGCCGCCAGCTTTGATTGAGAAGATGTTTGAAGAGTTGCCAAAATTGGAGGGCGGAGAAGTTAAATTCTTAGGGGTGAGGTGATATGAGCACTTTCAGATTTAATATTAGGGAAGCTGCAAGGAAACCCCTCGGATTGCTTCCCGGTCATAGGCTATGTGCTGGATGTGCAGAGCCCATAATAGTGAAGCAAGTTTTGCTCGCCACGAGGGGTCCAACTATAGTTGCAACAGCCACTGGTTGTCTTGAGGTTTCAACCACCATCTACCCATACACCTCTTGGAATGTACCTTGGATTCATGTCGCTTTTGAAAACGTTGCTGCCGTAGCTTCCGGGATAGAAGCAGCCTCAAAAATTCTACGTGAAAAGGGGAGGAGCAAGTATGATCACATAGACGTTATAGCCTTTGCAGGTGATGGTGGAACTTATGATATAGGGATCCAGGCATTAAGTGGAGCATTAGAAAGAGGGCATGATTTCCTGTACGTTCTGCTCGATAATGAAGCTTACATGAATACTGGAATTCAGAGAAGTGGTGGAACACCTCTTGGAGCATCAACAACTACAACTCCTGCTGGAAAAGTTATTCCAGGTAAACCTGAAAATAAAAAGCCAATAGCAGATATAGTTGTTGCACATAGGGTGCCATATGTTGCTACAGCAACCCCTGCACATTATCTAGATTTAATTAGGAAAGCTAGGAAGGCTCTTGAAGTTAATGGTCCCACATTTATACATGCATTGTCTCCTTGTCCAAGAGGTTGGAGACATAGCGAGTCTCTTACTATTGACATCTGTAAGAAAGCTGTTGAAACATGTTATTTCCCACTTTGGGAATATGACAATGGCGTATACAGGTTAACTGATAGAAGCTTAGCGATAGCTAAAAATCCAGGAATGAAAAAGCCAGTAGAGGAGTTCCTTAAAGTTCAAGGTAGGTTCAGTCATCTATTCACTCCACAAAATCAATGGATTATAAAGAGGTTGCAAGAGTATGTAGATGCTGTTTGGGAGAGTCTGAAGAGTAAATGCGAAAATGTTTAATAACAACAATTTTAACATTACCCTAATTTATGTTAAGAAAAATATTTAAATGCATGATCTCTTGATTTAATTAAAGTTATATCATGTAAGGTGAGATCTTGGGTTCAAAATCCCCACGTGGACTGTACGCGGCAAGAAAGCTTAAAGCTAAGAGAAAGAAGTTCAGATGGAAACAAAGAGATTATAAAAGGAGAATGCTTATGCTTGATGTTAAGGCAGATCCTTTGGAGGGAGCCCCTCAAGCTAGGGGGATAGTTATCGAGAAAGTTGGTGTAGAGAGTAGACAGCCAAACTCTGCTGTTAGGAAGTGTGTTAGAGTCCAACTTATAAAGAATGGTAAGCAGGTAACAGCCTTCTTGCCTAAGGATGGAGCACTCAACTTTGTTGAAGAGCATGATGAGGTAATCATAGAGGGTATAGGTGGACCTATGGGTAGAGCTTATGGTGACCTTCCTGGGGTCAGATATAAAGTTATAAAAGTTAATGGGGTCTCTTTGGATGCATTACTGAAAGGTAAGAAACAAAAACCTGTTAGGTAGATTTGATTTCCCACATACTCTTCTTGTTTTCATACTCTCCTCTAGTTGAAATAATTCTGGCAGGTACCCCTGCTACAACAACGTTGTTTGGTACATCCCTTGTGACAACAGCTCCAGCCGCTACTACGGCGTTTTCTCCTATAGTTACCCCTGAGATTAATGTGCAATTTGCTCCCAGTACTGCCCCTCTCTTGACAGTAACTCCACATAGCCTTTTGCTTGGTGGGTACTTATCATTGGTAAAGCAAACTCTTGGTGCTATGAACACATAGTCTTCTATTACACATTTTGGTGGTATATACACTGCTGTTTGTATGTTTACATTATTACCTATTATTACCCATCCATCTATTATAGTGTCCGTCCCTATTTTAACGTTTTCCCCTATGATTGTTTTTTCTCTTATTAGTATCCTGTGCCCTCCCTCGAAGTTTTTTCCAATACTTACCTGTTCATATATTATTGTTCCTGAACGTATTATGCTGTTTTCACCTATAATTGCACCTTCACTTATCTCATCATATTTCAACCAGTTTACTTCTTTTTCTTTGATTAGTTTTTTTATAGCTGTTTTCGTAGGGTAGCCTATTATGCTTCCCTCCCCTACTATTGTGTTGGATCCTATTTTCGTTTTTCCGAGAACTATACATTTCCCTTCAAATATAACGTCTTTGCAGAATGCCTTTGAAGATATAAAGCCAATATCATTATTCATGAATTAAATTATACCGATACTACAATTTATAAACTCATATCATAACTATTTTCTCTATATCGAAGTATCTTTTGGCAATTAACTTTGCTTTTAAAATGTTTTTACCATCTTTCCCAATGGCTATCCCCTTATCTTGTGGTTCTACAGTCACGTAGGCTGCTTTTTGTCCGTCTGGTGTTTTTGTAATTTTTACACTTTTTACTCTTGCTGGTGCCAAGGCATGTTTTATTAGAGTTTCAGGGTCGTCTGCGTACTCTACAACTTCAATGTTTTTATTTAATATGTTTTTCAGTCTCTTTATGTTTATTCCTCCTCTACCTATCGCTAATCCCATATCTCCTTGTCTAACTATGAATATAATTCTATCATTACTTTCATCTATTATGCAATCTTTCGTAACTGCTCCAGTTAAACTTTCAAACAGCGATATATAGTGAATTTCATCTATTGTTAATTTTATGCTTGGGATTTCGCATCACCTTCCACTAATTTTTGTAGTTCAGATTCTCCGAAATCAAGTATTGATATTGCCGATATCATATATGGTTTTCCACATACTGCTCCAAGATCCCAGCTTGATCCTTTAAATTCAATTACTGGTATACGTGAAAGTTTTGAGTAGTATTGTATGTCAGCCTTTATGTCTTCTGGTATAGTTGACGAAATTATTATCATTTTTGCTTTTCCAAGTTTAGCATTTTTTATAGCACTCTTCGATCCAAACACCATTTTTCCTGTTTTAGCTATTACTTGAAGTTCTCTTTCGATTTTTATTGACATTGCTTCCCACGTCCAAGCACTTCAAGCCACTTTTACTTCATATTTAAGGTACATGGGGATTAATTTAATTTTTTCCCTCATTTTTAGCGCTTCTCATCGTCATAAGCATTTGAACTATCCCGGTACCTACTGGTACTATTTGTCCGACTATCACGTTTTCTGTGACTCCAAGTAGTTCGTCTTTTTCACCACGTACACTTGCTTCAAGCAGATGATTAATTGTGACTTCGAAGGCCGCTCTTGCTAATACGCTTGGCTTTTCCCCACTTACGCCATGTCTGCCTATTTGCTTGATTGTTCCATCTGCAGTCATTAAATCTGCTATTAACATTACATGTCTTATATCAACATCTAATCCTTGTTCTTCTAGAACTCCCATAGCCTCCTTTATTATGGCATTTCTTGCTGCCTCTATTCCTAAAACTTCTTCTATTTCATGTATATTATTTGTGTAGACTCTTGTTGCATCTACCCCTTTTATTCTGAGTACTGCGGCTAAATTCGATCCTTCTGTGTAGAGTACATATTCGTTCTTTTCTTTCCTTACAATTACACGGTGCACTCCTTTTACTCCTTTTACCTTCGTGCTCATTATTCTATTCTTAATCTTCTGTAGTTTGTTTATTTCATATATGTTTGTATGTATGATTATTTTATCTTCCCCTTGTACTTCCACTTCCCCTATATTCATTTTCTCAATGAGATTAACTACGCTTTCTATATCTATCCCTTTGTCTTTCATTACCTCTAAATCCATTATCAATGTTATGGATGCTGATACAAAGTCTATCTCAACATTCTTTATAATGTTTTCAATGTATGTTGTTTCTATCATTCTTGCTACTTCTTTTGCTTTCTCTTCATCGTACTTGTGTTCTTCATCTAAATATATTGTCATCATTGGTGTTGAGGGTGTTCTTCTAGCATCTAATACTTCTATTAATCTTGGTAGTCCTAAAGTTACATTGAATTCTCTGACCCCTGCGTAGTGGAATGTTCTGAGAGTCATTTGCGTGCTTGGTTCACCTACAGATTGTGCTGCTACAGCTCCAACTGGTTCTCCGGGTTCTACAAGTGAATTTAGATATTCATTTACAACTCTGTTGATTATCTTTTCTAAGGATTTTTTTGTGAGTTTAATGTTTTGAAGTTTTACCTTTAATTCTTCAATTATTGATGCTGGAAGTATGTTACTTACCTTTTCTATCTCTTTAAGTATGTCTTCTTTGGTTAATGTTTCCATTTCAACCTTCCTCCATTAAAACTTCTTTTATTATTTTGTCAATATCTATGGCTTTACCATGGTAGCTTTTTGCTGGGTGTACTCCGTCTTCTCCATAGATGAACTGAATTATCTTTCCGCTTGCATTTCTTACGGTTCCATCATATTCCACTTTAAGGTCTTGTAGTGCATTCATTAATCTTCTCTGCATATATCCACTTTGTGATGTTCTTACTGCTGTGTCTACAAGTCCTTCTCTTCCACCCATGCTGTGGAAGAAGAATTCCAGTGGGTTTAATCCTGTTTTATAGGAGCTGTAAACAAATCCTTTTGCAGCTGCACCTATGTCTCCCCATTTGAAGTGTGGGAGTGTTCTATTATTGTATCCACGTGTTATTCTTTCACCTCTTACTGACTGTTGTCCTATGACTGCTGCCATTTGTGTTAGGTTGAGTATATTTCCTCTAGCCCCTGTTTTTGCCATTATGACAGCGCTATTGTCTAAACCTAGGTATTCTGCGGCTATTTTTCCAGCAGTGTCCCTTGCATTGCTTAGTACTTCCATCATCTTCATTTCGAAGGTCTCTTCAAGTGTTCTTCCTGGTAATCTTTGTAATTCTCCTTCCTTATATGCCCTTATAATCTCTTTTGCCTCTTCTTCAGCTTTTTTGAGTACACCCTTTATGACTTCCCTGGCCTCAATTGGTACGCTTTGATCATCCATTTTAATTGTGAATCCATGCATATCTATGTATGCTAGGAAGAGTTTGAAAACTTGGTCCATAAACTTTTTAGCGGCTTCTGATCCATATTTTTTGATAATTTCGTGAAGTAAGCTTTCTGGCTGTCCTGCACCTATGATCTTTTTATCAAAAACTCCTGAAATTAGTTTTCCTTTCCTTATAATTACGTATGCGTCATATGGACATTTTTCCTTTTTACATTCATCGCATTTATTGCATATGTTCGCTTTCTTTTCAAAGTTTAAATCTGGCGGTAAGAATATACTTACAATTTGTTTTCCAGACCACATTTCTTTTGGTTCTTTAATTATCGGTGGAGGTAGTGGACCGTCGTATCCCGCGGCATATAGTAGTTTGCAAACTTCCTCTTTACTTAATAAAGTATCTTTCCTTGTAAGCATGTATGCTCCTGTTATGTAGTCTTGTAGTGCACCCATAATTGGGCCTCCATATCTTGGTGATAATATCTGTTCTTGTACTAGCATTAGTATTGCTGCTTCAGCTCTTGCTTCTTCGCTTTGTGGTACATGTAGATTCATCTCATCTCCATCAAAGTCTGCATTGTATGGTGGGCATACACATAGATTTAATCTGAATGTCTTGTATGGTAATACTTTTACTTTGTGAGCCATTATTGACATTCTGTGTAAGGATGGTTGGCGATTGAATATTACTATGTCTCCATCTCTTATATGTCTTTCAACTATGTATCCTGGTGCTAGATTGTTGGCTATGGTGCTTAGATCCTTTGGATACCTTAGGTCTATTCTTCTACCATCTGGTCTGATTATGTAATTTGCCCCTGGATGTTTGAAGGGTCCATTTAAAACAAGTTTTCTGAGTTCCTCAATATTCCAAGGGGTAACTCTTTCCGGTACTGTTAATATTTTTGCTATTTCTTCTGGTACACCGACTTCATTTATGCTTATGTTTGGGTCTGGTGATATTACGGTTCTAGCTGAAAAGTCAACTCTCTTTCCGGATAAGTTACTTCTAAATCTCCCCTCTTTACCTTTCAATCTTTGTGTTAATGTTCTTAGAGGTCTTCCAGATCTATGACGTGCTGGGGGTATTCCTGATACTTCATTATCAAAGTATGTATTCACGTGATACTGTAGTAATTCCCATAAATCTTCGATTATTAGTTGTGGAGCTCCTGCATCTATGTTCTCTTTTAAACGTTCATTTATACGTACAATGTCCACTAATTTATGTGTTAAATCGTCTTCTGATCTAACTCCAGATTCTAATGTTATTGATGGTCTTACCGCTATTGGTGGGACTGGTAGAACTGTTAATACCATCCATTCTGGTCTTGAATTTTTTGGATCTATTCCCAGTAGAGTTAAATCTTCATCTGGTATTCTCTCAAGTCTTGCTCTTATCTCTATTGGGGATAATCTTATAACTCCTTCTTTTGTTTCTTCATAGTATGTTGCTGGCTTCTCTAGCTTCACTTTGTATTGTACTTCATTGCAATGTGGACATTCCTTCGTTTTTAGGCATTTAGAAAGTATCTTTGTGTAGAGGTCATTTAGTAATTCAGGCCAGCGTTTTGAGTATTCGTTAATTATCCTCTTATAATTACTTATTTCTTCTTGTGTTAAGAGTATTCTTCCGCATCTTCTACAGGTTGCTCTCAATAGCTGGTGTATTATCTTTGCAAATCCAACATGTATTACTGGTCTTGCTAATTCTATGTGTCCAAAGTGTCCTGGGCATTCTCCCATCCTATTGCCGCATGTGGCACATTTCTGGCTTGGTTCTATAGTTCCAAGTCTTCTATCCATTAATCCTCCATCTATTGGCCATCCATCTTCATCATATGTGTCTGGTGTAGATATTATTGCAACTGACATTTTTCTAATAACATCTGGTGATAGTAATCCAAACTGTATTGACTTTATTTTCTTGTATGTTTCAATCATGCTTTCCATATTACATCTCCTCCAAAATTATTTTCGGCATGATTGTTAAACTCATTAATTCTTGTAAAAGTAGTTTGAATGCATACGACATTATTACTGGTGAAATTTTTGCCTTATCTCCACAAATTCTGCAAACATATTCTTTTCTATTTCCATCATAATATGCTATAGTTCCGCATCTTTCACATACATATACAGTTGTTTTGTCGGATTCTTCTAATAATCTATCTTTTAGCAACATTGATGCTCCATGACTTATTAAGCAGTCTCTCTCCATTTCTCCAAATCTTAGTCCTCCTTCCCTTGCCCTTCCCTCTGTTGGTTGTCTAGTTAGTATTTGTACAGGTCCTCTTGCACGTGCATGCATTTTATCCGCAACCATGTGGTGTAGTTTCTGGTAGTATACAACTCCTATAAAAACCTCTGCTTGTAACATTTGTCCTGTCCTTCCGTCATACATTATTTCGCATCCGTTTGATTTGAATCCAAGTCTCTTCAATTCTTCCTTTAGATCTTCCTCTTTTTCACCTTCAAACGGCGTTCCATCGACATATCTTCCAGCAAGCGCACCAACTTTTCCAGCTATACTTTCTAATAATTGTCCTAGTGTCATTCTTGATGGGAATGCATGTGGATTTATTATTAGGTCTGGGACTATTCCATCTTCTGTGAATGGCATGTCCTCTTGTGGAACTAACATGCCTATTACCCCCTTCTGGCCATGTCTGGATGCGAATTTGTCGCCTATCTCAGGTATCCTCATTTCTCTTACCCTAACTTTTACTAATCTATCTCCTTCAGAAGTTTTTGTGAGTAAAACTTTATCGACAATTCCACTTTCCCCATGTGATAGTGTGAGAGATGTCTCTCTTCTCGTACGCTCTTCAACTCTTATTCCAGTAGGTTCTTCTAAGAATCGTGGTGGGCTTGTTCTCCCAACTAATACAACTTCGCCTTTTACTTCCACTTCTGGTTCTATTATTCCATCTTCATCAAGCAGTTTATATGCATCAGCCACTCTGTATCCTCTTACAGATGGATCTGGAATTTCTATTCTGTCAACTTCTCCACCAGGATACCTCTTCTCTTCCACTTCATAGCATCTGAAGAATGTTGAGTGTCCTAAGCCTCTTTCTACTGATGATTTGTTTATTATTATTGCATCTTCAATGTTGTATCCCGAATATGTTAAGATTGCGACTATTAAGTTTTGTCCTGCAGGGCGTTCTTCATATTTAACTATCTTGCTAGGTTTCGTTGTTACTATGGGTTTCTGGATGTAGTGTAGTAGATGTGCTCTTGAATCCATTCTTATCCGTTCATTTATTGCGTATAGTCCTAAAGCTTGTTTTGCCATAGCTGCTTCATATGAATTTCTTGGAGATTGATTGTGTTCAGCGTAGGGTATTATGGATGCACATATTCCAAGTATTGTTGGTGGAGCTATTTCTAGATGTGTATGCTCTCTAGTTAGTTCTTCCTGTTTTACTGCTATGTATGCATTTTCTTCCTCCTCTGCATCTAGATATTCTATGTACCCGTTTTTCACAACATCACTCCATGAAAGTTCCCCTCTCTTCACTTTGTTAATTATTTCCTCTGTTATAGTTACTTCTCCATTTTCAACTACAAGTAGTGGACGTAGAACTCTTCCTGCATCGCAATTTACGTAAACTTCATTTATGTATTCATCTTTGTAATGTGCAATATTCACTTCATAATGTATTTTACCAAGTCTGCGGAGTTTTCTGAATTCTTTGCAGAGGACTTCTGGGTTTGGGTGTATACCTATTAGGCATCCATTTAAGAATACTTTTGCGCCAGTTATCTTTTCCCGTTTTGCTACTTCTATGGGTATAACTCCAAGTTGGTGGATAAGCTTTCTTTCTATGCTTTCTTCGTCTGTGCCCACGGACACTATTGCCATTAATGCTAGATTCTTTACGAGGCCACAATTAGGACCTTCAGGAGTTTCTGTTGGGCATAGTCTTCCCCAGTGTGTTGAATGTAGATCTCTTGCTTCAAAGTGTGGTTGGCTCCTACTTAATGGTGAAACAACTCTTCTAAGATGACTTAATGTTGACATGTAATTTGTTCTATCTAAAAGTTGGCTTACACCCACTTTTCCTCCAACCCAATTACCAGTTGCTATGGCATGTCTTAATCTCTCTGTGATTATGTCTGCTCGTACTAAATTCACTATGTTTATTCTTCTCCCTCTGCTTTTTGCACGTTCGAGTTGATATCTTATGTCTCTACATAGGTTCTTAAATGCCACTCTGAATAGGCTCATTAGTAAGTCTCCAGCAAGTTTTAATCGTTTGTTTGCGTAATGATCTTTATCATCTGGTTTTCGTCTACCTAGCACTAATTCAAGTAGCTTTTCTGCCATTTGCCCCAAGAATAATGCTTTCTTTCTTCTACTTCTGGGATCCGTCCCTAAGTGTGGTAAGAAGTATTTATCAAGTATTTGCTGTGCTCTTTGAATACGATATTCCCTAGTTTGCCCTATTGCAACACGGTTTCCGATATAATCTAAGGCATCTTCAACAGTTGTTATTGCAGAGGCTTGGTCTAGTGAAGGTATCATTAATTGCTGTATTTCAGGGTCATCTGAGACTGTTTCCACTATTTCTCTATCAGTTTTTAATCCAAGGCTCTTCATGAGGATGCATAATGGTATCTTTCCAGGAACAGATGGGAATGATACGTGGAGTGTTCCGTCTCTCAATCTAATTAGCGTTATTGGTACCCTATATCCTGCCGCTGTTGAAAATACCTTCGCCGTATGTGTTGCGGAAGAACCCGTTCTACCAACATCCACCAATATCTTGTTTGCTACAAGGTCTTCTTGTGCTACAAGTACTCTTTCAGAACCATTTATTATGAAGTAGCCTCCAGGATCATCTGGATCTTCTCCTTCCTCTATAAGTCGTTCCCTACTTAACCCATTTAATCTACATTTAACGGATTTAACCATTATTGGAAGTCTTCCTATGAAAACCTCTACCCTCTCTCCCTCTATATTATCCTCGACTGGTATCATTGTTAAGTATATTGAAGCTGCATAAGTTAGATTTCTAAGTCTAGCATCCATAGGGTATATTTTATCCTCAGAACCATCAGCCTCAAGAACTGTTGGTTCCCCTATCTTTATATCCCCTAACCTAACCTTTAATCCAGGTATACTTGTTTCTATTTCCCCTTGTTCATCTACTATTTGTTGAATACCTCTAGTTACGAAATCATTAAACGAATCCAGATGCTGCCTGACAAGACCTTTCTCTCTAAAAAAGGCTTCCATTAAAGCCCATCTATCCTCATCTTTCAACTTAACCATTCTTCTCACCATTTCATTTATCCTGGAACCACATACCTGTACACGATGGTAGTTCCTGCAGTAGGACTTTTCCTAATAATCTTTATTATATCCCCCCTCTTAGCTCCCAAAGCTCTTGCAGCTGGATCACTAACGCGTATATAAGGTAATTGATGAGGTTTTACACCAAGTTGTTTTAAAACCTCCTCAGCCTCCTTCTTACTTAATAATATATGTTGTGGTACAAGAACATGGTCAAAAATTGAAAACTTTTTACTCATTCCCATATCACCAAACATTAAATATTAAGTCAAAAATGTTAAGCGTAAATACTAACCAATAAATATTTCGCTTCATCATTAACTGAAATAGAGATCATGGAGCATTGCTTGTTCTACCTATCAATTACTAGTATTATCAGATCTTTTAGCGGGCCCGGCGGGATTTGAACCCGCGACCAATGGGTTAAAAGCCCACTGCTCTGTCCTGGCTGAGCTACGGGCCCACTTTCTAACCGAAACTAAACCTAAAATATTTCATGTTAGCGTAAGTATTAAAAAATTACTGTACTATGTAACAACGGTATTTAGTGGCGCCCAGGCCGGGATTTGAACCCGGGGCCCGAGCTCGACAGGCTCGGATGTTAGACCGGGCTACACCACCTGGGCTAGAGTTTATTATTAAAAAATAAATCGAGTATATCTATTAATATTTTTCGTAATGATAAATATTAAGCTGAGTTTAGCCCTTATATTTTTATGGTATTATTGTAATGATTAATGGGCCCGTAGCTCAGTTTGGATAGAGCACTGGCCTTCGGAGCCAGGGGTCCCGGGTTCAAATCCCGGCGGGCCCAGTCGTATATTGTGGTATGCCTTTTTCAGTTTGTTATAAAAGTAAATGTCATGTTTGTGTATTGGGTTACTTAAATACTGTAATGTCAAGTATTCTTTCTTTGAATTTTGAATTCGTTATGTAGCCAGCGAGGTCAAATATTTTTTCAGCTCTCTCCATTATTAGGGAATCGCTTGAAGCTATTATCCCCTCTTTTAATATAATTTCAGTATCATTTCTTTTACATGTTTTTGCATATCCATTTATCCCTTCTTCCCTCATTTTCTGCCTTATTTTTGATGCTATTTCACCGCTAAAGCTTATTTGTTCATCGAAAAAGAATATTGATTCTTTTGGTTTGTATATTTTTAATATTTCAAATATCATTAGGATTGCTGTTTCGGTATATTGTGTTAATTTGAACTTTCTGGAGGTGTATGATATGTCACGTATTAGCCCGTCGTCGCACTTTATTAGTATTGCTCCTTTTAATGCATTTTCTATCGTGATTATATTGTTGAATCCATCTATTAAAAGCGTTTTCCCGGTGATTTCTTCCGGGTTACTTATTAATTTTTTTAATCTATTCTTTGCTTGATCATCTGGGTATACAGCTCTAAATATTATGGCTCTTTCCTCTTTGCTTAATTTATACCTTGATGTTACGTAGTCTGCCGCAGTCTTACGATTATACCCTCTATTAAGTAGATACCTCATATCTATTATTGCTTCTTTTAGCAGGTCTAAATTTATGTGTGTCATGTTTGTTTCATTTCCATTACTCAATCACTATTTAACGTAATACTAAGTTTTTAGCATTCCTCTGATGCACTTTTCCACTTCTTCTTCTATCATGTTGATTTTTTCCATTCGTTTACCATATCCCTGTGCTATTGTTTTCTCTCCTCCACTTTTCCCTTCTAAGATTCTTGATATCCTTTCCGCAATTAAAGATGCATCTAGCCCTTTTTTCGTTAGATCATCATTCATCATTACTACGTAATTTATGAGATCAGTGTCAATGTTTAATATTATGGCTATGGATTCCTTTTCTAGCTTTAAGATTTCCCCACCAATTTCTATCATCTGTTGTTTTGTGAGTTCATTGAATTTCGCTACAAATATCTTTATATGGTCACAGATTATCGGATTTGGAGTTATGTTTTTCAATACTATCTCTTGAATGTACTTCCTCCAGAGCTGTCTATAATCCAATTTTGCTCTTTCAATTTCACCTTTTAGTTTTTCGATACTTTTAACTATATGTTCTTCTTGTGTATTTAGAATCCTTGTAACTTCTTTCATTAGTTTCTCCTTTCCTTGCACATGTTTTAGTGATGATAATCCACATGTGAATTCAAGTCTTACAACTCCATCTTGAATTTTACTACACTTTAATATCTTTATTAATCCCACTTCACCTGTCCTTTTCACATGTAATCCTCCACATGCTTGAACATTTATTCCTTCTATCTCCACTATTCTCACATTTCCGCCTGGTACGACACCTCCTTGATAAATTCTTATCCCATATCTTCTCTCTGCTTCAGCTCTCGGCATTTCAAATACTTTTACATCAACATTTTTTAAAACATAATCGTTAGCGATTTCTTCAATCTTCTCTATTTCATCATCACTTAATTGTTTATGATGTGTTATATCTAAACGATTTTTGTAGACGTCTTTTTGTGCTCCAGCTTGCCAAACATGTCTTCCTAACAATTTTGTTAACGCAGCTACTAATATATGTGTGGCTGTATGGCTTCTCATTAGCGCCAATCTCCTTTCAAAATCCACGGATCCATGTATAGTCTCTCCTAATGGCGGTTTATCCCCCTCTACTTCATGTAGAATTACACTCCCTATTTTTTGTACATTTATAACTTTTGATCTCCCCCTATTCCATGTTATTATCCCTTGATCACAGGGTTGTCCTCCTCCTTCAGGATAAAATGCTGTGGAATCTAGTATTACATTATTTCCTTCGATTCCTATGACTTTTGCTTTGAATTCGAATTGGTATGGGTTTTCATAGAATATCTTCCTGGTTGGTGGATACTTTTCAATGTTTATACTTAATTCCTTCCCCTCTTCTTCCTTCTTTACTTTCAAATGTCTTTTTACAACTTCTGAGTAAAAGTTTTCTGGAACTTCTATGTTTACATTGCTTTTCTTTGCAACTTCTTGGATCATTTCTGGTGGTATTCCCTGTGAATCGTAAAGTTCTATGAGTTTCGATAGTGGTATTGTATCTATCCCTTTCTTCTTTGCCTCATTTATTATGTTTTGAACAATTCTTTCTCCACGCCTCATCGTAGCAATGTATTTCTCTTCTTCTTCATTTAACATGTCATATATTTCTTCCTCCATTTCTGTTATGTGTTTGTACGTTTTCCCCCATTTCCTTATTTGAAGTTTAATTAAATCTTTTAGTGAAAGTTTTATTCCTGTTGTGTTAATTAATCTTAAAGTTTTCCTTATAAGTAGTCTTGCAAGATATCCTCCTCCAGAATTTGATGGTACAAGACCATCTGCAAGCATGAATGTTAAACATTTCGTATAGTCTAGTAGTGCAAATATTCCTTGTATTTTACTCAAGTACTCCCCATATATTTTTAAATCCTGTTTTTCTCCTATCGAAGATTTGTATACGTATTCTCTTAGCATTTCAGTTTTGTCTTCAATACCACTTTTCGAGAGAACTTCATTTAGTATTTCGTCGTATATGGAATGGAATATTGTTGGCTTACTTTGCGATTCCCATAGTATTCTTTCAAGCCCATATCCTGTGTCAACTATTCGCATTGGCATTAACTCGTATTTGCCATTTAACGTTTTATACATCATGAATACTAGTGTGGCTATCTCCAATCCTCCTACACACACCTCTAGACAGGGGCCTGCGTTCCCTCCCCCCTCCCACCAGCTCTCTTTGTACGTTATGTTAATAGGGTCTACTTTCATGATTTCTGTTAAAAAGTTATGACACAATTCTACGGTTTTTTCTTTCCAATAGATCTCTTTATTTGGGTAATTGAAGGCATGATGAGCTGCCATTTCAAATATCGTTAAGTGCTTCATGGTTTTTCCTACATCATCAACGTCGACCAATCTTATACATGGCTGTGAAATTACCAATGGGTTTGCAGGTGGATCTGCTTCTCCATTAGTTACGTGTGGCTGAAATACTGCTATGCTAGCAATAGTCAGATAGATATCATCTCTCCACCTTGCCACTACTGGGTATGGCTCTATTATGGTATGTCCATTCTTATTGAAGTATGTCAAAAATGCATTTCTCAAATCATCTATTGAATTATACTTTTTCATAATTGGATTTATTAAGAAATCATAGGGTTCACATGGTGCTTCTCCACAAGTTGTTCTATTATTGTTTAGCGTCCAAAATGGAGTTCCACAGTTTTTACATATTTTTCTTTCAAAACCGTATTTTTTAAAATAGTCTATTGCATATTCGTCTTTATTCCCTTTCATTCATTTATTCACCATCCACTGAATTGCATTATACAAATTAATGATAAGTCTCAACAACTATATATTAACTACCTTGAAATAACTTGATTGATTTACTAAAATTCCCCTTATATACTGAGCTTAATAAAAGTCCTCCTAAAAACCTTAACTTTGAAAAGTTGTTTATCCGAATAGTGCTGCTAATCCTTCTGCTACTTCTTCCTCCTCTTCCTTCTTCTTCTTTTCTTCCTCTTTCTTCTTTTCCTCTTTTGGTTTTGCTTCAGCTGATGGTGCTGCACTAACCGCTGCAGGCATTGTTGCTACTGTTGGAGTTATTGCTGATGCTGCGCTTATTGCTTCATCTATGTTGACTTCCTTTAATGCAGCCACCATAGCCTTTAATCTTACGTCATCCACTTCTATTCCAGCTGCCTCTAATATCTTTCTCAAACTTTTTTCTTCGATTGGTTTTTTAGCGTAATGTAAGAGGAGGCTTGCATATACGTATTCTATATTAATCACCTCCAATATGCGATTAAATGAGTTATAAAACGTATATTTAAAGTTGTTTATCCGAATAGTGCTGCTAATCCTTCTGCTACTTCTTCCTCCTCTTCCTTCTTCTTCTTTTCTTCCTCTTTCTTCTTTTCCTCTTTTGGTTTTGCTTCAGCTGATGGTGCTGCACTAACCGCTGCAGGCATTGTTATTCCCTCAATTTTTAATTCTGAATTTATTTGCATGAGTTTCATAGCTAACATCACTGCTCTACTATTTGCAACTAATAATGTTTCCTTTAGAATCGTTGGATCTGGTGCTGCTGTTTCTGCTGCTACTTTCTTTGCAATTTTCATGGCTCTAGTTATCACTTGCGTCATTATCTCTGGTATTGGGAGCGCTGTGTAGATGGCTATTGCATATGCATTTCTAACAGCATTTTTTATTGTTTGGCTATATTCTTCGATGTTTAATTTAAGATCTTCTTCTTCCAATACTCTTTTATTGAAATACAATGCTTTTATTCTCATTTTTACTTCGATTGGTTTTATATTCAACCTTTTCAGTATGTCTGCTAAGTCTGGACTTATTACATCCCCCTTTTTAGCAACGACGGTATCCTTAGTTATCCAGATGGATCCTTCCTCAATTTTTATTGGGATTCTTAATGCATTGAGTTTGCTTATTATTGGTCCAGGGGTCATTCCGGTATTTCCAGAAGGCACTACTATATCGTTTTGTGCGATATCTCCTGCTTTTGCTTCCATGTACACCTTATTCTTTTCCAGTATTAGTGTTAGTTCAAATGGATTTCCGTTTGAAAATATGAATGCATTTTGTTCTGACAAGTATTTCTCTAATGCTTCTATATTTTCCAGATCTTTTGAACATTTTTCAATAGCTTTTTTGAATAAAGTGTTTTTTGTGATTTTCAAATGGATATTATTGTTTCTTAGTATTTTACGTATTTCTTGTAATTGAGGGGTTCTTAACCCTTTAAGAGATGCTATAGCTACTATTTCATTAGATTTTAGTAGTTTAATTAATTCTTCTAAGATTTTTTGTTTCTTTACTCTTTTTGGAACTCCTTTCTCAAGAGTTTTCAACATTGCTCATCACTTCAAACCGTGATTTTTACTGGTTTACCCATAGTTGTCTTAATGTATATTGACTCAATATTTCTTAAGCTTTTAAATTTTTCTCTTATCCTTGATATTATTGTTAACGCGTTTTCTACAAGTTTCTCTGTTGGCATGTCTTCTGTGCCAATTATGCATTGTATTAATGGTTGATTCCTAGTTCTAATCCAAACAGTATTTTGCGCTTTACTTACCGCTGAAGTTATGTCTCCGGTGGGTGGTATTGGTTCAGGCATTTTATTTCTTGGTCCCAGTATAGGTCCGAGGTATCTGCCTATGAGTGGCATGTAATCTGCTCTAGCTATGAATACATCGTAGTTTTCAGCTAACTTTTTTAATTCCTTTTTGTTTGATGCTAACTTTTCTAGCGCTTCTCTGCTGATAACTGCCTTTACTCCTGCATCTCTAGCTTTTAATGCAAAGTCTCCATCTCCGAAAACGCATATGCTTACCTCTTTTCCTATCTGATTTGGAAGTATAACCTTCTCATTTATCCTGTTCTCTGGCTTCTTTAAATCAACATCTCTCAAATTTATTATTAGTTCCACTGATTGTTTAAAATTCCTTTTCTTTGATTCCTTTTTGGCTCTTTCTATTGCATCCTTTAATTTGTCTTCTAGTGATGACATCTACTTTTCAGCCTCCTCAAATATTTTGTCGTATTTCCCTTCATCTATTTCCTTTTGGACTATTCGCGGATCTTTCCCCTCTACTGTAACCCCCATACTTACACATGTCCCTAAAATTTCCTTTACAGCTGCTTTAAGTGTTTTTGCTAATAGTTGTGGCCTTTTTATTTTTGCTATTTTTATAGCTTGTTGTATAGTCAAATTCCCAACTTTATTCGCATGTGGTGTCCCAGAGCCTTTTTCCGCCTTTATTTCTCTTAGTATTAGGGCTGCTGTTGTAGGTATCCCTACTTCTACGGAGAACTTCTTTGTTTCAACATCTACTGTAACTACAACTGGAACCCTCATTCCAAGAAACTCTTTGGTCTTCTCATTTATTTCATTCACTACTTGCATTACATTTACTCCTAGGGGTCCTAGAGATGGGCCTATAGGAGGCCCTCCCGTAGCTTTACCCCCCTCAACTAGGAATGTAAAGCTTTTTGTACTCTTCATAAGTTCCCCCATCATCGTATATTTGCTTTGCTAATGTTTATCCAATAATCTCTCTCTTATACTTTTCTTAGTAATACTTATCCCTTAATTTTAAGTTTTTGAAGTTTTCCTTATGGCATCAGCATTTATCGTTATTGGCAATGTATACGTCACTTCCAACAATTCTAATGTTACTTCCTCTTTTTCTGCATTTATTTTTGTTATTTTTCCAGTCATCCCCTTGAATGGTCCACTTACTATTTCAACGATATCTCCCACCTTCAATCCTTCTAGTGGTGATTTTTGGATCAGAAATTTTTCTATCTCCTCTATGTTTACGACTCCTGGAATCCATCCTTTTACATGCCTTATCCCGCTTATTGTATCAATAATTTTCGTAGCATGTGTTATTTCAATGAATATGAATCCATTGATGTCTTTCGGTACTATTATTGATAGTACCCCTATGTTGGCTGCTTTTGCTCTTGCCTCTATAAGTAGTGCAACGTTGTTTTCTTGCCCAGCAGTGGTTCTAATAGTGTAGTAGGGTGTCATTTCTTTCACCTTGGCAATGCTTGTAGAACTAATGCTATTATCTGTATTATGAACCCGTATCCACCAAGTATAAGTAGTCCTAATATGCATATTCTAATGGTTAATGAGTATTCTTCCCATGTTGGTTTTCTAGATAATCTTATGATCCTTTTAATTGATTCTTTGAAGCTGCTCATAGTACTCATGCCTCTAGATTTAAGGGGGATTTATTAATATAAAATTGTTGCTTTTATCTTCATAGTAATGATGCTAATATTGCTTTTTGTACATGTAATCTATTTTCAGCTTGATCCCAAACTATTGACCTTTCTGAATCAATAACTTCATCTGTTATTTCTAAGCCACGGTGTGCCGGTAGACAGTGCATTATCATGGCTTTTGGGGAATATGACAGTAATTTTTTATTTACTTGGTATGGTGTGAATTCCTTCATTCTTTTTTCACTTTCCTCTTCTTGCCCCATGCTTATCCATACATCTGTGTATATGAAATCAACATTTTTCACAGCTTCTTCTGGTGACGTATATAAGTTTACGGTGGATCCGCTTTCAGCGGAGTTTATTTCAGCGATCTTCAACACATCTTGTCTAGGCATATAATCTTTTGGTGATGCAACGTTTACGTGTAATCCAAATTTTGTTGATGCTATTATTAGTGAGCTACATACGTTGTTTGAGCCGTCTCCAATAAATGCTATTTTAATCCCCTTCAAATACCCCTTTTTCTCATATATTGTAAATATATCTGAGAGTGCTTGGCATGGATGGTGTAGATCACTTAAACCATTTATTACTGGTATTGTGGCTGCTCTAGCCATTTCTTCCAGATCTGTATGCCTATATACTCTTGCCATGATACCATCCACGTATCTGCTAAGAACTTTTGCTGTATCACTTATAGTTTCTCCTCTGCCAAGTTGTAGTTCATTCCAACTTAAGTATAATGCTTTTCCGCCTAATTGGTGCATTGCTATTTCGAAGGATACTCTTGTTCTTGTTGATGGTTTCTGGAATATCATCGCCAAAGTTTTCCCCTTTAAAACTTCCTTTATCCTCTCCCCGGCGTAGTATTCCATCTTCATCTTTTCAGCTAATTTTAAGAGTTTCCATAACTCTTCGGTTGTAAATTCTTGTAATGTTAATAGGTCTCTACCTTTTAGTGACATTTTCCTCCGTAGCTATCTAGATGTTTTATGAATATAAATTGTTTACTTTCATGTCTTAATCTATTAATTTTTGTATTAACCAATTCCCATCAAATTTTATTAAATCTGTATACTTTTGTCCTGTGCCTATATATAATATTGGTTTCTTTGTCGCAAACATTATTGATAGGGCTGCTCCACCTCTTACATCTGCATCTACTTTTGTTATTATTGAGCCGCTTATTCCCACGTATTTGTTGAAGGTTTCTGCTTGGGTTAATGCATCATTACCTGTTAGGGCATCTCCAACAAATATTGTATAATCTGCTTTGATGACCCTAATTATTTTTGTTAACTCCATCATTAAATCTTTGTCTGTATGCATTCTTCCAGCTGTATCTATTAGTACTACTGGTATTCTATGTGCTTGTGCATATTTTACAGCGTCATAGGCTACGGCTGCTGGATCTGCCCCGTAAGTATGTTTTATCATTCTTACTCCAATTCTATTTGCATGTATAGCTAACTGCTCTTCAGCTCCAGCTCTAAAGGTATCACTACATGCAAGCACGGAGTTTATATTCTTCTCTTTAAATTTGAATGCAAGTTTTGCTATGGTGGTAGTTTTACCGCTACCATTCACTCCAACGAATACCATTTTTACTGGTATTTCTCCATTTTTCATTCTTTTAATAATTTCTGCTTCTAAATCTATTTCTCCCACCTCTGTAAGTATATCCATTATTGCCTTCCTTATACACTCCTTCAATCTTGTGGCAGGGTTTTCACTTCTGGGGATTTTTGAGCCTACCAGTGTTTCAAGTATTCTTTTCTCTAAGTATTCTGCAACATCATATGCTACGTCGCAACTTAGCAATTGAATTTTCCATTCAAATAGTATTGGCTCTAATTCTTCCTTTGATAATGTTTTTGTAGATGCTATTTCGATTATTTGTTTTATTGCGTTCTTGAGTTTACTAAACAATATTCATCATCCTTGAGTACCTTTTTCTCTTAATTGCTGAATTAACGTGTTTAATTGATTTTGAAGGTATTCTATCCCACTTAGGGTTTCTGTTAATTTTTGCTGTATTTCAATTTGTTGTTTTTGCAGAACTTCCATTCTTTTTTCAAGTATTTCTCTTACATCTTTATTTGATTTTTTGATTATCACATTGGAGCCTACATTTACATATGCATACTCGTTGTCTACGAGTATTGCATCTATCATTATCTGTGATCCTAGTGGTAAAATGACTTTATGATTCTTTTCTAGTCTGCTTATTTCATTTAATGTTTCTAGTGCTAATTGAAGGTCTATTAATTGTCTCTGTATTATTTCACTTTGTTCTTTTAATGCGTCTGCTATCGAATTTAGTGTGGTTATTTGTGTGTACAGTCTACCAACTTCTTCTTCGATTTCTTTTCGATCAAATTTCCTCATTTATCTTCTCTCTCCATAAAACTTGTATTAAACTGTTTTTTGTATCTTTTGGATTTATTACTTCTATATTTTTTATTCTTACATTCCCCCTCTTCACTCTGTGAATTCCGCTTAAATTTGAATAGACTCTTTCAATAGCTTCCTCTGGTTTTAGCCCAGCTATATCTAGCGTGAATTTCATGTTCGCTCCATTTCTGAGGATTACTTCACCACTCACTCGGTATATTTTAACGCTCATTTCATATAACCCCTCCGAGCACTCTTTCTATATGTGCTATTTCTGGCCCTGTAGACGTGCTTCCAACTAATATCCCGTTGGAGTTAGCCACTATACCCACCCCCACTACGGGAAATCCTGCATTTACTGTCCCTACATCCACCTTTACTTTTAATATTTCACTTATATTTTTTAATTCTTCTTCGGTTGCCATTGGGTGAACTATGCATCCCTTATTACTTGCTACTCCAACAGATCCCACCACCTTATATCCTGCTATCGTAAATTTTTCTACTTCCACATTTAATACATCTCTTATGACCTTAATTTCCTCTCTACTTAGATCTGGGCTCACTATTGAGGCATAGTCATTTGTGAGTACTATGTTTCCAAGTGCTGTTATCTTGCTTGGGAATATTTCGATGTTAACTCCCAGCTCTTTTAACTCCCTTTTTAAATATTCAATTTCATCTTGTGGTGTGTAGTATGGTACCAATATTCCATTAGAGTTTCCAACGGTTAACACTCCTAGGAGTGCTGAGTTGCATAAGTTTATTTGTACAGTTTTTACTTTCAATGTTTCTTCGATTATTTTTATTATCTTCAATGGTATGTTTGATGGTGCTAGAACATATTTATCTGATGCTGAGAGGAAAACCCCTATATTGTTACTTCCATAAATTGATAGTCTCTCTATCAAATTGTTTTTACCTCTATTCTTTCTCCATAAATGGATATACTTTTACAATGCCTTCTGAGTTTTTGGTTACCCTTACCCTTATTTTTCTTGGTGGTTTTTGTATCCCCCTTGACCATAGGATTTCATTTACTTCTGGAGTTATGATCACTTTATCAGTTTTCATATGTTTCATTATGAATTCCTTTAAAAATCTAACTGCACGTGGAGTTCTTTTCACTCTAGGAACGTAATATGCTATTTTTAGTGGTACTGTGTATATTCGTTCTAAAATTATATCTTCTTTTTCGCTTTTACTCATTTCAACCCCCTATACCTTTAATTTTGTTTGACGCCAATGTCTGAGTTTTGGATGTCTTCTAAACTTACCCATAGTCTTTATAACAACCCATAATGGGACTGGGGAATTTTGTTTATTTGCATGAGCTAACCTAAGTTTTCTAGCTAAATGTTTATTCTTCGCCAAATTCACTCCCCCCTTTCCATATAATTTTAGTTGGTCTTCTACTCATAACCCTACTTAATATCTCCTTTAATTGTTCATCAGTTATCGGTATATTAAGTCTCCCGCTTTGAGCTAACTGTATTAATTGTAATTCTATTTGCTCAACGATTTCTGGTCTAACCATTTTTAAATTTGCAAGTCTACTTCTAGCTTCCGGAGTAAGTATCCTCCTTAAAGCTTCTTGTTTTGCTGCCTCTATAGCTTCCCTCTTTTTAGCTTCCTCTATTTGTCTTTTTAATTCCATCATCCTCTTTCGCTTAATTTCCTCTAATTCCTCATCATATTCCTCATATTCGGTGTTTTCATTTGTCATTTTCACTTCACCTCTACTTCATGCAATAATATATTTTTTAAGTTCAGGATTTTCTTTCATAAGACTTCTGAATATTTTGTTTGATGTTGTATACAATAGCGAGAGTCCTTCTGGGGTTAGAGTTCTACCTTTCCCTTCAATATTTTTCACAAGTTTTGCGTCTTCTAATTGTTGTATTATTTTCCTAATAATCTTCCCTCCACTTTTTCTGAAATGGCATTTCCTTGTCCCCCTCTGCTTTCTTCCACCAAAAGCTGTTCTCAGTCTCTCTACCCCAACTTCACCTCTTAAATATATCTTTCTAAGTATTGCTGCAGCACGTATGTACCACCAATCTGGATTATCGGGGACTCTTTCCCTATGACTTCCTGTTTTCACATATTGTGCCCATATCGGCGGTTTTATTTGTGGGTAATTCTCTTTTATAGTCTCTGCTAACTCTTTAATCAATCTGTCCGCTGGAACTGCTTTTGGTGAAACCAATGTCCGTCACCAAACTTTTGTTAAGCTATTTCTCAATTTTCGTATTATCTCTTATAAATTATTTGCTTTTTTGCCTTCTATATAATGTTATTGTTCTCCCTCTAACATCCATAACTTCTGCTTTTAATGATAAAGCTATTTCTTTAGCTAGTTCCTTCATTTTTACTTCTTCTATTAATGGTGAATTTTTAAGCAATTTTATTTTCACAACCTCATGTTCATCTAGTTGTCTATCTATCTCCCTCATAACAGCTTCTGTCAATCCACTTCTACCCACATTTATTTTTGGAATTTCATTTCTAATTATGAGTGATTTAATCTTGCGTTTATCGATACCCATTAATATCAATAGAATAAGTGGAAGTTACAATAAATATTTTATTCCTTCTTCTTCCTTATTATGTACCTCATTCTATTCCCACATTTATGGCATGTTACTACTACATGTGTGCTCCTTCTACTTCTAATTCTAACGTGGCAGTTTACTCCTGGAACTAGAAATGTGTAGCATTTATGACAAAATCTACGCCTCCATTTTGTTGGTATTCTTATTCTGACTTTCATACTTATTTTACGGGCAATTTCTACATATCTATCTGCCAGTTCAGGATTTTCATGGAATATCTGTTCTGCCATTCTGAATAGTTTGTCTATACGCTCTCTCCCTATTTCACGTATCACTCTCCACATTAATTTAATAGAGTCTAATTGTTATATTTAAACTGGGTGCTCCCTATATTGCCTCATCTTAACATAATTGTTGGAGAAGCAGCTTTAGAACCTATACCTAAGGAGATAATTGATCATCCAGTTGTAGTGAAAGATGCTAAGAAGCGTAAGAAGAAGAGTAGTGAAATTCTCTTAGACATTTCTAAACATTATTGGGCAATGAAATCTCTGAAAAATTATTGGAAACGAGGCAGACCTGACATAACACATCTAATATTACTTAACGTTTTAGGTTTTCCCGCAAATAAGAGGGGATTAATAAGGGTATATGTTCACACAGTAAATGATATGGTCATAACTCTCGATCCATCCATCCGCTTACCAAGGAATTATAATAGGTTTGTAGGTTTAGTAGAGCAGTTATTCAAAGTTGGAAAAGTTCCACCCAATAGTGATATCCCTCTCATGATTGTTAAATCGTGTAGTTTGTCAAATTTAATTAATAGCATCCATCCATCTAAAACCATACTATTAACTTCTGCTGGTGAAAGGATTCATCCAAATGACTTAGCAAAAATGCTTGTCCAAGAGGATAATCCAGCAGTTATAATAGGAGGATTTCAAGAAGGGGAGTTCTCAGAGGAAAATTTGAAATTGGCTGATGCGAAATTCTCAATATATCCTGAAACTCTCGATGCATGGGTTGTAGCTGCAATTATTGTACACAATTACGAAATTGAAATGAACCTATACTCCACAATTTAATATTGGATGAATCAGTTTTTCCAGCGTAAATCATCGGTTTCCCCTCATTGACCCTCTTCACATCATTTCAAAATAAGTTATCCCAATTCAATCTATTTAATGTTTACATCATCATCCAGTTTTTATTATCTTATTAGCCAATGATCAAATTACGTCTAGTTTATGTTAATTGCTATACAAGTCCTATTCCTATTTTCTCAGTACCAACTCCGCGCAACTTTCCGCTAAAAACTTTAATGAAGAAAGTCTCATATACTTTTTTATAGACTTTATTAAATTTTGAAGAGCGGAGGAGTGTATCAGCTATTATTTTTGCCACAGGCTTATGATGGTTAAACTACCATAAATGATAGATACGTAATCTCTCATGGCTTCTTATTTATAGCTGGGTACATTGGCCCCGAAGACATAAGCCCACATTAATATAATACCCAATAAAAATTATCCCAAAAGTTAGGGATGGATTGGTGGGGAAAGCCTTATATTTTTGTTGTTATGTTAATCATGTTTCTGAATTAGTGGAGAAGTGTGTATTATGGACTGGCTGATCCTAAAATGGGGGGCTGTTAAGGGGGTGGCTGATAAACTTCTTAATAAAGTTTTTAGGATGGTTGGAAAGTGTCTTGACATTGGGGGCTTTTTATATGTCTGAAAATCAAGCTACTTTAGGATTATTTGAAAAGTATCTCACTTTATGGGTTATTTTCTGCATGATTGTCGGCTTCCTCCTAGGCAAATTCTTTCCCGAAATTGGTTCATGGATTGAGTCCCTTCAACTTGGGGATATATCGATTCCAATGGGGATATGTTTATTCCTTCTCATGTATCCAACTATGATGAGCATAGAGTTTGGGGAAATTGTGAAAGCAGCCAAATCCCCAAAACCTGTAGTTCTCACATTGATAGGCAACTGGGTTGTGGCTCCAGCCCTTATGGCCTTGCTGGCTCGCATATTTCTAAGTAGCTATCCAGAATACATGGCAGGCGTTATTCTGCTTGGGATAGCACCATGCACAGGCATGGTCTTATTCTGGATTCTGTTGGCGAAGGGCGACATAGCTAAAGGCGTTGTGATAACCGCGATAAACGTTCTGTCAACCCTTATACTTTATACGCCTTTGGCAGCCTTCTACCTTGGGGTTGGAGGAGTGCCTGTTCCAATAACCCCGATAGCGGAAAGCGTTATTCTTTTTGTTGGGTTGCCCTTAATAGTTGGGCAAGTATCAAGGAAATCTCTCACTATGAGGAGAGGAGAAAAATGGTTCAACAATAGGTTTCGTCCATTAATAGGGAATATTGCAGCTATGGCATTGCTTGCAACAATCATAATACTTTTCTCTTTGAAGGGGGAAGTAATCGCCAACCAACCTCTCATCGTAGGATTGATCTCTATACCATTACTGATACACTTCTTTACAATGGCCACGCTTTTCTACGTAATACCTTGGCTTCTAAAATTCAATTATAAAGATGCTGTAACAATAGCTTTTATAAGTTCAGGAACGCAGTTTGAAGTTGCAATAGCCACAGCCACAGTCGTATTTGGTGCAGGTTCAGGAGCCGCCTTAGCAACAGTGGTGGGACCTTTATGGGAAGTTCCATCCATGCTAACATTCGTGAAACTGGTCTTAAAAACCCAAAAATACTTCTCACATAATACCATTAACTCATAACTCATAAAGGAGAATTTTGGTCCCCTGGGAAGTTATGGGATTAGTCTGTCCATTAGAAATACTTTTAAATGGACGGAAATGGTCTGTGACATCACTGAGCTACCAGTTTTTGTCCAATTACGTTGCCACGTTCATTGTAAACGTTCCGATCATAATATACAGCTTCTGGTGCAAACTTGATTATCTGTCTTCTAACATCTTCCATGTCTCCATACTTGTCTATTACTATCGTGGTAGAGGTGTCCACCATGATTACAACAAAGTAAACGTTATCTGTTCTCTCCCCTAAGCCAATCCGCAACTTTTCTAATGGACGAGTAATCCACAAATGGTGACTGTTTAATATTTACGCATCAAAAGCATCTATACCTATCGTTCTCTGTAAACCCAAAACACAAGTGGACGTGCTATCATAAGATATGCTAAGTGGGCTATCAACCTTGCTCATTCTGCACTTATTGTGTAGCCAAACATTACAGCGAATACGGGACCCATCGCTCCCTTATGGTGAAATGGGTTATCTGTGGGAATACTTAGCGTATAAGCCGGCTCACTTAACCAGCCTATTTCAAAGCCAATTTCTTTGTAATATTGTCTTTCCCCATCGCCAACTAAGCGTATTTTCGTGAGGAGATTATGCTTACGAATTGTCAGCCTGGAAGTGTTATTTAAGGATTTGCTTAAAAAATTTAAGTGGACCGGGCGGGATTTGAACCCGCGACCCCCCGCATGCCAAGCGGATGCTCTTCCAGGCTGAGCTACCGGCCCAGTATCTAAAAATAATTGTAATGTTGGAAATAAATTTTTTACCCTCTTTAAATCGTCTCTTGCAATGTCACCTTATTTAAGATCAACAATACAGAAGACTTCAAGATTGACTAATAGGTAGAGAGTTAGAAATATGATTTTAGGAAGCTAAAACCGTTTAAGTACAACTTAGTCTTCCTTCATCATCAGTTATGCTTATAAGGTTAAGGTTATGTGATATTATTGAAAAAGCTGAGGAGAGATGTATGGGTTTGAAAACCATCCTATTTGTATGTGTTGAAAACAGTTTTAGAAGTCAAATTGCTGAAGCCTACTTTAACAAGTATGCTCCTAAAGGCTGGATTGCCATAAGTGCTGGGATAAAACCAGCAGATAAAGTCCATCCAAACGCTGTGCAACTAATGCTTGAAGAGGGCATAGACATAACCCATAAAAAACCACAAATAATTACTAAGGAGCTTCAGGAAAGAGCTGATATAGCAGTGATAGTGTGTAGTGGTGCTCTTTGCCCCATAGTACATACTAGATATGTTGAGGAGTGGAATATACCTGATCCAGCAAATATGCCGCTTGATGAAGCCAGAAAAATCAGAGACGCAATAAAGGATAAAGTCTTAGACCTCATTAAAAGGCTTTCCGAGATTAAAGACTAGCTTTAACACTCTTTTTAGCCTTTTCTGAAATCATTTCAACCTTCTATATCTAAGAGGATATTAATTTATAGAAGATGGAGCCTAGGGCGAAATTTGAATCCGCGACCAACAGCTTCCAAGGCTAGTTTTAACATGAAAAAGGTTCACGAATTTAATGTTAAACGTGAACTCTAACTCAAACAAGATTCACCAAACGAGTTACCTAATCCATCATGTGAACTACTTAACTTTTAAGTAGGCATTAATTATAGCCCTCTTATCCTTTTCAGATAAGCTTGGAACGTCTTTGAATAGGCTTAGGAGTTCAGACTCTTTTATCCCTAAAGCTTCAAGCTTAGATTCCAAGAGCATGTCTCCGAACACCTTGAATGGAACATCTAAAGCCTTAGCAATCTTCTTCAGTTTATCTCTAGAAGGAATGAAGGTTTCCACTCTCAACATCAGAAATATAGCTGTTAGTTTTATAGCCGAGCCTCTCAGCCAACTCCTGCTGAGTTAACTCCTTCTCTATCCTCCGTCGCCTCAATTTTTGACAAAATTCATATCGCCCATAACTGATGTTAGCAAAAGCAAAAGAACTATCAAGTTTGAAATACTTACGAGCTTTCTTTAGCAATGCATATTGTTTCTTCAGACAAAACTCTACATGTACGACTTCTCCGGATCTTTGCCTAAAAATCGGACGTGGCAACTTGGGATCAAATATGATTATGATCCTAAAGATTCTTATAATGGATAACACGTGCTACGGTTCACCATTGGCATCGAAATGCTGGGAAGGTTACCTGTTGGAGTGCATAAGCATTTATCCGAGGATGTGCATACACAATATGTTATAAGGGCTGAAAGGAAGCTTATGAAGATGGGCTGTAAAATTTATTCATATGACGATTTGCCGAAGGAGGTAAAAGATAGGTTAAGCGGTTCTCCAGATATATGTGCGGAGAAGAATGGAGAATGGGTTTTTGTAGAGGTTAGCGTTACAAGACCCTCGTGTGGAAAAATACCTTAAAGCAGGTAAGGTTATTCTCATACTTCCAATAGAGACTGGTGAAGCCGTAGAGGTTTGGGGGGAGAAAGAACTATCAACCTGAAGAGTTGTAGAACTGGCTATATAGATTATCTATAGAAAGCTCTTAGGATTCATCAATCTAGGGCTTCCCTCGAGCTGTGTTTTCCACTCATATCTTCTTTTGCGTCTGCTAGAACTTCATCTATTCTACCTTCAAGAAATTCATCCATCTCCTCAATATAATCCCTATAAATCCGTCAATATCGTCTAATTTTAATAGTGCACCCCCTCTTCCGCTACGCATATTCTTTCGATCAAAGCCTTCAGCATTACCCATAGCTCTATGTAAATCGGCTTAAGGTCTTAGAAAAACTTGTCTTCAGCGACAAGAACTGGAATGGAGACTGTGAAAAAGCTTACAAACTTGTTTATAGATATTGGGTGTTGAAAAGACACATACATATGACTTGCAAGGAACTTCCTAAACTAGTCTATGATGTTACTCTGTGTTAACTAGAAGATTTTGGTAAAGTTGTTGTGGTTAATAGTGTGTAGACAAGTCTATGCATATGTGAGCTTTATATACTGATTTGTGAGTACATTATATTGTGGTGAGCTTTGTCTACAGCTGTTTTGTCTGTGAGGGTCAGGAAAAAGCTTAAGGAGGAGGCTGAGAAGATGGGTATTGATATTAGGAGAGTTGTTGAGAGGGCTTTAGAGGAGGAGATTAGGAGGGTTAGGCAGGAAAGGTTTAAGAAGCTGTTGGAAGAGGCTTTGAAGAACATAAACTTCTCTGTTGAAGACTGGATTAATGCTGTTAGAGAGACTAGATTTGAAAGGTGAAAACACTTGACAAATCCTAAGTTTCTTCTCGACGCTTCTGCGATCTACTCTCTACTAACTGAGCTGGGACATAGAGTATTTGACTTCATTGACATATTTGTGGTACTTGATCTAACACTCTACGAGATTGGTAATGCTATTTGGAAAAACTACAAGAGAGGTAAAGTAGTGGATATAGGTGTAGTGGTGAAGGTGTTTGAAGAACTCCTAAGCCTATTGAAAAGAGTTAACATAGATAGTGAAATCGAAGGAGTTATGAGGATAGCTGTAGAAAATAACCTCACATTCTACGACGCTTCATATCTATACATAGCTAAGAAGTATGGGTTAAAGCTCGTAACAGAAGACCGAGAACTCCTAAAATTTTCAGAAACACTAAATATAAAGACTCTACTCAAAGAGCTCTCCAGAAAAACTACGTAAGAGGATTCCAGGAAGTTCAGCTCCCATATAGGTCTATGTTTGCTTGATGTTTTTCACAACCCCATCTCCATTCCTTTAAGACTTATAGATTCAGCTTGATCCATACAGTGAACGACAAATTATTTCACTATTCAAATATCTGAGGATACTAATTGAACATATCATCCCCCACACATGTAGACTTAACCTACACATGCAAAAGAAGATATAACCTAAGCATTTTAACTGCAATGATAGCTTCACATGCCCAATTTAAACGAAACATGACACCCCTTTAAACGCATTTTTCAGTCACCTGTGTGTTTCTCTGTCATTCCATAGCAAATTTAACAGAACTAACAGGGAAAACAACAGGAACCTGTCATGATCATCTGATGATAAAGTGTGTACATACCACCATGAAAGTTTGTAGAAGCGGTTTTCACCAGCAGCTGCTTGAACGGTTCAGACGTAGCCATCCCCGTACATGTTGAATGCTTCAGGAGACCTAGTGAAGTTTGTAGAGTACCTGACATATATATTATGGGAATGTTTTTACTGGAGGAGGATGAATGCATGTCTTGTAATGAACCCTTGAACCTATAGCTATAATGTTTTCCGGCAGGGTCTAAAATTACGAGTTTAGATTATGAAATGGGTGTTTGAACTGCCATATGTGCCGATGTTGGAGTGCCTAAAAAGTGAAAAACTCTATAATGATGCATTCAGCTAAACATTTCGTATTACTATAACACCTTATCATGGAGCATAGAAGTATTGCCATATCTTCACAATCTCCCTGTCTAAGCATCAACGTCTCATCTGGGAACTGCCACATTTCATTACAAAAATCTAAATCTTCTGATGCGTTGTTTGGAAGTTTTTGGTATAAACCATTATATTTTATACCACCATTATATTTTATATTGTTGACAACCCAGTAATACATGTTTAAGACATCAGTCCAGAATTCATTCCAATCAGATGGATCACTCCATCCACTAGTAATGGTATAAACGATATCTCGAACTGCTTTATCACGAGGAGTTATGAATTGCTCAACATTAATTTGATTCCATCTTTGATTTACCTTGTCTCCTAAGCTATTGTAAAAATTTTTATAAGTATTCAATTCATTTTGCAGAATTATTATTTGGGAATTTAGTTTGATATTCTGGACTCATAATACGATGTTCTTTCCTGCAACTCTGATCTAATTTTAACGAGAAGAATTCTATTACTTTCAAGCCAAATTTGAAGTTGACCCATCTGCGAATCCTCAGCCGATATTATACGGTCTTTTTCACTTATTCTGACATAAATTTTGCTACCATCACTACTAAACTAGCCACTAGAACTATGCATATCAATCCCAATCCGATCACTGCATTTCTATTTGCAACTTTCTTTTCATTCTTTTCAAGTCACAAAACTAACGTTAAACGTGAACTAATAAACCTCATCATCAAACAATACAAAAAAGAGGAAAAACAAATCTGAAAAACAGAAAAATAATGATGAAGAATCCTCAAAACTAAAAATAAAATTGAAAGCTACATGAAAACTGCAAAATTACCATGAAAATTTGTTTTGGAGCCTCGGGCGGGATTTGAACCCGCGACCAACGGCTTACAAGGCCGCCGCTCTACCGAGCTGAGCTACCGAGGCATTCTATAATTCAAAAGTTTAATTTTTGATATTTATTTTTAACTTGCAGATATATTTTTGATGATTCTTCTGCTATGATCTCTACTATTCTTACTGGTTCCGGTGTCCTCCCCCATATGGTGTTATCCTTCAATATTTTTGTTGCTTCTTCTACGTCTATCCCTATAACTTCAATGTAGACTGGTCTTTCATTGATTTTTATTTTTACTTGATGTATCCCTCTCGAGGCTTTTAGGGTCCTTTTTATTATTTCCCATCTTATTCGCCAATCTGGGAAGTGTTTTATTAATGCTGATATGACCCTTTTGTTATCTGGCTTCTTTTTAGTGTATACTATTAATGGTATTTTTAGGTTTACCCATATTTTCTCAGCATCTATTAAGTTGAATCCAGCATAGGATATTCCATTTAGAAGTATGATGTCTATTGGTTTTGCTTCATCTATTATTTCGATAGCTTTTTCAGTTGCATCTAGTCCATCAATTTCTATTTCTCTAAAGTATATGTCTTCGATTAATGTGTTTTCCGTTTTTAAACCTATTAATAGTGTTTTTCCAAACCCCTTTTTAATTAATTTCCCATCTTCAAATGTTAGTATCTTCATTTTCATCTACTTCAGTAAGTTTGATATTTTTTCATCGTTTAATAATCCTTCTTTAAGGCTTCTTTCATTCACACTAATCTTTATTATTTTTGTTCTCCCATACCTCCCTCTACTTACCAATTTCACGTTTATTATTCCCAGAGTATCTAACTCATTTATTAAGTCTCCAATTCTCCTCTGTGTTAGGGGGTCTATCTTGATTTTTTCACAGAATGTTTTGTACGTATCGTATATCTCCCCTGTGGTTGCTTCCTTCTTGCCCATTTCCACTTGTAACATGTATATTGATAGTAGGAGGATTTTGGAGTGTAGCGGTAGGCTTGTTATTGCTTCTATCACTCTATCCTTTTCTATCTCCTTATATGCTTGTTTCACATTTTCTATGGTTACTTTGTCTTGACCATTTCTTTCTGCTATTTCGCCAGCTATCCTCAATAGTTCCAATGCTCTCCTAGCATCTCCATGCTCTTTTGCGGCTAAAGCTGCACATAATGGTATAACTCCCTCATCTAAAACTCCGTTTCTAAATGCTTTTTCCACTCTTCTTGAAAGTATGTCTTCAAGTTCCGGTGCAGTATATGGTGGGAAAACCACTTCTTCTTCACCAAGGCTGCTCAAGACTCTGGCACTTAGGAATTCTGTGAATTTTAGGTCGTTTGTTATTCCTATTACGCATAGTTTGCTATTTTTTAGTTCAGTATTTATTCTTGTAAGTTTGTATAGTAATTCATCTCCACATTTCTTAACTAATCCATCTATTTCGTCTAATACTACTACCATTGATACCCTCCTTCTATCTAAGCCATTTAGGAATCGCTTATATACTTCTGCTGTGGCTAACCCTGTGAATGGCACATGTATGCCTATTGCCTCATTTAGTGATGCAAGTACTCTGTAATCAGTGTCTTCATATCTGCAATTTACGTATGCTGTTAGAATTCTCCCCAAAGCTTCCTTCCTACTTTTAATTTTTTCTAAAACATATTTTGCTACAGCAGTTTTCCCTGTTCCAGTTAATCCATATAGAAACATGTTTGAAGGTCTTTGATCTTGAAGTAATGGTGCAAGTACTTTTGCAATAGTCATTATCTGTCTTTCTCTATGTGGGAGTTCATCTGGTATGTAGTCTGGTCTGAGTAGTTCTCTATTTTTAAAGATTCGTGAATGGACTATGCTTGTGAAAATGTCATCAAGTTTTTTAGACAAGCTTTATCCCCCAATAAATCCAATTATTTTAGCCATTGGTTACCTATATTTCTATTGGAGTTTCACATTTAATTCAATATGTAATTGTTTTTCATGTATTGATGTTTTCAAAGCATATTTTTCATATATTTTTCCATGCCACTCATGTACTTTTTACATTTATTCATAATTTTTCAGTAAAGATTTATATTGCATCTTGCACTTCGTACTCTTTAGATTTAATTATGTCATTTAATTCTGTGATCTTTAGGCATTTGACGATCAATGAACCTCGATTTAAATGTATCTTTAAGATTCAAGACAGCATATTGTTTTCAATTAGAAGTTTTCTTAGAAACGAGGGATTTATAGAGATTTTAGCGCCAATAATAGGACCATGCACTGATCCTGGAATACGTGGAGCTAAACTAGTTTCAATAGATTATTACGGGTCGAAATTTAAGGTTATGAGTAGCATGATTCTATATAAGCAGATGATGATCAAATGTTATCCGAAGATATTCGCTTTATCTCCAAATGTTAGAATAGAGCCTTTAGAAGCTATAAGTACTGGGAGGCATTTAGCTGAGTTTAGGCAAATCGATCTAGAAGTTGCTTATGCAAAATGTGAGGATATGTTTGATCTTGCAGAGAGACTTCTAAAGAAAGTTATTGATGATGTTTTGACGAATTGTTCCGATGAACTCAAATTTCTTGGTAGAGAGTTAACCCCATTGAAAATTCCATTTAAACGTTACACTTACGATGAAGCTATAGAGCTTTTGTCATCCATGGGATATCATGTTAGTTACGGTTGCGAAATACCATGGGATGCTGAAGAAGTATTGTCATCTCTTCATAAAGAGCCTTTCTGGATAACCAGTTATCCGATCAGCGCCCGTGGATTCTATTACTTGGAGGATGAAAGTAGACCCGGGTTTTTAAGGGATTTTGATTTGATTTATCCAGATGGTTATGGAGAAGCCATATCTGGTGGTGAAAGGGAGTATAGGTATGAATTTGTAGTTGAAAGGATGAGGAAGAACGGTGAAGATCCTTCGAATTACAGTTGGTATGTTGAAATGTTGAAAGATGGTGTTCCACCATCAGCTGGGTTCGGTATAGGTGTGGAGAGATTGACAAGATATATTTGTGGGTTAAGATACGTGTGGGATGCCGTACCATTCCCCAAGATCCCTGGAGTCGTATCTCCATGAAGTTCAACTTGTCACATTATTTTGAAAAAGCTACTTCTCGTAGCTTTTAACCCTTTTATCCCATTCATTTTTGACATAAATTCCTTTATTCTACGTATATCACCTTTCACAAGTATTGCTTCCATACAGTTCTCTTCATCCAAATGTACATGTGTATTTGATATGACTATATCCAGGAACTCATGTTGCAGTTCCGTTAAGTTTTGTTCAGCTTCGTGTTCAAAGTATACTGCTATTACTCCTCCAAACACTCCTTCTTCTATCATGATTCCTCTATCTGAGAGGTATAGTCTCAATGCTTCATCAATTATTCTGGACCTATTTTTCATCCCCATTTTATTCATGTACTCATTAAGCATTTTCAAAGTATCTTTTCTAAAAGCTACACCAGTCCTTACTATTCTCACCAAATTCCATCACTATAAATACTTTCCATCATTTACTATTAAACATCATCGTTTATTTTAAATCATAAAGTCACTTGTCAGTGAAATATAAGCAAATATCAATCTGAACTATTAGGAATTGGTATTGAAGAAGAGTTAATAGCATCTATAAGAGAAGCTGGGAAGTGTTTTGTAAAGTATCTTTAGGAGATTTATTTAACCTTTATGTCTCAAGTATACTGATACTAGTGCGGGGGGTGGGATTTGAACCCACGAAGGCCTACGCCACGAGGTTTCCCAGTAACTTCTGAGCCTCGCGCCTTTGACCTGGCTCGGCAACCCCCGCTTATACTATAAAATAGGATTATCTACTTTTATTGTATTTTGAAAAGTTTTAATTATGTTTATTTTTCTTATGACTTTTCTTTCCTCCAAGGAACTCCTCCCATAACTTCACGTCTAAAGTATATTTTTCTGCATCTCAATCTTGGAGGAGAGTTTCTTCTAGGTTTAGCTGGTATTTTTGGGGTTGCCGATCTCACTTTCCCTGCTTTTGTTAGTGATCCGTGGCTTGGCATATTTACTCAATATTCTATGATTTAAGGGGCTACTTAAATTTTTAGCGTTTATATCTTTGTCTTTCTTCCTGATGAATCCCTCTTATACACACCTAACTCGGTTATTCTTGTCAAGGTTTCTATTGGTATTACTGGTCCTTCTACACATACCCTTATCCCTATTGGATCCATTGTACATGAGCCGCATATTCCAATGGCACATTTCATGTATCTCTCCACTAATGCTTGAACATGTATACCTTTCACCAATGCTATTTCAACGACTCTCTTTATCATAGATTCAGGTCCACACACGTATATTTCATCGGGTTTTTCCATTTTATTCAGTACTTCTTCAAGTAAAGTTGTTGCTAACCCCTTGTATCCTAGGCTTCCATCTTCTGTTGCTGGCATATACTTGATCTTCCCCATTTTTGTCAGTTCATTTAATTCCTCTTTAAATACCATTTCATCGATACTTTTAGCTCCATTTATGACTGTAACATGGTTTCCCTCCCTTTCACATAGTCTTTTAATTAATGGGATTAATGGTGCTGTGCCTGTTCCTCCACCAATAACTATTATGTTCCCATCCACTTCTTTGAAGCCTTTACCGTAAGGTCCTCTAACTCCAATGTATTCATTTACTTTCTTGTTGTATAGTGCGTTTGTAGCTTCCCCTATCCTATGTACTGTGAGTGATATTTCTTCCTTTCCTATATGTGATATTCCCATTGGTATTTCATCTACTCCTGGTATCCAGACCATTATGAATTGTCCTGGTTGTGCTTTTTCAGCTATCTCTTTGTTGAGCACAGTTATTGTTCTCCTATCTTTCCCCTCATCTCTTACTGCTATTATCCTTGATGGTATTGTCTTCATCTACTTCACCTCTTATGTGCTAACCCTATCATTTCCCTTATTGATTTGTATCCTTCTTCTCTCATGAAATCCATGATTCCCTGCTCTATTTCCTTGAATATCTCAATTCCTTTAAATGCTATTGCAGATCCTATTTGTACTGCACTGGCTCCAGCCATAATGAATTCTATGGCATCTTCATAATTTGTAATTCCTCCAACTCCAATTATTGGTATACTTAGTGCTTCGTATAATTGGTATACACATCTTATAGCCACTGGTTTTATGGCCTTCCCACTTAACCCTCCGTATATGTTTGATAGTATTGGCTTAGCGATTTTTATATCTATTATCATTGCCTTTAATGTGTTTATTGCTGTTATGGCATCTGCACCGGCTTTCTCTGCGCTTAATCCTATCCTCACTATGTCTGTTACCTCTGGTGTTAGTTTTGCAAATACTGGTATTTTTACTGTGCTCTTTACGGCACTTACAACCTCATATGTTAATTTTGGGTCTTGCCCGTATTGTATGTTTGGTCCATGTGGGCATGATAAGTTTAGTTCTATTGCATCAGCCCCTGCTTCTTCAGCTTGATATGCCACTTCTGAGAATTCCCTTGTTTCCTCTCCAAAGACGGATACTATTACTGGAACTCCACCTTCCTTCGCTATCTTTATTTCACTTTTAAATTCATGTATTCCAGGGTTTGATAATCCAATGGCATTTATTATTCCATATTCTAGCTTTACTACTGTAGGGTTTGGGAATCCTGTTCTCGGATTTTTGCTAACAGATTTTGTTGTAATGGCTCCAGCACCGGCCATTGCAACTCTCTTTAGTAAAGCTCCTGTTGTCCCCAAGATTCCAGATGCAAGTATTAATGGATTTCTAATTTTTAGATTTGCTATTTTCGTACTCAGATCTATATCCAATATTAAGCCCTCGTCTATTATTGATATAAAACATTTAAAAGTTATCGTGTCATTATGCATTATTGATTGGTGTGGTGTTTGATGTCTAGTTTAGAGTATTTTATGGTGGACGCCCCCTTTGGATTTATGATATTTAATGCTGATGGAAAAGTTTTGATATTTGAACCTTTTACAGGGGATGCTGAGGTTATCGCAGATAAGCTTTTTAGATTGGATAATGGTGAGATTATTGATGAGCTGAAGTTTTTTTGCAATAAGGTTTCATCATCATTTAAGACTGGTAAAATATTTCTTGATAATGAGAGGCTTTTCATGATGGTTAGACGACTTCTACAGGGGTTTGAATTACATGTTGACCCCCTTAACCCACTATTTAAGAAGTTCAGGAGTGTTTTGCCGAATGTAGCTATCTCACAGAACATGTTTCCAACGGTTAAAGATTACTATACCTTCTTACATAGTGTTTCATTACTCTTATCCAGGAGGAAGTTGAGGAAGGCTGTTGAGAAGAGGGATCTACTCCTTGCACAATCAATTAATGCCATAGATGATCTTAATAAGATATTAAATATGATGGTTAGCCGTTTGAGGGAGTGGTATGGTGTTCATTTTCCAGAGTTAAACTCGATAATTGATGATCATAGATTATATGCTAAGATTGTAGGAACTATTGGTTCAAGGGATAGGTATGATGCAGGTAACCTTTCTGCTTTGGGGATTTCCGAATCTTCTTTCAGCAAGATATTATCTGCCGCTAAGTCGTCGATAGGAGCTGATTTCGATGAATATGATATTAACGCAATTATGAATTTTGCTCGGAGTATAATGCAGTTGTATGATGTAAAGGATGAGTTGGAGAGTTATATTGATTCTGTGGCTGATGATGTCTGTCCAAATCTGAAGTCCCTTGTAGGTCCCCTTATAAGTGCTAGGCTGATTTCATTAGCTGGTGGATTAGATAAACTTGCTAGATTACCTTCAAGTACAATTCAAGTTCTTGGGGCTGAGAAGGCTTTGTTTAGAGCTTTACGTACTGGTACGAAGCCTCCTAAGCATGGTGTGATATTTCAATGTCAAGAAGTTCATGGAGCTCCTAAGTGGCAGAGGGGTAAGATAGCTAGAGCATTAGCTGGTAGACTTGCCATTGCTGCTAGGATTGATGCATTTTCAGGTATGTATGTTGGTGACCGGTTGAAGGAAGATCTTTACAAGAGGATTGAGGAGATTAAGAAGCTTTATCCTAAGCCTGTTAAGAAGCGTGTTGAGGTTAAAGAGAGAGGGAAACATAGGAGGAGGCGGTGAATATGAGTTTAACCAGAATATATGAAGATTCAAAGTTTAAGGGTGTATATTGGTGTGAATTTGAGGATGGTTCTAAGAGACTTGCGACTGTCAATATGGTTCCTGGTGTTCGCGTGTATGGTGAGCAGCTCGTTTCTCATGGTGGTATTGAGTTCAGAGTTTGGAATGCGTTTAGAAGTAAACTTGCTGCGGCGATATTGAAGGGTGTAAGTGAAATATCCATTAAGCCAAGTTCACATGTACTATATTTGGGGACTTCAACTGGCACGACTATTAGCCATGTGAGTGATATTATTGGGTTTGATGGATGCGTATTTGGAGTTGAGGTGGCTCCAAGACCTTTCAGGGAGTTTATGGCTTTATGTGAGAAGAGAAGAAACATTATTCCAATACTTTCAGATGCTCGTATTCCCACTGCGTATCGAAGTATAGTTTCAATTGTTGATGGAATGTATTGTGATGTGGCTCAACCAGATCAAGCTAAAATATTGATAGATAATGCTAGGCTCTTCCTAAAACCCGATGGTTTAGCTATGCTTGCGATAAAAGCTAGGAGTATTGATGTAACTTTAGAGCCAAGTGAAGTATATAAGCGTGAGATAAACTCTTTGGTGGAGGGTGGTTTCGAGATAATAAGTGTAGTTCATTTGGAGCCATATGATAAGGATCATGCCATGGTAGTTGCAAGATATGTTGGAAGGTGATTTTTAATGTATATCAATTATAGAAATTTGGATAGAGTTTTAAACTTGATACATAGATTGGATATCGAGAGAATTAATAGCCATTTACCGGCTGAGTATAAGACTTTAAGAGAAATGGTTTCTAGCAACCCCCCTTCTGTTAAAGCTAGGGATGGTTCTGATATAATTATTGACAGGGAGGATTTGAATGTTCTCAGTGAAGTTTTACCTTCAGATTTACATGAAAAGCTGAGGTTACCTCTAGTCTTTGTTAGGAGGATGGATCTTGGGGTGGGTATTTATGAACTTGTTGGCGGAGTAGTTGAGGCTTACACGGTTTTAAGAATTATGGGTGAAAATATATCTATTGATAAAGTTTCACTTCCACTTAGAATTTACAAGCCTCATATGTTTAAATTGAAGATGGCTATTCCGAGTTGTGTAATAATATCTTTTGGTGAAGGGCTTTCTTCTTCCACTGAGGATGATGTGAGGTTATAATTTACTTTTTTCTAATTTTATCGAGAGTGGACCAGCTTCTCCTTATAAAGTCAGGTAATTCCCCCATTTCCAAACACTTCTTTATAAATGTTATCGTTTTAGGATCGCTTGGATAACCTGAACCTACATCTCCATAGACTTTCTTTATTTCATCTATTATTAAATCCCTCTTCACTTTTGCTATTATTGAAGCTGCTGAAACTACTGGATATATTCGGTCTGCTTTGTGTTTCGATATTATTTCAGCATTATGTGTCAATTTTGCCATGATCATCCTTCTGAACTTTTCTTCATTCACATCTGCACTATCAACGTATGCTATGTCTGGTTTCAATCTATTTATTACATTAGCCATAACCTCTGCTTCCAGTTTGTTTAACATTCCTATTCCCGTCCTCCTCCTATATTGTACTGCCTGATCTATCTCCATAGGTGTTATTGTCTGGTATGTCCAGTCAACACTTAACTCTATGATTTTGTAATACAGTTTTTCTCTTCTCTCCTTTGTAAGCATTTTAGAATCTTTTACCCCTATTTCTAAAAGTTTGTCTTGATCTTTATCTCTGATCATTATTCCCGCTATTACCATGGGACCTATTATTGGGCCTCTTCCAGCCTCATCTACCCCAGCTATCAACATAACTTCGATCTCTGAACTTAAACTTATCTAGGTTTATTTAATAAAGTTTTACAGGTTAAGCCTTATGATTATCGTTGTAACTGGGAGGCCTGGCGTGGGGAAATCTACTGTTTGCCTTAAGGTTATAGAGTTATTGAAGGAGAGGGGGTTGAAGGTTGGTGGAATTATTTGCCCTGAGATCAGGGAGGGGGGAGTTAGGGTTGGGTTTAAAGTTTTAGATTTGATGAGTGGCAGAAGCGGATTATTGGCTCATGTAAATATCCCTTCTCCAATTATGATTGGCAAGTATTATGTGCAGTTGAAATCTTTTGAGGATGTTTTAATTGACGCATTGAATTCTGCTCTGGAGAATGCTGATGTAATAGTTTTTGATGAGGTGGGTCCAATGGAGTTGAAGAGTAATGTGGTATTGAACTTTCTTTCCTCGATTTCTGAAATCAATAAACCAATTCTACTGGTTGTTCACTGGAAGGTGATTAACAATTTAAAGGATCTAATAAAAGTTGATTATAAGGTTTTTACTGTAACCTTTGAGAATAGGATGTCGCTTCCAAATAAAATATTTAATCTTTTGATTGGAGGGATTTGAATTGACTTTACTTGATAATTTGAAGCTTAAAGTAGTATGTGAAGGGAAAGCTAAACTCTATGTTCCAGATTTGAGTTATTATGGTCATTATGTTGGTAATAGTGAGCCATCTCATGCACCGGTATTCTATAATCCAAAGATGGTTTTTGATAGAGATCTATCCGTGTTAGTTGTGAATAGATTTAGAAGCTTTGTCTCTGAGAATTTGAGAATTTGTGATGCTTTCTCTGGTACTGGTGTGCGTGGTATAAGATATGGACTTGAGGTGGATGGAGTTGATCTAATATGGTTTAATGATTGGAATCCGTTGGCTGTTAGCTTAATTCACAAAAATGTACTTTTGAATCCAATTAAACCATCTGTGACGGTATCCTGCTTAGATGCTAGAAGGATGTTTTTCATGAATAGTAATTTCAATAGTAGATTTCATGTAATTGATATAGATCCATTTGGTTCTCCATCAAAATTTATTCAGCCTGCTATAGCTTCTTTGAGGGATGGTGGGCTTATGTGTATTACTGCAACTGATGTCCCCGTATTGTTTGGTAAGTATCCTATTACATGTTTGAGGAGATATGGATCCATACCTATTGAATCTAGTTTTTCGCAAGAAGTTGCTGTTAGAATATTGCTTGGATATATTTCCAGAAATGTTTCTACGTATGATTTCTCATGTGCTCCATTGCTCTGTTATTCTCGGGCGCATTACATAAGGGTGTTTGTACGCTTCGATTTTGGTGTAAATCTCGCAAATGAGTCTGTATCGAAGCTGGGATACATAGCCTTTTGTGAAAAATGTCTTCATAGATTTGTTGTGAATGGTATTTTGCCTCCCGATGTACGTGAATGTTCAAATTGTAATTCTAAGCTTCATTTTTCAGGTCCACTTTGGGTAGGTCCACTTTTTGATCCAGATTTCATATCATTGTTGAGAGAAGATGCCACTATCCCTGATTTGACTCGTTTCTTGGATCTCGTACTTGATGAGTGTAGAGGGCCTCCAACATTCTATGTTTTAGATGAAATTTCGAAAATTCTTAAAATTTCGTCTCCTAGAGTTGATGATGTTCTGGATGAACTTAAATCCATGGGTTTCTTTGCTTCTAGAACTCACTTTCATGTTAAGGGGGTTCGGACGGATGCTCCTTCAAAGATCATTTTTGATGTGGTTAGATCTTCCTCTTCTTAGCTATTACATATACTTCTGAACTTTCTTTCCTCGAAGCGTTTGGCTTGAATATTTTTACTTCCATGAACTCCCTTTTAACTTTATCTATGAAATCATTTAGTAGGGGGCCTTGGAAAACTTTTATCACACATCTTCCATCTGGTTTCAACAATTCTTTAGCTATTTTCAGAGCATTTTCTGCTATGAATATTTGTCTTGCATGGTCAGTATTCCATATCCCAGATATTTTTGGAGCTGCATCTGATAGTACTACGTCCACCATGCTTCCATCGGGGATAGCTTCCCTTATAATTTCCACTATATTCTCCTCTGTTATGTCTGCTTGTATGGTTATGACATTATTCCATGGGAACCTTTCTATTTGATTTATGTCTACGCCTATTATTAGTCCTTTATCCCCCACTATTTCCCTTGAGACTTGTATCCATCCTCCAGGTGCGGCTCCTAAGTCTACAACTGTATCTCCCTTCCTTATCACATTGTACTTCCTATTTATCTCCTTCAATTTGTATGCTGCCCTAGATCTATACCCTTCAGCTTTCGCTTTTCGATAGTAGTAGTCCATTCTGTTATGGTATCTTTTACCCAACTTCCTCTATCCCCTCCACTTGACTCATGATCCAATTCGATAATTTTTGACATGTTACTGGGTTTATTTCGCCCCCTTGGCCGCATTTTGTTATTATTGGGCATGTGAAGCATGGTATTCCTTTTACACTTGAAATCGAGATCTTCTTAGGTTCTTTTTTTACTATTTTAAGTATGTAAGTGTGTTTCCCTTCATGTACTATTGGTTCTCTTGTTACAAATCCCTTCTTCTCTAGTCTAATCGCTATTCTTGATCCTTCTCTACTATCTGTTCCAAGAATTTTCCATAATTCACTTTGCATAATTCCATTTTCCCCTCTTTTAATAATTATTTCTATAGCCTTTCTCTCTAGCTCGCTGAGTTTTACTGATTTAGGCATTTTGTATCACTGCCTTTTTTATTTCAGTTAATATACTATGTTAATTAAATTAACCTTATTATATTTTATTTTAGTTTTTACTGTAATGTGTATTCTTATAGTTCTACAATGGTATATCTATGATTATTTTCTCAGCTAATTCCTTATACCTATTCCTAATGGTTACCTCTGTGACTCCTGCCACGTTTGCTATTTCTCTTTGTGTCTTCTTTTCATTTAGTATTACGCTTGCTATGTATATTGCGGCTGCTGCAACGCCTATAGGTCCTCTACCTGATGTTAGTCCATTGTTTTTTGCTATATCCACTATTGTTTTTGCGTGTATTTGTACATCCCCTACAAGTCCTAATTGTGTTGCAAGTCTCGGTATGTATTCAACAGGGTTTGTTGGGTTTACCTTCTTTATAAGTTCTCTAGCCATAAACCTATAGCTTCTACCTATATCCTTTTTATTTACCCTTGCAACCTTAGTTATTTCATCAAGTGTTCTTGGTATTCCGTATCTTCTGCAAGCAGCATATATGGCTGCTGCTGCCATGCTTTCCACAGATCTCCCTCTAACTAGCTTTTCATCTACAGCCCTCCTGTATATTAGTGCAGCTTCTTCATGTATGCTTTTTGGCAGCCCAAGTTGGGATGTTATTCTCTCTATTTCTTGTAATGCGAATGCAAGATTTCTTTCTGTGGCATCCGATATTCTAACTCTTCGCTGCCATTTCCTCAACCTGTATACCTGTGCTCTTTTCTTTGGTGTTAGGTCTTTACCATAGCTGTCTTTATCTCTCCAATCAATTATAGTTGATAATCCTTTATCATGTATTGTTAGTGTTAGTGGAGCTCCTACACGGGTTCTCTTCTCTTTTTGCTCTGGGTTAAATGCTCTCCATTCGGGGCCTGGGTCCATCATCCTTTCGCTTATGACTAACCCACAATTTATACATGTTATTTCAGCTCTTTCATCATCTCTAATTAAATTTGCACTTCCGCATTCTGGGCATATCTTTATAGTTTTATCTGGTTCCCCCATTTCTTTCCCCCTATTATTCGAAATATACTCTGCTCCCTTTTGTCTTGAAGGTTGATTTTTCATCTGATATTTTTATTAAAATGTATGGGTTTTTTACTGGTCCAAAAACTTCGTATACGCTTCCAATTATGTTTCCATCAGAATCATATACTTTTGAATCTGTTTTTGGGGCTTTTTTCGCTTTTGCAAGGATTAACCTTTCATTCACTTTACGCAGGATTTTACCTGCATGCGTCAAGGGATCATCTCCACTTCAACATAATCTTTACAGTCGAATAAACTTATAAGTTTATTGTGATTTTAAGCAAAAATCTTCATTTACTAATTCTAACCTCATTTTTTACCTTTACCTTTCTCAGATTCTCTCATTTTTTGTCTTTCAATTCTAATTTTACTTATTGTTAATGCCAATTTTTTAATTACGTCCACTTTCCTCCCTATTTCTTCTATTATTATCCTTCCTTCAGATTTAAACCACGTTTTTGGATATTTTTTACCCTTTTCTACAATGTATTTCATTTTAAGTTCTTTTGCCGCTTCTTCCATTTCTTCTATTGTTGGGTTTGGTACTGCCATGTTTTTTGGGATCCTTCTACCATACTTTCTGGTTAATGTTGCATCTATGTATGCTGGCCATATTATACTTCTCTTTCTTTTCACAGTTTCCTTCTTTGTATATGTATTGTTTCCGTTAATTTTGATCACCAATTATTAATTTTATATATGGAGATTCTGTTTTATAGAGTTATTTGATATTACCCTTTATTTTTGGCTAATTTCATTTTTTTAGCTCTTCTTCCTTATTAATACTGCATTTACAATTCCGTGCTGACCTGGCCTTGAAGTAACTTTTGCTTCTCCTATTGGTGTTTCTATAATTGCCCCTTTCGTTATTATCCCCCTCCTTGAATATTCCGGGTTTGCTGGATTGCTCTTTACTCGTGTGATCTTAACTTTTACTACCTTTACTCCACCATCATCTTTTATTGCTACATTTGCGTAGGCAGCTTTCTTCTCCCTAATTTTAATGTTTCCACCGCGAACTCTGATTTTCACTCTTTCTTCACTTTCGCTTAGAATGGTGTTTGTTGGAGGTCTTCCCAATTCGTATTTCCTCTTCTCCCTATAAGGTCTCTTTCTTCCTCCTGAGGGTTTTTTAAGGTCATTCCCTTGGTAGTAACTCAATTACTTCACCCTTTACTGTACCATCACGATATTTTTATCTTATACTTTATAAGTATTATGTTTTGGTTTGTGGTTATGCTTGATGATTTTGTGAAGCTTTTCCATGGTAGTGGTGGGCAACTTACTGATAAGCTTATTGAAAGACTCTTTGTTAATAAAGTCAAGTTTCATAATGTTTTTGGAGGTGTAGGTTTAAGGGATTTTGATGATGGTGCATCGATCCCCATTGGTGATTTTGAGCTTGTTATGACTTCAGATGGTTATACTGTTGACCCGATATTTTTCCCAGGTGGGAATATTGGCGTCCTAGCTGTATGTGGTACGATTAATGATCTTGCTGTTATGGGTGCTAAGCCAATTGCTATTATGGATAATATAATTGTTGAGGAGGGGTTTCCAATGGCAGATCTTGAACTTATAGTTGACTCAATGATCAAAACTGCTGAAGAAAATGGTGTTGCCATCTTGGGAGGGGATTTTAAGGTTATGCCTAGGGGTAAGATGGATAAAATAGTTATTGGCATGACTGGGATTGGTTTAGTGTCTAAGGGTAAAATTATTACTGATCGTGGCATTAAGTGTGGGGATAAGATAATCGTTACTGGTAGTATCGGTGAGCATGAAATTGCTTTGATGTCTGTTAGAGAGGGGTTATCATTTATTGGAGAAATAAAATCTGATGTAGCTGCAATATATAATGTGATTGAAGCTGCACTTGAGGTTGGTGGAGTTCATGCTGCCAAAGACCCTACGAGAGGGGGTTTAGCCGGTGTTTTAAATGTTTGGGCGAGTAAATGTAATGTTGGTATATGGATCGATGAATCTAAAATACCAATTAGACCTGAAGTTAAAGCTGTATGTGAAATGATGGGTCTAGACCCCCTATACTTAGCCTGTGAAGGTAGAGCTGTTTTAAGTGTGGATCCAGCATATGCAGAAGATATCCTAAATAGGATAAGGGAATTTAGGGGTTGCGAGTATGCAAATATAATTGGTGAAGTTAGAAGTAGTCCAGAGGGGTATGTTATTATGGAAACCGTGATTGGAGGTAGTAGGGTAGTCCCGTCACCAATTGGATCGCAGCTTCCCAGGATTTGTTAATGTGAGTGGATGATTAAATTCTCAAACAATGCATTTAAATTTTGAAGCATCTTTAATTTTATTTTTGGTGTCTTTTTGGCATCTATTCAAACGTTTAAGAAACGTCTATCAATGGTGTATGAAGAGCTTGAAAAGAGGGGGGTTAAGGCTGCAATAGTGTTCAATACACTTAATATGTACTACTTAACGGGGTTCCCTAGGGGTAGAAGCTTAATAGTTCCCGTTGGAGGTGAACCCATATTATTAGTTTCGGAGCTGGAGTTTGATGAAGCCACGGAGACCGTTAAGTATGGTGTAGTACTTCCCCTTAAAGCGAACATGAGTTTATATGAAGTTATTATTTCTAAGTTAACTGAGCTTAACATAAATGGGAATATAGCTGTAGAACGCCAATATATGAATATTGATATGTATTCCACGTTGGCTAAGAAACTAAATGTATCTGAATTCATTGATTTTTCAACAGTCATCTTGCAGATTAGATCTGTAAAGGATTCTGAGGAAATCGATCTTATTAGGAAGGCTCTAAACATATCTGAAAAAAGCATTAAACATTTACTGGGTATTTTACATGAAGGGTTAAGTGAAGTGGAGATTGCAGGCGAAATTGAGTATGCTATGAGAAAGGCTGGCTCTGAGGGGTATGCTTTTGATAGCATAGTTGCTTCTGGTGTGCGTTCAGCTTATCCACATGCCTCCACAACGCAGAAAAGGGTTTGTCAAGGTGAATTGGTGGTTATAGATGTTGGCGCTAAGTATGGTGGATATTGTTCAGATATAACTAGAACTATTGCTATAGGCTCCATACATGAGGATTTGAAGAAGATGTTCATCCCCGTACTTGAAGCTATAGATGCTGCCGTGGATGTTCTTTCTGCAGGAGTTACTGGAGCTGAAGTTGATGCTGTTGCTAGACGTGTGATAGAGAAGTATGGTTATGGTAAGTACTTCACTCATAGTCTTGGTCATGGTGTTGGTTTGGCAGTTCACGAAGAACCTGGGTTAAATTCCAGGAATAATTCGCCTTTGTTGAGTGGAAGCGTCGTCACTATAGAACCTGGAATATACATTAAGGGGGTTGGTGGTGTTAGGATCGAGGAGATGGCTCTAGTACGTGATGATGGATGTGAAATTCTTAACAAACTAGAAAGAGTGTTCTTCTAAATGTGAGCTCCCTATAATTCACACATACAATTTTTACGTTCAACCGGTATTCTTTGGACAACCCCATTTATAATTTCAATAACCGTCTTCATCCTTCCCTTCATTATTTCGTTTACTTCCTCCTGTGAAATTCTCTTCTGCATTCCAGCAGCGTAATTTGTGATCACACATATTGTTGCATAACACATTTTCAATTCTCTTGCCAGAATGACTTCTGGAACTCCGGTCATTCCTACAACGTCTGCTCCTAAAAGCCTAAACATCCTTATTTCGGAGGGAGTTTCAAATCTAGGCCCTTCTGTACACACATACACTCCGCTATCCCAAACTTTAATGTTCATCCCCTCTGCAACATCAATTATTAATTTCCTGAGTTCCGGGCAGTATGGTGTTGTTAAATCTATGTGGACTGCTTTTTGATCATAGTATGTGTATGTTCTTCCCTTTGTGAAGTCTATGAAGTCGTGTGGTATTAGGAGATCTCCTGGATTTAGCCCATCCCTTATCCCTCCAACAGCATTTGTGGCTATCACCCTTTCAACTCCAAGCGTTTTTAATGCCCACAAGTTTCCTCTATAATTCACTTTGTGTGGTGGGATTTCATGTTTTTCTCCATGTCTAGGTATAAATGCAACTTTCTCATTTGCCATAACGCCTACTTTGACGTATACCTCGCCGTATGGCGTATTCACCGATACCTTTTCCCCTTTTATTGCATTTTCAAGCCCAGATCCTCCAATAATTCCAATTCTAATCTTCATCTCTTTTTCCCCCTCTTTTAGATATGACTCCCTCTATTAATGTGAAGAGTATTATCAGTGTTATTGTGGTGATAGTTGGTATTAATAGTGGTGTTAGAATGGCTTGAATAGAATATTCTTGTTTTATTAGTGTTTCTGCGATTCCCTTTAACAGTGGTCTTACAGTTACTATGAATGTTAAACTAACTATGTTATGCCAAACCTTACTGCTCTTCTTCAATATTTTTTCAATAATTCTACCTCCAACTATTATGGAGAAACCTATTAGGATTATGTCGCTTGATACGTCTATGAATATTCCAGCCATCCCAGCTATGTTACCCATTAAACTTGGGTTTGTAGCGACTTCAGATAGAACTTTTCCAACGCCCATATACATTGATATTAGTATTGTTATTGCTCCCATGAGGCTTGAGAAGAATATTACTGGTGATGATTTCAGCCATCCAATTACATGCGTATCTATGGAGAATCCACGTATAATGAATGCTATGCCAACAATGAATAACGCACCCATACCTGCATATTGAGAGTATCCTGTGACTATTAGTATTGCCATTGATAGGAATAATAATCCAGGTATTCCCAGGAATATTTTTGCGTATTGTGATTCTTCAACGATCTTTCTAAGGTATCTGGCAAATAGTATGTATGTTTCCTCAACCCCTCTCTCTTGTTGTATTATTATCCTTTTGATGGATACTATTGGTATTCTTGATTGTATTATTGGTATTATAAGTTCATCTGCTGCTCCATCGCTTACAAATATTGCTCCAGTGGCTTGGTATGATTTTAAAACTTCATTCAGCTCATCTCTTATCTTAATATCTGATTTTAATCCTCCCTCTGCCTCACCTGCTATAGTTGCAATTTCACATTCTATGTTATTACGTTTTAATTCATCATAAACCTTTATGGCTGCAAATATTGCATTTACATCGGAGTCCTCTGGAGCTGTTATTGCAAATTTAACTGCAGCTTCAATGTTTTTCTCTCTCCCTATTATAGGTGTTTTTAATCCAGTAGCTTTCCCCACATCATTGTCTTTATCTACACATATTACAAGTAGTTTTTCAGTACTTTTATTCATCTAATTACCACAAAATATTGTTTTTCTAGTTATACTTATAGTTGATTATTTTTGTTCATTTCCATTAATGCTTGGAACTCTTCGAAACTCAATTTCTTCTTTCTTTTAATTTTTTCAAGAGCTCTCTTGGCTAGCTCCTCTTTTATCTTAATTTCTTCTTCTCTCTTTTTAATGAGTTTCATTCTGTTCATTTCTATCTGCAATTCTACAATCCTATTTCTTATTTCCTCCTCTTTTTTTAACAAATCTTTTATGCGGTTATTTAATTCATTTAATTTTTCCATTTTTCTTTGCCTTTCTTCCTTTATTTTGGCGATTTTCTCCTTTATTTCCTCTTTATCCTTAATCAATTCATTCATCTCTTTACTTCGTTCGTTTATTTCCTCCTTAATTTTTTCCCTCTCTACTATTTTCTCGCTTATCTTCTTTTTCATTTCTGTATACTCGTTTTTTGCTTTCTTTAATTTCTCAATGTTTTTTAATAGTCTGCTTAACTCTGCAATTCTTCTCACGACTCTTTCTTCTTCGTCTTTTGACATTATTGTTGTCTGTTGCTTCCATTCCAATTCTTCTATTTCTCTTCTTATCTCCGTATCATCTCTATTTGTCTTTAAATTGCTTTCTTTAATTTGTTTCATTATTTCTTCCATTCTTTTTTTCATGTCTATTATTTCTCTGCTTTTCTCTTTTAACGATTGTATTAATTCTTTCTTATAATTGATCTTTTCCATGACTTTTTGATTTATATCTCCCATAATTTTGTATACTTTACTTATTTCTTCGTTTAGTCTGTCTAGATCCTCTTTTATTCTTCTTCTTTCCTCTAACAGTTTTCCTCTCTCTTCCTCTAACTGCTTATATGTTTCTCTTAGTTTGCTTATTTCATTTAGTATATTATCCTCGTTGATCATTCTAGTATTATCCTCGCATCCACTATTTTTGCTCCTTTTTCATATACGAATATTGGATTGAGGTCTAATTGGCTTATTTGTGGGAAGTCTGTTAGTAGTTTTGATGTTTTCATTATGATGTCTATTATTGTATTTTCATCGGCTGGGGGTTGTCCTCTGTATCCTTTTAATAGTGGGTATCCTTTTATCTCTCTTATCATTTCCATTGCATCTTCTATGGTTAGTGGGGTTATTCTGAACGTTACGTCTTTCAATATTTCAACGAATATTCCACCGAGCCCGAACATTACTGTATGTCCAAATTGAGGATCTTTTATTGCACCTACTATTACTTCTAATCCTGCTGGAGCCATTTCTTGTACAAGTATTCCCACTATTCTTGCATCTGGTTTGTTTCTTGCAATGTTTTCCATTATTCTCTTATACGCGTTTATTGCTTCTTCTTCATTTTTTATGTTTACTATAACTCCCCCCACATCGCTTTTATGTATTATGTCTGGTGAGACTATTTTGAAGACTACTGGATACCCTATTTCTTTAGCGTAATTTAATGCTTCATTCAAGTCTTTTGCTATTTTGAATCTAGTTACACTCATTCCATATTGTTGACATATGCTTTTTGCTTCATGTTCCATTAGATACTTTCTTCCCTCTTTTAATGCATTTTCAATTATTTTCACCGCATCCATAGTCACTTATTTGTACACCTCACTCCAATTTAATTTCTCTAATTTAAAAACACTTTGTTTACTCTATTATCGTTTTCCCAAGTATTCTTTCTATTCTTCCGAGTAGTGCATCTCCTCCCTCGCCTGTTATTGCGGATGTGAAAATTATTTCTGCAAACATTTCTTCACTTATCACGTCTACGATTTTCTGGCTTATATTACCTTGTAGGGTATCTTCGCTGGATATTATTTCCATTTTTAGGGTTTCAGGATCTTCTATCCATTCTTCTATTTTCTCTTTTATGTTTTGACTCAGTAGATCTGCTTTTGATATCACATTTATTTGTGGTTTTAGGAACCTATATTGCACTGATGTTGCAAGTAATAGTGCTGATGCGAAATCGCTTGGTTTTTGTGTGAACATTGCATCTATGAGAAATAGTATTATCATGTTTTCTTCTGATATCTTTGAAATTACTTGTGGTCCAACTCTTCTAAAAGCGAAGAGTTCCATTTGGCCTGGGGTATCTATTAATAGGTATTCACAATTCAGACTTCTTATTTCTTCTCTTAAGTCTTTTATGTAGTTTATCATCATGTCTACAGCTGCTATCAATGCTCCATTAGGTCCGAGTTCGTAGTGCACCATTATTTGGTCTAGGTTTATGTAATCTCTTATGTCTATATCTGGGGAGTATGGTAGCCATCTAACTCCTGGATCTAAGTTTAGTATTCCCGTGAATTTACCATTTTCTTCAAGCCATCTTGATAGTGTGTATGTTAGACTACTTTTACCAGATCCTGCTGTTCCAATAAGCATTATTGTATCCATTTTCAATCAAATTATATTTTCCTCTATTTCGCAGTAATTATGTTTTTCTCGTATCTTTTCCTTTATCTTCTCTACAATTTCACCCCAATCTTTGTCTTCATATTTTTGGCTGTATATGTGTAGTTTCAGAGTTATTTTATCACCCAATTCAGTTTTTGGATGTGATTTTATGTATATGTTTGGTATTTCTCTCATTAATTCTATTATTGTTGGTGCAAGTTCAGCTTCTGGAACGTTATATATTGTTAGCTCTTTTTCTTGGAGTTTATGTTTGAATTCCAGAATCTTTGTAATTTCTCTTTCAAACATGTCTTCCATTTCGCTTGGAACTCCTGGTAGAGCTATTATTGTTGCCCCCTCATGTTCAAGTATTATCCCTGGAGCTGTTCCTATCAGGTTGTTTATTATCTTACTTCCCTCAGGTATGTATGCCATTTTCTTTGCTGGTTCACTTAAGGTTCTCCCCCTCCTTTTAAGTTTCTCCTCTATTTCTTTCAGCACATTTTCATCTAGTATTAACCTTCTGTTTGTTGCTTTTGATATTGCTTCTATTGTTTTATCATCGAATGTTGGTCCTAATCCACCTGTGGTTATTATAACTTTGGTTCCCCTACTCAGAGATTCCCTTATTGCCGAGACTATTTCATTTACGTCATCTCCAATGGTGGTTATTCTTCTAACTTTCCATCCCATATCGGTTAATTTTTTAGCAATCCATTGTGCGTTGGTATTGACTATTTTGCCTATTAGAAGTTCCTCCCCTATACTTATTATTTCAATTACTGAATTATTCATATCTGCTCACCTTTTAGAGGTTGTGGCTACTTCTTCTTTGAACTTAACCACCATTTGAGGTATTCCTTCTTTTTATCTTCCTCAGTTAAGTTCTTCTCTTTAACCTCTTTTATGTTTGAATCGAATTTTGATATTGTTAATCCACATTTTAGGCATACGTAGAATCCCTTTTTGTCATAGTACATTTCTCCTCCACATTCTGGGCATATTTTAACCATGTTTAATCACCAATCTAGTTATTATCCATGTTAATCCTCCTACACAAATATATATTACTATTGATAGTGTCAGTGTTATTGGTATTGCAAATATTCCTATTTTCCCTGCTGATACTATTGATGTTATAAATGAGAATATAATTCCTCCAATTATTACGTCTATGAATTTTGATTCCATTATTCCGAGGAGAATTCCATTTAGTATTGATAGTGCTATGATTATGTATGGTATTCCGCTGAGTATGGTCATCGATACTCCAGTCATTACTGGTATTGCGAATTGAACCCATACACCCCTCTGCCTCAATATTCTCTGAATATATGCTCCAGTTGATCTTTTCTGAATTTTTATATTTTCACTTTCATACAGCATTTTTACAGCTTTTACCCCTTTTTCAGCCAATTTATATCTGTATCCCCTTTCAGCTTGTATTCTCTCTATGAACTCGCTTTCTAGTAGTATTTTCAAATGTTCTGATGTTGTTGATTTTGCCTTCTTTATTTGTTCTGCTATTTCGTTTAATCCAAGTTCTCCCTTATCATATAGTAGTTTAATTATCTTTACCCTAGTTTCTTCACTGAGGATTTTCATGTCTTCAATATTTAATTGACAATTCAACTCTCTTCACATAAATTATTCGTTTGAAATAGGATATTCGTTTTTCGCCGTTTTCGTCGAACATCTAAACCAACTTTATTTCTGATTTTTGTTTATCTTTTTATGGTTGATATGTGGATTCCTATAATGTTATTAGCATGGTTTCTGATATTTTTGGTAAATCCAATGTTATCTTTAATGTTATCCATCTCTGTGATCGCTTTATTAATCGCTTATAAGCTTGCCTATAAGGGTAAGCTCAGATTTCCAGGATTTAATGATGTTAAAACATCAAAGTATTTTAGGGAGTTCTTATTCACGAATTTAGATTTAAGTGACTTTAGGGAAGTTGATTTAAAATTTAAATTTAAGGTTTCTGATAAACTGTTACTTGTTTCCAGTTCAATGGGGTTCACTTATATTTTTGGGGCTTTACTATTCAGCAATGTTAGAGATCTTACTCTACTTAGGAATATCCTTTTGGGTATTCCATTTAAGTATCATTTGATTTTTAGGGGTGGTGAAGGTTCCGGTGAATCCTATATTCTGCTGTTATATGTTAAAGTTGGGTTTCACGCTTTAGGTTCCGCTATGTCTAAGCTTATTGAAATGCTCAATTCACTTTCACTTTCTATTCCAGCTGATAGTGTTGTTGTTTTGAGTGGTGATGAGGTTGTTTCTCAAGTTTTCCCCGTAGTTCAGGGGGTGATTTGATAGTGTTCAATTTTCCTTTAAATGTTAGATGTGTAAATTTAGTTGATTTACTTTGTAGCGAAGGAAAACTTGTTCTCGGCTCCTTTGGTCCTATGCGGAGTAGGGTTAAGGTGAATTACTCCATAATCGATTGTGCTGATTGGGAACGCGTTTTGATTGTAGATTCAAGTGGTTTATACAAGTATCTATGTAACGTATTTGAGGATGCTAAATTGTTGAAGCTTGGATTTAATGCTTCCATAAATCCTTTCAAATTTGATTTAGATGATCCGTATACTGAAGCTAAGTTTACCTCTGACATTTTCAAGTTAAGTTTTCATTTAGGTGAAGATTCAGCTAGGGTTTTACAGGAGTCTCTAATTAGCTTAATTTTAAAGGGTGGTTTAGAGTTCTCCATTTCCGATGTTATTTCCGAAGTTGAATCTCAAAGTTTAATTTCAAGATCTTATCCTTACGTTCATAAATTGTTAAGACTTCTTGATTTAATGTCTGTTGGACGTATTGGTTCATCATTTAGTTCAATGCATGGTTTTTCCAATTTGAATTCAAGTTTAATTATCGTTGATGTTAGCCATTTACCTGTGGAGTTTAGGGTTCTCTCATCATTATTGATTTTAATGAAGTTTCGAAGGGAATTTAATTTCATATTGATTGAGAATGCTGATATTATAGCTCCGGAAATGTCTAGAGCTTTACGTGAGGAGTATGCTATTTCTTTTGAACGTTCAATGATCTTCTATCACCTAATTAATGAGAATGAGTCTAAGTATATCTTACTATCTTGTGATAACCCATCATGGTTAAATTCCAAAATCAAGTTTATTATTGATATTGCTTTTGCTCCTATCCCAAGGTCTAAGGATGTGCTGGATAATCTCCTCCGCAGCTTCACTTCTGGCTTTTATGATTTAAGTGATTTCAAATCCATTAATATTGATGATGACGTTTACTTCATGGTTTTCAAAGATGGTGATGTTAAGCTTGCAAATTATAGTGGTAGATTTGAGTTTAAAGGTGTATTCGAAGTTGCTGACGAGCTTAAACCTCTAAAGCCTTCCCAACAGAATACTTTAGTTAAGTTGTTTGGCTCTAAAGCTGATTTGGCTTATGGTGTTCTTTCATTTCTATCTCAGGGGACTGTTGAGAGGGATTTAGTTATAGGTTATATTACTGGTGTTTACGGTTTGAGTGCTACAGAGGCTAAGAAAATTTTGACAACACTTTCAGTTAATGGTTTGATAATTGAAGGGGTTCATCGTGATGGGAAATATTATCTTAGAATTTCTCCGATGGGTATTGCAGTTATGAATGAATATTCCGAGTCGGGTGATAGGTGAGTTGTCTAGATTCGTGGTTTGGGATAAGGATGCCAGGGGCTTCATGATTCCAATAAAAGTTCATGAGAAGTATGTGGCTTTCTTATCATTTAGATTGGTGGAGGATAAGGTTGGTTTAACTTTGAAGGTTTATCCGAAGAGGATGTTGAAATTTGGAAATTATAGTGGGAAGATAGTTTTTGAATCTATTATTAATATTGATGAGTTTAAAGCTTTCATTAAAGCTCTTGAGAGTATTGGTTCTTTACTGGTTAATGATGTGCCATCATTGGTTAATGAGTTGGATAGGGTTATTCTACATTTAAATTGGTTGAGAAACTTGGTTAGGGGTGGAGGTTTTGAGCGGTAAATACTCTTGTTTAGAGGATATTCCTGGCATAGGTCCAAGCACGGCTGAGAAGCTTAGGAAGATTGGAATATTAAGTCCAAAACAACTTTCACTTTACAGTTTGGATGAATTGGCTTCTATGATGGATGTAACTGATTACTCGAGATTGAGTAAAGCTTTATATATTTTGAGGGAGGCTTTCCATAAAAGTAAGATTATAAGTGCTGCTGAATTTTCGAGTTATAGGAGGGGGCTTCCAAGAATATCCACTAAGGTTTCCTCTATAGATGGCCTTTTGAGAGGTGGTTTGGAGCCTAGATGTATATATGAGTTTGTTGGGGAGTATGGTTCTGGAAAGTCGCAATTATGCTTCCAACTTTCTGTTACAGCTCAGCTAACTATTAATAATGGTGGTGTTGATGGCAAGGTATTATACATTGATTGTGAAGGAACGTTTTCTGAGATTAGGATATGTAGAATAGCCGAAAGGTTTAATTTGAGTGACCCACTTAAAGGGATCTTTGTATCTCAGCCTGTTAATGTTGATGAGCAAATAGATTGTATTAGAATCGTTGCGCCAAACTTGATTGAGGAAAAGAATGTTAAGTTGATAGTACTTGATGGTCTTGTTTCTCATGTCCGTGCTGAGTATAGGGGTAGGGAAATGCTTGTAGCTAGACAGCAGACCCTCAACTATATGTTGAATTTCCTCATGCGTATAGCGATGCTCTACAACGTTTATGTTATTGTAACCAATCAGGTAATATCCAAACCAACTGCTGGTGGGTTTGTTTCCGCTGCTGGTGGGAATGTTGTTGCCCATGGCACAACTCACAGATTATTCTTGCAACATTCGTCGTTAAGTAATGTGAAGAAGGGGTTAGAGCATCTCGTTAGGAAAATGGTTGTAGAGGATAGTCCCTATCTACCTAAAGGTGAACATGCGTTCTTTGCAATATGTGAGGATGGGGTTGTGGATGTTTTGTGATTCTGATTTATTTAAGTGTTTCATGTTAAAATTTCATAATAAAAGTTCATCATGGTTTAATCGCTGTAGGGCTAGACTTATGGATGTAAGTGAAGTTGAGAAGTCGAGGGTTTGGGTTGTTAGGGGTAGAGCATATTTTGGGGATCGTGAACCATTTTACGTAGTCTATTTTGTGAAGAGTTCGGGGAGATATTTCTGTACATGTTACTCTAAACATAAGCTTTATGGTCATTTCAGGATGAGGAATGTATGTACACATGTTGGTAGCGTGATTTTATGGAGGATGCTTAGGGGCGAGTTAAATGAGGATGGCATTTGAAGATGCTTTGAATATGTTGATTTCAAGTGATATTCAATCGATATTCGTTTTTGGTTATGATGCGCTTCGATTTTTCCTTTCCATAGTTAGTGTTATGGATAGAGTTTTGATATTATCTGAGTTTCCTCAACCGTTAAATGCGCATTTTAGGGATTCTCAGTATATAGTTGAGTGCTGTACACCTCTAAATCCATGTGACGTCTTTAAGTTTATTGGTAAAGGTATTGATTCAATAATTTACTTGCCATCAATTATCTTCTTCCAAGCTAGAGGTAATAGTTTTATGCCATTATACAAGGTTTCCGTAAAAATGTTTTTGGAGAGGGTTAAGATGGTGTTGAGGGTATGTAAGTTTTCATCATTAAAATTGATACTCATCTTCAATGGGGGGACACTATATATTGATAATGCCCTAGTATTCTCTCCAAAATTCCTAGGTTTTTTAGCTTCACTATTTGATATAACTGTTTACTGTGAGTCAAATCATGTGATGATAATTTAGGTTTACGAGACTGGTTTGTAGCATATTCCAAGTTTTTCTGCATACTCGTATGCTTCATTCATTTCGCTCCAGCTCACCCTCCTATTTATATCGCTATACCTTTCTGGATACTTCTCAACTAGGTATTCTGGCCTATATTGTTCCATGATGTTCACCATTGCCCTTGGGGTGTTTTCGCTTATCCATTTTAGAACTGGTTTTGTGCAACATTGAATATGGTTTGGCATAACTAGATGTCTTATTATCATATCTATTGGGTAGTCATGCATAATCTTATGATTTCTAGCTACAATTTTGAAGTAGTTTTCTGCAGCTGATAACCTCTTTGCACATTCATCATTTCCATATTTGAAGTCTGGCAACCCTATGTCTATTATCTCCAAGAGTATTTTCATGGTTTCCTCACTGCAATACATGTTGCTATTCCATAGTAGTGGAACGTTTATGTTCATGTATTTAAGTGAGCTGACTATGGTATGTAGATTTGGGGTTGGTTCTCCTCCAACGTAATTTATGTTTCTAACCCCCTCTCTTCTTAGTGTTGTTGATATTTTTGCAAGCATTTCAGCGTTTACCTTTACTCCGCCATGTGGATGTAGTTGGCTTATATCGTAGTTTTGGCAGAATACGCATCTAAAGTTGCACGATGAGAAAAATATTGTGCCGCTTGGGACTAGTGGGGCTTCTTCACCCCAGTGGTGAAACCATGATGATATGTAAGTGTTGGCATCTAATTTGCAGAATCCAGCTTTAACCCTTCTATCAACTTTGCATCTTCTTTCACAGAATATGCATTCCCTAAGCATCCTATTCACTATCTCTATTTTCAAGTCTAGGAAGCTGATTTTTGGTACTTGTAGTTCGTTTAAACTTAATTTTCCCCCTCTTATCTCATCGTATATCTTCTTAAATTCCCTAGCTCTTTTATCATGCTCTCTCCATAATTCCTCTATGTTATCCTCTGAGTTGAATTCTGCACTAACCCTTTTACATATCAGATATTTTGCTGGTTTCTCATCTCTCATAACACTAATATACCATGATAATCTACTTTTAACTTCTGGGTCACCCATTACAATTATTGAATCTGGTCTTAATAGTATGCTCATGCTATTTCTATTTTAACAAGTGATAAATATTTGTGTTTTCCTTAGATATCTTGGATTCTAATGCCAGGTAAATCTAGATCTATTGGTCGTAGTAGGGGTTTTAAACTTATATCGATATTCTTCTTGATTGTAATATTCCTCGGCGTTTTATCTGTATTCCTATTGTTTGTTCCTGAGAGGGTTGAGGTTAAAGCAGTTTTTGAAACAGTTTCATTATATAATGCTGGTGATTCCTACCGAATATGTCTAGTTTATTTAGTTAGTAATCCCAAGCCATATAAGATTCAAGTTTATGTTACTTTGGATTTGAGAGATGCAAATATTGGGGTTAGCATATCATATTCTGATGTTAGGGGGATTGTAGATAATGCCACTAAGAGTTACATACCATATACGGTCTCTGGGAATTACATCATAAAGTTTTCCGTTGAATTATCAGCAAATGAAGTTAGAGCCTTCTTTATCCTATTATGAGTAAACAGTTACCCTTATATTTTCAAATATGAAATCTTGTTTTGGTGTGTTATTTGAAGTATAGATTAATGGATATTCTTGCATGTCCAATTTGTAAAAACTTCCCCTTACAACTCTACGTATTTAATGAGAACAAGTATGAGTATAATGTTGATCTGGGGAGAAAGGTTTTATGTGAAGAGTATTGTGGGTTGAATGCCAAGTTCCTTAGGGATTTAGATTTAAATTCCATTGATTGTAAGACTTGTCTCACAAAAGAAGTTGACGAAGGGCTTTTGTTCTGTTCAAAGTGTGGTCGATGGTATCCTATAATTGAGGAGATACCACATATGCTTCCAGACGATTTGAGAGATAAGAATTCTGATATCTCCTTCTTAAGAAAGTATGTTAACGTTTTACCCGCCGAAATTGTTTTGAAGGGGCTTCCATGGAATTTATCCACCAATTAACATTTGTATCAAACTTCCACAGGCAAAGGCAAATATTCTCATGATATCAAGTAATGGGTATAGTAAGGCTTTCAGCAGACTTTTGGTTTTCACAACATAGTATATTACGTCTGATATTAGTGCTGTTAACGTAATAGTTGATATTGCAATTATTATAGTTAGATTACCATTTATCATCATAATTAATCCAGCAATTACTATTACGAGGTATATTATGAATGCAAATACTCCAAGCATAAATACTCTTGCTATTTGTGTTTCCGGATGATTTTTGAAGAATTTAGGAGCCCCTCTACCATAATTGAATGTTTGCTTAATTAACCCCTTTACGCTGCCCCTATGTTTATGCCACACGTATATTTCTGGGCTTCTTAAAACCTTATATCCACTTTTACATATTGAGGCCATAAGGTCTACATCTTCAAAAGTTTTCATATCCTCTCTCAGTCCACCTACAATGTTTAGTACATCTCTTTTTACAGCCATGTTGCATAAAGCTAAATGCTTGAAGACTTTTACATCTCCAGTTTTCTCCAATTTCTCAGCTATCGGCATTACCCTCATTACTGATTCATCTGAATATTTTGCGATTAAATTGCCCTCTAAATCTTTTGATACAAATACGCTTCCACCAACACATCCAACTTCCGGATCTCTAAACTTTTCAACTATCCTTTTAAGCCAGTCTCTTGGTAGTATGCAGTCTCCATCTGTGAATGCATATATCTCTCCAGTGGCACTCATCACTCCTATCTTTCTACCATAATTTGGTCCCCTTCCCTCCTCCCTCAATATCTTTACTGGATATTTTGAGGCTATTTCCAATGTCTTATCACTAGAACCTCCGTCAACAATTATGACTTCCACTTTATCCCTTGGGTAGTCTAGTTGTATTATTGAATCCAATAGATCTTTTATGGTGTTTTCCATGTTTTTCACTGGAATTATTATTGATACTTTTGGTAGCTTATTTTCTCTATTATCTTCCAAATCTCCTATTCCTCCTCTGGTATGTTCTTATGGCTCTCCAGAAATCTATTTTTCTGAAGTCTGGCCAGTATACATCTAGGAAGACTAGTTCGCTGTATGCTGATTGCCATAGTAGGAATCCACTTAACCTTTCTTCTCCACTGGTTCTGATTATTAGGTCTGGACTTGGTTGGGGGAGATGTGATGTGTATAAGTGTTTCTCGACAACTTCTTCATCTATTTCATCAACATTCAGCTTACCACCCATAACTTCTTTGCATATCTCCTTTACGGCATCCACTATTTCCACTCTACCTCCATATGCTAATGCAATGTTCAAGTATCTCTCATTGTAGTTTTCTGTTGCTTTTTCCAGTTCTTCTATCTTCTCTCTTAATTCTTTGTCTAGAAGTTCCCTTTTACCTATTAACTTTACTCTAACCCTCTTTTCATGTATATTTTTGTCATTCATGTATTCTTCCACGTACTTTTTTGCTAGGTTCATTATTGCCTCCACTTCTTCTTTACTTCTATTAAAGTTCTCTGTTGAGAATACGTATAATGTGAGGATCTTTATTCCAGCTTCATAACACCATTTTATTACATCTTTAACTTTTTCAGCTCCCTTTTCATGTCCCATCCATGGTGGAAGTTTTCTTTCTTTTGCCCATCTCCTATTTCCATCCAATATTATTCCAACGTGTACCGGTTTCTCCCTATCCTTTATTTGTTTCCAAAGCCACTTCTCATATATCTTGTACACTCCAGTAATTTCTAGTAATCTCTTTAGCATGCCCTCTACGCCACCTCTCTCTTTGCTCTCAATAGATTTATGCTTAATTGTAGTGGAGCTATTATTGGATCCCCCTTTTCCATGTATTCTTCAACTTCCCCTCCATACATTTTCAAGTAATTTTGTATTTGTTTTGCCACGTCTGCTTCCACTTCTGATGTGAATATGACTGTTTTCCCCCCTCTACTTATGATGTTCATTGTGATTTTTGGGTGATCGTCCATTCTGTAAATTTTTATTGTATGTTGTTTTTTCATTGTGATTTCATTTATGATTGTTTCAATTATCCCCATTAACAAGTGATCGCTAAATACATTTTTGATTTTTCCATTTGCGATTTCCATTAAAATATCCTTTAATTTCCTTTCATCTTCACTATAAACCTTCATTTCCCCCAATGTTTTTAATACATCTTTTGCTCTTGGATTATCCGTTTTCCTAGAGGCTGCTTCTGCTAACACCTTTATTGTTATTGCCGTCGATATTATAATCTTATCCATAACTTCCAGGTTTGAACCGAATTTTAGTGGGATTATTTCTGGAGTTATCATCCTTTTCAATTCTCCACCTATGTCGCTGAATAATATTATGATTGATTCTATTCCCATTATTCTGCATATTTCTATAGTGTTTTTCATGTTTGGTGTGATCTTTTCTCCATCATCTATTATGATTATCATTTTATCGGCATCTCTGTATGGTGCTACATACCTATTATATTCCAGTGGTGTATAGCATCTTATTGGGGAACCCATTAAGGTTTCAGATATTAATGAAGAGATTTTTGCTGCTTGATAAACTTCATTTTCAGCAATTATACAGGTATCTGATGGTGAAATTGCCAATTGTATAGCTCCTTCTAAATTTTCGATTGTCGCTATTCTTTTTATAATTGCTTCATAATCGTAATCATTCAACTATTACCCTCCCATTTCACGTATAATTGATTTCAGTTCGTCTTCGTATTTTAATGCTAATCCTTCAGCTTCTTCTGCGCTTTTTGCTTCCACATATATTCTTATTATTGGTTCGGTTCCCGAGGCTCTTATGAGTATCCATGTATCTTTATTCAGCCAAGCTTTTATACCATCTATCTTTTCTTTTCTATAGTAATTTTCAAAAACTTCAATTTTTGCTGTAATCCTTTTTATCACGTCATGTTTGATTTCATTTTTACATTCTACCTTCCTTTTTGCGCTGTAGTATCTTGGTAGCATTGATATTATCTTTGAAAGTTTCATCCCTTTTTCGTGAATTGCATCGAGCATTAATGCTGTGGCCATAGCTCCATCTCTAACGTATTGATGTTCTGGATACATTATGCCACCATTATCTTCCATCCCCATTACGCCTCTAACCCTCTTCAACTCGTGTGATACTACAACGCTGCCTACAACTGTCCATTGAACTCTACCACCATACTTCTCAGCTATCTCCTCCACTATCTTTGATGAACTTATTGGGGTAACTATAATTCCTCCCCCCTTCCTTCTCAGAATATGTTCTTCTATAATTGCTCCAGTCTTATCTCCCCAATGTACAGTTCCTTCATCATCTGTGAATATTGCTCTATCTCCATCCCCATCATATGATACTCCTAGATCGTACCCTCCATTTTTCACTATTTTAGCTACTTCAATTAGGGTTTGGGGTGTTGGTTCAGCTCCTCTACCTGGGAACTTCCCATTTATCTCCCCATTAACTACATCATATTCACAGTTCAGTTCAGCCATCAATTTTGGTATTGTTAGCGTTGAAACCCCATTTCCAGGGTCGATTAACACTTTATATCCCATTGATGATATTCCCTTAACGTTTACGTTCCTTTTAATGGACTTTATATATTCATCAAGCATATTTGGAGCTTCCCTTAATTGTCCAACTTCATTCCATGGTTTCCTGGAAATTTTGTTATTAAAGAATATGTCTTCTATCTTCTCTTCTTCTGGCCTATCTATTTCCACTCCATCTACACCAATAACCTTTATTCCATTAAATTCAGGTGGATTATGGCTTGCTGTTATCATAACTCCCCCATCAAGTTTCAGCGTTTTAATTGAAAATTGTAGTAGTGGGGTTGTTGTTAAGCCTGAATTGTAAACATTGCATCCAGAAGCCATTAATCCACTTATCACAGCTCTAAACAGTATTGGGCTCGTCACCCTTCCATCATATCCAACCATGACTTCTCCTCCACCAAAATATGTTCCAATGGACAACGCTATTTTCACAGCTAATTCCGGTGTGAGTTCATCTATCCTACCTCTAATTCCATTAGTACCAAACAGTCTGCCCGTACATAATCCCTCCATAACGTTTTCTTTAGTTAATTTTAAATTCTGCTCCATTATATTTGTTGATAAGTAGGTAATTATTTATGTATAACGTCGTTGTGCTGTATGATAGTGTTACCGGTAATACTGAGAAGATAGCTGGAGCCATAGCTAATGGTCTTAAAAGGAGTGGGGATGTTAATGTGATATTGAAGAAGATTAATGAGAAATTTTCATTGAGGATTTTGAATGATGCTGACTTAATAGTATTTGGTTCTCCAGCAAGATATGCAAATGTCACTTTAGATATGCATAACCTACTTACAGCTATTTTAGAGGCCATAGAGCTTGGTATACTAAACTTAAAGGGTAAATTATTCGCTTTCTTTGGGAGTTATGGATGGGATGGTGGAATTGCATTGGAAAAAGTCTTCAATAAGTATGCTAAGCTTATGGGTTTAAAAGTTCCATTGCCTGGATTCTTTATTGCAGAAGCTCCCAGTGAAAATGATTTAAAGCTCGCTGAAGAGTTTGGGTTGAAATTGGCTTCATTATTAAAGTGATTTCTGAAATTAGCTTTATTTTTTTATTTTGGTGCCTCGGCCGGGATTTGAACCCGGGTTTCCTGTCACCCATGCTGGTGATCGCAGGCTCGAAAGGCCTGCATACTTGGCCGGACTATACGACCGAGGCACTTCAGAATTCTAATCTACTATTTATGGATAAAAATTTTGGGTTTTATTTTTTTCCCTTGAGTTTCTAAATATTTTAGTCTGTTTCTTTTGTTGTTATTGTGTATCTACATCCAGTATATAGTAGTGCTTCATCTATTTTCCTTATCAGGCTTCTAAGTTGCTCTAATGTTGGTGTGTTGGCCCACTCTATTACGTAATCATAATCTCCAATCATTTCTCTGCCTCCACGTATGCTTTTTCCAGTTTTTAGGTCTATGTTTGGATCTATGATGGATATTATATGTTCTATTGCTTCACCGTATGGGTAGACTTTGGTTATTTCTCTCATTAACTTATCTAGAGCTTCTAATCCTCTGTCTATTGATGGTCCGTATAGTTTTATGTAACTTCTCATGTAACTCCCAACTCATATCTAAACTGCTTACTTATTAGGCTTATCCTCTATCTCGAATGGGAGGTGATGTATGAAATCTTCATAGGTTTTCCTTGATTTGGTAATGTGCGTGTTGTATTTGTTTGTCCTCCGAGCTGTAATGGTGGGTGTTCATGCATTTAGATTTTAATTAATTCTTTTATATCCACTCCAAGCTCCTTTGCCTTCTTCAGTATTTCTTCAAATTGCTTTTTAAGCGTCTCCTTCTCTTCCTCTTTTAACATTTCTGGTCTTGATGATATCACTATTGTCTTCATTGGTGTTATGCTCATTATCTCTAATGTTGCTGAGATTGGTTTGAATTCCCCTTTGGGGCCTGTCTCATATTTTATTGATATTCTCGTTGGGTTTTCCACGTATCCGTATTTATTTACTTCTTCAATCATTCTTCTGGCTAGTTCGGTCCATGCCTTCTTATTTTCTTCTCTAACTTCTTGTGGTATGCTTTTGTTGTAGAATGTGGCGTAAAACCATCTTTTAGCTCTGAATATTGCTCCCCTACATGTGGGTGATATTCTAAATTTCTGTTCTTGCATTTCCCATGCCACCAATTTCATAACTATGTATCATCGATATATATTTATTACTCATGGTTGTTCGATTAAATTTATATTGAAGTCCTTTAAACACTATTTCTAAAAATTTGTATTTGGTATCCGCCCTTTAATGGTGGTTTACATGTACTTGATATATGCTTCTATTGGAGTTGGATTTCTAGCTTTACTAATTGTTGTTTGTTTAGCATTGAGTATAGTTCGGGTTAATGTTGATAATCAAGATATGAATAGAGTTTCTGGGTATATTAAGGAAGCTACGAGTGCCTTCATTAAGAGGCATTATAAGACTATAATTATTTTCATTATAGCTCCACTAATTCCGCTAATATTGTTTAATGTTTATGTTGCTTTGTCCTTTTTCGCTGGAGCGTTATTATCGCTTTTATCTGCATATATAAGTTTACGTATAGCTGTTGAAGCCAATATTAGGACAGCATATATCTCCATGATCTCCCCGTTTAGGGCATTTAAATTGGCATTTAATGGTGGCGCAGTTGTGGGTTTGTCTACTGTGAGTTTAAGTTTAATTGGGATTGGCTTACTATACCTTCTATTTCAAAATCCATTTTACCTTGTTGGTTTCGGTTTTGGAGCGAGTCTATCTGCACTATTCACTCAACTTGGTGGTGGAATTTTCACTAAGGCTGCTGATATAGCTGCTGATTTGGTGGGTAAAGTTGAGCATCGTATTTCTGAGGATGATCCACGTAACCCAGCTGTTATCGCTGATCAGGTAGGTGATGTTGTTGGTGATTGTGCTGGTAGAGGGTCTGACTTGTTTGAGTCTCTTAGTGATGATTATGTTACTGCAATGATTCTTGGATCAATGTTTATGGGTAGATTTGGTGTTAATGCTTTGGCTTTCCCATTGCTACTTGGAGCATCGAGCATACTTGCAACTCTGGTTGGATTTTCATTGATAAACTTTTCAAGTAGGGGGAAACCAGCATTGATTTTTAATTTGGGTTTAATTGTCACGGCGGTTTTCTGTGTTTCGGGTTCTTTCATAGTTTCCATGTTGACTCTACATGACTTCAATGTTTTCCTAAGCATTTTAAGTGGTTTGTTAGCGAGTTTGGCTGTGGGATTTGTAGTTCAGTATTATACTGGTTTTGGTAGTAGGCCCGTGAGGAGGGTTGCTGATGCATCTAAGCGTGGTGCAGCTATAAACATTTTAACTGGGCTTTCTTATGCGCTTCAGGGTCCCTTCCTGCCAATATTAATGGTGGCATCAGCCTTCCTTTTCTCCTACATTGTAACGAATGGATCGATTTATGGGATTCTTGGAGCCAATCTTGGAACAGATCTAGCCATAGGTTTCATAATGTCTGGTGACGCTTTTGGTCCAATATGTGATAATGCTGCTGGAATTGCTGAGATGACTGGGTTTAGAGTTTTCAATCGTGGTTTAGATGAACTTGATGCTCTTGGAAATACAACTAAGGCTTATACTAAAGCTTTTGCATCATCATCTGGAGTCTTTTCAACTCTCGTGATATTCATGACGTATGGTGAAATCGTCAATTTCTGGGATATCAATTTTAGAGTTATGAGCCCAATATTCGTTGCTGGCTTACTTATAGGTGCATCACTGTCTTTCATATTCTCCTCAATGGTTATTGGTGCAACGAGTAAAACTGCTTTGGAATTGGTGGACCTTATTAGGAATTATTTTAAGGAGAATCCAGATGTTCTTGAGGGTAGGGTTAAGCCTGATTATGCTAGATGTGTTGATGCTGCTGCAAGTCTCTCCCTTAAACGTATGATTATCCCTGGATTTATAGCCATGTTGCCGCCAATATTAATTGGATTTGCACTTGGGAAGTATGCTCTCGGGGCTATGTTGCTTGGCGGATTATCTTCATCAGCCATTTTATCTCCAATGTTCACTTTTGGCGGTGGGTTATGGGATAATTCTAAGAAGTATATTGAGAAGGATTTCTGGATGAAGGGGACTCCAACACATGAAGCGGCAGTTATTGGTGATACTGTGGGCGACCCCTTAAAGGATGTTGCAGGCCCCTCCTTGAACATTTTTATGAAACTCATGAATATGGTTGCACTTTTGATTTCTCCAATCCTTTTATCCCTCTAAAATTACATAGTGGGCGGTTAATTTTATATTGTTCTTCTATTTGAGTTAATAAAGTTATGTCTGATGAGATTGAAGAAGGGGTTGAACCCAGAGGGATTGGTAAGTATAGGGATCAGATTGTTAGTGGCCCAATTGTTAGGACTCTAATATGGCTTGGCCTTCCCCCTCTAATAAATAATATAGTTATGGTGGTCTACCATGTTGCTGATGCCCTTTGGCTGAGCATGTATAGTGATTATGCTGTGTCTGTTCCCAGGCAAACTTGGCCTGTAGTTATGCTTTTTCAAGCAGTTTTAAATGCCTTGACAGCTGCAAGTTTAAGCATTATTTCACAGTATGTTGGTGCTAAATCCTATAGGGAGGCAAGTGCCTCCGCCTCTAAATTCTTTACCTTAGCATTCATTCTTGGCGGAATATTTTCCACAACCTTCTATATGCTTAGAGGGTTTATATTTACATCAATTGTTTCAGTTCCACCTGAAATATTTGATGATGTTATGAAGTATTCCGGAATTATTGCAGTGGACGTCTTCCTGAACTATATCTCATTCATTTATGCCACAATACTTCAAAGTGTTGGTGATACTAGGAGGCCTGCAATTGTAAATGTTATTGCTGTTTCAGCGAATGTGGCTTTAGATCCATTTCTTGTTTTGGGTATTGGTCCATTTCCAAGATTAGGGGTTGTAGGGGCTTCAGCCACTGATGTTATGGGGAAGTTGATATCCATTACAGGTTTAACTTATATACTTAGGAAGAGCTATCCAGATTTGAAGGTGAAATTTACAAGCAATATTGATTTAAATTGGATTAAGCTGGTTCTACGTATAGGAGTCCCTGTTCTAGCTTTAGGTTTAACCAACAGCTTCGCATTTGTCTTTCAATTAAGATTGGTTAACGCTTTTGGCGTCGTGGTTGCTACCGCTTATTCCATAGGCTTCGTTATCATGGATATTGTGGATGGCGCCTTGTGGGGTTTTGTGGGGGCGAACTCCATAATGGTTGGGCAAAATCTTGGTGCAGGGAACTTCAGTAGAGCTAGGGAAGTGGCATATAAATCTGCATTGCTGGTGTTTAGTGTGGTCCTTTTAGGTTCATTAATATTGTATCCCATTAGGTCAGATCTCATTGTTGTATTTACAGATGATCCACAAGTTTTCGCTGAAACTGATTCCTTTCTTAAAACTCTCCTTCCAACACTAGCCTTTTTCGGGCTATTCATGATTGGGATGTCCACTGGTAGAGGTTCTGGACATACGTTTATCCCAACTTTAATAGGGATCGTTAGGCTGTGGGGTATAAGAATTCTGTTAGGATACATATTTGCCTTCAACTTCATGTTGGGATCCTATGGAATTTGGCTTGCTCTCTCATTAAGTAACGTTATCGGTGGTTTGCTATCAATTGCTTGGATTAAGTATGGCAATTGGACTAAAGCTGTGGTGGGAAGGTATTAATACTCTGTATATTTCTCCATTAACCTTTATGTTCTATATCGCTAATGGTATTTTTGTTCTTAATAAGTTAAAGTCAATATATTCTGGTAAATAGTCATTTATCGTATTACTTTTCCCCTAAATTCATATTTGTGATAGGGTTCTTCTAACTATATGTTGTTTGTTAAGTTCTCTATCTATTTGATTTTAAATTCGGCTAATGTTATTTCATTATACCATTTAAATGCGAAAAAATTAAGTGGTAAAGATTGATTTAACGAGTAGTGTATGGGATGCAATTTAAAAGAAGATATTATTGAATCATTAAATCTTAAAGAGCCTGAAATTGTGCCAGTAGCTCCATACGTTTATACAAATTATGCGCCTAAACTGATGGGGTTAAAGATATCCGAATTTGTTTTGGGTTCTGTTGAATTGAAGGCTAAGGTGCTCATAAACGCTTTTGAGAGACATAAATATAACTGGGTGATGGTCAGTTTAAATGAACCGAAAGATTGGCTTAAAAATGTTCTAATTGTTGATAAAAATGATAAGTATGAATTGTTGGATAAGCGTGATGGACGGCTTATATCTCTTCTACCCAAGGATGATACCCCAGTTTATGGTCCATGGTCAGGTTTTGGAGATTTAAAAGTAGATGAAGCTATTGAGCGGATGGAAGCGGAGATCGAGGACTATAAAGAAATATTAAAGAGTGGACGTTGTGAAGTTGCAAAAATTGTTTCGGAAAAGATTGGAAAAGTGGTTCTGGTAACAGCAATTATAGGAGCTCCCTTTGGCGAAGTTGCTTGCAGATTGGGCTTGAGGGAAACTGCATTATGTTTGCGCAAATGTCCAGACTTGATTAAAAAACTCTCTGAGCTGGCTTTGAAGAGATTTATTGAGGAGGCAAAAGCACTAATTGAAGTTGGAGTGGAAGCCTTCTGGATAGAAGAAGTTTTTGCTGATGCCAGCACAATTCCTCCTAGATATTTTGAAGAAATAGCTTTACCATATGAGAAGATGGAGATTAATGAACTTAGACGTTTAGGTGTGTACACAATCCTCTATTTTTGTGGTAATGTAATGCCTATAATAGAGAAAATTACCTCCATAAATGCACATGCATTCGCCTTTGAAGAGGATAAGAAGGGGTTTAAAATCGATATGCCCCGCATTAGGAGTATCTTAAAGGGCAGGGCATGCCTCTTTGGAAATTTTGATGCAATAAATGTGTTGAGGGAAAGTCCAAGGAAAGTGGAAGAAAAAGTGAAGGAAATGATTCTAAAACTTGCTCCGGGTGGAGGTTTTGTGCTAGGTACAGGTTCCCCGGTCTTAAAGGATGTTCCACCAGAAAACATAGATGTCATGATTACAGCTGCGAGGAAGTATGGGAGAAGGGAATTCTTACGAGAATTAAATGAGCTTTAAACAGTTTTAAATGATGGTTAACTCCCATAATGACATGAGCTTTATTCCAGAAGTTATCCCAAATTTTGAGATCAAAAGAATATTTCTAAACCTTATAACATGTTAGGTTTACGTCTACTTCTTCCAAAATTATAGCGCCTTATCTCTTCATTTTAAATCTGTTTTTAAATTCGTCATTATGGAATGAAGATTTAACTTATCGTGATGAGTGTTCATAATATTAGTTGCTCCGTAATTTCGCTCCCTTTAGGCATTTAATATGATCTTTTCAACACTTTTATCTAACATTTTCACACTATATGTCTCAATCGTTTAATAAAGGTGTTGTTACTGCCTTCTTATCTTATAAAACGAAGTATTTACGTGAATGCAGAAGAGGGGATATGTGCTCTTTATTGTGAAGCATGTGGAAAATGTCTGTTGATTGCACGTTTAAGTTTAAATGCTGGTTAAGGCTTTTCCAGCTTCAATGGCTACGAATCCAGCTTCCCTATGATACCCACTCCTAGGAGCTTCGAAGTTTAATGGTTCTTCTGTTGGCTTCTGGAAGATGGTTGAGCATATATTTATTATGGTTAGCCCATTTTTCATAAGCATATTCTTTATCTCATTGAAGCTGTAAAATCTCGCATTTCTGTAGAAAACGTTACCTGCCTCCCCCTTCTTCATGTAAAATTGCGCCCATGGACTTTCCTTTAATATCAATCCTAATATTATTCTCCCATCTTTTGTTAATACTCTTGAAGACTCCCTAAGAACCTTTTTTGGCTTTTCAACAAAGCAAAGGGTCGCTATAATGAATATTGAGCCAAACGTTTCATCTGGGAATGGTAGCTCCTCACCAGATGCTCTTACAACAGTTATTCCACGTCTTTTAGCAAACATTAATGCTCTCACGGAGATGTCAACACCATACTCTATTCCTAAAGCCTCTGCAAAACGTCCTGTACCCACACCTATTTCAAGGGAAGGTCCCTTAAGATTACGACATAAATATGCTATACAAGCCTTTTCAAGTTTAAAAGCGGATTTTCCGAAGGGTGAGTCAAACCATGCATCATATCTCTCGACAAAAACATCAAAAACCTGCATTACACGTAGGCTATATTGATCATTCCCCCATCCTCCTTGAATCATAACACAACTCCAAAATAACGTTTACAAAATTCTTTCTAAAATTTAATTACTGCCTCAGATTAGTTCAGCTGCATCTCCTTTACGCGAGCTCCTTACATATTTACATCGAGCTTCTAGTCACCTTCGATAGGACTACGGTATTAGCATATGCAACGAGACTTAAGTCGCTTGTACGTTTTAATCCAAATTAAGTCATGCTAACTACTTAATTTTCGTTAAGCATTCCCCTTATGGTATCTGCAATTTTCATGTTGGGCTTGACTAATATCCTTTTTATTCCATGATCTTCAAGTAGCTTTGAGACTCCTGGACCAAGCTCTACAGCTAATACATAATTCACTTTAAGGTCTGCAAGCATCTTTACGGCTATAGGGCCAGAACCATACTCATAGGATGTAGCTGAATTGTCAATCACTTGCATATTCCTGATTTCTCAATTTTCAACTTCCACTATGGTGAAAGTTTTAGCTTCCCAAAAACTTCTGAAACGGTATCCTCTAAACCTTTATTGGCTTTTGTTGGAACGGCAATTTTTAACAGCATATTTTAAACACCTCCTAACAATTGGGGTAAACTAACTTTTTTAAATTTTTTAAAAAGGTGGAGTTTAGAGCAGTATTTGTTGCCCTGGAGGGGCCTCCACCTCTTCCACGCCTCCCTCCAAGTGGACCCTTATTCAGTCTATGGATCATCATTGCTGGTGCTCTACATCTTGAGCATCTAGCTGTTTTCGGTGCTCATTGAGGTACTTCCATTATTTGCCCGCAATTATCGCATTGAAAACGTTTCATTGGCATACTCAACGTTCTTCACTATCTTGGTGGTCCTGATGGCCTCGGTGGCCCTCCACCCCCTCAATCATTTCCTTTAACTCCCTTATCCTCGTTTTCACATCACTTATCTCCTGCTCTACACTTGCTTCTTCTTTTTCAAGCTCCTTTTTATATTCCTCCAAGGCCCTTAATTCATCCTCTAGGGACTGCGGCATAGGTAGTGTTGGTGATGGATACATAGGTGGGTAGGCATATGACATGTATGGATATTGGGGTGGGTAAGCCCACCAACGATGATATCTCCTAGGCCAAGGCCACGTCATTTCAATTCACACTCACCAATATGGTGTGTAAGGCGTTGGAAGCCAGTAGGGGTATCCGTAGAATCCCCAACTATATTGTGGATATGCCCACCACCATCTTGGAAGCCATGGGAATCTGGTGCAAACCCAATGATTGTATGGATGACCCCGCCACCCTTTGCCAAAGCCGGAAAGCCATATTGGTCTTTGTCATGGCGGCAAGTAGCTGAATGATCCTCTTCCAGGCCAGGGTTCAGCCCCACCCTCTTCCCCCTTCCCTCCAACCCCATGCCATTTTCATTTCACCTTAATCGGTGTTTCGCAAGGGCTTGAAAGTCACTTTCAACAATAGAGATGGTAATAGGGCGGATGAGCTTAGATTATAAAACTCAAAGATAATTGTATGCTGAATTTAATCGTAACTTACTGGTGGATTGGTGCGGGGGGTGGGATTTGAACCCACGAACCCCTTCGGGACAGGGTCCTAAGCCCTGCGCCTTTGACCTGGCTTGGCGACCCCCGCCTCCTAACTCCTTTTATTCTAAATCTTAATGTTTAAATTTT
>Ga0185307_1000014_pt1 | contig 137938 bp, 138 predicted proteins | sample LHCtaG_FD_128010 | JGI IMG/M metagenome (GOLD analysis project Ga0185307, IMG submission 128010) | Hot spring microbial communities from Little Hot Creek, USA to study Microbial Dark Matter (Phase II) - LHC4sed_matched (SPADES... | ecosystem: Environmental > Aquatic > Thermal springs > Hot... | reverse complement strand
TTTTTTTAAATATTTCTTCAGCTTTTCCTTTAACTTCTAAAAAGGGAGTTCCTTTCTTAGGGTCTCTTTTCAAGATTACTTCTTTAAAAGAAAAGAGGCTATATCCACCCACAGCTTTAAAAAAAGCCTCTTTTGAGGCAAAAGAAGATGCAAGATGGAAAGAAGTATTTTTTCTTTTAAGGGAGTATTCTATTTCTTCTTTTGAAAATACTTTTTTTAAAAATCTTTCTCCATATTGATTGAGTAGTTTTTCAATTCTTGGGATATGAACTAAGTCAATCCCTATTCCTATAAAGTCCATTTATTTTTTGTAAGCTCTTCTATAAGATTAATTCTTCTTTCGTGTCTACCTCCTTCAAAGGGAGTTTCTAAGAAGGTTTTTACAATTTCTATAGCCATACCTTCACCTATCATTCTTCCTCCAAGAACAAGGATATTAGCATTATTATGAAGTCTTGCCATTTTAGCAGAAAAAGGTTCATGACAAAGAGCTGCTCTTATCCCAGGAAATCTATTAGCAAAAATACTCATTCCAAGACCTGTTCCACAAATAAGAATCCCAAAGTCAGCTTCTTTATTAAGAAATTTTTCTACAGCTTTTGCTCCATATTCAGGATAATCTACAGATTCAGAAGAAAAACAACCTACATCTATAACCTCATATTTTTCTTTTTTTAAAAATTCTTTTATTTTTTCTTTAAGGAAATAACCTGCGTGATCTGAGGCTATTACTATTGATTTTCCCATTTTTTAAAAATTAAGCAAGCATTGTTTCCGCCAAAGCCAAAAGCATTAGAAAGGGCTATTTTAATGTCTGCACGGCGAGCATAATTTGGAACATAATCAAGATCACATTCTGGATCAGGATTTTCTAAATTTATTGTAGGAGGAACTATTCCTTCATAAAGAGCAAGAACAGTTATTACTGCCTCTAAGCCACCTGCCCCTCCAAGTAAATGCCCAGTCATTGATTTAGTTGAGGAAACCATTAATTTATAAGCATGTTCTTTAAAAACACTTTTTATAGCTCTTGTTTCAGCTACATCATTAAGAGGTGTGCTTGTTCCATGAGCATTTATGTAATCCACCTGAGAAGGTTCAATTTCTGCATCCTGAAGAGCTAATTCCATACATTTTGCAGCACCTTCCCCATTGGGAGGGGGTGCTGTCATATGATAGGCATCTGAATTAAAGGCATATCCGATTATTTCTGCATATATCTTAGCCCCTCTTTTTTGAGCATGTTCTAAATCTTCTAAAATTAATATTCCACATCCTTCTGCTACAACAAAACCATCTCTTTTACTATCAAAAGGACAAGATGCTTTTTCAGGTTCTTCATTTCTTGTAGATAAAGCTTTCATAACTGAAAATCCAGCTATACACAAGGGAGTTATTACACTTTCTGTTCCTCCACAAATCATTACTTTAGCTTTACCTTCTCTTATTATTCTAAAGGCTTCTCCTATAGCATGATTCCCAGCGGCGCAAGCAGTACATATTGCATTGTTAGGACCTCTTGCTCCAAATAAAATAGCCACCTGTCCAGCAGCCATGTTGGGGATGATCATAGGTATAAAAAAAGGACTAACCCTTCTATAACCTTTTTCATCAAGAATCCTTGTATAATGTTCAACAAGTCCAACTCCTCCCATTCCAACACCTATAATAACTCCAACCTCATCCCCAAGATCCTCTAAAGGCAACTTTGCATCTTCTAAAGCCATTCTTGCCCCTGCAATAGCATATTGAATAAAAGCATCAATACGAGAAACAAGCTTAGCAGGCATAAATTCTTCAGGCTTAAAATTCTTTACTTCACCTGCAATTTGACTGGGAAAAGAAGAAGCATCAAACTTAGTAATTCTTCCTATTCCAGATTTGCCAGCTTTAATATTTTTCCAAGTTTCTTCAACTCCTATTCCAAGAGGAGTAACTGCACCAAGCCCTGTTACAACTACTCTTTTTTTCACAACTTTACCTCTTAATTATTGTTCACCTGTTTTTGCCTTTATGTATTCTATAACATCCTTAACAGTTCTTAACTTCTCTGCTTCTTCATCAGGAACTTCCATTCCAAAAGTCTCTTCCATAGCCATTACAAGCTCCACAAGATCAAGAGAATCTGCTCCTAAATCATCTACAAATGAGGCTTCAAGTTTAATCTGATCTTTTGAAAGATTTAATTTTTGAGAAATAATCTCAATAACTTTTTCTTCTATAGACATAGATAACCTCCCGCTAGTAATTTTTTCCTACTTTTTTTTACCAGATTTTCTTAAAAAAACAAGATAAAAAACTAATAAATATCAAAAAAGATAATAAAATCCCTGCAACAAATATACCTTTTCTTAAAAGAGTTTGTAAAAAAAGACAAAAAGTTAATAAAATAAAATACCAAATTAAACCTTTAAAAAAGGGGATAATCACTTGAGAGGGTGTGTAGTTTTTTATAAAAATCATAGTAGGGAAAAATCCTAAAAAAAGAGGTAAAAAAGGATAAATCACTTTTAAAAATATTTCCGCTACTTCTTCTTTATAAGGTCTTTTAACCATTTTTAAAAATTTATATCTTTCAAATAATTCTTTAAGAGACAAAAATTTCAAAGGTTTTTCTACCATTACTAAAGTTTCTGGTTTTATAGAAAGATTAGCTTCTAAGTTCTTAAAAAACTCAGGAGAAAAATTTTTATTTTCCTCTTGAGTAATAACCTCCTTTAAAAACCACTTTTCAGATTTATAAAATCCCTCTTTAGCCCATATAATTTTTTTTAGCTCTTCTTTATTTATAAAAACAAGAAGTATATCCTGCAAATATTCACCTTTTGGTTCTAAAGGTTTAGCTATGAGATAAAAATCAGGACCCCTAATAAAAATTTGTTCATTAAATACTAAATATTGTTCTCTTTTTTCAGCTATTCTATAGTCCCAAGTATAAAGACTTAAGAAGGCTGCTTTAGGAAATAGGATGCTTATTGCCAATCCTAATAATAGAGCAAAAACACAAATTCCCTTTCCTGTAAGACTTATTAGTTCTTTTTTTGAAAATCCAAGAGATAAAAAGCCAAGTAATTCTCCTGTTCTTGTTAACCAAAGAAATAAAATTATTCCTGACAATCCACAAACAAAGGGAAAAAATTCATATAAATTGGTTAAGGATTTCCAAAAAATATAATCTAAAAAGAGATAAAAAGGTTTTTTAAAAGATAAAAATTCTCCCAATTTATCAAAAAAATCAACTAAAAAGTAAAAAGAAGAAAAAATAAATAATAAAAGTAAATTTATCTTTATAAGGTCAGCTAAAAGATATTTTTTATAGATTTTCATAAACATAACTCTCTTTTTCTTTTTAATCCCACATATTGAAAAACAAGTAAAATACTAATTAAAAGATAAAATATAACAAAACTCCACAAGGGAAAAATTTTTCCGTTTTCTCCTAAGGAAGAAAAAAAATTATAAAAAATGAAAAAAATTAGAAAGGCTGTAATTCCGACAAAAAAAAGCAAAAATCTGTAAGAGGTTTTAAGGTAAATACTAAGAAAAAAAGCTTGAAAAGCTAAGAATAAAACCGAAAGGGGAAAGAAAAATCTTTGATAATATTCATTGAAATATCTGAAATAGTTTGAAGTTCCTGGTTTAAGTTTTTTTATTTCCTCTTTTAATTCTGAAAAACTTTTTTCCCCTCTTTTGAAATAAAGCCTCTCTTCTTCAAAGGTTTTCATATCTAACCTAAACTTATAATCCCCAAATTTTAAGACTTCTATATTATTTTGAGGATCTACAAAAATTCCCCATCCTTTTATTAAAGTAAATATATTTTCTTCAGGAGAATAACTTCCTTCTTGAGCAATAAAAAAACCTTTTTTACCTTCTTTCTCTCTTTTTAGAAAAAATATATTCTTAAAATAATGAACTTTGTCTCTTAATTCTGATTTTCTCACATAAAGAGAATAATCTTTCCCTAAGGCAATAGGTCTTTTTTCGGGAAAAGATTTTTTTGCTTGAGCCTTAACAAGTTCTATTTGAATTTCTTTTATTTTTCTTTTAGACCAAGGAGAAAGAAAAAAATGGGCTAAAAAGATCATTATTAAACTAATTAAGGAAAAAATAAAAAGGGGTTTCATAAACTCCTTTAAAGAAAAACCTAAAGAACAGAAGGCAAGCACTTCTTTTTCATATTTCAGTCTATGTATAGCAAAAAGAACTCCCATAAAGACTGATAAATTATAAATAAAAGAGAGAAGTTGAAAAAAGATAAGAATAAAAAGTTGAAAAATAATTTTAAAAGATGGATTTAAATCTAAAAAAGTTTGTAATTTGATTATTCCCTGAACTAAGGTTATAATAGCACTAAATATTATGAAAAAAGAAAAAGTATAAAAAGTATATTCTTTAATATGATATTTCCAGAAAATTCTCATCTAAATAATTTTAAAATTTTTTTGATAAATTTAAAGAAATTTTGAATGAAAAAATTAGATTTAGGACTATACCTTCATGTGCCCTTTTGTTTAAAAAAGTGTCCTTATTGTGATTTTTATTCTTTAGAGATGAAAATTTCAAAATATTTAGAAAATAAGTTTTTAAAAGCTTTAAAGGAAGAATTAAAACTTTTAAGGTTTTTTTTAGAAGAGAAATTTGGAATAAAAGATCTTTCTTTTATAACCTTTTATGCAGGTGGCGGGACTCCTTCTCTTCTTTCTCCTTATTTTTATGAAAACCTTTTCAATTTTTTAAACAAGAATTTTAAATTTTCTCCGAAAGAATTAACTTTGGAAGCAAATCCTGAAACATTTACTTTAGAAAAGACAAAAGCTTTTTATGAAATAGGATTTAATCGTATAAGCTTAGGAGTGCAAAGTTTTTCTTCAAAGGGTCTAAAATTTTTAGGAAGACTCCATACCTTAAAAAATATTTTTAAAGCCTTAGAATTTATTGTTAAAAGCGGTTTCAAAAATTTTTCTTTAGATTTTATATTTGGATGGAAAGGACAAGGAGAAAAAACTCTTAAAAAGGAAATATTTAAGGCTTTAGAATTTAAACCTCCCCATTTGTCTTTTTATGAATTAACCTTAGAAAAGGGAACACCTTTTTATCAAATTTTTAAAGGGGAAAAATATTGGATAAAGGACGAAAAATTAATGAATTTTTATAAAATAATTGAAGAAACCTTAAAAATAAATGGATATGAAAGATATGAAATTTCTAATTACGCCATACCTACTTATGAATGTAAGCACAATCTTCTTTATTGGAAACTTAAACCATACTTAGGATTGGGGCCATCTGCTACCTCAAGAATAAAAAATCTAAGATGGAAAAATCCAAGAAATTTAAATTATTATTTAAATTCACTTTTAAAAGAAAAAAAACTTTCCTTAAAAATAATTGAAAATCTTAACCATTACGAGTTAGCAAAAGAATATATATTTATGGGATTAAGATTAAAAGAGGGTATTAGCTTGAAAGAATTAAAAAGAAAATATAATTATTATTTACCAAAAGATATTTTAGATACCTTGATAAAAGAAAAATTAATAAAAAGGAGAAAAAACAGAATATCCCTAACTTTTAAAGGGAAACTTCTTCATAATCAGGTAGTTTATTATTTATGGGAAAATCTATGCAGTTAGTTCCTACTCCCTTTTTAGAGGGCTCTATAATTGTTTATCAGCCTGAAAAAGGTTTTAGATTTGGTATAGATTCTGTTTTATTAGCCCACTTTTTAAGTCTAAAACAAAAGGATTTGGTTTTAGAAGTTGGAGCAGGATCTGGTATTATTTCTCTCATTGCTTTAAAAAGATTTCCCTATTCAAAAATTTTTGCTTTGGAGCTTGAAACACTTTATATAGAATGTCTAAAAAAAAATATCCTTGAAAATAGATTTCACGAAAAACTATTTGTAATTAAGGGAGATATTAGAAATCCACCTTTTAAACCTGGTAATTTTGATATAGTTTTTTCTAATCCTCCCTATTTTAAAAGCAAAGCTGGAAGAAAAAGTCCTTATGAAATTGAAAATATTACCAGAAAAGATATAGAGTGTGATCTTAATGAATTTTTAAAAAAAGTAAGCTCTCTTTTAAAAAATAAAGGTAAACTCTATTTAATTTTTACAGCTTTAAGACTTGCAGAATTAATATATCTTCTTAAAAATCATAAACTTGAACCTAAACTTTTAAGACTGGTTTATTCCTATCCTGGTTCAGAGGCAAAACTTGTTCTTTTATGTGCAGTTAAAAATGCTAAAGAAGAAATAAGAATTTTCCCTCCTCTTTATATTTATAAATCCCGCAAGGGTGATTACACTGAAGAGGTAAAGAATTTTTTGAAAAGAATTGAAAAGAATTGAAAAGTGTCTTACAATAACTAAATATGAGAGAAGCTCTTTTATACGAACATTTGGAAGATAAAAAAGTAAAATGCAATTTATGTAATCATCATTGCATTATTTATCCCAATCAGGTAGGGATTTGTGGAGTTAGAAAAAATGAAGAAGGGATTCTTTTTTCCTTAGTTTATGGAAAAATAATTGCAGAACACTTAGATCCTATTGAAAAAAAACCACTTTATCATTTTTTACCAGGCTCATGGAGTTATTCTATAGCAACTGTAGGTTGTAATTTTCGTTGCAGTTTTTGTCAAAATTTTGAAATTTCTCAATATCCTCAAATTTATGGAGGTATTCCTGGTAAATTAACTTCACCAAAAGATATTGTAAAAATAGCTAAAGCTCAAAGGGCAAAAAGTATTTCCTATACTTACACTGAACCTACTATCTTTTTTGAATTCGCCTATGATTGTGCCAAATTAGCTGAAAAGGAGGGATTAAAAAATGTTTTTGTTTCTAATGGTTACATGACAAAAGAAGCAATTGATTATATTAAACCCTATCTTCATGGAATAAATGTAGATTTAAAGGCTTTTAGAAAAGAATTTTACAAAAAGTTTTGTAAAGCTAAACTACAACCTGTTTTAGATAATTTAAAATATTTAAAAAGCCAGGGTATATGGGTAGAGGTTACCACTCTTATTATTCCAGAAGAAAACGATGATTCAGCTGAATTAAAAGAACTTGCAAATTTTATAAAAAATGAGCTAGGGCCTGATGTTCCCTGGCATATTTCTCGCTTTTTCCCCCATTATCAACTCTTGGATAAGCCCTTTACTCCTGAAGAAACTTTATTAAAAGCTTATTATATTGGAAAAGAAGCTGGTCTTTATTATATTTACATAGGAAATGTTCCCGGAAATCAATATGAAAATACCTATTGTCCAAAGTGTAATTATTTAATTATTGAAAGATATGGTTTTAGGGTTTTAAAAATAGATCTTAAGCCTGATTTAACCTGTCCCAATTGCGGTTTCTTTATCAATGGAGTCTGGAGTTAGAGATTTTAAAATTTTTGCACCCAGCTGTCCACAGGCAGCATCAATCCCAAGACCTTTACTTTTTCTTACAGTAGTTAATATTCCCTTTGAAAGAAGGTATTTTTGAAATTTTTCTACTATTTCTTCAGAAGGTCTTTCAAAAGGAATTTCAGGATGAGGATTAAAAGGAATAAGATTTACTTTAAAAGGATATCCCTTTAGAAGATCTGCCAGTTTTTCTGCAGACTCCAAACTATCATTTACATCTTTTATTATTACATATTCTATTGTGGTTCTACTATTTTTTATACGGGGAAATTTTTTACAGGCTGAAATAAGTTCTTTAACAGAATATTTTTTAGCTACAGGAATAAGTTTTTTCCTAATTTCATCTGTGGGGGCATGTAAGCTCAATGCCAAAGCGGTAGGAAACTCCTTAGCAAGTATCTCCATTTCCTTTAAAAGTCCTACAGTTGAAACTGTAAGTCTTTTTCTGGAATAGTTAAATCCTCTTGGATGAGCAAGTATTTTTAAAGCTTTTATAAGATTTTTCAAATTTAAAAGAGGTTCTCCCATTCCCATAAAAACTATATTTCTTAAAGGAAGTTTTTCTTTCTTTTCTTTTAAATATCTTCTTGCAATAACTACTTGAGAAAGTATTTCATAAACTTCTAAATTTCTTTTAAAACTGAGTTTCCCTGTAACACAAAATTTACAACCTATAGGACATCCTACTTGGGTTGAGACACAAAGAGTATAGTGATCCCTTTCTGGGATTATAACTGTTTCAATTAAATTATTGTCTTTTAATTTTAAAGCAATTTTAACTGTTCCATCTATATCCTCTTCTCTATCAACTATCTCTGGAAGTTCAAGAGAAAAATTTTCAGAAAGCTTTGTTCTTAAACTCTTAGGAAGATCTGTCATTTCTTCAAAGCTTATGGCATTTTTACAGGTAATCCAGTGAAAAATCTGCTCTCCTCTATATAAAGGCTCTCCAAAAACTTCCATTAAATTTTTAAATTCTTCCAACTCACAATTTCTTAGATTAGGTTTCTCCATAACTTATTAAAGTTCTAAGGGTTTTACTAAATAAACTGTAGAAAGCTCACTTAATTCTTTTAAGGCTTCTGCTGTGGGAGGTTGATCTAAACTAAGAAGTATTACATTTGCTCTTCTCGTAGGATCTTGTCCTACATGCATTCTTGAGATATTTAAATTGTGATTACCAAGAATGGTCCCTATTTTCCCTATAACCCCTGGTCTATCCTCATTAAAAATATAAAGCATGTGTCCTTCTGGCAAAGCATCCAGTCTAAATCCATTAATTCTAACTATACGAGGTTCTTTTTTACCAAAAATAGTTCCTTCAACAACTGTATAACCTCCAGTATGTTTCACTTTAGCACTTATGAGAGAAGTAAAATCTTCTGAAATTTCTGTTTTAGATTCTATTATTTTTATATCCCTTTCCTTTGCTCTTATAAGGGCATTAACATAATTAACATCTTCTTTTAAAAAGGATGAAAGAAGCCCTTTAACAAAAGCAAGGGTTATAGGTCTAACATCTAATTGGGAAATTTCACCTTTGTAGGTAATTTCCACTTTTTGAATAGCTCCCTCTGTAATTTGGGCAGCAAGTAAACCAATTTTTTCTGCAAGAGTTAATATAGGTGTAATGATTTTTAAAATCTCTAGTGGCAAAGAAGGAACATTTACTGCATTTCTTATTATTCCCTTAAAGAGATAATCAACTATCTGTTTTGCTATTTCTATGGCAACTATCTTTTGAGCTTCTATGGTTGAGGCTCCAAGATGGGGAGTTCCAATAAAATTTTCTAAAGAAAGTAAAGGATGATTTGGATCTACCGGTTCTTTCTCGAAAACATCAAGAGCTGCTCCTGCAACCTTCCCTGAAACCATAGCCTTATAAAGTGCTTCCTCATCTATAATTCCTCCTCTAGCACAATTTATAATGTAAACTCCGTCTTTCATCATAGAAAAGGCTTTTTCATCTATAAGATGATAAGTCTCTTTTGTTAAAGGTGTATGAATAGTGATAAAATCTGATCTTTTATATAATTCTTCTAAACTTACAAGTTCTACTCCCTTTTTTTCTGCTGTTTCTGGAGAAATATAGGGATCATAAGCTATAACTTTCATTTTCATTCCAAGAGCTCTATCTGCAACAATACTTCCTATTCTTCCTAATCCAATAATTCCTAAAACTTTATTATTAAGCTCCACCCCCATAAATTTCTTTTTTTCCCATTTTCCTTCTTTTAAACAAATTACAGCTTGAGGAATATTCCTTGCAATTGCGAAAAGTAAAGCCAAGGTATGTTCTGCTGCAGATAAGGTATTTCCTCCTGGAACATTCATAACCACAATCCCTTTTTCGTTCGCAGCTTGTAAATCTACATTGTCAAGTCCTGTTCCTGCTCTTCCTATAACTTTTAAATTTTTTGCTTTTTCAATTACTTCCTTAGTAACTTTTGTTGCACTTCTTATAACAAGTGCATCAAATTGAGGAATTATTTCTAACAATTCTTCATAAGAAAGACCTGGTTTATAAACAACTTCTAAGCCTTCATTTTTTAAGATTTCTATTCCCTCTTCTGAAATAGGATCTGAAATTAAAACTTTCATTTTTTACTCTCCTTTTTTAGAATTTTTTTATAAATATTCCTCTTTTATATAATTTAAAAGGACTTCTTCAGCCTCTTTTATTCCTTTACCAAAGGAAATCTTATATCCAAAAAGGTTCAATCCTATCTCCAAAGCTGAGAGAGCTATTAAAAGATCAAAAGGAGATTGGTTCCCCATATGAGTAATTCTTAAAATTTTTCCTTTAAGATGATCCTGCCCTCCTGCAAAAACAACTCCTAATTTATTTCTTAAAAATTTTAAAAGTTCCCCTGTATTTAATCCATTTGGGGTCTTAATAACTGTAAGAGATTCAGAAGGAACTTCAGGAAAAATTTCTAAATCCATTGCCAATATAGCTTTTCTACAAGCAAGAGAAAGTATTTGATAATGTTTAAAAAGTCTTTCAAGCCCTATTTCTTTTATACGTTTAAGCATTTTTCTTAATCCTATAAGTAAACTCACAGCAGGAGTAAAGGCTGTGGTATTCTTTTCGTAGGCCTTTTTTTCTTTTTGGAGATCAAAATAATATTTAGGAAGTTTTGATTTTTTAACTAAATCTTGAGCTTTATCTGAAAAGGCAATAAAAGATAATCCAGGAGGTAAGCTTAAAGCCTTTTGAGAACCTGTAATAACTACATCAAGCCCCCATTTATCCATTGGAAGATCATATATCCCAAGAGCAGTGATAGCATCAACTACTATTACTGCGGGAGTATCTCTAACAATTTCTGCAATTTCTTTAATAGGATGTTTCACCCCGGTTGAGGTTTCACAAGCTTGAATTAAAACCCCTTTTATATCTTTTTTTGTTTTTAAAATCTTTTCTATCTTTTCAGGTTTTACAGCTTTTCCCCAGGAAACTTCTATAACTATTGGTTCTAAACTATAGGTTTGGGAAAGTTCCAACCATCTTTGCCCAAATTTTCCACCAACTACCACAATCACTTTATCTTGTGGAGAAAAGAGATTAACAATAGCTGATTCCATAGCCCCTGTTCCTGAGGAAGCAAAAAAATAGACCTCCTTTTTGGTCTGAAAAAGATATTTCAGATCTTCTCTAATTTCTTTTAAAATCTCTGAAAATTCTGGTAATCTATGATGGGTAACAGGTTGAGCCATAGATAAAAGTACTTCTTCTGCTACAGGAACTGGACCTGGAGTAAAAAGATACCTTTTGTTTAAAAATTCCACTTTATCCTCCTTTGATAATTAAATTTCTATATTCAAAATTTCAAAATTCTTTATTCCTGAAGGAGTATTTACTTGAACTTCATCCCCTATCTCTTTTCCTATTAAAGACCTTGCCAAAGGAGAATATATAGAGATACTTCCATTAGATGGATCTGCTTCATAGGGACCAACAATTCTATAAGTAATCACTTCTTCTGTATCCAAATTTAATAATTTTACTTTAACTCCAAACTGAACCTTATCAGGAACTTTATTAAGAGCGGGAATTATTTCTGCATTAGCTAAAATTCCTGATAATTCTTGTATCCGACCTTCTATATAGGCTTGTCTTTCTTTTGTTGCTTCATATTCAGCATTTTCTGAAATATCTCCGTGAGCTCTTGCTTCTTCTATAGCTTTCACTACATTTCTTCTCTCAACCTTAATAAGATATTCGAGCTCTTTTTTAATTTTTTCAATACCTTCTGAAGTAAAAGGTATTTTGTTCATAAGAAACCCCTTTTGTATATTTAAATTAATGTCTAAATGCCCTTTGTCCAGTAAACATCATAGCTATAGGAGGCTTATATTCATTGCAGGCTTGAATTACTTCCCAATCTCTTATAGAACCTCCTGGTTGTAAAATAGCTGTAATACCATGTTTGGCTGCTACATCTACGGAATCTCTAAAGGGTAAAAATCCATCTGAAATCATAACTGCACCTATAAGACCTGCCTTTTTTTCTTTGGTTTCCTCATCAATTTCCTCTTTTTGAATTTTAGGTCTTTGACCTTTTTCTATCTCTAATTCTAATTGTTTATAGGGTATTTTATATTTTTCATAGCAGAGAAGATCAGCATATTTGGTGTAGGCTTTAAAAATAGCTATTTCAACGCAGCCAACTCTGTCTTGCTCTCCTGTTCCTATACTTACTGTACATTCATTTTTCACAAATAACACTGAATTAGAAGTAACTCCCATCTCAACCGCCCATCCAAAAATCATATCTTTTATTTCTCTCTCATCAGGTTCTCTAAGACATTTATATTCTATTCCATCTTTTATAGCTACTGCAGGAAGCAAATCTTCCTTTTTTCTAATTCTATTTAATTGAGAAACTTGAACAATTATACCTCCATCAATAAGGCTTTTAAACTCAATCACTCTATATTTGGCATATTCTTCTAACTTGTCCAATTTTTTAATTTTAATAATTCTTAAAGACTTTCTTTTCTTTAAAATCTCTATACTTCCTTCTTCATATTCAGGTGCAGCCAAAACTTCAAAATATTGTTCTGCTATAGCTTCTGCACAAGCTTTATTAACAGGTCTATTTAGAGCTATAGCTCCACCAAAAGCAGCTATTCTATCTGCCTGATAAGCTTTTAAAAAGGCCTCTTCTATTGTATTTCCGTAAGCAACTCCAGAAGGATTGTTATGCTTAACAATTACACAAGCAGGCTTTTCAGTTAAATATTTTAAAATGTTAAGTGTATTATCTATATCAGTAAGATTAATTTTACTAGGGTGTTTACCAAATTGAATAAAATCACTTTCTTTTAAACTTGAAATTAAGCCAAGACCAGGTTTAATAAATTCACACTCTCCTAAAACTAAATTGCCTGCAACTAATTCATAGATAGCAGCCTCTTGGTCTGGATTTTCTCCATATCTTAAACCCTTTTTTTCAAACACACCAGATTCTATTTCCACCTCCCATCTTTTTTTCTTATAAATAAGGGTTTGATCTCCAAAGGTAATTCTTAATTCTGAAGGAAAGGGATCTTCTACAATTGTCCTATACATTTTTTTTAGGCTTTCAGCCATAAGTAAGCCTCCTCTATTTTTTCGAAATTCAATAAGCTCAACTCTTTTTAAGAGATAAAATATACTTTATCATATCTTCAGCAATTCTCCAACTTGCTCCAGGAGGACCAATCAGCCTTTTTATAACAGAAAGCTCTTTTTTAACCTCATTTCTTGCTTTTTCATTATCTATAAACTCATTTATTTTCTGAGTAATAGCTTTTATCTTATCTTTTTCCCTTATTACTTCTGGATATATTTCCTTTTGCAAAATTAAATTAGCAAGACTAATATAGGGAACTTTTATCAATTTTTTCGCAATAAAATACATCCAAGAAGGCAAAGAATAAGTAACTATAGCAGGAGTTTCAAGAAGAGCAGCTTCTAAGGTAATGGTTCCTGAGGCAAGAAGAGCAACTGTAGAATATTTTAAAACTTCATACTGAGTATTTTCTATAACCTTAAGTTGGGATCTTGCTCTATCCCATAAAAAAGAATCTTTAAGCCCAGGGGCTTTAACCATTATCCCTTGAATATGAGGATTTAACTTTTTTAAGTTTTCAAAAATTTTTAAAAACATGGGTATGTGACGAGTTATTTCTCTTTCCCTACTACCTGGAAAAAAACTTACTAAGGGTTCAGATTTATCAAATTGGTATATTTCGTAAAAAAATTTTTCTGAGAGATTAGTTTTTATTAGATCTAAAATAGGATGTCCCAAATAAATAGTAGATATCCCATAAGAAGAAAAAAATTCTTTTTCAAAAGGAAGAACTACATATAATCTATCTACATATTTTCTTAAAATATGAACCCTCTTTTTGTTCCAAGCCCATGCTTGAGGGGCTATATAATATATTACAGGATATCCTAACTTTTTAGCCAATTTAGCAATTTTTAAATTAAAACCTGGAAAATTTACTAATATTATTGCATCTATCTTTCTTTTTCTTAAAAATTCTTCAATTTTTTTGTAAATAAACCAATATTTTTTAAGCTCAGAAAAACTTGGTAATCCCACTAAAGCAAGTGATTCAGCAGAAAATAATATCTCTATACTAAGACTTCTCATCTTAGGTCCACCTATTCCAACAAATTGAAAAGCTGAATTTAGATCTTTTATTCTTTTAATTAGTAAATATCCATAGATATCTCCAGAAATTTCACCTGTTATTATTAAAATACGAGGAGAGCTCTGATAGATCATAGATATTTTTTAAAATTATTTTCTACTTGCTTTTTTATTTGAAATGCAAGTCCAAGTGATTTTAAAGCAGACTCTCCTGTCACTTTAACTTCGCCTTTATTAATAATACATTTAATAAAGGATTCAAGCTCCTCTTTTAAAGGGTCACTTTCTGGAAAAGATTTTTTATCTAATTTATATTCCTTGGTTTGGAGATCTACTCTAACCTCTAAATAGCTTTTTTCTATGGTATCAACTACATAATAGGCACCTTCTGAAAAAACTCTAAACTTTCTTTGTCTATTAAGAGAAACTCTACTCGCAGTAAAATTACAAGTAGTTCCGTCTTCAAAAACTACTCTTGCATTTACAATATCTGGCAATTGAGTAAAAAGCGGGGCTCCTACAGCATGAATAAACTCAATTTTTTTATAGTTTTTTAAAAGTAAGGCAAGGTCAAGATCATGTATCATAAGATCTAAAATTACATCTATATCAAGATTTCTTTCTGTAAAAGAGGATAATCTATGAGCCTCTATAAAAAGAGGATCCTTTACATTTTGCAGAAGTTTTTTTACTGGTTCTTGAAATCTTTCAATATAACCAATTTGAAAGGGAAGATTTTTTTTGATTGAAATCTCAACAAGCTCCTCTGCTAAACTTAATTCGTGAGCAAGAGGTTTTTCTAAAAAAACAGGTTTTCCTGCTTCTAAAAAATCTTTAGCAATTTCATAATGGGTAATGGTTGGAGTTGCTATGCTTACTGCATCAACTAAGGGGATAACCTCTTTATAGTTAGTAAAAGTTTTTATGGAGTGTTTTTTTTCTTCTAATAAATTGAGAGTTTCTTTAATTCTTTCTGGATTTATATCTACTATGGCTAAAAGTTCTGCTTTTGGAATTTCGGTAAATTTTTTAGCATGAAATCTTCCTAAATGCCCTACTCCTATAACTGCTACTTTTACTTTATCCATTTCTATTCTTCTTTACCTTTATATCCTAATATAGAAATATTATTTTTATCAGCTAATTTGATAGCCTCTTCTTTTTGTAAAAAAAATGTTTTCTCTGCTTCCAAAGCTAAAACCTTAGCTTGTGCTTTGATAAGTGTTTCTATAGTTTTTAATCCAACTACAGGTAGGTCCATTCTTAGGTCTTGAATGGGTTTAGCTACTTTTATAACTACAGTATTTTTTCTAAGTTTACCTGCCCTTAAAATTGTTGCATCTGTTCCTTCCATAGCTTCTATAGCAACTGTCATCTTATTTTTTACAACTACACACTGTCCAATATCTAAAGATCCAATTATTTTAGCAATTTTAAACCCATATTCTATATCTTCCCATTCTTCTTTTGTAGGAGCTCTTTTAGTAAATATTCCTTCAGTAGTTAAAAACTCTTGTAAAAATTCTGAGGGACCCTTTATTACAAATCCTTCCTTTTCCAATTCTTCTATAACTCCCTTTAAAATTGAATTATCTTCTTTAATTATAAGCCTTCTCCATAAAGCTAAAGCTTTAAAATCTGGAATACCAACTTTTAAAGCATGACTTTTATCTATTTTCCCTAAAAAAACAAGCTTTTTAATCTTATTCTCTTTAAAAATTTTAATAAGTTCCCCAAATTGACCAATGGAAATTTTAAAAACTTTAGAAGTAAACTTTTTTAGTTTTTCTTTTTGGTGATTGGAAAAACAAATAGCAACAATTTCATAATTCTTATCTTTTAAGCTCCGGGCTAAAATAACAGGAAATTCGCCTTCTCCTGCAATTAATCCTATTTTATTATCCTCAAAATCCATAACAAATAACTAAAATGCCTCCTCTCCTTCAAAGGGTTTCCTTCTCATTATACCCTGTTTTGAAGGTTTTTCCAAAAATAGGATAAGCCTTTCTATAACCGGATCTTCACCAAATATATCTCTTAATTCTGTAATTATTTCTTTAATGGTTGAAGGAGCATCTAAAAAATATCCAATTGCTTGTGAGATTTTTCGAATATCTTCTTTAGTAAAACCTGCTCTTCTTAATCCTACAAGATTTATTCCTTGTATCTTAGCAGGAATACCAAAAACCTTTACATAGGGAGGAACATCTTTATCTACCCCGCTCATAGCACCAATAAAAGCATAGGCTCCTATTTTGCAAAACTGATGAACTCCTGAAAAACCACCCATAACTACTTTTTCCTCTACTCTTACATGCCCTCCTAAGGTAGCATTATTTGCCATAATAACATAATCTCCTATTTTACAATCATGAGCCACATGGACATAACTCATAAGAAAACAATTATTTCCTATATATGTAATTCCATCATCAAAAGTAGTTCCTCTATGAATAGTTACAAATTCTCTAATTATATTATAATTGCCTATTTCTACTCTTGTTTCTTCACCTTTGTAACCAATATGTTGAGGAGGTGTTCCAATTACGGTAAAAGGACCTATCTGATTATATTTTCCTATTTTGGTATTGTTTTCAATATAGGAATGAGCCTTTATAATTGTTCCCCTTCCTATATAAACTTTTGGTCCTATATAAACACCTGGACCTATTTCTACATCTTCTTCTATTTCAGCTGAAGGATCTATGTAAGCTGTAGGGGAAATTTTATTCATTTGTTTTCTCCTCTTTATTTAAAATTCCTGCTGTAATTTCTGCCTCTGCAACTATTTTTTCATTAACTTTAGCAGTAATTGCAGTCTTAATTATATTTCCTTTTCTCCTAAAACCTTGAACTTCAATAATAAGTGTATCTCCAGGATAAACAGGTTGCCTAAATCTTGCTTTATCAATTCCTGCAAGAACAAAAAGTTTTCCTTTATACTCTGGAAATATAACCATAAGCCCTACACCCGCCGCTTGAGCCATGGTTTCTAAAATTAAAACCCCTGGCATAATGGGATTTTCCGGAAAATGCCCCATAAAAAAGGACTCATTAATAGTAACATTTTTAATTGCTTTTACATACTCCTTTTCTGCATCTACCTCTACAACCTTATCAATCATTAAAAAAGGATATCTATGAGGTAAAAGTTTAAAAATTTCTTCCAAAATTATCTCACCTTTTTTCATTTTAATTACCTCCAGATTTTTATCTTTAAAAGTTCATCCTATAATATCATAAAATTTTTATCCAAAAAGAAAAGTTTTCATTGCAAAATTGAATCTTACTGGTAATTTTTGAACATGGATAATCTTAAAGAAAAAAAATTAAAGGAGCTTCTCAATTTTTTACAAAAAGATTTTCCTTTAGTTCCAGAACCATTCAAAATTTTAGCTGAAAAATTTGCTCTTGAAGAAAGGGAAATTATAGATTTTTTAAAAAATTTAAAAAAAAAGAGAATAATAAGACATTTTGGAGCAACTGTTAATTCTTATAAACTGGGATATTTCACTTGTTTATGTGCAACAGTTATACCTGAAGATAAAATAAAAATAGTTTATGAAATAGCAAAACTTCCTGAAATAACCCATGCTTATCTAAGAGAACATAAACTTAATTTCTGGTTTACAGTGGTTACAAAATCAGAAAAGGATTTAAAAGATTTTTGTAAAAATTTAGAAGAAAGATTTGAAATAAAAATAAAACTCTTTCCAGCTATTAAAAAATTTAAGGTAAAAGCAGTGTTTGAAATTTAAACTTATTGCATAGCTGCACCAGCCATAATTCCAAGAACAGTAATAGGTACCTGTTCTTCTACTCCTTTAGCAGCCCTATTAACACTCTTTAAAGTTTTTTTAGCCTCTGTATAAAGGGAATCATCTTTTAATAATTTTCCAAGAGTCCCTTGCCCACTTTCTATCTGAGCTGTTATCTTTCTTAGATCTTCAGAAATAGCTTTTAAATCTTTATAAAGCTTCTCATCGGTCATCAATTTACCAAGAGTTCCTTCTCCCTTTTCAAGTCTCTTAGAGACACTTTCCAAATTAGCTACAGTTTGTCTTAAGCTTTTATACAATTCTTCATCTTTAACCAGTTTTCCAAGAGTCCCTTGCCCACTTTCTATCTGAGCCGAAACTTTTTTCAAATTTTCTGCTGTTGCAGTTAAATCTTTATAAAGCTTGTCATCACTTATAAGTTTGCTTAAAGTACCCTCCCCTTTTTCTATTCTTTCTGCAATAATTTTAAAACTTTGAGAAGCATCTCTAATATTTGCTACTAAAATTTTCAGATTTTCTTTACCTTCTTCAGTACCAATTAATTCCTTTAAACCCTCTACAGTAGGACCAACACTTGCTAAAATTTCATCCACAGAAATTGCACCTTCTGTATAAGCTATCATAGAACCAGGTTGTAGATAGGTAATAGAAAATCCAGGTTTAATATCTACAAATTTATCTCCTAAAACACCATAAGTTCTTATAGCTGCCTTTGAATCTTCCCGAATCTTATAGTCTTTATAAATTAAAAGCTCAACTTTAGCTTTTCCTTCAGGAGTTAGTTCAATCTTTCCTACCCTTCCGATAGGAATCCCTGCCATTTCTATTTTAGCTCCCTTTGTAAGACCAGAAATATTATCAAATACTGCATAAATTTTGTAAACATCCTTCGGGGTAAAGGCCTCTTCTGCAAGCTTAAAAGTAAGATATAAAAGAGCTATAATTCCTAAAAATACAAATATACCGACTTTTATCTCTGTTCCCCCTTTTATAGCCATTTTTAAACCCTCCTATTATTTAATTTATAACGAAGCACTTTCTACAAATTTTTTAACAAATTCATTTGTAGATGCTTTTATTTCTTCAGGAGTCCCTACTTCTATGATAATCCCTTCATGTAAAAAGGCAATATAATCTGCAAATTTAAAAGCAAGATTAAGGTCATGACTTACTATTACACAGGTAAGATTGTATTTTTCTTTAAGACTTTTGATTAAGTCTAAGATAGAAACTTGTAAAATTGGATCAAGTCCTGTAGTTGGCTCATCAAAAAGTACTACTTGGGGTTTAAGGGCAAGGGTTCTTGCAAGAGCTGCTCTCTTTTTCATTCCTCCAGAAAGCTCAGAAGGATATTTATCTTTAGCAGACAGTAAATCTACTGCAGATAAAAGTTCCTCTACTGTTTTTTCCATTTCAGATTTTGGCATTTTAAAGTGTTCTTTTAAAGGAAATATTATATTCCCCTTTACAGTCAGAGAATCAAAAAGTGCTCCTTCTTGAAATAAGAAACCTATTTTTCTTCTTATTTTCTGTAATTCCTTTTCAGAAAGTTTGGTAATATCTTTATTTTCGAACCATATTTCACCACTATCAGGTTTTAAAAGTCCAACTATATGTTTTAAAAGTACACTTTTACCTGTTCCGCTTTGTCCCATTATAAATGTGACTTTTCCTTCAGGAATAAATAAATTAACTCCTTTTAAAACTTCAAGTCCATTAAAACTTTTTTTGAGTTCTTTTATAGTAAGCATATTTGTTAAAAGAAAAGAGTAGTTAAAATATAATCAGAAACTAAAATACCTACTGTAGAAATAACTACAGCTTCAGTAGTAGCTCTTCCTACACCTTCTGCTCCTCCAGAAGCATAATATCCCTTATATCCACAAACCACTACTAAAAAGGCGCCAAAGAAAATGGATTTAATTATTCCACTCATAATATCTTTTAATTCTACCATATCTATCATTCTTGCTGTTAAAAGCCCAGGATCTATATGAAGTAAAAAAGTTCCTATTATATAACCTCCTGTAATACCCACAAAATCTGAAATAGCTGTTAAAAGGGGTAAAACTATTATAGCAGCCCATAGTCTTGGGCTCATAAGATATTGAATTGGATTAACAGCCATAATTTTAAGAGCATCAATTTGCTCAGTTATTCTCATACTTCCTAATTCAGCAGAAATAGCTGATCCTGCTCTTGCAATAACTACTACTGCAGTAAGAACTGGTCCTAATTCTCTAGTAAGAGTTAAGGCAACCACACCTCCAAGTATACTTTGAGATCCTACCTTAGCTAAAGCAATATTTACTTGATAAGCAGTAACCATTCCAGAAAAAAGGGAGGTTAAAATTACTACTAACCAGGATTTTACTCCAATAAATTCCATATGTTTTATAAGAAGTTTTACTCTATAAGGAGGAAAGAAGGAATAAATAAAGCTTTTTAAAAAGAAAAGAAAAATTCCGCCACAATCACTAAGAATTTTAAAGAAAGCTCTTCCTAAGAAAGAAAAAGGATTCATTCTAAAATTGCTCCTTTAGCTCCTGATTGTACCAAGCTATAATATTTTTTCAATATTCCTTTTAATTTTTTTTGAAGAGGTTTCCATTTTTTTCTTCTTCTTTCTAATTCCTTTTCTGAAATCTTTAGATTAAGCCTTCTTCGGGGGATATCTATTTCTATAATATCTCCGTCTTCAACAAGTGCAATCGGACCTCCTTCTGCTGCTTCTGGAGAGACATGTCCAATACAAGCTCCTTGTGTTCCACCACTAAATCTTCCATCAGTGATAAGAGCAACAGAATCACCTAACCCCATTCCTATAATTGCTGAGGTAGGAGAAAGCATTTCTCTCATTCCTGGTCCACCTTTAGGTCCTTCATATCTAATAACTAAAACATCTCCGGATTTTATCTTCCCCTCTAAGATAGCTTGATAAGCCTCTTCTTCTGAATTAAAAACTTTTGCTGTTCCAGAATATTTTAACATCTTTGGAACAATAGCGCTTGTTTTTACTACTGCACCCTCAGGCGCTAAATTTCCATAAAGTATAGCTATTCCCCCTTCTTTATGATAAGGATTTTTAACTGGTCTTATTACTTCATAATTGAGAACTTTTACTCCTTTAAGGTTTTCCTTTAAAGTTTTTCCTGTAACAGTTTTTACCTCAAGGTTTATTATTCCTAATTTAGAAAGTTCTTTCATTACTGCTGGTATTCCACCTGCAAAATGAAGGTCAACAATTCCGTGTTCTCCTGCAGGAATAAGTTTGGCAAGAACTGGAGTTTTTCTTGAAATTTCATCAAAGGTTTTTAAATTGATATCTATTCCTGCTTCTTTAGCAATAGCTAAAAGATGAAGAACTGTGTTTGTAGAGCAACCTAAAGCCATATCAACAGCTATAGCATTTTCAAAAGATTCTTTGGTGATTAATTTTTTAGGAGTAAGATTTTTCTTGACAAGCTCCATTATCTTTCTACCAGTTTCCTTAGCAAGTCTTATTCTATCAGCAAATACAGCTGGAATTGTGCCATTGCCAGGAAGAGCAAGACCTATAGCTTCAGAAAGACAATTCATAGAATTTGCTGTAAACATACCAGCACAAGAACCACATGTGGGACAAGCACAGGCTTCAAGTTCTCTTAATTCTTCTTCAGTCATTTCTTTAGCTTTAACTTTACCAATCCCTTCAAAAACTGAAATAAGATTAGCCCTTTTTCCTTTATAACTTCCTAAAAGCATTGGTCCACCAGCTATAATTATAGAAGGTATATTAAGTCTAAACATAGCCATAAGCATACCAGGAGTGATTTTATCACAGCTTGTTACTAAAACCAAACCATCAAAAGCATGAGCCATGCTCATTATTTCTATAGAATCAGCAATTATTTCGCGACTAGGCAAAGAATATTTCATACCTTCGTGATTCATGGCTATACCATCGCACACCCCTATTACACCAAATTCTACAGGAACTCCCCCCTCTTCTCTAATTCCTGCTTTTACTGCAGATACAATTTGCCTTAAATGAATATGACCAGGGACTATTTCATTAAAGGAGTTAGCAATTCCAATAAGTGGTTTTTTTAATTCTTCATCCGTAAATCCAAGAGCTTTAAATAAAGACCTGTGAGGGGCTCTCTCTAAACCCTTTTTTACTCTATCACTTCTCATAAAAACTCCTTATTTTAAAATTAATTAATTTTAAATAAATGTAACCTTGCTGTCAAGAAAATTTGTATTAAATTTTTAAAAATTAAATATCAAATCAAGGAGGTAATTTTAATGCTTAAAGATGAGGTTGAAAAAGCTTTATCAAAGGTTAGACCTTATTTACAAGCAGATGGAGGAGATGTAGAATTAGTAGAGGTTACAGAAGAAGGGGTAGTAAAGGTAAAATTAAAAGGTGCTTGTGGTTCCTGTCCCATGGCTCTTATGACTCTTAAAATGGGAATTGAAAGATATCTAAAAAAAGAAATTCCTGAAGTAACTGAAGTAATAGCTGTTTAAGAAACTTTAAAAATTGTTAAAATCCATCTTAGGTGGGAAAAAATGGCAAGAATTACAGTAGAGGATTGCCTTAAAAAGGTACCCAGTAGATTTAGACTAATTCATTTAGCTATAGAAAGGATAAAGTGGTTAAGAGAGGGAATTCAACCTCTTATAGAATGTGATAATAAAGAAATTGTTACTGCTTTAAGAGAAATTGCAGCAGGATTAGTTACTCAAGAAAATATAAAAGAATTGGATAAAAAAGAAAAGATTACCTCTCCTTACGAAATTTCTGAAATTTTAAAACAAAAAAGTTTAAACAAATAAGATGGTTTATAAAGATTATTATACTATCCTTGGAGTTCCAAGAGACGCAACTCAAGAAGAGATAAAGCGTGCTTATAGAAGACTTGCTTTAAAGTATCATCCTGACAGAAACCCAGGAAATAAAGAAGCCGAAGAGAAATTTAAGGAAATTTCAGAAGCTTACGAGGTTCTTTCAGATCCAGAAAAAAGAGCAATATATGATGCTTATGGCTATTCTGGATTAAGATCATCAGGTTATAGAGGATTTGAAAATATTTCTGATATTTTTAAAGCCTTTTCCGATATCTTTGAAGAATTTTTCAATTTTTCTTTTGAAGAAAAATTCCATACTAAACCGAGAGATGGAGCTGATCTATCTTATGAGATAGCTTTAGATTTTGAAGATCTTTTCCAAGACAAAAAAGTAAAATTGGAGATTGAAAAATTTGAAATATGCGATTTTTGTAAAGGATTAGGTTATGATCTAGAAAAGGGAGTTAAAATATGCGAGGTATGTAAAGGTACAGGAAGGGTTACTTACACAGAGGGTTTTTTTAGAATAAGTTATACCTGTCCAGATTGTAAAGGTAAGGGAAAGGCTTATATAGCACATTGTGAAAAGTGTAAAGGATCAGGTAAAGTTTGGAAGAAAAAGGAATTTGAAGTTGTTATCCCTGCTGGTATTGAGGATGGAAGTATTTTAAGAATACCAAAAGAAGGTGAACCAGGACTTTTTGGCGGAAAACCTGGGGATCTATTTTTAAGAGTAAAAATAAAACCTCATCGTTATTTTTATAGAGAAAAAAATGATGTAATAGGTCAATTAAAAATTAACCTTGTTTCTGCCATTTTAGGAGATAAAATAAAAATCCCTTACTTTGGAGAGGAGCTGGAAATACAAATACCTCCAGGAATACAGTCAGGAGAGGAAATAATTATTGAGGGAAAAGGTCTTCCTGATGTAAAAACAAGTAAAAGAGGTAATTTAATTTTGAAAGCTCAAATAGAGATACCTAAAAACCTAAGCAAAGAGGGAGAAAAGTTATTAAAAAAATTTGCTGAGGTAGAAGGAATAAAAAATTTTGGTAACGAATTACTTTCAAACCCAAAGATTTCTAAAAATAAGAAAAATAAGTTTTGGGAAAAATTTATCTTCGGAAATAAATAAGAGGTTTTCAAAATGTCTCAATTTTCTCATTTTACAGAAAAAGGTGAACTTCATATGGTAGATGTAAGTGAAAAATTAGATACAGAAAGAGTTGCCATAGCAAAAGCAGAAGTAATTTTCCCAGAAGATATTTATCCTCAAATTATTTCTCAAGATATTCCAAAGGGGGATTTTTTAGCTTGTGCAAAGGTAGCTGGAATACTTGCAGCTAAGAAAACTTCCGAACTTATACCCCTTTGTCATCCTTTACCTATTTCTAAAATAGACATAGAATTTGAATTTGTTCCAGAAAAATTTGCTATTGAAGTTACAAGTAAAGTAAAAACTGTAGCAAAAACAGGGGTTGAAATGGAAGCATTAATAGCTACTTCTATAGCAGCTTTAACTATTTATGATATGTGTAAATCCTTACATAAAGGTATAAAAATTACAGATATCCGTCTGATTTATAAGAGTGGTGGTAAAAGCGGAGAACTTATTTTAGAAGAAAAATCTTAGGGGGTTTTTATGGAAAAAGAAAAACTTGATTTTTTCAAACAGTTACTTTTAAAAAGGAGAGAAGAAATTCTAAAGGATGTTATGGAAACTAAGAAAGAATTGACAGAAATAGGAGAACCTCTTCCTGACACCTTAGATCAAGCAACCAGAGAAAGTAATCTTGCTTTTGAATTAAGACTAAGAGATAGAGAACAAAAACTTTTGAAGAAAATAGAAAAGGCTTTAAGAAAAATAGAAGATGGAACATATGGAATATGTGAAGCCTGTGGAGAGCCTATAGATGAAAAAAGACTTATAGCTCGTCCTGAGGCTACTCTTTGTATTGATTGTAAGAGAGCACAGGAGCGGATGGAAAGAATCAAGGGCGAATGAAATTTGTTGAAGTTATTAAAGTCTCCCAAAATAATCTTAAAGGTTTTGATTTAAGATTACCTTTTTATAAGCTTGTTGTAGTTACAGGAATTTCTGGTGCTGGTAAATCAAGTTTAGTCTTTGATACCCTTTATGCTGAAGGACAGAGAAGATATTTAGAAACCTTTTCTTCATATGTAAGACAATATTTTGAAAAACTCCCCAAACCAAAAGTAGAAGACATAAACAATATTCCTCCAGCTCTTGCTTTTCCTCAGGGAAATTATATTAAAACTTCCCGTTCAACAGTTGCAACACTTACTGAAATAAGCCATTTTACTAAAATGCTTTATTACAAAGCAAGTATCCCAAAATGCCCAAGATGTAATCAATATATCTACATTAAAGACCCTCATTTGATTGCTAAAGAAATTATCCAAAATTTTAAAAACATACCTATTTATTTACTTTCTCCACAAAAGATAAAAACAGATTTCAATTATCTTAAAGAGGGACTTCTTTCTGCAGGATTCAGTAGAATTTTCTGGGATGATAAAATATGTGAGCTTGAAGAAATAGAAAAATTTCCATATGTTGATGAAATAGAAGTGGTTATTTATAGGCTTAAACCTTCTGAAGAGGATCTTTCAGAGATCGCTCAAGCTATTGAGCTGGCTTTTAAATTTTCTGATCATATAAAAGTGAAAACATTATATGGCGAAGAATTTACTTATACTCGCGAATTGGTATGTCCTACCTGTGGATTTAAAGTTCCCCAAAAAACTCCAAATCTTTTTTCTTTTAATACTTCTCAAGGAGCTTGTCCTGAATGTAAAGGATTTGGAAATCTTTTAGTAGTAGATTTTAAAGCCTTGGTAAAACATCCTGAAAAATCGATAAAAGATGGAGCAATTCCTCTTCTTGATTATCCTTTTATGTTGGAAGTAAAATTTGATCTTATAGATTTTTTAAAAAAACAAGGAATAGATCTAAACTTACCTTTTGAAAGATTTTCTTCAGAAATAAAAAGGAAAATCTTTTTTGGAGAAGGAGATTGGTATGGACTTAAAGAAGTTATAGATTGGCTTGAAAGTAAAAAATATAAACCTCATATAAGAATCCTTCTTTCAAAACTGAGAAGAGAAATAACCTGTCCTATATGTAAGGGAACTCGTTTCAATTCACAAGCGCTTATTTTTTATATTCAAGACTTAAATATAGGAGATTTTTACAACTTAGAAATATTACAAGCAAAGGAATTTATAAAGGAATTTCTTTCTAAAAATAGATTACCAGCTGAAGAGAGACTTGCAAAGGAGATTTTAAAAAGGCTTTTTTATTTAGAAGAGGTTGGACTTTCCTATCTCACCTTAAACAGAGCAAGTAAAACTCTTTCTGGAGGAGAAGCAAGTAGATGCCTTTTAACAAGAGCTCTTTCTTCTAATTTAGTAGAAACCCTTTATCTTATTGATGAACCAACAACAGGTCTTCACCCTACTGATACTCAAAAGATACTTAAATTTATGGAAAATTTGGTTTCTCAAAATAATACTGTAGTTATAGTAGAACATGATCCAGAAATTATTACCCAAGCTGATTTTTTAATAGATCTTGGCCCTGAGGGAGGAGAAAAAGGGGGTTATCTTCTTTATGCAGGAACTCCAAAGAAGATATTTGAAAAAGATACCCCTACTGCTTTAGCACTTAAATACTTAAGTTCTCAAAGAAAAGTCTCTTATTATACTTCTTACTCTTACCCCAAAAAATTAAAAATAATAAAGGCTAAAAAATATAATTTAAAAGAAATAACTTTTTCTTTACCTGTTGGTGCTATTACCTCTATAGTAGGAGCTTCTGGCTCTGGAAAATCAACCCTTCTTGAAGAAATAATTTACAAAGGTATCACTGCTTACAAACAAAATTTAAGTTTTGATTCTTGTGAATCTATAGAAGGTTATGAACATTTTTCTCAAGTTCTTTTTATTACTCAAGAACCTTTAGCACGTTCTCCAAGAAGTATAGTTGCTACTTATATAGGAATTTTCCCCTATATTAGAAAACTTCTTGCAAGCACTCCTCTTGCTAAAAAATACGGATATACTGAAACCTTTTTCTCTTTTAATTCTGAAATTTCACAATGTTCCGAATGTAAAGGTCTTGGTTTTGAAGTTATAGAAATGCAGTTTCTTTCAGATCTTGTCATTCCTTGTGAGGTATGTAAAGGAAAAAGATATAAAGAAGAAGTACTTGAAATAAAATGGAAAGATAAAAATATTGCAGAAATACTTGAACTTACAGTAGATTCTGCTATTGAATTTTTTGAAAATCATCCTCCTATAAAAGGAACTTTAAATATCTTGCAAAAACTTGGTCTTGGTTATTTAAAATTGGGACAACCCCTTTCGACTCTTTCTGGAGGAGAAGCACAAAGATTAAAAATTGCAGAAATTCTATCTCAAATAAAAAGTGAAAAAGCGCTTATTCTCCTTGACGAACCAACAGTAGGACTTCATTTAAAAGATATAGAAAAACTTGTTTCTTCTTTAAAATATCTTAAAGAAAAAGGACATACCATTGTGGTAGTTGAGCATCATCCTGAAATAATACTTTCCTCAGATTGGGTAATTGAACTTGGTCCTGAAGGAGGAGAAAAAGGAGGTTACCTTATCTTTGAAGGATCTTTAAAGGATTTTTTAAATTTAAAAGATCAAAAAAGTAAAACAGCTTATTATTTAAAAGAATATTTAACAGGTTTAAAACTTAAAGAAAAAGCTGAAAAGGAAAAAAAATATCATTATGAAGATACTTACATAAAACTTAGAGGTATAAGACATCATAACTTAAAAAATATAGATGTAGATTTGCCAAGAGAAAAATTTATTGTGATTACAGGAGTTTCTGGCTCTGGAAAATCAACTCTTGCTTTTGATGTTATTTTCACTGAGGGACAAAGAAGATTTTTAGAAACTTTACCTGCCTATTTAAGACAATTTTTAAAACTTTATGAAGAAATAGATTATGACCTTATTTCTGGTATTCCACCTACAGTGGCTTTAGAACAAAAATCAGGAGAATTATCTCCTCGTTCTACAGTTGGTACCCTTACAGAAATACTTCCTTATTTAAGACTTCTTTATTCAAAGATAAGTAAAACCTATTGTCCAAAATGTAATTTCCCATTAATACCTCGTTCAGAAAAGGAACTTCTTGAATTTGCTAAAAAACTTTTTAAGGAAGAAAAACTTGAAAATGCTGAAGTTTCCTTTCTTGCACCCATAGTAAAACACCGCAAAGGAATTTACAGGAATCTTTTTGAAAAGCTTTTAAACTCCGGATATTACGAAGTAAGAATTGATTCAATTTTCTATAAACTCCCACCTATACCTTCTTTATCAAGATATAAAGAGCATACCATTGAAGCTTTAATAGGTAAGACTAATTTTAAAAAATTTAAAAATTTTGAAGAGCTATTTTTAAAAACTTTAAAGGAGGGTAAGGGAGAAGCTTTACTTCTGGTAAATTCTAAGGAATTTCTTTTTAGCCAAAAGAGAGCCTGTGTAAAATGTGGAGTTAGCCTTCCTGAACCTGATCCCTTGCTTTTTGCTTTTAATTCAAGAATCGGTGCTTGTTCTCACTGTCAAGGTCTTGGGAAAATAGAAGATAAGGTCTGTCCTTTATGTAAAGGAAGTAGGTATAAAGAGGAAGTTTTTTATTATAAAATAAACGGTCTTTCCCTTCCTGAATTTTGTGAACTTAGTATTGAAAAGGCAATAGAATTTTTAAAAAACCTTAAGCTTGAAGGTAAAGAAAAAATTTTAGCTGAAGGACTTATTTCTGAAATAATATCAAGACTCAAATATTTAATTGAGCTTGGTGTAGGATATTTAACCCTTGGAAGATCAGCAGATACTCTATCTTCTGGAGAAGCTAAAAGAGTAAGAATATCCGCTGAAATTGGAAGCAATCTCACAGGGGTTGCTTATATTCTTGATGAACCAACAATTGGACTTCATCCTAAGGATAATGCTAAGTTGATAAAAGTTTTAAAATCTTTAAAAAATAAGGGAAATACTATAATTGTAGTTGAGCATGATGAAGAAACTATTCTTTCTGCTGATTATATTGTAGATCTTGGTCCAGGAGGAGGAAAAAAGGGAGGAGAAGTTATATTTGTAGGAACTCCTTCTCAACTTCTTAAAAATGAAATTTCGGAAACTGCAAAAGCTCTTAAAGATATAAACAGAAAGAAATTAAAGAGTCTTAAAAGAAAACCTTCTAAATTTATTCTTTTAGAGGGAGCTTATTTAAGAAATCTTAAAAATATAAATGTATCTATTCCCTTAAATTCACTTACAGTAGTAGTAGGAGTTTCTGGTTCTGGAAAATCAACTTTAATATGTGAACTTCTTTATGAAAATTTAAAAAAGCTTTTGAGTATAAAAACTAAGTCAAAATTAGATTTATGGGGAGTTAAAAATGTAAGAGGATTTGAAAATATAAAGAGAGTTTACTTAGTTGATCATTCTCCGATTGGAAATACACCAAGATCTACTCCAGCAACTTATATAAATGTTTTTACTAATATTAGAGAAGTTTTTGCAAATACTCCTTTAGCAAGACAAAGAGGTTATAAGGAAGGCAGATTTTCTTTTAATACTGAAGAAGGGCAATGTCCTTATTGCAAAGGACAAGGTTATCTTAAAGTGGAAATTAAATTTTTACCAGAAGTATATCAGGTATGTGAATATTGCGGAGGTAAAAGATATAATCCAGAAACCCTTGAAGTCTATTTCAAAGGAAAAAATATTTCTGAAGTTTTGAATATGGATTTTTCTGAAGCAAAAGAATTTTTCAAACACTTCTCCTCTATTTATCAAAAATTAAATACTCTTTGCAACATTGGTCTTGATTATTTGAATCTTGGTCAACCAAGTCCTTCTCTTTCTGGAGGAGAGGCTCAAAGAATAAAACTTACTAAGGAATTTGTCAAATCCTCAAAAGGAGGCTCTCTTTTTATTTTAGACGAACCCACTACAGGACTTCATATAAATGATGTGGAAAAGTTAGTAAATGTATTGCAAGGACTTATTGATAAAGGACATACTGTTATTGTAATAGAACATAATCTTGAACTTATTAAATGGGCAGATTGGGTAATTGAACTTGGTCCTGAAGGAGGAGAAAAAGGAGGGTACCTTATCTTTGAAGGACCTATTGAAGAATTTTTAAAAGCTAATACTATTACTTCAGAAATCTTGAAAGATTACCTAAACATTAAGTAATTTATTTTTTTGTATTTTTTAATTTTTGTGGTATAGTTTTCAAAAAAAACAAAAAGGGAGATTAGCCTTATGAAGGTTAAGAACTGGATGATTACAGAAGTAATTATAGCCTCCCCAGAAGATACTGTAGAAGAGGCAATACAACTAATGAGACGATTTTCTATTAGGCATATTCCTATTGTTATAGAAAATGGAAAATTAGTAGGACTTGTAACTGAAAGCAATTTAAGAGCTTATCTTTCCTCTGAAAAATTGCAACTTCCTTTAAAGGAGGTTATGATTTTAAATCCTATTACTGTAGATCCTGAAACTTCAATTGATGAAGCAGCAAGAATTATATATAAATATAAAATAGGTGGTCTTCCAGTAATTACAGAGGGTAAATTAGTAGGAATTATTACTATTACTGACATTTTAGAGGCTTTTATTGAATTGATGGGGCTTCTTAAGTCTTCCTCTCGTTTAGATGTCATTCCTAAAAAAGATAACTTAGATGAAGTCCTTGAAATAATAAGAAAGGGTGGAGGAAAAATAATTTCTATTGGAATGGATGTTAATTTAAACGGAGAAAAAGTATATTTTATAAGACTTGAAAAAATAGCTCTTGATAAAATAGCTTCAGATTTGGAAACTTCCGGACATAAAGTTATATCTTTAGTTGAATAGGAGATTTTAAAATGAACAATGAATTTAAGGTAAAAAGAACCATAGAAGAAATAAATAAAAAAATTGAAAAAGGTGAAGTAGTAGTATTAACTGCGGAAGAATTTTCTAAACTTGTAAAAGAAGTGGGACCAGTTCAAGCAGCTAAAGAAGTTGATGTAGTTACCACTGGAACATTTTCTCCCATGTGTTCTTCAGGTGCTTTCATTAATTTTGGACATACTATTCCTACTATTAAAGCTTATAGAGTGTGGTTAAATGATGTTCCAGCTTATGGAGGACTTGCTGCGGTCGATTTTTATATAGGTGCAACTGAGACAAGAGAAGATGATCCTCTTAATAAAGTTTTTCCTGGACAATTTCTTTACGGTGGTGGCCACGTAATTCATGATTTAGTAGCTGGGAAAAAAATATATTTAAGAGCTCTGGGATATGGAACCCACTGTTATCCAAGAAGGACTTATGAAGCAGAAATAACTATTCATGATTTAAAGAATGCAGTATTATGTAATCCAAGAAATGCTTATCAAAATTATAATTGTGCAATAAACCTATCAGATAAGATTTTATATACCTATATGGGAGTTTTAAAACCCAATCTTGGAAATGCCAATTACGCTACTGCAGGGGCTCTTTCACCATTACTTAAGGATCCCTATTTAAAAACTATAGGTATAGGAACAAGAATTTTTCTTGGAGGAGCAAAAGGATATGTGATCTGGTGTGGAACTCAACATAATATGGAAGTAAAAAGAACTCCTAAGGGAGTACCCATTCAACCAGCAGCAACCCTTATGGTTATAGGTAATTTGAAAGAGATGACCCCTGAATGGCTTGTTGGAACAAGCCATATAGGTTATGGATGTTCCTTAGCTGTGGGATTAGGAATCCCTATACCTATTTTAAATGAACAAGTTGCTGAATGGGCGGGACTTTCTGATGAAGATCTTTTTACTCAGGTAGTAGATTATTCCTACGATTATCCTAACGGAATAAAAAGAAATTATGGAATTGTAAGTTATGCAGAATTAAAAAATGGAAAAATAAATATCTTGGGTAAAGAAGTACCAACTTATCCTATATCTAGTTTCTTTAAAGCAAGAAAAATTGCAGAAATACTTAAAAACTGGATAAAAAAAGGAGAAATGTTTTTAACTGAACCCATAGAAAGTTTACCTGGTACAAAACTTTTTCCTATGAGATAATTTCAGAGGAAAAAAATGGAAACTTTTTTAATTGTATTACAAATAATATTAGCTATTCTTATTATTCTTATAGTTTTGGTAAATGTAACCAAAGGTTCTGAATATGGAGCAGTTTTTAGAGGAGCAGAAGCAATCTTTGGTGGAGCAGGACCTACTAATTTTTTAAATAAAGTTACTATGATTCTTGTTTTGCTTTTTTTCTTAAATTCCGTTCTTCTTACTAAAGTTTTTACAGAAAAGCACAAACCCTTGATATTAAAAACTAGTATTCCTCAAGTCCAAGTTTCTAATGAAACTTCACCTCCTATTCCTCCTTCTATACCTATACCTCCAAAAGAACCTCTAAAGTTCCCAGAAAGTACCAAATAAAATTAATTCAGAATGAAAAACTTGGTAATCTTTGGAGCTACAGGATCTATAGGAAAAGCAACTATAGAGTATATTAAAAGACATCCCCATAGATTTAAAATAATAGGTCTTACAGCAAGATCAAAAATTAAAGAACTTCAAAAACTTTCAGAAACCTTTAAAGTACCTTATATAGTTGTAGAAAAAGAAGAAGATGCAAAAGTTTTAAACTCTTCTTTAAGCTATAAGGCTGAAGTATTATGGGGAGATGAGGGATTAAAAGAACTTGCTTCTTTAGATTCTATAAATACAGTAATTATAGGAATTTCTGGAATAAAAGCTCTTATTCCCACCTATTATGCTTTAAAAACAGGAAAAAGGGTAGCTATAGCAAATAAGGAATGTATTATATCTCTTGGAAATCTTTTAAAAGAGGTTGCTCAAAAAAACCAAGCCGAACTTATTCCTGTAGATAGTGAGCATTCTGCTTTTTTTCAGTTATTGCAAAAAGAGAAAAAAATATATGTAGAAAAACTTATTCTTACTGCTTCAGGAGGTCCTTTTTACAAAACTCCTTTAAAAGAATTTCATAAAATAACACCTGAAAAAGCTATATCTCATCCCATATGGAGAATGGGTAAAAAAATTTCTGTAGATTCTGCAACTTTAATGAATAAAGGTTTTGAAGTACTTGAGGCAATGATATTATTTGATTTCCCTTTAGATAAAATTGAAGTAGTTATTCATCCTCAAGGATTAGTCCATGGAATAGTTAAACTTATTGATGGTTGTTATTTAATGCATGTAAGCCCTGCTGATATGAAAATTGCTATAGCTTATGCTTTAAATTATCCAGAAAGAACTGAGGTACCTATAGAAAATCTTGATCTTAAAAAGATAAAAAAACTTATTTTTGAAAAACCAAGTTTTAAAAAGTTCCCTTGTTTAAAACTTGCTTATAAAGCGGGAAAACTGGGAGGAACTTATCCTTTAATATTAGAGGCTGCAGATGAAGTAGTAGTTGATGCTTTTCTTTCTTATAAAATCAGTTTTGATAAAATTCCATATTTTCTTGAAAAAACATTAAATGAATTTAAAATACCCTCTATTAATTTAAAAAATATTTATGAAGCTTTAGAGCTTCATAAAAAAGTTTGTGAATTTACTAAAAATCTTATTGAAGGTGCTAATAAATGATTACTTTAATTGTTGCTATTTTAGTAATAGGTGTTCTCATTTTTGTTCATGAATGGGGTCACTTTTTAGCTGCTAAATTAATGGGTGTTAGGGTTGAAATTTTTTCTTTAGGTTTTGGACCTCGTCTTATTGGATTGAAAACTGAAGAAACTGAATACAGGCTTTCTCTCATACCTTTAGGAGGTTATGTTAAACTTTACGGAGAACATCAGGAAAATCTCTCTCTTTTAGAAAAACCTGAAAAGGCTTTTGCCTTTAAAACACCTTTACAAAAAGCTATTATAGTAATTGCAGGACCTTTAGCTAATTTTGTTTTAGCTATTTTTATTTTCTGGTTTCTTTTTACCAGTATAGGAACTTATATAGTGCCTGCTAAAATTGGTAAAATCTTGCCTGGCTCCCCTGCTGAAAAAGTAGGACTAAGACCTGGAGACGAAATACTTGAAATAAATGGAAAAAAGGTCAAATCTTTTCAAGAACTTGTCTTTTTTCTAAGGACTAAAGAGGTTTCAAAATTAATAACTTTAAAAATAAGAAGAGATAACCAAATTTTTGAAGTAAAAATCAAACCAGAACTTAAAGAAGATTATAATATTTTTGGTAAAAAAACAAAAATTCCTGTAATAGGAATAAAATCTTCTGAAGAAATTATCCACCAAAAACATAATCTATTTTCTGCTTTCAATTTAGCTATTGAAAAGGTAGTAGAACTTGTAGGTCTTATTTTTGTAGCTATTTACAAACTTTTCATAGGAGAAATGCCTTTTTCAACCCTTGGAGGACCAATTACTATTGGAAAAATGGCAGGAGAAACTGCAAAAATGGGAATCTCTTATCTATTTTCTTTTACAGCTATTCTTTCTGTAAATTTAGGTGTAATAAATATATTACCTCTTCCTATGCTTGATGGAGGGCATCTTGTTCTTTTTGGAATTGAAGCTATTAGAAAAAAACCTCTTTCTCTAAAAACTCAAGAACTTATCTTTAAAATTGGTCTTATTTTGATTATTGCCCTTAGCCTAGCAGTTTTTTATAATGACATTTTAAAGCTTTTAAAGGGATGGAATCTCCCTTAATTCTTGCTATTGAAACCTCTGGAAAAACTGGAGGAATAGCCTTTTTTAAAGAGATTCTTTTAGGTGAAGTAACTTTATTTTCTAAGGAGTCCTATTCAAATATTATTTTTAAAGGTCTTCCTTTTCTTGAAAAAAATTTAAATTTTTCTTTAGAGGATTTGGATTATTATGCTATAGATATAGGACCAGGAAGTTTTACAGGTTTAAGAATTGGACTTTCTATTTTAAAAGGACTAAATTTAGTCTATCCAAGACCTGTTATTCCTGTTTCAAGTTTAGAAGTTTTAACAGTTAATTTTGTCAATTATTCTGGAAATATAGTAAGTCTTATTGATGCCTATAGTAAAGAAATATTTTTTGCTTCTTATAAATGGGAAAATTTTAATTTAAAAACTATTATTCCACCTTTATGTATACCTTTAAAAGATTTGCCCTTTTATATAAATGCTCCCTCTTTATTCTTAAGTGAAACTTTAGATAAATGGAGAGATTTTCTTAAAAGTAATTTAGAAAGTCTTTTTTTTGAACCACCTTTTTCTCCTCATTTAAGTGCTAGTTTAGTAGCTAAGTTAGCTTATATAAAGTTAAAGCAGGGAGTGGCTGAATTAAAGTCTGCTGAAACTCTTTTACCCTTTTACCTAAAACCATCTGAAGCTGAGAGAAAAAGAGGGTTAAAGATAACATGATTGTCTTTCTTTTAAAAAGATTTTTAACTCTTATAATTACACTTCTGGGAATAACTATAATCAGCTTTTCTATTATTCATCTTGCTCCGGGAGGGCCATTAAGTCCTTTAACAGAGTTTAATCCCAAAATTACACCTGAATATAGAGAAAAATTGGTAAAAATGTATGGACTTGATAAGCCCCTTTATATACAATATTTAAATTGGTTAAAAGGAATTATAAAACTTGATTTTGGAAAATCCTTTTCTTTAGATCAAAGACCTGTTTGGGATAAAATAAGAGAAAGGCTTCCCATAACTATTTTTATAAATGCTTTATCCTTGCTTTTAATTCTTTTATTTAGCATTCCTTTAGGTGTTTATTCTGCAGTAAAAGCAGAAAGTACTTTTGATAGAATCACTACCATTATCACTTTTATAGGATATGCCATGCCGAGTTTCTGGTTAGCTATAATATTAATGATGATTTTTGGAGTAAAACTTCAATTACTTCCCATTTCAGGACTTCATTCTACTATTGGTTATGATGAAATGAGCCTTTTACAAAAAATCTTAGATTGGGCTAAACATCTTATCTGTCCTTTATTTGTAGCTACTTTCGGAGGAATGGCCGGGGTTTTAAGGTATGTAAGAAATTCAACTTATGAGGTTTTAAAGTCAGATTTTATCCTTTTTGCCAGAGCTAAAGGTCTTCCCAAAAAGGTAATAATTTATAAACATGCTTTAAGAAATGCTCTTTTACCCCTTATTACCATTTTAGGACTTTCTCTTCCTGGATTAATTGGAGGAAGCGTAATATTTGAAACTATTTTTGGTATCCCAGGAGTTGGACAATTAATGTGGCAGGCAGTTATGGCAAGAGATTATCCTGTAATAATGGCAAATCTATTTTTAATCTCTTTTCTTACCCTTCTTGGAAACTTTCTTGCAGATATAGGCTACGCCCTTGCTGATCCAAGAATAAGATTAGAAAGCAAATGAAAGAAGTTTTAAAAGAACTTATAAAACATAAAATAGGTTTCACTTCTCTCATAATAATTTTAATTTTAGTGATTCTTGCTCTATTTGCTCCTTGTCTCTCTCCCTATGACCCTTTTGAAATAAATGTAGATAAAATTCTTCTCCCCCCATCTTTTACACATCCATTAGGAACTGATCTTCTTGGAAGAGATGTTTTAAGCCGAATGATTTATGCTTCAAGAATTTCTTTAGAAGTAAGTCTTGTTGCAGTAGGAATTTCTATTGGAATAGGGGTATTTTTAGGTTCCCTTGCTGGTTATTTAGGAGGAATAGTAGATCAAATTATTTCTCGTTTTATAGATATAATGCTTTGTTTCCCAACTATATTTTTAATTTTAGCAGTGATTGCCTATTTAGAACCTTCTATTTTAACTATAATGATTGTAATTGGGGTTACAAGCTGGATGGGAGTGGCAAGGCTTGTTAGAGCAGAAATGATGTCTTTAAAAGAGAGGGATTTTGTTTTAATAGCCAAAGTTTATGGAGCAGAAACTTTTAGAATTATATTTAAACATCTTATTCCTAATGCTTTACCACCTATTATGGTCTCAGCTTCTTTAGGTTTGGGACAGGCTATTCTTATTGAGTCTGCTTTGTCCTTTTTAGGAATAGGAGTTCAACCACCAATCCCTTCTTGGGGAAATATTTTAATAGAAGGGAAAGAAACTTTAGAAGTTGCTTGGTGGCTATCTATTTTCCCAGGATTTGCAATTTTAATTACTGTACTTGCTTTTACTTTATTAGGAGAGACTTTGCAAGAAATTTTAAATCCTAAAAGAGAAAAAAAGTAATTTATGGTGCCGAGGGCGGGACTCGAACCCGCACGGACTTGCGTCCACTAGCCCCTCAAGCCAGCGCGTCTTCCAATTCCGCCACCTCGGCGTTAAATTTTAATATATTCTCAATTTTTTCTTTGTCAAGGTAACATTTTATTTACTTTTAATAGCCAATAAACTTAAAGTAAAAATAGTTACTATAATAAAACCTCTAGCTACAACTATATTCCAGGTAATATTTTGAAAATATTGGGGTAATTTTATCAAAATCCAAAAATAAAAAAGAATTCCTAAAAAGATCAAAGAAAATCCATAAAAACCATAAACCATTACTTTGGAAATTTTCAAAAAAGTGTCTGTGGTTAATTCTTTATAAAAATTGTCTACCCCAAATAACCAAACAAAAACCAAAATTTCTATAAAGGCAAAAAGAATTAAAAATACTGCTCCTGCCCAAAAATCTAATTCATCCAAGAAATTAGGAACAAAAGCAGAAAGAAAAGCACCAAAGGCTACCATACTCATAGAAAGATTAACTGCTAAATTATGAGAAAATTTTAATTCATCTTCAAAAAGTGCAACTAATGGCTGAATAAGAGCTAAAGAAGAGGTAAAAGCTGCAATAAAAAGTAAGAGAAACCAAATAAAAGAAAAAATATATCCAAAGGGTAAACTTACTAAAATAGCTGGCATACTCATAAAACCAAGTCTAAATGTTCCTTCTTGAGCAAGTTGAGGAATAGAGGAGGCTCCGAAAATAGCAAAAGCTGCAGGAATAGCAATAGAAGCACCTATCCCTATTTCTGCTAATTCATTTAATAAAGCTGTATAAATTCCTACCTTTATCACATCTTCGTTCTTTTTTACATAACTTGCATAAGTAGCTATGGCACCCATAGCTAAGGAAAGTGTAAAAAATATCTGACCAGAAGCTTCTACCCATACCTGAGGATCAACCAATTTTGAAAAATTTGGTTTAAATATAAAATAAAGACCCTCAATCCCTTTCCAATTATTTATAGAAAGAGAAACTATGGATAAAAAAATACCCATTAAAAAAAGTAAAGGCATTCCAATTTTAGCTGTAAATTCAATTCCTTTAACAACTCCTCTTTTTAAAATATACCAATTAAGTGCCAAAGTTATTAAAAGAAAAAGGATGGCTAAGAAAGAAGGTTGAGTATACTTTTTATAAAACTTCAAAAAGGGTATTAATGCAAGATTAGGATCGGTATATTCAATAGATTGAGGAAGTTTTTTAAAAAGGGATAAAAAGGCAAAACCAAGAGTCCAAGATTCTATATATATATAATAACAAACAATGAGAAAAGGGATAGCTACACCTAAACTCCCTATTATTCTCGATAAGGGGCTTTGATTAAAAAACACTCCCATTATCCCAATCATAGAACCGTGTCCTTTTGAGCCTGCGTATCTTCCTATAACCCATTCTAAAATCATAAGAGGAAACCCTAACAAAAAAAGAGAAATAAGATAAGGGACCACAAAGGCTCCCCCTCCATATAATGCAACCTTAGAAGGAAATCTTAAAATATTCCCAAGACCAATAGCATTGCCTGCAGCTGCTAAAATAAGACCTATTTGAGTTGCCCAGGTTTCTCTTTTTCTCATAATTTTAAAATTAATAGTCCTTTAAATTACATTTGTCAATAACTTTTTTATTCTTGTAAAATTTAAGGTAGCAAATTTTTAAAAGCGGAATATATTTAAAATTATATGGAAAGCGTTGTAATTGACGGTGTAACCATATACCTTTCTCACCCTGATGAATTAAATATTCCTCTTTATCCAAGGAATGAAATTATTGAACAAATACTTGCTTGCTGGCTTATTTTAGATGAAAAAGACCTTCCTCTAACCCCTCGTCTTATTGGAAAACCTGGGGTTGGGAAAACAACCCTTGCCTATGCAGCTGCAAAAAGGCTAAATAAAGAAGTTTATATTTTCCAGGCAACTGTTGATACAAGACCAGAAGATCTTATTATAACTCCTGTTATTTCAGAAGATAAAAAAATAAGGTATGTAGCAAGCCCTATAGTTACTGCTATGATAAAAGGTGGAGTAGCTATTATTGATGAGGCTAATCGAATGAGTGAAAAATCCTGGGCTTCTCTTGCACCTCTTCTTGATGCCAGAAGGTACGTAGAATCTATTATAGCAGGAATAAAAATAAAAGCTCACCTAGATTTTAGACTTTGCGTAACTATGAATGAAGATGCTTCAACCTTTGAATTGCCTGAATATATCCATTCAAGATTGCAACCTCAAATTTTTATAGATTTTCCTTCTTATGAAGAAGAAAAGGCTATTTTAAAAACTAATTTGCCTTGGGCTGATGAAGGACTTCTTGACTATATAGTTAGGTTTTTACAAATGGCTCACGAATATGGAGAACTTTATAGTGTAAGAGATGGAGTAAATATAGGGCGTTATGTCCTTAAAAAAATTAAATTCTCAAATAAATCCTCTAAGGATTTAACAAATCTTTTACCACTTCTTAAAGAGGCTATTTCAGTAATACTCGGTCCTCAAGCATTAATATATTTGAAAGAACTTTTGGAAAATAAGAAATCAACTAAACCTTTATTACGTCCTTTAGATTAATTCAAACATGTTTAAAATTGAAAAAAAATTTAAGGATAAAACTTCAATTTTATATTTCCTACCTTTCTTTTCCAGTAATCTTGAAATTACTCAAAGTATTATAAAACTTTTAGCTGAAATTAAACCTTCTGCTATAGCAATTGCCCTTCCTTTTTTTATAAAAGATAAATGGTTGCTTGCTGTAAAAAGTCTTCCTACCATTTCTGTTCTTTCTCTCATTTATAAAACACAAGAAACTGAATATCTAATTGTAGAACCTTTATGCCCTTTAGTTGAAGCAACAAGATATGCTATTTTTTCAAGTATCCCTATTTTTTTTATAGATCTTCCAAAGGAAGCACCACAAGAAGACTTATCTAATTTTACTCCTCTACCTACTTATCTTATTAAGGAATTAGAATTTATCAAATATGTAAATTTAACTCTTTCCTTTTTTGAAGAATATCTAACAGAAAGAGAAAAATACATCGCAGAAAAAATCCTTGAAATTTCTCAAAAATATAATTCTATCGCTATTATTTTGCCCTTTTATCAAGTAAAGGGAGTAATAAGTGCTCTTAAAACAGCTTCGGGTTTACTATATCTTCCTAAAAATATACCTAAAGAAATAGAAATTTATACTTTAAATTCTAAAAGTTTAAGAGAAATTCTTTCTGAGCCCGGGTATTTTCAATGTGTTTATGAAAAAAATAGAAAAAAATTAATAGAAAATAAAAAATTTACCCTTGATAGAATTACTTTATTTGAAGAAGTCTTTGAAAAGGCAAGACAAAAGTATTATAAAGAAACAGGAACAAAGCTTTCTCCCAAGGATCTTCAAGTTTTTGGACAATTTTTAAGGAATCTTCTTTTAATAAAAGGACAATATATTCCTGACCTTTATACATTAATTTTAGCAGTAAGAGGAATAGGAGGAGATGAATTTGCCTTCTGGTTTTGGGAGATTGCAACTTTCTATGAATTTCAAAAAGAAGAGCTTTCTCCCTTCCCTATTATAAATCTTTCTCCCGAAGATTTAAGACTTCCTTCTAAAAGACTAAGAATTTCAAGGAAAATAAAAAGCATAAGAAGTAGCTTAAATTTCTTGCAAGGATTTACTACAAGAGAAGAAAGGAAAATTTTTAAGAAAGATTTCACCGGAAAGGTTATTTGCTCTTTTCCTCCAGAGGATGTAGTAGTTGAAACTTTTGGAAAAAAGGTGATGGAGAAAGGACTTAAAGTTATTACAGAAAATTTAAGAAAAATTGAACCTTTTACAGTTTCATTAAAAGATGGTTTAGATTTAAAGGAAACAATAAGAAAATGGTTTTTTGAAGAAACTCCTTATGTTAAAGAAGAACCCCAAGCTCATGCAAAGGCAGGTTCAATAGTAATAATTTTCGAAGAAGATCCTGATCCATTAACAGGAAAGGAAAGGTATCCTTGGAATTTTACCTGGCATGGAGAACATCATCAAGAATCAGACATGGCTTTTTATTCCACTGATCCAAAAGAAACTGTAGTAGGTCCTGGTATTGCTAAAGCTAAATATGGAGGTTTCATGCTTACTTATCCTCCTATGAGAGTCTATGATATATGGGAAGATCCTTATTTTGATATAGCAATAAATAAAGCTGAAAGACTTCTCTTAGCCGGAATAGATTATAGCTTAGAAAAATATATAATTTATGTAGCCAAAAAACCCCCCACTAATCTTGCAAAAAAATTTGCTTCCCTTCAAGGTAAAAAAGTAATTTTTCTACCTATTGGCTCATTTTCCAAAAACTTTCTTGAAAAAATACGTATATTTCATGTTCTTGAAGGACATTATGTAAGAAAATATGCTCATAAATATATAAAAAATAAATAATCAAAAATTTGACATATCTGTCAAAATTGTGATATAATTTTAATATGTTTCTTTTAGAAACTCGAAATCCACAAATGAAAAGAATTTATGAGTTAGCAAAGAAGGTAGCTCCTTCTTCAAGCACAATTCTTATCCTTGGAGAATCAGGAACAGGAAAAGAGGTTTTGGCAAAATATATTCATTTTTGTAGTAAAAGAAAAGGACCCTTTGTTCCCATAAATTGTGCCGCTATTCCAGAGGAACTTTTAGAAGCTGAGCTTTTTGGATATGAAAAAGGAGCCTTTACAGGAGCTATAAAAAGTAAACCAGGTAAATTTGAACTTGCAAACCAAGGAACTATCTTTCTTGATGAAATAGGAGATTTAAGTCCTAAACTCCAGGCCAAACTTTTAAGAGTAATTCAAGAAAAACAAGTAGAAAGATTAGGTGGTGATAAGGCTATTAAAATTGAAGTAAGGATTATTGCTGCAACCAATAAGGATTTAGAAAAAGAGGTTAAGGAAGGAAGATTTAGGGAGGATCTTTTTTTTAGATTAAATGTAATTCCTTTAACACTTCCTCCCTTAAGAGAAAGAAAAGAAGATATTCCTTTATTAGTAAAATTCTTCTTAAAAAGGTTATGTGAAAGAGAAGGAATAGAGGAAAAAACAATTACTCCTTCTGCTTTAGAAAAACTTATCAATTATCACTGGCCTGGTAACATAAGAGAATTAGAAAATTTGATAGAAAGGCTAGTAATACTCTCAGAAAATAATATTATCGGAGTTAAAGATCTTTCTATATCTTCATTAGATTTAAAATTCCCTATAAGAGAAGGTTTAATTGAAAAAAAAGAAACATGGGTTAAATATACACTTCCAGAAATATCTGAAGAAGGAATTGAATTAAATAAACTTTTAAGAGAAATAGAAATTTATTATCTCAAAAAAGCTCTTGAAATATCAAAGGGTACCAAAACAAAAGCAGCTAAATTATTAGGATTGAATCGTACAACTTTTATAGAAAAACTTAAAAAATATAATTTGGTATAATTTTTGATACTTTATTAGTTAAATGAGAAATTTAAAATTTTTTATTATTACTTTTATAATCTTTTTAAGTTTTTTATCTATTCTTATTTTCTTTTCTCTTTCAATTTCTGAAAGTCCAAAAGATTTGGGCATTATTTTATTTTCTTTCAATAAAACCAAAGAAAGGGAAGCTGAAGTAAAAAAAGCTGAAGAGATTGTACAAAAAATAAAAAATGCCTACAATCAAAAACTTTATGAAAAAACAATAGATTTTTTAAAGGAATTACCTTCTGATTTTTCTCTTACTCCTGAAGAAAATCTAATTATTTCTGAAAGCTTTCTCAGATTAGGTTTTCCAGAAAGGGCTTCTGAATTTTCTGAAAAAGTTATCTCAGTAAAAAAGGGAACCCATGAAGCCTGCTTAGCAAATTTAATAAATATAAAATCTTATATAATAAGAGGTGAGTATAAAATTGCTAAAAAGGATTTGAAAGATTTTTTAAATTCTTATTGTGATGAAAGTTTAAAAAATGAAGCTAAAGTTTTACTTTATTTCATTAAAGAACTTCCTGCAGAAGAAATAAAAAGAATAGATAAGGCCTTGATTAAAAAAAATTTAGGAGAGATTTATAAACTTAGAGGTTTTTATTTTATTAAAAGAGGAGAGCTTAAAAAAGCTGAAGATGATTTTTTTACTTTTATAAATGTATATGGAACTTATAAAGAAGCTCCAGAATTAATATACCAATTAGCTGAAGCCTATTTTAAAAAGAATGAAGAAAAGGCAAAAACATTTTATGAATTAATTATTACTAATTGGGATGGCACTAAAGAAGCTCTTTTTTCTAAATTTAGACTTTATCAAATAGCTTATGAAAAGAGCTTAATTAAAGAACTTCTTCCCGAAAAAACTAAAGAGGATTTAATTTCTTTTGCTACTTTAATTAAAAGTAAATATCCTGAAGAGAAAATAGTTGAAGAAGCAAGCTTTATGATTATTAAAGTTTCCTTTGAAGATAAAAATTATTTCTTAGCAAGAAAAAGTGCTATAGAATTTTTAAAAACTTACGAAAAAAGTCCATTGATTGATATAGTGAAAACCTATTATTGTAAAAGTATAAGCTTCTTTTTTGAAGAAAACTCTGAGAAGAAGAATCTTGCTTTAGTGGTAAAACTAGAAGGGGAAGATAAAGAACTTTTTGAAAAAACTAAATGTGGAGAAGCTTATTATATACTAGGAGATATTTACTTAAATTATAATTTTTACACTAAGGCTTCTTATTGTTTTATTAGAGCTTATGAAATAAATAATAGAGAAGATCTTATTCCTAAGATTTTGCTTAAATTGGGGTTGTTAGCTTTGGAAGATAGAAACTTAGATTTATTTAATGATATTTTTAATTTTTTAGATAAAGGCAAATATAAAGATTCGATAAAAGATCCCTATTATTTTTATTTAAAGGCTTTTTATGAGGGACAAAAAAACTTAAGCAGTGGTGATTATTATTTAAATTTAGTTTTAAATTCAACTTTATCAGAAAAATTTAAAGAAAAACTCTTAAAATATTTTCGTGATAGAGCTCTTTATTTAAGGCAGTATAGCAAAGCTTTAGCTTACACGAATAATCCTTTTTTTAAAGCTAAAGCTGATGATTATGTGCTTTTACTTTTAGAGACCTTTAATACTGATAAGGCTATTTTTGAAAATACTTTAAAATATGCTAAAGAAAAATTCCCTGATAATTTAAAAATAAAATGGTTAGAAGCTTATTACTTAGAAAGGCAAGGGAATATTAAGTCTTCCACAGAAATGTGGAAAGAGTTAACAAAAGGAAACTTTTTAGAAAGTGAACTTGCAAAAAGTTATGAAAAAATGAGAAATCTTATAGAAAGAACCCATCAAACAGTATTTTAATTAATTATATGAAGGGAAGGATATGTTTAACTGGAGATAGTTTAGAAGCAAAACTCCTCAGAGACTCTCTTTCAGAAAGGGGTCTTGAGGTTTTATTTTTTAAAAAGTCTGAATTTGATTTTCAAAAGGTTCCCTCATCTATAGATATAATGGTTTATGAACTCTCTTATGAAGAAACCAAAAATCCTTCATTAGTTGATAGTTTTTTTAAGTTAGGATTAAAATCTATTGTTTTTTTAGCTGAAAGGGCAGAATTAGAAGATGCTATTGAATTCATTAAAAGAGGAGCCTATGATTTTAAACTTCTTTCAACTCCTTTTGAAGTTATGGAAAAAACCATTCTTTATGCCTTAGAAGAAAAAAAGATTTTCTGGCAAAATGAGGCTTTCATTACTAAAAATCCATATATGCTTAAAATTCTTAAAAAATTAGAGGAAGTTGCTCAAAGCAAAGCTCCTATTCTTTTGATTGGGGAAACAGGAACAGGAAAGGAACTTCTTTCCAAATATATTCACCAAAAAAGTCCTAGAAGATTTGGTCCTTTTATTGCTATAAATTGTGCAGCCTTACCAGAATCTCTTTTAGAATCTGAACTTTTTGGCTATGAAAAGGGTGCCTTTTCTGGAGCTAATTTTAGAAAAAAAGGAAAAATAGAATTAGCTGATAAAGGAACTCTTTTATTAGATGAAATTACAGAAATGCACCCCCATCTTCAAAGTAAACTTTTAAGAGTTCTTCAAGAAGAAGAAGTAGACCGTTTAGGTGGTTACCAACCTATAAAAGTAGATATAAGACTTATCTCAACCACAAACAAAGATATTGAAAAGGAAGTTGCTGAAGGACATTTTAGAAATGATCTCTTTTATAGAATAAATGTTATTACTGTCAAAATTCCGTCATTAAGAGAAAGAAAAGAGGATATAGAACTTTTAGCTTTTTACTTCCTGGAAAATTTTTCCACTTTTTATCATAAAAACATAAAGGGCTTCACAGAAAAGGCTCTTTCTTTTTTAAAAAATTATCCTTTTCCGGGAAATGTAAGAGAACTAAAGAATATGATTGAACGAGCTGTTCTCACCTGTGAGGAAAAATTAATAGATCTGGAAAATCTTACAGATCCTTTTTCTCAAAGTTCAACCTCTTCTTATACAGGCACAGATTTTGCAAAAAATTTTATAGAAGTAAAACCTCTTTCAGAACTTGAGAGGGAAGCTATTTTAAAGGCTTTAGAAATGTGTAAAGGAAATAGAACCAAAGCTGCAGAACTTTTAGGAATTACTGTTAGAACTTTGAGAAACAAGCTCAAACAATATGAAAAAGAAGGTTTATTATAAGGAGATAAAATATGTTAGGAGTTTTTGAAAAAACTTTTAATCTTGTAAAAACTGCTTTAAAACTTAGATCTTATAAACACTCTCTTCTTGCTTCAAATATAGCAAATGTTGATACCCCTGGATATAGAAGAAAAGACATTCCTTTTGAAAAAATTATTCAGAGTTATCTTTCCGAAAAAAATCGACTCAAAACCACACATCCTAAGCATTTTAGAGGATCTTTAAGAAGTATAAATGAATTTATAAAAGCTTATGAAGAAGAAACTTTGGGAACTCCAAATAATGTCAATCTTGAGGAAGAATTAGTTCAGCTTACAGAAAATCAAATGTTATATGAAGCAACATTACAAGCTCTTTCAAAGGAATTAGAAAGATTAAGAGAAGCAATAACTGAAGGAGGTAGATAAATATGAATTTACTTAAATTATCACAAATAGTAGGCAGTGGCCTTTTAGCTCAAAGAATAAGATTAAATATTGCTGCAACAAATATTGCAAATTCTCAAGTAACAAGAACTCTAGAAGGAGGACCATATAAAGCCAAGGTTGTAGTTTTAAAAGCTGTCCCTGTTTCAGAAAAAAATCCTGAACTTAAAGCTGTAAAAGTAGAAAAAATAGTTGATGATCCTTCTCCTTTTAAAGAAGTCTATGATCCTGGCCATCCAGATGCTGATGAAAGAGGAATTGTAAAGTATCCTAATGTGGATGTAATTACCGAAATGGTTGAGCTTTTATCTGCGGGAAGAGCTTATGAAGCAAATTTAACTATTCTTTCTACTACAAAAAGTATGATTCTAAGAACCTTAGATTTATTAAGATAAAAATGGAGGCTTAAAATGAAAATTAATTTTAATACAAATGTTCAAATTAAAAATTTACAACAACCTCAAAATAAACCTCTGGAAAATAAGTTAGATTTTAAAAATTTTTTTCTTGAAAAAATAAAAGAGGTAGACAATTCTCAAAAGGAAGCTCAAAAAATGTTAGAAGCTTTAGCTAAAGGTGAAGATATAGATTTTTCAGAAGTTGCACTTGCTATATCTAAGGCTGATTTGAATTTTAAACTTCTTTTGAGAATAAGAAATAAAATTTTAGAAGCTTATCAAGAAATTATGAGGATGCAAATCTAAAAATTTTAAAAGTAATTTTAATAGGAGAATTATATGGATTTAAGAAAAATACTCTATCAACTGATAGATTTTTGGAAAAGACTAGATAGAAAACAAAGAAGACTTTTTATTGGTGGATCTATAGGAATTACCTTGCTTTTAATATTAAGTATCTGGTTATATAATAAGGCTAATTGGGGACTTCTTTATAGAGGTCTTGACGAACAGACAACCGGTCAGATTGTGCAGTATCTTAAAGAACAAAAAATTCCTTATAAAGTAGAATTGGACGGAAGTATTTATGTACCTAAGGATAAGGTTCCTGAAATGAGAATGGAAATAGCAAGTAAAGGATTTATTGGAGGAGGTGGTCCTGGATTTGAACTTTTTGATAAGGAAAAAATGGGGCTTACAGAGTTTCAAGAAAAGATAACCTATCAGAGGGCTCTTGAAGGGGAACTTGCAAGAACTATTATGGGAATAAGAGGAATAAAATCTGCAAGAGTTCATCTTGCTTTACCTAAAGAAACTGTGTTTATAGAGGAAGAAAAACCTCCTAAAGCTTCAGTATTAATAGAGCTAACCCCAGGTTATCAATTAACTCCTTCTCAAATAAAGGGTATTGTTAATTTAGTAAGTGGAGCTGTCCCAAAACTTGATCCTAAAAATGTAACTGTTGTAGATGCCAATACTGGGAAAAGCCTCTATACCCCTTTAGAGGAAGAAGAGGTACCAGTTACCAAATTTGCCTATAAAGAAAAAGTAGAAAAGCAATTAAGAGACAAAATAGAAGAAATACTTTCAGGAGCTTTAGGTTATGGAAAAGCCATAGCTCAAGTGTGGGTGGATCTTTCCTTTGATAAAGAAAGTATTACAGAAGAAATCTATGACCCTGAAGGAACAGCGGTTGTCTCTGAAGAAACAGAAGAAGAACAAAAAACAAGCAAAATCCCTGATGAGGGTGGAGAAGCTGGTGTAAAAGGAACTCTTCTTAAAAAAATGGAAGCAACTTCTCCTCAAATTCAAGGAGAAACCTATTTTAAAAAAAGAAGTCTCAAAAATTATGAAGTTAGTAAGAAACTTAGAAACCTTGAAATTTCTCCTGGAAGTATTAAAAAAATAAGTGTAGCAGTTTTGGTAGACAAAAATGCTTTGGGAGAAAATTCTACTGCTAAGCTTACTTGGATTGAAGAATTGGTAAAAGGTGCTATAGGATACAATCCTGATAGAGGAGATGAGGTAAAAATACAAGCTGAAGAATTTGTAAAAATTCCTATGCCAAAACCTGGTATAATGGATTATGTATCCCAATTTTATAAACCTCTTTTATTAATTGGTGCTTTAATTCTTATCTTTCTTTTTGTTATAAGACCCCTTATTAAAGCCCTTACACCAAAGCCTATTCCTGTAGAAGCACCACCTACCCGCCCTGGTATACCCACTCCTCCTGAGGAAGAAGAACTAGGTCCCTTACCTCAAGAAATTGCCTTGGGAATTATAAAGAGTCAGCCAGAAAGAGCTGCTATGCTTATTAAAAAGTGGCTTTTAGAAGAAACATTAGAAGAAAGGAAAAAAGCTCTATCTGAGGCTGGATATTAAAAATGGCTAAAATAGACCCCAATAAATTAACCGGACCACAAAAAGCAGCTATTTTCCTTATGTTAATGGGTGAAGAATTTACTTCTGAGGTATACAAGTATTTAGATGAAGAAGATATTAAAAGAATAGGAATTGAAATGGCTAAGATTGAATATATACCTGCTGAAGCAGTCAGAAAAATTTTAGAGGAAGCTAATATGGAAGTAAAAGAGATTTTAGGAAATATTAATGTCTCTCCAGAAGATTTTTTGAAACAAAGTTTATTAAAAGCTTATGGAGAAAAAGGTAAAGAACTCTATGAAGAAATTAAAAAAGAAATCGGGCCTGAAATTTTTAAAAAATTGAGAAAACTTGATCCTAAAACTATTGCAAGTTTCCTTGCTAATGAGCATCCTCAAACCATAGCTATTATTTTAGTTCACCTTGATCCCTATTTATCTGGACAGGTTTTACAACTTCTTCCGGAAAGAATAAGAGGAGAAGTTCTGTTGAGAATTGCTTTATTAGATAAGGTTGACCCTGAAATTGTAAAAGAAATAAGCGATTCCTTAGAAGCTGAATTGCAAAGTGTAGGAGGAGCCTTAGGTAGAAAAATTGGAGGACCTGAAAAAGCTGCAGAAATTTTAGCACATGCAGGAAGAACTTTGGAAGATGAACTTTTAACTGAAATTGAGGACGAAAATCCTGCTTTAGCTGAAGAAATAAGAAAACATCTCTTCACTTTTGAAGACTTTCTTAAGGTTGATGATTTTGCAATACAGAATCTTCTTAGAGAAATCTCAACCGATGATTTGAAATTAGCTCTAAAAGGTGCCTCCCCTGAAGTAAAGGAAAAATTCTTCAGAAATATGAGTAAACGTGCTGCTGACTTACTTAAAGAAGAATTGGAATTAATGCCCCCAGTTAGAATTACAGAAGTTGAAAAAGCTCAGCAAAATATTATAAAAACTGCTAAAAAATTAGAACAAGAAGGGAAAATAGTTCTCACTAGAGGAGAAGAAGAATTTGTCTAAAATTTTAAAAACCAAAAAAAAGCCTGAAGTTTCTATTATTAAACCTGATTTAATACCTACAGAAAATGAAACCTTCCAATCTATCTTTGAAGTAAACTTAAAAGTTAATCCTAAAGAAAAAAATAAAATTAAAGAAGAGGGGTTTGAAAAAGGTTATAAAGAAGGCTTTAACAGGGGTTATCTTGAGGGATATAAAAAAGGACATAAAGAAGGTTTTGAAAAGGGGGAAAAGGAGGCAGAAGAAAAATATAAAAACTTGGCAACAAAATTAGAAACAGAATTTCAAGAAAAAATTAAAATAATAGAAACCTTTTTTAAAAATACAGAAAAGGAAATTCAAGAATCAATTATAAATATGGATAAAGAAATCTTAAACTTAGCTTTAGATATAGCAAATAAATTAACCTTAAAAGAAATCAAGGCAGACCCTGAAATTCCACTAAGAATAATAAAAGAAGCTTTAAATTATATTGCTGAGGGAACAGAATTAAATATTAAAGTAAATCCTGAAGAATATAAATTTTTAGAAGAAAATCTATCAAAGTATATACCTCCTTCTCAAAAAATTAAATTAATTCCTGATGAATCCATTTCTAAGGGGGGAGTATTTATTGAAACCTCCTTAGGGGTCATTGATGCAACCTTTGAAAAAAGATGGAAAAAACTTCTAGATAGCCTTTTAAAAGATGAAGGTTAAAAGTTTAGAAGAATACAAAAAAGAAATTTCACAAATGATTCCTTTTGAAATTTATGGATACGTTACCAAACTTATTGGTTTAACCATTGAAAGTAGCGGCCCCTTTTTAAAGGTTGGGGATCTTTGCAGAATTGAAGGACAAAATACAAGTTTAATTGCAGAGGTAATAGGTTTTAAGGATAATAAACTTTTACTAACAGCCTTAGGGGATATAAAAGGAATTGAAGTAGGAGCAAAAGTTTTTCCTGTAGGTTCTTCCTATGCACCTGTAGGAGAAGATTTTCTTGGAAGAATAGTAAACGCTTTAGGAGAACCCTTAGATAATAAGAGAAAGCCTAAAATTTCAGACTATTATCCTCTTTACGGAGAACCTCTAAAGCCTTTGGAAAGAGCTCCGATAAAAGAAATTTTAGATGTGGGAATAAAAGCTATTAATGCACTTCTAACTATAGGAAGAGGACAAAGGGTAGCTATAATGGCAGGCTCTGGAATTGGTAAAAGTACTCTTCTTGGAATGATAGCAAGATATACTAATGCAGATATAAATGTTATTGCTTTAATAGGAGAAAGAGGAAGAGAAGTAAGAGAATTTATAGAAAGAGATTTAAAAGAGGATGGATTAAAAAAATCAGTGGTTGTAGTAGCAACCTCCGACGAAGCACCATCTATAAGAATAAGAGCTGCCTATTATGCTACTTCTCTTGCTGAATATTTTAGAGACAAAGGATATAAAGTGCTTCTTCTTATGGATTCTTTAACCAGGTTTTGTATGGCAGGAAGAGAAATAGGTCTTGCCTCTGGAGAACCTCCTACAGCTCGTGGGTATACCCCCTCTGTATTTGCAATACTTCCTAAACTTTTAGAAAGGGCTGGTCCAAAAATCGGGGCAGGTGATATTACCGGAATATATAATGTTTTGGTAGAGGGTGATGATCTTAATGACCCTATAGCTGATTCAGTGAGAAGCATAGTGGATGGACATATTGTACTTTCAAGAGATCTGGCTCATGAAGGACATTATCCTCCTATTGATATCCTTACAAGTATAAGTAGAGTAATGAGAGATATTGTGCCAAGTGAACATTTAGATTTAGCCTATCAAACTATTGCTATTTTAGCTACTTATAAAAAGGCTGAAGATCTTATAAATATAGGGGCTTATGTAAAAGGTTCTAATCCTGAAATAGATAGAGCTCTTTCTTTAATAGGAGAGCTAAAAAATTTTCTAAAACAACCTGTGGAAGAAAAATACTCTTTAGAAGATTCGGTAAACTTATTAAGAGAAATTTTTAATAAAAAATTATGAGAAAAAAATTAGAGATTTTAAAACTCTTGACTTGGTATAAAAGCCTTCAAGAAGAACAAACTAAAATAAGAGTTATAAACTGTAGAATAAACCTTGAAAAATTATTACAAGAAAAAGAAACAATTATTTCTCTTAGAAAGAGTTATTACGATTCCTTAGAAAAAGGATGTATTTTTAGTGCTGAAGAATTCAAATATAGGTTATTTCAGATAGAAAAAAACAAAGAATTTGAAATTTTATTAAATAAAAAAATTGATATGCAAAATGAAGAATTAAAAACTCTTCTTAAGCTTTTAGAAAAAGCCTATAAAGAGCGAAAATTAATGGAAATCTCAAAAAATAAGGTCAAACAAATATGGGATTTGGAAAACATTAAAAGATTTTATAAAGAGATGGATGATTTAGTTCTTTTAAGAAGAGGAAGAGACTATGTATAGGCTTTTTAAATTTAAAATAAATTTTAAAGTGAGAATTAAAAATCTTTTTTGGTTTTTGATATTTTTAGGAGTAACTAAATTTATATTAGTAACAGTATTAATCTTTTCAGAAGTAAATAGAGTTTCTGCAAAAGAAGAATTTGCTCTTACAGGATGCCCTCCTGAATTTTTTGAAGTCCTTGATTTAGAAAGAGCGAAACTCTTTGAGAAAGCTAAAGAAATAGAATTAAGAGAAAAAGAATTAGAATTAATAGAAAAAAGAATTCGTGAACAAATGGCAGCTTTGAAAGATTTAGAAACTACCATAGATCAAAAACTTAGTAAAATTGAGGCTATACAAGATGAAAGAACTAAACTTTTAGCAAGAGCTATATCTGAGATGAGAGCAGGAAAGGCTGCTGAAGTTTTAATAAATATGGATAAGGATATGGCTGTAAAAATATTAAGTCAATTGAAAAGTCAACAAATAGCAAGTATTTTAAGTGCTATGCCTCCAGATAAAGCTGCTAATCTTTCTGAGGCTCTTTCTGGGTATCCTCCAAAGGAGTATTAGAAACCTTTGAAATAGCTTCTGATTTTTGAATAAGCTTACTTAAAAATAAACCAAGTTCAAATAATATATATAAGGGGATCGCAAGAAGAGACATATTAAAGGCATCTGGGGTAGGTGTAACTAAGGCTGCAATTATCACTATCATAAAAAAAATCTCTTTTCTATAGCTCCCAAGTTTTAAAGGATTAATGATTTTCCCCATAGATAAAAAACAGATAAATAAGGGTAATTCAAAAATTAGTCCAAAAGCAAGAACAAAAAAACTAAAAAAATTAACAAAGTGACCAAGAGAAATAGCTGGCTCAATCTTTTCTGTTTTAAAGGAAATAAGAAATTTTATCCCAAAAGGAAGGGTAACTTTGTAGCAAAAAACTATTCCTAAATAAAATAGAAAAATTCCTAATATATAAAACAACCAAAAATGACTCTTTTTGAAGGAATAAAGGAAATTGAAAAAAGAAATTAAAAAATACCAAAGGAAAGGAAATAAAAGGATAAAGGTCAAAACTAGAGAAAATTTTAAAAGTGACACTAAGGGTTCTGAAACACTATAAAAAATAAACTTTTGATTATAGTTGATTTGAAAATATTTTAAAATATAAGGAGATAGCCAGAAAAAAGTTAAATAAATAGTAATTAATAAAAATATTATTAAAGCACCCTTTTGTTTCCATAATTTTAAAAATTTCTTTAAAAATTGAGCTATTTTTTTAGAACTCATCAAAGAATATTAGTTTTTACCCATTCTACAGCATTTTTAAAAATATAAAGTCCTTGTGCTACTTTATTTTTTTCTCTAGTCCAATGGGGATGATTAGTCCAATGATTAAAAGCTTCTGGATGAGGCATAAGTCCAAATATTCTTCCTGAAACATCACATATACCTGCTATTGCTTCTTGAGAACCATTAGGGTTAAAGGGATATTTTAAAGTAGGTTCTTTGGTTTCAGGATCTATATATTGAAGGGCAATTTGGTTATTTTTTTTTAGTTCCTCCAAAACTTCTTTATTTTCAGCTATAAAATTACCCTCTCCATGTCTGACAGGAAGATAAAGTTCTTTAAGCCCTTTTAAAAACACACAAGGGGTATTAGGATTTACTTTTAAATAAACCCATCTGTCTTCAAATTTACCAGAAATATTATAAGTAAGGGTTGCTTTCCTCTGTCCTAAATATTTTCCACCAGGAAGCAAGCCCATTTTTACTAAAAGTTGAAATCCATTACATATTCCTAATATAAGCCCACCCCGGTCCAAAAATTTCAATAATTCCTCCCAAAGAGGTATCTTTCCTCTTATTTTAAGAAATTTAAAACGATGCGCACAAGCTTGGGCACTACCTAAATGATCTCCATCTAAAAAACCACCAGGAAAACAAAGGATATGATAATCAAGAATTCTTTTTTCTCCAAAAAAAATTTCAGATAAATGAACTATCTCAGGTTCTGCTCCAGATATTTTAAAAGCATAAGCAGTTTCTACTTCACAGTTTATTCCATACCCCCAAAAAACAAGAACTTTAACTTTTTTCATATTTCTTTACAAAATTAGATTTTCTTAGTATAGTAACTCTGTTATTATATTTCAAAAAAATTATTTTTCAAAAAAGTTTTATCTCCTATGAGGCTTTTTACTTATATTTTATTTTTTTGGATTCTTTTTTTACCAAATCTTTCCTTAGGAACTCCTCTTCTTAAAATAGACTTAGAACTTTATCCAGAGTTAAATCTTCTTAAGGGCTCTCTTTTTACAGACAATTTAAATGGAGAATATAAATTTATAACTTCTGATCTTACTATAAATGAAGTTCAAACCTCTTCTGAAGTTCTTTTGTTTGAGCAAGAAGAATTTTTAAAAATTTTTACTAAAGAAGAAAGTTCTTTATATATATCCTTTGAAAAAAATCTTAATCCCTATCTTTTACCTATAACAATTGTTCATCCTCCTTTTCCTTATCCTGGTAAACCCTTTACTTATCAAATTAACCTCAAAATTCCAGATACTTTTGAAAATATGGAGATCTTAATTCCTTCAGAAGAATCAAAAATAGAAAGAGATAAAAACTTTTTGCTTTATACCTTTAAAACTCAAAATCCTCTTTTAAATCCTTGCATAATTATAAGTCCCTTTAAATTAGAAAAAATGAAATTTTCCTATAAAAACTTTTCTTTTTATTTTTATTATTCTCCACAGCTTTATACTTTATCTGAAAAAGATCTAAAAAAAATTTTTGAAAATTTTAAGACCTTTGCCTATCATTTAGAAAATATAGGAATTTTCTTACATCCTTTTAAAATATTTCACCTTATTTTGGTCCCTGAAGATTTTCCTAAGGTTAAAAGTTTTTCAAATGTTTTATTTATTAGTTATTCATCTTTGAAAGATACGAAACAATTTTTACATTGTTTAACTAAGAAAAAACTTGAAGATGAAATACTTTTAGAAGAAGAAATAAAAGAAGGTTTAATCACCTATTTAATAGATTATCAACTTGCTGAAAATAAAAAAGATTTTAGAAAGTTACAGATTTTATTCCCCAAAAAAGAATCTAAAGCTTTTTTTTATTTTTTATTTTTAGCTGAAAGAATTGGGGAGAAAAATTTTATAAACTTTTTCAAAAAATTTTATGAAAAGAGTATTTTTAACTTTAGAAGTTTAAATGATTTTTTAATTTTAATTCAACAAAGTTATCCAGAATTTAAAAACTTTATAATTTCTTATGAGGAATTCCAAAAACTAAATTTAAGGGGGGAAGTTAAATCTATTATACAAGAAAAAGATTTTTATTTGTTAGATTTAACCCTTTATACAAATTTAGCCTCAAAAAATTTGGTCAAATCTATACCTATCTCTCTTGAGATAGAAACTGAAAAGGGGAGTAAATTTGTAGTTTTAAATTTAGAAAAGGAAACCCAAGATTTTCAAATTTCTGTTAACGGAAAACCAGAAGTAATATTTATAGATCCTGAATATAAACTTTGGAGAAATTTAGATTTTGAGGAAATACCCAATTGTATAGCTAAGCTTTTTTATTCTCAAGGAACAATTATTCTCAAAAAGGATGATCTTCCAACTTATAAAAAGTTTATTGATTATTTTAGAAATTTAGGTTATAAAATATCTTTTTCCTTTATTGAGTTTTCAGAAATTTCTAAAATTTTTGAGAATTTGATTTATTTAAATATTTCTCCCCTTACTTGGCAGTTTAACCCACCTTCTGAAGGTTTTTATCTAAAAGTTATTCCTAATCCTTATAATTCTGAATATATAATAGGTTATCTACACGTTTCTTCTCAAAATGAATTAGATGAGGCATTAAAAAATTTAGTTTCTCTGAATCCCTATTCAGAAATATTTATCCGATCTGGAAAAGTTATTTTAAAAAGGGAAGACAAAACCTTTGAAGGGATACCTATATTTATTCCCTTATTTTCAGAAGAAACCTGCATAAAAAGTAATTTTTCATTTAGAGAAGAAGCTTTAAAATACATCAATTCTCAAATAATTTTAGCAGGCATAGAAAAGGAAATTCCTTTTTGTAAGGATTATTTAAAAAATCTTTTGCAAAGTCTTTATAATTTTAATAGAAACATTATTTTAGCCTTAGATTTACCACCTTTCTTTCAAAGGCTTTTAGAGGATTATTTTGAAAATAAGCTTTCAGAATTTCAACTAAAAGAAAGTTTAAAAAATATAGATTATATCCATGTGAAAGCACTTTTAGAGGTAATAGAATGGGCAAAAATGAATAAAATAAAAGTATTAACTATCGGGGTTGATCCTGAGTTATTTTTAAAAATTTTAAATAATGGATTAAAAGGGCTTTCGCAAAAGGATCTTTCAAAATTACCCGAAATAGACTTTTTAAACCCTCCTTATAAAGATTATTTATTTTCATTATTTGTAGCTTCAGAAAATCTACAAAAATTTAATTTTGAAAATTTTTATGAGGCTCAAGTTTTCAGATTAGAAGACTTATCAGAAAAAATCAAAAAACTTTTAGAAACTTTTAAATCTAATCAATTTATTATATTTATTCAAAAAGATTTAATCACACAAAACTGGAAACTTCCCTATTATTTACAAAAAAGAAACATTTTAAATTTTAAAATTATTAACCCAATTAATAAAGATATAAAATCTATAGAATATTAAAAACTTTTTTAATAAAAAAATTTTAATTGGGGGAAAAATTCCCCCAATTAAAATTAAAAAATTTTACCTTTTTTGAGCTGCTACTTCAAGCTTTTTACCAGGTTTAAATTTTACCACCTTCTTGGCAGGAATTTTAAGGGGTTTACCAGTTCTTGGATTTCTTCCTTCTCTGGCAGCTCTTTTAACCACTTGAAAGCTTCCAAATCCAACTAATACAACCTTGTCTCCTTTAGATACTGCCTCCTCAACTGCTTTCATAAAAGCATCTAAAAGCTTCTCTGCAGCTGCTTTAGGTACTTCTGCAATTTCTGCCATTCTTTTTACTAATTCTGCCTTATTCATACCCCCTCCTTTTATTGAATTTTTCTTATTTTTATTTTTTATACGAATTTTCTAAATTTTGTCAAGGGTTTTTTTAAAGAAAAATTAAAATTTTTATAAAAGTTAATTTATATAGACTGACAATTAGGACAATAAAATGTTCCTCTTTGAGATATTTTTTGATATCTTAAACTCTCTCCGCATTTTAGACAAACCATATTTTTCTTCCCATAAACTAAAAATCTATTTTGAAATTCTCCCTTTTTACCCTGTGCATCCACATAGTTTTTAATTGAAGATCCTCTAAAACTTATAGCTTCTTTTAATAATTTTTTCATTTGAAAAAATAATTTTTTTATTTCTTTTTCTTTTAGATCTTTAGAATTTTTAAACGGACTTATTTGAGCTCTAAAAAGAAGTTCATTTACATAAATATTACCTAAGCCAGATATAACTTTTTGATCCATTAATAAATTTTTTATGTTCCTATTTCTTTTTAAAAATATGGTTTTAAATTCTTCAAAATCTATTTCTAAAGCATCTTTACCAAGATTTTTTAGTTCTTTAAGGGTTGAAATTTCCTCAATCCTTGCCTTTCTAATTTTGCCGAATTTTCTTATGTCAGAATAAACTAATTCATGTGTTTCAAATTGAAAATTCAATATAAAATGCTTTTTCTCTTTTTCTGTTATTTCTTCTTTATCTTTATTACTAAAAAGATTGAAAGATCCTGTCAAACCTAAATGAAAAAGAAGAGTCTCTTTTTCAAAAAAGAAAATTAAATATTTCCCTTTTCTTTTAATGGAAAGGAGTTTTGTATTCACAATAGTATTTAAATTTTTGATTTTGTTTTTTAAGATAAAATCTTGATTGAAAACTATAATATTTTTTAATTTTTGCCCAATTAGTTTACTTTCTAAATTCTTTTTAATTGTTTCTACTTCAGGAAGTTCAGGCATGAAATTTAATGCGGAATCTTTATTTTGTAAATTTCTATTATTGAAAGAACTAAACCAAGAATAACTGGACCAAGAAAAAGACCCAAAAGTCCAAATTTAGCAAGACCACCAAGAACTGAAAAAAAGACAAGAAGATTGTGAATCCCTGTTCTTCCTCCAATAAGAAAAGGTTTTAAAATATTATCTACTTGAGCAATTATTAAAGTGGAATAAAGTAAAAGGATAAAAGCCTTTATATAACTTCCTACAAGTAGTAAATAAATAGTTAAAGGAAGCCAGATCAACCCTGTTCCAAAAATTGGTAAAAAAGAAGCAATTATAGTTAAAAAAGCCCAAAGTAAATATTGAGGAATACCTAATATAAAATATATGAAAAAAGCTAAAAAACCTTGAATAAGAGCTGTTAAAATATTTCCATATAAAACACCTTTCAAAATAAAAGATATTCTTTGTAAGATCTTTTCTTTCTCTTCTTTTTCTCCGGGAATAAGTTTTATTGTTTCATTTATAAATTTTTCTCCATCAACTAAAAGATAATAAAGAGTAATTAAAGTAAATGCCATTTGAAAACCAAAAGAAAAAAGAAACTTAATAAAATTTTTCAAAAATCCTAACCCACTTTGAAATAAATTTGAAATAAATTGAGCTAATTTTTCCTGAATTTGAGGAATATAAGGCTGGATTTGATCGATTATTTTAGAAACTAATACATAAATATGGGGGTATTTTTTAAAACTTTCGATAAATTCTGTTAAATCCTTTTGAGTAAGTGGTTCCAAACCTTTTAAAAATGATAAAATCTGAGAGTAAAAACTAAATAAAACAAATCCAAAAGGAACTATGATAAAAATTAAAAGACTCATTATTACAATTATAGCAGAAATTCTTTTGTGATTTTTGAGTTTTAAATTAATAAACCTATATAGGGGATAAATAAAAAAAGCCAGAATTGCTGCCCAACAAAAAATATAAAATAATGGACTAAGCAAATATATAAATAATCCTAATACAATTGATACCAAAACCAGTAATATCCAATTATCTAAATATTTAAACATAGTTTAAAAGGTTATTTTAGGTTTTAATTTGGTAGTATAAAACATTTTAATAAATTTAAAAGCATTTTTAAATCTCCAATTTAGGATTTATTGTAAAGTTTAAAATAGATATTATAATAAAAATATGCCTATTTACGAGTTTAAATGCGAAATATGTGGAGAAATTTTTGAGTCTTTACAAAAATTGGAAGAGGATTTTCCACCCTGCCCTAAATGTAATTCTAATCATGTAATAAAACTACCTTCTATATTTGGATTTCAAGACAGAAGTGCAAGAGTTTCTGAGAGAGAAAGAGCTATTTTAAAAAGGGCAAGGGATTACTTAATAGATGGAAAAGTTAAAGATGCAAAACGTTTTTTAGAGAAGGCTAAAGAATTTTATTCTACAGACAAAATAAAAAAACTTCATGAAACCTTAGAAACAAGAAAACCTATAAAAGGTGGATATATTTGTAGAACAGAACTTATAGTAACTAAAAAGAGGGAGAAATGAGTTATGAGTAAAGAATATGATGAGGTTTTTTCTAATCTTATAACCTTTAGTACTTTTGTTCTTTCTTTAAATACTGCTGCTTTAGTTCATTTAGGAGAAATACCTGATCCTATAACTAATAAAAAGCAAGTTAATTTAACCCTTGCCAAACAAACTATAGATACTTTAGAAATGTTAAGAGAAAAGACAAAAGGAAATCTCTCTTTAGATGAAGAAAAACTTTTACAAAGTATTATTTATGAGCTCAAACTTAAGTTCTTAAAATTGGTTGAATAAATTTTATCATGAAAAGTTATTTTCTTCTTTCCCCTGCAAAAATTAATCTTACCCTTCAAGTCTTAAAAAAAAGAGAGGATAATTATCATGAAATATATACTATTTTTCAAAAAATTGATCTCTTTGATGAAATTGAAATAAAAAGTGGAGTAAGAAGCTTTTCTTTAGATTTTTTTTGTAATTTCCCTATATCTTTAGAAGAAAATCTGGCTTATAAAGCCTATAAGCTATTTAAAGAAACTTTTGGTATAAAAGAAGAATCAGCTATAAAGGTTAAAAAGGCTATCCCTATTGGTGCAGGACTAGGAGGAGGAAGTAGTAACGCAGCCTCTATTTTAAAAGGACTTTCTTATCTTTATGGTATAGATTCAGAAACTCTTTATAATTTAGCTAAGATCTTAGGAGCTGATGTTCCCTTTTTTTTGAGTCCCTATCTTTCTGCCATAGGAGTAGGAATTGGGGATGAAATAATCCCTTTCCCAAATTTTCCAGCCTGGTATATTATAATATATCCCAATTTCCAAATTAGTACTAAATGGGCTTATGAAAATTTAGGATTGACAAAATCAAAAAATCCGATTTATTATAACAGCGAAATTCCTCCTTGGTATCAACCTCAAGGACTTATTAATGATTTCGAAAGATTAATTTTTGAAAAATATGAAAATTTAAAAAACTATAAAGATATTTTAAAAAAATTTGGAGCTTGTGCAGTAAGTATAAGTGGAACAGGGTCTTCTATTTTTGGTGTATTTTATGAAGAACCACCTTTTTTTGTTTATAAAATTTTAAAATCTCTTTTGAAGGATTGTAAAGTATTTTTAGTAAAAAATTTAGATTAATTTTTAAAAGGAGGGATTTCCTATGCCTATAAACCAATTCAAAGTTTTCTCAGGAACTGCTAATCTAGAACTTTCTCAAAAAATTTGCCATTATCTAAATATTCCTTTAGGAGAATGTACAATTAGGAGGTTTAGTGACGGAGAGCTCTTTGTAGAAATAAAAGAAAATATAAGAGGATCTGATGTATTTATTATTCAACCTACATGTCCACCTGTTAATGAGAATTTAATGGAATTATTAATTATGATAGATGCTGCTCGCAGGGCTTCAGCAAGAAGGATAACAGCTGTTATTCCTTATTATGGGTATGCAAGACAGGATAGAAAAACAGCTCCCCGTACCCCTATTTCAGCTAAATTAGTTGCTAATTTGATAGTTGTTGCTGGTGCAAGAAGGGTCCTTACTATGGATCTTCATGTTGGTCAAATTCAAGGATTCTTTGATATTCCTGTAGATCATTTATATGCTTTGCCAGTCTTTCTTAAATATATAAAAGAAAATTTCCCAAGTAACAATATTGTTATTGTTTCCCCAGATGCTGGTGGAGTTGAAAGAGCAAGAGAATACGCAAAAAGATTAAATACAGGGATTGCTATTGTAGATAAAAGAAGAGAAAAACCTAATGAAAGCGCAGTTATGAACATTGTAGGTGAGGTAAAGAATAAAATAGCTATTATTATAGATGATTTGATAGATACAGCAGGAACCATGTGTCAAGCAGCAGATGCTATAATAGAAAGAGGAGCAATTGAAGTTTATGGAATGGCTACTCATCCAGTTTTATCTGGAAATGCTATAGAAAGAATTAAAAAATCTTCTTTAAAAGCACTTTTTATTAGTGATACCATACCTTTAAAAGAGGAAGCAAAAGCTTTAGAAAAAATAAAGGTCTTATCTGTAGCTAATCTTTTAGGTGAAGCTATAAAAAGAATACATACTGATGAATCTATTAGTTCTTTATTTATTTAAAAATTTACAGGAGGTGAGAAAAAAATGAAACAGGTTATCTTAAATGCTATTAAAAGAGAAAAAACAGGCAAAGAAATTAATAAGAAATTAAGAAAACAGGGATTAATTCCTGCTATAATATATGGACCTCGCTTTCAACCCTTACCTATTGCTGTAAAATCAAGTGAATTGGAAAGTGCATTGATAAAATATAAAGGAGAAACCATTTTTTTTAACTTACAACTAACTGATAAAGAACCATCAAAAATACAAGCTATTTTAAAAGATTATCAGATTCATCCTGTTACAGATAAAATAATTCATATTGATTTTCTTGCTATTCATGAAAAAGAAACTATAACCATAGATGTTCCTTTAGAATTTATAGGTAAACCTGTTGGAATTAGTAAAGGAGGTATTTTAGAAATTTTATTACATGAATTAACCGTAGAATGCCTTCCTTCTGATATACCTGATAAAATAATTGTTGATGTAAGTAATCTTGATATTGGAGATGTTTTACATGTAAAAGATATAAAAATTCCTAAAGGAATTAAAGTGATTGATAATCTAGAAGAAACAGTAGCAACTATATTGACTGAGGCAAAAGAAGAGACAGAAGAAATAAAAGAGGAAATTCCAAAAAAACCAACCAAATAATTTAAATGTGGCTTTTTTGTGGTCTTGGGAATCCAGGGGAAAAGTATAAAGATACCAGACATAATTTTGGTTTTTTAGTTATAGATAATTTTGCTAAAAAACATAACTTAAATTTTAAGTTTTATAAAGATTTGGAAAGTGAAGCTGCATTTTATGAAGATAAAGCAATTTTAATAAAACCTTTAACCTATATGAACCTCTCGGGAAGAGCTGTTAAAAAATGGATAACAAGAGAAAATATTGCCTCTACCAATTTACTTATAATTTATGATGATCTAGATTTACCACTAGGGAAAATTAAAATTTTACCTAAGGGTGGAGCAGGGGGACATAAAGGAATGCTTTCTATAATTGAATCTTTAGGAACTACAGAATTTCCTAGAATGAGGTTAGGAATAGGTAAGCCTTTAAATGGCTCAGTTATGGATTATGTGCTCTCTCCTTTTTTAGATGAGGAAAAACCAAAAGTATTAAAAATTTTAGAAATTGCTTCCTCTGCCCTGGAAGATGTTCTCAATTTGGGATTTTTTAAAACTATGACAAAATATAATTCTTTAAATGAGTTTTTAGATGAAAATTAATAAAAACCCTAAATCTTGGCTAATATCTAGTAAAACCTTTCTTTTAAGATTTGAAGAAATAGGCTATTATCTGATCTCTATAGGTTTATTATTAGGATTTACACTAATTGTTTTTGATGGCTTTAAAATCCTTTTAAATATTTTTTCTTATGAAAACTTTAGCCAAGCTGCTATTCTTTTTCTAGATAAAGTTTTAATTGCTTTAATTTTTACAGAAATCTTTTATACTGTTAAAGTTGCTTTATTAGAAGAAAGTGCAACAAAATGTATAGAGCCTTTCCTTTTAGTAGCAATAACTGCTTTAATAAGAAGACTTCTTATTTTAAGTTTTGAAATATCCCATACCAAAGATGTTCCTATTGAAAAATTAAAATATTCTCTTATAGAATTATTAGAAATTTGTTTTTTAGTATTAGTTTTACTTTTAGGATTAATTTTTTTAAGAAAAACAAGAAGATAAAAAAAATGCATCCCAAAAATAAGGTTTTAGTTATTGATTTTGGTTCTCAAACTACTCAGCTTATTGCTCGTAGAATAAGAGAACTTGGAGTTTATAGTGAAATTAAATCCTGTTTCGTTAGCTTAGAAGAAATTAAAAATTTTTCTCCTTCTGGCATAATTTTTTCTGGTGGTCCAAGTAGTGTATATGATAAAAATGCACCTCTTATTAATAAAGAAATTTTTGATCTAAAAATACCAATTTTAGGGATATGTTATGGTGTTCAGTTAATCACCTATATTTTAGGAGGAGCTGTTGAAAAAAGTGATAAAAGAGAATTTGGACCAGCTTATATAGAAATTTTAAAAACCAATAAACTTTTTAAAGGGCTCAAAAAAAGCAAAAAATATAAAGTATGGATGAGTCATAGTGATAGAATTGAAAAATTACCTGAAGGTTTTTATGCTTTAGCAAAAACTGAAAATTCTCCTTTTGCAGCAATAGCTCATGAGAATAAAGCTTTATACGGAGTTCAGTTTCATCCAGAAGTCATACATACTGAGATAGGCACAAAAATATTAAATAATTTCCTTTTTGAAGTATGTAAATGTAAATCTGATTGGAATATGCCCTCCTTTATTGAAGAAACTATAAAATATATTCGCAACCTTGTTAAAGATGAGGAAAAAGTTATATGTGCCCTCTCAGGAGGTATAGATTCTACTGTTACAGCTATACTTGTTCATAAAGCTATAAGCGATAGATTAATCCCAATTTTTGTAAATAATGGTCTTTTAAGAAAAAATGAACCTGAAGAGGTTTTAGATTTGATGAGAAGCTTGGGACTTAAAGTTCATTATGTAGATGCAGGTTATACATTTTTATCTCGTCTAAAAGGGATTAAAGATCCAGAGGAAAAAAGAAGAATTATTGGGGAAACCTTTATTGAAATTTTTGAAAAGGAAGCAAAAAAATTTGAAAATGTTAGGTACCTTGCTCAAGGAACCCTTTACCCTGATGTAATAGAAAGTACATCCTTTAGAGGACCTTCTGTAACAATTAAAACCCATCATAATGTGGGCGCACTTCCAGAAAAAATGAATTTAAAACTAATAGAACCTTTAAGAGAACTTTTTAAAGATGAAGTGAGAAAAATTGCTGAACTTTTAGGACTCCCTAAACATATAGTTTGGAGACAGCCTTTTCCTGGTCCAGGATTAGCCGTAAGAATAATTGGAGAAATTGATGAAGAAAAACTTAATATTTTAAGAGAAGCAGATGCAATTGTAACAGAAGAAATGCTCAAATCAGGATGGTATTATAAGGTATGGCAAAGTTTTGCTGTTCTTCTTCCAATAAAAACTGTTGGTGTAATGGGAGATCTAAGAACTTATGAATATGTAATAGCTATAAGGTGTGTGGAAAGTCAGGATGCTATGACTGCGGATTGGGTTAAACTTTCTTATGAAATTTTAGAAAGATTATCAAATAGAATAATAAATGAGGTAAAAGGTGTAAACAGAGTTGTTTATGATATTTCTTCAAAACCACCTGCTACTATTGAATGGGAATAAATCTTTATAGAAAACTTTTTCATATATCTGTAGGATTAATCCTATACGGTTTAAGCTATAAATTTTCTTATTTTTCCTTAGGTTTAATTTTAATACTTTTATGGATAGGATTATCCCTTTTTGAATTTTTGCGCTTATTTTTTTATAAGTATCTTCCTCTAAAATTTCTGTGGTTACCTCTTCTTAAAGAAGAAGAATATAAAAAAATAAATGATGCCTGGTATTTTTTAGCTGGAATTTTTTTTAGCTGGTTTATTTTAGATTTAAAATATTTTCAGATCATTCTTTTAATTTTAACTTTAGCAGATCCTTGTGCTTCTATAATTGGATATTATTTTGGTAAAATTAAACTTAAAAATAATAAAACCTTAGAAGGTAGCTTAGCCTTTTTCATAACTTCTTCTTTAATCCTTTTTTTTAACATAAAAACCTCCTCTCCCTTTCTTTATTTATGCCCTATAATCTTGTCTTTAGTTGAGGCTTTTACTAAAAGAGATAATTTTTGGATACCTCTAATTGGCAGTTTATACTTTAAAATATTGGGGATAAAATAATATTATGTTCCAACTCTAGCAATCCTTGGACAATTCTAATTTTTTATGTAAGGCAGTCCTTTGCGTTCCAGATAAACCAGGATTTCTTGCTAAATTGGCAAATTCTTTTAGAAAATATGGAATAAATATATAAAGAACTGGGGCCCTTTAAACTCTTTATGAAGCCCTTCAAATAGTCAATCCCGATAACATTCTCAAAATCTCTTTTTATTTGGAAAACAAACCAGAAACCTTTAAAATAATAGGTCTAAATCTTTTGGAAAGGTTTTTCTTAGATCTTAAAAATAATAGAAGAAGAAACTGAAAAAAGTAAAAGAAATTATAATGATTTCTAAAATGCTCTCAGAAACATTAATAAATTTTAATAGAGAATCTGAAAAAACTTAGAAACTGGTCAGATTTTTAATAAAATTTTAACCTTTGCCATTTCCTCCCTTTTAAGAGGAAATAATTTTAACAATAAAAGATTACTTACTCTTCCTATAGGAAAGAGCTTGTTTCATCTTCCCGACTTCCTACAGAAGGATGCTGATCATATAGGTGTAAGCAAATATTTTGAAAAAGAATGTGGAACAGAAGTAACAGAGCTTATGAAACAGATACCCCTCTTTTTCAATTAAACCATTATTTTACTGTTCTGGTAAATTATTTTACCAAATCTAAATTCCCTAAAAATGGAAAATCTTTGATGTAAAACCGAAAGAATTTTGTGGAGCCTTTCCTGTGATAGATTATTTTAAATTAGACGGAATGAAATTTAAAATATTAGAGAATTTGGGAGGGCATATTCCTAGACAAGTCTTTCTTATCTGAAGAATTGGGCTTATTTTTTTTGCTAAAGATTATCTCCTTTATGTCTCCAGTTTAAGTGAAAAAGAGTTTTTAAATATTCCCAAGTTATTGATGACAAGTACCAACATAAATTCTAAAATATTTAGAGAAGAAATGGAATTATTAAAAATCTTGCTCAAAAATTAGGATTTATCAGAAAAAGAGAAGGGACTATTAATTTTACCTAGACATGGAGATTATATCCTATTCGTTTGATTTTTTTATATCTTTATCATTTGACAAAATCTTTTTTGGGGTTATCTTTTAACAAATTTGCAAAGGAGAAATAATATTATGAACGATCTTAAAAATTGGGGAATTCTTTTAGAGGAAATACCCCCAGAGGGGATTAAAATTGAGTTTAAAAATATTTCAGATCTTGGAAATGAGCTTAATATAAAAGAACCCTTTTCTGGATACTTTAAATTGAAAAAATTGGGGATTGAGGTAAAATTGGAAGGCTTTTTAAAAGGCGTAGTTATTCTTGAATGTGATAGATGTTTAACTTTTTATGAATTTCCTATTGAACATACTTTTAAAATAAATATTTTGCCTCTTGCATCGCTTAATATAGAGGAGGAAAAAGAACTTTCTGATGAAGAAATGGAGGTTAGTTTTTACGAAAATTCTTGGATTTCCTTTTATGACTTATTAAAGGAGGAAATATTTTTGAGTTTCCCTTATAAAAACCTTTGTAAACCTGATTGCAAGGGCCTCTGCCCGGTTTGTGGAACAAATTTAAATGAAAATATATGTAAATGTAAAATTTATAGGAAGGAGAGCCCCTTTGCTGTTTTAAAAGAACTTTTTTCTGAAAAAAAACTATAAAAGGAGGTTATTTCCTATGGCTGTCCCAAAAAGAAAGACTTCCAGATCAAGAAGAGGAAAAAGAAGAGCTCATAAGCATTTAATAGTTTCTTCTCTTTCTTTATGCCCAAAATGCAAATCTCCAAAAATGCCCCATAGAGTTTGCCCTAATTGCGGATATTATAAAGGAAAAGCCTTTATAGAAAAGGAAAGTCTTGATCTTTCCTAAAGTCAAAAATGTATCGGATTGTATTAGATGTAATGGGGGGTGATTTAGCTCCCTCTTCTACTTTAAAAGGCGCTAAATTAGCTCTTCAAAAATTTCCAGAACTTCATCTTTGTCTTGTAGGAAAAGAATCTATTTTAAAAGACTTTAAAGACGAAGAAAGGGTCTCTTTATATTATACAGACGAAGTTGTGGAAATGGATGAAAGTCCAAAAGATGCTTTAAAGAAAAAGAAAAAAGCTTCTATTTTTAAAGGACTTGAATTGCTAAAAGATGGGGAGGCACAAGCTTTTATTTCTGCTGGAAATTCTGGAGCAATAGTTGCAGGTGCTATATTTATTCTTGGAAGAATAGAAGGTGTTAGACGTCCTGCTATAGCTACCTTAATCCCCTCTTTAAAGGAACCTTTTGTTTTAATTGATGCAGGAGCAAATGTAGACTCAAAACCTTTCGATCTATTTCAATTTGGACTTATGGGAAGTATATTTCTTGAAAAAGTTGGGAAAAGAAAAAGACCTAAAATTGCTTTACTTTCTATAGGAGAAGAAATGGGTAAAGGAAACATTTTGGTTAAAAAAGCTCATCAGTTTTTTGTTAATTCTAATTTAAACTATGTAGGAAATATAGAAAGCAGAGATATTTTCCGAGGAGATGTGGATGTAGTTGTGTGTGACGGATTTATTGGAAATATATGCCTTAAACTTTCTGAAGGGTTAGCAGAGGTTATTTTAGAAATGCTAAAAAGCGAAGTAAAAAATTCTTTTGTCTATATCTTAGGAATGAAGCTTGCTGAAGGAGCTATTAAAAATTTTAAGAAAAAAGCTGACTGGAGAGAACATGGAGGAGCTCCTCTTTTGGGAGTAAAAGGAAATGTTATAATAGCTCATGGAAGATCAGATGCAATTGCCATTGAAAATGCTATAAAAGTTGCTATCAATTTTATAAAATTTAATCCTATTGAACAACTGGAAAAGGCTATTATAGAAACTCTTAAGATAGAGGATGAGCTATGATTTCAAATACCTTAAAATCTGCCATACTTGGCATAGGAATAGGGGTACCTCCTAAAATTCTTACTAATTTTGATCTTGAAAAAATGGTAGATACCTCAGATGAATGGATTACAGAACGAACAGGAATAAAAGAAAGAAGAATTTTAGAAGATGGAGAAAATATAAGTAAATATGCCATAAAGGCAAGCTTAGAAGCATTAGAAAAAGCCAAGGTTTCTCCAGAAGAGGTTAATCTTATTATATGTACAACCCTTACTCCAGATTATTTAATTCCTTCTTTATCTGTATTGGTACAAGACGGAATAAAAGCTAACAATGCAGGTGCTTTTGATCTTTCTGCTACCTGTTCTGGTTTTATTTATGGTTTGGCAGTAGCAGACCAGTTTATAAAAAACAATCCTAATTGGAAGATTCTTGTTATTGGAGCTGAAGCTTTATCTCGTAAAATAAACTGGAAGGATAGAAATACATGTGTACTTTTTGGAGATGGTGCAGGAGCAGTGGTTGTTGGCAGAAGTCCTGAACCTGAAAAAAGAGGAATTATGGATTTTATTCTCGGAACAGATGGCTCTCAATGGCATTTACTTACTTTAAAGGGAGGAGGCTCCTGTTTCTCACCTTTTGACAAAAGATTACCTAAAGAAGAATATTATATAAAAATGCAAGGAAGAGACGTTTTTAAAATAGCAGTAAAAATGATGGAAAAGGTTTCCCTTGAACTTTTAGAAAGGAATGGCTTAACCACTAAAGATATTAAACTTTTTATTCCTCATCAAGCCAACTTAAGAATAATAGATTACTTAAGAGAAAGATTAAACCTTCCAAAAGAAAAAGTTTATATAAATATTTATAAATATGGAAATACTTCAGCTGCAAGTATCCCTTTAGCTTTATATGAAGCTGAATTAGAAGGGAGACTTCAAAAAGGAGATCTTATTTTACTTGTAGCCTTTGGAGGAGGGTTTACCTTTGGTGGAACCCTCCTCCGTTGGTAATTTTATTATCTCTTAAGATTAATTAATTCTTCAAGCATGCTATCCGAAACAGTAATAATTCTTGCATCTGCCTGAAATCCTCTTTGAAAGATTATCATTTTAACAAACTGTTCCCCAAGGTCTACATTGGATTGTTCTATGGAATTAGGTGCAATTGTTCCCAGTCCATTAGTTCCTGGCTTACCTGTAACAGGTGGTCCTGAATGAGTAGTTTCTTTAAAAAGGTTACCTCCTACTTTCTGAAGTCTTTCTGGAGCATTGAAATTGGCAAGAGCAACCATCCAAAGAGGAATTACCCTTCCATTAGAATAATAACCAGTTATCCTTCCTTCATTATCAGCAGCAATGCTTTCTAAGGTTCCTGGTCCATATCCATTTTGGTCATAAAATAAAGTGGCAAATGGAGCTGAATATTGGGTTGTTCTTACTGTTTCAGAACGCCAGGAAGTTCCATCATGATAATATCCAAAATTAAGTTCCACGGGTTGTAAAATTTGCGTTGCAGATGGATCTGCAACTTCAATTCCTAAAAAATCTGTTATTAATACAGGATAGCCATTTGCTCCAAGTGCTCCTATAGTAGTAGTAAAATAGTTACTATCTGCAAATCCATCATTGGGAGTCTGTGGTGCTCCAATATCATTAACTATTCTAACTAATTGATATCGATTATTAGTAGCATCCCACCCGTATCTATAAACATTCAAAAAGTTTTTAACATTTCCCTGTGTATCAAATTCAAGCAATCCATACATTAATACTCCTTTTTTTGTATTATAAGGAAAATATTGTCTCATGTCTTCATTAGGATTACAGGTAACTAAAAATTCATATATAGGTTTGGTTGTGGTACCATCTGTTAAATTCGCAGCTCTATAGTAAATAGTAATTTCATGAGGTGTTCCTAAGGAGTCATAAACATAAAGTGAAGTTCTATAGTTATAATCGGTTGTTGCAAGGGGTGTGGCTAAAGTGGCATCCCATTTTCCCCAAAGAGTAACTCCACTAGCGTCTGTAATATCATTATCTACGAAAATAGTATTATCTATATTTACATTTCTTTCAACTTCTGCATTAAGGTTAGTAATTACATCAACTAAGCTTGTTTTAACAGGTGGTGAACTTCTATCAATGCGAATGTCAGTTATAGCACCTGTTATATCTCCTGTTACTTCATCAATTTTCCAACCTTGAACCCTCAGTCCTGCTGCATTAACTAAATAGCCCTCTTTGTCGATCATAAACTGACCGTCTCTGGTATAAAAAACTTTACCTGTCGCTCTGGGATCGCTCACTATAAAAAAGCCATTTCCTGCAATAGCAAGGTCTGTAGGGTTTGCTGTTGATTCAAAGGAACCTTGAGTAAAAATTGGATATAACGCTTGAAGAGTTGCTCCTCTACCAAGCTGACCAGAACCAGAAGCAGTATTTATGCTCTGTGCCATTATATCACTAAAGGAAACTCTTGAACCTTTAAAGGCAGTAGTATTAAGATTAGCTACATTATCTCCTACAACACTCATACCATGCCCTAAGGATCTAAGCCCACTTGTTCCTGTAAATAAGGCATCAGTTAAACCCATATTTATTCACCTCCTTTTATTGTATTATCGGTTATTTTATGTTTTATTAAAAAAGTCTTCTAAAAGCTGGTCTGCTGTAACAATTGCCCTTACATTACTCTGAAAAGCTCTTTGTAAAACAATTAAGTTTATCATCTCAATAGCCAAATCTACATTTGATCCCTCTAAACCACCTGAAACAACCCTACCTCTTTCATAAAAACCTGGAGCAAATATAAAAGGTGTGGCCTCTCCTTTTGCTAAAAATAAGTTTAATCCTATTTTAATAAGTGAATCTTCATATCCTGTAAAATCAGCCAAAAATATTTTAGCTACCCCTAAATTTTGTCCGTTTGTATACCAGGCTCTTATTAATCCTTCTTCAGTGATAACTTCTATTTTGTCAAACATTCCTTGAGAATATCCATTCTGATTATAATAAAGTTGAACAAAAGAATTAGCTAAAAGTCTGCTAGCATAAGAAGATCTGCTAATACCTCCATCTTCTTCTACCTTAAATCCTAAGTCTAAAGTTATTGTTTGCGTATTCCCTTGAATATTTAAAGTAAATTGTGGTCTTCCTAAAGTGATTAAATCTAAAGGTGGGTCTAAATTAGGATTAAAAGAAGATGTATTTGTGATCTCCCAAAATTTTGCATCTGTAATATCTCCATTTTCTCCAAAAGTTAAAATTCCATAAAGAAAAGCACCTTGATAGGGCCCCTCTCCTCTTCCATCAAGAGAAGGATCTTCAAGCGCGACCAAAAGTTCATATTCATTTGGGTTAGAAGTTCTATCTGCATAAAGTTGAAGAGTTCTTTCTCCCCCTAAATTATCATAAATAGGTAAATTCCAAACAAATTCATATTTGCCTTCACTTAAAGGTATCTCTTGAGTAGCATTATAATTTTCCCATAAAGTGACATCAGTTTCCTCTACGGGTTTCCTACTATCAAATATAACCTGAAGATTTATTTCACTTGTTCCTTTAGGAGGCATACTCTTAGGGATAAGATAGGGTTTTAAAGATGCTAGATCAGCAGTTTCTGTTGCGGGATCTGCTCCTAAAAGATAAAGTCCTACACTATTCTGAAGAGCAAAATGATTTTCATCTACCTGATTTATAAAAAACTGTCCATCTCTGGTATAAAAAATATCTCCCTTCTCGTCAGATAATATAAAGAATCCCTTTCCAGAAATAGCTAAATCCGTAGGAATATCTGTAGTATTAATTCCTCCCTGAGTATATAAAGTTCTAATATCTTTAACTATACTTCCCAATCCCTTATCTTTTATAAATGCTTCATTGTTTGCTATTATCGATTGGTTTGCAAATTCATACCTACTTCCTTTAAAACCTGTAGTATTAAGATTAGCAATATTGTCTGCTGTAACCCTCATACCTATAGTAGTAGTATAAACACCGCTATAGGAGATATATATTGTTCCAAATATTCCCATCTTTACTCTCCTATTAATTCTTTTATATCTTTTAAATCTAAGGTGTAATTTTCATTAATAACTATCTGGGTATTATCTCCAAGTTTAGCTCCTGTTACTTTGGCTATCATAGTGGGAGTTATAATTTGATTGGTATTTTCAGGAATAATTATTGAAAATATGTAATTACCATCAGGAACTTTATTTCCTTCTAGATCTGTAGCATCCCATTCAATTTTGTAATTTCCTGCTCTAAGTCCATTTAATTTTATTTTGTCAACTAAATTTCCTTTATCATCTTTTATCACAATTTCTAAACAATTAACAGGTTCATCTAAATTAAATTCCCCTCCAATAAATTCTCCATTTTCTACCCTTCCTACATTTGTTTCTACTTTAACCTTTTTACCCACAAGATTTGATATATAAGCTAAATCTAAGGACTTAGCTATATTAACTAAGGTACCAAGGGTTTCATTAATTTTAAAAAGCTGATCTACTTGATTAAAAAGAGCAAGCTGAATTGCCATTTCATTATTTTCTATAGGATTCATAGGGTCTTGATACTGAAGTTGAGTAATAAAAAGTTGAATAAAATCCTGAATATCTAAACTTTTCTTTGGAACTCTCTGAATATTTGAATTACCAGCAGTAGTTATATTATTTACCTGAGATACCATTATCTTACCCCCTTAAACAATGTAATAATATTTACCATTTCTATTGTAAAACTTAATTAAATCCTTATTTTTAAATCTTTTTTCATCAATTTCTTTTATCTCTTCAACTTCTGTTTTTTGAGAATAATTTCTTTCTTCTTTACTAAAATCTTTCACCAAGTTTTTGTCATTAAAATTAGAACTCAAAAATAGCTGAATTTCTTTCAAATTAAAACCTGACTCTTCTAATCCAGTTTTTATAAGATGCAAATTGTGCTTCATTTCTTGCAATAATTCAGGCTTTTCAACTCTAACAATTATTTCTATATTTTTATTTTTAACCTTTATTTCTAAATCAAGAGAGCCTATCTCAGGTGGTTCAAGTTTTATAAAAGCTCTTTTCTCACCCTCTGGCTGTATCTCTAAACTCATTTCTTTAATCATCTCTAAAAAGCCATCTGGAAATTTATGAAAATCAATAGTTTTGGTATGTTCTACTTTAATTATGTTTTCCATTCTAAAATCACTTTTTATTAAACCAGCATCAAAAATTTTTTGAAAATCATTTACTTCCATTTCAAATTTCCTTTCTGAGGGATTATAAAATTTTAATTCTTCCTTCAATATTTCTCCCTTTTTTACTTCTAAATCATTATGCTTTAAGATAAAGTTACTAAAATTTCTTCTTATATTTAAAACTTTTTCACTAAACTCTTCTTTTGATTCATTTTGAGCTATATTTTTATTACTAAATTTAAATTGTAAATTTAGATCTTCCTTAATTTTATATTGGTCACACCTCTGAAAAGTATTTACATAAGACTTGAAATCTTCTTTATTGGATTGAATGTTTTCTTTATTTTCCTGTACATAAAAAGTTTTATCATCTATAATTTTATTTAAATCTCTATATTCTTTAACTAAAGTTCCATCTTCATTATAATTTTTATTCCCAGAAATATTTAAAATTTGAGAAAATTCCCCTTCTTTATTGGTTATATTTTCTATATTAAAATTAGTAAAAGCCTTTTCAAAAATTTGATTTAATTGAGAAAAATCAGCTTCTTTATGATTTAACAAAAAGAAAATTAATTTCTTAATAAAAAGGGATTTTCCATCATCAAACTGGAAATTATTAATTTTATCTATCTTGTTAAGTTCTGAGCTAACCAAATTTTTCTCCTCTATAGAATCTGGTTCATTATTGTTAAATATATAAAACAAATATAAGCTTATTAAATTTAAATTTTTGTTTTCGTAAGATTTTTCTATTAAATTTGAATATTGGTCAAGATTTTTATTAAGATTTGTATTAAATATTTCGGAAATAGTAAGGTCTTTTGAAGAATTTTGATTTTTTGAAAATTGGTTATTTATTAAATTTATAAGAATAGATAAAAATAAATTAGATATACTTCCTTTATTATAAGAAAGGTCATTTAAATTCTGTATATTTAAGTTGAAAAAATTGTTTGAAACTTTAATCACTCTTTATCTCCTCTACCAAATTCGGTAAAATTAAAATTGCAAAAACTATGCCAAAAATAAAAAAAGAATTTTTCTAAGATTTTCTAAGGAATCCTTAATAAGATTAAAGAAATTTTTTCCTACTTAAAAGATAAAGAAGGAAATATTTTCAGATTAATATTTTTTCTATATTTAATAAAGATATAACAAAGAGGTAATGTAAAAATACATAGTTTTATAGATAATATCTGTCCAAGGTTTAGGGTAAACACCAATTATAATTACTAAAAAAACAGTGACACATACTGGAATTAAAAAGGTAAAATCATATTTAAACTTAAATTCAAATTCTTGTTTATCCATATACATAACTTTTAAAACTCTTAAATAGGGATAAGCTCCAATCACAGCAAATAAAATAGCAATAAGGGCTACCCATACATATTTGGCTTTTATCAAACTCATAAAAATATAAAATTTAGCTATAAATCCTGCTGTAGGAGGAATACCTGCTAAAGAAAACATAAGAACCAAAAACAAAAGACTTACAAAAGGTATTTTTTCACAAAGAGAGGCCATACTGGGAATGTGAAGAAGTTCCTTTTTGAAATTAGCTAAAAATACTAAGACAGAAAATGTTCCTATTACCATAATTAAATAAACTAACATATAAAATATAGTAAAACTATAACCCACGTAATCAGCACTAATAAGTCCTAATCCGGCATAGCCTGCATGAGCAATAGATGAATAAGCTAACATTCTTATAATGTTGTCTTGTTTAAATGCCATAATATTTCCAATTAAAATACTTGCTAAAATTATAGGTATAAGAACTTCTCCTATCTCTATTCTTAAAGAATTAAATCCTATTAAAATTATTTTAACCAAAGTAGCAATAACAGCAAATTTAACAATTCCTGCTATAAAAGAGGTTATAGGAACTGGTGCACTTTCATAAGCATCAGGAGCCCACATGTGAAAAGGAACTAAAGAAAGTTTTATGGAAAAACCTATAAGAATAAAAATAAATCCAGCTAAAAGTTCCTTTAAATACAAATTCTTCTCTAAAATTTGAGAAATTTCCTGAAGAATAAATGTCCCAGTAAAATAATATATTATTCCTAAACCTATAAGAATAAAAACTGATCCAAGGCTTCCTACAATAAAATATTTTAACGCACCTTCTAAGGATGGTCTATTATAGGCATAATTTAAAGCAATAAGAAAATAAACAGGAAAACTCATTAATTCCAAAGCTAAATATATAGTAATAAGATCCATTCCAGAAAGCATTAAAAATGCCCCTACTATTGAAAAGAGTAATAACCCATAGTATTCACCAGAGTTTAAATTGATATAATATTGTAAGTAATTATAAGAAATTAAAGAAATTAATAAGGTACCCAGAACTAAGAAAAGTTTTAAAGTTGAAGAATAAAAATCTGCTTTATAAGCATAAGTAAATTCTCCAAAGGGGACAAATAAAATTAAATAACAGGCTAAAATAAGGGTTATGAGAGTAACATAAAAAGCATAATTTTTATTCTTAATAAATTTATCTATAAGAAATATGAAGGAAGAAATAAGGACAAAAATTATTTCTGTTAATATCACGGAAAAATTTAGAGTAATCCCCATAAATACCTCCAAATTACTTCAAATTCATCAATAAATTCTGAACCGAGGTAGTCATAAAGTTTAAAAATAGATTAGGATACAAACCAATCCAAAATACCAATATAGTTGGCAAAATAAGGGCTGCTAATTCGTTAATTTTTAAGGGTGGCATTTTTGCAACATTAGGATTGAGTTCTTGAAAAAATACCCTCTGATAAAGCCATAACATATAAGCTGCTCCTACAATCACTCCTAAGGCTCCAAAAACTACTATTGTTTTATTAGAAAGGAAAGTTCCTAAAAGGATAAGAAACTCTCCTATAAATCCATTCGTTCCAGGAAGACCTATGGAGGCTAAAGTAAATACCATAAAAAATGCAGCATATACAGGCATGGAGGTTGCAAGCCCTCCATAATAGCTTATAGCTCTACTATGGGTTCTGTCATAAACTATTCCCACACACATAAAAAGGGCACCAGTTACGATACCATGGTTTATCATTTGTAAGATTGCACCTTTCATAGCTATAGGATTAAAGGAAAAAATGCCTAAAGTAACAAATCCCATATGGCTTACTGAACTATAAGCAATAAGCCTTTTCAAATCTTCTTCTACTAAACATACAAGTCCAGCATAAATAATTGCAATTACAGAAAGAACTAACATTAATTTTGAAAAGTATAGAGATGCCTGTGGAAACATAGGTAAAGAAAACCTTATGAATCCATAAGCTCCTAATTTAATTAAGATCCCAGCTAAGATAACAGATCCTGCAGTAGGAGCTTCTGTGTGAGCATCAGGAAGCCATGTATGAACAGGCCACATAGGAACTTTAATAGCAAAAGCAATAGCAAAACCTAAGAAAAGAAGACTTTCAACTAAAAAGGGATACTTTTGATTAACAAGTATGGTATAATCAAAGGTACCAAATTTGATATAAAGATATATTATTCCAATTAGCATGAAAACCGAACCAAAAAAAGTATAGAGAAAGAATTTTATAGTAGAGTATATTCTTCTTGGTCCACCCCAAATTCCAATAATTAAATACATAGGAATTAATATTGCTTCCCAAAAGAGATAAAATATAACTAAATCAAGAGCACAAAATGTTCCTACCATAGCAATATTGGTAAAAAGAAGAGATAAATAAAACTCCTTCACTAATTCCTTAATTGAATCCCAGGAAATTAATACACAAAGAAGAGTAGTTAAAGTTGAAAGAGGAATGAAGAGGATACTTATACCATCAACACCCAAAAAATAATAGGAATTAATAAACTCTACCCAACGCTTTTTTTCTACAAACTGAAATCCAGTTTTAGAAAAATCAAAATTTACAAGTAAATAAATAGACAAAATAGTATCAATAACAATAGTAATTAGAGATACCCATTTTATAAACGATTCATGCTTTCTATCAGTAAAAAGTATTATTAATATCCCAACAAGAGGAAACCAGATAATCCAAGAAAGCAAGTTATTTAATAAAGATTCCATAATACTCCCCCATTCCAACTATTTCAAATATAAATAAACCAAAAGATATACAATTATACCAATTAAAATAAAAGTAGAATAATGGTTAATAATTCCAGTATGTATAATTCTTAATCCTGTCCCGGTTTTATCTATAAGCTTTGCACTACCATTAACAATTCCTTCTATAATAGTATTGTCTGTAATAGCTACTACAATTTGTCTTGAAATCCATAAAGTGGGATTTACTACAGTATAATGATACAATTCATCAAAGTACCATTTTCTAAACAAAAAAGTATAAAGAGATTTAACATTTTTAGAGAAAAATGTTTCAAGTTCTGGCCTCTTAATATATACTAACCAAGCTAAAAAGATCCCAAAAAGACCTGCCAATACTGAAAGAAGTATAAGTAAATATTCTGTAGAATGGGAGACTTCGTGAACAATTCTTGGATGCCCAAGTACAGGTACTAAAAATTCTTCTATATAATTTCTTCCCCCTAAAACTTGAGGAATTCCTATCCAACCAGCAACTACAGAACCTATAGCAAGGAAAATAAGAGGAATAGTCATAACTCTTGGAGACTCATGAGGTTTCCCGTGTATATATTCCCAGCCTTTAAAATCTCCATAAAAAGCTCTAAAAATAATTCTAAAGGTATAAAAGGCAGTCATGGCAGCAACTAACAATCCTATAAACCATATAAATTTACCCCAGGGATATTTAGAAAAGAAAGCTTGTGCTAAGATTTCATCTTTGCTAAAAAATCCTGCAAATCCTGGAATTCCAGAAATAGATAAACTTGCTATTAAAAGAGTCCAAAAGGTTATAGGCATGTATTTTTTTAATCCACCCATTATCCTTATATCATTTGGATCAGGTGCATGATGGAGTAAATGAATAACACTTCCAGCTCCTAAAAATAAAAGTGCTTTAAAATAAGCATGAGTAAGAAGATGGAACATCCCTGCTATAAATGCTCCTACTCCACAAGCCATAAACATGTAACCAAGTTGAGAAAGGGTTGAATAAGCAATAACTCTTTTTATATCAAATTGGGTTGGTGCAATACTTGCTGACATAAAACAAGTAAATGCTCCAATTATGGCAACTATAAACATCATAGCATCAGATAATTCAAAGAGGGGATTAAGTCTACATACCATAAAAACTCCAGCTGTTACCATAGTAGCAGCATGGATTAAGGCTGAAACAGGAGTGGGACCTTCCATAGCATCAGGAAGCCATACATGAAGCGGAAACTGAGCACTTTTACCCATAGCACCACAGAATAAAAGAAAGGCAATTAAAAAAGGAACATGAACTTCGTAGCCTAAAACTCCTATATATTTATTAGAAATTTCTGGAAGTTTAGAAAAGATTTCATGGTAATATAAAGTTCCTAAAAAATAAAAAGCCAAAAAAATTCCTAAAGCAAAACCAAAATCTCCTATTCTACAAACTATAAAAGCTTTTTTTCCTGCATCAGAAGCACTCTTTTTACGGTACCAGTAACCAATAAGAAAGTAGGAACAAAGTCCAACTCCCTCCCATCCTAAATAAAGCTGAGCTAAATTATTAGCGAGCGCAAGCATTAACATAAAAAAAGTAAAAAGGGATATGTAAGCAAAAAATCTATAATATCCTGGATCTCCTCCCATATAACCCACAGAATAAACATGAATAAGAAAAGATACACAGGTTACCATGGTTATCATCGCTGCAGAAAGAGGATCAACCAAAAATCCTAAACCAACCTTTAGATCATAGGCAAACATCCAAGTATAAACATCAAAATTATATATTTTCCCGTTTATAACCTCTATTAATACTTTAACAGAAAATAGAAAGCTAAAGAATAAAGCTAGTATAGGTAAAAGATGTGCTTTATCTCTAAAATATTTCCTGCCAAGGATAAGCGTTATAGCACTCGCTACTAAAGGTAAAAAGGGTATTAAAAATACATAAATATCAAAATTGGTAATTAACTCAAAATGTCTTTCCACCATACTTTACCCCTTAAAAGTTGTAATCTCATCTGAGTAAACTGTTCTAAGCCTTTTATATATTAAAACAACTAAACTTAGTCCTATAGCAGCTTCAGCTGCAGCCATTGCTATAATAAAAAATACTATAATATATCCACTTATATCTTTAGTAAAATAAGAGATAGCAGCAAATAATACAATAACTCCGTTAAGCATTATCTCTATAGAAATAAGAATAACAATAAGATTTCTTCTGGTAAGAAATCCAAAAAGCCCTATCAAGAAAAGAATTGTGGCTAAAATAATATATTGCTCTAAGCTTGGCATTTTGCCTCCTTTTTATTCAAAAGTTTTTACTTTTCTTATTAAGAATACAGCACCAAATATAGCCACTAACAGAATTACACCTATTATTTCAAATTGTAAAAGATAGGATTTAAAAAGATAGTTTGCTATCCACCATACATTACTTTTTTCCTCTACACTAAAGGGTAAATAGACTTTAAAAGATGGTTTCAAAGAAATTAAACTAAAAAAATTTGTTACTAAAAAAACTCCCAAAAGTAAGAAAATTATAGCTATTAAACTGGCTCTTCTTATAAAAACATTTCTTTTGGTTTCTCTTCTTAAATTTATTAAATAAACTACAAATAAAAAGAGAACTAATATTGCACCTGCATAAACTATTAACTGTACAACAGTTAAAAATTCTGCACCAAGAGTTAAAAGTAAAAAGGCTTGATGAATTATCATTATCAATACCAGTAAAACTGTATATACTGGGTGTCTTGAAAAGATAGCAAAAACACTTGAAAATATCATTACAATAGCTAAGTAATAAAAAATTATCAAATCCCAATTCATATCTATACTCCTGTAAATTGACGTTTTTTGGCAGGTAAAAACTTTTCAGGAATACCTCTTGGTTTCCAGAATGGATTCAAATAAGGTCTTTTTTGAGTAATTATAAATTCATCCCAGTTTTTAAGAAGTTTTTCCTTATCAAAAAAGAGATCTTCCCTTTTAAACCCTATATATTCATAATATTCTGTAAGAACGATAGCATTAACTGGACAGACCTCCTCACAATAACCACAATAAACACATCTGAGGGCTTCTATTTCATATTTAACAATTTTTCTTTTTTTTGTTTCGGGATCTGCTTCATATTCTATATTTATACATCTTGATGGACATACTTTTACACAACGTAAACAAGCTATGCATAAAGTATCTCCTGTATTTTCATCTTTAACCAAAGCATGACGTCCTCTAAAACCTGGAGCAGGAACTGGTCTTACCTTATCATAATATTGAATAGTTACTGGTCTAGCAAATAACATCTTTCTTAGAGTTAAAGCAAGTCCCTTTAAGATTTCAATAAGTAAAGCCTTTTCCAATATCCTCATTCCCTTACCCTCTTAGAATATTAGTTTCAAAAGGGCAGTTAAAAATAAATTAATAATACCAAGAGGAATTAATACCTTCCAACCAAGTCCCATTAATTGGTCGTAACGATAACGAGGAAGAGTTGCTCTAACCCAAATATAAACAAATAAAAGGAAATATAATTTTATTAAAAACCAGAAAAAGGGAATATAAGGAACTTCAAAAGGCCCAATCCAACCACCTAAAAAACAAGTAACAGCAAGTGCACTCATAACAACCATACCAAAATATTCTGCAAGATAAAATATAGCAAATCTCATAGCACTATATTCTACAAAATATCCTGCAACAAGCTCTGTTTCTGCTTCTGGTAAATCAAAAGGTATTCTATTACATTCTGCTATGGCTGAAATTATAAATACATAAAAAGCAATAATCTGAGGAATAAGATAGACTTTGTAAGGAGAATTAATCTGTGCATTAACAATGTCCTTTAAATTAAGACTTCCAGCCATAAGGACTACACTCAAAAGAGCAAGACTCATAGCAATTTCATAGCTAATAACTTGAGCACTCGCTCTTAAACCTCCTAAGAAAGCATATCTTGAATTAGATCCCCATCCTGAAAGAATGACTCCATAAGCACTAAGAGAACTTAAGGCCAAAATAAATAATAAACCAACATTTATGTTGCTAATTATAAATTTTTCCCAAAGAGGAATAAGAGCAACCCCTGTTCCTGCGCAAACAAGGGAAATAAAAGGAGCTATATAAAATATAGGTCTATCAACTCCATAAGGAACAAGATCTTCTTTAGTTAATAATTTTAACATATCTGCAATAGGCTGAAGTAAACCTCTTGGACCAACCCTATTAGGACCAAGTCTTTGTTGCATACGAGCTATGATCTTTCTTTCTGCATAGGTTAAATATGCTACATGAAGTAATGCAATAACTAACAAAGTAGCTGCAGCTATTAAAAAATATATTAACCTCTCTAACATTTCACCTCCTTATCTATCAGAATCACCTAAAACAATATCTAAGGTTCCTATTATGGCTATAAGGTCTGCAATCAAGTGATTTTTAGACATATAAGGTATAGCTGAAATATGAACAAAAGAAGGTGTTCTAATTCTTAGTCTCCAAGGTTTATTTGAACCATCACTTATAACATAAACTGCTAATTCTCCTTTTGGTGATTCTATAGAGGCAAATGCCTCTCCTGGGGGAACTACAGGAATTTCTTCTCCTTTAAAAATAACACCTTTCTTAGGTACAGGTTTAGGTTCAGGTTTTTTAATTTTCTCAGGTATTAAAAGATCAGGGGCATTTTCTGCAACTACTGGTTCTCCTTGAGTTTCAGGAAGTTTATCTAAACATTGTCTTATAATTCTGTTTGCCTGTCTCAGTTCTTCCATTCTAACACGGTATCTATCGTAGGTATCCCCATTTTTACCTGTAGGAACGATAAAATCTACTTCTACATAAGCATCATAGGGTCTAAATTTTCTCACATCATAGGGTACTCCAGATCCCCTTAAAACAGGACCAGTTAATCCAAGATTTATGGCATCTTCTGCAGGAACAACTGCTACTCCTTTAGTTCTTTTAAGCCAAATTCTATTCACATCAATTAAAGTTTCATAGTCATAAATTCTTGGAGGAAATTCTTCAGTAAATTTATAAAGCTCATCTATAATTTCTTGAGTAAAATCTTGTCTTACTCCACCAACCCTGACATAAGTATGAGTAAGTCTTGCTCCACAAATTTTTTCATAAATATTTAAAAGCCATTCTCTATCTCTAAAGCAATATAAAAAGACAGTCATAGCTCCTATGTCAAGTGCATGAGTAGCAAGCCAGAGTAAGTGATTACAAATTCTTGCCATTTCACAAACAATAGTTCTTAAAAGTTTTGCTCTTCTTGGAATCTTTAAATCCATAAGTTTTTCAAAAGCTAAAGCAAAGGCGGTATTGTTTGCAGCTGAAGCTATATAATCCATACGATCACTTAATACAATAGTTTGATTATAATTGAGGATTTCGCCTAATTTTTCAACTCCTCTATGTAGATAACCTATTATAGGTGTACAATTAACAATAGTTTCTCCTTCCAATTCCAGAAAAAGCCTCAAAACTCCATGAGTAGAGGGATGCTGAGGCCCCATATTAATATAAAAAGGCTCTTCCCACTTTTCCTCATTTACCTGTTTTTTATTAATTTCTAAGTATGTAGCCATAAAATCTCCTTTAGCTTTGTTCTTTAATTTTTTCTTTAAATTCTTTATAGGTTTTCCATTCTTGCTCTTCTTCTAAATAAACTGGGTAATCCTTTCTTAAAGGATGTCCTTCCCAATCATCAGGCATAAGAATTCTTTTTAAGTTAGGATGACCCCTAAAACTTATACCAAACATATCATAGCATTCTCTTTCAAACCAATTAGCTGTTCTCCACAAAGGTGTAACTGAATATTGCCAACAATCCTTTTCTGGAACTCTTACTTTCAGTCTTAAAAGGACTTTATTATCAAGATTATAAAGATGGTAAACCACTTCAAAACGTTCTTCAAAATTCTTATATTTGTATTCTAAATAATCTGCTCCACAGAGATCAATTAGATATTTAAAACCTTTTTCATCTTTTAAATACTTCATTAAATCTAAAAATCCAGTCCTTTTACAAATTAAAGTAGGATAATCCTTTTTTTGAATTTCTATAATAACTGATGAAAACTTTTCTTTTAGTTCATTTAACAATTCTTCCATCGCTTATCTCCAAAAACCCCATTTTTTAGCTTCACTTTTTATTTTCTGCTGAAGATTTAACAGTCCAAAAAGTAGTGCCTCAGGTCTTGGAGGACAACCTGGAACATAAATATCTACAGGTAAAAATTCATCTACTCCTTGAACAACAGAATAGGTTTTAAAAATACCACCAGAGCAAGCACAACTTCCCATAGCAATCACATACTTTGGTTCAGGCATTTGATCATATACCCTTCTTACAATAGGAGCCATTTTTTTAGTAACTGTTCCCGCGACAATAAGAACATCTGCTTGACGAGGGGTTGCTCTAAAAATTATTCCGTATCTGTCTAAATCAAAGTGACTTGCTCCTGTAGCCATCATTTCAATGGCACAGCAAGCAAGACCAAAGGTCACAGGCCACATTGAACCTGCTCGAGCCCAATTGATTATTTTATCAATGGGGCTTAAAATCACGGGTGTTCCTGGAACTTGTCTAACACCTGGGGCTATCTCAATAGTTTCTTTTTCTATTCCCATTTTAACGCTCCTTCACTCCAAGCGTAAATATATGCTATTAATAACATTAATACAAAAACTCCTATTTCTACAAAACCAAACCAACTTAATTCTTCAAAAATAACTGCCCATGGATAAAGAAAAATTATTTCCACATCAAATACTAAAAATAAAACTGCTATTAAATAAAACCTCACTCTAAAAGGTATTCTTGCATCGCCTGAGGGATCAAGTCCACATTCGTAAGGAATCAATTTTTCTGGATGCACCCTTCTTGGCCCTAAAAAAATATTAAGTACCACAAGGGCTATACCAAGCACCAAAAGAAATAGAGCAAAAAGAAAAAGACTAAAATATGGTCCCATTTTAGCCACTCTCCTCTTCTGGTTTTGCTTCTTCTGCCTTTGGTTTCGGCTTAGCTTCTACCTTCTTTACTTCTAAAGCTTTATTAGGACAGGCACTTACACAAAATGGAAGTTCTTCTCTAATAAGTCTATCATAGCAAAGATCACATTTATTAATAGTTCCTGTATTAAAATTAAATTTAGGAACTCCCCAAGGACAAGCCTCCACACAATTTTTACATCCTACACAAAGTGTCATATTGAAAGTTACTGCCCCATCTTTAATACTTATTGCTCCCACAGGACAAGAAGCTCCACATTGAGGTTTTTTACAATGCATGCAGGAAAAATAGTAGAACTTATCTCCTACTTTATAAATCCCGCAGTTACTTAATCCGAAATGATTTTCAGCACAAGATTTTACACATTCTTCACAACCATCACAAACTTCAGGATTATGTGAAATTTTATAAGCCATATCTCCTTCCCTAATTATTTATTTTTAGATTATTATTTTGGATTTTTATTTTGCTTACTTAAAAGTCAAGCTTTAAAAAAGTGATAAACACTTATAATTCTTTATCTCTCTTAAAAATTTGTTAATTTTTATTTAATTTTCTTAATTTTTCTTCACTTTTTTATCTTAAGCACTTTTTTATTATAAATGTCTCTTTGAAAAAATTATAATATCTTCGTTTTCACTATTTTGAACCATATAACAAAAGCCTTCTAAATATAAGAATAGAAGGGCTAAAAAATAATAAGCAATTTTTAAAAATTCAGTTTCTTTTTTTTCCTTTATTAATTCCCTAAAAGAAAAAGATAATTTTTTCTCTAAATATTTTTTTAGGTTTTCTAAATAAGGATCTATGAATAGAGAAGAAAAATTTTTAAGTATTTCTTCTTTAACTTCCTCCTTACTTAAAACCGATAAAATAGCTCTTAAAATTAAGTTTTTTTCTTTCTCTCCTGCAAAACTCTTTTTGTCAGCTCTTTCAAAAATATAAGGAATTCTACTTAAGAAAATTTTCTCAAAAAGAATTCTTCCAAAAGGTAAGGCTTGGTAATAATTAAACTTTTCTTCTAAAATTTCTTTAAAGGAAGGTCCTTCTAAATTTTCATTTTTTTCTTCCTTTTCATTGTGGATATTAAGTAGTAGACAGCTTTTTAAATAAATAGCCTCAGAAAGTCTTATTAGAAATTCTAAAAATATCTCGTTTAAGTTTATCAAAGATAAATATTTTTGAGCAGAAAGGACTATATTAGTGAGATTTAACTCTATAAGCTCATATTTATTTTTAAAAATTTTATTTCTAAGCTCTTCAAGTGTACTATAAAGCTCTAAAGAAGTTTTTGAAACAGACATTTATTAAATTTTTTTGCTTAAAATATGAATTTTTTTAAAACATCTATTCATGATTACCTTTATTCCTTCTTTTTCTGCTAAATTTTTAGCTTCTTCATTAATTATCCCTTCTTGCATCCATATTACTTTTGGTTTTAATTTAATAGCTTCTTTTACAATAGGTAATACTTGATCAGATCTTCTAAAAATAATAATAACTTCAGGATAAAAATCGGAAGGCAAATCTGATAAGGAGGGATAAACTTTTTTTCCTAAAATCTCTTCTCTTGCGGGATTAACAGGAATTACATTAAATCCTTCTTTAATAAGATACTCCATAACCATATAGCTTGGACGCTCAGGATTATGGCTTGCTCCAACTATAACAATATTTTTATATTTTTGGGGAATTTCTAATATTTCTTTTGGAACATTTGAATAATCAGGCAATGGACATACCTCTTCTAACATTTTACTCCTTCTCCACCTTTATATTACAAATTTTAAAAAATTTTTCTGGATCAAGAGAGGCACCGCCCACAAGAACACCATCTATATTAGGTTTTTTCATTAAATCCTGAATATTATCTGGGGTAACACTTCCTCCATAAAGAATTCTAATTTGCATACTTATTTCTTCTGAATAAAGGTTTTTTAACCTATCTCTAATAAAGGACTGAACCTCTTCTGCTTCCTCAGGAGTTGCATTAATTCCAGTTCCAATAGCCCATACAGGTTCATAGGCAATAACAATTTTATCCCCTTTTATATTTTTAATATTAGAAAGACTCTCTAAAAGTTGTCTTTCTATAACTTCTAAGGTTTTACCTTTATTTCTCTCTTCTAAGGTTTCTCCCACACATAAAATAGGAATGAGTCCAAATTTGTAAACTCCTTCTACTCTCTTAGCTATTAATTGATCAGATTCTCCAAAAATATATCTTCTTTCAGAATGTCCCAAAATAACATACTCAATACCAAATTCTTTAAGCATAACAGGTGATATTTCTCCTGTAAAAGCTCCTCTTTCTTCCCAGCAGGAATTTTGTGCTCCTAATTTTAAAGGGCTATTTTTTATAAAATTTTGAGAATAAGCTAAAATAGTAAAAGGTGGAGCTATCATTATTTCTCTATTGGAAAAATCAATTTCAGGAAGTCTTTTCAAAAATTTATTAAAATATTCTTCTGTTTCCTTTAAAGTCTTATTCATTTTCCAGTTTCCAGCAAAAAGGTATTTTTTCATTTTTTTTTGTTTCTAAATTTTAAGAACCCTTAATCCAGGAAGTTCTTTACCTTCAAGATATTCTAAAAAGGCTCCTCCAGCTGTAGATATATAAGAAAAAGAGGTTTCAACCCCAGCAAGTTTAATAGCTAAAATTGTATCACCTCCTCCTACAATAGTAGTTCCAGGAAGAGCTGCTATTTTTCTTGCTAAAGCTACAGTTCCCTTATGAAAAGGAGGTTTTTCACAATAACCAAGAGGACCATTCCATACAAGAGTATTTGCTCCTTCTATAGCTTGGGAAAATAGCTCTACAGTTAACTCTCCTATATCATAAATTTTGTCTTCTTTAATTATTTCATTTAATTCTATTTTTTTAGCCACACCTTCTCTTTCAACCACTACATCTATAGGAAGATAAAGCTTAACTCCCTGATCTTTAGCCTCTTTCATTATTTGTTTAGCTATATCTATGCACTCACTTTCTAATAAAGAATCTCCTACTGAGTATCCCTTGGCAGCTAAAAAAGTATTTGCCATAATTCCACCTATAATTAATTTATCTACTTTATAAAGGAGATTTTTTAAAATCCCTATTTTATTAGAAACTTTACTTCCTCCTACTATAGCATAAAAAGGTCGTTCTGGTTTACCTACAATTTTAGAAAGAAATTTTAATTCTTTTTCCATTTGAAATCCCATTCCTTTTTCAGAAATAAGTTGAGGAACTCCCACTACTGAGGCGTGAGTTCTGTGAGATACAGAAAAGGCATCATTAATAAATATATCTGCAAATTTAGCTAAAATCTTTGCAAATTCTAAATCATTTTTTATTTCCCCTTCATAAAATCTTACATTTTCTAAAAGTAAAACTTCTCCTTCTTTTAATTCTTCTAAAACTTTATCTGCTTCCTCACTTGTAACATCTTCCAAAAACTTCACTGGTGCTTTAAGAACTTTTTTTAAATATTCATAAACTGGCTTTAAAGAATATTCAGGAGTTCTTCCTTTTGGTCTTCCAAGATGGGAACAGAGAATCGCTTTACCAAAGGAATTAACTACATAATTGATAGTAGGAAGGGTTTCAATAATTCTTGTATCATCAGTAATTTTCCCATTTTCCATAGGAACATTAAAATCTACTCTAATAAAAACTTTTTTTCCTTTTAAATCAAAATCATTTAAGGTTTTCATTGTGTTCCTCCGATTAGAAGTGAGTAATCCTTTTTATGAGATTAACCATTTCTAAAGCTGCTAAAGCTGCTTCAGCTCCCTTATTGCCAGCTTTGGTTCCAGCTCTTTCTATAGCTTGCTCTATAGTATCTGTAGTTAAAATACCAAAAATAACTGGTATACCTGTTTCAAGCATTACTCGCGCTATACCTTTTGAGGTTTCTGCAGCTATATATTCAAAATGAGGTGTTGCTCCTCTTATAATTGTACCTAAACATAAAATAGCATCAAATTTTTTAGTTTCTGCTAATTTTTTTGCTATGAGAGGAATTTCAAAAGCCCCAGGAACCCAAGTAATATATATATTTTCTTCTAAAACTTTATGCCTCTTCAATATATCTAAAGCCCCTTCTAAGAGTTTTTGAGTTATAAAAATATTAAATCTGCTTACCACTATACCTATTTTTACACCCTCTCCTTCATAGATACCCTCTAATACTACATATTTCATTCCCCTACCTCCTCTTTGGTTTCATTTTTATTATAATAATAATAAGGAGAATATATAATTACCTTTTCTCCTTTTCTTATATAGCCATACCTTGTCCTTAAAAGCTCTTCATAAGGTATATCAGAGTTAGATAATTTCTGAATTTCTTTTCTGTAATATCTATTTTCTTTTTTAATTTCTTCAATTTTTTTCATTTCTCTTTTAACTATAAAACTTAGAATCAAATAGATAGAAAAGGTAAGAATAACCCCTATTATTAAAATTCCTAGAAACCATTTTTTTCTTTTTTTTCGTTTTTTCTTATAAGGTCTAATAATAATTTGAGATTTACGTCTTTTTAGCATGGTTTTCACCTAAAACCATTGCCAAGGAGATGGTGAAGGGACCTTTTTCTCAGGGGAAATCTCCGGAAAAACCTTAGGTGTAGTCTGATTATAAGGATAGTAATAAGTCGGGGAATGAGGTTTTACACTATAACCAGGAGGAGGAGGTGGGGGAGGCACAGGAACTTTTATGTCAAACTCTTCTTTTTTAGAAAAAACTCTTGAAAAAAGACCATTTATTATGGAGACAGGATTAATTTTAGATAAAAATGACTTTTCCTCAGGGTTAGAAAAAAAGGGGTCTGTTTCTATGGATAAAAGTCTTTTTTTTATTCCTTCAAGGTATATAGCTAATTTTGATGAAATTTCAGAAAGATTTGTGTTCTCTTTTACTGAATAAAAAGACTTTGAAGTAGAAGCATCTATTAAATTAAGTTCAATTTTTGCTTTATCTTTTGAAATTTCAACAAAAGATTTTAAAAAATAATTAACATTAATTTTCTTTTTTTTAAGCTCTTCTTTTAAGATTATACTTTCTATTTGGGAGGGAACTGTTAAAGTGCTATAAATTATATTTTCTATATTTTCTTTAAATTGGGAAGAAATTCCTTGACCCTTAAATTCAATAGGTAAAATACCAATTCTAATTTGGGCAAAAACTAAAGAAGGAAAACCTATTAAAATAAAAATCAAAAAATATCTCATTTCTTTTGTTCTAAGCTTTTTTCTTTTTCTGCCACTAAAAGCCTTGTTTTAACAATAGTATCTGGGTTTAAACTCATAGAATCAATTCCACATTCTACTAAGAATTCAGCAAAATCTGGAAAATCACTGGGAGCTTGACCACATATCCCTATTTTTCTATTATTTTTTTTGGCAACCTCTATCACTTCTTTTATAAGTTTTTTAACAGCAGGATTTCTTTCATCATAAATGTGAGATATCAGTTCAGAATCTCTATCGAGACCTAAAGCTAACTGGGTTAAATCATTAGAACCTATAGAAAAACCATCAAAAACTTTGGCAAATTCCTCTGCCAAAATTACATTACTTGGAATCTCGCACATTACATAAATTTCAAGTCCATTTTCTCCTTGTTTAAGTCCATGTTTTTTCATTACCTCTATAACTTTTTTTCCTTCTTCTACAGTTCTACAGAAAGGAACCATTACCTTTACATTGGTTAATCCCATCTCTTCTCTCACTTTTTTAATAGCCTTACATTCTAAGGCAAAAGCAGGTTCAAATTTAGGATCATAATAACGGGAGGCTCCTCTCCATCCTATCATAGGATTAGATTCAATAGGTTCGTATAAAAACCCTCCCGCAAGATTAGCATATTCATTAGTTTTAAAGTCTGAAAATCTTACAATTACCTCATTTGGATAAAAAGCAGCACCAATCATAGCTATACCCTGAGCAAGTTTATCTATATAAAAATCAGCTTTATTTTTGTATCCATAAGTTTTTTCCTCTATTATAGAAACTACTTTGGCAATTTTACTATCATTCTTGGCTTTCTCCTTTAATTTTTTATATTCTATTAAGGCCAAAGGATGAATCCCTATATGAGAACTTATAATAAATTCTATTCTTGCAAGTCCAACCCCATCATTGGGAATCTGACTTTGAGCAAAAGCTTGTTCAGGAATACCTATATTCATCATAATTTTTGTTTTTGTTCTGGGTAAAGATTCAAGGCTAATTCTTTCTACTTCATAAGGAACTAATCCTTCTAAAATTCTTCCCTCCTCTCCTTGAGTACAGTCAACAGTTATTCCCATCCCTTGTTTTACCAGGTGAGTAGCTACTTCAGCTCCTACTATACAAGGAATGCCAAGTTCTCTTGAAATAATAGCAGCATGACAGGTTCTACCACCTTTATCAGTAACAATAGCAGAGGCTTTTTTCATAATAGGTTCCCAATCTGGATCTGTCATAGTAGTTACCAAAACATCGCCTTCTTTGAATTGAGAAATTTCACTTACATCTAAAATAACCCTTGCTTTACCCTGACCTATCTTACTACCTACTGCTTTTCCTGTACATATAACCCTTCCCTCACCTTTTAGTTTATAAACTTCGTAATATTTTTGCTGTTTTATAGCATGAACTGTTTCTGGACGAGCCTGAACAATGTAAAGCTCTCCTTTACCAATATTAACTCCGTCACCATCTTTTGCCCATTCTATATCCATAGGTCTACCATAATGTTCTTCAATAATAACTGCCCATTTAGCAAGAGTTAAAATTTCATCGTCTGTTAATACAAACTTTTTTCTTTCTTCTTTAGAAGTTTTAACTGTTTTAACAGGATTTCTTCTATCCTTCCCATATACTATTTTTATATGTTTACTTCCAAGCTTTTTTGAAAGAATTGGCTTATATCCTAATTTTAAAGTAGGCTTAAAAACATAATATTCATCTGGATTTACTTTACCTTGAACTATAGCTTCTCCTAAACCCCAAGAACCTGTAATATAAACTACATCTCTGAAACCACTTTCAGTATCTAAAGTGAACATAACTCCTGAACAAGCCATATCACTTCTTATCATCTTTTGAACAGCAACAGATAAATAAACAGCAAAATGATTAAATCCTTTATCTTCTCTATAAGATATAGCTCTGTCTGTAAATAAAGAAGCAAAACACCTTTGAACTGCTTTTACAACATTATCCTCTCCACTTATATTTAGATAGGTTTCTTGCTGACCTGCAAAAGAAGCATCTGGAAGATCTTCTGCAGTAGCTGAAGATCTTACTGCTACATCAACATTTTCAAAATAGGTTTTTTCTAATCTTTTATAGGCTTTTTTAATTTCTTCTGCTAAATCCTTTGGCATTTTTGCTTTTAAAATCAGGTTTCTGATCTTTCTTCCTCTTGTTTGCAAATCTACTACATCATGAGTATCAAGTCCTGTTAAAAGTTCTCTTATTTTTTCATCAAGTTGGTTTTCTTTTATAAAATATTTATAAGCTTCCGCAGTTACTGCAAAACCATAAGGAACTTTTACTCCCTTTTCTGTGAGTTTTGTATACATTTCTCCTAAGGAAGCATTTTTACCTCCTACAAGAGGAACATCCTTATAAGTAATTTCATCAAACCATAATATAAAAGGTTTATAAGATACCATAAAAATTACCTCCTCCTATAAAATATGTTTTTTTATTAAAAGGATAATAGCAAAGGTTACTATTATTGTCAAGTTAACTACAAGGTAAAATTGACTTTGGATTTAATATGTGCTATTTTAAAAATATGCCACAAAAAATAATTTGTACTAATAAAAAAGCCCATCATTTTTATAATATAGAAGAAACCTATGAAGCTGGAATCCAGCTTCTTGGCTGTGAAGTAAAATCTTTAAGACAGGGAAGAGCTAATTTAAGCGATAGTTTTGCAAGAGTAGTTAACGGAGAGGTTTTTCTTTATAACCTCCATATAAGTCCATATCCTTATAGCAGAGAAGCTCAAAATATAGATCCTACAAGAACAAGAAAACTCCTTTTAAGAAAATCTGAAATAAAAAGATTGGCAGGAAAAGTTCAAGAAAAAGGATATACTCTTATTCCATTAAAAATTTATTTTAATGAAAGAGGACTCGCTAAGGTGGAACTTGCTTTAGCTAAAGGTAAAAAAGTTTATGATAGAAGAGAGGAAATAAAAAGAAGAGATTTAGAAAGAGAATTAAAAAGAAAATTTAAAATCAAATGAAACCCCTTTATCTTTCTATAAAAGGCTTTGGACCCTATCTTAAAGCTGAAATTAAAGAAGAGGATTTTAAATTTTTAACAGAAAATAAACTCTTTTTAATCTCTGGAGAAATTGGAGCGGGTAAAACAACCATTTTTGACGCAATTGTCTATGCCCTTTATGGAGAAAGTACCATAGAAGGACGTGAACCAGCTGATCTTATTTCTCATTTTATTAAAAACAAACCGGATATAATTCCTGAAATTAATTTTAAATTTTTTTTAGATGGGAAAACTTATCAAATTAGGAGGTGTCCCTCTTTTAAAGGCAGGGCTGAAAATGTTTCTTTATGGATTGAAAATAAACTTTTTTCGGCAAAAAAAGAGGAAATAAAAGCAAAAATAAAGGAACTTATAGGACTTGATGCCAAACAGTTTAAAAAGGTCTTTCTTATTCCTCAAGGAGAATATAGAAAAATACTAATTGCTAAAAAAGAGGAAAGAGAAAGTCTTCTAGAAACAATTTTTGAAACCTCTCTTTTCCCTAATTTAGAAGAATTTTTAAAAATTAAAATAAAAGATTTAAAGGAACTTTATCAATCTCTAAACAAAAGAGAAGAAGATTTAAAAAATATTGCTCAAGTATCTAATTTAGAAGAACTAAAAAATAAAATTGAGAAACTTGAAAGGAAACAAAAGGATCTGGAAAATAAATTAAATTCTCTTATTTCTAAAAAAGAAAAAATTGAAAAAGAAATAAGGGAGTTAGAAAATATTTTGGAACTTCAAGAAAAAATTAAGGAGCTTACAGAAAAATTTGAAAATCTTAAAAGCAAAGAAAATGAAATTTATGCTAAAAAAGAATTTTTAAAAAAATTAAAAATATTAAAAGAAAATTTAATTTTTTATGAAAATTATGAAAAATTTAAGATTGAATTAAAAGATAATTATAACAAAAAGAAAAATTTAGAAAAAAATCTTTGCCAAATTGAAAAAAACCTTGAATCCTTTGAAATCGAAATTAAAAAGGTTTATCAGAATGAGAAGGAAATAGAAGAAAAAAAACAAGAAGTTCAAAATTTAAAAGAGTTAGAAAAACGTTTTGAAGAAAAAGAAACCTTACAAAAAAAATTGTATCAGTTAGTTGAGCTTTGTCAAAAAAATTTAAAAGAATTAGATAATCTTAAAGAAAGGATAAACAGCCTTAAAAAGGAGATAGAAAAAGCTTTTGAAGAAAAAGACCAATTAAATAGAGCTATTATTTTATTAAAAGAAAAAGAAATAATCTATGAGTCCCTTAAAACTTTTGAAGAATATGAAAAATTAATACCAGAAATAAAAAAAACTGAAAAAAATATCAAAGAATTGGCAATTTATTGCGAAAATCTTGAGAATTTAAAAAGAGCTTTAGAAATAAAGAATCGTGCTCAATATTTGGCAAAGTTTTTAAAAGAGGGAGAACCTTGTCCTGTTTGTGGCTCAAATTTTCATCCCCATCCAGCTAAAACTGAAAGTTTTGTAGAAGAATTAAAAAGGGTAGAAAAAGAGCTCTCAGAAAAAAAAGAGAAATTAGAGAAGGAAAAAGAAAAGTTTTATACTTTGCAAGCTAAAATAGAAAAGCTTGAAGAAAGGTTACAAAATAAGGATAAAGAAAAGCTTATTATAAATTATAATAACATAGAAGAAGAACTTTCTAATTTACCACAGAATTATTTTAAAAATCTTACTGAAAATACCAATATATTTTTAGAAATAGAAAATAAAATTAAAAATCTAAAAAGTCAGTTAAATTCTCTTGAGAATATGGAAATAAAAAAAGAAGAGGAATTAGAAAAACTAAAAAATGAAGAAATATCAATAAAAGAGCGCTTGAATATTATTAAAGAGCTTATTAAAAATTATTTCTCTTTTGAAGAACTTAAATTTAAAATAACTTACTTAGAAAAAGAAATTAAAGAATGGGAAAATAAAAAGGAGGAATTGGAAAATAGTATTCGTCTTTTAACAGAAGAAAAAATAAAAATTCAAACCCAATTAATAAATATAGAAGAAGCAATAAAAAAAGATCTTCAGGGATATAAAAAGATTATTAAAAAATTAATTAGTTTAAAAAGAGAGGGTTTTTTAAGTTCTATAAATGATTTCAAAACTCAAAAATCTTCATTATCTAAAATAGAGGTAATAGAAGAAGAAATTTCAAGTTTTTTTAATGAATTAGAAAGGATTAAAAAGAGTCTTGAAGATGCTAAAAAAAATTGGGAAATCCATAAAAGAAATTGGGAAACCTTAACTCAAAAACCTTTAGAGGAAGAAAAATTATATTCAGAATTAGAATTAAGAAGGAATGAAAAAAGACTTTTAGAAGATGATTTAAGAAATTTAAATAAAGAAATAGGAGGATTGGAAAAGGATATATTACATCTTCAAGAAGTTTTAACAGCTTATGAAAAAATAATAAAAGACAAAAAGTCTTTAGAAGAAGAATATCCGTTCCTAGAGACTTTATATAATATTATAGCTGGAAAAAATAAAAAAGGGGTTTCTTTTCATTCTTTTGTACTCTCTCTTTTTGCTCAGCTTATTTTAAAAAGAGCTAATTTTTATTTTAAAGAATTTTCTTTTGGAAGATATAAATTTATAGAGGATGAGGTATTACAAAAAAAGTTTACCTTAGAGGTTTTTGATCATTATACAGGAAGTAAGAGGGAAACAAAAACTCTTTCTGGAGGGGAGTCTTTTTTAGCTACCCTTTCTTTGGCTCTTGGAACTTCAGATGTAATTTTATATTTATATAGAACTCGTCCTTTTGAATCACTTTTTATTGATGAGGGTTTTGGAAGTCTTGATGAAAATACTCTTGAAAAGGTAGTCAATACTTTATTAAGTTTAGCTCATCATAGTGGAAGAATAATAGGAATTATATCCCATCTAAAAGAGCTTAAAGATAAATTCCCTGTTGTTTTGGAAGTTTGTAAAAATCAATTCTCAGGAAGTTATATAAAATTAAATAAAAATTTTTAAAAAAATGAAGTTGAAACTACTTATTTTAGCAGGAGGTAAAGGAAGTAGATTAGGAGGGAAAAAGGCTATAACACCATTTTTGGGAAAACCTCTTATTTATTGGATCTTTAAAATATTAAGAGAATTTTCCTTTCCTATTTATATTTCAGTAAAGGATGAAACCCAAGAAGAAGAAATTAAAAAAGAATTAATTAAAGAAAAAATAAAACTTGACGAAATGGTATTTATAAAGGATTTATATCCAGAAATAGAGGGACCTTTGTCAGGTATTATCTCAGCTTTAAAACTTTTTTCAGAAAAAGAAGCTTTTTTAGTATTAGCAGTTGATCAGCCTTTAATAAGTAAAAATTTTTTAAATTATTTAGAACTTCTTTCTTATATTTTTTGTAATCAATTTGTAATAGTAAGTAAGGACAAAGAAAAAATAAACCCCTTCCCTGGTGTTTATCCTTGTACTTTGAAAAGGGAAATAGAAACTTTCTTACTTAATTCTCCCAAAAAAAGCCTTTTTAGACTTTTTCAATATTTAATTGCAAATCAAAGTATTTTTTTTATTGAAAATGAGGAAAAAATAGAAGTTGAAACTTTTATAAATATTAATACTTTAGAGGACTTAAAAAGAGCAGAAATATGTTTTTCCCAGAAATTGATGAACCAAAAAATATAAAAATTTTAGTAGTTGATGACGATGCTTCTACTCGTGAAAATCTTAAGGAGATTCTTTCTTTAGAGGGTTATACGGTTTATACTGCTGAAAATGGAAAAGAAGCTTTAGAAAGGTTATCTCTTCTTAATCCAGATATAATGGTTGTTGATCTTTTTATGCCTGAACTAGACGGAATTTCTTTATGTAAAATTGTAAAGAATAATACCGAGACTGTTGATATAGGAATTATCTTAATTACAGCAGCTAATGACGTAGATTCAAGAATAAAAGGGCTTTCCTCAGGAGCTGATGATTTTCTAAACAAACCTTTTCTTATACCAGAACTAAAAGCAAGGATAGTATCTCTTTCTAAAATAAAAAAATATAGAGATTTTTTAAAAAATTATCAAAATTTGTTAGAAAAGGAGGTTGAAAAAAAGACCTCAGAACTTCAAAAACTTTACTTACAATTGCAAATAGCCTATAATGAAATAAAAGATCTTTCCTTAGAGATAATTTATAGACTTGCTAAGGCTGCTGAATTTAAGGATAAATATACAGGTTTTCACATTCAAAGAATAGGCTTTTATTCTACAAAAATGGCAGAATATTTGGGATTAAGTAAAGAACAAATTGAACTTATAAGATACAGCTCCCCTTTACATGATATTGGGAAATTAAAAATCCCTGATTATATTTTATTAAAACCAGGTCCTCTTACCAAAGAAGAATGGGAAATAATGAAAACACATACTATTATAGGGGCAAAAATCCTTGAAGGCTCAAAAATAAAATATCTTAAGGCTGCAGAAAAAATAGCACTTTTACATCATGAAAAATGGGATGGAACTGGTTATCCCTATGGACTTAAAGGGAGAAAAATACCACTCTTTGCAAGAATTGTATCTATTGTTGATGTTTTTGATGCCTTAACCTCAGATAGACCTTATAGAAAAGCCTTTTCTATAGAGGAGGCCTTTGAAATTATTAAAAATGAGTCAGGTAAACACTTTGATCCTGAATTGGTTGAAGTATTTTTAAAAATTAAAGATGAAATTATAGAAATAAGAACACTTTTCAAAGACGAAAACAATCTAAGTTTTTAAAATTTCTTTTAATCTCAAGGCATTGGGAACAGCATATCCTTCTGCTGTGTTATCAAAATAGATAAAAGCTGATTTAATTTTAAAAGTTTTGGTCTTTTCAGCAAGCTTTTGAAGTTCCTCTTCTTCATAGCTTGATACATAAAGTTTTTTAGATCCATGAAGCCTAATATATAAATAATCTGCAGTTTGTGCTTCATACCAAGAAGGATATTTACCAGCACAATCGGAAAAACATAAGCACACCTTATATTTTTTTAAAAGCTCTATAAACTCATCATTATGAAAAGAGATATTTCTTATTTCTATAGTATTAAGATAATCTGAAGGTAGAATCTTTAGAAATTTTTCTAAAATTTCTTTATGATATTTAAAGGAAGGTGGAAGCTGAAAAAGAAGAATCCTTCCCTTTTCTTTTAAAGGAGATATGGTTTTAAGAAAATTATTTAAATCCTCCTCTACTTCCTTAAGCTTTTTTAAATGGGTTATAGTTTTTGGAACTTTAACAGAAAAAATGAAATCTTTGGGGGTTTCTTCATACCATTTTTTAAAAGTTTTTGCTGTTGGAATTTTATAAAAGGTAGCATTTATCTCTACAGTGTTAAATTGCTGAGAATAAATTTTTAGCCATTCTTTGGGTTTACTTTCAAAGGGATATAAAAACCCTTTAAAAGAATAATAACTCCAGCCACAAGTTCCAATGTAATACTTGACTTTCATATTCTTTAAAGTAGAATATTTTTAAAAATTTTAAAGTGATTTTCTTAAAATTTTGATTAAAAATTTTAAAAATGAAAAGGATTTAAAACTCTTTATAAAAAGGTTCTTAAAGGAAAATCTAAAAGGTCTTCCTCCAGAAAGTAAGATTGAGATTGAGGTTGTTAAAATTAAACCATCTGAAATAATCTTAAAATTTCCTTTTTATTCTGAGGGAAATTTAATAAGAGTAAATGAAGTAGATTTTTTATTAAAAAACCTGATAGATCTTGGAATAAAAGTTCAGGTTAAATATATAGATGACATAGAAATCTTTGAAGAAAATTAAAAATGTGCAAATTAACAGTTTTTGTACCCTCTGAATTGGAAGCTGAAGTTTTAAAAGATTTTGATTTAGACTTACAAATTATTGGAATTGGTCCTATTGAATCTGCTTTATCTTCTTATCAGATTTTACTAAATAAAAAACCAAAATTGGTTTTTTTAACTGGCTGGGCTGGAGCCTATCCAGAAACTGAATTAAATATAGGAGATGTAGTAGTGGCAACTCAAGAAATATTTGCTGATTTTGGAAGAAAATATAAAACTCACTATGCTTCATTTCCTGAAAGTTTAAAGGTATGTAATAGTTGTTCTTTAAATCATGCTTTTACTGAAAAAGCAATTCAGTTTTTAGAAACTTATGATTTAAGTCCTGTTGTTGGTAATTTTTCTACTGTATGTTCAGCAACTTATGATTTAAATAGGGCTTATTTTATAAAAGAAAAATTTGATGTTATAGCAGAAAATATGGAAGGTTTTGGAGTTGCTAAAGCCTGCGAAAAATTAAAAGTTTATATGGTTGAAATAAGAGTGATAAGTAATCTTCTTTTTCAACCAGAAAAGGATTGGAATAAAACAAAAGCTTCGGAAGTTTTAAAAAAGGTTTGGGAATGTTTAGTGAAAAATTGGAAATAGCCCTTTCTCCTTGCCCTAATGATGTTTTTATAGTTTCAGGACTTCTTCTTAAAAAGGTTAAATCTCCTTTTGAGTTTAATTTTTCTTTTGAAGACATAGAAACCTTAAATAATTTAGCTATAAAAAGGGCTTTTCCAATAATTAAAGCTTCCTTTGCTATATGGAATTTTATCTTTTCTGATTATGAGCTCTTGCCAGTTGGTTCTGCTCTTGGATTTGGTGTGGGACCCTTGCTTGTGGGAATAAAACCCTATCAAATTGAAGATTTTAGTAAATTAAAAATTGCTATCCCTGGGAAATATACTACAGCTCATATGCTTTTCAATTTTTATTATCAAGATAAGATAGAAAAGATCTTTGTAAGATATGACCAAGTAATTCCTTTTTTATTAGAAGGGAAAACTGAGCTTGGTATTCTTATTCACGAAGGAAGATTTTTATATTACAAATATAATTTGCATAAAATTTTAGATCTGGGAGAATATTGGGAAAAAATTACTAAAGCCCCTCTTCCTTTAGGAGGATTTTTTATTGATAAAGCTTTATCAAAAAAAATTAAAAATGAAATTGTTAATCTCTTTAGACAAAGTATTAATTGGGCTAAAAATAATTGGGTAGAAGTTTTTCCTTTATTAAAAGTTTATGCTCAAGAGATGGAAGAAGAAATCATAAAAAAACATGTGGATACCTATGTAAATGAGTATACCTATGAATTAAAGGATCTTGCTTTAAAAAGCTTGACAATTTTTAAGGATTCCTTAAATATTAAAAAATCTTTAAAAGAAATTGTTTGGGGAATTTAAATTTATGGAATTATGGAAGGTATTTTTACAAACTGGATATGTGGGAAAATTTGTTCTTTTAGTATTACTTATTATGAGTATTCAGAGCTGGTATATAATTATTGCAAATTATTTCAGATACAAAGCTTTTAAAAATCTCCTTTATAATATAGACTCATTAGTAAAAAGAACTAAAGATTTTCCTTCTTTAATAAAGGAAACTAAAGAAATGGAATCCCATCTTTTAGGGCACAGCATAAAAAGGATTGTAGCTTCTTTTGGAGAAATTTATGAAAACTATTTTGAAAAATGGGATGAATCTAAAAATATTAATTTAGAAATCTCTCTTAGTTTAGCTGAAAAAGAACTTATAGAGAAAGCTTTAATAGAACAAGAAAATATTACTATGAAGTTAAGTGAGGGATTAGGAGTTCTTGCCACAGTGGGAAATGTAGCCCCATTTATAGGACTTTTTGGGACTGTTTGGGGTATAATGAAAGCATTCCACGACATTGGTCTAAAGGGCAGTGCAAGCTTAGCAACTGTTGCTCCAGGAATCGCAGAAGCTCTCATTAATACAGCTATGGGACTCTTTTGCGCTATTCCTGCAGTAATAGCCTATAATTATTATCTTTTAAAAAAAGAAGAAACTTCTAAAGCTCTTGAGATCTTATTTAAAAGAATTCTTTTTATTTTGAAAAGGGGTTTTATTTCTTACAAAATTTAAATATTAATTTGAAGTTTGTAAAAATTGTATTAAATTAGTTTTTTTAAGAAAAAAATTTAAAATTTATCTTAGAGGTAGGAGGGGCTATAATGGCAACTTGTACAGTAACTGACCAAAATTTTGAAAAAGAAGTTTTAAAAGCTGAGGTTCCTGTATTGGTAGATTTTTGGGCAGCATGGTGCGCACCATGTAAAATTATTGCACCTATTATTGATGAAATAGCAGAGGAATTGGAAGGAAAAATAAAGGTTTGCAAAATAAATGTAGATGAAAACCCTATAACACCAGGTAAATATGGAATAAGAGCTATCCCCACTTTAATCATTTTTAAAAAGGGTGAACCAGTGGAGGTTATTGTTGGGGCAGTATCAAAAAGTATAATTTTAAACGCCTTAAATAAAACATTGTCTTCTTAAAATCTTATGTTATGAAGCTTTTCAATTTCAAAAAACTTTTTTTTATCATTTTTATATTTTTTATTCTAATTTCTTTAAATTCCTGTGGAACTATTTCAAAAATTTCATCTGGAATAAGTACTCAGTTTTCTGAAACTTTTGAAAAAAAGAAAAAAAAGGAAGAAGAACCTTTACTTATTGAACTCTTTAGGGATGCAGAAAAAAATTTTGCTAAAGGTAATTATGAAAGAGCTTATGAATCTTATAAAGAAATAAGAGATAAATTCCCAGGCTCTCCACAAGCTGTTCTTGCTCAATTAAGAATGGCAGATTCAAAATTCTGGCAAGAAGATTATTTAGAAGCTATAGCCCTTTATGAAGAATTTGAAAAATTTTATCCCAATAACGAAGCTATCCCGTATGTAATTTATCAAATAGGGACCTGTTATTATAAAATGAAACGCTCCTATGATAGGGAACAAAGTTATACAGAAAAAGCTATATCTACTTACCAAAGACTATTACAGAATTTTCCTGACAGCCCCTATAGAGCTGAGGTAGAAAAACGAATTAAAGAACTTAGAGAACTTTTAGCTCAACATGAATTATATATAGCTAAATTTTATTATAAAATAAAATATTATAGAGGCGCCTATCAAAGAATCCTTTATATCGTAAATAACTATCCTGATACTTACGCTTCAAAAGAAGCCCAAAAACTTATATTAACTTATTATCAAAAAGCCCTTTTAGAAACTAAAGAATTTGCAGAAGGAAACAAAAAAGATTTTTGGGGAGATAAGGTTCCCTAATTATTTATTCTTCGTAAGTAAATTCTATTTCTTCTTTTTTTTCTTTGTTTTCACTTTCTGTTTCAATTGTTTCAAGAATAGATCTTTCCTTAAAATCACTCACAGTTAAAAAAGGTTTAGAAGCCGAGGAAGGGAAATATCCTAATTTTTCAAGCACCATACCCATATCAGATCCACATTTAGGGCAAATCTTTATTTCTTCAGAAAAAATGTGATTACACTTTAGACACTTCATCTCTTACCTCTCCTTGTTCTAAATTTTTACCACAACATTTCTTATATTTTTTACCACTTCCACAAGGACAAGGATCATTTCTCCCTATTTTTTGAACTCTTACAGGCTGAGAAGTCATTTCTTCACCTTCCTTAAAAGGATCTTCTCTTTTATATTGAAGCTTTTTACTATCAATTTCTTCTTTTTCTAATTCTTCTATTACTTCTTCGGAATACTCCCTTGTTTCTTTAATTTCTATTCTAAAAAGATAGGAAAGAGTGGTTTCTTTTATCCTTTTCATTAGATCCACAAATAAATAAAAAGCTTCTTTTTTATATTCCTGTAAAGGATTCTTTTGCCCATATCCTCTTAATCCTGTACTTTCTTTCAAATGATCAAGCATCAGTAAATGCTCTTTCCATAAAGTATCTATAGTGGTTAAAAGGAAATATTTCTCCAGTCCTCTTAAAGTTTCAGAACCTATCATTTTTTCTTTTTCTTCGTATTTTTTTAAAGCAGAATTTTTTAATTCTTTTACCAGATCTTCTTTTTTAGAAAGATTTGCATCTATTTCTGGAGTAAAAGTAAAAATTTCTTTAAATTTCTGTAAAGGCGCCTCTAAATTCTCCCTTTCAAAATGTTTACTTTCGATAAAAACCTCTTCTGCAATTTCCTCACATTCCTCCTCTATCATAGAAACAATCCAATCTTTTATAGAATCATTTTTTAAAATTTCTTTTCTCTGAGAATATATTGTTTCTCTTTGTTTGTTCATTACATCATCGTATTCTAAAAGATATTTTCTTATTTCAAAATGATAGGCTTCTACTTTCTTTTGTGCTTGTTCTATAGCTTTTGATAACCAAGGATGTTCTAAAGGCTCTCCTTCTGGTAACCCAAGCTTTTCCATAAAGATTTTAAGTTTTTCAGATCCAAAGAGTCTAAGAAGATCATCCTCTAAAGATAGAAAGAAACGAGATGCTCCAGGATCACCTTGTCTCCCTGACCTTCCTCTTAGCTGATTATCTATTCTTCTTGCTTCATGTCTCTCAGTGCCAATAATATAAAGCCCCCCAAGAGCTTTTACTTTCTCAGCATCTTTTTGACATTCTAAATACTTCTCATAAAGAACTTTTGCCCAATAGTCTTTATATTTAGTAGTAGGATCAAGCCCCTGTCTTGCCATAGCAAGAACTTCATTCCAAGCTCTTTCATCAATTTCAGAAAAATCATATCCTTCTACTTCAAGCTGAGCTTTAGCAAGTCCTTCTGGATTACCTCCTAAAATTATATCAACTCCTCTACCTGCCATATTAGTAGCTATGGTTACAGTATGAGATCTTCCAGCTTGAGCGATAATTTGGGCTTCTCTTTCATGATGCTTTGCATTTAAAACCTGATGAGGGATTTTTCTTTTTTTTAGCATTTTTGAAAGAAGTTCATTCTTTTCAATACTTGTAGTTCCTACAAGAACAGGTCTTCCTTCTTTATAACATTTTTCTATTTCTTCTATTACCTTTTCAAGTTTTTCTTTTTGGGTTCTAAAAACCACATCAGGATAGTCAATTCTTATCATAGGCTTATGGGTAGGAATAACTATTACATCAAGATTATAAATTTCTTTAAATTCAGCAGCCTCTGTTTCAGCAGTTCCTGTCATACCAGCAAGTTTTTCATACATTCTAAAATAATTCTGTATAGTTATCATAGCTAAAGTCTGATTTTCAGCTTCAATTCTTAACCTTTCCTTAGCTTCTATAGCTTGATGAAGACCATCACTCCATCTTCTTCCAGGCATTAATCTACCGGTAAACTCATCTACAATTATCACTTTTCCATCCTTAACTAAATAATCTACCTCTCTTTTAAATAAATGATGCGCTCTTAGTGCTTGATTTATATGATGAACAAGTCTAACATATCTTGGGTTATATAAATTTTTTATACCAAGAAGCTTTTCACACTCTGCAATACCCTCTTCTGTTAAGATGGCATTCTTAGCTTTTTCATCTAAAGTAAAATGAACATCTTTTTTGAGTTTTCTTACCACTTCATCTATATAATAATAAAGATCTGTAGATTCTTCAGAGGGACCAGAGATAATCAAAGGAGTTCTTGCCTCATCTATTAAAATAGAATCTACTTCATCTACGATAGCATAATAATGACCTCTCTGAACCATATCTTCTAATGAATATTTCATATTATCACGAAGATAATCAAAACCAAACTCGCTATTTGTTCCATAAGTAATATCACAGTTATAAGCCTTTTTTCTTTCTGAATCACTCATCTGATTTTGAAGATATCCAACTGTTAAGCCTAAAAATCTATAAATAGGCCCCATCCACTCAGCATCTCTTTTAGCAAGATAATCGTTTACTGTAACTATATGAACACCTTTACCAGTGAGGGCATTTAAATAAGCTGGAAGAGTAGCAACTAAGGTTTTTCCTTCTCCTGTTTTCATTTCAGCAATTTTACCTTCATGCAAAACAATTCCACCCATAATTTGAACATCAAAGTGACGCATTCCAAGAATCCTTCTTGCAGCTTCTCTTACTACAGCAAAAGCAGACGGCAAAATATCATCAAGGGTGGCTCCCCTTTCTAATCTTTCCTTGAATTCTATAGTTTTTCTTGAAAGTTCGGCATCAGAAAGTTTTTGTATCTCAGGTTCTAAAGAATTTATTTTCTCAACTATAGGTTTAAGCCTTTTTAATTCTCTTTCGTTTTTTGTTCCTATAATTTTTGCTAAAACCTGCGTAATCATAACAAAATTTTCACTCCTTTTTAAACTTTTATTAATTTAATACTTTTTCTTTATAAAACAACTATCTTGTTTTTAGAGACCTTTCTTTTAAAATAAGGCTTGATGAAAATAAAGGAAAGGTTAGAAGATTTCGTTGTCTCAGAGATTGCTAATATCTATCCTGAGGGAAAAGGGGAATATTCTCTTTATATGCTAAAAAAATTTAACATCTCAACTTGGGATGCACTGGGGAAAATTGCAAAAAATTTAAAAATTTCTATGAATTTTATAAATTATGGAGGATTAAAGGATAAAAAAGCAATAGCTCATCAGTTTATTACCATTAAAAATGGACCCAAAAAGGATATAAAAAAGAAAGAATTTGAGCTTATATATTTAGGAAAAACAACTAAACCTATGTCAAAAGACCTTCTTAAAGGAAATAAATTTGAGGTTATAGTAAGAGATTTTCAAGTAGAAGAAAAAAAATTTAATATGGAAGTGGAATTGGTAAGAAAATTTGGACTTTCAAATTATTTTAATGAACAAAGATTTGGTTCTATTAAAAGTTCTAAGGAATTTGCTATAAAGGAGGTTATTTTGGGAAATTATGAAAAGGCTCTCTATCTTATGATTGCTGAAGGAAGTGCTGTTGATATAGAAAGAACAAAAAAATTTAGAGAGTGCTTAAAAAAATACTGGAGAAATTTTGAAAGGTGTTTAGAACTTGCTAAAGTTAATTGGGAAAAAAACTTGCTAAACTTTTTGATTACCCATAAAATCTCTAAAAGAACTTTTAAAAGGGCTTTAAATCTTGTAGATAAAGAATATCTTTTTTTCTTAGGAAATGCTTATCAGAGTTATCTCTGGAATGAAGTTTTAAAAGAAGCCATTTTAAGGCTTGAAATACCATATTTTGAAATTTCTTATCTTTTAGGAAAACTTTACTTTTACAAAGAAGTACCAGCAAATAAATGGAAAATATTGAAAAATTTAAAATTACCTTTACCCTCTCCTAAGCTAAAGTTTAAAGAAGAAATTGAGAGCTTAAATTTAGAAGAAATTTATAATGAAATATGTAAAAGAGAGGGCTTAGATAATATTAAAAATTTTAAAAGTTATATAAAAGGGCTTGTATTTAAAACCTATCTAAGACCAGCAGTTATTTTTCCAGAAAATTTGGAATGGGAAAAACTTAATAATACTACTATAAAACTAAATTTTACTTTAGAAAAAGGAGCCTATGCTACTTTAGTTATAAAGAGGCTTTGTTATGGTTATAAGAATTCCTAACTGGCTCGGTGATGCCTTAATGGCAACCCCTGTATATTATAATCTTTGTCAAAAAGAAAAAATCTATCTATTTGGTCTTTCTCCTATAGTAAATCTTTTTAAATCCTTTCCTAATACAGAGATCCTTTATTATGAAAGAGGTAACCTTAAAAAGAATTTAGAAACCTTAAAACCTTTTAAAAAAGAAATAGGACTTCTTCTTACCAACTCCTTTTCCTCAGCTTGGCTTTTTTTTAGAGCTGGTATTCAGGAAAGATGGGGATATGCAAAAAACTTTAGAAGTTTTCTTTTAACAAGGGCTATCAAACCTCCTCATCAAAAAATCCACCAAAGAGATTATTATTTATATCTTTTGAAAGCCTTAGGACTTCCTTTTGAACATAAGGATCTACTTTTACCTCTTGATGAAAAAATTATAAAGGAGGCTAAAGCTTTTTTAAAAGACCTTAAAGAAAAACCCTTTATTATTATAGCACCAGGTGCTGCCTATGGACCAGCAAAAATGTGGCCTAAGGAATATTATAAAGAACTCGCTTCCGATCTTGTGAAAAAAGGTTTTACTGTAATTGTTGTAGGGAGTTTAAAAGAAAAAGAAATAGGAGATTTTATAAAAAATGGGGAAAAAGAAATATATAATTTTTGTGGAAAAACAGATTTAACTAAAGTTTCAGGAATTTTCTCCTTAGCGAAAGCTGTTATTTCTAACGATTCAGGACTTATGCATCTTGCGGCAGCTCTAAAGGTATCTCAAATTGCTATTTTTGGCTCAACTGATCCAGAAAAAACAGGTCCTTTGAATAAAAAAGCTATAGTTTTAAAAGTTAATCTTTCTTGTAGCCCCTGTTTTAAAAGAACTTGCAAATATGGACACTATAATTGCCTAAAATTAATCTCTCCTAATAAAGTTTTAGAAACTTTGGAAAAGTTAATTTCATAATTTTTATAAATCCATTGCTTCATAAATAGCTTTCTCAATTAATTCTTTTGGTGGTATCCCACTATATCCATCTTTAGTTTTATAAATACGACACCCCATGGTTGGAAAATCATTTCTTCTTTCTCTCTCGATATCAAGACCATCAATTTGAATGGTAGGAGAACCTAAAAATCTATATTTTATTGCTTCTTCCTCTGAATTAACTTCTATAATTTCAATCTCTTCTCTAATTCCTTTTTCTTTAAGTACTTCTTTTAATAAATTTAAAGCTGGTTCTACATTGGGACAACCTTTAAAATATAAGAATCTTATTTTCATAACTTACTCTGGATATTTTTTTATTAAGAATTTAGTTTTTAAGTTTTTTATAATAATTGAGGATTTCTTGCCACTTTTCCCAGGCTTTACCTGATTGTATAAGTTCTTTGGCTTTTTTTATTCCTCCTTTAAAATCGATAGCTTTCTCACAAAGATAAATAGCTCCTCCAAGATTTAAAAGAAACATATCCATAATAGGACCTTCAAGAACCCCTTTTAAAAGGTTTTCTAAAATTCCCTTACTTTGATTGGGGTCTTTAATTGTTAATTCTTCTGGAGTCTCACATCTTTCAAAACCAAAATTTTCTGGATCTATATAATAGGTGGTAATTTTTTCATCTCTTAATTCTGAAATCTTTGTAGAACCTGTAATAGTTATTTCATCATATCCCTCTTCACCAAAGACAACCAAAGCCCTTTTAACTCCTATACTGTCAAGCACATAGGCTATTTTTTCTGTAAGCAAAAAATCATACACTCCTACTAATTGATAATTAGCAAGTGCAGGATTTAAAAGAGGTCCAAGAGTATTAAAAATAGTTCTACCAAGTTTTTTTCTTATCCCTGCAACCCTTTTAAAAGCCGGATGATAAAGAGGAGCAAAAAGAAAAGAAAAACCGATTTCTTCAAGAGCTAAAGCTGAAGCTTCAGGAGGCAAATCTAAAGGAATTCCACAGATTTCTAACAAATCTGCACTTCCACATTTACTTGAAATAGATCTATTTCCATGTTTGGCAACATAAATTCCCTCTAAAGCTGAAAGAGCTATGGCAACTGCTGTTGAAAAATTAAAAGTATGTTTGTTGTCTCCTCCTGTTCCGCAGGTATCAACAATTATTGCAGATTCAGGTAAATTGTGATGTACCTTTATCATAATCTCTCTATATGCAATAACTGCACCGGTTATTTCTTGCCAGGTTTCTCCCTTTTTTCTTAAAAGATCAAGAAATAACTCTACCTCTTCATCTTTAAAATTATTAGTAGCTATTTTTTTAAAAACTTGATAAGCCTCTTCTTTTTTTAGATTTTCTCTTTCTTTAAGTTTTACAATAGCTTCTTTAATTTCCATTTAACCTAACCTCCCAAATCCATTTTTTCTACAAGTAAGCTTGGAGAACCCGTAGACCCATAAAAAGTAAGATCTGAGCCAAGCTCTAAAACATTTTCAAATAGTTCAAAAATGTTTCCAGAAAGAGCCATTTCACAAAAGTAATCTACAGGTTCTCCCTTTTTGTAATAAATCCCTGAAACTCCAAAAGAAAAATCTCCAGAAATAGGATTAGCAGTGTGACCTCCTAAAAGCTCTAAAACTTCAAAAACTTCTTTTTCTGCTTTAATAAGCGCTTCCTTAGAAATTTGTCCATTTTTAAGATAAAGATTGGTAGAAGAAATTTTAGGAAAGGATGAAAAATTAGGTCTCCTTGAATTTCCAGCTTTAAATTTTTTAAATCCCTTTTTTTCTGCCTCATTTTTCCAGTAAGTATCAAATAAAAAGGTTTTTACTATACCTTTTTCTATAAGAATTTTTTTATTTTGGGCAACACCTTCATCATCAAAGGGTCTACTCTCAGGTAGGAAAGGACTTATTCCATCATCAAATAAAGTTATTTTTTCACTAAAAACTTTTTTCTCCAGTTTGTCTTTCAAATAAGATCTTCCTTTTAATATTTCATCTCCCAAGAAAGAAAATTCTAAAAGCTCTAAAAGATTAATTGCTAAAAATGGAGGAAAAAGAACAGGAACTTTTAAACTTTTCCCCTTTTTAGTTTTAGAAAGAGCTAAAGCTTTTTTGCAGGCAAGCTCAACCCTTTCAAAAAGAGTTTGGTAATTAAATTCAACACCCTCATACCACTCATAAGCCCCAGCCTCTTTATATTTATTTTTGGCAATGACAGAGATAATAAAAATGTAGAAAGGTCTTTCCCACGCCAATTCAAGTTCATTTCTAATTAAGATATATTTAATTCCCCCAAAAGAAAGCTTTATTTTTTCAACCTTTGAAATTGAGGAATCAAAACTAAAGGCTTTTTCTTCTAATTCATTAAGTTTTTCTTTAAGTTCGTTTATAGATATATTAAAGTCCCCTTGAAAAGAAATCTCAGGATATTTTTCTTCTTTTTCAGGAAAAAGAGAAGGAACACCATAATTTGAAAGAGTTTTTGCTTTTAAGACTGAATCTTTTAAATCTAAAAGGTTTAAAGAGGCACTGTAAGTGAGACCTGCTTTTCCTTCTTTATTTAAATATCTTACAGAAATATTTTGATCCACATATTTTTCCTCCAAAAAATCTTTTCTATCCCTTTTTTCTAATTCAAAACCTTCTTCAATTTCTATCCAAAACTCAACAGGCTCTTTTCGAGATAATTTTTTAATTTCTTTTAAAAATTCCATAAAATATTATTTTAAAATGCTTTTCCCAGCAAAAATAGCAGCAGAACCAAGGTATTCTTCAATTCTTAAAAGTTGGTTAAATTTGGCGACTCTCTCACTTCTTGCTGGGGCGCCAGTTTTGATTTGTCCTGTATTTAAAGCTACTGCAAGATCAGCAATAAAAGTATCTTCTGTTTCTCCTGAACGATGAGAAATTATACAATTCCAGTTGTGTTTATATGCTAATTCTACAGCAGAAATTGTCTCAGTTAGTGTACCTATTTGATTAAGTTTAATTAAAACTGCATTAGCAAGTTTTTCTTTAATTCCCCGTTCAATTCTTTTAGGGTTAGTAACAAATATATCATCCCCAACAATTTGGATTTTATTTCCTAAATTCTTAGTAATGAGCTTAAATCCTTCAGGATCATCTTCAGAAAAGGGGTCTTCAATTGATAGGATGGGATAATTTTTAAAAAGTTTTTCATAGTATTTTAGAAGTTCTTCTCTATCCATTTTTTTACCAAGACCAGAAAAGTTATATATACCTTTTCCTTCGTATAATTCTGAAGCTGCTACATCCATAGCAATGGCTATATCTTCTCCTGGTTTATATCCTGCTTTTTCAATAGCTTTAACCAAATAATCTAAGGCTTCCTCAGGGGACTTTATTTGAGGAGCAAAGCCACCTTCATCTCCTATAGAGGTGCCTAGTCCTTTTTCTTTTAAAAGGCTTTTTAATGAATGATAGGTTTCTGCTCCCATTCTTAAAGCTTTTGAAAAACTATCTCCTCCCCATGGAACAATCATAAATTCTTGGAAATCTAAGGGATTGTCTGCATGGGTACCTCCATTTATAATATTCATAAAAGGTACAGGCAAGGTTCTTGCTCTTAATCCACCAATATAAGCAAAGAGGGGCAACCCAAATTCTTCAGCAGTAGCTTTAGCACAGGCAAGGGAAACTCCTAAAATGGCATTAGCTCCGAGTTTTGATTTATTATCAGTTCCATCAAGCTCACAAAGCATTTGATCAATTTCTACCTGTTTAGAAGATTCAAAACCTTCTAATTGGGGAGCAATAATTTCATTCACATTAAAAACTGCTTCCTGAACCCCTTTCCCAAAATATCTTTTTGGGTCTTTATCTCTTAACTCAAGAGCTTCGTGTTTTCCAGTTGAAGCACCTGAAGGGACAGATGCCCTTCCATAAAAACCACTTTCTAACCAAACCTCTACTTCGATTGTAGGATTCCCCCTTGAATCAAGTATTTCACGAGCTTTTATACGAGAGATCTTGCTCATTTCCTCCTCCTTTCTCCTAAATTCTCACTCTCTTTAATAAAATTTTTTATTTCCTCCCAGTAAACAGGTTTAGTTCCTACTTTACCAACCACTATTCCTGCTGCAATATTTGCTAGTTCAAGAATTTGCTTTAATGATAATCCTGCTGCGTAAAAAGCTCCTAAGGAAGCTATAACAGTATCTCCTGCACCTGAAACGTCATAAACTTCTTTTGCTTGAGAAGGAGAATAAATTGCTCCTTCTTTTGGATGATAAGAGAATATACCATCTTTACCTAAGGTGACTACAAGAAAGTCAAGATTGTATCTTTCAACCAAAATTTTTGCAGATTTTTTTAGGTTATCCTTAGGAAGATTTTCTTTAAAGGCAGTTTCTTTAAATTCTTTATAATTTGGAGTAATTGAAGTTGCACTTTCATATTTTTTCCACTCCACACTCTTTGGATCAACCATAAGAAATTTACCTCTTCTTTTTGCTTCTTTTACTATCCACGCACAAAAACTTTCAGATAAAAACATCCCTTTAGCATAATCAGAGAGAATTACTCCATCAACGAGCTTAAGAATTTCTTCATAAATTTCCTGAAATTTTTTCTCTAAGTTTTTATTAATAGGTTTTCTCTCCTCCTTATCTATACGAAGAAGTTGTTGAGATTGGGCAATTACTCTTGTTTTAATAGTAGTGGGACGAGAATCTTCTTCTAAAATTCCTTTTATACTTATCCCTTCTTTTTTAGCCAGATCTTTTAAAATTTTACCGTGTTCATCCTTCCCCACAACTCCCATCAATTCAACTTTAACTTTAAGCCCTCTCAAGTTTGCAGCTACATTTGCTGCGCCTCCTAAACTAAAATAAATTTCCTTCAGATCAAATATTGGAACCGGTGCTTCCGGAGAAATCCTATTAACTTCTCCCACAAAATATCTATCAAGTATACAATCCCCTATAACAAGAAGTTTTATATTTTTGAGCTTTTCCTCAATTTTTTCTAAAGAAAAAGATAGCATCTTATTTTGCTTCTTTAAGAATTTTTTCTTGAGGAGGCATACCCTCCCATAAGGGTAAACCTGCTAACTCTTTTATTTTTCTTTCTATCTCCTGAGCTAAATCTTTTCTTTCCTTAAGAAGTTTTCTTACACTTTCTCTTCCTTGTCCTAATCTTTCTTCTTTTCCGTTTAATTTATAAGCATACCAAGCTCCACTTCTTTCAATAATTCCCATAGCTAATCCAAGATCAATAAGTTCTGCTTCTTTTGAAATGCCTTCCCCAAAATACATATCAAATTCAACCTCTTTAAAGGGAGGAGCAAGTTTATTTTTAACAATTTTTACTTTTACTCTGTGTCCCAAAGTTTCTGTTCCTTCTTTAATGGCAGAAACCTTCTTTATTTCCAATCTAAGGGAAGCAAAAAATTTAAGTGCCATACCTCCAGGTGTAGTCTCTGGAGGTCCTCCGAAAGTGCTCATTCCTATTTTCATACGGGTTTGATTTACAAAAACTACAGCAGTATTACTTTTAGAAATGGCAGAGGTTAATTTTCTCATAGCTTTTGACATAAGACGAGCTTGTGATCCCACTTGTTGATCTTCCATTTCTCCTTCTAGTTCTGCTTTTGGAACAAGAGCAGCTACAGAATCTACAACCACAATATCAACTGCTCCACTTCTTATTAAAATTTCTGCAATCTCTAAAGCTTCTTCTCCTGTAGTTGGTTGAGAAATAAGTAAATCTTCCACTTTTACGCCTAATTTTTTTGCATAATTTACATCAAGAGCATGTTCTGCATCAATAAAAGCTGCAACTCCTCCCAATTTTTGAGCTTCAGCTACCATGTGAAGAGCTAAGGTGGTTTTTCCAGAAGCTTCAGCTCCATAAATTTCAGTAATTCTACCTCTTGGTATTCCACCAATGCCTGTTGCAATATCAAGACTTAATGAACCTGTAGGAATAGTGCTTACTTCAATCTTTTTTTCACTCTCCCCTAAACGCATTATTGATCCTTTTCCAAATTGCTTTTCAATTTGAGAAATAGCTGCCTCTACAGCTTTTTTTCTATCAAACTCTTTTTCAACTACTTTCATAAATTCCCCCTCCTTTAAATTATATTTTTAAAATCATACCATAAAAATTCTTTATTCAAAAGTCAGTTTGGTTTTATCAAATGTAAATGGTAAAATAAAAAGACAGAATGGTTAAAAATCCCTGGTTTGATAAATGGGCTAAAAAGGCTAAAGAAAAAGGATATCCCGCTCGCTCTGTATTTAAACTTATGGAAATACAAGAAAAATACAAAATCATTCAAAAAGGAAATATAGTTTTAGATTTAGGAGCATCTCCTGGATCATGGTCTAAATATGTTTTAAGTATTGTAGGAGAAAAAGGGAAAGTAATAGGGATTGACATCTTACCTATAAAAATAAGTCATCCTAATTTTTATTTTATTCAGAAAGATGTTTTTGAGTTAGAAGATAGAGATTTTAAAATTTTGGGGATAGAAAAATTTGATGTCCTTTTAAGTGATATGGCACCAAAAACAACAGGAGATAAATTTGGAGATCATGTTCGATCTGTTAGACTTGCTGAAAAAGCTTTAGAAATAGCAAAAAATTATTTAAAAGAGGGAGGCTCTTTTGTAGTTAAGGTTTTTGAAGGAGAAAAAATCTCCAGTTTAAAAAAGCAAATTGAAAAATGCTTCAAAAGTGTTAAATTTTTTAAACCAAAAAGTTCAAGAAAAGAAAGCAAAGAAATTTTTATTATAGCTCAAGGATTTAAAAAACCCTTTTAAAAAGGAGATAGATTGAAAATTCTTCATACCTCAGACTGGCATTTAGGAAAAAGCTTATTTGGAAAAAAATTAGTAGATGAACAAGCTCTCTTTTTTGAAAAAACCTTCTTCTCTCTTATAAAGGATATAAAACCTGATATTTTGGTAATCACAGGGGATATAACCGATAAATCAAATCCTGATTTGGAAACTTTAAAACTTCTTTCTGAAATTCTTTTCTGGCTATTTAAAGAAAAAATTCCTTCAATTTTTATTTTGGGGAATCACGATTCAAAAAGAATTACTCTATTTAAGGAATTTTTAAAACAAAATTATTTGTATATGATTGATAATCTTTGTTATTTTAAAACACCCTTTATTTGGGAAGATGGAAAGGGTGAAAAGGTTTATTTTTATGTTTTACCCTACCTTTCTCTTTATGAATTAAAAGAAAATATTGAAATATTTTGGGAAAAAGAAAATAAAAAAATTGTAGATTTTTTTGCTAAAAAACCTCAGCTTCTTTTAAAAGATTTAGTAGAACTCCTTTTAGATTTAACTAAAGATAATTTTTACAAACCTGCTATAGTCCTTGGACATTTTGCAATAGAAAAAGGAATCTTTACTGGAGAAGAAGTATCCTTTAAATTTATGGGATTAGAAGAGGTATTCTCTTTGGAACTTTTTAAAAATTTTGATTTTCTTCTTTTAGGACATCTTCACAGACTCCAAAAAGTATCTTCAAAAGTTTTTTATTCCGGATCTATTCTTCCCTACAGTTTTGAAGAATCAATTCATAAAAAGGGAGTTTGGCTTTTTGAAATAAAAAATAATATATTAATTAAAGAAGAACCTATTTATCTTCCCCCTTCCTTTCAAATGAAAGTTGTTAAAGCTTATTTTAAGGATTTGATAAATTCTCCTAAAGACGAAGCTTATATAAAGATAATCCTTAAAGATAAAGACCCAGTTTTACATCCCTTTGAAAGATTAAAAACAGTTTTTCCTAATCTTTTATTATTAGAATATGAAGATAAAAAAACAGGAATTTCTTCTTTTAGTGAAGATTTTATGAGGGAAGAATTTTTAGAAAGCAAAAAAATAGAGCTAAATGAAGAGGAGCTCTTTAAAAAATTTTACAAGTATATAGAAGAAAAGGAGGTTGAGAATAAATTATTTGAAGTTTTTAAAAAATATTTAAAAGAATTTAAAGAAACCTAAAAGGGGGTAAAACCATGACCATAAAAGCTATAGTAGCAGGTGCAGCAGGAAGAATGGGAAAAACTATTATTAATTTGATATTTCAGAATCCGCAAATAGATCTGGTTGCTGCTTTTGAACATCCTGAAAATCCTGCAGTAGGAAAAGATGTAGGAGAAGTGGTAGGGCTACCTAAAACAGGGATAGTGATTGAAAATTCTTTAGAAAAAGTGATAGAAAAGGGTGATGTAATTATTGATTTTACATTTCATAAAGCCTCTTTAGAACATGCAAGAATAAATGCTAAATACGAAAAAGCTATGGTAATTGGAACAACCGGTTTTTCTAAAGAGGAGCTTGCTGAGGTTCACGAGCTTGCTAAAAAACATTTTCCTTTGGTTCAAGATTACAATATGAGTATGGGAGTTAATCTTTTAGTAAAGTTAGTTGAATTAACTGCTAAAGTTCTTTCTGAAGGATATGACATAGAAATAATTGAGGCTCATCATAGAATGAAAAAGGATGCACCAAGTGGAACAGCTTTAAAACTTGCTAATGCTATAGCTAATGTTCTTGGGAGATCTGATAAAGATTTTAGATTTTGTAGAGAAGGTCTTATAGGAGAAAGGAAAGAATCAGAAATAGGAATACAAACTATAAGAGGAGGAGATATAGTAGGAGAACATACAGTTCTTTTTGCAGGAATTGGAGAAAGAATAGAACTTACTCATAGAGCAAGTAGCCGTGAAACCTTTGCTCGTGGAGCAATTAGAGCTGCCTTATGGGTTGTAGGGAAGTCCCCCGGAGTTTATAATATGCATGATGTTTTAGGTTTAAAAACCTTATAAATTTAAGAATCTATGGAAGAAAAGACCTGCCCTTTAGCTGAATTATTTTTTAAGAAAGAATTTAAAAAACATACAGGAATAAAAGATACTCGTTTTATTTTAGCTGTAGGAAGTAGTAAAGGTGGTGTAGGAAAAACCACAATTTCTGCTATTTTAGCCCTTGCTTTAAAAAAAGCCGGTTATTTAGTAGGGGCTTTTGATCTTGATTTTTACGGACCAAATTTACATCTTGTATTAGGTGTTAATAAAAAACCTATTACAGAATTTGGGAAAATAAAACCTGTAAGCTTTGATAATATAAAAATCTTAAGTTTAGCTTTAATGATTACAGAAAAAGAACCTATCTTTATGAGAGGGCTTATGGCTTCTAAATTGCTTCAAGAACTTCTTCAAAAGGTAGAATGGGGTCCTCTTGACTTTTTAGTTCTTGATTTGCCCCCTGGTACAGGGGATATATTTCTTACTATGCTTGATTTTTTTAATCCTGAAGGATTTATATTAGTAACCACTCCACACAAATTAGCCCTTTCAGATGCTAAAAGAACTCTTTCTATCCTCAAAGAGAAAACAATTCCTATTTTGGGAGTAGTTAAAAATATGGCTGATTTTTTTGAGGATGAAACTTCCTTTCAAGATTTTTTGAATGAGCAAAAATTAAATGTTTTATTTGAAATCCCTGTATTAAAAGAGCTTTCAAAAACAGAAAATTTAACTGAAGTTTTTAAGTCTTCTGAAAAACAAAAATTTTTAGAAGATATTGCTAAAAAAGTGCTTGATAAAGTTTTTAGAATTAAATAATATTGATGGCTTATATAGATATTTATAAAAATTTAGTAGAAGCCTCCCTTTCTTTAGCAAGAGCAAAAAGACTTAAAAGGGTCTGCGTAGGAATCTATTACACTATGGTTGAGATTGAGAGAGGAGGTGTAGGTTTAGCCTATACCCTTTTGCCAGAAGTAAAAAAATGTTGTGAATTAAGAAACGAAATTAATTTCTGGAAAAGCTCTGCGGATGTAGTGGTAAAAGGATATTTATCAGGTAATCCTTTAGAAACAATTATTGGTCTTGCTACCATAAATGCTGTTTTTAACCATAAAAAAGATTTTTTAAAAGATGCCATTTTAGGAGATATATTTTCAGAAATTAAGCTAAATAGTAAAGAGGAAATTTTGATGATAGGATATTTTGAACCTCTTTTTAAAAAACTTGAGGGAAGAGTAGAAAAAATTTGGGTAATAGATAAACCTATTGAAGAAACAAATTTAAAGATCTCTGATATAAGCGATAAAATAAAATTAGCTATAATAACTGCATCAACTTTAGCCAATAAAACGCTTCATTCTGTTTTAGAAAATTTGGAAAATATTCCTGAAATTCTATTAATGGGCCCTACAACTCCTTTAAATCCTGAAGTGTTTAGATTTACCCCTGTAACTTGGCTTTGTGGAAGTATAGTAAAAGATTCTGAACTTTTATTTAAGATGGTTTGCGAAGGAAAAGGCGCTACTTCTTTCTTTAAAAGTGGTGTTCTTGAAAAAATTAATTTAAGGGTAAAAAAATGAATATATTAAAATATTTTAATTCTCAATACCTTTTACCTTTTATTTTATGGATATTTTTAAGTTTTAGATTTTATCCTTCAGATATTTTAAAAACCCTTCTTCATTCAGGAAAAATTTTTATAGGATGTGGTCTTTATGGATTGGGAATGACTATAATAATAAATGGGCTTTTAACAAAATTTGCTAAAAAGACTTTGAAAAGAGATAGCTTTATAAAAATTGCCCTTTGGTTAGCTGTAATTACTGCTTTTGCTGCAAGTTTAGAGTTTTACTTTGGATTGAAAAAGTGATTGGCATATTTGATTCTGGTCTCGGTGGTTTAACAGTTGTAAAAGAATTATTAAATAAGTTACCTCAATATAAAATTATCTATTTTGGCGATACTGCAAGAACTCCTTATGGAACCAAAAGTGCAGAAACAGTTAAGCGTTATGCATTAGAAAATACCAAATTTTTACTGGAAAAGGGAGCAAAAATTATTGTAGTTGCTTGCCATACCGTATCAAGTACCGCTATACCTATTCTTAAAGAAAAATTCTCAAATGTTCCTTTTTTTGAAGTGGTTACACCATCTTTTAAAAAAGCTTTAAAACTTACTAAAAATAAAAAAATTGGTCTTATAGGAACAAGAACTACTGTTGAAAGCAAAATTTATGATCAATTATTTTCTCAGGCTGATCCTGAAGTAAAGTTATATTCAAATCCAGCACCTCTTCTTGTTCCACTTATTGAAGAAGGTTGGCTAAAAAAAGCAGAAACAAGAAAAATTGTTAAAAAATATTTAATTCCTCTTAAAATGAAAGGAATTGATACTCTCATTTTAGGATGTACTCATTATCCATTAATTAAAAAAGTTATCCAAGAGAAGGCAGGAAAAAGAATTAAACTTGTTGACCCTTCAGAAGAGATAGCTTTAGAAGTGAGAAATTTTATTATTGAAAATACTCCAGAAATAGCAAAAAACCTTCAACTGGATAAAGAATTAGAAATTTATGTTTCAGATATTACCCCTTATTTTGAAAAAATTGCTAAAGTGTTCTTAGGAAAAAATATAAAATTAAAAAAAATAAATTTAGATTGAGGTAAATATGGGATATATTGTTGAAATGGGAGAAATTTATTTAGCTGGAAATTATAAAAGAGAAAAGCTTGCTTTTGTAAAAGGCTTTGGAACAAGACTTTTTACTGAGGAGGGAGAGGAGTATTTAGATTTTACTTCGGGAATAGCTGTTTGTAATCTTGGGCATGCAAATCAAGAATTAATAAAAGAATTAAATACTCAAGCATCACTTCTTTGGCATACTTCAAATCTTTATTACGTTTCACCTCAAGCTAAACTTGCCAAAAAACTTGTTGAACTCTCTTTTGCAGAAAAAGTGTTTTTTGCTAATAGTGGTGCTGAGGTAATAGAAGCAAGCCTTAAACTTGCAAGAAGATGGGCTTATGAAAATTTTGGGAAAGAAAAAAATCAATTTATAGCTCTTGAAAATTCCTTTCATGGAAGAACTTACGGAGCTTTATCTGTAACAGGTCAATCTAAATATTGGGAAGGTTTTGAACCTCTACTTCCTGGAGTTACCTTTATTCCACCAAATGATAAAAAAGCAATAGAGTCTTCCTTTAATGAAAAAGTCTGCGCTATTATTTTAGAGCCTATTCAAGGAGAAGGAGGGGTTTACCCCTTAGATAAAGAATTTGTAAAACTTGCTAAGGAACTTTGTCAAAAATATAATGCCCTTCTTATCTTTGATGAAATCCAGACAGGTATAGGGAGAACAGGAAAACTTTTTGCATATGAGTACTTTGAAGTTGAACCAGATATAATGTGCCTTGCTAAAGCTCTTGCTAATGGTCTTCCTCTTTCTGCTATGCTTGCTAAAGAAAAAATAATGAGTGCTTTTAAACCAGGAACTCATGCCTCAACTTTTGGAGGAAATCCTTTAGCTTGTGCAGTTGCCTTAAAGGTACTTGAAATAGTAAGCAATCCCACTTTTTTAAAAGAGGTGGATTTAAAAGGAAGAATTTTAAAGGAAAAAATAGAAAAAATAAAAAATGAAAAACCTGGTATTATAAAAGAAGTAAGAGGATTAGGACTTCTTATAGGAATAGAATTTAGCACTTCTGCTGAAAAAATTTATCAGAAACTTCTTGAAAAAAAGATTCTTGTTACCCAACCTAAACCAAATATTATAAGGCTTTCCCCCCCTTTAATTATTACTTATAGGGAAATAGACTTTTTTATAGAAACTTTTAAAGAAATTATTACCTCCCTTTGATGGACTTTTGTTTGTCTATATTTGATCTTAAAGAAAATCGTTATAGTATAAATGCACTCCTTTCTGCCTTAGAGAAAGAAAACCTTATTGAAGAAATACCCATTTATTTTTTTAAAGATGAATCAGCCCTTTTAAAAGGAATTGAAGAACTTTTGGAAAAATTTAAAAAAATAATACTTGCTTTTTCTTTTTTTACAACTCAACTCTGGGATATAAAGGAAAATATAAAAACTATTCAAAAAATCTTCTCCTCCAGAAGAGAAAATCTGATTTTAATTGCAGGAGGACCTCATCCTACAGGAGATATAAAGGGAGTTTTAAACTGGGGATTTGATTTTGTTTTTACTGGAGAAGCAGAAAAAAGTTTCCCTGAATTTATAAAAGCTTTAAAATTTCATGGAAATTTTTCACAAATAAAGGGCTTAGCTTATTTAAATGAAAATAAAGAACTTATTTATACAGGTAAATCAGAAAAGATTGATCTCAACTTTTATCCCCCTTTTTCCTTAAAGCTAAATCGAATAAATCCTATTGAAATTACAAGAGGCTGCTCTTTCGGATGTTATTTTTGTCAAACACCAAGAATTTTTGGAAAGAAAATAAGACATAGAAATGTAGAAAATATATTAAAGTATGTAGAACTTTTATTAGAAAGGGGAATTAAAGATTTTAGATTTATTACTCCTAATGCTTTTAGTTACGGATCCTCTGATGGAAAAACCTTAAATTTAGAAGCTTTAGAAACCCTTTTAAAAGAGCTTTATCAACTTGTTAACCCAAAAGGAGGAAGAATATTTTTTGGTTCTTTTCCTTCTGAAGTAAGACCTGAGCATGTTACTGAAGAAACTGTTAATTTTATAAAAAAATATGCAAATAATGATAATTTAGTGATAGGAGCTCAATCAGGAAGTGATAGGATTTTAAAACTTTGTAAAAGAGGGCATACTGTAGAAGATATATATAGAGCTGTAAAAATTACTACAAAAGCCGGGCTAAAAGCTAAGGTTGATTTTATTTTTGGATTGCCTAAGGAGACAAAAGAGGATATAAAAGAAACTATAAAAGTAATAGAAGATCTTACCAAAATGGGAGCTATTATTCATGCCCATACCTTTATGCCTCTTCCTCAAACTCCTTTTGTTAAGAAAAAACCAGGTAAAATTGATTTAGATCTTTTAAAAATTATGAATAAACTTCTTGGAAAAGGACTTCTTTTTGGAGATTGGAAAATTCAAGAAGAACTTGCAGAAAAAATTTACAGATATTTTCAAAGAGGTAACATAAAGGAAAGTTATTAAATTGCATCCTTAGCAACATTTAAAAGAATTTCATAATCTTTTTCATTTTTAACAAATATTCCTATATTCCCCAATCTAACATTTTTCAATCCTACCTCTTTAACTACTTCATAAGCTTGAAGCATTTGATTTAAATTAGGACTGGGAACATTTTTAAGTTTATATTCTCCGAAGAAAGCTAAAATAGTAAAGGGTATTCCATCATTTATTTGAGCTAAATGTTTAGCAATTTCTTTTATTTGATCAGTTTCAACCCACCCTGGAATATAAAGAGACAAAACTTCTAAAGTGAAATTTCTTTTTAAAATTTCTTCTGGTAACTTGAGAATCCATGTATTTTCACATCCCGTTAATCTTTTATGAACCTCATTATCCCATGCTTTAATATCAAGCCAAAAAGCATCTATTCCTGAGTTTTTAAATAAATCTAAATTTTTGGGTGTTAATCCATATCCATTAGTTTCAAACAAAACCCATAAATCTAAATTAAGTTCTTTAATTTTTTCTGCTACTAAACAATACCATTCTGGATTACAAGCTAAATCTCCCCCAGTAAAAGCAACTATATTTCTTGCTGGACCAAAGCCTTGGGGAGATAAAAGAATTTGGTCTGGATTTAGTTTATTTGGGCAAAGAGGTGACCTTTTCCCTTGAGTTACACAGGAACCACAATTTTTACAAAGATCTTGAGCATGAAAAGAGGTAGCTCTTTCTTTAGGTTCTTTTACAGTAACAATTTTTGCATATTCTTGAGCTATTTTAACAATATCCTCGGGAGACATCCACTTTCCGTTTTTATACTGGCTAAATTCCCAAGAATGACATTTTGAACAGGAAAAATTACAACCAGATTGATAGATTGAAAGATAATCCTCAGGTCTTGAAAGTAAAATAGATTTAATAACTCTATAAGGAATATTATCCTTCCATTTCAAAGTTACTTTACAGGCAGTATCTTTTAAGTAAGTAGAAACATAAAGATTTTCAGGTCTATAAAAGGTAAGACAACTCCCTTGCTTAAACCCTTGTTCAACTAATCTACATTTAATTTCCATAAATTATCCTCTTTTCTAAAGTTTAGTTTTGTTTTATAAAGAAGCAACTAAATCTGATTTTGCCTTAAGCTTTAGTTTTTTAATTTCTCTATTTTAAAAAATTGACAAAAATTCTAAAAGACCAGCTGAAAAGCTTTTAAATGCTTTTATGAAAGCTGTGTCCTTATTAAAGGCATAAAAGTATTATAAGCAGTTTAAAAGAGAAAAAAATAATTTAATTATAAACTCTGGACCTGAGAAAAAGACTTTTATTTCTCCTTTTCCAGATTTTCGATTTCTTCTTCAACTCGTTCCAGCTCTTTTTTTAATTCATCACGATATTTTTTGAGCATTTCTAAATATTCAGATTTTGAGATAAATGGTTCAAACCTCCAATAAAAAGGAGGAAAAAAGGGAAAACCGAAAGACCAAAAGAAACCAAATCCATGTCCAAATCTACGTCTCCAAAACATGGTAATTTTATTTTAATAAATTTTTAAAAAGTTTCAAACCCTGATTTTACAAAATAAAAGAATGTTTTTTAATATTAACTTATTTAAGAGTCCAAATCTTTTTAAGCCCTTTTGTTTTTTCTAAGCAAAATTTTAATATTGCAATATTTTCATAAAATTACCTCTGTATTTTTGTACCTGTTACATTAAACAATTTTTGAAAACCCTAATATTGGGTGAAAAAAAATTTATAAGTTCTATATAATAAATTTAAAAAGCTTTGTTTATTGTTTAAAAAGCTTAAATGCAAATATAATAATAGGAAAATACTTTGAGAAAATAGATTGACTCAGAAAAAAGATTTAAAGTATTATCTATTTTTACTTTTATTTCTATTTATTTATTTCTGGAACTTTTGGTATAACGCAATCTGGATACCTAACGAAAGTTTTTATGCAGAAGCTGTAAGAGAGATGTTTGAATCTGGCAATTTTTTAGATATACACTACAATTACGAACCAAGATTTAAAAAACCACCTTTAACTTATTGGTCTATTGCTTTATCTGTTTTTATCTTTGGACTTAATGAGTTTGCTATAAGATTACCTATAATATTAATGGCTTTGGGAAGCGCTTTTTTAACTTACAAGATAGCTCAGAGTCTTTTTAATAAAAATGTTGCTTTATTTTCTTTTTTTGCTATGGCATCAAGTTTTCAGTTTGTAATGAACTCAAGGTATGCATCTCCAGAAGTTCCTCTTTTGTTTTTTTTCACTTTAACACTTTATCTATTTTTGAAAGGTTATAAAGAGAATAAATTTTTATATATTTTCTTTTCTTCCATTTCTTTTGGTTTAACAGTTTTAGTAAAAGGTTATCCTTATATTTTCATTATTGCTAGCATAATAGGTCTTTATATTTTAATTGAAAGTGATTTTAGCTTAAAACAGTGGTTTTTAAAAATCTGGCAATTAAAACTATATATTGGCATTCTAATCACTCTTTTAATTGGTCTAAGCTGGCTTTTATATATGCATTTAAAGTTTGGTTCTATGTTCTGGAAAGTTTACAATGAAGAAATTATTAAAAAAGCCTTTGAAGGAAAATTAAAATTTTCTGACTTGTTTTTTTATTTAACAGTAATACTGTGGGGGTTTTTACCTTATTCACTTGTATTTTACTTTAGTTTTTTAGATAGCTATAAAAGGTGGTTTAAAGAATTTTCTTTTATGTTTAATTGGGTTTTTGTTATGTTTGTAGCCTTTACCATAATTAAAACTAAACTTCCTACTTACTTTATTCAAGCGTTTCCGGCTTTATCTGTGTTTGTAGGATATTACATAGCAAACTATAATCCAAAGGGTTTTAAAAAATATCTATGATATCTTTCATTCTTTATCCCCTCTATTTTGATAATAATCACAAATTTTGGAATAGTTTACTTTTTCAATCTTAATTATTTTTATTATTTTATTTGTGTGTTTCCATTTCTTTACTTATTAAAATATAGAGATTATAAACTTTTACCTTTTCTATGTGTAATAATAACATCCTTTATATTTACAGTTTCTTTACTTGTAAAGATCGAAAATTACAGACCTTATAAAGAGCTAGGAAGAATCATAAATCAAAAAGTACCAGATAGATCTATACCCTTGATAATAGAAGATAGATTTTTTTATAACTTACCTTTTTATGCTAAAAGAAAAGTTTTAAGAAATTATGACCCTCAGCTGATTTTAGATTATAAAAATAAGAATAAATATTTCCTTGCCTTTGTTAGTGAAGAGAGTATGAAAAAATTAGGAAAAGCAGAAATACTATGGAGTGGATATCTTTATCCAAGAAGTGAATCTCGTTTAGTTATATTTTTAAAAAATATTTATAAAGCTGAAAAAGGAGATTTTTCTAATTTTATAAAGATGTACTTAATTTTTAGTTATTAATAAGGCCTCTCTCCTGTGATGTTTTTATTTAAATAAATTAATCTTCCCACTAATCAAAAAAATTAGATTTTGAGTTATCAGAAAATTATGTAAAATTCCTTTACAGAATTTGCCTGGGGACATGAAAATCCTTTCAACCTGGCAATTACTTTAATCTTTATATTATAAAATCTTTACCTTTTGGAAAGGGCTGGAAAGTAAAGCTAAAATATCTGCTTTTGATGATAAACCTTTAGGTCTGAGGTCGTATTTTAATCCTTATGTGATTAAACAAACCTTTTCTCAGAAAATATAAAATAAGACCAAAATACCCTACGATTGAAAAAAGCCTTTTTAACCTCAAAGTTACTTCAATCTTTATATACTCAAAACTTGGCTAGTGAATTGTTACGGAATAAGACCAAAAATTTTCCGTTATGGTAAAAAACTCTTTAATTTACATTATATCTCATAGTTTCCAAAATTTTTTGTTTAGTCAATAGCTGAAAAAACTTTAAGCTTCATTAATTCTATAACTATTAAGGAATATTATTTGCTTCCAGCCAATCCCGTTCTTTTGCCACTTTTCTCACCCAGTCTGCCATATAAAGTGGTATTTCCCAATGCAAGTATATCCGCTTAAACCCATATTTTTTATCCCATCTATTTATTCCTTCTATAGCTTCAACAACAAGCAAAGTCTTTGAACCATCTTCTTGTATTACATAAAATGCAAACCACCACTTTTGGCTTTCTACATTATCTACAATTAACTCAGCTACAGTATCAAGTACTTGCTTATTTTTTAAAGCATTTATAAACTTTGGATTTTCCTCAATCAGTTTAATAGCTATCTCAGGTGTCAAGCGTGTATAAAGGGTTTTTAAACCCCATTCCTGTGCCATAGATATAACCCATTTACGTGGTGGTAACATTAAATAAGCAGAATAAGGAGCATATCCTCTTAGGGTTCTATCTCCACTTACATATCCTCTTAGGTAGCGAAAACAACCCCAAACATAAATCTGTCTATACCCGATTGTTGCATCTCGTATAAATTTTACACCCCAAGGTGACTCAAATAAACCTATAATATACCATCTATCTTCAACCCATTCTGCTTTCCAATCTAACTCTTTCTTAAATGGTTTTATAACTTCAGACATACAAGGAAATGTTTTTACCATTGCTATTGCCTCTTCTGCAGTAGGAGGAAATGGCTTTATAACATCAAACGCTTTTATTGAATTTACCCCACAAAACAATATTAATACAAAAACTAATAATTGATTTATTATCATTTTTGCCCTTATTTAGTCTTAGATTTATAAAGTATTTTATAAAGTATGTCAAAAAATGCAAATCTACAATTACTTGAATTTTTGTTACCTTCTGTTTTTGGAGATAGATTGATGTAATCAGCTATTTTACGCAATAATCATTACTTGACAAATTTAAAAAATTTTATAAAAAAATTTAAAAAATTTTACAGAATGATCTTGCAATTGAAATTGCAACCCTGGCAAAAATGGTCTAAAAGGAGGTGATAGAAATTGAAGGGACTTAGATTATTTGAAAAGATTTTTATCGTATGGGTAATGTCCTTTCCGCTTCTTGTCATGGCAGCGGTATGGTTAAAAGGATGGATAGGGGATCTTCTTTTTTGTATTTCTGTAGCAGGTCTTGTTTTACCAGTTTGTGCAAGACTTTTGGGTTGTGAAAGAGAAATATAAAATAAAAACAAAACCTGTTATTAACTTTTTTTCTAATAAAACTTCCAAAAGGAGGGTAGTATGAATAAGGCAGAATTAGTAAAAAGAATGGCAGAAATTGCAGAAGTACCTAAAGCAGCTGCAGAGAAGCTTTTAGATGCTTTTATGAAAGCAGTCGAAGAAGCAATATCTAAAGGAGATAAGGTTGGATTAGTTGGATTTGGGAGCTTTGAAGTAGTAAGAAGAGCTGAAAGAGCAGGAAGAAATCCAAGAACAGGGGAACCACTCAAGATTTCAGCTAAAAAAGTTGTAAAGTTTAGACCTGGCAAAAAGCTAAGGGAAGCAGCTTCAAAAGGGTAAAAATTAATAATTTTCGCAATTTTTACCTCTCTGAATGTATAATCTATAGATACTTTAGTTATAGTTAAATCGGGGAACCTACTTAATTATGGGTCTAAAAAATATATAGTACCCCAGTTATAATAATTTCTATAAAGATATCTGTAGGGATATGGACAAGGATATCTGTAAGGGTACCTATGGGGGTACCTATAGTAATGGTATCTATAGGGGTATTGATAAGGGAATATGTAATAGTATCTGTAGTGATATTGATAAGGAGATTGAATAAATGGATTTCTACCTAGATTCTGATAATGCCTGTAGTGATTCTCCCAAAAATTTCTATAAAGCCTTTTGTTAAAAAGGTCAGATCCTGCAAAAGCAGAAGAAATAAAAAGAAGCATTAAAGTAAAGATTAATATAAACTTTTTCATTTTTTACCTCCCTAATTTTTTAAAATTCATTTTTAACAAAAGTTGATATTTTAATAATAGAGGTTTTTCTTGAAACATTTGTAATCTTTTTTTACTATTGCTTCTACTTCATGTTTTAAAAGACCTAAATTTAAATTATAAATTTATTTCCTATATTATCAATCCCGTGACCTTATCCTATACCATACGATGTTATATATAATATAACTTTCTTCTAAAAATTCTCCCATCAGAACGTGTTCCAAAGATTATGCCACTCCAGCCTTCTCCTAAAAAGAGAGACTTAAAGGAATATAAGTAAGAGTAACTTCTCCTTCACATTTCATATTACTAACTTTTCCTTCAACTATAAAATTTCCTTTACTTGCTATAATATCAAATTTAACCTCACCAACAAGGACTTCATTGTAGTCTTCAAAATTAATTAATCTACAAATTTTCACTTTATTTTTAAATAAATTAAACACAAATAGTCTCTCTTTTTAAATTGTTTTTAAGGAACATTAATTGCTTCTAACCAACCATATTCTTTTGCTACTTTTCTTACCCAATCTATATATAAAGTGATATCCTCTAATAACTTCAACTACTTCACCAAACTATAACAATTCTACTTGTTTTTAAAGATTCTTCTAAAAATTCCTTTATAGTAATGATTTTTCTCTCTTTGTTTTTATTCGGATAATATTTGTGTAGACAAAACACCTTTTGCTATTTATCTTCTTTTTCTTTATAAATTAAAAGCACCGGAACTTCCTCTCCCAAAGAAAATTTATCAAATGCATAGCAAATGTTGCAGCATCTAGGACACTTTTTAAGAAATAAAGTTTCTTTTTGATTTCATAAACACTAACTCTCTATAACGAAGAAAAATACTTCTTCAGAAATATTATTAGTATTTATAATTTCAAATTCAATTCTTTTTTCTGTTTTTAAGTGATTTAAAAGGCCTTAATTTCTTTAATATTAAACTCTTTGTTTGCGGGTTTAGTTTGATCTATAGAGTTTAGATCATTAATAGAGGTTTAAAAGAGGTATCTAAAGGAGAAAAGGTTGTAAAGTTTAAGGCTGGTAAATTGTTAAAGAGGGCAAGTTTAAAGAGTTATATATAATTCTTCTCCTCAATATAGCGAAAGAAATTTCATATTTTGGTAAATGTTATAATATATCTATATTTATAATAATTTAATTCATAAAAACCAATAAATTATAAAAAATAAAAAGGAAGTGAATTTTATGGATTTTTTAGAGTATAAAAGAATTTTAGGAAATGCTTATAGAAACGATTTATAAAAAGTAAAAGATTGATGAAGGATGCTTAGAAAAGCTCGGGAGTCTCCTTCTGTGCCAAATAAAAGACGAGGAAATTTATGGTTTCTTTCATAGTTTCACAAAGTTTGACGAAAAAAAATTTTAAAAATTCCTTAAAATGATTTTGCATCCGGTTGAAGTTAAAATAAGACTTGTGATTTTTTAAGCATGCATTTTTCCGTTTCACACCTCCTTGGTGAAAACAGTTTGATAGGTACGGAAATGATTTGGGAGAGGTTCGTTGATTTTAAGAGGAAGACAGCCAAACTTTCAACAGATAAAGTAATTTATTTTATAAAGAAAAGACTAATTCTTTAAGTAAAGATTATGACATTTCAATTCCGTGGGAGGAAGAAAAAATAAGTGGTCATTTGTGGAATTAGGTAGAATATAGAAGAAAGAAATTTGCTCATTGGTGGCGCTCTTATTAGAAAGGTCTATATCAAATTTCAGCAGAACTTTTAATAAAAGTTATAAAATCTAAGTAAGAATTGGGGGTAATTCTTCCAAGCTCTTAATTTATCAAATGGCTTCCGTTACAATATTCTGAAGTTTTTTTAAAATTAAGTTACTTCAAAAAAGAAGGATATAGAAAATTCTAAGAAAGCTTATTGGCTGAAGCATTTTTGGGAATTTGTGTTGATGTTTATAATTAAGATAAACCTTGATGTAAAGATCTTAAATCTTCCTTAGTAAATTAATTTTTAAAAAGCTTTAATCCCTTACACCACTACCTAAAATTCGGAGTGGCTCGCTTATATCAAAAAAAAATTTTTATATTATGAGAGAAATAATTTTTCGCCTTTTTTACAAGCTTTCATACAAAATTTTTGAAACAACTTTTTTACACTCCGTAAGTGTGATAATTAGTGTTTCAAAAAGTTTTATTTTCTTAAGGTTGATATCTATGATTGAAGGATCTTTTCTCTCTTTTAAAATTCAACTATATGTATCAATTAATCCTCCATTATGATTTAATATTTCTTTATTTCTCTACCTTAACAATTCTTTATCTTTTGCCAATACATCCTAATCTTTTTCAATATATTCCGATCAACTGCTTTAGCAACTTGTATTTGAAACAATATTATTAACTCTACAATTAAACCAAATGCTTTTTTAGCATAATCATATATCTTATACTAAATTTTTGTAAAAATTTCTCTAAAATTGCTAAGAAAAAAATCATTATTAATTTTTAATTACTGTTTAATCCTTATTAAGCGCTCTGAAAAATTTTAAAATAGTAACCAAATCTCTTTTAAAAAACCTGTAAAAAGTAGAAATTAAATTTTGTCCTTTTAAACAGCTAATTGATGCGAAAGTTATGGCTGAAATGCTTTAATTTTTCTAATTCAACAAATTTTAAATAATTTATTAAGGAATTAAAGTCAGAATTAAATAGCTAAAAAAGGAATCAAAAAACTTAATTCTTTCTTAAATTTTTATAAAAACAATAGTAGGAGGTTTTATCATGCAAAATTATATTAAAAGAAAAGTAGAACTACTTTTAACTGCAGAATGGAATTCTCACTTAGGGCACCACAGGGATGAGTATTTTTGCACCGTTAATGTGTGGCGAGAGTGTGAACTTTTTCCTAAGGAATTACAGGATTTAATAAAAGATGGCAGTGAAGGAGATGAGATTGTTTTAGCTTTTTCTTCAGAACAATTATTTCCTTACGACAAGAACAAAATTTATATTTGTGATCCTTGGCAATTTAGTCCTCCAGATGGATTTAAATCTCTTAGCTTAAGAAAGGGAAGGTTTTATCCTTTAGGTTTTTTTCGTGGCATCCCCGGAATTTATTCAGGAAATCCTTATCCAGGACGTATAATCAACCTTGACCTCTTTGGGAATTTTACCCTCGATGCCAACCATCCTTTGTGTGGATATGAACTAAAAATAAAGGCAAAAGTGCTAAACATTACTGAAAAATTCTCTGAACTTGGTGGAAGATGTAAAGACCATTGGGAGATGTTTTTAAATGGTCCAGGCATGCAAGCTCGCTATAATGGCGAACCAACCGATTTTGGTATAGATAATCCATATACTTTTTCAAGAGAAGATGAAACCGAAGATACTATCTTTTATGCTGAACCACGTTTAATTAGCCATATTGATAGGATTTGTCATCAAAACCTTGTTAAATTTTATTCAGAAAAATTTCCTGCTGAAGGAAAAATCTTAGACTTAATGAGCTCTTACGAGTCTCATCTGCCTGAAGGTGATTACGATGTCTGGGGTTTAGGAATAAATTTAAAAGAACTTGAAGCTAATCCAAGACTAAACCACCGAATCGTTAAAGATATTAACTTAGACCCTAATCTTCCTTTCCCTGATGAATTTTTTGATGTAGTAGTTTGCGATCTTTCAATTGAATACGTGATTAAGCCTTTAGCCCTAATTAAAGAAGTAAAGAGAGTTCTTCGTAAAGGTGGAAAGTTTTTCTTTTCTTTTTCTAATCGTTACTTTCCAACTAAGGTTATTAGGGGCTGGACTGAATTACATGAGTTTGAGAGAATGGGATTTGTCTTAGAGCTTCTGGCAAGAATTAAAGGATTAGGTAATTTTAGTACGTATTCTTTAAGAGGTTTACCACGTCCAGCTGATGATAAATGGTTTTATTTAACCCGTATTTCCGATCCTTTATATGTTGTCTTTGGTAAAAGGATAGATTAACCCTAAATAAATTCTTATGTTAGTCTTAGGCGGTGGAATAGGTGGAATTTTAGGAGCTCGTATTTTTGAAACTTTAGGCTTTAAAGTTTTTCTTCTTGAAGCTGGGAAAAGACTTGGTGGATGTGCTACCTCTTTTCAAAAGGATGGTTTAAACTACAATGCCGGTGCTACCACCTTGCCTGGTCTTTATCCTGGCTTCCCTATGGATAGGATTTTCAAGATCATTAAGTTTGACCCCAAGCTTGGTTCCTTAATAAACCTCCTTGATCCGGTTTGTGAGGTGCACTTAGCAAACCGCAAATACATAAAGATATATCCAGACCTAAATAAAACCATCGAGGAAGTTTCAAAAACTTTTCCCATAAAAGGACATGAAACCTTTTATCGTTTTGTGTATAAGGTTACCAAAGAACTTCTTACTACACCTTTTGACTTAAACTTTAATAAAAAGCTTTTGCACAACTTAAGGCTCCTATTTTATCCCTCCAACCTCAAATTTTTCCCTTATACAATTTTAGCTCTAATACCTGCTTTAAAGCTTTTGAAGCTTTTTTATCAGGAACTTACAGAAGAATTTTTAGATTTTTTACGGGCACAAAATTTTATCGTAACCCAAGTACCTTTAGAGCAAACTTCAGCCTTAAATTTTCTTTTAGCTATAGGCTATAACTTCACTGGAGTAGGAGAAGTGAACGGAGGAATTGGGGCCTTGTTTGAAGATTTATCTCGGTCTTTCCAATTCCAACTTAGTACCAAAATAAATGCCATTGAAAGAAAAGAAAAAGGTTATTTGCTTAAAGGTGAAGGATGTGAGTTTTTTACTGAAAGGCTCCTTTTAGCTATCCCTATTTTAGAACAAATACATATTTTAAAAGAAAGATCCCTCCAGACATATTTCAGAAATTATCACCACAAAATAAGCCCCTTTTCTGCTTTTGTCATCTATGGTAAGATAAGAAAAGAGGCGGTAAAAAACATTAAAGTTAAACATCATCTCTTTATTTTTAAAAATATGGCTCCCAAAGAGACATCCGATTATTTTCATCTATCCTTTCTTTCCCAAACTGGAGATTATGACACCTTTACTATCTCTACCCATACCCCTTTGAAAATATGGTTAAATCTGGACTTAGAAAGGGTTAAAATCCTTAAAAAGGAGTTGGAAAGAAAAATCCTTTCTATGGTTATAAAAAGGTTAGGTATTGAAGAGCAAGAGGTTTCTGATATTTTTTCAGCAACTCCTTTTACTTTTAAAAAACACGCTGGAAGGCTTAGCTTAGGTGGTCTTTCTTGTTCATTAGAAAATCCTTTCTGGAATATGCCCCCCAATTTACCCCCTTTCCCTGGTCTCTATCTTACCGGAGACCATGCTTTTGCTGGTCAAGGTTTCTTAGGTATCGCCCTTGGTTGCCTTAATCTTTATCAAGCTCTAAAAAAACTATAAAGCAGGGAATTTTTATGTGGAACTTTAAGGAAACCATTCCCGCTGAACTTGAGCTTAAAATTAGAGCCTTTGACGGACTACTGATTTTGCTTGTTGGTTTAATTTACAGCTCTTTACTTGTAGGGTTAATCTATTATCTCGTTGGACTTAGTTTTACCAAGGGGTTTATCCATGGTCTTATCCTTGGTATCTTTCTTGGGGTCTTTTCTTGTATTTTTGTATATCTCAATAATTACCTTATTCTTCCTAAAGTTAGAAGTATCTCTCTCTGGTGGATGCTATCTGCTTTACTGTCATTTTTTATAGGAATTGTAAGTTTCTTTTTAGCTTATACGACTTTAAGCCTTTTTAAAGCTGATTTTCCATATTTCTTGTATAAAAAAGAGTATCTTTTTATTCTTGCTGTTATCATTGGAGTTTTAACCTACTTAACAGGTTTTCTTATTTTTCTTTTCGTCCGCATGAGAAACCGAAAAGAGGTTTACCTTCGCAAAGCCATTGAAGCAGACTTTTTATCAACCCTTAAATTGATGAACCTTCATTTTCTCTCTAATTCCCTTCATACTCTGCTTGAACTAACTGAGGTAGACCCAAAGTTGGCAGAAAAGTTTGTAAGAGAGCTTACTCAATTTTTTCGTAAAGTTTTAACCTCTAAAAGGATGATCCCTTTAAAAGAAGAGTTAAATTTTATCTTAACTTACGCTAATATTGAAAGAATACGTAAAGGTAGGATTATACAAGTAGATCAAAATATTGACCAACTAACACTAAACATTCCTATTCCAGCCTTTACCCTTCAGCCTCTCATTGAAAACGCTATAACCCACGGATTACCTGAAGAAAAAGATAAACCTTTAAACATTTGTTTAGAAGCCAAACTTACAGGAGAGATTTTAAAAATAAAGGTAAGGAATAACGGAAGACCCATAATTGATTTTTCCTCAAAAACAGGTCTAAATTTACTTCAGAAGAGATTAGAATTAGTAGGAGGAAAACTTTATCTTGAAAGTAAAGACCCCCCATGTTTTGTAATTGAAATCCCAACAAAGGAGTTTAAAAAGAAACATGAAAGTATTAATCGTTGATGATGAGCCTTTAGCACTTCATAGACTTGAGAGACTTCTTAAAGAAGCGGGAGTAAGTGAGGTACTGATTGCAGAAAATGCTTACAAGGCTAAAGAAATACTACAAAAGGAACAAGATATAGAGGCTATTTTCTTAGATGTTCGAATGCCTGGTAAAACTGGTCTTGAATTGGCAAAAGAAATTATCTCCCAAAGGGACGATTTATTTATTGTTTTTCAAACCGCCTATGAAGAGTATACTCTACCTGCTTTTGAAGTCGGAGCAGTAGGATACTTAACTAAGCCTTTTTTCTTAGAGGATGTAGTGAAAGTTTTAAACAGAATTAGAAAGTTTAGAGGAGAAAAATTAAGGATACCTTTTCTTGATAAGCAAGGAAATCTCTTTTTTAGACCACATTCCGAGGTTTATTACTTTGAAGCTCGACTTAAGCATAGTATAGGATATCTTAAAGATGGACATTATATTTGCCCAAAAAATCTTGGTTTTTTAGAAAAAAGTCTAAAGTCATATGGTTTTCTGCGAATTCATAAGTCTTACCTTGTAAATTTAGACAAAATAAAGAGTTTAATTTCTCTACCAGATGGGAAAATTGAGGTTTGTATTGAAGATTTAAATCGAGTTTTAAAAACAAGCAAGTTGGGTGCAAAACGATTGAGGGAAATGTTAAGACTAAAACCTAAGGAGGAAGGTTATATATGAATAATAAGAAGTGTCCTAAGTGTGAAGTTCTCCCCGAATTCCCTAAAAACCCTGTTAAAATTTACATCTACACTGAAATTGATTTCTTAAGGAGTAAACTTATAGAAAAATTTCAACAAAATAATGTGAAATTTCAAACTGAAAGTTCTATAATTATTATCCCCGACCAGGATATTCGTCAATTTCTTGAGCTAATGAAAAACTTAGAATTTTCTCCTCCTGAGCAGGAAGAAATCAAGTTATGTTATGTAGAAGGAGAGGAAACTATCTTTTCTATAATACCTAGGTTTAGACCGTTGAGTTATTGGTTATCAAGAATACTCTATGAAGAATATTTTGAAATCTTAAGGGATAATCGTTTAACTATACATTTTCATCCCATCGTAAATTTTGCTAAGAAGAGAGTTTTTGGCTTTGAGTGCTTAATAAGGGGGGTTAAGAAAAATGGTGAACTTATTTATCCCAATTATCTTTTTAAAGCTGCAATTGCAACTGAAACTCTTTTCTATCTTGATAGAAGCTGTCGTGAAATAGCTATAAAAACAGCCGCAATAAAAGGATTAAAAGATTTTAAGGTTTTTGTCAATTTTGTTCCTACGGCGATCTATGACCCAAATTTTTGTCTACAAAATACGATAAAATGGGCATATAAGCTGGAATGGGACCCTCAGAATCTTGTTTTTGAAGTTGTAGAAAGTGAAAAGGTGCAAGATTTAAATCATCTTAAAAATGTTTTAGACTTTTACCGCAAAAATGGCTTTCTCGTTGCCTTAGATGACGTAGGTACTGGCTATAGCTCCCTTGATGCTCTAATCAGGCTTTATCCTAATTTTCTAAAGTTGAGTACAGAACTTATAGAGGGAATTGATCAAAACACTCTTAAACATGATTTAGTAGGGGCCATAGTTGAATCTGCAAGAAAAAACGGAATTGAAGTTATTGCTGAAGGTATAGAGAAGAGTGAAGAAGCTACAACTCTATTTAAGCTCGGAGTAAAATTCATGCAAGGCTATCTTTTTGCTAAGCCAAATCCAGAACCTATTTTAGAGATTAATTTTTAAGAGCTTTTTATGCCGAGATATGATAAAGTGATTTTTTGGTTTAAAAAAGATTTAAGAATTGATGACAACCAAGCTCTTTACGAGGCAGTTTCAAATTCTAAAAAGATAATTCCGATATTTATCTTTGTTCCAAGTCTTCTTGATAGATTTGGAAGAAGACCTGATAGACTTGGGTTTATAGTTTCAGCATTAAGGGATCTTGAAACAAAAATCAAAAAGAAAGGAGGTCAGCTTTATACTTTTTATGGAGAGCCACGAGAAATTTTCCCAGAAATATTAAAAATTTCCAAAGCTCAGGCAATTTTTACAAACCAAGCTTTATCTTTTTCAGGAGAGAAAATTGAAGAAGAGGTTCAAAAAATCTGCTCTTCCTTTGGAATTCAATTTTATAAATACATGGGAAACTACCTTTGTGACGTAAGACGATTAACATATCGGAAAGTTTTTACCCCTTTCTTTAAAGAGTGGATGAAAAATTTGGATCTTAAGTTTTATCCTATCCCAGATCATCTTAACACTCCTTATCTATCTTTCCCAACTTTAGAAAAAATACTTCCCATGCTTAAATATGATGAAAATAGGTTCTTTCCTTTGGATATGGGTTTTATAAGGCTTAAAGATTTTAATTTCAGAGACTATGAGAAAACACGAAATAGGCTTGACCTTGATGGAACATCAAAGCTCTCTCCCTATATTCGTTTTGGTGTAATCTCCCTCAGAACAATCTTTAAAAGAGCCGTTGAGGAGGCTGGTCCTAATTGTCAGTTTATCAAGGAACTTGCTTGGCGAGAATTTTGGTATCATATCAAGCATAATTTCCCTGAATTAAAAAATTTAGAATTTCAAGAAAAAAGAAGAAATTTACCTTGGAAGTTTGACGAAAAAATGTTTGAAGCCTTTATTTCTGGGCAAACAGGTTATCCCATAGTGGATGCAGCCATAAGACAACTCAAACTTGAAGGTTATATGCACAACCGAGCCCGTATGATAGTTGCCTCTTTTCTTACTAAAGACCTTTTGATTGATTGGAGAATCGGAGAAAAATTTTTTCGAGAACATCTTCTTGATTACGACGAGGTGGTTAATACCGGTAACTGGCAATGGGTTGCTTCTGTGGGACCTGACCCAAAACCTCTTCGTATTTTTAACCCAATATTGCAAGCACAGAAGTTTGATCCTGAAGCAAAATACATTAAAAAGTATCTTCCTGAATTAAAAGATGTTCATCCCTATATGCTACACAACCCCTTAAAATACAAGCTATCCTACCATAAACCTATGGTTAACCACTACGAGCAAGTAAAAATTGCCAAAGAAATCTTTTTATCCACCTATTAGTATCTTTTTCGCTGAATTTATCCTACTAATTTCCTTGTTTAACTTAACTAAAATGTTTTAAAACGCTATTCTTAAATGCTTTTAGATATAGGAGAAATTAGTCATGTAAAAATTAGATTAGTGTAAATCATTCCTTTAACGTTTTATGTTATTTAAATTCCCCAAGTGATCTCTTTCAAGCCAAAAACGATAGGCCCAAGGCAGCCCAAGAGTACCGTCTTTTACATAAAAAACCATTTTATCACCTATCTTTGCCTTTTTATAGAGTCTCTCTGATACCCTGAAAGGACAGTTTAGATCCCTTAATTTCAAGAAGAAACCACCCGTTTTCCCATACAAAACATATTTACCTTTTACAATTGTTTCAATCCTTTTTGCTTCTGACCTGTCAAACCTTGCGTTAAAGGGCTCAAGTACAACAAATGGTATCAGGTAGTATCCAGCAAAGTAAATAATTATTAAAATTAAAAGATTTTTTCTAACATGAAAATGCCTACCAAGAAAAAGATATGTGGCAAGAAGATGCAAAAGATATATAGGGGTTAAGAGTTTAAAACCAAGTTTAAAAAGATCATCTCTACATAAAACATCACCATATCCTAATACTCTCCAATAAATACCAACTGCAGTGAAAACTAAGAAAATACTTAGAGGAAGATAGTAAAATAACCAATTTCTTAGTCTCTCTTTAATTATACCAATTTTTGAGCTTGGTAAACCCTCAAAACTTTTAACTACTTCAGGCAATAATTCAATTGCCCGTTTTATCTCTTCTTTAAAGGCTGGATCAAATTTTCTATGATAAAAGGTAAGTTTGATAGTATTACCAAGAATTTCAACGGAAGAAAGGTGTAGAAGCTGGGCTTCAGGTTTTACAAGTAAACTAAGCTTTGAAGAATCTAAAACAATTTTTGCCCAGCTAAGATCATCAAAAAAAGTATTAAAGCCCTTTCCAAGCCACTTTTTCTCAAGGGAAAGATATCCATTTAAAGGCACCTTCGTTCTTATGACTAATCCATAGAAGTAAGAAATTTCAATTTTCTGACTTCCGAGCTTTAGCAAAGCTTTAGGAGGAAAATAGGAGAACATCTCTGCACCTATTTCTTTATAAATCTGAATAAGCCTTTTGTATTGTTTATAAATTAAAACCAAAAATATGAGGATCAAAAGAAGACCGATAAATTTAAAACTTTCTTCCATAGGTTCCTTCTTTTTTTTAATATTTTAAGATATCTTTTAAATTTAAGATAAAATTTACCTCCTCTTTCTTTCTATTTCAATAGTTCCTATTTTGAGGAATTGAAAATCCTTGTATAAAAATTTCCCAATTACCAAAATAATTTGTAATGTCTCTCTTTTTTATTAAATTTTATTCTTCCAATCTCTCTTGAAAAAGCCTTGATATCATTCCTCCTTTAAGTCCTCATATAGCTAATAAAAAATAAAATTTTTAGTGTTAGTTCTTAATAGTAACCAATTGAAGTTTAGATAAATTGATCTTTAAGGAAGGGTAATTAAAATGCCCTTTCC
>Ga0185307_1000013_pt1 | contig 142982 bp, 149 predicted proteins | sample LHCtaG_FD_128010 | JGI IMG/M metagenome (GOLD analysis project Ga0185307, IMG submission 128010) | Hot spring microbial communities from Little Hot Creek, USA to study Microbial Dark Matter (Phase II) - LHC4sed_matched (SPADES... | ecosystem: Environmental > Aquatic > Thermal springs > Hot... | reverse complement strand
TAAATTGGTTTAACGTTTCATATGGTGAATATCGACATATAGTGATGAAACCCTTCTACATCACTTAAATATACAGAAACATGAAAAGAGTAGAACAAGGAGCACATCATATACTATTATAATGTATTTAGTACTATAACCTGTTGCTCAAATTCTTGTAGAAGTTTTTGAGATCTCTGTATCTTCATCACCTCTATTTAATTTAAACTAAAGTGGGGGTAAACAAATAAAGCAATTCAATGAAAGTATTTTTAAGCAGATCTAGTAAGAGCTGGTATTAGAGATGGGGTTTAATAGTTGTGATTAATAGATTTTATGGAAATAGTTAAGTGATGTGTAAATATATTTGTTTATATGATAGATGTAAGTAGCCAATGAATGAGTCCTCTAAAGGGGACCTGTCCTTTAAGGCGGAGAGGGGGTTGAAAAGAATGTTGTGTTTAGATATATAGAGGAGTTTGTCTGAATGCCTTCAGTTTTAGTTATGTCCCACTACATTCTCTATTTGAATTCTACGCTCCACTATATGGTGAAAGAGTTGTTTTAATATCATTTAAAATAGTTCTCGCTGTTATTGGTTATGTATAGAACTTCTGAAAATCAATTGGGGTGATATCTAGTGAATAGTATAGTAAGGAATTATTCCCTCTGCATGCCTAAGACTGTTTAGATACTTGGAAAAGATATCTTTTTCAGCACCAATATCACTACTACTAGATGCGCTTCTAGCGGTCTTGCTGAGTCCTTGCAGAATACTCTCCTTATCGTTAATATCATTGGACACTCCCTTAGCACTTAGACTCACCAGCAACTCCTTCTCCATACCCCGCTAGATAAACGAACATTGTTACTATATTGAAGAAAATATTTCATACAACTTTACAAAGTCTCTTAAAAAGGTCATGAAGCTTTTGCAGTCTCTTTACTATCTAGACCACTAAATATTTTAGACGCCTATTTGCTGAAGTCTTTTGCTAAGCACTAGAGGCATGAGATATAGTGATAGAACAAGTAGGGATACCATAATTCCTGGAGGTATAAACCACCACCAAGCACCTACAACATAGGCATTCATTACCAGAACTTGATTTAGCACCCATCCCAGTGTTACAACATTTGTTGGGCCTAGGCCTATTAAACTTATACCAGTTTCTGTAAATATTGCAGATGCGTATACTGTTCCAAACTGTAGAAGAATGTATGGCGATATTATAGGGAATATCTCTTTGAACGCTATTTCAATTGATTTCTTTCCACTAATTTTAGCTAAATCTATAAACTCTCTTTCCCTTAACGATAATGCTAATGCTCTTATAGCTCTAGCTGGGGCTGGCCATGCAAATAAAGCACCTATTAGAAAGGCTACAAAGAACATGCTTCTAATTCTTATTGCACTTGCTATTAGTAGTAGAAGAGGTATCTGTGGTATCAACATAAACATGTTTATTATTGTGGTTAGCGCATCTCCTATCAACCCTTTTAAAAAACCACTTAATATACCAAGTGTAGTAGCTATAGCAATGCCGATTAATCCTGCAAACAATCCTATTAATAAAGAGTTTCTTATTCCATGAATTATCTGGGCAAAAACATCCCTACCCAATGCATCGGTTCCCAAAATAAACTCTCTAGATGGTGGCTGTAGCCTAGCCCCTACAACACGTGAAGGGCTTTTAACAAATATTGGTCCTATAGCTCCTATGATCACCAATCCAATAAATATTGATAGAAGTAGCATAAAATATCTATCTCGAATAGCATATATGAATATATTTCTTCTCTTAGAAATATCAACACTCATAAATAAACACCTCTACATTTCCTCAGCCACATAAGCAGATCCTATCCTAGGATTAAGCAATCCATAAACAAGTTCGATAACCAGACTTCCAAAAACTATTATAGCCATCGTCATTAAAAATAAAGCCTCCATTAATGGATAATCTAAAGTAAATGCCGCTAAATACATATAGAAACCTATACCTGGATAGCCAAACACGACCTCAACCAACAATGTTTGGCTAATTAACCCTACAAATGTTATAGGAAACCATGTTAGCTGTGGCAAAATAGAGCTTCGTAACAAATAGCTACGTATCTTCTTAGTTGAAAATCCTAAATAGCTACAGAACTCAACATAAAATGAACGAGCCTCTGATGCTACAGCTGCCCTCATCCCAGCTGCATATCCACCAATAACAGGAATACAGAGTGTTAAGAATGGAAGGATATAATGCCATAAAGCATCTATGATAAAATCCAACGATAGCACAGGAGTCAACCATCTTTCAGAATATGCGCCTTTTATTGGAAAAACTTGAAATGTTACTGCAAATACATATAACAATATCATAGCCAGCCAATAATAAGGTGTCTGCAACAAAATTGTAAATGTATAAAATATACCATTTTTAATTTTTGAAGGACGTAATGCAACCCATAATCCAAGATATGTACCTATAATAAATCCCACAATTATTACTGGAACAATAAGTAAAAGAGTCCATGACAATGCATTAATCACAATCTGAGAAACAGTCTTTGGATATTCTACATACGATATTCCAAAATTTAATGTAAATATTCTTCTCCAAAACATAAGATACTGAATTAGAGGAGGTTTATCTAAACCAAATAATTCCATAAAACGAGCCTTTATCTCTTCTATTTTTCCTCCAGTCGAAGTACCACTAGCTCCAGCCATACCTAAGCCCGTCCCTCCACCACCTAAAACCCTTACTAAAAACATATCAACAGGATTAACAGGCATTAAACGAGGTAAGAAATACACCAGGTTAAGACCGAATAGAAATACTAGAATCCAGAAACCTAGTCTTTTTATCAGGAATTTCAAAAAAGGTTTATAAAAGCTAAAAAAAGAGTTTATTTTAATACCAATTTGGTTCACTTTAATCACCTATTTTCTTTTTATGAACCATCCTATTGCAAATCCAACTATTAGTAGTACTATTGCTAATACTGTTGTTGTTGTCCATTCTGTAACTGTTTCAATTTTAGTTGTTGTTGATACAACTGTTGATATAGATGTTGTTGTAACTGTTGATGTAACTGTTGTTGTAGTTTTAACAGTTACTGTAACAACACCAGGAACAGGTGTTGGAGTGGGAGTCGGTGTAGGTGTCGGGGTAGGTGTTGGAGTAGCAGGAGCAACTACTTTGATTCTTTGTTCTAGTGGTTTTCCAACATCCCATTTGCTCCATCTCCATGGATCGGCAAGTAATGTGTATTCACCTGGTTCAAGGTTAACCTTAAATTTAACTTCATATGTATGTTGACCAGGAGGTACTTTAACTATACTCCAGGCAATTAGTCCTGAGGCACCTTGTGTTACACCTAATAGGTCGAGATCTGCCCATAGCTCCCAATGTTCTTTTCTAGGACCTAATGCTATAGATATTTTGTATCTCTGTTCATAGCTTCCTTCATTTCTTAGCGTTATTTTAGCTATAACTTCATCTCCTTTATTTACAGTATTGCTAGATAATGTAAAGTCTATTAATTTAACTTTAACAGGATATACATGCATAGCTATATCATATGAAAATGCTACGCCATTATCAACAACATCGTATAGATAGTAATCATCTATCATAGGCCAATTAGTCCATCTATCAACATAGTTTCTTAGATGGAAACATTCATCATATTGTAATGGAATGTATGGTATTTGGGGTATTACCAGCTCCAATAATTGCTTTACAGTAGCTTTGAATTCATCACTCTTTGGATCTAATTTCCAAAGCTTATCTGTTAATTCTTTTACCTGCTTTGCTATAGAAGGTAATGGTGGAAAGCTTCCATTCCACCATACCTGGAATCCAAATGGGCTTTGACCAAGCCACCAAATTCCTACACTAGGATAAGCAAAGTTATATGTAAATGTCCATTGAATTCCAGCTACTGGTGATGTTGCTGCATTGACCCAGTTATAAGCTATATCGTAGTCTGCTGCTTGAGCTCTAGTAAGATATACTGATACTTCAACAGGGTCTGGATAGACATCTATTCCTATTGATTTAAGATTATCTACTATTACCTGAACTGGTCTTATCCACTCAGTCCAGCCAGAGACATACATTATACCCCAAGGACCTAATCTAACTTTTTCACCACTTGATAAAGTACAGGTCCAGCCAGCTTCTGGGCTTCCTACACAATGCTCTCTTAAGATGCTTATTGCTAAATCAGGGTTGTAGCAAGGTCTAACAACACCTGCTACTTTAACAGTACACTTAAATGTTTTATTAACTATTTCATTAACCATATTTAGATATTCTGGGAATAGTGTTGGATGTATAGGTACAAGGGATAAAGGTCTTGCCTGCCCACCAAGAGCCTTTGATATAATCTCTTCAAAATTAAGTGCATATAGCAATGCCTCTCTAAACCACAGCTCTCTAAATATTGGATGTCTCCCCATTTGTAATACTAGCGCTTTAGGACCAGCCTCCGGCTCCCACCACTCCATTGGCGATGGTGCTAATGGGTTCCATACAGTGAGATAATGGGATCTAGCCAAAATCCATTCTGGATCCATGTAAGCAGTCATAGATGTTAGCTCTCTTTGACGTGCATCAAACATTCTGAAGAGTGTTTCCGATGTTTCATCCCCATGATATATGAAGTACTCTGGGGCAAATAATAATCCTATTTTCTCTCCCCAGTAATTCGGATCTCTCTTTAATACAAATTGCTTTCTTTCATGGATTACTATAGTGTATGGCCCTGTTCCATCTACACCTCCATATGCTGTTGGATCACAGTTATCATACTGTGAAAGCTTTTCTCTTCCCCCGATATCTGCTATAATTTTCTCCCATCGAGATTTCTCAACAATAGGGACTCCAAGGAAATTATATGCTAATACACTTCCAGCATATTCAGGCTTCAATACTACTCTAACTGTTTTGTCATCCACTTTCTCTAGCCTTGCATAAGTGTCTCTCATCCAAGACAATGGCCCAGGTACTTTAGGATCTGTATATATATCTATGGAGAATATCACATCATCTGCTGTTACAGGTTTGCCATTTCTAAAGTGAGCTTCATCTCTAATCCTTATTTCAAACGTTGTTGGATCTACAAATCTCCAGCTTTTAGCAAGTATTGGTACGGGATGAATACCTGCAGTGGTCCAGGCTGTAGCAAATTGCTTAGCTAGATATTCATATACATGTGGTACTAGAGCACCTTCACCACCAGGAACCAATGGATTGCAATGGCCTGTGAGTGGATTAGGTTTTGTATAGTGAAATGTCACTTCATCAGGAATCTCCAGCTGACCATGTAAATGGGGGTAGGTGAACAGAGAAGTTGAAGTAATTAATAAGGCTGTACATAACAATACACTAATTAATATACTACTTTTTGTTTTTATAGTTCCCACCTTACTCACCTAAAGTGTTTTACATAGTGTTACGGCTAAAAAGTTTTTGTCTATATGAATTTATATTTTAGAAAAATTAAGATATTTCTGAAATATTAATTTTTTAGGAAGGTATATGCTATGAATACTTTAGATAATGATAACAAAACTCTTATTGTTAGAAATTTGAAAGGAGGTTATAAAACAGAGTATGGCTATGTTAGGGCTGTTGATGGAGTTAGTTTTGATGTCTATCCACGAGAAATTGTGGGGATAGTTGGTGAGAGTGGTAGTGGTAAAACCACGCTTTTGAAACTGATTTGTAGTGGAGGTAGAATCCCTCCTCTATTTCTAGAAGAGGGGGATATAATAATGGATGGTATAAATATAGTTAAACTCGGATGGAACGAATTCAAAAGTAAAATATTAGGTAAAAAAGTGGCATATGTACCTCAAGCAGCATATGATGCAATATATCCCTATAAGAGAATATGGCAGTTCTATGAGGATATATTAAGAGAGATTGGAATATCTGTTAATAAAGAGAATGAAGATCAAATAAAACAACATTTAATTGAATGTTTCAAATCTTTAGGACTAGACCCTTCACTAATAAATAGATATTCTTTTGAATTAAGTGGAGGAATGAGACAAAGAGCTGTAATCGCATTAATAGCAAGTTTAAGGGTTTCTTTACCTTTATTAGATGAACCTACATCAGCTCTAGATGTTGTTACACAAAAAAGAGTATTAGAGTTTATAGCTAACATTTTTAGAGAGGGATATGTTAAGAGTGTAATAATAAGTTCACATGATGTGGCAACATTAAGGCAAATAGCTCATAGAATGCTTGTAATGTATGCTGGAAAAATAATGGAAACAGCGAAAGTGGAAGATATTATAGCAGAGCCTCTACATCCTTATACACAATTGTTAATAAAATCCTTAGAAGCATTTGAAGGATTTAAATCTCGTAAAGAGTACAAACCCAAGGTTATATATAGAGAACTAGCGAACATATATACAATGTTAACAATAACTGGCTGTAGGTTTCATCCTAGATGTCCATATGCTATGGATATATGTAGAAAAGAGGAACCACCAACAATAAAGGTTGATAGAGATAGAACAGTGGCGTGTTGGATGTATATGAAGAGGTGATAAGGATATGGAGCCCTTGTTAGAGATGAGAAATGTATCGAAGCACTATATCTCTGGATACATAAAAACAAATATCATTCCCGCTGTAATAGATGTAAGTCTTACATTGAATAGGAGAGAGATACTTGCCTTAGTTGGTGAGAGTGGTAGTGGTAAAACAACTCTTGCTAAAATAATTTTAAGGTTAATAAAACCTTCCAAAGGAGAAGTAATTTTAGGAGGCAAAGATATATATTCATATCCTGAAAAGGATTATTATCTAAAAGTACAGGGAATTTTCCAAGATCCATATACATCCTTTAATCCAATAAAACCTATATTAAGTACTCTAATGGATGCAGTGATGTTAAGGTTTAAGATAAATAAAATAGATAGAGATAAAGCAGTTAAAATAATAGAGTCAACACTCATTAGATTGGGTTTAAACCCTATGGAAATTTTAAATAAATATCCATATGAATTGAGTGGAGGACAGCTTCAAAGAATATTAATAGCTAGGGCATATATAATTGAACCAGATTTATTATTAGCAGATGAACCTACAAGTATGATAGATGCATCTACAAGGCTTTCTGTGCTTAATGCCCTTTTCCAATTAAATGAAGAAAAAGGTACATCAATAATATTTATTACACATGATTTATCTCAAGCATTTTATGTAGCAGATAAAATTGCTGTTATGTATAAGGGAAGGATTGTAGAGTATGGTGAACGTGATGAAGTATTGTCAAAGCCTAGATCTGAATATGCTAAGAGTCTATTACTAAGTATACCAAGGTTGAGTAGAAGATGGTTTAATGTTTAGATATTTTTACATCGTTTTAATTGATATATTTTTCAAGATGTAGGGTTGTATAGTCAAGCAACTTGTTTATTATAGATATGGAATTCTTTTAAAAAGGCATATATTTTTGGTTTTTATTGTTTTTGTTTATCTATTGTATCTATTAGATATTTTGCTATATTTGGATAGTCTTTATCTCCATATCCATGTAGTGTGGCTTCTAGGTATCTCTGCATAGCTGCTGATGTAATTAATGTGTTTAGTCTTAGTGTTCTTGCTGATTCTATGAAGCTTTGAAGATCTTTTGCTGCTAGTTCTATTCTAAATCTTGGTGGATGTTCCTTTAAAGATCTTTCTAGAAATCTTGTTATAAGAGGCTCCATCCATGTTCCTTTAACAAGCTCTATAAATATGTTATAGTCTATGTTAAATATGTGGAGAAATGCTAGAGACTCTGCTAGTGAAGCTACAACAGACATGTTTAATTGGTTAAGTGCTAGCTTAAGTGCCATAGCTTTTGGCACTTTACCTACATAAATAATTTTCCTAGCTATTGTATTTAGAAACATCTCTATATCTCCATCTATAGCACTATCGCTTGAAACCATAACGGTAAGCTTCCCTTCTAAAACCTCAGAGAAGCTTCCATATACAGGCGCCTCTACATATCTACCACCATAAATCTTAACCACATCATTCAATATAGAAGAGATAGATGTTGTTACCGTTGACATATTTACAATATATCTATCTCTACACTTCTCTATAAAACCATTTGGAGGTAGAGCCACATTCAATAATGCACTGTCATCAGCTACAAAAACAGCTGTTATATCTGAAGACTCACTACAAATAGCAGGAGTATCAGCCACTTCACCACCTACCTCATTAACAAGGCTAAGAGCCTTTTCCTTTGTACGATTATACAACACAATACCAAACCCATTAGACGACAACCTTCTCGCTAATGCTGAACCCATTAAACCAAGACCTACTATACACACCTTCATCTCGTATCCCATGAAATAAAGAAAAAGCCAGATAATAAAACCAGATGATCTATCTCTACATCAAGTTAACAAGGCTATATATAGTCAATAGCTTTGTTTATAGAATATTTAAACTTTCAAAACACAGAAATTAACTGGGGTAAATATGAGTGAACCTAGAAAATATAAATATATACCTGAAAAATATCCTGAGAGACCTGAGATTAGAGATCTTGATAAGGATAAGATTGTTAAGATGCTTCTATCAGCTTTTGCTGATGAGATCTTGGCCTACTACTCATATCTAATGATGGCATATGCTATCAGAGGGCATATATCTAAAGAGCTAGAAGAGACAATTCTTGAGATTGGTAAAGATGAATTAGAGGACCATGCCAAGAAATTAGCAGATAGGCTTCAAGACTTTGATGTAGATCCACCAGATTTTAGAGACCTATGGCAGTTATCTAGATGTAGATATCCAGATCTACCAGATGATCCACACGACATAGATTCATGGCTATTAGCTGGTGTAAAAGCTGAGATATGTGCTTTACAACACTATAGAGAGATCTATGAATATGTATCTCCAAAAGACCCTGTAACAGAAGAGGTAATAGAAGAGATAATGGAGGACGAGGCAAAGCATGAAACAATATTTAGAATGTTGTTGTCAAAGGAAGGGCTTAAAAAATTAGAGGAGGCAAAGTGAAAATAAATATTATTTTTAAATATTTTTTGCAATAAATATATCAATAGCTTGCTTCATAAATACAGCTTTGCTGTATATAAGAATAAGATCATATTTAAATATAACTTAACTTTTGTTATTTATAAATACTATTTTTAGGAAATGTGTAGAGCATGAGATACATGGATCATAGTTTCTAACAATTTGTTCAGCTAGCCATTGTGCTTTAGATAGCTCTAGAGAAATAAGCTTATCACTTAACGCTAGTATATCTTGCTCTATCTGTGCTAGGTTTTGAGCTGTTGGAGATATTATGTTTGCGTTTACTATATACCCCCTGCTATTTATTTCATATCTATGGTAAAGAATGCCCCTAGGAGCTTCTGTTATAGCTGCACCAACACCTTCTTTAACTATGCCATCTATATATGGCTGTTTAGGTTCTTTATATCTCTTAACTAGGTTCTCAATCTCTATAACAGCATGGTATACCTCAGCAGCTCTAGCTACTATACTCTGAAAACTGTTATACAATGGAGCTTTATAGCCATATAACTCAACAACATCTTGAACCTCTGGTGCTAGTAGCTTGTAGTTATTATTATATCTAGCTAAAGGCCCCACCATATATGGACCTCTACCTCTAAGTTTATATCTAAGAGAAGTTGAGTATCTAGCCTGTTCAACTATTATATAATCCTCAAACACATCCTCCGATATATTCAACCCCTTGCTAGATACAACATCTCCAAATAGTATGGGATACTCCTCAACACCTCTTAAAGACACAAACTCTATATCTTGTTTAACCTCTGGAATAGGTAGCTTAAGCACCCACTCTAGAAAATTCCTAGCATATCTCTTCATATCCCCAATATTTTTAAGAAGGACATCAAGCTCATCACGTCTAATAACTCTATAAAATCCACCAACTCTAAATGAAACTGGATGGACCGAGCGACCACCAACAACCTTAACTACCTGATTCCCCCAGTTCTTAAGCTTTAGCCCCATTTTAACAATCTCTGGATATTCCCTAGCTATACCTAGAAACGATTCATAGCCTAGGAAATCAGGGGCGTGAAGCATAAGTATATGTAGCATATGGCTTTCAATCCACTCTCCAAAATATGCAATTTTCCTAAGTATCTCTAGCTCCTCTGGCACTTCAATACCCAACACCTTCTCTAGAGCTCTACTTGAGCTCATTATATAGGCTATGGGACATATACCACATATCCTTGCTGTTATATCTGGTGCCTCATAGTATTTCCTACCCCTTAGAAATGCTTCAAAAAATCTTGGAGGCTCAAATATACCAACCTCAACTCTAGCAACTCTATTGCCGTCTATCTCAATATATAGATTTCCCTCACCTTCAACCCTAGCTAAATAGTCTACCCTAATCGATTTACTCATACTCTTCAACCACCTCTTTAAATTCCTTAGCCCAATTCGTGAACTGTTTAAATAGAAGCTGTATCTCCTTGGGTTTTATACCAATCTTCTTGAAGAGGTTATTTAGCACTAAAGGCTTTGGATCAACCATTGGACCATAGCAACCATAGCAGCCTCTTCCATAAGATGGACATATAGCACCACAACCACTCATCGTAATAGGACCTAAGCAAGGAATTCCCTTAGCCACTATTACACATACATTACCTCTTCTCTTGCATTCAATACATAGAGAATCGATAGGTAATGTAGGTGTCTTCCCCCTAATTAGCTGAAGAATAAATAGCAGTAGCTGGTCTTTATCAACAGGACAGCCACGTATCTCATAATCTACTCTTATATATTTTGATAATGGCTCAGCGTATTTAAGAACTTCGATCCATTCAGGATTTGGATAGACATAACGCTTAAACTCCTCAACATCTACCCAGTTCCTCAGAGCCTGTATCCCACCAGCTGTTGCACAAGCACCTATAGCCACAACAATTCTAGATTCGTCTCTTATCTTCTTAATAATCTCAATCTCATGTGGCGTTGATATAGCTCCCTCAATAAAAGCAACATCATAAGGCCCTGGCTCCACATATCTTCTAGCTTCATAAAATAGAGCAAAATCTACTATATCTACAAGATGCAATATCTCCTCCTCCATATTTAGAAACTGTAGCTGGCAACCATCACAGCTACTAAACTTGTATACAGCTATCTTCAGCTTTTTCATATCTGATCAACCCAAAAATATCTGCTTATAAACCACAGTGGAAACACAGGACCATGTCTACAAACAAAATAAGGACCCATTTGACAATGGCCACAAAGCCCAACACCACATTTCATTCTTCTTTCTAAGGATAGAAAGATTTTATTACCTTTGAACCCTCTTTTAAGCAGTTCTTTAACGGCAAATTTCATCATAATTTCAGGGCCACAGATAAAAACAAGCGTCTCGCTAGGATCTATATTAATTAAAGATATTAGATCTGTAACTACACCAACTCTACCCTTCCAATCATTATTAGGATTATCGACAGTTATATAAAGTTCTGTATCCGGTATCGATTCATAGTCTCTATATTCATATCTATATATAAGATCATCAGGCGTTTTTGCACCATATAATATAAATAGTTTTTTATACATAGCTCTATTCCTTGCAACTTCTCTTATAACTGGTCTTAGTGGAGGAAGACCAATACCGCCAGCAATCAATATTAAGTTCTTTCCTATGGCTAGATCTATAGGCCATCCAATACCATAGGGACCTCTAAAACCTATTAAACTATCTTTTTCTAGGATAGAAAACGCCTTTGTAACCGAGCCCACAAATCTAACTGTATGAGCAACTACTCTTGCTTCGCAATCAATATCACTAACTGATATAGGTACCTCGCCTACACCATGTATATAAATCATGTCGAATTGACCAGGCTTAGGAATCTCTACACCATCTGGCAACTTAATATAATAAGTCCTTACATTTTGTGTTTCATTTTTTATATCAACTATTACAGTCTTCATCGGAATTAATGATGCTGGCAAGGAACTCACTTCTTGCCACCTCTAATTATCTTCACTATAGATTCTCTAAGATCTATTCCTGTAGGACACCATGTGATACATCTTCCACAGCCAACACAGCCATAGGTTCCAAACTGTTTAATCCAGTAAACAAATTTATGTAAAACAAAATGTCTATATCTAGCCCATAGATCCCTTCTAAAATGTCCACCAGCAACCTGTGCATATGTATAGCTTAAACATCCATCCCAAACCCTGATTCTTTCAGCAGAGCCATCAATTTTAGGAATGTCAATAACATCAAAACAAAAACATGTTGGGCAAACCATATTACAGTTTGCACAACCAAGACACTTCTCGGTAATATCTTTATAGATCTGAGACTCTATATTTAGTTCAAGTGTTTCAGGTATGTTATCTATGGTAAATAATGCCCTAGCTTTTTCAGCAGATCTATTCATTGTTGCCTCAAACTCTCTATATGTAGCATCATCAATGGGTTCAACCTCAAGTAGGTTGAGAAGCTTTAACCCAAAACTACTTCCTGCTTCTATGGCTAGTTTATCACAAAGTCTAGTATAGGCTATATCAAATGAATCTCTAGCTCTAGGTCCTGTACCCATGGTAGAGCAAAAACATGTGCCACCAGGTTCTATACAATTCTCGACAACAACTACAAGATTCTTTCTAAGAGCTGTATAATATTCATCGACATTTAACAAAACTTTGTCAAGCACCTTAATAGCTGATAGATCACACGGCTTTATACCAAATAAAGCAATTTTAGAATCTGGAGAAGGTGGTACAACGACATTCCAATCAGATAGTATTTCAAATAAAACTAGTTTAGAGGGATAGAGAAACTTCTTAGGTGAGTCAGGGCCATGTCTAGGGAAACCGCCTTGGGATAAAATATATCTACCAGGGCTCTGAATATCCTCAACATCAAAAGCAAGCTCTTCAAATGAATCAATACTATCTAATCTTAAAACATTATCAATAACTTTATAGCCTATAACTTTATAGCCTAGATTTTTCAGTTCACTGAATAAAATAGGTAGCTCTTTAACCTTTCCAACATATAAACCAGATATAGACATAAACCACACCAAGAACTGTTTTAAGGTTCTTCTATCCTGGAATAGAACTTTAATTATAAAGAAACACTATTGACTATTATTGTGATGCAAGTAGTGTATATGCATTTGAAATTCTCTTTAATGCTTTTTCACGCATTGATCTTGTTATTTTTTCTGGAGATCCCCATATAATAGCATTTGATGGGCATGTAGCTATACATCCAGGCTCTAAATTCTGAGCTCTAAGTTTTTTACACAAGTCGCATTTAATGGTATGGCCTATTGGCAACAACTCCGGTATTCCAAATGGACATGCAGCTATACATGATGTACATCCAATACATCTAGTAGTGGTTATTGTGACTGCACCTTGGCCATCATAACCTAAAGCATTTGTTGGACATACTGCTACACATGGCGCTTTAGTGCAATGGAAACATGATATAGGTTTTTCTATTCCATCTATAATTCTATAAAGTTTTATAAGAGGTGTGCCCTCATGAAGAAAGCTACATACTTCTTCACAAACACCACAACCTATACATCTATCATAGTCTATAAGTCTTCTAAAGCCTGCTTCAATTAACACTCTTCTCTCTCTATCCATATCTACCCACCATTACAGCTACATATATCTCCTTTTTTGAAGATAGACATCGATATTTTTAGCAGCATTTAGCCCATCTCCAAAAGATTTTCCAAGTCTATATATTGCTCCCAAAACAACGCTTCCAGAGGCATAGACCTTGTCTCTCTTTGTACGAAAATATCTATCAACAACTATTCTACCACTGCTATCTATTTCTATACCATTAAAACCATCTATTACTGGTGGTGTTGGGCTAGAGCCTAGTGAAGCTATAACTAGGTCACACTCTATTGATCTAGAGATATGATGGGAAGATTGGGGTTCGTATTTAACGAATTCTAAAGCTTTAGCAATTCCTTGCTCAGTTACAATTTTTGCAATCTTTGTGTATTGTATAAATGATACACCTTCATTTAAAAAGCTTCTTATCCAATACATACCCATTGGAACCTCATTTATGTTACTACTATGAAGTATATAGATTTCTTCAAAGCCTTGTTCAAGCATCTTTTTAACAGATTCAACAACAAGCAGATCTTCACCTACAACCACAGCTCTTCTACCCTTAATAAATTGGTTAAATAGAAAGCCTTCTTCATATAATCGCCAAAAATATAGATACTCAAAAGCTGTGAAAGCATTTCTAATGTTTTTAAAATCTTCTATGGTATTTGGATGCCATGCACCTGTAGATATCAAGATAGCATTATAATTCTCTATAATGTCTTCTAAAGGCATATTCCTTTCCACAAATTCATCACCAACATCAGCTCTATTTTGATTGTTTTTAAATACTTTAGTCCTGAATAGAAAATTCACTGAAAATCTATCTCGCAAATCCTCTACACCTTCTATAACACCATCAAACGAAACTTTATAGCTAGGCATAGCAAACATCATTGGTCCACCTGCATATGGCAGCTTTTCATATACATCTACTTCATATCCTTGGCAAGAAAGATACCCTGTTGCTGCTAAACCTGAAGGACCTGCACCTATAACGGCTACTTTCCCTCTTCTGCTACCAGGTTCTTTACACATAAATGCAAACTTCATCTTCTTCACCTACTTGATAAGAACTATTTTTACATATTGACCTTCTAAAAGCTCTATATCTAAAATTTTTCTAGCATTCTCTATATCGAAGATATCAATATATCCAACTCTATTAATATTGTCTAAGATATTTCTAGGAATTGTATTCTCAGAAATGTTCTTTTCACCTACTTCACGACATAGATTTATATTAGGTGTAATGTGTCTAGATCTAGGTATGGGTGGATTCCCATAGAAATGCTCACTACATATAAATATCTTTACTCTCATGCCTTTAACCTTCTATATTTAGATTTAGGTTTTTGAAGACCAAGCAACGTTGCAGCACCATATATTATGGCCTCTGGCCTTGCCGGACATCCAGGAACATACATAACACCATCTATCTCAAGACCCATTTCACTAAATATTTCAAGAGCCTTTGGAAAACCTCCTATAGTTGAATAAGATTCAAACCATATATTACCACCAACAGCACAAGAACCTATAGCTAGTACAAATCTTGGTCTAGGCATAGCACTTAGTGCTTTATATACCTTTGAAAGAGTTTTTATTGTAACAGGACCTGTTAAAAGAGCTAAATCTGCATGCCTAGGACTTGCAACAAGTTTTATCCCAAATCTCTCAACATCGAAATAAGGTGTTAAGACATCTAAAACCTCGATATCACAACCATTACAGCTACCAGTATTAAGGTGAAAGACCCATATACTTCTCTTAATTCTCGATAAAGCCTTCTTTAGCATTGTCTCTTTAATAGCTGAGTTGCTAGATGTATGTAGACTTGTCATTCTAAAGCACCTATAAACCTTTTTAACGCTTCTTTTCTTCTACAGTCTGGGCACAAATCCATTGTTTCTGAAGGAATATCAGAAACTTTCGATGCTACTTTATCGCCAAGCTTTTTAGAGATAAAACTTTTGCCACATATAGAGCACGTCTTAACCTCATGCTCTATATCAGTATATAAATCAAATACATTGCCTGTAGCTAGCTCAAATTCTTTTGTTACACTAATTGCTTTTTCTGGACACGTATCAGCACACATACCACAGAATATACATCTCCCAACAAAATACTTTAAAATCATTGTATTGCCTTCTAATGTTAATGTAAGTGCCTTGGGAGGGCATATACGTGTACATGCACCACAGCCAACACATTTAGCTGGGTCAACCTCTATAGCACCTCGAAAAGACTCTGTTACTAACGGTTCTTGATATGGATATTTTATAGTCACGGTCCCTGTTTTTGTTGCTATTGGAAGTATTTTGAGGAATTTAACCACGGACTTCACCTTATAGCTTTTAAACCTTTTAATGAAAGGATTTCAATAGGTATGGTTTTTATAGATCCTCTATCTATATTTACCACAATGGCTCTATCAGTGCAGGAGAAACATGGATCTATACTTGCTATTGTTAGAGGAGCGTCTGCTAAATCAGCATTTCTAAGCATTATAGGTATAGCTGGTAGATTTTGATAAGTTGGTGCCCTGACTCTCCATCTATATGGAGAGTAGCTTCCCGTTAGAATAACATGTATAACCTCGCCTCTAGGAGCCTCAACAGATCCTATACCAAGTTTATATGGTTCGGGCTCCCATGACTCTACACTTATACTTCCTGGAGGAACTTTATCTAATAACTGGTAAAGCATGTTGATGCTTTCAAAAACTTCATCAACTCTAACAAGTGTTCTAGCTAAATTATCTCCCTCGCTATATGTAGGTACCTTAAAGCTTATATATCTATAGGCGGCATATGGATAGTCTCTTCTAACATCTCTATCAAGTCCTGAGCCTCTAGCTGTTGGACCAACTAAAGACAGTGCTATAGCTTCTCCAAGAGGCAGTATACCTGTTCCTCTAAGTCTTGCGTTAACCTGGGGTACACTGATAGATATATCTACAAGTTGTTTGAATTCCTTCTCAACATATTTTAGAACATCTAAAGCTTTACTAATTTTATCACTATCTATATCTCTTCTAACGCCACCAACAATATTTATTCCATAGGTCTTTCTACTACCTGTTAAAAGCTCTGCTAATATCATAACCTTTTCTCTAATTCTCCAAGAATGCATAAAGCCTGTATCATATCCAAGTAAATGCAATGCCACTCCAACCCATAGCAAATGACTATGAATCCTCTCAATTTCAAGTATTATAGACCTTATAAATAATGCTCTTTCAGGCACATCTATATTTAGAGCATTTTCAACTGCTTGACAATATGATGATGAGTGTACAAATCCACATATACCACATATCCTCTCAGCAAGAAAAGGCACCTGGTCATACTTCATCCCTTCACCAAGCTTCTCTATACCTCTATGAACCATAAATCCAACATATCTAGCATCAACTACTTTCTCTCCTCTAATATAAAGCTCAAAAAACTCAGGCTCATGTAGAGCAGGATGGTAGGGTCCTATGGGTATTGTGACAATATTTTCAGCTCCGATCTCCTTTGCATATTCTATTGCCTTAGGTCTATAGAATTTTATGAGATCAGATATATTATACTCTTTCCTAAGAGGATATATCTTTTCAGGCCAGTCCTCAGGCAATACAAGTCTATAAAGTTCTCTATTCAGAAATTCTATGCCTAACATATCGTGGGCTTCAAGTTCATACCAATCAACAGCTCTATTAATATCAACAATAGTTGATATACTTGGATCTTCCTGAGGTAGAGATGCCTCCAAAACAATATTTGTGTGTTCCTTATCAACTCCAAATACATAGTAAAGCCTATACACACCTTCTAAGTCTCTTTCATCAGAAGCCATCATCGTTCTTAAATATATACCCTTTAAAGTTGCTAGCATTTGAACAATATTTGGAAGAACATCTCTATGGATTTTAATCCTAACAATACCATCTTTTTGCTCTACACCAAATACCCTATCTTTAAAACTTCTAATTTTTAAAACAATATCTCTAACAAGACTTGTAGAAGGTGTCATAAAAGTTTCATTGTTATTTATATCGTTCATAGCGCTTTCACTACTAACCATACTGTAATAATTATTGGATATATAAACATAAGTGTTTTGACAGCAATGTCAATTCTAGATCTTCCAAGAAGTGGTGCAATAACCCCAAACAGTAGATATATCCCTATAGCAATTATATGAACCAAAATCATAGTTATATATAATGGTGTTGATAACCCTATACTTGATAACCCTATAGCTACAGGTAACACAGTTATAGTATATCTATCAATGAGATGAATATAAAGGTATAGAGCTAATATAGGTCCAGAAAACTCTATTATTGAACCTGAAGCCAGCTCTGGTTCAGCTTCATGTAAATCATATGGAAGTCTTTTGCTAGCTACATATGATACTATGAATACAAATATTGTTGAAAGTATTAAAAGCAATAAAGATTTTATAGAAAGATTTAATGTCTTTATAGATAAATAATACAATGGAATTGATGCTATAAAACCCATTTCATTTATTATATCAATAGTTAAACCTCTAAAGATGCCAATTATAGAGAATGGATTTGACGATAATGTGCTTATAAAGGCTATTAAGCTATGTATAGAGAGAATCAAAACAATGATTAGTGCTATACTATATATATCAAGTGATATAATGATATAGGACAGCAGATATATTGTTACAATTGAAATTGAAAAAGCAAGTACTAATAGAAAAACACTAAATTGAAATGTAGGTGGTATTTTGAGTTCTTTAGAGCTAAGCTTCAATATATCATACCATGTCTGAAATATTGTTGGAGGACCATAACGTGTTTGGATCTTTGCCTTAATCTTTCTCTCAATACCATCTAAAAGAGGTGGGAGAAAGATATAGAGTATCATTGAGACAACAAGAATTAATAAAATTTCTAGAGATGCCATATCAATACCACTACAAGTATTATTGAGACTGCTGTAAAGAGTTCAAGTAAGATTGATGTTGCTGATAAAGCGTCTTCCAATGAACATTGAAGTTTTAGTGTATATAATGCTATGGATTTTAGCCCCTTTACAACAGCATCTTCTCTAGCTATATAGCTGTGAATCTTAATTATGTTCCTTACTAAGGCGCTATAAAACCCCTTGCTGAAAACTAATGTATATTCAATTCTACGCTGTAAACGCTCAATTAGACGCTGTATTATAGATGCCATTGAGTAGCTCAAGGCACAGCACCTCCAAGCCATTGCATATCTCTAGAAGCTGTTTTTAAACGCATATAGATGTAATATAGAAGTGGTATGAATAATGCAATAGCTAAGATTAGAGGAGCTAAGAGCTCAGGTTTTAATATATCTAAACCCCATATAATAGCAGCAGTTAAGGGTGTTCCTATAATACCTAGACCCGCAGGTATATACTCCCATATAGTTACATTCCTTGATAGTTTAACAACCATATCTGCCTGTTTCTCAGCACCTCCACTTCTCCATGTACCCCAATACACTGTAGCATATCTAAGACTATATATAGCCGCTAGAGCAATAGCTATTGCTACAAGAGCTATTAAAATAGCTCCAATAGCAGGGTTTAGAACTAGGTATGTTATTATTGATATAAGAAGATAAAGCTTTGCTATAAATCCCATAGTTGGTGGAATTCCTATTAGAGATAAAATGGATAGAAGAGCTGAAAATGCTGCTAATGGTATTGCCCTAGCTAAGTATCCTAATTTCGAGATCTCTCTAGTGTGTGAATATATTTCTATAGATCCCGAGTTTAGAAATAGCGCAGCTTTATACAAAGCATGCGAATATATAATAGTTAAAGCAGTGGTAAAAAACATTGTAAGACCAGAGACTCTATATAGCATAAGTGTCAATATGATAAGCCCCGTATGTTCAATTGTGCTATATGCAAGTATTCTCTTAATATCGATTTGAGTTAACGCTAAAAATCCGCCGTAGATCCCCGTTAGAGCTCCAAAGAATACAAATATATAAGGTGTATATATTTGATCTATTGAAGAGAGAGTCCTGATAACTCCATATATACCCATCTTAACCATAATGCCCGATAATATTGATGAGGCTGGAGCAGGTGCAAGTGAATGAGCATCTGGAAGCCAGAAATGTAATGGTATCACAGCAGCTTTTGCAATGAATCCTAAAACTATTATTATAGATATTATTGGTGGTAATTCACCTAAAGCATCAGTGATGCCGTTTATAGGGGTAAGCAAAGCATCTATAACAGATCTCTTCATAGATAGTGATGCAAGGAGGGTCATAAGAGCCATATCTGATGGAATCATAGATACAGCGATATATCTTAGACCTGCTGTAAGCGTTTTTCTTTCAATTTCATAAACTATTGTAAAGAATCCTATTATTTCTGCTATTAGCCAACAAACTATAAATGTAATAACATTTAACGCTGTAAAGGTAAGATAGACAGCTACGGCAAACATATCTATTATTATATGAAGATATCCTCCTCCATATTTAAGAACTTCATAACCATTTGCATACATAGATGCTGAAAAACCTATTATTGCAGCTAGAATAGCTAGTGAGGATGATGTAAAGTCCCAAGGACCCCCTACTATTATAGAGTACAACGGTATTATAATAAGCATAATATAGCCAAGTCCTCTTATAATACTATTCTTAATTCTACTGCTTATGATTATTATCAATGCTAAGATAATTGTAATATAATAGAGTATGTCCATCTATCCACCACCTCCTTCAACCAACTTTAAATAAATAGTATCTACAGCCATAATATATCTCCTAACACCATTAATGGATGTGACTGTTTCACTATAATATACTAGTTTACCATATATGTCAAACATTATATATGTTAACCCTAAGATTAAAAGTATTATTGAAACAGCTATGCAGAGGATTGAGGGTAAAGAAATTCTATGTCTTTCTTGAGAAGCCTCTGGCTTTGGTAGAAATAGTAGGTATAGTATTCTAAAGTAGCCTATAGCTGAAATCCCAGATATTACTATTATCGATATTGCTTGTATATATGCTGCAGATTCTATCATCGATAAAAAGAGCATATATTTGCTAAAGAAACCTGGTAAAGGTGCTAAGCCTAATAAGCTTAGCATACCTATTGCAATACTTAGCGATATAACAGGATATAGTCTCCCATAGCCTTTCATACTATCTATTTTTCTACTTCCTGATACAACAGCCAATGTTCCTAGAGCTATAAATAGCATGGACTCTGTTAATGCATGTACAATGCTATGGAATATAACTGCAGCTAATGTTTTAGCCATAATCTCTTCAGATTGGCTGGATATCAATCCTATAAATGGTGTGAAAAGCAGCCCTATGTGGCTTATAGTGCTATAGGATAGAAACCTCTTTACATCTCTTTGTATAGACATTATAAGTGCACCAAGACAGCCTGTTACAATGCCAAGAACACTTAAAAATAGCAGTACAACATCTCTAAAAGGCATACCAAAAACTTTAAACATCAATATAGAGCTTGTCGGAAATAACGTTAGCAAAATTCTAAGAACACCATATGTACCAACTTTATCAACAATACCTGCAAATATTGCTGATGCAGGTGTAGGTGCTTCGGTATATGCACTTGGAAGCCAGTAATTGTTTGGGAAAAGACCAGCTTCGAATGTTAATGCCCACAACATTAAAGCTATAGATACTGCTGATGCTAAAGCTATGTTACCAAAACATATATCATCGATGCATATACCGCTCCATGAACCTAGCGAATATGTATTTATGCTCTGAGCCTTTGCAGATATATCGGCCATGTTTAATGTGCCATAAGCAGCATATATAAATGATACACCAAATAAAAAGAATGTTGTTGCTAATGCACCTATAAATGCATAGCTTATAGAGGCCTCTATGGCCCATCGCCTCTTTTTGAAGAATGAGACGAGAGCATATGAGGATACAGCTAAAACTTCAAGCATAACAAAAAAGTTGAATGCATCACCTGTATATATACAGCCCATTACACCAGCTATAAGCAGTAGTATTAATGTTGTTAGCCATTCATAACCATTAACCTTTTCATAGTACCAAAAGCTATAGATAGAAACTTTAAGAAGAAGTATAGAGGCTAGGAATCCTAAGACGCCATTCATAAAATCAATTGTATATGTAATGCCAAGTGGCGGAGGCCATCCACCAAATACATAAACAATTATATTGCCTTTTACCACAGCATCTAGCACTCTATAAGATAAAATACTAGTAACAGTAGCTATTACCAACATATATGTTGCGTAGAAATATCTATTTTTTGTAAATAATGTGAAAAGAGGTGTAATAAAAGCTGCAAAGACAAGCATTATTGGTATTAAACCAGCTTCATGCATAATCATATTGCTCACCTAATCAAAGATTCTCTTTGCATATAGATCAAACTCTTCTGCAACATCTCTATATATATCCTCAGACTTTGTAGATGAGACATAGATCCAATTAACATATAATACACCTTTCTCTTCATCAACATCGATAACCACAGTACCAGGGGTATTTGTTATTGATAATGAGATTAATGTTATAGCATAGCCACTTCTAGACTTTATAGGTACTCTAACAATACCTGGTTTTATAGGTAGAGAAGGACTTAAACCTATTTTTATAACATTTAAATGAGCTTTTACCTCACTTATAAGAAAATATCGTATGGTATATATAACTAGATTAAATAGACGATAAATATTGAAAGGTTTTCTCCAATCCTCAATAACTATATAAGCCATTGCAACTCCTATAATTATAGATACAACAATACCTGTAGCTATATCGTATAATCTGAATGAACCAGAGTACAATATGTATAGAAGGAATGAAAATATTGCTATGGGAAAAGCTCTAAGCAGTCTCTTCAACTATTACCACCCTCTTCAACATACCTATTTCATCCATATCAACTGTTTTAAAATGTCTATACACATGCAGTATTGTCGTTGCTAAAAATATGTTTACAGCTAAACCTATTACTATAGCAGTTAATACAAGTGCTTGTGGCAATGGATCAACAGCTCTCTCTAGAAATTGTTTCAATGCTTCTGAAGTTGGGCTCCAGTCTAAAAGTATAGGAGGCTGTAAAATTATTCCTGGTCGCCACAACCTATAACCTATAAGAATTAGAAATACATTAATAGAATCCTGCAGTATTGTTAATGATATAAGCTTTTTCACAAGGTTAGGCTTAGATATTATGCCATATATACAAACAGCGATGTTTATATAAAGTGAGATTATAACAGTTATATACATAGCTATATGTAATTCAGAACCCAATATCCTCACCCTCTATAGCTTTTCTCGACATCTCCTCGCTATAGAAAATCACTATTACTGCTAAGCTAAAGGCTGAAACCACAGCTAAGCCTTCAAATAAATTGAAAAACCATATAGTGCCACCCATAGGAACATCAATAATTATCTGTGGGAAAGTGAAATTGCTTACAGCTTTAACCTGGTTCTGAAATATAAAGACCTGGCTATAGCCTATAGCCAAAGATATTATAGGTATTAGAGGTATTAATGCAATACAAGCCAAGGCAATATTTCTAACCAGTAGAAGATGTTTATATGACAGTCTAGATCTATCTATTAAAAATCTTGAAAAAACAACTATAGCAATCACCGGTGCAACAGCTGCTATAGCACCACCCTGGAAACCTCCACCAGGTGTTAATTGTCCATGCAATATAGTTGCAGCTCCAACAACCAATATACCGACCATCGATATTGCAGTAGCTCTTTGAACAACTATTGAAAGCCCTCTACCCTTTAATACATCTTTTTCCCCTAGAATATCTCTATAAAGTACTAGAGCCGCTATAATGGCACTGTAAAATACTGCTGTTTCAAATAATGTATCAAGCCCTCTATAATCCCATACAATAGCTGCTACAGCTTCAGGTGATGATGTCCATAAACCTGGGTTTAGCTGGTTATATGTGGCATTGAGATAGTTTATAGCTATAGATCTTATGTTTGTTGGTGGTAGAGGACCTAAAGAACCTAGAAGGGTGGGCAAAGCAAGAACAACTACAGCGAGGATTATTAATGCAATAAATATTATATCTCTTGCTTTAATATTTCTCATACCTACCCACCTTTTTTATTAATAGAATTAATATCATCGACATGAAGCCTATTGAAACAGCTATATATACAAGAACTATGTCAGGAGCCATAAGCAGATAGAACATCAATGCATAGAATGTGCTTTGAAGAGCTGAGAAGATAACAGCTTTTATAAGATCTCTAGATATTATCGCTAATATAGTTGCAGGTATGGACACTAATGCAGATATACCAAGCATTATAAATACAAGGTCTGCTAATGTCAGCATTCATCTTCACCTTTATCCTCAGCTAACTGGTTTATATAGCATGGTTTAAATTTCACGGTTCTAGATCTATATGCTGCCCTAGCTATAGCATGAGCACCTGAACCACCAAGTATAAAAATAAATAGTGCTGCTACTAATGCACCTCCAGCTAAAAACCATCTAAAGTTCCCAAGAAATGGTGAACCAGCTGCTATTAAAGCTGCACCAATTGCAGGAATAATAGCACCTCCAACACTACCTATAGTTAGGGCATGGAGCCTTACATAGAAATTGGGAAATCTTATCATTAATATCGCTGCAACAAAATCGCAGAAAAGCCCTATTGCAACAAGTATCTGTCCAGCTATAACAAGAACCCAGTTAAGAAGTTCTATATCCATTTTCATTCACCCATCTCTTTCGCTTCTAAATACTTTGCTACATATATATCTAGGGCGTAAATCCATAATGATAAAACAATTGCACATGGAATTAATATTGGGCTTCTAAAAACAATGCTGAGAATAATTAGAAATGCTGCCAAGTCAAATCCTAAGGCATCTATAGCTAGAATCATATCTGGAATTGATGGACCCTTAAACAACCTTACAAGATATAATAGAAATGAGGCTATATATATAAACATAGATATAGTTAAAAAATTTGTAACCCAGGTCTCTAAAAAATTCAATTTTATCATCCTTTAATCTTCACTACTCTTTAAAGTGAGTTATAATATCCGAAGCTATTAGCTGTAAAGCGCTCTTTTTATCCTTACCTATAGGCGAACCAAATACTATCTGGGTAACCCCAAGCTTGGCTAACTTGTCTAACACCTCTATACATTCTGAAGGCGATCCAGATATAGAGAATGCATCTATCATTTCATCTGTAACAATAGAGAATGCATCTCTAAACCTCCCCTTTGATATATTTTCCCTGATGTTTTTAGCCTTCTCTAAATCTATTCCATGTCTCTTAAGAACATCTTCCGGAGCACCTGCAACAATAAATGCTACTATCGGTCTAGCTGTTTTTCTAGCGGAAGTCCTATCTTTATCTACTGAGAAACTTGTATAGGCAACAACATCTATCTTATCTATTCTATCCTTTGCACTCTCTCTAATAACGTTCATAGCATATTCATAGTCTTTGGGATTAGAGGCGTTTATTAATATACCATCTCCTAGTGAAGCAGCTAACTGAAGCATTTTAGGTGCTTGTGCACCTATGTATATAGGTATCTCATGAACAGGTTTATAGCTTAGAGCAGCTCCTGAAACTTTAAGTACTTCACCGTTGTATGTAACTACCTCTCCTCTAAGCAACCTTCTTATAACTTCAACGCTTTCTTTAATTGTTGTAAGCGGTTTTCTCCATTCAATAGAAATTTTTTCGAGAGTAGCTTTATCACCTGCACCAATACCAAGAACAGCCCTACCACTAGATACCTCATCTAATGAGGCAATAGCCGACGCTGTCCAAATAGGGCTAATTACATATGGATTTGTTACACCAGGTCCAAGTATAATTCTTTTGGTGTTTAATGCAATTGATGTCAACGTCACATATACATTTCTATTATTAAAATGATCTGTTATCCATATATAGTTAAATCCTAGATTCTCAGCATGTATAGAAATATCAACAATTTCAGATATAGGTGTCGAGGGTACGAGTTCAATTCCAAATCTTATCCCAGCCATTATAACACCATAAGTAGTAAAATAGGCTGGAGTTAAAAACTTATCGTCTAGATAAATTTTTAAATAGAATCTATATTATTGAACTAGAAAAAGTAGATAAATGTATAGGTGTAATTAATGTTTAAATTTAGATGCAGTCAAAAAGTCTATGATATAGGTGGGGTTAAGGTTGGAGGAGCTCCATGGGAAAACCCACCAGTCTTAATAGGCTCTATATTCTATCATAAACATAAGATAGTTAAAGATGAAAAAAGCGGTGAATTTGACAAAAACACTGCTGAGGAGCTTATTAAAACAGTTGAAGATATATCTAACAAAACAAAGTTGCCTGCTATGCTAGATGTTGTTGTAACATCTCCAAATGTTGCTATAAAATATCTAGACTTTGTGTCAAATACAACCAAAATGCCTATACTAGTAGACGCTCTATCAACAGATGCTATGGAGGCGGCATTTAAATATGTTAGAGATGTGGGTCTTCTTGATAAAGTGGTATTTAATTCCCTAAATGCAAAGTCTAAAGACTATGAATTTAAACTCCTACAAGAATATGGTGTAAAAGCATCTGTGATGTTACTATATACAGAAAGAGTTGTTGATGTTGATATAAGGATGAAAAACCTTGAGCTACTTCTCGAAAAATCTAAAGTCTATGGCATTGAAAAAATTCTTGTAGATACATTTGTCATAGATGTTCCAAGTCTCTCGGCGGCTATGAAAACCTTACTTGAGATAAAATCAAGATATGGACTACCCTGTGGAGCTGGAGCACATAACGCTATTTCATCTCAAAGAAAATCATTTAAGGAGAGATTTGGGGTAGAGGGTACAAAAGCCTGTGAACTAGCAAGCAACTTAGCTACAATTGTTATGGGAGCAGATTTTCTTCTCTATGGACCTATAGAAGCTGCTAAAGAGATATTTCCAGCTGTCTACACCATCTATACATCGTATAGATATTTAGGTAGAAGAAAAGATCTACTAATAGAAATCTAAAGAATGGCTATATCGATAAAACATTGTTGATATACATCACTAAAAAGTTGTATATGTTATTCTATTTTCAATACTATAGCTTTTTCCAAAATAGCTTCAACATCATTATGTATTCTAATTTTTTGAATTGTTTCCTTAAGCTTTCCTCTAAACCTATCTTTTGATTCACCATATATTTCTCTAGATATTGTTATAATACTAGGCTCTGCTATAGGGCCAATCCATTCTCTAACTATTTTCTTTATAGCACCACCATCTTCTATAGCACCTTCAATTAATACAAAGATTTTTTCAAACCTTGTGTCATCTGGATAACCAACTACAACAGCTCTTTCAACACCCTCAATTTTCTCGATGATTTTCTCAATGCATCCAGGGCTAATTCTATATCCACTAGTTTTTATTACGCAATCGCTTCTTCCAAGAACATATATATATCTATTTTCATTTGCTAAGCCATAGTCTCCTGTATCGTAGAACCCTTTATACCATCTATTATAGAATTCCTCTGGTGCTTCAATAGGTATTGCAGGCCACGGATCTTTTACAACAACTCTTCCAATAGAGTTTACTATAGGATTTCCATAATCATCAACTACATCTATATTAAATCCTGGTATTGGCGCTCCTACAGATCCTGGCAATAGTGGTGTGAAGGTGTAGTTGATTAGGTTACCAGTAACAAATGTAGCTAACTCGCTTTGTATATACATATTTACAACAGGTATTCTTCCCGTTAGGCTTTCAGGAATAGAATCTATTATAGGTGTTTTTCCTGTTCCGATATATCTATAGACCCAGCTCCATGTATCAACCTCTAAAGGTTCAGCAGTAACTAAAACTGCTCTAAGGGTATCTATGTTATGCTTCTTTAACTCTTCAATATCTAGATTTTTTGATAACATTCTTAGAGCACCTCCAGTAGTTAGAAATAATGTAGCGGCATAGCGCTCTAATATCTCTAGCCATCTAGTCCATGAGGGCCAGTCAGGCCCACCCTCATAAAGTATAACTGTGGCACCAATCATTAGCGGGCCAAAGAGTGTATAGGTTATCCCTGTTATCCATCCAGGCCACACAGTACAGAAATATGTATCATGGGGTCTTAAACCAATCCACCTACTAGTTGCATATGTCTGTACAAGATAGCCTCCAACACTATGTGTCAATGGTTTAAAATCATCTTCGTAAGCTACATGGAGACCAAAAAGTGGTTCATTGGATTTTCTAGGTGGTATATCTCTTACACATTTTGTCGAGGTTTTTAAAAGAGATGAATATGGAATATCATCAGGTTTTATACGAAGACCCAGTCTCTCAATAACTATAACCCTAGGCCTGATATTGGCTATGTCAAGAGCCTTTTCCAAAGTTTCTCTAGTATTAATGGTTCTACCCCTTCTAAGAAAACCATCTGCTACAACAACAAATTTAGAATTTCTATTTATTATCCTCTTAGCCAACTCACCATAGCTAAAACCAGTGAAAACTGCTTCAAAAGGAGCACCAATTTTCACCAATGCAAGCATAAGGGCAAAAGATTCTATCATTGGTGGTACATAGAAAACAACCCAATCACCTCTACCGATACCTAAACTTTTTAGTGAGCATACACACCTCTCTACAATGCTATGAAGATCGCTATATGTAGCTATCGATATGTTCTCATCTTCACTCTCCCATATAAATGCCGGTTTACCCCATATCCACGAATCTCTATGCCTTTCAACAATATTAAAATAAGCATCTAAACTACCGCCATAAAACCACAGACTTCTTGAACCATTGCCAACAATAGAATCGACCCATTTACTGCTCCAAACAAGCTTCTCAGCCTCTTTTCCCCAAAAACCAGCAACATTAGCTATACTAGAACTATATATAGCTCTATATTCATCAAACGATATACTCTTCCACTTCATACTTGGAGGAATAACATAGTCTTTACCCAATACCCTATCTAAGATCCATCGAACCATAAACAGTCACCTACAAACATCTTTGTCCATCCCATTTATTAATCCAAAACAATAACTAGCTCCTTGTATATCGCTTTAAGCCTTATAAAGGTTTATTGTGATTAATATTCTATTTCCTTTTAAGCTAAAGCTTACATAAAGCTGAGAAGCAATGCAAGGGGAAAGAATGAACTTGATGAGAATCCCAATAACTCTATAGAGGAAACAGCTTTAAAATAGCTCTTGATAAATAGGTTGTTTCTTTAGATATATTTCTTATTTCAGCATCACAATTTGGGTATATGGTTGGGAGAGATCTCTAAATCTGTAAAAGGAGTCTATATCTGTGAAATGTATCGGGATTGTAATTGTGGGTCTTAGACTTTTTACAGCTTCAGAAGCTTCTTCACAGTTCATTACATTTGATCCTTCTATAGGTATTAACAGAACATCTATTTTTACATTCTTTAGTTCTGTTATTTCGTCGATAAGATCTGTATCTCCCATGTGATATACTGCAACATTGTTTGTTGTAACAATATATCCAGTGCAAGAACCTTTTATATGAATAGGTTTTCTATCTATTTCTCTATTGTATGCATACATCGCTTTTACATTAAAAAATCCTATTTGAATTTCATCTCCAGGTTTTACTATATTGCCTGTAAAAGGCGAGTATATTTTTGGGCTATGTCTCTGGGCTATATCCTCTCTATAGTGACGTGGATGGCTATGGGTGTAAAGTATATATGTACAGTTTTTAGGCTCTAGCACATCTATACATAAAACCTCATTTGCATAGCCTATCTCTACACCTGCAAAACCATTTAATCTAAGCTTAACGTCTCTAAAGGTTAGAGTCTTCATATTATCACCACCATTAGCATATTCTAGGCACAAGCTCTCCATGTGGCGGCTCAAGAACTCTAAAACCTTCTACAGCTGTTCTCATAATTACATAGCCTTTATATTTCTCACTAGCCTTAACCTCACCTATGACTCTAGCATTTACAGCTCCAAGTCTATGCATATATTCAACAATTTCATCAGCTACATGAGGATCAGCAGAAAGAACAGCTACACCCTCGCTTGCTAGATAGAGAGGGTCTATGCCAAGCATTTCACAATATCTAGCCACAGGCTCTCTAATAGGTATATCCCTCTCATTGATAAATATAACAATATCTGAAGATGATGCCCATTCATTTAAAACACCTGAGAGACCACCTCTTGTAGGGTCTCTTGCAGCATGTATATATTCTCCATATCTTTCAATTAATGGAAGCATCAACCTTGTTAAAGGTTTTGCATCGCTTTTCAAAACACCGCAAGATAGCTCTTCAACTCGTTTCTCAAGACCTAGCTGAAGCATCATAATTACAGCGCCATGGTCTCCAACATAATCACTAACTATAATTTTATCGCCTATTCTAGGCTTATCTACTATAGGTTTATCAGCTAACCCTATACCTGTTGTTGTTATTACAATCTTATCTATCTGCCCTCTTGGCATAACCTTAAAATCTCCACCTATCAATGCTATTCCTTCCCTTTTAACAACATCTATAAAAGAGTTTATAATGGTCTCTAAATCCTTAATTGGAAATCCTTCCTCAACAACTATAGAATCTAGTATAGCAATAGGCTTTCCACCCATCATAACAACATCATTTATAGAGCCTGAAGCAGCAAGGCTACCTATATTGCCACCGGGAAAGAATATAGGATTGACTGTATAGCTATCCACTGTAACAACGAGGTACCTCCCATCTGGTAAAGGTATTAAGGCTCCGTCGTCTGGTATATCAATTCCAACCCCTCTTTCAACCCTCTTTAGAGTAGGCTCTATCTTTGAAAATATAATCTTTTCAAGAATGTCCCTCATCTCAACTCCTCCAGAGCCATGCGACAATCTAATAACCTCTTCCATTATTATCGCACCTCAAGCAAGGCTCTATCTCCTTTTTAGCCTATTAGCAAGCTGTATTATATTTTCATAGAGCCTTATCAGCTCTTCTGATGATTCATCAGACTGAAAATCTCTGATAAGACCTCTAATAAACTCTATTTGTTCATATAAACCCTCTACAGTAAGCTTCGATATAACCACACCTGCATGAACCATCACAATATCTCCTCTGGATATCCTCTCCTCAGATATACCCAGTAAAGCCTCTCTTAAAACACCATCACCATAATCTATCTTCACAATATTGCCATCTTCATCAACATCTATAACAACCGCAGGTACACCTAGACACATAGATCTTCACCTTAAACCAACATCTCTTGCAATATCACTAGCTAAGCTATCTACACCAAATCTAGCCCATATTGAACATGTACCTTCATCAGACACCATGCATGGTCCTATAGGCTTTTCAGGTCTGCATATCTTCATAAACAAGGGGCATGATGTTGGCTTAGCTTTACCTAGTGTAATTTCAGCGCATCTGCATCCAGGGAGCAAGTCGTATCTCCAATCACTTGGTGTAAGCTCTTTTATACCAAAATAGCTAAATGCATCAAAATATTCAAAGTTTTCCCTAGGTCTAAGACCACTTTTTGGTATATATCCTATACCTCTCCATACATCATCAACTGATTTAAATGCCTTATGTATAGCTACTTGGGCTTTTAAATCACCATGCCAGCTCACAGCCCTTGTATACTCTATTACAACCTTAGCCTCACATCTAACCAGCTGCTTCAATATCTCTGCTATTGCTAGTAACACATCTATAGGTTCAAAACCTGCAACAACAACTGGAATACCATAGTTTTCAGCAACAGGTGCCCAGGCCTTTGCACCAGTTATTGTAGATACATGACCAGGGGCTATAACACCTACTATAGATGACTCCAATGGCTTTTCATGAAGAATATCTATCGAATAGAACATAGCTGGAGGAGTTAGTTTAACAAGGCTTAAAATCTTAAGATTCCTAGGTAGAAGTTTCTTGAGCAACACATTTGCATAACCTGGTGCCACAGTCTCAAAACCTATTCCAAGAAATATTGAATCATTTCCATGTTTTTCAGCATCTTTAATAGCCTCTACAATACTTGTAACGATTTTTACATCCCCTCCAAGAGCTCTTGCATCAGCTAATGAATATGCACCACTTACAGGTTTCTGTGATCTAAGTCTATATACATCTCCATAGCTATAAATAGTTATACCCTCTAAAGCAAGTTTTACAGCGTTTTCAATATAATAAGATGGGGTAACACAGACAGGGCAGCCAGGACCAGCTACAAGGTCTATGTTATCTGGCATAAGGCTTCTTATACCAAAACGCGTTATTGTGTATTCATGTGTTCCACAGAAATCCATTATCTTAAGCTTAGACTCTTTACCATATCTTCTATATAGCTCTTCAGAAAGTTTTTTAATATATGAAACCGTTAATTTCGATAACCCGACATTTCTTCTAAATGAATCCTCTATAATTTTAACATTGTTTAGAAAGCTATTGATATATTGCTCTTGGGAATATTGCATATCATCACCTTTCAAACTTATGAGAGGCTATGATTATCTGACCCAATGCTATACCACCATCACCTGGAGGAGTCTTTCTAGGGAGAATAACATCAATGTTGTACTCCTTTGCAACATCTCTAACGCCTCTAACTATATATGTATTTACAGCAGCACCACCACCAACAACGATACACTGTTTTGTATTTCTCAAGCCTTTTAATGATGCTACAGCAGCTTCGCCTAAAGCTCTTCCTAAGCCTCTTAATATTGTGACAGCTAGATCCTCTTTATACTTTTTATCGATGTTTTCAAGAACCCATTTAAGCATATCAGATATTTCTACAACAATTCTATTGCTAAAGCTTTTTAGCTTTGGTGTGTATCCTAGATCTCTACCTTTATCAGCTACAGCTTCAAGCTTTATTGGAGGCTCACCTTCATAGCTTCTAAAGATACATATATTTAGAAGAGCTGAAAAAGCATCTAATACTCTACCAATACTCGTTGTAGCAACCCCTCTTCCACTTTTAGATAAATGATATGTTATCTCAGCTTCTTTATAGCCGTGTGGAAGCCCTGAAAAGAGATTTCTTTTAGTAAGAATCTCTAAAACAGCTTCTTCTTCATAGCCAGCTAAAGCCATTATGCTAATAAGGGATTTAACTGGGTAGAGAGCAGATGAATCTCCTCCAGGAAGTATAAAAGGCTCTAAACTAGCAACTCTTTTATAATCTTCATAGCTAGCAACAATTATTTCACCACCCCATATACCACCATCATCACCATAACCTGTTCCATCAATTGCTATACCAACAACCCTCTCATCATCATTAAAACCAGCTTCACCCATAACAGATGCTATATGTGCATGATGATGCTGAACCTCTATTAATCTACATCCAAGTTCCTTAGCCAGTTTCCTAGCTATATATCTGCTGTGGTAAAGAGGATGTTTATCTAGAGCTATAAATCTAGGCTTAAGTCTATATACCTTTATAAACCACATAACCTCTTTCTCAAGATCCTCTAGCTGTGTAGGTTCATCAGCATCACCTATAAACTGGGTTAACACAACTTTATTTTCAAAACTTACAGCAGCAGCTGTTTGAAGCTCTGCACCTACTGCTATAGCTTCTTGAAGATTTACCTGGGTCTCTACCCACTCTGGTGCATATCCACGTGCCCTTCTAAGAAATACAGGCACACCATCTGTAAATCTTATAACACTATCATCAACTCTATGGATTATCTGTCTTTCATGTTCAACAACATAATCTACAACATCAACAAGTTCACTAAAAACACATTGAAGGTCTATACACATAGGCTTTCCATGTATATTTCCACTAGTCATTATAAGAAAACCATCTGGAATGCTATTAAGTAGCATTACCTGAAAACCTGTATATGGAAGCATAACACCAAGAGTTGAAAGACCAGGTGCAACATACTCTGACACAGGTGCATATACTCTTTTAGGCATAATAACTATGGGTCTTTGGGGAGACTCTAAAATTTCTCTTGCTCCTGGAGGAGGAATAGAAATTTTATTAACAACATCGAAATCTCTAGCCATTAAAGCAAAAGGCTGTGAAGGTCTTCTCTTTCTAGATCTCAATTCCAAAACAACATCATCTCTACTAGCTAGACATGCTATATGATAGCCACCAACACCTTTAACAGCAACTATATAACCATCAACAATCTTCTTAGCTATAAATTTAACAGGGTCATCAACATCTATTTTCTCACCATTGGCTCTATAGATAAATGTCTTTGGACCACATCTGGAACAGCTTATACCCTGACCATGAAACCTTCTAGTATTGTTTGGATCGCTATAGTCTTTTAGACACTCGTCACATAATTTAAATCTAGACATAGCTGTATTTTCTCTATCATAAGGTATGTCAATCATCATTGAGAATCTTGGGCCACACCATGCACAGCTATTCCATGGATATCTATAGAATCTTGAATTTATATAGATCTCTGCAATACAGTCTGGGCATATGGCGATATCAGGTGGTATAGAGCTTCTAATAGATAAACCTTTACCACTTTTTAAAATTTTAAAAGATGTAAAACATTGAGGCTCAACCTCTTTAATTTCAATACTCATTATCTTAGCAGGTGGAGGTTTTTCAATGCTTAACCTTGTTAAAAAAACATCTATTTTGCTTCTATCACCCTCAACATGTATCTCTACTTCACTACCACCAAGATTAACAACATATCCATTGAGATTAAGAGAGGTTGCAAGTCTATAAATAAAAGGTCTAAAACCAACTCCTTGAACAATACCCACTACTTTAATTTTAAAAGCACTAACATCGCTACATTTCAATTAAATCCCCATAAATTAATACAAATGTCGGGTCTTGCACATAATACTGAGGAATCTAATTAGATTTAAAAACTTAGAGCTTTTAACAGATTTTCTAGAATAGTAAAGAGATATTTTAAAGACAATGAATTAGTTTAGCATTTAGTAAAATATATTAAGTTACTTTAAGTTTTAATCGTTATGGCTTTGAATACTATGTATAGCTATAGTAATTTTAAAATACTTGTTATAGAGTATGTAACAGCAACATTTGGATGCAATAATCATTACAGCGATCTACTATCTGAGGGCTTTTCTATGGCCTATACACTAGCGAAGCTTCTTAAAAACTATGCCACATCCCATATTCTTATATCTCATTTTCTAAGCTATATACATAGAGATATAGCTGATATTGCATATTATATAAATTGTAGAGATTTTGTGGACAATATAGCTGACATTGCAAGTAGATATGATAAGGTAATTGTTATTGCTCCGCCTATGGAGCTTATAGAGCTTGCCAAGATTTTAAAGAATATATGGGGACCTGGTATAGAGTATATTAAGAGCTTTTCAGATAAGTTTTACTCTATATATGCTCTTGAAAAATGTGGTATAGAGGTTCCTAAAACTATAGAAATTAGAGATGTTAGAGATGTAGATTTTGGTTTATTGGAATACCCAATAGTTATTAAACCTTGTATGCAAGCAGGCTCAACATGTGTCTATATAGCTAGGGGTTATAGGGAAGCTATAGAAAATAGTGTAAAAGTTTTAGATTGTGATCCTCTTCATAGAGCTGTTATCCAGCAATATGTTAGAGGGGTTCATGGCAGCATATCAGCTATTTTTAAAAATAAGAAAATAGTTTTTTATTCAATCAATAGACAGATAATCACTTTAGAAAACAATATGTTTAGATATAAAGGAAATGTTTTACCGATAAGAGATGCAAAGATAATTAAAAATGTGTATAAACTTTTAACACAATTCATTGAATGTTACCCTGATTTAGAGGGTTATATAGGGTTTGATATAGTTATAGAGAATAAAGAACCTATAGTTGTTGAAGTTAATCCAAGAATAACAACACCATTTATAGCTATAGCAAAACTGTATCCTGAAATAGGTAAGATATTCATAGATGCTATAAAGGGTATAGATATTGATACCCAGATGTATTTAGGGGATGTAACTAGTGGAAGTGCCTTAATCGCTATTCAAGAAAAAGAGATAGAGAATGATAGTCTAGTCTTTGGCGATGCATTCTTTTCATATAAAGGAAAAGAAATAAAAATAGCATTATTTAAGAGGTAAGCTATATAGAAAACAAATAATAAGTGGGCTAGTAGAAGAAATGTAGGCTGCTTAGAATGGTTGATACTATAAATATTGTTGATCGTTTAGAGATATATAGGATATATGCTAATGGAGCTATAGAAAAAGACTATGACGAAGTTGCTGTAGAGTCTATAGTTAACATTGTCATCGACGGTTACGAATCTGTAACCTTAGAAACATCGCCGATATTATTAGAGGAGCTAGCTCTAGGCTACGCTATATCCCATCAATATGATGTATCAAAAGCTACTTTGATGTTCTATGGTTTCGATACTATTAGAATCAGAGGTTGTGTAAAGAGAGAATCTATAAAAAAAGAGAGACGAAAGATTTCAATAGATATACCACTTATATTTAAAGTGTTTAGAGATGCACTCGACAGGGCTATACTATTTAGAAAAACTGGATGTTTTCACTTTGCATATGCTTCAGATTTATTTGGCTTACCAATAGACTTTGTCGAAGATATATCAAGGCATTGTGCTTTATATAAATTAATTGGGAAGCTATATAAAGCGAAAATAGATTTTGGCAAAATCATAATAGCTATGTCGTCGAGAGCAGCGGCAACATTGATAGAGACAATGATTAATGTAGGTATTCCCATAGCAATATTTAGAGGTGCTCCAACAAGTCTAGCGGTTAATAAGGCGAGAGAAGGGGGTTTGATATTAATAGCATTTGGAAGAACAGATAAGATGAATATATATACCCAGATAGAATAAACATTCTAATGCCATAAAATACTATAGAGATTTCTCAATATTTAATTACTTTAATATATGGAAATAAAAACTTATTTGCCTCACCCATCTACAAAAACTAAGGTATTGCATAAGGTAGATAGGGATTAATTTAAATAATGTTCAATTAATATTTTTGTTGTCACATACATCAAGATATTTAATTTCATTCACCATATCTAATCTCTCCATAGAATATAAATTTTCATAAAAATAATAACAAAATAGGATATCGCTGAATCAATTAAATAGTATTACGAAAGCTTTAAATATCCTCTTAACAGGTTAGACACTCGGTGGATATAATTGGGTGTTTCAAGTCTTCCACCTGAGGTAATAGCTAAAATAGCTGAAGATGCTATTGCTGCTCAAAAAGCTGACATTGCTGTTATTAGAGAGAGACGTGGAGGTAAATTTGTAATACCTGATGCTGCTCCATATGTTGAAGCTACAAAGAAGATGGCTGCAGTTGGCCCTATGAAGAAGGAGGTTATAGATCTATTTGTTGCAAGTGTGGTTGCACACTATGATATTCTAAATGAGATTGCTGTTGATAAAACTATTGTTCCTGAAGACGATCCCTATGTAGAGCATTACCAGACACCTGTAGTTCTCGAAATTCTATATGAGCTTGATCCCAAGTTTAGAGAATCTGTTGAAAAGTTTGTAAAGGCTTTAGAGGATAATAAAGGGTTTATAGGTAGAGAGCTTGTTAGAAAATATGCAGGTTTCTACGGACCTACATGTGTAGTTGATTTTGCTTATGCTGTTGGTGGGATGCCTGGAATCCATGCAGCCATTTTGGAGAAGCTAGATATTCCAAAAGAACACAAAGAAACTATATTAGCTGCTAAGAGCTGGGGTATGGCTACAAGCTATGGCTTTGGAGCAACATTTGATGCTGCTGTTGAAGCTGGTAAATCTCTCGATGAGGCTGTGAAAGAGGAAATTGAAGCTTTAAAGAAGATGTGGCTAGAGCCTGTAAAGATGCAGATAGAGGTTATGAAGGCTGTTGGCCATAGAAGCTTTGATCCAGGAACATATATGAGTAAATTCAAAGATAGAATTCTCCCATATATAAAAGCCGCGCTTAACGCAGGTGTACATCCAGCTAATCTAACAGTTGTACCAGCATATGGAGTTGGTGATGTAGGTCACCACATATCTCAAAGCATGTATAACATGGCTAAAGACGATATGGTTATGGCGATTCTAGAAGCTGTGACAGATGTATTAGATGCTACATTAACTAAAGGTGTTAAAGAGGGTCTTATAAAAAGCGAATATGATGTCTTAACAGCAGCTGGTAGAACTCTAGCTGGTGCTACAACATTTATACTTGAATTAGATGGATTTACAGCTGAAACTGTTGTTGATATGCTTGTTAAGAGATTCCATAACTTCGTAATTAAGTATCCAACTAGAAGCCCAGCAGCTGAGTTACATAATACAGACTTCATTGATCTTCTCATGAGAGGAGCTGATGCTATTAGACCTTCACCATTTGGAAGAGACGGATATGTGTTAAAAGGCCTTAAAATCGATCTATCACCAGTAAAAAGAAATGTTGTATTAATGAATCCACAGAGATATACCTATCCAGGATGTGCAATAACAGTAAGATTCTCATCACTTATGAGATTAGCTGACTTTCCATGTCTATTAACAAGCGAGCCTGTTACAGCAACAATCAACACATATATTGTAGCTCTACATCCTGAGAAGCCAATAGCACCACCACCAATATGTAAAGCATGTGGTGTTAGCCAGACATTCCTGAGCGGCAGATGTAAGTGGTGCTGGTATAGAATAGGTATAGCCAAGGAGGTACCTTTAACAGCTGGAATAGAAGCTGCATAACATAGATACAAAGCAATGGAATAGACAATAATATATCTTAAATCATTTTTCTTTTTTATCTAGTTTGTAAAAGCTTTAAATAGCTTTCTCTATATTGAGAAAAGCTTATATATCCCACTAAGCATAGTATATCTAATAGATGAGGTGAGTATATGTCTAGCCAAAGAACCCAACCAACACTAGCACAGATATTTATTGCAGAGATATTTGGCACATGGGCACTAACATTATTTGGACCAGCTTCAGTCATAACATTAATATCAATACTTGGCGGCGGTCCTGCAGCATTGTTTGGCATAGGTGCTGCTTTCGGCTTTATCGTCATGATAATGATATATGTTCTGGGACACATCTCGGGTACACATATAAATCCCTCTGTAACAATAGCTCTTTCGGTAATAGGTAGAGTTCCCACTAGGCTTGTAGGGCCATATATAGTTGCACAAATTATAGGTTCTATAATAGCTGGTCTCTGTCTCTACGGCTTCTACCCAGTTGCGGGTAAGGCTGTACATTTCGGTTCTACTTTACCAGGTGCTGGTGTAGGTGATGGAGCAGCTGTAGTCATAGAAATTCTTCTAACTATGTGGCTATTATTTGTAATCATGGGTGTAGCTGTTGATAAAAGAGCTCCACCTGGCTGGGCTGGCTTCACCATAGGCATGATAGTTGCAGCTGATATATGGATAGGGGGACCTTTAACAGGAGCCAGTATGAATTTTGCAAGATCCTTAGGGCCTGCAATTGCAGCTGCTATGGCTGGTGATCTACTTCCATTATCTAAGGTTTGGATCTATTTAGTAGGACCTATAATAGGGGGTATAATAGGAGCTGCTCTCTATGAATACATATTTAAACCAGCAAAATAAATAAACTAGAAACTCAAATTAAATAGTCTTTAAATCAATACAAATTTATTTTTTTAATATATAAAAATTTATATAGGGATTTGCTACAATAATTTTGCTACAAAAAGGTATAGATACATTGTTATTTGATGTACAGTAATTAATGTATGGTAGCAATGTCTACTATACATCACAACTAAATAGAAAGGGCAGCTATATAACAAATCAAATCTCATCTTTATAAAATCAGATGTCTATAAGTCTAATCATCTTTGCTATATCTTTAGCAGCTTTAGCAGCTAAGCTGTTATTTGGTAGATAAATTAATGGTTTTCCCAACATATTGTATTCTTGTATTACGGGGTCTTCAGGAAGAATGCCAGCAACTTTATAGCCTATGGAGTTTGCCCAGCTATATAGCTTTTCCTCAACATTTTTTGGAAATCTATTTCCAACCACATAAATTTCTTCAACATCGATTTTGACCTCTTTAATGATCTCTTTAATTCTTTCGGCTGTTTTAAAACCCATAACAGAAGGCTCTACAACAACTATCATTGTATTGACATGTCTATCTAATCTTCTATTTAAATGCTCTAAACCTGCTTCCATATCTATTAAAACCACATCATAATTTTGAACAAGTTTACTTAAAATGCTAGAGAGAATTGAATTGACATAACAATAGCAGCCTTCACCTTCTCCTCTACCCATAGCTATAAAATCAAATTCACTTGCCTCAACAATGCAATCCCTCATAATAACGTATTCTAAAAGAGCTCTTTTTTCAAATCCGAAGCTATTTAGTTCGTGGAATCCCTTTCTAAATTCTTCAGCAACATCACCAATAGTTTTATTAATGCTTAGCCCCAAAGCCTGTGGAAGATTTGTTGCTGGATCAGCATCTACAACAAGTATTTCCTCATCTTTAGAATTCTCTAGAAGAGTCTTAAGTAAAAGTACAGTAAGTGTAGTTTTACCTGCACCTCCTTTCCCTGAGATAGAAGCATAGAAAGGTCTCTTGACCACGTTAAAGCACCACCTACTAGCTAGGTCTCCAAGGTTTAATATCTCTACTTGCCTGTCTCCATGTTGGAAACAGCTCTTTTTTACCTGGTAGCATAAAACCTACTTGGTATTCCTCCATAAAATCTGGATCTAGCATAAGCTCTATTGTTGCAAGAGTTTTAGCAACTCTTTCAGCCTCTATTCTATACTCTTTTGATATAAGAGTTAAAATAGCTCCGCCTAAAGAACCGTTACCTATATAGGTTATTTGGGCATTTGGAAACTCAGGTATCATGCCAATGGCTATAGCACTATTTAGATTAAGATAGTTGCCAAAGGCTCCACAGACAAACACTCTTCTAATATCATGTACACTAAGAAACATTTTCTTTAGCAAAATTGATATAGCGCTACAAACAGATGACTTAGAATCTATAATATTATATAAATCTTCTTCAGACACAACAATATCTCTTCCAGTACCAGATTCATTGGCGGGTACAACAATATATTCATATCCCTTCTCCCCTCTTCTTATATATGGACATTCACAATCTTTATAAAACTTCCCAAAGAAATCTATTAAACCATTTATAAACAGTTGTGCAAGAAGATCTATATAGCCTGAGCCGCAGATTCCAATAGGCTTTACATTATCTATTGTCTTGTATATTGCTTTACATGTTTTTGGATCTATGGATATACTTTCAATAGCACCAGCAACAGCTCTAACACCGTGTGTTAAACCCCATCCCTCAAATGCGGGTCCCGCAGGAGCTGTTGTACCTATGAACCATTCTTTACAACCGATTACAACCTCTGTATTTGTGCCAATGTCTATTAAAAGAGCAGGATCTTCAGAAAAGTTTATTCCGGCTGTTATTATATCTCCTACTACATCGCCTCCAAGAAACCTTCCAGCACATGGCAACACATATACATCTGCATTTTCATTAACATTCAGCCCAAGATCTCTTGCCTCTAGCCAATAAGGTGTCTTAGCAACCTCAGCTCGTTCTTTAAATGATTTTATCAATGGATATGGATCTAAACCAACAAATAGATAAGTCATTGCTGTATTTCCAGCTACAGATACCATGTATATATCATCTTTTAAAATTCTATGCTTTTTACATAATGCATCAACAATAGTATTTATGGTCTCTACAATAGCTTTTTGAAGAATCTTTAAACCATTCTTTTTATCTAAAGCAACTCTAATCCTAGAGATTATATCTTCACCATATATAAGCTGCTTATTGAAATCGGAAGCTGTGTCTATAACTCTACCTGTTGAAACATCAACTAAAGTCACAGCAACTTTTGTTGTACCTATATCAATAGCTAGCCCATAAACCTCTTTTCCAACAACATCGAAATTCAAAATTTTCTTGGATTCTTCATTGACAATAGCATAGAGGTTGTTAACTCCTTTACCAAGGATTTCAAAAAGCTTAGCTTTTAACTTATATGGAACATTGTATGTGGATAGAATTCTCTGAACATCTAATGGGATAAAAAGCTTTTGTGAGATATATGGTTTTGGCACTGCTTTAGGTAGTGTGACAAAAGATTGAAGCTTAGGTCTACCCATTTGGCTATCTATAGGAACCTCTATTTCCACATCCTCTACAATTTTAGCTAAGCAGGCTAAGGTATATCCCTTTTCAATCTCCTCAGATTTTAAAAGCTCACTTCTTTTAAACTCCACTTTACCTCGTCTAACAACAACTTTGCATTTTCCACAGAGCCCCTTACCACCACAAATACTTCTAATACCAACACCACACCTTATTGCTGCATCAAGAATTGTTGTGCCTTTGGATACTTCAATGGTTATGTTATGTGGTAAGAAATGTACCTTGGCATTGAGATCTTCATTTGACATTAGAGTGTCGCCGATAAATTTAATGAATTAATAGTAAAATAAGAAAACATGATAAATGTTTTATATTCCCTCCATAAACTCTTTAATCTTTTCAGAGGTCCAAGTTTTTTCCAAGAACTTTCCAATTTCGCTTGAATCTTGAGGACCTACTATAACTCTCCACTTTGTTGCATCTTCTATTTCACCAGAGACTCTAGCTGATTTACCAGGTATTATCAATATTCTATGCTTTACCTTGTTTTCAAGTCCCGTAGACTTTATTAGCTCAGCTACCTTATCACCTGTGAGCTTTCTCCCTGCTACAGCTACATCAACAGCTAGACCCTCTGTATCTATGACTAAGAGCCATGCATCAACCTTTGATTTTTCAGCGTCGCTTAAAACTATTGAATATGTTAAAGCATAGTTTGTAGTTACAAGAACAGGGCTCATCTCACTTGGTTTTCCAATTTCCCTTAATCCAGCAGGCACTGAAACGGGTTTTCTAGGGTCTGTATATAGCTGAAATCTCCACATTACTTGTGGTAGAATTGTCCACCCATCTAGAGAATGCATTATAACTAAATCAGCGTAACGTGTCATGAGAATTGTTGTTAATATTGTTTCCCACCACATTATATCTCTTGGATCCCCACTCATCTGAGTCCATACAGAGATAGGTGTTGCTATCAAAGGATATCCAGCATATCTCCATAGATCATAAATAGCTTTGTATCTTAGCCATGAAAATGCCTTTACCGTATAGGATAACCCGCCTAAGCCTAGAAAACACCCAGGGTCTAATGCAATGTCTTTTAAACCTATATCTTCAGTTAAAGTCTTTGCTAAAGATGCTAAACCATCTAAATCACCAGGAGATGCAACGGTGAGTGGAACATCGAATCTTTTTGCGATCTCTGCCATTTCTCTCCAGTTATCCTTTGTAGCAGCATAGATCAATGGTCTATGATGGGGTGGGTTAAGAACATTTAGTGCAGCTTCAATTATATTTGGATTTGTAGAGCAGAGGATAAGGGGTAGAGAACTATTTTCAACAATTATTGAAACAGTCTTTGCAAATTGCTTAGGGTCATTAGCTGTCGATCTAACTGCAATTAGATCAAGCTTAAGCTTCTGCCCTACATATTCATATTCAAAGTTTTCAATCATTTTTATTCTTTTTATAAGGGTTTCTTTATCCATAGAATCATCGACATCAATTGCTATAGCTGTGGGGTTGTGGTATCTGAGTTCATGTCTATACAAAACATATTTGCCACCAATTTTAACGATTTTGCTAGGGCTTTTTAGAGTAATTTCCTTTATAGGTGGCAATAGAAGAGATTTTAGCTTTTCATAGCTTTCTCTATACCTCTCCTCCTCAACAATAGGTAAACAATCCTCAATTTTACTCTCAAGGCTGGCAAGCCTAACTGCAAATGCCATGCAATTTGCTTCACCACATTTCCCACAGTTTGTTTTTGGTAAAAGCTGATATATTTGGATTGGTGTCGGAGGCCTCCAGGGCATTTCAAATCACCGGTAGTTTTGTTGAGAGCCAGTTCAAAGCTTTTTCATGTTCCTTTGGCTTAGGCTCTGAAAATAGATACTCTCTAATACTCTTCATAGTCTTTACAGTTAGTGGATGAACAAGCATATAGTAATCTGCACCCGTAAGTAGACATATAATGCTTGTCAAGGTCTCCCACAAAGGTCCTCTTATCTCCTTAGGACCCCAGTAGGGATCCATAGTAATCCAGGCTTCTCTAGCACCCCAAGCATTTGCTGCCCCAACATTAAATGGATGTTGAAGTAGCTCATTGCCTATTAAAGCTGCTAGTCTTGCTCTCTCCATGGCTGTAAAACCGTATTCTGTTCCATATCCTATGCCGCCAATATTTAAATCAAGTATTATTCTATTCCTTGGTATCCAGTCATATACCTTTCTATTTATTTGCTCAGCTTTATCTAAATCCATTGGAGAGAAGTCTATTACGACGGCATTTGTCTTAGCTATATAGGGACATACATTTTCAAGTTTCATATCCAAATTCAAGCTGTTTAATACAAGACCCTCTGATGGAAAAACCTCAGCAATTCTTCTAAAGACTGCAACATCTTTTTCTGGGTTCCCAGAACCCCCAACAACTATAGGAACTTCAACAGCTTGTAGAATAGCATCAACAGTTTTTACAGCCTCTTCTGGTGGAGCATCTTTTACTGTTGGATCTGTACTTACAAGGTGAATATCAATTGCTTCAGCACCGTATCTTTCAACCCATATTTTAGCCCATTCAACTGGGTTGTCAAGAGCATCTCCAAAAGCCAGTCTCACAGCTCTTGGTAAACCAATTCTCATGTCAAATACGTCTCCACCAAATGCTGGTGGATGTGGAGGTTTATAGCCAGTGAGATAGTAATATGCAGGCATAGTATGGCCACCAACTACTATGGTTTTCTTCCTTGTTCCACCTTCATCTCTAGAAGCACCAAGTTTAACCTCAACAACTCTACCACTAAACTGTGGCATTGGTTCCTCAAAAGCTATTTTAGCGAGTTCAACAACTTTTTTAGCAACAACCTCAACAGTTTTTGCAACAGCATATCCAGCTTGAATCTCTGGCTTAGTCTCTGCAACAGCTTTGGGAGGTGTCACAACAACTGGTATCGGTAGCTGTATTTGTCCTTGGGTTGTTAATGTAATTTCAAGTTCATCAGCTTCTATCTCAACGTTATAAAGCTCTACAACACCTTTATCCAAAGCCTCAGCAATCTTTGCAAGTAAACTGTATATTGATGCTTCTTGTCTTGCCTTCTCCTCCTCTTTTACATCTTTAGACTTTTCTCTACTCATTTCCCGACACCTTCACTACTCTTTTTAATAACAATCTTCTCAGCTTTTATCTTAACACCTTTAAGTGTTATAGTCATAGGCATACCTGATTGCTGTTGTTGTAGCAGAGGAGTTGGTATTGTAACAGATACTGTTATACCACCAGAAGCCTGGGTTGTTGTAGTTATAGCTTGTTGAGGTGGTGCAGAGACTGTTGTTACAATAGCAGGTGTTGTAGGTGCAGAGGTTATTGTTGTAGGTGTTATGGTTTGTGTAGGAGGTGTTGTCTCTACCTTTTCCTCAACCGCTTTCTTTTCCTCAACCTTTTCTTTTTCTCTCCATTTTTGTGTAATTGGATGGCCTTTTTCCATCAAGAACTTCTTAAGTTCTTCAACACTTGTAGCTTCTTTCTCTGTTGCTATTTTATCTCTTAACTCGGGAGGTATAGCATCCAAAATTCTCTGCTTTAACTCAGATGTCATCCAGACTATTCTTGTCCAACCTCCATCAGCTTGAAATAGCTTTTTACTTCTTAAATAAACCAGTCCTATACCCTGGAACCCAGGAACCTGTTTACCACCACCAACAGTATCAGCAATTTGGCTAAATCTCAAACCAATTGGTGTTGTACCTGAAAACCCTCTATTTACAATTCCCACAGCATCGAGTTCTGGAATGTAGAATGTTGCAAGTTCGAAGCACCCACATATTGTTGGTGGATAGTCGAAGAGCGAATATAGCTTTATCCTCTCTATGGCGCCATTAGAAAGCTTTCTGATAACTTCATTAGCACCCTCATACTCACCTCCGATTGGATCTAAAAGCCTGCCTTTTGGAACTGGCTGTATAGGGCCTTTTGGATCTATCTTAGCAGCGATTCTTGCGTCAAGCCATGAAATAGCACCACAGGCGGAAGGTCTTTCAGGTGTGATTATACATACATGTGTTGGGGCAAAGGATTGGCAAAGCTTACAAGAATAAAATTCATCTGCATCATCATCTCTAAGTGCAAGAGCTCTTCTATCTCTTTCCTCATAAACTTTCAAAGCCTGTGGATGTAAAGCTTCAACAACTCTTGCATCTGTAATGAATATTATTCTCATTCTTTCTATTATTGGAAAAGCTGATTTAAATAACCTATATAAAACAGTTCCAATATATTTAAACGATGTTAAACCTTTTTGCACAGCCTTCTTACTTATTCTAAGCCATATGTCATATCTTTGATTTAAATGCATATATCCTTGGGTATAGTTGCTAAACTCATGGATTCTTCTCTCAAGTACACCCTCACCCTCAACCTCAAGACCTTTGCCAGCAGCCTCAATAATAACAGCATATGGTATACTTGAACCCTCTTTCAATTCTGTAATATCAGGACCAATAAGAACTATCTTCCCATCTTCAACCTCCTCAAGTCTTCTAATCTTAAATAACTCAAACTTATACCTTACCTTAGGACCTCCAAGCTCAACATACATCTCCGGGGCTCTGACCCTTTGACCCTCATATTGAGGACCGACATCAACAGGTATATCAGCAAAAACTCCTTTCTCAGGAGGTGGCAATACATCAAATATCTGTATCTTTACATCCTCTGGAAGCTTAACAGGCTCTAATATCCCAGCTTGATTAATAGCCATAACATGTTCACCTAAATAAGATTATAAGTTATGATATAGAGATTTAATATTTTTATACACCTATACTATCTATTTATTTACTCCCTTTTAACATTGATTCTAAACTACATATATTTTTATACCATATTTGAAGAGGTAGGGAGGTTAAAGTCCATGTAGCATTTGGCTGTGCATATGGCTCTAGTGATAATGTTTTTACATTTGGCATATAATTTTTAATATAGTTGAGAATCAACCACTCATATGCATATGGATATCCAATAAACATTATAATATCAAAGTTACTTTTAGCAACTTTTTTAGCTAGCTCCAATGGAAATACAATTTCATAGCTTTTAACATCTTTTGCATCAAGAATTTTAACAACCTCTGTTGACGATGTAGCAATAAAAGCATTCAACCCTTGAGCTATTGACACAATCTTTTCTATAAGATCTTGCGATGTTAGATCCTTTAACCTCGATATCTGAGACCCTATCGCCATTAACCTATTTCTAAACCTGTTTATAACATCTAAAGCAGTTTTAATATCTGTAATTATAGATGCTTTTATAGGCCCTGGTGGGATGTCTCCATAAAGCCAATACTCTAAAGCCACAACAACTCACCTCTGCTTTCTATACTTAGCCACAATTTCATCAAGTAGCGTTGGATTTGATGTAACTGGTTTCTCCCTCCATCCAACCTCTTTAAGATATCTCATAACCTCATCTCTATATGTTATAGGTATATCAGCCTCTGTTCTAATATATAGATCTATGTCTGATGGTAGTTTATCACCTCCATAGAATTTCTTATATAGCGATATATAATTAGTTAGCTTTATAGCTCTACCTTGCGGTGTATCTGCAGGTCTTATACAGAGCTTTGGTATCATAACCATAGCCTCCTCTTTAGACTCTGCAGCATAGAATAGATGTATAGGTGCAGGACCCAACCACAATTTTTCACCTGTCATAGCGTCATAGCCATACCAAACATCTTCTCTAGAAACATCGCCTAACAACATTCTTCTATATTTCATTCCATGTGGCCCAACAATAACTGGTACACCAATTCTCCAAAATCCAGATGCTATAGCTGCAGCTTTTTGGCTCATAGCACCCCATGCAACACCAACAGCACCAACTCTATTAAGAATATAATCAGCTATCTCAGCATAATTTGCTCTTAGAGGTAGTCTAGCAAATATGTTGGCAATTTTAATTACAGCACCAGCTATATGCGAATTTGAAACACATGATCCAACATTTACAACACCACCAGCTTCAAAAACACCAGAGAATTCTTCATATGGTGTTTTACCTTCTTCATTCTTAGACATTGCTATAGCCATAGCAGAACATCCAGAGGCAGTAACAATGTATCTTCTAGCTGCAAACTCCCTCACCATCTCAGCTACATCTTCTGTGCCATCAGGCCAATTAGCACATCCAACAAATGCTACAACACCTGGTATTGTGCCCAATACAATGTCTCTACCAACAGCTCTAATCTCAGTATCTTGTATAGGACCTCTACCAGCTCTACATCTAAACTTCTCACCAGCTATAACATCTTTTGAAGCCGCTAATATAACGCTTAAAATTGGTATACCAACAGGACACACATATTCACATCTTCTACATGCAAAACATTTTCTATAGAGATCCTGAAATGCTTTGAAGTCACCAGCGGCAGCTTTCTTCATAGCAACTGAAATCGATAGATTCTGAGGACAGTTTCTTTCACAATTTCTACAACTTGTACACTTTTTAGCATACTCTATAACAGTTTTCTCATCAAATAAACTCCATTTATATTTAGCTCTAAGAGATGCAAGTCTAAATGCTGTCTTCACAGCTACCTCAGCAAGTCTCTCTTCATCTAATATAACAGCACCTGGAATTTTACCAGAGACAAGCTCTTCAACAACGGAATCTGCTGAGACATAAGTTCTATCAGGTAATCCTCTTAAAGCCTTGTCAGAAGCAGCTAAGACAACAGCACCCATTTTTCTAGCTTCTTCAACAATATCTGTATAGATACACTGCTCATCTATTACAATAACATCTGGGATACCCGTTCTAATAAACCTTAGCTGCCATGAGATTGGACCTATAATTCTAGCTTTCTTCTTCTCATATCTTGTAAGGTCATGGGCTGTACAACACAGCCCTACAACCTCAACTTTATCCCTCTGATTAGTCTCCTCTAAAAGATCTATTATAGCAGCTGATGGAAGAACGTTGTGGCCTATGACAAGTATGACAGGCTTAGATGCATCAACTGTGCCAATGCCTAGATCAACAAGAGGGGATTCTGGATCAGCCTTTGGAAAACCTAATGCAACTATCTGTGCAACATCTGCTATCTCTAATGCCACATGATCTAACATGCCAAGATGTAAAACCTTAGATTCATAGTCTATCCAATTACCTTCCTGACCTGTATGAACACTTGCAAGTGTTTGAACAATCTGTCTCTCAACATACTCCAACACTATCTTCAAGTCTCTTAGCGTTCTAGGCTTAACACCTGTAACAAGCCTTGTTATAGGCATTTCAACATAAACCTCACCTCCTAGATCTATAGGCATATCCTCACCAAATCTCTGAATAAGTTTATCAAGCAACTCTCTAGCATGGCTAGCATGTGTTGAAGAACCAATTGCACAAACAAGTGTTACAAGCCTTGATTGCTGCTCAGAGAGATTTAAGCCACATGACCCTCTTTTACCTCTAGACAAATCACATCTTCCATATGTACATAAACAGCATAGATCACAATATGGTAAATACAATGGCTCATATCTATTAAGTAGAATGTGATCCCATTTCCTTAGCGTTGCTATTGATGGGAATGGTGTTGGACCTGGTGGCTCCTCCCACTCCTCAACAACATATCCAATACTAATATCCAGGTTTTTAACCTCTGCTATCGATGTCTTTAACTCATCTAGTTTAATTCTAAGATCTTTATATGGTATAGACACAATTAAGCCCCTGTTTCAAAGCTATATATTTTGTTTTTAAATATTTTGTTTTTGACATTTTTCAATTCATTTATCATTGAGGAATAAGGATTGTAGTCGATCAACGACATACCCAATTTATCAGCTTTGATGACATTTTCATCAAATGGTATATAACCTAAAATCTCAACACCTCTCAATCTACTCTCTATGAAGAGCCTATCTTCCTCAGACATGATTTTATTTCCAATAACAGCAAACCCTCTAACTCCAATATCTTTAGCAAGTCTATAGATCTCTAAAACAACATCTAGAGATTTAGCTGTAGGCTCAGCAACGCAAATCATTAAATCAATACCTCTAGCAGCCCCTCTACTCATAGGCTCTAAACCAGCAACCATATCAACTATAACAACTTCTCTTCTACCTAAAATTAAATGGGATAGTAAAGCCCTTAAAAAAGAATACTCTGGACATAGACATCTCACACCACCCCTCTTCACATAGCCAAGCCTCAAAAGAGTTACATTATCAGGTCCCTTAACACCAAACCTCTCCACAACATCATCAACCCTTGGATTTAATCTATATGCACCATCAGGCAAAAGCGTTCTTGTCTTAATAAACTCTTCATCAAATAAAACAGGCTTTGAATTAGCTGTTTCAGCATCTATTCCAAGAGATCTTGCAAGATTTAAACTTGGGTCAGCATCAATGGCTATAACATTGTAGCCTTCTCTTCCAATAAGCCTAGCTAGACAAGCAGCTATAGTTGTTTTGCCAGCTCCACCCTTCCCAACAAAAACAATTTTCATTTAACTCACTAAATAAAAAGACAATAAAATTAAAGTTATTTAGTCTTTCTTAAGATAATTCTATGACCTATGAAATCCACATATTCCAATACGACATCTGTTAACATATATCTATTTCCAGTAATATCAATAAGAATCACTTTACTATTTTCCAACACCATAGCAGCTATATCTCTTGCATAAAGCTTCTCAGAATTCCCCTCTTTTATATATACAATTGATTCACACAATACACTCACCACAGAAATATATCAACTTTAAATTAGATTAAAAATCTTCATTATATATACAAATCTAATATAGTTCCTTTATGAATTGCTGTAGCAACAAGCACACCCTCTACATCAAATCTCTTTAGAGCCTCAACATCTTCCCTCCCTCTAATGCCACCACCAATATACATTTTACCCTTATAAACATTTCTTACAATATCTATAAGCTGAAGATTAAACCCTTTCATAGAGCCTACACGTAAAAGGTCTAAAACTATTAATCCAGCAACATCAATCTTAGATATGGCCTCAACAGCTCTTAAAGCATCAATATACATATTTGCAAACTTTGTTTCTAGATTAAAACAATCCAAGCTTACAACTCTTTTATGCAGCTTTTCAATATCATATGGATAACTAATATATTCAGTACCTATAACATATTTAATATTATTCAAATCTATTTTTTCAAGCCCCTCTCTTCCAATATCAGCCATGACGTTAAATCCTAATTCAACAGCATGGTTTATAATATTTAGATTATTTCCTTTACCCATAATAGCATCTAAATCAGCTATATAGATTTCTCTAAAACCATATCTATATAGATTGGAAAGAACATCTTTAGGATTTGGAGAAGATGATATGACGCTATTCTCTATAGGTTTATATGTATCTCTCTTCCCTTCAATTGCATGGACAACTAAACCATTCATTATATCTATTACAGGTATCACTTTAACTTTTTTCATAGTCTACACAGTGAAAGATAGATAAATATAAATTAATTAGCTTATTATAGCTATGATAATTTGTTTTATAAGGTTAATACCATGATTGTTATAGGTCTTGATATAGGTGGAGCTAATATAAAGGCTGTGAAAGTGGAGTGTTATAGAGATGAAGTAAAAGTTTTATCTATTCTACGTGAATATTTCCCCCTATGGATTTATGGTAGAAAAGGGTTAGAGGATAAGCTTAAAGAAATTAAAGAGAGTATTGTAGGTAATGAGAAATATTATGTATCTATATGTATGACAGCTGAGTTAAGTGATGTATATAGAGTTAAAAAAGATGGTGTTGAACATATTGTTAAGCTATCTATGGATATCTTTAACAATGCTATCGATATAGGATTTGTGTCCACAGACAAGACTCTGGTTTCTGGTAATGAGGCTATAGATAATTATTTAAAGGTTGCTGGAGCTAATTGGGCTGCTTCTGCATGGTTTTTAGAGAGATATTCAAAGAGGTGGGGTGTTGAAAATAGTGTATTTATAGATATAGGTAGCACTACAGCAACACTAATTCCTATAATTAATGGAAAGACCTGTATAAGAGGGTTTACAGATCCTGAGAAACTTACAGTAGGTGAACTCATTTACACAGGTGTTCTAAGAAGCAATGTTGTCGGTATTGTTAGTAAAATTCCATTAAAAGGTTTATATACAAGGATATGCAATGAAAAATTTGCTTTAATAGGCGATATACATCTTGTACTTGGAAATATATCGAGCAATGAATATACAACAGAAACAGCCGATGGAAGAGGAAAGTCGGTAGATGAAGCTATGGAGAGAATTGCTAGGATACCATGTGGAGATAAATTAATGATAAATAGCTTTGAGATTAAAGAGATAGCGAGATATGTCTATGAGTCACAAATATATATGGTTTTCGAAGCATTGATGCAGATTAGAAGCTATATAGCTTCTCTAGGCCTAGACCCATCAATTTTTAAAGCGATTATAGCTGGTATAGGAAAGTTTCTAGCAAGGGAGGCGGCAATAAGAGCAGGGTTTAAAACTATTATAGATATAGACTATATTGTAGGTTCACAGATATCATCTATATTCCCAGCATATGCAGCAGCCATGATGATGTGCGAAAAAAGGTGTTTTGATAATGAGGATTGTGGTTAAAATCAGTGGAAACCTTATATGGAATGTTACTACACTTAATAAGTTTCTTGATAGCGTTATAAAGATTCAGGAAAATGATCTAAGGATAGCTCTTGTTCCAGGTGGAAGTATATTTGCAGATATGGTTAGAGATCTTCAAAAGAAGCTGAAATTCGACGATGCAACAGCTCATTGGATGGCTATAAAGTCTATGGAGACATATGGAGTCTTCATTACATCAATTAATAGCTTTATAGAAAATGCAAATTCTATAGAAGAGGTCTATGATATATGGCTAAAAGGCTTCACACCTCTTGTAATGCCCTTTAACATCATTAAAAAATATTGTGACGAGCTTCCAAAATCATGGTCTGTAACAAGCGATGCAATTACAGTATTTATTGCACATCTTCTTAAAGCTGATATGGCTATATTAACTAAGCTTGTAGATGGTATAACAGTTGATGGAAAAGTAGCATCTATTTTAAAGGTTGATGAAGTTCCACTGGACCAGGATGTAATTGATAGTTATACACCTGTATTGGTCAAGAAATATAGAATACCTGTAGCTATAATCAATGCCTATAATATAGAGTCTTTGTATTGTTTATTAAATAAGGCTCCATGTCATTTACCTTATACAGTTATAGTGCCATAATTAAAATATTGGGGCAGTTCATGATAGTCGCATTAATACCTATTAAGACACTTACTAAAGCGAAATCTAGACTTAGACCTATAGAGGAATCCATACGTATTGAAATTATAAAAGCTATGTTAAGAGATGTTATAGATGCTTACATAAATTCAAAAAGTGTTGATAGAATTATTTTAATAACACCAGATACAAATATAAAGGATGTCGTTAAGGAGTTCGACATAGATATAATCCAAGACGATGGTGTTGGTCAAATCGAGGCTTATTTTAAAGGTATAGAACATGCTTTAAAAAGTTATGGATATAAATTCAATTCTTTAATTTTCAGTGTAGCTGACACCCCATTTATCTCAAGCCATGATGTCAATGCCATAGCTAGGGTTTATCAAGAAGGTTTTGAAGCAGTTCTTATACCATCAATTGATGGTGGTACAAATGTAATGCTGCAGAAATATCCTTTAGCAATAGAGCTTATGCATGGGGAAAACAGTTTTAAAAAACATCTGTTTAAGGCATTCGAAAAAAAAGTTAAGGTGTATATATACAGTTCTATAGGTTCTTTTATAGATATAGATACAGTTGAAGATATCGTTGTAGCTAAATATTTATGTGAATATATTTATAGAGATGATAAAGGAACATGCAAGGTTTTATATAAATTATCAATATGATAAAGAATCTATATAGTGATATATATGAGAATAGCAATACTTTCAGGTGGTCAAGGAGGGTTAAAGCTTTTCGAAGGATTGAGGGAATTGCTAAATCCAAATGACATAACTATAATAGCTAATACTGCTGATAATATATGGCTATTAGGCCTATACATAGCCCCAGATATAGATTCTGCGACGTATCTTCTATCTGGATTACTTGATATAAATAAATATTGGGGTATTCTCAACGATACTTTCAATGCCTATAATATGATTAGAATACTTGGTGCACTAGACTGGTTTGTGTTAGGTGATAAAGATCTAGCTATACATATAGTTAGAACATATATGCTTAAACAAGGATATAGATTGACAGAAATTACAAAATATATATGCAGTATGCTTAAAGCCAAAGGAGTGGTACTGCCAATGAGTGATACACATGTAGAAACACATATACATACCGATTTAGGTGTTTTACATGTTCAAGAATACTTAGTGAAATATGCTGCTAAACATGACCCTGAAAAAATAAAGGTATTTAACATCGAATACAAAGATATAGATAAAGCCTACGCTACAAAAGAGGTTATAAACACTTTAAATAATGTTGATGCCATTATAATAGGTCCTAGCAACCCATTCTTAAGTATAAACCCTATACTTAATACCAAAGGCGTTAAAGAATGTATTAGAAAGAGACGAGAAATGGGGATACCTGTTATTGCTGTTTCGCCTATCAAAGGCAGTAAAGCCTTTACAGGTGTAACACATATTTTAATGAAGTATTTAGGTTTTGAACAATCACCATATAGCATTGCTGAGATATATTCAGATGTTATATCAAATATCATTATAGATAACTCAGATGGGTATTTAGCACATAGAATTAAAGGGGTATTGGGAATCGATGTAGATTTAGCTGATATAGCTATGGATAGTATTGATTCTAAGATAATACTAGCACAAAGGCTTTTAAATATAGTAACCAAACACCAAAATAAGAATAGATAGAGGTGTTGTAATTGTCTATACCTGCTCCTAGACCTCCACCAAAATATTTTAAATTAAACACAATTTTAACTATTGTCTTATCAGCACTTGCTATACCTATTCACATAGGTAAAATCGATTTTCCACTAGCTCCATTTCTAAAATTTGATTTTTGTGGAATTCCATTAGCAGTTGCAGGGTTCATAAACCTATCGCTATCTATTTCATTAGGACTGCCAATATTTTATCTAGGTATTTTGGTGATAGGGGCCACCAACCCATTAAGTCCTCTTATGAAGGTTTTAGCAGAAGCTTCAACATATATACCAATGGTTTATCTATATAGACGTCTACATAGTAGAAAAATTTCTTATAAAACTTTACTTCTAATTCTTACAGCAGTAGCTATGGTAAGTAGATGTGTGATAATGACTATATTAAACATCATTATAACACCACTAATAGCAACATTATTTTGGGGTGCACCTTCATATGAAGTAGCATTAACAAAAATCATTATACCTACCCTCCATCTAATAAACATATTTAACGCCATCACAGCCCTATATGTTGCTATACTTTCAATGCCAATAATAAGAATAATTTCTAAGGAAGGGTTAATTGATTAATACTAAAAACATTATTGAAATCAAAGACCTATGGTTTAAATATAAAAATAGTGAATGGATATTAAAAAACCTTAAACTGGCTATAGCCAAGGGAGAATCAACACTAATAATTGGATCCAGTGGTGTAGGCAAAACAACATTAACTAGAGTGCTAACAGGCTCTGCTATGCATATCTATGGTGGTGAGATAAAGGGTTATATTGAGATAAATGGTAGAGATATATCTTATCTATCTGCAGAAGAGTTAAGGAACATTATCCAAGTAATCAACCAGAATCCATATACACATTTCATCTATCCAAGGATAATAGATGACCTAGTTAACTATGCATATACATTTTATAGAGATTTACCTAAAGCTATAAATGTGGTGAAAGAGATAAGTCGATGGCTGAATATAGAAGGAGTACTAGAGAAGAATATTTTTGAAGTATCAGGAGGACAATGCAAAAAAATTGCAATAGCAAAAGCACTTATTCCAAATCCCGAAATACTTATAATGGATGAGCCTCTCATGTGGCTAGATGACAATGGTTATAGAGAGTTGATCAGTATTTTGAAGATGTTTAAAAAGATGGGAAAGACTATTGTATTGCTTGAACATAGATTTCTACCACTATTAAGCTATGTAGACAGTATATATAGATTTATTGATGGGAATCTTGAAAAGATTCAACCAAAGGATATAGCTATGTTGAAAGATGTAGAGAACACAGCTTTTCAAATAAAGATCTATGAAAAAAGCAACATTTCTAATATATATGAAGATAATATTGATAATTACGATGTTGTTTTAACAAATATATGGTTTAGATTTCAATATAGCGACTGGATTTTAAAAAACATAGATATTGCTATACCGAAAAACAGAACCGTGATTATATATGGTCTTAACGGCTCTGGAAAGTCTACATTATTAAAAGTTATAGCTGGTTATCTAAAGCCTCAAAAAGGCCTTATTAAAAGATTTGGTAGAGCTATATATATACCACAAAATGTTTCTCTATTCTTTACAGAGGAATCTATATACAGCGAGTTAAAAAACATATGTTTACGAAGTTTAGATAGAGATATATGTGTTGAAAAAGGCATAGAACTTTTGAAGAGCTATGGGTTTGATGATATTGATAAAACACCGTTTGCTCTTTCATGGGGGCAGCAGATGAGATTAGCAGTTCTTCTTTCATTGATAGGAAGATACGATATTCTAATACTCGATGAACCTTTTACAGGTCTTAGCTATATTGATAGATTAAAATTGATTGAACTTCTCTATAGAATACCCTATACAAAAATTATAGCCGTAAGTAACCTAGAATCGCTAGCTCTTCTAGCTAGAAACTGCAACACAATATATATGCTATCCAATGGTGTTGTTAAACCCATTGATATAGAGTTCAATAAAATGTTTCCTGATATGATTTACAAATGGTGTGAAGCTGTATATAAGTGATTTAAAATGCTAAGAGATGTAGCTTATTCCTTCATCTATAACTCTTCTACAAGTCTAAGCATTGTTACAAGAATATCAATCCCCGTTACCATAGTTCTATATCTTTTAGTCAACCCTTTTCTAAAATTAAAACCACTAGCAAATTTAATTTATATAATACCTGCACTTCTCATGGTTTTAACAATTATTTGTATAAGTGGTAGTTTCAAAAGAATTCTAGGAGGGTTGCAATTTGTTGCGCTCTTCATAGTGATAGGCTTAATAATAAATCTATTAGCAGGAATCTTTGGCTTCTGGACCACTAACCTAGTTAATGTGGCTATAGCTTCAATGAGAGGAGCCATAATGTTTATGACCATAACCTTGATATTTCAATGGGTTAAAATAGAAGAGATTCAATGGCTTTTAGAGAAAATAGGTCTAGGTAGACTAGGAGTATCTATAGCTATAGCATTTTCACAACTTCCACATATTATAGTGATGTATCTAGAAGCTCTAGTAACATTGAAATTAAAGTATGGCTCAAGATATCTCTACAAAGTTTTATTGCCATTAACTCTTTATACCATAAACCATGCCAGAGAAGTTGCAGAGGCTATATATATCCATGGAATGCCTAGATGTTTTGTAGATTTCTCAATAAAGATCAAAGATATTATAATAATGATTTTATTCATATTTATTTTATTGATAGCATTATCTATATCGCTTATCATGAATGCTTTTTTGTAATGAAAGCTATCAAGATAGATTTATGGTAGAAGCCATTTGCTGTATACTGACCGTTTAAGAAATAAATATAAATTGTATATCATTAGAAAGCCATTTAGATACTGGTTTCCTGGAACAAATGTTGTAAAAGAGATAGTAAAGGTTTATGGCAATAAAATTAGAGATGGAGACATCATAGTTATATCTGATAAAGCTCTTAATATAGCTCTCGGCAACATATATGATGAAAGTAATATATATGTCGACCCTATAACAAATGCAATGACCTTTATCACATCAAAGATTCTCTGGGGATATTTCCTTAAAGGAATATTTATAAATATAGATACAGTTAGACTTATAAATGAGACACCTTTAAAGCTTCTTGCAAAACATAAGAAACTGGCATTGTCTATTGGTGGATTGAAACATTTCTTAAAACCTCTTTCTGAAGCCGGTATAGATGTGACAAATCTTCCGTATCAATATGTGTCTATACCTATTAAGAATATCTCTAATGTTGTTAGAGAGATAAAAGATGCTATAGATAGAAAATTATTAGTAGATATAAATGTTCTTGTTGTTGACACGGATAAATGTTTTGTCTTCAAAGACATAAAATCTCTAGCAATTGCTTCAAGGCCTTCTGCTATAAAAGGTGTTATAGATCTTGGCTTTATTGCCTATATTCTTGGAAAAACCTTGAAGAACCTATTTGAGGTGTTTCCAACACCAACAGCATATCAAGGCATTTGGCTAGGACTCTATACAATACTTAGATTGGCGCATATAGCTGAGAGATTCCGTGGGCATGGAGCTGGGAGGAATATCATTGAGATGAGTAGAATGTTAGGTGTAAAGAGTTTTGAGTGTGTTACATGGTCTTCTCTTAGAAAAATCAAACACTATCCTGTTATATTACTAAGGTTTAAAAATAAAAAATTATGTTAATAATTCTTTCCATTTAATTTCTTTCTCTATTATCGTTATTAAATCTTTATCTCTAATTTTTAATGAATCAGCTGTTACTATACTTTGCATTTCTTTTAGTTTTTCAATTGTTGTAAATGTATCATATGGAACTAGTAGTATTGGGGTACCAGTCTCTTTAGCTTTTATAAGCACACCAATAGATGGATATAGATTACCTGTCAAGATTATAGCACTTGGTTTAGTTTCAAGAGCCTGCATAATTAAATCTGTTCTATCACCACCTGTAACTATAGCAGCATTTACAGCTCTTCTAAACCATCTAAGAGCAGCTTCGGGACTCATAGCACCTACGAGGATATCTTCAACCATAGAATTTAATTTATCTTTTCCTTCTAAAACCTCTGCATTCAATGCTTCTACAATATCTTTTACAGTTAATGCTACTAGTCTTGGTCTTTCTTCAATTACACCTAGAACCTTAATTCCAAATTTTTCTAGATATGGTATAATTAGGCTCTTGACACGTTCAGCATATATTACTGGTACTGTATTGAGTATAACACCATAAAGTTCTCCACCAAGTCTCTCTATAAAGCATTTATATAGAATGGTTCTATCAATTATTTCATCAATTACAGCTCTACTTCTACAGTCTACAACCAGTATAATTTTAGCGTTCAACATTTTAGCAATATCTATAACACTACAATTTATAGATGTCAAAGCTTCAGCAGGTGTATAACCCTCAACAATAACTATATCTTTCCCCTCACTAATTTTCTTAAAACTCTCTAAAATGCTCTTTTTAACATCCTCTATACGTTCACCTAACTCAAGATAACTTCGAGATATTACAATAGGTGAAATATATTCTATAGCATTTTCCAGCTCTAAAGCATCTCTAATAGCAATAACATCTGTATCCACATATTTGCCTGAGGCCAATCTAGTTCTAGCCATTGATATAGGCTTAAAATATGCTACTTTAAAGCCCTCTAAAGAGAACTTTCTTAAAAGCCCATATATTAAAAGGGTTTTCCCTCTTTCACCAATCACATATATAGTTTTCATAAATATCACCTATGAAAGGACTATTTTTACATCTATAGCTAAGCTGCCCATACCCTCATCATATACGAAGAGCGGGTTAATATCCATTTCTACTACATCAGGTATCTCGGTAACTAGCTGGCTAACTCTAAGCAATATATTTATAACCGATGATATATCAGCTGGAGGCTCGCCTCTATAACCCTTAAGCAATGTATATGCCTTTGTTTCACTAACCATTTCTCTAGCTTCATATACTGAAAGAGGTGCTAACTTAAATGACACATCTCTAAATATATTTGTATATATGCCACCAAGTCCAAACATTAAAATATGGCCAAATACAGGATCCTTGGTTGCACCAATTATTACCTCTCTACCTTTAGGAACCATTTTCTGGACAACAACCCCATATATCAATGCTCTTGGTGCATATCTATATGCTCTATTAATTATAGTTCTAAACGCTTCTCTAACCTCTTCTTCAGTTTTTATATTCATGATAACGCCTCCAATATCAGTCTTATGTACAATATCTGGTGAAGCTATCTTCAGTACTACTGGATATCCGAGTTTATTGGCTATATCAACAGCCTCCTCTTCTGATTTTGCAAGACGTGTAGGTGCTACTGGTATTCCATAGCTTTTTACAAGATCCTTAGCCTCAGATTCTAATAATGTTCTACGTTTCTCGTTTCTCGCATTGTTTATTATAGACAATGCTGTAGCTCTATCAACGTCAAAGAATAAAGCCTTCTCTAATATCCTCTCTAAATACTCTAAATTTTCTCGATACTTACATAATCCATAAATCGCAGCAACACCTCTTTCAGGTAAGTCATATACTGGTATACCATTCTCTATAAGGATCTTCGTAGCCTCTTCAACCATTTCCCCACCTATAAACACTCCTATCATTGGCTTACTCGGATATTTTTTACTCAACCTTAACATAGTCTTTGCCGTTTCTATAGGCTCTGTCATCGCCTGTGGAGTTAGAATCACTAATAAGCCATCTACATTATCATCGCTTAGCACAGCCTCTATAGCAATGCCATATCTATCAGCCTTAGCATCACCTAATACATCTACAGGGTTATATATTGCAGCAGCTGGTGGAAGTCTTGATTTAAGGGTACCTATAGTATCTGTTGTAAATGATGCTAACCTCAATCCTTTAGATACAATCATATCTGATGTTATAACCCCAGGACCTCCAGCATTTGTTACTATTGCAACCCTGTTGTTTATTGGTATTGGCTGATAGCTAAAGGCTGTGGCATAGTCAAAGAGTTCTGAAAGGCTACGAGCAATTAAAATACCTGCTTTTCTAAGCCCTGCTTCAAGAGCTGCTACACTACTCACCATAGCCCCTGTATGGCTCATAGCAGCTCTAGCACCAGCTTCTGTAACACCTCCTTTAAGAAGCACTATAGGCTTCTTTCTACTAACTCTACTAGCAACCTCTACTAGTCTTCTACCATCATCGATAGATTCTAGATATAGCAAGATAACCTTTGTATTAACATCCTCCTCAACAGCTTGTATGAAGTCAGCCTCATTTAAATCAGCTTTATTACCTAGACTAACAATTCTTGAAAATCCTATTCCCTTCTTAATACTCCAGTCAAGAATTGCTGTTAGAAGTGCACCGCTTTGCGATATAAAAGCAATACCTCCTCTTCTTGGCATAACAGCTGAAAATGAGGCGTTCATAGGTGTATATGTATCTATAATACCTAGGCAATTGGGTCCTACAACTCTCATATTATATTTCCTAGCAATCGATATAAGTTTATGTTCCCTTTCAACACCCTCACCACCTATCTCCTTAAAACCTGCTGAAATTACAACAAGATACTTAACACCCTTCTTACCACACTCTTCAGCAACATCTAAAGCTATAGAAGCTGGAACAACGATGACAGCTAAATCTATCTCATCTGATATATCTAATATTGATTTATATGCCTTAATACCCAGTATCTCTTCTGCTTTAGGATTTACAGGGTAGATCTTGCCTTGAAACCCACTATCAATAACATTCTTTAAAACAGCATAACCAACTTTACCACGCTCTCTTGAAGCACCAATAACAGCTATATTTCTAGGTCTAAACAGATCTACACTATCCATCATTCATTACACCACTTTTTCAGTTTAACTACCTACATATCGTCTAAATGGTTTAAAGTCTTAAATAATCTATGTTTTTAAACTTTAAACTGTTTAAAACCCAATTCCTAAAAATTAAAGCCTATTATTAACTTAAACCATTTTTAATTTTGGTAAAATGTAGTATATAGTAATCTGGTGAGATGATGAATACAAAACCAAAGCTTCTTGTTAGCATATGGACAGTAGATGAGATTCTAGAAGCTTTATCTAGCGATGCTGATATAATTGATGTTAAAGATCCATCTACAGGGTCTTTAGGATTAGCAAAACTCGATATGGTCTACAATACATTAAATATTGTTAAAGGTTTAAAAGAAGTTAGTGTTGCAATAGGCGATGTTAAGGAATACAGCAATGCGTTAGATTATATAGTATATACATTATGTTTATTTAAAGTTAATTACATAAAAATAGGTATAGAGATGGATAGCTATGACAAGGCTTTTTCAGCTATATCATCTATTATAAAAACCATAAAGCTTTGCAGTAATAGGGTTAATATAGTATTGGTTGGCTATGCTGATTGGAGAGACGTCAATTCGTTAGAACCCTTAAAAATTGTTGAGCTAGCAAAAGCTACCAATGTACATGGAGTTATGATTGATACGAGAATTAAAAGCGGAAAAACTGTTTTTGATAATATTCAATTGAATTATTTAAAAGAGTTTGTATCCATAGCACATAAAAATAGCCTTTTTGCAGCAATTGCAGGTGGTTTAAGAATTGAACATATCCCTACATGTGTTAAGTTAGGATTTGATGTTATAGGTGTTAGAACTGCTGCTTGTAATGGAAATAGACTTGGAAAGATTTCGAAAGATGCAATAAGACTATTGAAAACAGAGATTGAAAATGCCATAAAACTAGAAAATGCTTAAGTAGAGTATAGCCATTAAAAAACAATTAATTTTTCACTAAGCTCTTTCACAATGCTCTGTCTTTTCAACCTAGTAAATTTCTCCTCCTCCATAAATACCAATGCACCTGTTGGACATGCAGCTACACATGCTGGTAACAAATTCTCTGCAGTACGTAATTTACACTGATCACATTTTTCTATAAAACCTTTAGAATTAAGCTCTGGAGCACCAAAGGGACATACTGCTACACATGATGTACATCCAATACATCTAGCATCATCAACTATAACAATTCCATCGACTTTTTTCATAGCTCTTGTTGGACATACTCTAACACATGGTGCTTTCTCACAATGCATGCATTTTAAAGGTATTATGAGATAGTCTGTAACCTCATATACAGAGATATATGATTTTCCATGAATCTCTTCACATGCTATTTCACATGCATGACATCCAATACATTTTGATATGTCTATAAATACTTTCCTGGCCATTGCAACCCCCTCTACAATGGTGATAAATATAAGCTTTTAACAGTTTTATGTTCTAGAATGTCATTTAAGCTTTTACCTCTTTTTGTAGGGCTTATAAGTAAGATATTGTGGAATTCCTTAGTATATAACTCTCTATTCTTTAAAGCTTCTCCAGTTTTTCTATGTACATACTTATTTACAGTCTCAATACCATTGATATCCATAGGCTTGGTTTCTAGCAACCCCATGCTCATAGCTTTTTCAACAAGCTCTTTTCCTTTTTGGGTCATTACCAATAATGTATTCCAATTCTCTTCAGCAGCTATAGACCCTACATTTATATCGGCATATGGCGAGAAAAGCTCTGGACATTGCCTACATGCTGGTCTAAGTACCTTCTCCGCTTTTTTCAATGGATAGTCTAATAGCTTACCATCCTTTGTTGCAAACCATAGCTTGCCTTTCTTAATATTTATTTTCACAACATCTCTAAATGATATGTTAAGCTCCTTTAATATAGATTCTATTCTATCTCTTGAAAAACCATGCATACAGAAGAGTCCAATCTTAACAGCTACAACATCATTATGTTTGAATCTAAGCATAGCAATATTTTCAAGGGCTCTTAATTGACATGGTATACCAACAATAGCTACTCTACCAAAATCAATTCTATCTGTAATTTCATCTAAAACAGAAAGCAAAGGTGAAAATATATATTTTGAGCCGCTAGCTTCTAATATATCCTCTTCATTTCTTGTAACCATAGGTTTTGAATGCCATTCATCATCTCTTTTAATAACAATTGCATAGTCTACAAGACCAGCTCTTAAAGCTGTTATCAACAAAGTTGTAGCTGTACCTCCATCTTGAGCTCTACTTAAAACCTCTGGCAATCTTGATTTTGAATAATAGGCTTCGATATAGCTGTAGCTATCAACACTAAATAAATTCTTTGATATATTTATCTGAGGACATATTTGCATACATAGGGTATGACGACACTTTTCACATTTTGCAGAATCTTTAACTATAGGTCTATCAGCATATTTTTCTGAAATATAATCAAGATTCCTTGAACCTACATGTGTTGGGCATATGGCTATACACGCTCCACAAAATGAACAAAAACCTAAATCTATATTTGATAAAACATTTGATGCCTTAGTACTCAAAACCCCTCACTTAATTTTTGCATTTATATAACGAGAAATATAAATTTATACCATTTGAATTCATTTACTAAACTGCTTCTCAATTCATTTTAACTATCATATTAATTACATTATCTAAAAAGCCAACGTTCTTTAGGCATTGCAACATCATTAAAGCCTGATTCTTCACATATATTATATTCTACACCTCTAACAATTGCAAAGGGCGTATTCTCTGTTGATTGCCCCATAACGAGTTCAGCAGCTGCTGCTATTTCATCTACAATAGCAATATTCTTAACTCTAAGTATATAGCCGTCTCTATCACTCTGCCCTCTATAGTCTCTATATGGACAAATACCTGAAAAACCTATTGCAAAGTTAACCTGACCTTCTCTAAATGGTCTACCATATGTATCAGATACAATTATCGCTACATTAATTCCTAACACCTTGTTAATATACTCTCTAATTCTTTTAGCTGAAACGTCAGGATTTACAGGCAATAAAACAACTCTTCCTGTTCCTCCTGTGTTTGATTGATCTATTCCCGCATTTGCACATACTATGCCATGCTTTGTAAGCACAATAATATTGTTTCGTTCAATTTTTAAAACTTCTTTTGATTCTCTTAGAATTAGCTCTACTAGTCTCGGGTCTTTGTTAGTGATATTAGCTATTTCTATAGCTTCTTTAGATGGCTCTACAGAATCTAGAGAAACTACACGATTCTCTGACTTTGCAATAACCTTGCTACTTACAACAATTACATCTCCATTTAATATCTCAATACCATTTGTTTTTGAAGCTATAACTATAACTTCAGCTATATTATCGCCAGGTATTATTTCACGATCTATCCTAAGACCATATATTTCCACTCTTCTCATTATAGATACCTCAGCAATCTGTATAGGAGTATAAAAGCAAAAATTTATAAGTAGCAATGAGTTAAAGTATATGGGAAGAGACTTGAGCCTTAAAATTAGAGAAGTTCTAATCGAGGACACATTTGCCGAAGCTTTTCCAATGTATGCTACAAGAATTATTGTAACAGCAAGGAATCGTAGATGGGCTTTAATAGCTGGAAGAGTTGCAACAGGTTTTGGAACATCTGTTATTGCTAGCCCTGGTGAAACAGGTATTGAATGCCTTTTATCACCTAGATTAACACCAGATAAGAGAATTGGTATAGCCTTGCAATTTTATCATACAGATCCTGCAAACCTTAAAATGATTACAATTGCAAGAGTTGGTCAAACTATACTTACATGCCCTACTACAGCCGCTTTCGATGGTCTTCCATGGGCTAAGAGAAGAATGGGTGTTGGAAGTGCATTAGCTAAATTTGGAGATGGTTTTGAAAAAGAAGATAAGCTATATGGTAGAAAAGTTTGGAGGATTCCTGTTATGGAGGGTGAATTTATAATTGAAGATTCATTTGGAGTAATTAAAGCTGTTGCTGGAGGTAACATTCTTATCCTTGCTAAAAATAGTGAATCAGGTCTTATGGCTGCAGAGAAAGCTGTTAAAGCTATAAAGAAGTATGCAAGAAGGGTCATAACACCTTTTCCAGGCGGTATAGTAAGATCAGGATCAAAGGTAGGCTCTCTTAAATATCCAAAACTTAGAGCAACAACAAATCATCTATATTGTCCAACATTAAAAGATGTTGTAAAAGAATCTAGGTTGCACCAAGAAGTAAATTCAGTATATGAGATTGTTATAAATGGGCTGAGAAAAGATGATGTACTATTTGCAATGGGTGTAGCAATATGGGCAGCTTCAACAGTACCTGGAGTTGTCAAGATTGATGCTGGTAACTATGGAGGTAAACTTGGTCCCTATCATTTATATTTAAAAGAAGCTCTTGAAGTAGTTAAAAACATTGAGTTAAAGATATAGATAATAACATCAGTAAAATTTAAGTATATCTTTAACAAGATAGTTATGTAGGAGAGATCTATGTCTCAATCCGAGGTAACTAAAATAGCAAAGGTTTGTATTCTTAAACTTGGCTGTATAGGCTCAGCACCACTCTTAGAATATCTCCTTGATGAAAGAGCGGATAGAGGAGATATAGAGATTAGAGTCATAAGTACAGGAGCTAAGATGTATGATGAGAAATATGGCTTGGAACTAGCAGAGAAGGGTCTTAAAGAGGATTGTGATATATATATAGTTGTAAGTCCAAATGCTACTACCCCTGGCCCTACAAAAGCTAGGGAAACCCTAAGAGAAAAAGGTAAACATGTTATCGTTGTATCAGATGCTCCTACATCTAAGATTGTGAAAGATCTTGATGCTAAAGGATTTGGATACATAATTGTCTTGGCAGATTCAATGATTGGAGCGAGAAGAGAGTTTTTGGATCCTATAGAGATGGCTCTATTTAATAGCGATTTAATTCGTGTATTATCTGTAACAGGTGTTTATAGGCTTCTTCAACTAGAAATTGACAATGTTATTAACCAAGTTAAGAAGGGTGTTGAAAGTATTCAGCTACCTAAAATTGTAGTTGATAAAGAGACTGTTGTAAAGTATGCTGAGTTTAGAAATCCATATGCAAAGGTTAAGGCTATGGCAGCGTATGAGATGGCTAGACATGTTGCCGATTTAACTATAGAAGGATGTTTTAGAATTAAAGAAGCTGAAAGATATATACCAATAGTTGCTGCTGCTCATGAAATGATGAGATATGCTGCGTTGTTAGCTGATGAAGCTAGAGAAATTGAGAAATATGGAGATACAGTTGTAAGAACGCCTCATAGTGTAAGAGGCGAAGTTCTATATAAAGAAAAGATAATGGAGAAACCAGTTAAGAAGGAGTAAAATAGATGTGATTAAATCAATGAAACCTATCTTCAAGTTAGTAACAGGTCGTACAATAGATCAAGGACGCTCTATGGAATCTGAAGGAAAATTTAGCGATAGCTATAGAAAAGCTGTTGCTATTGCTGAGATGAATCCTAAGGATATCGCTATGCTTGGTATAAAGGATAATGCGAAAATTAGCAGTATATATGGAAGTATAGTAGTAGGTGTAAAGCCTAACAACGACCTTCCTCTAGGAACAGTCTTTATTCCAATGGGTCCCTGGGCAAATATATTAACATCTCCATTAACTGAAGGAACTGGTATGCCAACTTTAAAAAATGTCGATGTATATGTAGAGCCAACATCTGAAGATATAACACCGCTTAGCGCGATTTTTAGATTCTTTGGTGTTGAAAAGCTTAGCTATAAACCTGTTGAGAGACCTATAGCTTTAGGGGGTAAAAGAGTTGTTGATAGTGTTTCATGTCCATTTTGTGGCGAAGTATGCGACTTCATTGCAGTTGAACTAGATGGGGAAAAGATAACTAGGGTTGTAAATGCATGTCCTATAGGATATGCAAAGTTTATGAACTACTATAAGCACAGAGTTTTAAATCCGATGACTAGACATGAAAATGGAGAGCTTGTTGAAGTTGACTTAGAATATGCATTGGATAAAGCTGCCCATATTTTAGCAAACGCCAAGTATCCGCTTATCTATGGACTTTCAAATACATGTGTAGAAGCTACAGAGCTTGCTGTAGAGCTTGCTGAAATAGTTAGAGGAGTTGTTGATAACACCACTACGTTATGTCATGGTCCTACAGTACAGGCTGTGCAAGAGGTAGGTACGGTTAGACTTACACTTGGTATGGCTATGAATATAGCAGATACTATTGTGTTTTGGGGCTGCAATCCAATGAATGCTCATATTAACCATATAAGACGTGTAATTCTTCCCGAAGGGAAGTTTGTTAAAGGACGTAAAGATAGAAGAATTATTGTTATAGATGTAAGAAAAACTGATACAGCTAAACTGGCTGATATGTTTATACAGATAGAGCCTGGTAAAGACTATGAATTGTTTACAGCACTTAGAATGGCTTTAAGAGATTATGAGATAGAAGCAGAAGTTGTAGCTGGTGTACCTAGGGAGAAGATATATGAACTTATAGAAGTTATGAAAACAGCTAAATTTGGTGTTATATTCTTTGGTATGGGATTGACGCAAGGAGGTGCAAAGTATAAGAATTTAGAAGAGGTTATAAAGCTTGTACAAGAGCTTAATGAATGGTCTAAATGGACTCTTCTACCAATGAGAGGACACTATAATGTAACAGGCTCTAACCATGCAATGCTATGGTTAACAGGCTATCCATATGCTGTAGAGTTTTCAAGAGGTTTTCCAAAGATGGTACCAGGTGTTACAACAACAATAGACCTTCTTATTAATGGCGATGTAGATGCAGCTTTAATAATAGCTAGCGACCCTGTGGCACATTTCCCACAAAAGGCTGTTGAGAATCTAATGAAGATACCGAAAATTGTTATAGATCCGTTCTGGTCATTAACTGCAAGTACAGCTGATATTCTTATACCATCTGGTGTCACAGGTATTGAATGCAATGGAACTGTCTATAGGTTAGATGATGTTCCACTTAAGGTTAAGAAGCTTGTAGAGCCTCCTAGTGGCGTTCTTTGCGATACTGATATTCTTTCCAAGCTCATTGAGAAAGTTAAGAAGATAAAGGGGTTAATTTGAAATGAGCAACATTATTATAAAGAATGGCTTTGTCATAGATCCTCTCAATAATATTAGAGGAGAAGTGATGGATATTGGTATCAAAAATGGTAAGATAGTTGATCCATCTGAGATAAGAGATGTAGAGGCCACAGTTATTGATGCTAGTGGAAAATTGGTTTTAGCTGGTGCTATAGATATACATTCCCATATAGCAGGTCCTAAGGTAAATACAGGAAGGTTGATGAGGCCTGAAGACCACTATCTAACTAATATTCCTAGCAAGTTGCCATTTAGAAGAGCTATGACGGGTAAGACAGTGCCAAATGTTTTTGCTATAGGCTATAAATATGCATTAATGGGCTACACACTTGTTGCTGAACCAGCATGTGCCCCTCTGAAAATTAGACATGCCCATGAAGAACTCAACGCAATACCTATGATTGATAAGATGGTCTTTGTATTGGTTGACTCCAACTGGCTTGCCCTGGATCTCATGGCTGAAAATAGAAAGGAATTGTTAAAGGTGTATCTAGCATGGCTTTTATATTCAACAAAGGCATATGCTTTAAAACTTGTTGATCCTGGAAGCGACGCTGCTTGGATGGTTGGAAAACCAAGTCTAGATCTAGACGACCAGATACCAGGCTATAATCTAACACCTAGAGATGTTATACGGTTTATTGGTGAAGCAAATGAATCGTTAAATCTTCCACATACAATACATGTACACTGTAACAGACTAGGTTTCCCAGGAAACTACATAACGACACTAAACACTATGAAGCTTGGTAAGGACTTTGCATTAAGAAATAGAAACAGCATTCATATAACACATGTTCAGTTTACAGGATATGGAGGGGATTCATGGTCAACATTAGAAAGCGGTGGTGAAGCTATAGCCAATGAACTTAATACAAATCCCTACACCACCTTAGATTTGGGGCAGGTAACATTTGGTGAGGCAACAACCATGACTGCTGATGCTCCATTTGAATTTATATTGTATCATTTAACTCGGTGGAAATGGGCAAATGCAGATGTTGAAAACGAAACCGCTTCAGGAATTGTTCCCTATAGATATCGCAAGAAAAGCTATGTAAACACTATTCAGTGGGCTATAGGGCTTGAGGTTTTACTATTGTCTAGAGATCCATGGAGAACCCTTATAACAACAGACCATCCAAATGCTGGTGTATTTACAGATTATCCAAAGATCTTTGCATGGGTTATGAGTAAAAAATATAGAGAGGAGACATTTAGAGAAGTAAACCAAAGAGCTTTAAGAAAATGTTCTCTCCCATCTATAGATAGAGAGATAACACTATATGAACTAGCAGTAATAACTAGAGCAGCACCTGCTAAGTTTTTAGGTCTAGAGAAGAGAAAGGGTCATCTAGGGATAGGTGCTGACGCAGATATCGCTATATATGATATTGATCCAAGGGCTACGGATCTTAGTAAAGATTATGAGAAAATATTAAAAACATTTCATAGAGCTTGGTGCGTTATTAAAGATGGAGAAATTGTGGTTAAAGATGGTGAGATTGTTAGGACAATCTATGGTAAGACTTATTCTGTTGATCCATATACATCTCTTCCAGAGGATCTACGTAAAGAGCTTGAGAAGTATCTTAGAAGTGAATTTAGACGTTATTATACAGTTTCATTAGAGAATTTCATAATTAGAGACTATGAGATTAAGAAGCTAGAAGAGCTTAAGGTTAACCCCATGCTTTAGGTGTATTACAATGTCACCGAATCGAGTTTCGATATATATTAAGCTAAAAACTAGACCTACTGTACCGATAGATTTAAGAGCACTTAGACCAGATAGAGTAGCTGGGTTAGGGATTAACAATATTAAAAATGTTAAGGTATTAGAAGGAGGTAGAGAGATATTCTTAGAAGAGTTATTTGATATTGAAGCCCCCTCCACTTTTCCACAAAACTCTGAAAACATAGAAATTGTAGTAGCTGGTAATGGCACTGAGAAAATTAGATTTCTTGGCTATAAAATGAATGGTGGAAAAATTATAGTCGAGGGTGATATTGGTCACTTAGCAGGCTACAAAATGGTTAAAGGTAGTATAGTAATTAAGGGTTCAGCTGGAAATTGGCTTGGAGCTAAAATGAAAGGTGGATCTATAGAGGTGTTTGGCGATGTTGGTAACTTTGTGGGGGCTAAGCTTCTTGGCGAGAAGCCTGGAAAGGGTATGAAAGATGGTACAATAATAATTCATGGTAATGCTGGTTCATATATTGGGTTAGGTATGAAGGGAGGTACAATAATAATAGAGAAGAATGCTGGCAATATGGTTGGAGGCTATATGGTTGGAGGTCTAATTCTTGTCCAAGGTAGCTGCGGTGATTTTATTGGGGCTAGGATGTCTGGCGGTAGAATAATTGCATGCAATAAGATTGGAGGTATTTTACCAAGTTTCTACATAGATTCTATAGTGGGTGAAATTAGAGCTAGAGGAAGAGTATTTAAGAAGCCTTTTGCTTTATTTATTGGAGATGTACTTTCATCTGGTAGAGGAACATTGGCTATAGCCCTTGAAGAAAATAAAGCCATTTTACAGCCATTTTTAAAACTTGTTGAAGAGGTGAGAATACCTTGAAGCCTATGAATAAACTTGCTGTTGATATAATTAAGAAAAGTATTGATATGTCTAAAGAGCTTAAAATAGATGTATTGAATATAGGAGGTGCTACAGTTATTGATGCAGGTGTCAATGTTTTTGGAGGTGCTGACGCAGGTGTTATGGTTTCTAAGGTATGTCTTGGAGGACTCGCTTCAGTAGCTTTAACATCTATATATATTGATAACATAGCATTGCCTGCAGTTGTTGTTTCATCAGACCATCCAATTGAAGCTTGCATAGCTTCTCAATTAGCTGGCTGGAGAATTAAAGTAGGGGAGTTTTTTGCAAATGGAAGTGGCCCTGCAAGGGTTTTAGCAAAAAAGCCTAGGAAGCTATTCGAAAGTATAGGATATGCTGAAGATTCTGATGAAGCAGCATTGGTTTTAGAAGCAAGTAGACTACCTACAGAAGATGTTATAAGGTATATCAGTGAAGAAACTAAGGTAGATCCGAAGAATCTCTATATAGTGGTTGTAGCTCCAAATAGCATAGCTGGCAGTATTCAAGTTAGTGCAAGAATTGTCGAGACAGGGATATTTAAATTTAATACAATAGGATTCAACATAAAAAGCATTGTATATGGTTTTGGAGCATGTCCTGTAGCCCCGGTTCACCCAGATCCTCTAATAATGATGGGTAGATCAAATGACATGCTACTCTATGGAGGGTCAACTTATTACATAGTTAATTACCCTGATGATGCAAAGCTTAAAGAATATATTGAAAAGACCCCCAGTTCTTCATCTAAAGACTATGGCAAATCATTTGTAGAACTTGTAAAGCAATTTGGTGAGGAAATTCTATATAAAGTTGATCCCAATGTTTTTGCACCTGCTATGGTTATTGTAAATAATATTGCTACTGGTACCATATTTAAAGCAGGGCGTTTAAATATAGATGTAGTTAAGACCTCTATAGGCTTAACTTAAACTATTTTTTCACCTTATCAATAACATATTTTACGATTTCTAATGCTATATCTATTTTAGTAGTGCTTTGCAGACCACTCCATCCAGGTTGACTGTTAATCTCTAATACATATGGCTTTCCATTAGCTACAGCTATATCTACTCCAGCTATATCACATTCAACTATTTTAGCAGATCTTATTGCAATATCCTCTATTTGCGGGTTAAGTTTCTCTATACCTATAGGCTGTGCACCCTGTGCAACATTTGTTTTCCACATACCTCTTGGAGCTACTCTATACATAGAGGCAACAACTTTATCTCCTATAACTAAAGCCCTTATATCTATACCACCATGTTGTAAAAACCTTTGCAGATATAGCACATGTCTTGTAAATGCCATTGCATGAAGCACCTCCCATACAACATCTCTATCTCTTAATGTTATCTTTGTGGATCCATGGCCTCTAGATCCAAATACTGGTTTAATAACAATATTTTCACTACCTAGTTTCTTTAGGTATTCATAGGCTAACGAAGCATTTTCCGTTACTATAGTTTCAGGTACTGGTATTCCATGCATTTGTAGAAGATACAGTACTCTAAACTTATCTACACACCTCTCTATAGCTTGAGGTCTATTTACTATTACTACTCCATAATCTTGTAATGCATATAGTATATCCATTCTAAATATTGCCCACTCAAGACTACATCTACCAATAGGTCTTACAATAATAGCATTAACATCTTTAACTATATCTACACCATTTACAAATACCTTAAGCATTCCATTACCAATATATGCAACCATATCTCTGAACTTAAATGGAAAAGCTCTATGTCCTAAGCTTTCAACGGCTTTTATAAGTCTTGAAGAGGCCCATCCATTAGGATTCCTGGTTAAAATACCTATTAACATATTCATCACTATAAAAGTTGGTTATCAAACCACTTAAAGCCGGGTTTTCTATGTTACCTATAAAAGTTTAAAAACTAAATCTTTAACCGCTATAGAGTGGTGATGGTATTGAGTGAAATTATTGCTGAAATAGAGAGAGAGGCTCAGAAAATAATAGAGGATGCTGAAAAAAAGGCTCAGAAAATAATAGAGGATGCTAAGAAAAAAGCAAGTGAGATTCTATCTGATGAGAGTTACCGCACTGAGCTTGAAAAATGGAGAAAAGAATATGAAGAAAAAATCTCAAGAGAAGTCAATGAGATTTTAGCTAAGGCTAAAGCAGAATCTGAACTTTTATGGAAAAAAGCGCAAAGCAAAATAAATGATGTGGCTAAGATCCTTGCTGCTATGGTAGCTGATATCGAGATTGAATAGAGCAAGGTATTAACCCATGACTAACCTTAGATATCTATTGCTTAGCGATCCAGATATAGCTTATAAAGTATATGTAATTACATCTACCGATTATGTAAGTAGAGTTATGGAAGATTTATTTAAATTAGGGATTTTTGAGCCAGTAACCCAGGAAGTTAAAGAGAGGGAGCTTGAAGAAATTAAAGAATATGTAAAGCTTATTGAACAAGCTAAGAAGGTATATGATGACATTACATCATATATTAAACAACCCATAACTATCGAAATTTCTGAGGTTCCGATGGATATTAGAGGAAGTATTGAAGATATATACAGAAAACTTTTTGCTGATTTATCAGCAATAAAAATAATTGAGGATGAAATTTCAAAGAAGAATAGAAAACTTGAAATAAATACATTACTTAAACAATTAATTGAAAAAATCTTAGAAAAATATCCAAATGCTGATATATCAATACTTCAATATAGAGGTTCTCTATATACCATAGAAACATTTATAGCATCTAAGCAATCAGTAAATCTTTTAAAAACTAAGGCGCTATCAATAATAACAGAAAGTGAAAGTGAGAAATATAGTGTGATAACAGCATTATTTTTAAATAGAGATTATGAAGAAATGATTAAAACATTGCCTTCAGATATAGAAACAGTTAACATTATAGAGAAATATGGCCATAAAAAACTAGTAGAAGTTCTAAATGACATAGCAGTTGAGATAGAAGATCTAAAAAAATACATAACAGCCTCTATTAATAAAATAGATGAAATTCTAAAAAAGAATATTAGTGATATAGCACTTCTTAAGATACTTTTAGATGTAGAATACAAAAAGATTGAAATATGGAAAACAGCTTTAAGTTCAAGATACCTAACAACAGTAGTTGGATGGATACCAAAATCAAAAGTAGAGCTTGTAAACAAAAACCTAAAACATCTACCAGTCTATATCATGTATGAGGAAGATCCAAACCCACCTGTAGACTTTAACAATCTTAAACCTTTTAAACCATTCGAACTTATTACTGAGATGTATGGAGTGCCATCGCCAAATGAATGGGATCCAACACCATTTCTAACATATTCTTTTATATTCTTCTTCTCATTAATGTTCGCCGACATAGGTTATGGTATAGGCATAGCCTTAGCAGCAAAATATATTCTTCCAAAATTTGTAGATAATCCAAAGAGCCTGGGTTTTAGAAGACTGCAACAAGTTCTCTATGCATCGTCAGCTGCATGTATAGTTCTAGGAATTTTATCACAGAGTTTTCTAGGCTCTTTACTAGGCTACTATCTACCTATACCTCGGCTTCTAAACTACTTAGATCTAATGTCAATGATGGGACTAAGTATAACAATAGGTTATATTTTTATAACCATAGCACATATACTAACTGCTACAAAATACTATAAGTTAAGAGATAAAGGCGGGGCTCTTTCAGAAATAGGTATAACGATCCTCTTAATTTCTGGTGCACAGTATCTAAGGACATATCTATATAGCTATTTCAAAGTGTATATCCCTATAATACCTGTAATTTATGAATACAGTTTATGGATATGCTTGATAGCTATAGCTATTATAATTACAGGTAAAATTATTTCATTACGTGGACTTGGTGCCTTGCTATGGCTATTTGATGTTGTGGGAATAATTGGGGATATATTTTCATTTATAAGAATTGCTGGTATAGGTATGGGCTCCGCTATGTTAGCAGAGATATTCAATGGGTTCATAATAGGTGCTTTTGCAACAGGCTCTGAGATAAGTATCATTATTGGAGTAGTAGCTGGTGTTTTAATGGCCTTTATACTCCATGTATTTAACTTAGCTGTCTCTGCTATAGGTCCATTTGTACATTCATTAAGGCTATGTCTTTTCGAAATATCATCAAAATTCCTTGAAGGTGCAGGTAGAAGAATACAACCAGTAAAAATAATGATAGGCTCTACGGTTCTTGGACCAACGAAACTGTAAATAAACCACAGTAATAAGTATAACAATAATAAATTTTTTATTCATATAGACTTTTAAACCTAATCCATTCCAAAGCTTTTAATGGAAAACAATTTTGTATAGTGATGGTTATATGGATATAGGTCTAGCTATGTATGCATTACCTGCTATAGCTGAGGGCTTAGCCGCTATAGGTTCAACATTGGGTATTCAAAAAGTTGCCTCCATAGGCACAGCGGTAATATCTGAGGATCCTATTCAACGAGGTAAAGTGTTAGCATTATCGTTTTTACCAGCTACTCAAACCATGGTATATGGTTTTATATATATGTTTATGGCTTATAGCGTGTATTTACCAGCTATATTAGATAAATACAAAGGACTTGGTGCAATACCACTAAATATAGGTTTTGCAATTATTGGTGTCTCTCTGTTTGTCGGTTTAGCAGAAGCGTTTAGTGCCTATACTCAAGGAAGAGTATGTGCTGATACAGCAGCTCAGTTAATTAAGACAAAAGGAGCGATATTTGGAATGGGTATAGTTTTAGCTGCTTATGAAGAGCTTTTCGGGATACTTGGTATGATCTTTGGAATATTAATGCTTGGTATTATATCTGCTTGGTGAATCTATGGAATCTTTAGAAAATCTTAAGAAGACCGTTTTAGAGAGAGCTTTTAAGGATGCGGAAAACAGAATAGGTAGAGCAGAGGAAGAAGCTAGAAGGATTATTGAGGAAGCAATAAAGTTAAAGAAGAATAGAATAGAGGATGAAAAAAGAAGAATAGAAGGAGAGTTAAACTATGATGCTAAAATTGCTGAGGCAAGACTTAATGCAAGGCTTATTATACATAATATAAAAGATAAAATTGTGAAAGAAATTGAAAAGAATGTTACTGATCTTTTAACAAGTTTAGATAAAGAAAAAAGAACTAAATCAATATTTAAACTGCTTGATGAAACTCTTCAATATATTTTTCATAACTATGGCAATGTCGATCAAATAACAGTTAAAGTATCAGAAAAAGATTTTGATTTAAGTAAGCAGCTAAAAGACTATATTAAAAATAAATACAATATTAACACGATTTATGTAGAGCCTGCAAAAATTCTTGGTGGTGTAATTGTCGAGATCGCCAATGGTTTTATATCTATAGATAATAGCTATGATTCTAGGCTTTTAATTATTTTGAAAAACAAGTTGCCAAGTCTTGTTAAGGAGATTTTCCAATGAGATTGTCGCGTGATGCGGCATTAGGAACTATAATTATATATTTAAATAAGCCTCCTAGACTAGATGATATAGTTAGTAGTATTGTAAAAGGTATATCTATAGAATATAACCAGTTTCTAATAGATAAAAATGCTAGGATGAGTTTTTTAAAGCTTCTTACTGCTAAAAATCTTGATGAATTAGATAGATATATTTTCGAGGTATATAAGGAAGAATTTGAATATATAAAGAATGTGTTACCAGAGGAATATGTTGATTACTTTAATATATTCCTTGAGATTTTCGACCTTGAAAAGCTTTTAGCTGGTTCTTCTACCTCTTTGAAATCTTCACAAATTTTCTATACAGATATACATAATGTTTCAAGCTATAAGCAATGCTATAAAGATTCATCATATAGATGCTTCATAGATGTATATATAGATAGAGTTAAATCGTCTTTAGATAAAATATATAGGGCATATCTTGAAACATATTCTAATGCAGTTAATGCCATAGCTATTTTTACATCAATAAGATACTTTATGTATTTAAAGAACTCACAGATTTTAGCTCTTGTAGAGTATAGATATGAAGAATTTGTTAAATATATTAGCCAACAACTAAAAACTCTTAACCCATTAATTATATATAAAATCTATAGTGCTCTACAAGATATTGAAAAATATATAGAAAACAACATAGATCTTGTTTGGATTTATGAAATAATATATATCTATGATATTATTAAAAACCTCCTTTATTACTCATATCAATTAATTGATCAACTTACACTATATTTAATAAATAGATATTATGAACAAAAAGCTATGCGATATATACATCCATTAAATAGTTTAGTAAGAAATAGATATAAAATTTAGGTGTGTTGTTTGTCTCTCTATGAAAAAAGCAAAGTTATAGCTATTGTTAAGAAGGAACTCGTCCCATTGATGAAGATTATAGGTATAGATACAATATTTGTTGCTGAGAATCGTAATGATGTTTTAAATGTTTTAGAGAAAGTTGTTAGAGATAGAGATGTAGGTGTTGTTGTTATACAGAGAAGTCTTGCTAAAGATGTTAATTTATTAGAATTTCAAAGCATAGGGCTTTACCCATCTATTATCACCATACCTGATGCATCTGAAGATCTTTCTGAATCTCCTAGATCTTTCTATAGAGATTTAATTCGTAGATTTATTGGATATGAGGTGTATTTAGAATAGTGAATATATTTAAAGGTGAGGTATTATCCATAGGGTATTTAAGGATATAAGCTTATATATTATAATTAACGGGTTTAATTTTAGGTGATGTTAATGAGTGGTACTGGTCATATATATAGGATTGCTGGTCCTTTAATAGTAGCTGAGGGTCTTAGTGGTGTTATGATGTATGAGGTTGTGTATGTTGGTGAAGAGGGTCTTATAGGTGAGGTTATTGCTATTCGTGGTGATAAAATCTATATCCAGGTCTATGAGGAAACTACAGGCCTTACTGTAGGTGAGAAAGTTGTTGCTTCTGGAAGACCTTTATCAGCAGAGCTTGGACCTGGTTTAATAGGATCTATATACGATGGTCTTCAAAGACCTGAAAAAGAGATTGGCGTTTTAACTAAGAGTATCTTTATTAGAAGAGGGGTTAGGTTAAATGCCTTAAATAGAGATGTCAAGTGGTATTTCAAAAAAGAAGATAGGGTTAATATAGGAGATGTTATAGGCCCTGGAGATGTTGTGGGCTATGTCCAAGAAACGCCACTTGTTCTACACAAGATTATGGTTCCGCATGGTATCCATGGTAGAGTTAAATGGATTGCAAATGATGGCGAATATAGTGTTGAAGAACCTATAGCTACTGTAGAACACAATGGAAATAAACATGATGTTAAACTTTATCAGATTTGGCCTATTAGAAGACCTAGACCATATAAAGAAAAGCTAAATCCTGTTGAACCATTAATAACTGGTATAAGGGTTATAGACCATGTTTTTCCCATAGCTAAAGGTGGTAAAGCTGCTGTTCCTGGAGGCTTTGGCACAGGAAAAACAGTGTTGCTTCAAGAGCTAACAAAGTGGAGCCATGCTGATATAGCTATATTTGTTGGATGTGGTGAAAGAGGAAATGAGATGTCTGATGCCTTAACAAGCTTTTTAAAGCTTATGGACACCAGAAGAGGTAGGCCTATGATGGAGAGATCTGTTTTCATAGCAAATACGAGCAATATGCCTGTTGCTGCTAGAGAAACAAGTGTGTTTCTTGGTGCTACTATTGGTGAATATTTTAGGGATATGGGCTATGATGTTATAATGGTTGCAGATTCTACAAGTAGATGGGCAGAGGCTATGAGGGAGATAAGTGGCAGAATGGAGGAAATGCCTGGTGAAGAAGGATTTCCAGCATATTTAACTAGCAGATTAGCAGAGTTTTATGAAAGAGCTGGTAGGGTTTTAGCTATCGGTAATCCAGAGCGTTTTGGTAGCTTAACTATACTTGGCGCGGTTTCACCACCTGGTGGTGATTTTAGCGAGCCTGTTGTTAGAAGCACTGTTAGATATATTCAAAGCTTCTATGCTTTAGATTATGGTCTGGCTACAAGAAGACATTTCCCTGCTATTAACTGGCTTCAAAGCTATAGCCTATATATAGACTTCGTTAAGCTGTATTGGGATAAAATCTCGGGAGGTAGATGGAGTAGAAATAGAGAGGTTATGCTTAAAATTCTACAAAGAGAAGCAGAGTTAAGCGATATAGTTAGGTTAGTGGGTCCCGAAGCTCTGCCTGAAGAGGATAAGCTATTACTTGAAATGGCTAGAATTATAAGAGAAGACTTTCTACAGCAAAGTGCTCTTAATCCAATTGATGCATATTCACCACCAGAAAAAGGTGTTATAATGATGGAGGCTATCATGGAGTTCTATAGGCTGGCTCAAGAAGCCTTATCAAAAGGTGTTCCTGTAGCTAGGATAAGGGAATTGAAGAGTAGATATATGCTATCTAGAATGAAGTTCTATACACTTGACGATTTAAAAAATAGATTTATACCTGAGCTTTTAGATACTATGAGAAAAGAATTCTCAGCTTTATTAGGTGGTTAAGAATGGATAGCTCTATAATTGCTATTACTAAACAGAGTAGACAAATTACAGGTGTTAGAGGATCTCTAGTTTTTGTAAAAGCCTTAGGTGGTATCAGATATGGTGAATTAGTTGAAATTGATGTTGATGGCGACTATAGACTTGGTCAAGTAGTTGATGTGAGTAGAGATGTGGCAATAATACAGATATTTGGAACATCACTAGGTGTAACACCAGGTAAAACAACTGTTAAGTTTCGCAGTGAAACATTATCAATACCTGTTTCAACTGATATGCTTGGAAGAATATTTGATGGATTGGCAAGACCAATAGATGGAGGACCCCCCATCGTACCTGAAGATTACCTAGATATACATGGCGAGCCGCTAAATCCTGCTTTAAGAATACCTCCTTCAGAGCCTATAGAAACAGGTATATCTGTTATTGATGGACTATTAACACTGGTTAGAGGCCAAAAACTCCCCATATTTAGTGGCTCTGGATTACCACATAATAGAATAGCTATGCAAATAGTAAGACAGGCAGCAGTTAGAGGTACAGGCGAGAAATTCGCTGTTGTATTTGGAGCTATTGGTGTAACCCATGAAGAGGCTATGTATTTTCTAAATGAGTTGAGATCTATGGGAGCATTAGATAGAACTATAGCATTTCTAGCACCAGCATCAGCTTCAACTGTTGAGAAGCTGGCTTTGCCAAGAGTTGCTCTAACAGCTGCGGAGTTTCTTGCATGGAGATATGGAATGCATATGTTAACAATATTAACAGATATGACAAACTACTGTGAAGCCTTAAAAGAGATTTCTGCAGCTAGAGAAGAGGTGCCTGGTAGAAGAGGCTATCCAGGTTACATGTATACAGATCTAGCAACAATGTATGAAAGAGCCGGTAGGGTTGTAAATGAGAAAGGAAGCATGACCATTATGCCTATTTTAACCATGCCTGATGACGATATTACTCATCCTATACCAGATTTAACAGGCTATATTACAGAGGGACAAATAGTTTTGTCAAGGGATATGTGGAGAAAAGGTGTATATCCACCTGTAGATGTGTTTCTATCTCTTTCAAGACTTATGAAAGAAGGTATAGGTGCTGGTAAAACAAGGGAAGATCATAGAGAGGTATTTGCACAGCTTATAGCTGCATATGCAGAGGGCCAGTATCTAAGAGAGTTAATAACAATAGTAGGTACAGAGTCTCTTACCACAAGAGATAAAAAATATCTTGACTTTGCAGATAAATTTGAAGTTAAATTTATCAGCCAAAGAGAATATGAAAGAAGATCCTTTGAAGAAACCCTAGATATTGCTTGGGATCTACTATCAATTCTACCTGAAGAAGAGCTAAGACAGATAAGTTCTGAAACTATGAAAAAATACCACCCCATTTATAGAAAGCAGGCATCAAAAACATGAGTAGCGAAATTATAAGATTACCAAGACCAACAAAAATAGAGTTAATTAGACTTAGAAGAAGGTTATCAATAGCTAGAAGACTCCATAGAATTCTAAGAGATAGACTTACATTCCTTTTACAAGAATTCTATGTAGTTCTTAAAAAAGCATATGACACGAGATCTAAGTTGAACAGATTATTATCTGAGACATATTACTATTACTATATAGCTGTCTCTATACATGGTCTAGAACACCTAAATATAACGTCATCGACAACAGCAAAAGGTATATATATCATAACAGGAACTAGAAATGTTATGGGAGTTCCTGCACCGATGATAGAGCTTACAACTATTCCTATGAACTCAGCTATTCTGCCTATAGAAGTTAGCATAATACAAAATAAGCGGAAAGAGATTTTAGAAACGCTTATAAGGTTAGCAGAATATGAAAAGGAGTTGATAAATCTAGGAAGAGAAATTTCGAGAATAAGAAGAATTGTTACGATGCTTGAAAAAGTTTTAATACCAAGAATATTGAAGACTATAATGTATCTAACAATGAAATTTGATGAAATGGAAAGAGAAGAAAAGGTAAGATCTCTAAAGATTAAAGTACTTTTAGCACAAAGAACAGTATAGATGTTACTTACTATAATTTTAATTATAGAGTAGCAATTTATTTTATAATTTAAAACCATTGTGGAATTTCATTAATTTCAGAATATAAATCACTATACTTTGGCTTATTTATATCTTCTGAATAGAACAATAATCTATGTATTTTCATAAATGTTTTCTCTATTCCTTTGATTATACTTACCATCTCTTCTATTGTCTCATTATAATTATTTAAAACCTTAGCTATTATTATAATGCCTAGATTACTAGATCTAAATTTCTTTACCAATGGTCTAAGATCATCATTTTCTATTGCATTTTTAGCTAGTTCTAAAACCTTTTCATTTTTAGTAATAGCTATACATATTCTATATCCTGAAAGACATCTTATGTAAAACCTATATAGAAAGGCTATACTAGGATCAAATTTGCTTGATACTATACTACTTTCTAAATAGCTACCGCTTTTACAAATAAATTTTATATCTAAATATTTAACAGATAGTAAACTACATGTATCTATGTTATCAGTATCTATGTATATCAACTTCTTGAATAGAGATTCATATTCAAAGATCTGAATATACCTCATTTCTATATCAATTCACCTCTTGTATTATCTTTAAGCTAAAGTGTTATCTATATATCTTATGTAAGATCAACACTAGCTATTATCTTTCTATACTAAACTATAATAGTTATACCAATACTTTACATTAATTATTTAACAAAAGCGATATATAGCAATAAACTGAGATATAAATACAAAGGCGGTTTTATGACATTAGCAAGTAATGTTGTAGGTGTTATTTTAGCTGGTGGAGAGGGCTCTAGATTTAAACCCTATACAGACATTATTCCAAAGCCTATGTTTCCCATAGGATATGATGAAAGACCTATTCTTGAACATATAATCTGTTGGTTAAAGAAATTCAATATATCTAGGTTTACATTTTTAGTTGGCTATAAATGGAAGCAAATAAGAAATTATTTTGGTAATGGATCTAGACATGGTATAAAGATTCAATATAGTATTGATGACGAGATTTATAGAGGAACCGGAGGTGCTCTTTTAAAAGCATTCAAATATGGTTTTATTAATGATGTTGTATTGATTTGGTATGGAGACATAATTGCACCTATAGATGTCAATAACCTGATAAATAAGCATTTCACAGATAATGCAGATGCTGTTATTGTTCTTGCTGATAGATATCAAGTACCAGTTGGTGTTGCATCTATAGATGGCGATAAAATTATGAAACTCGAGGAAAAGCCTTGGCTAAACATATACGTGACAATAGGTATTTTAACTCTTAACATATCAATTCTAAAAAAAGTTGAGGATTCCTTGGGAACATCATTTGATATAATGGGTGATTTGATTCCATGGATGATATCAAATAGTTTTGTTGTGAAGGCTTATCTATATAAAGGAATATGGTATGATATAGGAAGCCTTGAAAGATATAAAAAAATTGATTTTGAATCAATCAAGGAGTTTATGTGTCGATATGAAGACTAAAACAATTTCTATAATGACCTAACAACTATATCTTTAATTATATTCTTATCCATATAAAATGGTGTATTGGTAGTCATGTAATTTAGCCTTCTACCGAATATGCTGAAAAAGCATCAAAAGCTTTACATAGATTTCAAGAGGAGATCGGATTTAGTGAAAAGCTAAGTGACTATGGCTTTACATCAAAAGATGTAGACAAAATTGTTGGATATACCATGAAGAGGGGTTGGGCTTCATAGAACCAAAACTTTTTAAATTACCTTAGCTTTTTAGATTTTATTACCGAGCCATTGTTTAACATTATGATATAGTCTGCTATATCTTTATATATTGATATTGAATGGCTAGCTATTATATTTATTCCATTGTTTTTAGCATTTATTGAGATTATCTCTTTAATTTTATTGAAATATTTTTTTGCTAGATTTGTATGTGGTTCATCTAATACTAGTATTTTTGGCCCATAAATCAGTATAGATATCAGTGCTACTATTTTTTTATAGCCATAGCTTAAGGTATACACTTGTCTACCTAAGATGTTTTTATCCAATTCAAAAAACTTTAGCCATTTATCAACCTCTCTATCTATCTTTCTTAAATCGCCGTTTATCTGTTTAATTGAATATGTTATTTCATCATATACTGTAGGGTTAAATAGCATTAAGTCAGGGTTTTGAAATAAAACACCAAAAATTTTCCTATATTCAATTTTTCCATATATAGAGACTTTATCTAAAAGAACATCGCCTTTAACAGGTTTTAAAAGCCCTGATGAAACTAATAGAAGCGTTGTTTTACCAGATCCATTGGGTCCTGTAATAAGATATGTTCTACCTTCTACGAATCTATAACTTAATTCCTTTAAAGCATACTCATCTGAACCAGGATATCTATAATATACATTATCGAGATACAGCTCCATTAAGTTACCACCAAAACAGCTATAGCTGAGGCAATAGATGTAGCAATGATGAGATAGTCTAGTGGTTTTAATATACTTTTTTCGAAACTATTTAATGATACGGTTCTAGATTTTATGGCTAATGCCATCATTTGCGATATATAGTTTGTATGAATTAGTGTATCACCTATGGCAGATGATATTGCTTTCCAAATATAGCTTCTTTTACTGCTAAGATTTCTAGAAAACCTCATCAACATAATCTCTATCTGTATTTGCGAAATCCTGAATAAAGCTATAGAAAACATAGCTATAGCTCTACCTATAGTCTTTGAGAAAATTGTTACTAGCCTGCCTATCTCTTTTAAGCCAACCAATATAGTGAATACTATTATAGGCGTTGATGCTGAAATAGATACAAAAACTGTTTTGATTATCGATAAAGCTATGTTGTATCTATCTGTGTATAGGAAAATCGATGGCAAACCCAAAAATATTGCTAAAATTATTATAAAAATATACACCTTAAGGATGTTAAGAAGAATTTTCCGTGAACTATTTACTAGTATCTGTAATATACATATGGCTAATATTACAGCTCTAGCTATATCACTATGGCTATATGCAGCTATAACAGTTAAGGCAATAAAGATAAATAGTATTGATAGCGGATTTACATATTTAAATACATAGCGTTTGTTGATACCTTGGGAAAAAATTTCAATAACATCTATCAATTCATGTAATACTCTAAACGCTATATCACTCATCTATTTTTCCTCCAAACAAAAATCTTTGCTATATGCCCAATAAATATTATTATACCTACACCTAGAAACCCTGCTACAATATATCCTAGCCAATCAGGTAAGCCAGGCACTATATAGTCTTTTAATGGGGTCCAATTGATCTCTAGTTCATTTAATTCAAGCTTTTCAGCAACTATATCTAGTGGTTCGTGGTATCCAATTAAGTTAGCTAGATAAACACCAAATATAGGGCTTATAGCAATCAAGATTATTAATAGATATAATTGATTTCTACTCACTCTTTTCGCCTCTTTCAGCTTCTATAATTTTTGGATCTTTAAATCCTACATAGCTTAGAATAGACCCTGTTATAAAGCCTTCAATAACGCCTAAACCTGCATGCCATATGGTCATAACAGGTAAACTTATAGCTATACTATATCCGATTCTCTTAAGAATATATCCAGAAACACCGATTTCTAAACCAGTCATTGCACCAGCTAAAGTAAGGCTAATCCAACCTGCAAATAACCCTGCTATAAACCTTGCTTTGGAATTAGAACCTAGAACCTTTAAAATAACTCTATATATCATATAGCCTATAGATACAGCTATAATTGCCATGTTTAACAGATTTGCTCCAAGGGCTGTTATACCACCATCATGAAAAACTAAACATTGCACTACCAAAACTATAGTCATAGCCAATATCCCTAGCCAAGGACCTAGTAAAATCCCTGCTAAAGCACCACCTACAAGATGCAGACTAGTTCCACCTGGTATTGGCCATGCAATCATCTGAGCAACAAAAATGAAAACCGACAATGTAACAACTCTAGCAAATTTAATTTCATCAATGGCTTTACTTCTTCTAATAGTATATCCAATTAATATTAAAGATATAGCATAAGTAGCTATAGCTGTATATGGATCTAAAAAACCATCAGGTATATGCAATATAGTACACCTAATAATGCATTTAGTGCACAAATTTTTAAGTATTTATGCCACTCATGTATTATATACAAATAGAGTAACAATAATCAGTGAAACTTATATTAAATAGAATCACTAATTTTATAGTAAGAGAGACTATGTTAATTTAATTATTTAAAGCTTTAAATAAATAAAGATAAAAGATGTAACGATCTGGAGATGCATATGGAGGTTTATATTGGCACTTCTGGTTGGCTTTATGATTGGAATGTTGAAGGAACATTGAATTGGTATCTAAAGTTTTCTGGTTTAAATGCAGTTGAGCTTAATGCTTCATTCTATAGATTTCCATATCCTAATCAAGTCATTGGATGGTCTAAACGGATGAAGTTGAAAAGTATTAGATGGTCTGTAAAGGTCTATAGAGGAATCACCCATTTCCAAAAACTAAATGTAAATGCTCTAAATACTTGGAGAAAATTTTATGAGCTCTTTAAACCATTAGATACCTACATAGATTTCTATCTATTTCAAATGCCACCAAACTTTAAGATGAATAACAAAAATATTGAAAAGCTGTATAGATTCGTTAAAACAATAAATCTTGGATCTAGATTTGCTATAGAATTCAGAGATTCTAGCTGGCTTAATAATGAATCTGTTGAAATATGTAAAAAACTTAACATAACACTAGTTTCTATAGATGCCCCTATTGGTAGATGGATTGTGACAAGCAATGAAATAATTTATCTAAGACTCCATGGTAAAGATACATGGTATAGCTATGATTATAGCTATGATGAATTAAATGAAATTGCTGATAATATAATTGAATTAAAACCAAAAATGCTATACATATTCTTTAATAATGACCATTGGATGCTTGAAAACGCTAAAACTATGCTTAAAATTCTTCAGAATAAACATCGTTAGTGCTAATAACTAGTAAATCAATAAAAGATCACCTCTATGATTCATTAAAACTAAATCAGATATAACTTATTCCATTTTATAGTCATATTTACATTATATTTATATAACTTTATAAGACTGTAACTCTTTATATTTTTGGTGATGCCATGATAAACTTATTATTATTGCTGTTCACATTAGCCTTCATTATAATATTTGTAGGTGTGATACTTGTATCTATTTCAGCTTTATATAAATTTAGAAAAAATGAAACAAATAAAAAAGAGGTAGAGGTAGGCGGGGTTATTGTTCTAGGCCCTATACCAATTGCTTTTGGAACCAGTCAAAGAATAGTAAAAAGTCTTCTCATAATATCAATAATATTTTTCATTATTATTATAGTCTTTTTTGTAATGCTTTATAGCAATATGTTTCCTCCAAAAACTTAAATACCTTACCTTAAGATTCTCTTAATCTAGATTTAGCTGTTGCAACAATTGAAAATAAAATAGAAGATAAAAGAACAAAGTCTTCATTTCATTTCTTTAACTGTGATAATCTCTATTAATAACCTTTAGTCCAACTCTCTACCACTAAATAATGCTTTTAACTGATGAAGCCATGATAATTGTATTCTACTATTCTTTTGCTATAAAATCTTTTAAAAGATTTAGTCCAAACTCTTTATCCAATACATTATATAGTTTTGAAAGAGGTAATCCTAACACATTGTAGTAATCACCTATTACAATATCAATGAAAAGACATGCTAATCCTTGGATAGCATATCCACCGGCTTTATCAAAAGGATTCTCTATTTTGATATAGAGTTCTATCTCTTCTTCGGTAAGATTCTTAAACTTTACAATAGTTGTATCAGTAAATTCTATTCTTTTTCCAGACTCTTTATCAAATAGAGTAACACCACCTACAACTATATGAGCTCTTCCACTAAAAGTTTTTAGCATTATTTTTGCTTCTTCGATTGTCTTGGGCTTACCAACAACACCTATTAGTGGATGGAATATAACAGTATCTACACCTATAATTATAGATTTCTGAGGTGCTTTATCAGCTACATTTAATACTTTTCTTTTACTATTTTCCAATACTGTTTTAAATGGATTATCTACATATTTCACCTCTTCAACGTTAGGTGGTATAATTATTGGTTTAACTCCAAGTTTTTTAAGAAGCTCAATTCTTCTTAGGCTATTTGAAGCGAGAACAATATGTTTCAAAACATTCACCACTTGTTAATAAAATTACTAAATATTTATAACTTTAGTTGATATAGCTTTAACAATTTTTTTATAGATGTTAAAGCAGAATTTATTTTTAGTTTAAGGAAAATCATATATGTAGTAGCTAATTATATCTATGTTGAAAAGTATTTTCTTAAAATATATACTGCTGTTAAAGCTGTTAAAGTTGAGATAAATGGTATAATAACTGAAGTAGAGTATATTTTTATATCTATCAAGTTATATAGATATAACATACTTAGTAACGTATTTTCAAGAGATCCTCTCATCATCATTAAAATTCCTATTAATATTGAGCTTTTATTCTTTGTCTTAATATAGATTGGTATGCTACATCCAATTAATTTACCTATGGTAGATGCTACAAACAGCAATACAAGAGTGAGCATATCAATTGATGCAATATTAATAGATAGTGCAATATATATGAATAGAAGTGGTAAAAATATTAGATAGAGAAGTTTACTTATAAAATCAGATAGATCCATAGCAATGGTATCTGTTCTAAGTAGAATATCCCCCCTCAACATCATCATATTTAATATAAACCCGGTTGCATATGCTATTAGCAATTCATTTATATTCATCTTTATTGTGAAGGCTATTGAAAGTCCTAGAATAACCATTATTAAAGCCTGCATAGATTCTTTCTGAAAAAGCTTGTAGGATTTTCTAGAATGATGTTTAAATAGAAACAAACCTAAGCTAAAAACTATAGCTAAGATGGATAAGTGCAAATAACTAAAATAAATACTCCAATTAAGATTTAAAAACAATGACGAAATAATAACAACAGCAATAACTGCAATTATATCATCAACAACACTAGCTGTTATAGCAACATCATATACAAAGAGATTATTGATAGTCAATGCTGTTGATGAGACAACCTCAGAAGCTGTATTTGAAAGTATTATAGCTATTAATACAGACTCATATACACCGTTACCAGTAATATATAGAACAAAAAAACATAGAAAAAATGTGGTTATAACACCAGATACCCCAGCTATAACACTTAGATAAGCCTTTCTTAAAATTGCGCTATAATTTGTTGAAAGCCCTATATAAAACATAAGAAAAATTGATGCAATTCTGGAAAACAATTCTAATCCAGGGCAACTTTCTATTAAGCCAAATACATAAGGACCTATAACAATGCCTGCAACAAACCATGAAATAATTGAAGGAATCTTAACCCTGCCTAATAGAAATTCAAATAATTTAGCAAAGGCCAGCCCTAAAAATATTACATAAAGCATGGAGCTATCCATATCCCCACCATTATATAAATAGTTATTTTATTTAATATTAGTTAATGTTAGACTTAGATTATATTTTAGGATAATAAAAAGTTCTTAGCATTATTAAGTATATAATAGTCCATTGAAACATCCTCACCAAGAACATTAAATATCTACTAAGAATGCAATGCTTGTCTAACATTGGAGTATATCCCCTAATCTCCTGCAAAATCTCTACATCCGACTCGGTATGAAGAGAATGTAATGTATACTCTCATTATAAAGAAAATTCGTTAACCCTTTTAGAATCCTTTTCCCTACGTGACGAACTCCAAGATATACTTCTTTATGAAGATTCTAAAATTGGCATATACTATATCAAGGTTTCTCTTAGCTTGTCTAATCCACTCTCCAGACCTAGAAACCGTAAAATGTTATCTAAGTCAGGATTCGATAAACATAAATAATTAATATTCTTATCATCTAACAAATACCACTAAAATTATCAGCATCTAAAAGCTGTAATTTGCATTAATCTTAGTAGAGAGAGGTATATGGATTGGTAAAGGATAAAAATTCCTGTAAATTGAAGCTTGGTACTATAAAATAAGTTTCATAAATATGGTTAAGCAACGATGTTGTTTTAAGGATAGAGAAAAGCACTATCTCTAAAAGTAATAGGAAAAGTATATGCTATGATATTTCTCTCCATAAAATTTTTAAAGAATCTGCATATCTATAGACTTCTTCAAGTTCTTGCGAAGTGGGTTTTCTTGAAATATCTTTGTATTCATATGCTTTGTATTCTGGTCTATACTGATCCATTATATTCACAACAACACGTTCCTTTGGAATATTATCTGAGATCCATTTTAATACTGGTTTAGAGCAACACTCTATGTGGTTAGGTAAAACAAGGTGTCTTACTATCATATCACCCCATTCTATAGCTATCTTAAGATTTCTTGTAATAATCTCCATATATCTAGAAACTTTTGATAGTCTTAATGCACATTCATTGTTACCATATTTAAAGTCTGGTAGCCATATATCTATGACATGGCTAAGCAGTTTCATAGCTTCTTCACTCATATAGAAATTGCTGTTCCATAGCTGAGGTATATTTACATCGAGGTGCTTTAAACTAGCTAAAATATTATGTAGATTTGGTGTAGGTTCGCCACCGACATGGTTTATATTTCTTGCATTATTTGCTTTCAGCTCTTTCTGTATTATTGAAAGAATCCGTGGATCGACTTCAGCTCCGTTATATGGATTCTCTTGAGATATATCCCAGTTTTGACAAAATACACATCTAAAGTTGCAACTTCCATAGAATATAGTACCACTTGGCACCAAAGGAGCCTCTTCACCTATATGTAGAAACCAGCTATGAACATACGAAGCTGTATTGAGTCTACATACCCCTTTATTTGTAGATGTCCTATCAACTCTACATTTCCATTCACAAAATCTACAACTCTTTACAATTTTCATTGCAATTTCTATGTCTAGATCTAAAAGACTTGTATTTTCTTCACCATACAGCTTTTTAAACTCATTAAACTTTATCCCACTTCTTTTAACCTCATTCCATAAACTATTGAAATCTTTTGTTAATTGGTCATGCATATCCCACAAAACATCAAGATCTTCAGTAAATTTAAAATCTCTTGGAAGAGGTATGGCTTTAGCTATATGAAATTTTGCAGGATAATCATTAATAAATACAGAGTAATACCAGCTAAGCACCTTTTTAAATGTTTCATTATGTAAAGCTGCAACAGCATCTGGCCTTACTATAGCCCAATAACTACTCCTAAACAATAATATCACCCAATTTATTATATCTTCCTATACCCCGATATTCATCATTATTCAGTGGGCATGACTCAAGACATCTAAATAATATAGTGTTTAAGTGGGGTAATGAACCTTATTGTTAAACCATAGTAATGTATCTCTTAAATATCTCTTTCATTAATTTTAGATACTTAGTAAAGCTAATGGTGTAGATCTTGAAAAGGGTATACATTGTTGGTATAGGTATGGTTAAAATTGATAGACATTATGATAAGGGGTATATGCAACTGATTCACGAGGCCGCTAAAAAAGCATTTAACGATGTTAAATACTACAATCCCGAAGCTGTTGTCGTTGGTAACATGCTTAGTAGCTCACTTTATAACCAGGATTCTTTAGCTGCTTTAGCAATAGACGCAATAGGTTTAAGAGGATTAGGAGGTCTTAAAGTTGAAGCTGCCTGTGGAAGTGGAGGTCATGCCGTTGCAGTAGGCTTTTCCCTTGTTGCATCTGGATTGTATGAACAAGTTATAGTTGTTGGTGTTGAGAAAATGAGTGACTACCCAACATCTACAGTGACCTCTGCACTAGCACAAGCTGCTGATGCTGAATATGAATATATCTACGGTATAAGCTTTCCTGCTTTAAATGCTCTTGCAATGAGACTTTATATGCTTAGATATGAAGCTAAAAGAGAGGACATGGCTCTATGGCCTGTTAGAATGCATGAATATGGTTCTAAAAATCCCTATGCTCAACTAAGAAATAGAATAACAATAGAAGATGTTCTTACCTCACCTATAATCTCAGATCCTATAAGGCTCATGGACTCTGCACCTATTGGAGATGGTGCTGCAGTACTTCTACTAGCTTCAGAGGATATTGCTAAAAAGGTTAGTGATACACCAATAGAAATAGCTGGTATAGGGCTTGGAAGCGATGGTATAGATTTATCTTCAAGAGAAGATGTTCTCAACCCTATAAGTGTTAGAAAAGCTGCTGAAAAAGCTTTTAGAATGGCGAAAATAGAGCCTAACAATATAGATGTAGCTGAAATTCATGATGCATTTACAATAACAGCTCTACTATCCATAGAAGGGCTGGGATTTGCTAAATTAGGTGAGTCTTGGAGATATATAAAAGATGGAAGATTTGAAGCTGGAGACAAACCAAGTATAAATTTAAGTGGTGGTCTAAAGGCTAGAGGTCATCCGGTTGGTGCAACAGGTGTATATCAAGTAGCAGAGATATCTATGCAACTCAGAGGCGATTTCCCAGGAGTTAGAGTAAATAATGCTGAAAAAGGTCTTGCTATGAATACAGGTGGAGTAGCAACATTAACCTCTGTAATCATAGTAAAAAGGTGAGCAAATGTGAAAATATCGCCTGCTCGTATATGGAGAGAAAAAGGATCTAGATATAGATTAGAAGGCTCAAAATGCAAGAAATGTAGCCGTATATTTTATCCACCAAAGCCTTCATGTCCTTATTGTAGCTGTAGAGAAACCGAAGTTGTTGAGCTTCCAAAAAAAGGTAAAGTTATTTCATGGACAATAGAACACACAGTTTTAGAGGGATATAGAGAATATGCACCAATAATAATTGGTTTAATAGAACTTGAAAACGGTGTAAAGGTTATAGCACCAATAGTAGATGTAAATAGTAATGAAGTTTATGAAGGTATGGAAGTTGAAGCTGTGTTAAGGAAGATATATGAGGATGGAGATGAAGGTATAATAGTGTATGGAGTAAAATTTACACCGTGTAATAAACATTAATATAATTAATATAAAATAAAACTATGTATTTTTTATGGTATTAATTAAAGGATATGATGTTTAATACAAATAATATGGCTGTAGTTAAAGCATAGTTAAAAGGTGAAATGCTTGTGAATGCTAAAGCAATAATATATACTGTTTCTGTCTTAATATCCTCTGTTTTATTCATACTTATGGCTATTGGTATAATATTCTATACATTATATAGCTATTGGAGCGAATTAAATGCATTAACAATTACAATACGATATCTAATTGCTATAGCAATTTCACTATCGATATCTAGTATAATTGCCTTTATCTTTAAAGGAAATATGATAACAGATATAGTTGAAGGTTTTATTGTTGTTCTTATTTCTTGGATCTTAATACCTTTTATAACAGCTTTTGTATATTTCTATTCTATAGATTTAAATTTTATAGATGCTTTCTTCGAGTCATTAAGTGGCTTTTCTGGTACAGGATTAACTATGTTTAGCAATGTTGAGAAATATCCCTATATAATACTGATGTTGAGATCTATAACACAATGGTTTGGTGAAATTGGAATTGTTGTTGTATCAGGTGCTCTTTTACCTTTTGTGCATAGAAGTATAAGAACAGTCTATATTATTGAACGAGGCTCTCTTTTAGCACCAACAATTGCCTCTACCATGAGAAGGCTATATACAGTATATTCGATATACACTTTTATTGGTATAATAATGCTGATGTTTAGTGGTATGAATCTATTAGATGCAATTGCACATTCAATGACGGCGATAGCAACAGGAGGAATGTCAACATCTTCACAAAGCATAGGAATGTGGTTTAAAGGAACAAATTATCTTGTTTTATTTACAACATCAGTTATAATGATTATAGGTGCTCTTAACTTTATTGATAGCTACAATATATTGAGAGGAAAGATAAAAGATTTTATAAAGTCAATAGAGGTCAAAGGCTTCTTTCTAATAATGTTTATATTGATGATTTTAGTCGCTTTATATTCAGTTTCTATAAATAGCTACAATAAGATTGTTATATGGCTCTATCATCTTATCTCAGGCTATACAACAACAGGATTTCAACTATCTGAAATATACAACGAACCAGAAATTATTAAGATAACCTTGATCTGTGCTATGGCTATTGGAGGAGCAACTTTCTCTACAGCAGGTGGTATAAAAACTAGAAGAGTTTTGATAATGTTGAAGAGTATTCTATGGGAATTTCAAAGACCATTTAGATTAAAAGGTGCTATAACTGTGAAGAGAATAGGACATGAAGAAATAGATGATGAGACAATATCATCAGCATTATCATATACCATAATATATATATTTATGATGCTGTTATTTAGTGGTACACTATATATGTCATTATCATTCAATGGAATACATAAATATAGCTTTATAGATTCCTTATTTGAGACTGTATCAGCATTATCATGTGTAGGCTTAAGTGTTGGTATAACATCACAATCATTGCCACTAACATCTAAAATCATTCTAATGATTGCCATGTACATGGGTAGATTAGAGTTCTTACCTATGTATCTACTTATTGGATGGCACTACAGAAAAGAGATGATGTTTTATTAACTATATATGATGTTATAAGTTTAAATTTCAGCAAAGATAAAAAGGTGACTTGGTATATATAGATGAAAATCTTAATTGTTGGATTTTCAAGAGAGTTTATCCAACTTATTACAGAACTCATCGAATCCGGTATGGATGTTGTTGTTGTAGATGGTGATTCCAGCCGTGTAGAGGCTTTAAGAAGAGAAATAGATATTGCAACATTTGTTGGAGATTTACTTGATTTAGATCTATATAAAGAGATAGGAATGCAAAGAGCTGACATAGTTATAGCTACACATACAAATGATCTTATTAATATGGTTGTATGCTCCTATGCTAAACATCTAGGTGTCCCTAGAGTTATTGCTGTTGTTAATGATGATAAAATAGCATCAGTTTTAAAAGAGCTTAACCTTGCAACAGAGATTGTTATAAAGCCTAGTGAACTTAGTTCTATACTTAAAGAAAGACTTTATAACATAAAGAAGATAGATATAGCTCAAAACCAATCTCTAGTTTTTTTAGATTCAATGCTGCATATGAATCTAGTTGACAAGTCTATAGAAGATATAACGAAAAACGAATCCACAGTTATTTTTATCATTGACAAGGAAAACAAAGTAATATACCCAAATAAAGAATACAGAATCCAAAGAGGTGACAAAATATTTATATTAACATCACCAAGCAATATCCAAAATATTATTAGCCTATAGCCACTAAGTATAACTTTAAAGAGAATAGAAAATTTTAAAACTATTAAGTTCAATAAAATTCTTTCATTATTATAGCAATTTATATTGTTATACATCATTATCTATATATACGACTATATATATAGCGAAACTCTTTTCTAGCCCTCTAAACAGCTACTTATGAATGATCCTCACCCTATGACATAATTTAAGGATTTGCAGCAAAGGGTGGAAAATTTGCATATAGAGCGCAACAGTGATTCTAAAGCAAAAGTGGGTATTAATAGTATTGCTCCAAGTCCTTCACCTCTAGAAAATATAGTTGTTATTAAAGTGGAGAATGGTTCTATACAAGATATAAACCTGCTACAAGAAGAGGATATAACTCTAATAGCCATAGCTGTAAGAATATATAGAGATATTATAAAAAGAAGAAATGGAGATAAATTTAATTACAATGGAAATGGCTCTCACATTTCTTCATGGCTATCCAAGTGGATTCGTGAAAATGTTGTTAATGATGATAGACATGAGTTTTTGCTAAAACGTTATAACAATGGTTTTAATTATAGATTCTTCCATACCATGATTAATGATTTCTATCCTTTAGACTAACAAGTCATTCAATTCATTAAATTTTCCTTATAATTAACCATATTACAGCTATTATCAGAAGAACCGCTATTAATAAAAGAATATCTTCGATTCTTAATTGTGTTCCACCACCTATTTTGGTTGTTGTTATGATTATGGTTCTTTCTTGTGGTTGTTGAACGACTGTTGTTGTAACTGTTATTGTCGTTGTAACTGTTATAGTATGTGTAACTGTTTCTTTTACTGTTTTAGTTATTTCCTTTTCTTCAACAGGTTTTGTGTATGTTAATGGAAGCTTTTCTATGCTGAGTGTTCTATATATCGACAGAATCATTGATAACCTAGACATCATTGTGATTTGTATTTGTGGATTAGATTCAAATACCTTTATCATCTCTATATAGAGTGGAACATCTATAGGTAACGTATCCATATTTAATAGTGTTAACGATATATCTATGGTTTTATTTAACGCTTCAATAGTTGAATTATAGTCCTGTAGAAAAATAGACACTAATGCTAGATGCATAAAGCTTATAGAGCTTATTCCAAGTGCAATTCTATCAAGGGCTCTATCTACTCTAGATAAAAGTATATATCTATCTATAGCATCTGATAAAACATTCTGCGGAATCTGTAAAGATGATGAAAATGCTAATATATATGTATATATGTTTTGCACTAATGTTATGATATATAATGACATTGCATCTAAGTCTTCGACAGGTATTTCTAAGCTTATAGTATATAAGGATCTATTTAGAAGTGTAGACCATAGCTTTGCCGTATACATTCTCGCTGAAGCTAGTGCTAGATACCGTGAAGCAGAATCTATATACTGGGTTGATAAAGTCTTATTTAAGTATATTAAAGCTTCATAAGCTCTATCCAGTGTGTTTATAGCTATGGAAAGTCTAGACATATCTATACTGTTTTCTTTATAATACCTATTTACATATTCTATAACTTCATATATTGAACTATTAATAGTGTTAATTTCCTGTGATACATATGTCCTATCTATAATTGATTTAAGTAAATGGAGTCGTTGATAAGCATATATAAGTACTTGGAAATATATTGATGAAGCTGCATATAGCTTCCCCATTGATGCTAAAAATTCAGCTTGATTCTTTAAATTATCTATACTTGAATCAATGCTGCGAAGAAGATCTTTAACATATAGCATAGAGTAGCCGCTAAGTGATGAAAGCGCTTTATCTTCGATATATTTGCTTTCATTTACTACTCTATATATTTCTCTAGATAAATTCGATATCCATTCATATTGTATAGCATTGAGTATGCTATAAACATCTTTAAGATTTTCCAATTCTTTTACGCCAACGGAAGAAACGCTGTACATTTTATTTGTAAAAATATTTAATGCTTCAAAAACATTTGCAACGGGTATAACTGTAACATTTAATTGCGCTCCATATGAAATAAGATCAATAGTCTCTGAAACAACTCTATTGATAACAGTTGAACCAATTCTTTGTGTAACAATTCTATATACAACATCCTTTGTCTGTCCATATGGTACAAGGAAAACCTTAGCTCCACGAGAAGCTGCCGCATCGAGCTTATATTTTAATCCGCCAACAGGCCCTATACTTCCATCAGGCATTATCATTCCTGTCATAACAATGCTTTCATTAAGTGGTAGCCTAAGTAGTGCTGCTGCGAAGGCAACTGCTGTAACACCACTTGCACTTGGTCCTCCAACTATTGGCGAATCAGATTTTATAGAAGCGTAGAAGTCACAACCATGAAAACTTACACTAGCTATGCTACTAGCTACGATAGCTGCTATTCTAGTAGATGCTTGTAAATCTATTTGGCTAAGAGGTAATGTCTCTACATATACATGACCAGTACCTGGACATGTAACACGTACATAGAGATCTGCAGAAACCCCTATATATGAGCCGTTTTGCAGCTGGCTAACTGCAACTATTATTACATGTCTTGTCTCATCTAATGAATAGATATATGCTGTAGAAGATATAGATGCTAGTAATATCAATGCTATTAAAATAATATACATAAATGTTGCTAAATGCTTATACATTCTTACCCCACAACATAATGATTTTTTATATAGCCTAATTATAGCCTAGGCTTTCTCAGTTCTAAAAAGGTTTTCTATAAAAACCAGTCTTTATATATATTGAATAGAATATGAACAAACTAGTTTTTATTGTTAAGAATCTTATCTGTATACTTAGCTATATCCTCTATATAATCATCAATATTACTAATTATTGATTTTAGATAGTGTTGTGTAGTTGATTGTGAGAATTCTTTCAACATCTTAGTATTTTGTATAAGACTTCTTACAGCTATTGACAACTCTAAAGGAAGTGTATAGATATAACTATTTATTTCGTTATCAGAAAGTCTTTTGAGATCGTATTCTACTGGTCTGTTCAATAATCTTCTAAGTAATTGAAGTAGTTTATCAAACTTTAGCATAGTCATAGAATACAAGTCGTATAGTTCCCTTAACCTTCTTTTAGCAATATTATAGAAAGCTTCAACAAGATCGAAACGAACATTAATTAATAGGCTATATAAAGCATCCACTACTTCTTTATCTATTTCTTCATGCTCAACTTTTTTACCTCTAAGCTTCAATATTAGATCTTTAAATATACTTACCACCCTACCTTAGTAATACAATATCGTTATTTTCACAAAAAGTTATAAATAGATATGGAGTAATATATACTATTAAGCTGGTGTTTATATGGCTCTTAATACTCGAGATAAGGATAAGGTTATAAAATCTATTGCTCGTTGGCTTGCTGGTCTTCAGCCTTCCTTTGGATATAAATACTATTTCGAGAAATATTCTTCTGCTCAAAGAGCTATAGAAAGATTGCTTCCATATAAAGGACTTAGGATATGTCCTTTTTGTGGCAAAAGCTTTTTAAGATCATCAGCATTCATCACCCATATATTAAGGTTCCATGGAGATGAATTAGAAAAATTAATTGATGAAAAATAGCTATAAACCTTTAAATATTTTATTTTTGCCTTGGTGCAACTGATTGAAGGAATTGCCAACTGGAATAGCTAGAATGTTTAAGGAGCCTCATATCATAAAAGATAAAGTATATGCGAGGTTGTCTATTAGTAACATTGAAAATATTATAGAGGTCATTAATAAATATGTAAAAATTTTGCCTTTTGAATCATTTACAGCTCTACAGAAGTTGTATAGTGGCGATATCAAAAGTTTTATTGATACCTATATAGATGCTTACCTTTGCACACCACTTATATCTCTATGTAGAGAGCGTGGACCTAGAATCAAATGTTCAATTTATAGTAACTCAGAGTATATAGAAATATATTCAGAGTGTTTCGACATAGAGTTGCTTTTTTCGATAATCTTTGGCGATCTTTCAAATCTATTCATATTTGAAACAGGTTATAGAGATGGTATAAGATTTAAGAGATCAATTATATCTAGAAATCTTATTGAGATATCAATACCTGAAATCATGAGAAGAAATAAAAGTAAGTCCAAGGAACATCTCTTTACAATACCTTTAAAAACCTTTAGTAATGCATTTGAATATATATTAAACAATGCAGATGAAGTAACAGAGCTTATACTTCACATTCCATGCCTAGACAATAAAGTTATTGAGCTATTATATAGAATAGCTAGAACGCTTTCAAATAGAAGTAGAATATATGTTTTAACAGCTTTACCAACATCGGAAATAGCTAAAAGATGTATATCGAATTACAAAAACGTGCTTATCTCATATATAGAAGCATCTGAATTTCTACCTAGATATAATATAACACTATGTAATGCTGATATAGTACATATGGGCCTTATAATAAATCGCTCACACTACATAGTATCTTATGAATATAGCTATAGAGATGATGTAGAGGTTAGCATGGTGAAAGATAGGTCATATATTGAAACAATATCATTAAGCTACCTTAGAGAATGTCTCTGCTCAGCTAATTTGGTTAAGGATGATTTAAATAAATCTATGTCTATAAAAATATAAAATGTTATCTACCTCTAGGATTTACTCATATAAAAACATTATATTACTAATACATATCAATTTAGAGGCATATATATGGTCTACGATCCTATCTTACTAAATAACAATATTGAGAAATATGTCATATATATGGAGGACTCTAAAATTTTTCGAAAATATTATAGATTTCGAGCAACTAAATTCTATGGGGGTTCTGCTACAGGAGATGTTATTGGATGTAACCTTAGATGTAAATTTTGTTGGAGTTGGCATTTAAATACCCCTTCAGCTTTAAAAAATATGGGATTCTATATAGATTCTGAAAATGCAGCATTAAAACTTCTGAATATTGCTTTTGAAAAAGGTTTTAGATATATTAGACTAAGTGGTGGTGAACCATCTATAGGTTTTGAACATGTTTTTCAGCTTCTTAAGAAAATACAAGATCTTGGTTATTCTAACAAGATTGTATTTATTTTAGAGACCAATGGTATTTTAATAGGATATAAAAAGAGTTATGCTATAGATTTATCGAATTATCCTTTTATTACTACAAGGGTGAGTATTAAGGGATGTTCTTCTGAAGAATTTGAGGCTATAACAGGTGCTGATAAAAGATTTTATAATTATCAGATAGAAGCAGTGAAACATCTTATTGAAAACAGTATAGCTGTGTCGATAGTTATTACAGTAAGTTTTTGTAGAAAAAGTTCACTTTCAAGATTAATAGAACAGCTTATAAGAATTGATGAAAATATTATAGATAAAATTGAGCTGGAGGTAGTTAAGCTATATCCAAATGTAACTAAAAGGTTATGTAAAGCAAATTTATTTCCATGGATAGCTATAGACCCTAAAAATAATGTAATACTAAAGGGAAATGATATTGAACAGAAATGTAGAGAAAACAGTAATAGAAATCTTATCAAAAAATGAAAATGGTTTGAGCTTTGAAGAACTTAGAGAACTTCTTGAGGAGAATGGATATTATTTAAATGGATTGATGCTTAGAAAAATCATAGCAAAACTTATCAATAATGGTATAATCTGTAAAATACCCTCAGAAAAAAGAAAGAAACTTTTATTAACTTTATGTAGAGGAAATTAAGAGTCAGATTAATATAGCTAGAGAAAAATAGTATATTACATGGTGTAAAAATATTGGTAACGGTTATAGATATAGCATCTAGGGATATACTTTTACTAAAGCCTTCTATGAAGATAGGTGAAATCCTTCCAAAAATGAAAGAGCTTAGAATTAGAGATGCACCTGTAGTTGGTGATGATAATCGAATCATTGGTGTGGTAAGCTACAGAGGTATTCTTATGAAAGGTGTAGGTAGAGATGCAAAGGTGCAAAGTGTTATGGATCCTCCATTCTATATATATGAAGATGCTGATATTAATAACGCTATTAGCAATATTGTGACATGGAAAGTGAGAGAAATACCCATTATTAATAAAGAGGGTATTGTAGTAGGTATTATTTCTAGAGATAATCTTTTACGACATCTTATAGAGAATAACAGAATTCCAAGAGCTAACGTTACTACTGTTATGAGTAAACCTGTAATAACAATAAATGAAAAAGAAAGCATAGCAAGAGCTCGATGGCTCATGCTAAAAAGTGGCATATCTAGATTACCAGTTATTGATTCTGTTAATAGAGTTATAGGAGTAATAACCCTCAGTGACATTGTTGAAAGACTTTATATGATTAGATTGAGTAGAAGAAAAGGCTTTGAATGGATTCAAAGCGAAGAATCGTTTCTTGCCGCACCTGTATCTGATTTTATGACATCACCACCTATAACAATACCAAATAATGTAGATATAGCTGAGGCAACGATTATTCTTTTAGATAATAGAATCTCTGGTGCACCTGTTGTTTCAAGTAATGATGTAGCTGAAGGTATAGTGAGTGGCATAGATATTTTAAAGAAATATCTAGAGTCATTTACTACTATACAGCCTATAGAAGCTAAAATCTCAGAGGCTATTGAAGACGAATTAACACGAACACAAATAGAAAAACTTGTTAATAGTTATCTATCTAAGTTCTCAAGATATGTAAAAGTAATAGACTTTAAGTTAACAGTTAAACAAATAGGTAAGGTAAAGGAAATGAACAGCGAAAAAAGAAGGCAATATGATGTATCTATAAAACTCTCTACAAACATTACCACTATATCTACAAATTCAAGATGTTGGGACCTTGCAACATGTGTTAGAGAGGTTTTATCCATTGCTGAAAAAAGATTAAGAAGAATAATAGATAAAAAAGGAGCAAAAGCCTATAATAGTAGAGAACGAGGTGAATAACGGTAAATAATATTACATCTGAAAGCTTCGCCTTTAACGATGGTGATGAAGCTAAATTATTCTAATATCTTTATATCTATTTTATATGGAAGCTCCGTGGTTAAGCTTTCTATAATTTCCTCATAACATTCATTTATATTACCAGGATTCATTATACCTACTTCAATATCTAATGAAACACTATCATCAGAAGCTTCATGAAGCTTTACAGAAATTTCCTCTTTGATGATGGTCTTAGCCTTTTTAATTATATTAACTATTCTCTCTACAAGTGACTCAATATCTAGGTTATAACCATATATCTTTATCATAAACCTTAAAACTGTATATTGTCTTTTTACAATAATAGCATTGAAAACTTTTTTATATGGTATAAGTACTGATGCCCCATGATTTGTTCTTAAATGCATATGACTACCTTCCGTCAATGTCACTCTTCCTATATAACTTTTACCATCAATTTCTATTTGAATATTATCGCCATCCTTAAGTATACCAGATGCTACGACAATTATGTACATAAGGGAGTTCTCTAGATAGCTATGTAAAGAAACAGTTATTGCTACACCTATAAAGATAAAGATTGCAATTGAAAGCCATAAAATTTCATATCTTTGAAGAACAGTTGAGAATAATGTTGGAAGAATGATAGAGGCTAAAGTAATTAAGATTATTACCTTAAGAGTTCCTTCTGTACTACGTGTAATTATACCCTTTATTCTTAATCTATATAGAAGCTTCTTAGCAATGTAATATATTATAATCATTATAATTAAAGCTATGATTATATTTAGATATGGATTGATATACTCTAATATAGTCGAAATAGAAATGTCTCTAAACATCTCCATAACATTTTCACACTATTAAAATAATTAGATCGCTAGCTATATAAGGTATTAATATCTATAAAATCATTTATATTTTTATATCTATTAAAAACATATACATTTATTCTCCATATAGTTACTGGATTCTGTAGAGCTGTTTCGCCAAATACTAGCTTTGGCTTCATCGATGATTTTATGTATCATTAGAACCATCCTTATATTTTAGCTCATTAATGTATTCCAGGCTATGTTTTTTAAGCTCATTTAATATTTCTGGGTTCATATTTATTAATTTTTCAACTATGTGGAGATACCTTGCAATTCTTATACTATTTGGCGATATCTCGATAAGGTTCTTTCCATCAACAACAACATAGTGTTTTTTTATAACTTCTTTTCCAACTATATACGCTGCTTCATTTGCTGCTGCATGTAATTGGAAACAATGTGGACTGCCGTCGATTGTTACTATTGTTATGGATTTTGGTTTTGAAGATCTAATAATACTTGCAATTTTTCCATAATATGCAGAAGACTCTCTTTCTGGACAGGCAAACAACACCTGTTTTCCACTAGCTATCTTGTCAAATAACTCTTTATTTACATGAGGGAGACATGCAGATACTATTAGGATGTCACTATTATTAAGCTTAGGTGTTTTTACCCATATACTCCATAGCCACATATCTATATTAGAATAGCTACATCCACTCATATAAATATCCCTTTAAAGCTTTATCGAGAATTTTATCTGTATCTATGGTTTTTCTATTTGCTAAATATTTCTCTAAAAGCAAAAAAACACAGTATTGTCCACACATTGTACAGCTTTTTATATTCTCTTTGAATTGAGCTCTAATCTTCTCAGCTTTTTCTTTATCAAAGCTTAAAGCTATTTGAGTAGCCCAATCAAGCTTAGCCCTGGCTAAACTCATGTTAATATCTATTTTAGCAGCTTTTATACCAAGCTTTACTAAATCTCCTGCATGTGCTGCTATTTTAGTTGCTATTAACCCCTCTTTAACTTGTTCAACATTTGGTAGAGAAAGATGTTCAGATGGTGTTAAATAGCAAATTATATCAGCTCCAGCAGCAGCTGCTATTGCTGCACCTATAGCTGCAGCTATGTGATCATATCCAATAGCAATATCTGTGACTAAGGGTCCAAGAACATAATATGGAACACCATCACTTAAACTCTTCATAAATTTTATATCTGCTACTATTTTATCTAAAGTCATATGCCCCGGACCTTCAATCATTACTTGAACACCTTTAGCTATAGCATCTTTTGCAAGTCTAGCATTGTTTATAAGTTCCTCTATTTGAAGTGTGTCATGAGCATCAACTATAGTACCAGGTCTAAGTGAGTCTCCAAGACTTATAATAGCATTATACTCTCTGAATAATTCTATTAAATAATCCCAGTGTTTTAAATATGGATTTTCTTCATCGTTTTCAAGCATCCATACTGTAAGCATAGACCCTCCTCTACTAACTATTGGCATAATCCTTTGGCTTTTAACAGCCTTCTTAGCAAGCTCTCTTGATATACCAGCATGGATTGTCATAAAATCTACTCCATCTTTTAAATGCTTCTCTACAATGGATATAAACCAATCAGAAGGGATACCGATACCACTATATTTCTTTATACCTTCAATCCACACTTGATATGTTGGTACAGTACCGAATGGTAGTGGCTTTGAAGCTTCAATTAATATTCTTCTAATCTCATCGATATCACCACCTGTACTTAGATCCATTATAGTATCTGCACCATAGATTACTGCAATTCTAGCTTTTTCAGTCTCCATAGCAATATCTATGACATTGCCACTTGTCCCAATGTTTACATTAACCTTGGTTCTAAGACCACTACCTATGGCAATAGGCTTTACATTATTTCTCTTAATATTCTTTGCAATAACTATTCTACCCCTTGATAAACCTCTTTTAAGAAAGTCTATATCTACACCCTCTTCAGATGATATTATCTTGAGTATGGATTCATCTATATCTCTATTAATCAATATATACACCACTATTTTGTATATTAGTACTAAATTTGTAAGAGTCTTTAATAATATAACTACTATAAAAATATTAGGATAAAATTGAGTGACTAAATCAAAACATAAAACTTATTAATTGCTCTGTTCTATTTAGATATGCAACCATATGGTTAGCCTGTACAGGTGGTCTTAATGATCAATTCTATAGAGATTATAGATTTTAAAAGTTTTGCCAAACCAATTATTGAAGACTTTAATAAGCTTCAGATAAATGCTCTATATTTTATAGCTTCATCAAAAACATCTACAATTCCCGGCATAAGCATTGCTGGCTCTGATCCCACAGCTACACTCTATACACCAACTCTAGATGTTGAATATCTTGTCCTTGGAAGACCTAAAAGCTTAAATATAATCCCTATAACCCCAGATGGAATACCTACACCAGCCTTATTGACTAGAGCATCGCTTAGAATTCTAAAGGTGCCTCATCTAGTTGTTGATTGTGGAGCTTATGCAGAGCCTCAAATACCACATATAAAACTTCCTGGAAAAAGCATTGGCGGTAGAATTGACATAGAAGATGCCCTAGCAATAGAAAATGTTATTAAACTTTACGATAATGGTAGAATTCTTGGCTATATGATTGGTGAAAAAGACCTTGCATTCATTGTTGGTGAATCTATGCCTGGTGGAACAACTACTGCTATGGCGATTATGGAGGCTTTAGGTTATAAAGCTATTGGAAGAGTAAGTAGTGCTTCTCCCATGAATCCACATAATTTAAAGAAAGAGGTATTTATAAAGGCTCTAGAAAGAAGCTCTTTACAACTACCTATAGATGATGTATTTAAAGCTGTTTCAATTTTTGGTGATCCTCTACATATCTCCATAGCAGGTTTTGTTTCAGGGGCAGTAGAGAAGGGTTCTAAGGTACTTCTCGCTGGAGGTACTCAGATGTGTGCTGTTTTAGCTATTTTGAAGAAGCTTAATGTCGATATCTCTGGTAAGGTTGCTATAGGTACCACGAGATGGATTGTTAAAGATAGTTCTGCAGATATCGTTGGGCTTGTAAAAGATATTGCTCCAGAAGTGCCTATAGTTTATCCAATACTTAGTTTTGTTGATGCTTCTTACAAAGGTCTTATAGCTTATGAGAATGGCTATGTTAAGGAAGGGGTTGGTGCTGGTGGCACAATAGTGGCTGCTCTCATCAAAGGATTCAATATAAATGATGTTAAAAGAGCTATTTATACAGAATATCAAAAACTTATGGTAGAAGGTTATGTATCTGAATATAAGAAGAATTGATAGAGATACAATTATAATAGATTTTCCCAAACCTGTAGAAGTTGTCGCCACGGTAAGAGTACCTTCTATGAAAAGCGTTGAAACTAAATATATTAAACATGCTATATTTAAACATGTTCAAAAAGGGTTTCACAAAGAGAACATTATAGACTACTACAAAGAAATTTTAAAAGCGCTAGATCTAGAATCAGGATTAATATTTCTAACATCTGTTTCAATGGATGAAATTCAAAAAATAGAGGAAAATTTTAGCGAAATTATTATGACTATAGGTCTAGAGCCTCCTGTATGTATAGACTATGAAAAAGTTTATGAACCTTTGTCAATAATTGGCACAATAAATATTCTCATATATGTTAATCTACCACTAGCTAGAGAAGCAATTGTAGATCTTCTAAAAACAGCTATAGAAGCTAAAACTGCTGCATCATCTGACCTTCTATTGAGATGTAGATCTAGAGCTGTAGGAACTGTTACAGATGCAATTGCTGTTGCAAAACCATATGATTTAGAGGAAAAGATACTTTTTTCAGGTATGGCTACAACAATTGGTAACAATATAGCTAAAGCAATCTATAACACCATAGTATCAACAGGTATTAGAAAAGGTGTTAACTGGATGCTGCGAAATTGTATTGGCTATGATGTAGAGGATCTTCTATTACTCTTCAAAGAACTATATACCTTAGCACCAATACCAAATATATCAATTGATAAAGCTATAGAGAAAATTAGAGGAATTATTTATAAAACTCTAAAGGATCCAAATATATGGAGCTTTATTATTGCAGCTAGAGAACTCGATATTCGTGGAGCCATAGGTATGATACCTGGATTAGCGAAAAACGAATATGAAAACGATACAGTAAAAATTGTTGCAGATGAGATTCTAGGGCTATCACTAGCCCTTTACATAGGTGGTGCTAAGGCTTTATTCTCAATGTATTGGGTCGAGAACATAAAGAAGATGGGAAAATTAAAATATAATGTCATGGGACTCTATGCTGACGACATAATTTCAGCTTTACTTGGATCTCTCTATACATTATTAATAGAGGAAGTCAATAGGAATGATATAGATGGATAAACTTCCATGCATTATTCTAGCTGGTGGTAAAGGCTCTAGACTCGGAACAGCATTAAAGTTTCTTATAAATATATGTGGTAGACCCCTATTAATAGAACTTATAAATGATTTAAAGAATATCTGCAAATATATAATAATAGCACTATCTAAAAGAACATCCAGAGTCTCATATATATGTAGAGAAGACTATTTACTTGACTGTATAGAAACATCTGGTGAAGACTACGTTAAAGATCTTGATACTCTCTTAAAAATATTTCCTAAACCATTACTTGTAACAGCTGCTGATATATATATAATATACAAAAATGTCTTAGAAGATTTTATTAGACGTGCTATAGAAATGAGAGAAGACATTATAACACTGGCGTTAAATGTCAATGGAACTGAAAAGCTTGTAGGGATAACACTCTTCAGAAATACACAGGGTTCATGGAGAAATATATTATATCCAGAAAGCTACTTAATAGATGTTGATGATCTTGATGATCTAAAGAAAGTTAAGAACATGGTTATATGCAGAAATTATAACAGGTAAATTAATTGATATTCACCAATAATCTTCAACATACTAAATTATAGTATGTAATTAAATCTAAGATGTATTTACTTCAAACCTATAAGGTGTATAGTGCTTGCCTTTAAAAGAATTATTTAAAGGGTTCAAATCGCTACTCTCGTTATTAACCACCATCCCTGTAGGAAGAGAATCCATTGAATATGCAACAAAACACTTTTATCTTGTTCCAATTATAGGTTTAATTGAAGGGTCTATAGTTTCATTATCTCTATATCTTTTATACATAATAGGTTTAAACATAATTATTATCTCTGCCATGTATCCTTTAATTCATCTACTAATAACCGGTGGAATTCATTTAGATGGTTATGCAGATTATAGTGATGTGTTAGGTTCTCATAGATGTTGTGAAGAAGCATTTAAAATTCTTAAAGATTCTAGAAGAGGAACCTTTGGAATAATCTCTATTACCTTAAATATACTTATTTCCTCTACCTCAATTCATCTACTACTTCAAGGTTATCTTCATTCTATAGAAGAATTTTTATTGAGAATAATATCGATATACATTATATCTGTGGAGGCTATGTATATAACAGCATTCTTTGGAAAGATAGAGCCTTATAACGGCTTAGGAAAAGGCTTTGTCCTCAACGCTAAACTCCCCATAAATATTTATAGAAATATATTCCTATTTCTAGCAATATATCTAGTCTTATCAATTATATCATATAAAAATATATTAACATTGATAACTATACTGGTTTTTTCACTGTTCACATCCATTGTTATTGCTATTGATGCTAACAAGAGGCTTGGTTTTGTAAATGGGGATGTTATAGGTTTTACATTTGAAATTGTTAAACTTATAACTATGGTGTTAATTACATGTATATAATACCTGAATTCCTTTATCCTCGAAATCCATACATACTTATTTCCTCAGTTGTTCTTGCCCATCTATTTGAATATATATATCCCTTTCATAAAGGGGTTCTCCTAACGCTTCATCCAGTCCATACATCATATATTTTAGCTATAAAAATTGGGAAGAAGTGCTCATCTAAAATAAGAGGTGTAGTGACGTGGTTTATAATAGTATTATCTCATCTATTACTATATGGCTTTATTTTATATATATCGTGGATAATAAATCCATTATTATGGATTATAGTAGCTGGATGGATAATAAAGCTTTCATTTTCGTTGAAGCTACTTACATCAATTATAGAAAATATTAGTAAATGCAGCTATTTAAATGACTGGAACTGTGTAAGGTTTTGGACTCAACAAATTGTTAGAAGAAATGTATATGCTATTGATGAAGAGCATGTTCTTTCTGCTGCTATAGAGTCCTTAGTTGAGAGTCTTGTTGATGGCTATACATCTCCACTCTTCTATATTTTACTTTTTGGGCCTTTAGGGGCTCTGTTACAGAGAATTGCTAATACACTTGACGGTGCTCTTGGATTTAAAACAGCTGAATATAAGGATGTTGGCTGGTTTTCAGCTAAGGCTGATACCATATTAAACTATATTCCAGCAAGATTAACAGCAATAACTATAGTTATATTATCACCATTTGTAAAGGTTAGTATAAGCTATGCTTATAAAATATGGAGAAAGTATCATAGAGTTACAGAAAGTTTAAATGCTGGTCATCCAATGTCTGCAATCGCTGGTGTTATGATGATTAGATTAGAAAAAATAGGTGAATATACTATAGGGGAGAAGGTTAGGGTTATAGACTATTCTGTAATAAAAACATGTTTAAAAATTTCAAAGACTGTTGCCATTATATGGTTTTTAGTGATAAATATTCTTATCTACATTCTTTCTAATAACTGTTTCAATGCATTGACTAGCTTCTCATTGTCATATCTAAGCCTTATAGATACTCTTCCATGGAATTTTGTTAAATAAGTATATGTTGAAGCATTTCTTATATATATATTGAATTCTTCTAAAGCTTTTTGTATGTAGTCTACATCTACATGGAATCTAATTAATATAAAAGGTGTGTATGTTTTATAAAAATGTAGATTAAGAGTTCTAAAAGCATCTTCTAAAAACAGTTTTTCTGATTCTATTACATTTCTAGAATATTCGATATATCTCCATAGATCATCTTTGTATTCATTTAAAGCTCTAGAAAAAACATACTCAGCAATGCTGTTTATATTCCATGGCTGTCTAAAAGACTCTAAAGCATATAGAATATTTTTATTTAATGTATAGAGAAACCCTATTCTTAGCCCTGGTACTGCAAAGGTTTTAGTTAGACTCTTTATAACAATTAAATTTTTATAATCATTAGCAAGTTCAATAGCAGGCTCATATTTTTTCGAGAGATCCATAAAAGCTTCATCTATAACAATCAAACAATCTCTATATATCTGAACCAGCTCTTCAATGATGTATCTAGGTGTTTGTGTTCCTAAGGGATTATTGGGATTAGATAGCATAGCAATGCATTTAGAGTTTTTAGAGTTAAATGTCTTAGAAAGTTGTTTTGCTATATCTATGGGAAAATAATATCTATCTAAGATTTCGAGATACTGTATGGAGATGTAGTGTATATTCAATGAATACAAAAGCTGTTTATAGTCGCCGAAAGTAGGTTCAAAAACCATAAAAATACTAGGTCTCTCTACTGCTGTAATCATATAAAGAGCTTCTGCAGCTCCATTAAGAGGAATTACATAATCAGGTTCAATATTGTAGAAATTTGCTATAGCTTCACGGAGTGTTCTATAACTATAATCAGGATAAAGAGAATGTACATCGTTTTTTATAGCTTCATAGATTAACTCTTTAACTATGTTTGGTGGTCCAAGAGGATTTATAGGTGTTGAAAAATCGAGAAATCCCTTTGGAGGTTTTCCACCATGAAATCTCATTAAATATGATCCCATGGTTATCAACATAATACAACTGTTTTATAGTCCTTGATTATTTTAATCTAAGATTTAAAAGAATATTGTTGAAAATAAAATATATAAATTCCAATAGTAGTGCAATATGTGGATTGCTAACCAAAAACTATTTTAATTTTACCATGCTAAAAATTATTATTATGAAGTACAAAGTCGTTTGTTTTAATGGTGTGTATTATGATATATATATCATCTATGTTGTATGCTTTTTTAAAACCTATGCAAGCTCTTCAAAAGCTATATAACCACGGTTTTAATAACATCGAGCTTAGCTATGATAACTTTAGTTATTACTTAAAGCGAGGAGCTGAACTTAAAGAACTTATGAAAGAGGTTATGGAGAATATACATAGTTTTAATTTAAATGTAGATGTAGCTCATCTCCCATATGGCGAAGAAATAAGACTTGCCATGGATCCCAATAAATTATTGAATGTTATAAGAGACTTTGAAATATGGTTTAAATTTTATTCTGAGATAGGTGTAAATTTAGCAGCTATACATATACCTTTCAATAGCCCATTAATAAATGAGGATTCTTTAGAATATGTTACCAGGGTTAGAAATAGGGCTATAGCATTTTTTGAAAATATTTCTAAACTTGCTGATGAATATGGTATAAACCTCGCTATTGAAAATAAAGTTGAAAGAGGGGTATATGGCTATCTTCCAAATGATCTGCTATACCTTATAAACGTTATCAATAATAAAAGACTTAGTGTATGTCTAGACACTGGACATGCAATTGTCAATGGTTTTCAACCAAGTGAATTCTATAACAGTCTCTATAAACATATTAGTCTTATACATGCCCATGATAATGATGGTTATAGAGATCTTCACCTACCACCATTTTCAACAGGTGTAATTCATTGGGATAAATTGCTTAGTGCTTTTAAAACGAATAAATTTCAAGGCAGTATCGTATTAGAAGTTGCTTGCCATAGAGAAGCTATTTCCGATTGCGATAATATAGCTAAGTTGCTGACATTGATATCTAGGTATATTGAAGAATACATAAAGTAATTTTAATAGAAACTTAAATGGACCTCATCCCTTTTACATAATTGTCTCAGGAAACCTTGATCATAGGCTAAAGTTATTTTTAATTCTATTGAGTATGTTAAACCGTTTTAAGTTTGTTTTCAATAATATTTCTCAACTCTTTTCTGTCATACATATTTAAAAGCTTGATATATAGATTGAGAGCTTCTCTTATAAACTCAGATCTACTTTTAAAATTGTGTTTTCTAACCATCTTATCAAGCTCATTTATAACATCTAGACTTAGCTTCACTGATATAACCTTTGTCGACTCTATATTTAATTCAATATAGCTATTTCTATTAACCATAGTTTACACCTAAATAAAAATATTATTTCTTATGACCTTACTCTATAAGGGGCTTTATATATATATTTTATAGCTGTATAGCATGATACTTTAAGTAAACAGTCTAAAATCTTAGGTTAAAACAGGTTATCTGTTGGTTAATAAAGAGCCTGCTATTTTTATTATCTAGGTATTACTATCAGAAAATTTTTTACCTACTCAAATAATAATGTAAATAACCTAATATTATTGACTTCGTAACAAATATTAATAAGCTCTGTTTCGGGTCCCTCTTTATAAATTTTTATGAAGTACTATAATAATATAAGGGTAATATAAATGAGGTCATCTACTGAAGCTGTACTTGAGTATCTCATTATTAAGGTACTAGCTGGTAGAGATGATATAGTTAAAGCTGTGCATGATTATTTTGTTGATAGTGTAAGTCCTAGTAGCGTTGCATTGAAGTATAGCTTAAGTAAACATCAAGTCAGAGGATATATTCAAAGAATAGTTGAAAAAACAGGGTCTGTTATCAAAGCAAAAGTGCTTTTGAAACATGCAACACCAATTATTTTAAAAATAAAACCTGTAGCAAGAAGAATAAACAGCCAAGTAGTTAAATGTGGATTATGTGGTGAAGAGCTTCCTAGTCAAGTAATGGAGGATCACATAAGAAAAAGACATTCAGGTTTAATTGACGAATATCTTGAAAGCACTATAGAGATTATAAAGAAAAATATTGCATTAAATCATAGTAGTTAATTATAGAGAACCCAACTATATGGAAGTTTATATAGGTTTATATCAATTGTTATTGCCTTGTTTTCTTTCTCTTGTATCTTACTTGAATTACATTCGCCATAGGATTTTGACTTCCTCCCCACCTGAAGGATGAGTGTTCTTGACAGCAGAAAGGTTTTAGAACTTACTCCAGTTTTCACCGGTTCAATCCTGAATCAAGTCTCTGGCTCATTATCTCCCATCCAATATAGGACTCAGAAATATGGATATACTGATCATCGTCCATGGCCCACAAAGGTAGATAAACAATTAAGAAGCTTTCAACGAGGTTAGATTACTATGATGCTAGAGTTGACGTTGATAAAGGCATTGTGAGAATAATTCTAAGAAACAAGCGGTATGTATTCAAGGTTAAGCATAGAAGGGAATATATCAGCAGGTTTAAGAATCTTAAAATGGAAAGAAGTTCACATTAAGTATGAGAATGGCAATGTTTATTAGTATTGTCGTTGAGTTTAATTACAAACTCTATGCACCAAAAAGATTAATCATTTTTGATGTTAGTCTTAAAATGACACAGCTTTTGATGGCTCTGAGGCTAGGAGGTGCAACACAAGAATTACAGATGTGACAAGCAACCATGAATTAATGAAAATGAGTATCTAGGGGCAAACAGTTCTAAATATTCTCAAAGTAGTTTTATAGATAAAAAATTCAAAGTGAAATATTAATAATGTGAGAGATATGCAATACAATCAAATAGAAACTTTTACAATATCAGATTTCTCATATTATGAAAAAATCTATATAAATATAGGTAAAAGTATAGGGAAAATTGCACTAATAATAATACCTCTGATTGATAAATGTAAATATGCTTCTATGCAATGTATAATAAAGCATAACAACATTTATTTAGATTTAGATATAGTAAAAAAGATTCTAGAATTGATTAATACTAACAATCTATCCTGTCTAATAACTTTATGTAAACATTCAATACCTATATACACTAGATATACAAATATATATGATTTAATAGAATTGTGCAGCGGTTCTGTAGAAATATCTAAGCATAGATATGATTCTTTATTAAAATGTATATCCTATTCAGATACTATAATGATTATTACAAGAAACAATTTTATTCCAAAGCCTATAGCGAATATCATTCCATTAGCAAAGGCATACAATGATAGAATATTCATCTTTAATCTTTAATAAGAGATTAGTTTATAATCCTTACTATAGTTTCTTTAGTAGATAGTTATTTATGCTTTTTGATTGTTTTTAGCTTTTATCATATGCTTCTCATATACCTCTTTTCATCTTAGTTGACTTAAAAGTTATCTACTTTTAGTTAAAAACTACATTCATTTCTATGAATCAGTTGAAACAGCTAAATAACCATATACATTAACCTCAATAAACTTAATAACAGAAAACTCCATAAATATTAGCTTTAAAAAATACTAGCAATAAACATGTGAATAACACAAATAAAAATCAAACTAAAACAGCTTAAAGATTAAAGAGTTTTTGCCATGAGAAGAGCATCCTCTCCATCGAGGTAGTATTGAGGTAGTTTTTTAATGGTGATAAAACCTAGTTTTTCATAAAGTTTTATTGCTGGTTCATTACTAGTCCTCACCTCTAAAAATGCCTCCTCAGCATTATATGCAAATTTTAGTGATTCTAATAATGCTATAATCATATATGTTGCTATTCCCTTTCGTCTAAATCTGTTTCTAACGGCCACGCTAACAATATGTCCCATCTTTATATACTTACTTTTAAAATGTGAATGTCCTTCTTCTACACGTGATAACACATAACCAACAATTTCATTATTTAGTTCGGCAACGTAAAAAATATCACCCCATTTCTCTAAATGTTCTAACCAGAAGTTTAAGGGATAGTGCTCAGGTAAACATTCAATGTTAATAGCTATAACCATATCTATATCATCTATTGTAGCAGATCTTATTTTTAGATAGTCCATCTAATCACCAAGGCATTTTAGATTTAAAACTCTGTTAACAATCAGTTATTTCAGTAGAAGTAAAAACTGTTTATCAGTGAGATGTATGCTCTTTCTAGGATCAGGAAAAATTGTTAAGAATTACAGAATTTTGCAAAGATATTTTGAGATAATAGATGAAATGAATATAGATAAAACAACAACTTTGCCTTCAACTGAAGATATAGAGCTAATCTCACGCCTTGTTAAAGAGGGGAAAAAGACTCTTTTAGAACTGCTTGATACACTTACTTTAAAATTTATACCTAAGGTTAATATAGAGGCCGCTATAAAGGTATACAAAGAGGTTTTAGGTGTAGAGATACCTCCAAATATTGCAGTCTCATACATTGCTAAGGATCTTGCAGGATGGACTTTAGAGATTGCTGAAAATCTAGGTGTAATTAGAATAAATATAGATAATATTCCTTCTTAATAAAGATAAGCTTTAACCTTTGGTATAATCCCTAATCACTTCTAATAAAATTGCTATACCTAATCTGATTTGGTTAACAGATGGAAATGAAAAGTTTAATCTAATGGTATTGTTACAGTATTCGTTTATACAGAAACCTTTTCCCGGAACATACATAACACCTCGTTTAATAGCATTGGGGAGCATTAGATCTGTATCTATTTCTCTATTTATTTTAAGCCATATAAAGAAGCCGCCTATAGGTTTTGTCCACTCTGCCAATCCAGAGAAAAACTCTTCTAAAGCTTCAATCATTGTATCTCTTTTTAATTTATATATAGTCTTAATTTTTTGAATGTTTCTTTCGATAACTTTTCTTTTAAATGCATATGCTGCTATATATTGTGTAAAAGCTGATGTATGTAGATCAGCAACTTGTTTAAATATTTCAATCATTTCTACAATAGGGGTAGGAGCAACTAAGTGTCCTAATCTTAATCCAGGTGCAAGGACTTTGCTAAGAGAGCCTATATAAATTACTCTACCATATCTATCTAGAGAATAGAGCGGAGTTGCATCTATATGTTCATCAAAGACCAACATACCATAGGCATCATCTTCAATTATTAGAAAATCGTATTTCTCAGCAAGCTCTAGCAAATATTTCTTCCTTTCAAGCGACATTGTGACACCTGAAGGATTTTGTGCAATTGGTATAGTGTATACAAACTTTATTTTCTTGCCATCATTATCTAATTTCTTAATGGTTTCCTCAAGAACGTCTATTCTCATGCCATCTACATCTATAGGTATTCCAATAATTTTTACTCTTTGCATTTTAAATACATTTAAAGCAGCTATATATGTTGGATCTTCAACAACTATATACTCCCCTTCATCTAGCAATACCCTACCCAATAAATCTAATGCTTGTTGAGAACCTGTTGTAACTACGATATTGCTTGTATCTGTATTTATCTCTCTATTCCTATAAAGGAATTTTCTCAGCTCTTCTAAATATAGTGAAATACCTCTTGAAGGCATATATTGAAGTGCCTCAGAGTTGTGATTTGCCAATACTTCATTAACTATTTCTTTAATTTCATTGATTGGAAACATTAGTGGATCAGGCAACCCTCCTGCAAAGCTTATTACTTCTCTATCCTCTACAAACTTTAAAAGGGATCTAGCTATTGATGGTACTAAGATTCTAGTAATATTGGAACAATATTTACTGTAATCTATCATCATACTACTTCCATATTTATGTAATAATATGAGAGTTTAAAAAAATTATATGAATAATTATATTTTAAACAAGAATAAACTTTTATAAGAGATAACAGCAATGCATAAATATTATCTAGCTAAAATAATACAGATCTAGCATGGTGTATATCCATAATGTTCAAAAAAGTTACTGTTAACTATTGTGGCGATATCACAGTGACTGAATATTTTGGATCTATTATAAGAGAAAAGGAGTTATTAATTGAAATAAAATATGTTTATATGTCTATAGCAGATGAAGCATTAAATCAATGCAATATAATAGCAAAAGATTATAGAAGAACACTAGGTTCTATTGCAGTAGGTAGAGTTGTAAGAAGTGGTGTAGGGGTTCAAGATATTTTTGAAGGAAGTAGAGTGTTAGTATTTCCAATAGCTAATTATGCACCAATAGAATTTGATGGTGCATGCCAAAGTATATATAACATTGATGCTGAGTATGTCATAGCATCCTCTCAAAAAGCATTCAATGATTTAGAAATGTTATTTATAGCCACTCTCTCAATTCATAGAAAAATATTGAATAGTATCAAAGGTCTTAACACATTAGTTGTTGGCAATGATATTTCTATTCTACCTTTTGCATACTACTCTATGCTATATTCACCAAAATTTGCAATAATTCCTCAATACACCCTATGGCCCGATATATTAAAAAGCGAACATGCTTCTCCTTATAATAGTAACAGAAAATTTGATGTTATTGTATTAGCTTCTTCAGATCCTTTAATTAATAATATTGTTTTAAAAAGCTATCAAAGTGCTACAATTATAATTATACATCCATCTATATTGCCAATGATAAAACTAAGCAATATGTTACCTTCATATGGCGAAAAACGTGTTATTGTTATGAAGTTTGGTGATATTGGTACAGGTATTGAAATTTTCAATGCATTTAAAGAAAATTTTACCAAGAGAATAAACTTGATAAAGGTTGACGACATCCCAAAAAACATAAAAACACCATTGGTTATCCAAATGGCTTCTTCCTAATTATACCAACCTCCTCCCAACAATAAAGACTAGTCCTTTCTTCAGCAGGATCATTGATTTCTACATCTATTTGAACCTACGAGGAAGGTTTATTCTTCTGGGGTGAGGATGATATGAAAGATTGCAAGGGTTTGGGTAAATTATATGTGATCACCTTTAAGCATCTGGATACCGAACTGTTTTGTAGTTGGTTATTATGGTTATATTTATAAGCTTTAGGTTTATGAGGCATTGTTTATGTTTAACAGCCTTGTCTAGACAATGAAAACACCATCTAAGAATAAGCAGATTAATTATAAATAAAAGTCTTGGCCTACTCAATTCTATAGCTATCCATGAACTATACCAACTATCTGCGAAACATAGACTAGGTGAAAAACCAAATAAACATAAAATAATGAAAATGACCTTCTAGGATCAAATAGAAACTAGTCCTTTAAAGGCAGAAAGGTGGTCATTTGTGAACTATGCTGTATTTAACTAGATAGATAATCATATCTCATTTTAAAGTAGTTTTGCGGTAGACCCATGTCTATAGTTTTGTACCATGGGGGATCTTTCCAACCATTATAAATAAAGTCTATTGTTTTACTGTCAATTGATTTTAATGCTTTATAAAATCCTTTTAGTCCAAGTCCATACCTACCCCACTCAATTATAAGCTTTGATATTCTTTCATCGCCTTGTGCTATTACTGCTTGGGCAAAAGCCCATTTGTAATTAAACGACTCTATACTAGTAAAAATCGATTCCTTTGCCAATTTATAGTAGCTATTAATATTATGTGAAAGGCTGAGTACCGAGCTAGGTGGTATAAACTGATATGGCGTCCAAGGCTTTGGGATAAGAGGGTTGAGAGCTATTCTTAGAAACTTTGGTTTTTTTATCCATGAAAGCTTAGCTAATAGTTTCTTAAATTCTTTAAGCTCTTCCATTAAGTTTGATTTAGGAAATCCTGTAATTAGATAAAGCTTAACATGTTCAAAGCCTTGATGAAATGCTTCTTCAATAATGTTCACAAGATGGTCTGTTTCATAACATTTACCTATTGAACATGATATTCCTTTTAAAAGAGTTTCAGGGGCTAACGTTATTGTTTTTTGTCCTAATTTTTTAATAATATCTAAACGCTCTTTTGTTATTTGATCAACACGCAGTGATGGAATTGAAGCCTTTATAGAATATTCTATAAGTTTATTTAAAAATTTATCTATATATGGGATGCTAAAAAATGCTAATGAATAGAAAATGACTCTTTTGCTTATGCAACTTTCTAAACCTTTTTCAATTATTTTCCACACAATCTCCATATCTCTATATCTAAATGGATATTGAATATGTCCCTCCATACAGAAGGCACATAGATATGGACAGCCCCTAGAAACTTCAACTCTTATTCCATAACCATACACAGGTTCTTCATCTAGTGGGAAAAACTGTTTTACAGCATGTAAGGCTCTATTAAGGTCTTTAACAAAGCATCTTTTAGCCTTATATTTAAAAGGTGATATAGATATACAATCAAAGGTTTCTAAATATTTCAGTGGTTTATCATCCCCTACAACATAAATCATGTCTCTTAATATCCCATCAACTTCACCAATTACAACAACATCAACAATGTCAGCTAATGGAAGAGGATTCGCAGTAACAGCTATACCACCAGCGATTAAGATAGGCTTTTTGAATCCTTTGTATCTATGTAAAAGATTAATTTTATCTAATATCCTGGCAATATATATGTAGTCAAGCTCAAAAGACATAGATATTAAAATGGCATCAAGATTGTTAATGTTTATTTCTGTATCAAGTGCTTCTAATACATCGTCCTTAATATTATACACATATCTATAAGCTATAACATCTTCTAAATCATTTATATATTCATAGGCTGTTTGAAAAAACAATGAATTAACAGCAGCATTGTATGGCATTGGCATAAGTATGCCTATCTTTATATCACTTGGCTTTCCTTTCTTTATAAGCTTCATAGATTCCTTCATTGGTTTATATATAATAGAACTCAATACCCTTTACACCATATCACTCCTTAATTGCTATTGCATTAACATTATTAAAATCTATAATAAGCTTTGCAAAATGTTTAACTAAAACTATGTTTATAAGCTTCTCATCAATTGTAAAATCGATACATGATTTATCTAAAGCACTGTTACAACATATTAGAATAAGTCTTTCTATTTGATTTAATAATCTGTCTATAAAATTGTTGTTCAACCCTAAAGAAATTTTCTTTTCTAGAATTTTTATTAAAGAACATTTTGTATTTAGCTGTGGGTAATGTGTTACCAATATCATATTTTTACAGCTCTTTGGAGGTTTTTCTATAACCATTGAAAGATTTTGAATGGGATTCTTGGCATCAATACCTCCTATACAAAGATCTTTTTCTATTTCTTTCCATCTACCTGATACATATATACCTTTACTTTTCATTAGCTTTATAACATGTATGTCATCATCTAACTTTACGATACCAAAACTTCTTTTAGGTACATCGATAATCTTTATACATTCTTCGAGGCCCCCACAAAGTATAACAAAATCTATATCCTCATTCAATATTTTATCAACAACTTTACTACACTCACTATAACTAACATCTTGAACAACAGCTATCTTCTTAATGCTCAAAAACAACACCATATAATAATTATTTAAAAATAATTTACGAGGTAGAGTTCCTAGCTATAATAAGATCTATAGATCTATCTTAACTCTAAATAGTACCTAGTCTAAATAAAACTTTGTAGTTACCTCCTACATATCTTTCTACAACCTCCCTCCATGCATCTCCTATACTAATAAGTGCATAGAAACCTGCAGGTCTTGCACCAGCTCTTTTAATTAACTCAAACAATGCTATACTAGTTCGTCCACTTCTAACAAGATCATCTACAATTAATACCTTATCTCCATATCCTATTATACCTTCAGGTAAATATAGTGATACAATCTCTGGTGGTGCTCGTGTAATATAGCTTACCTCGATAAATTTATTGAATCCAACCTCTTTCTTTCTCTTTATTGTAACTAGTTTTATATTTAGCCTTTTCGATATTAGTGTGGCAAGCGGTATTCCGTCAGTTTCTACAGTAGCAACTGATGTGAATCCCATATCCTGAGCCCATAACATTGCATCTATTGAAGCAATAGTGAGAATATCTATATTATACGCAAGGTTATAGACATTGATAAGTCCTTCTTCATCAGTTTTAACAACCTTTTCCTTAATTACATTAATCATATCACTATCCAGTAGTTTTGTTATCATTCTTCTAGATCTGTCTTGACTGGGTTTAATATCACCATGTATATATCTCCATAATGTTGGAACCGATATACCCAAGATATTCTCAAGCTCTTTAAATTTAAAGAATCTCTTTAAACTTGTAAGTATCTCAATAACAAGTTCTTTTTCATCGATGTATAAAGTCATGTTATTCAACCTCTATTTAATATAAAAAGATTTATTCAAAACTTAAAAAGCTATAATACTTTGAGATCTATTTGATTATCTTTCCAGCTGCTATCTCTGGTTCAATAAATTTTTTCCTGGATATAACCCTTGCAATATCCTCTAATATTTTCTCTATAGACTCTGCTTCATCTTCACAATGAATTATATTCTCATCCTCTATAATAATTCCACTAAAGCCAGTAGAATTAGGAGTTAAAAGTATGTGAATATCAGCATACTTTGCAACATACCTTCTAACTTTGTTAGCTATCATGCTACACTTTACAATATCGTCAGGCTTTAAACCGGTTACTATTAATTTAATAGCAGGTTTAGGCATTGTCAACACTAATATATTAGCTTCATCTAGTCTTACTATATAAGTAGGATATCACCTATATGGTTGAAGATACATCAACATATATTATCACTAAAGATATTTTAGATTCATTATAGAAAAGTTTATAAATTTTTATGGATATATAAAATACTAGAAAAAAAGTGTATGGGTGGTTTTAGTGATAAGGCTTAAAAAGCTTTACGAAGACCTTGATATTGAGGTATTTAAAGCCCCTGCAGAAGAGGAGTTAGAGCGTCTTGTAAAGGATACTATAAGCAATAATGGTAAACCTATGTCTTGGAAAGAGCTTAGAGAGCGTTTTGCTGGTATAGCAGGTGAGGATAGACTTAGAAAAGTGTTGATAAGGCTTATAGAAAGAGATGAAATTATCGAACTTCCAGATGGAGCTTTGGCTCTTCCTGGTATGGAATATAGCTATATACCTAAGAAGTCAACAAAAAGAGTTAGACCTCTAGTACCGTCAAAGTTTAGAGCTAGATGGGGTAATATAGCAGCAAGACTAAGGAAAACAGGTAGACCCTTAGGTGAAGTTTTAAAAGAGTTAAAAAGTGAATCATCTGAAGAGCTTCCAGATATCGAAGACTATGAAGAATATCTAGATATTGAGTAGTTTATTTCAGTAGTGAAGTATTTAATTTGTATATTAACTTTATTCTAGGTTTATAAAATGTGTGAAAAGACAACAATTAAGATTGTTGGTAAAACTGCTATCCTAAAAAGTGAAAAAGGTTTCAAGGCTATTGTCGGTGTTGATAATTTATGTTCGTTAGCAAAAAGACTGAACCTTTGTTTAGAAAACTATAAGTGCTAAAGTCTATATCTATTAATCAAATTTCTCATTTTGAGGTATGTATCATATGATATCAAAGTTCTTCTATTTATGTAGTATGATGTTGTAGGTGCTTTATTAACAACATTCTCTATTTTATCAGATACTATAATACTGAAAGCATCGCTACCTGCACCACTACCAAAAGATGCTGCAAGTATTCTTTGTCCAGGTTTGGCCTCTTCTAATATTTTTGCTAATCCTATTAACATTGATCCATTATATGTATTTCCAATATATGGAGTTAAGAGACCAGGCAATATTTTCTCTTTTGGAAATCCAAGTAATGCTCCAACTCTAAGAGGAAACTTTCCATTTGGTTGATGAAAAACTGCATAATCGAAATCTGAAGCTCTCAACCCCAGCTCTTCCATTAAAAGCTTAACTGCTGAAACTATGTGATTAAAATATGCTGGTTCTCCAGTAAATCCTTCACCATGTCTTGGATAAGGTGCTCCATCTCGTCTCCAAAAATCTGGTGTGTCTGTAGAATATGATATGCTTCCTTCAAAATATGCTACAGAGTTATATCTAGGCCCTATGATGTATGCAGCACCTCCACTACTTGCTGTAAACTCTAGCACATCTCCTGGACTACTTTGTGATGTATCTGCACCTATTGCTAATACATATCTAGCTATACCGCTCTCAACTAAAGATATACCAATTCTAATTGCTTCGGTACCTGCTCTACATGCAAACTCTAAATCAGCTACTTGATGCATTGGTTTAATTCCGAGGGCTTCTGCTATTATAGTAGCACCAGGTTTTACAGCATATGGCTTACTTTCTGTACCTAGATATACAGCATCTATTTCTCTCGGCTCTATACCCGCCCTTTTAATAGCATTTAAAGATGCTTGATATCCTATGGTTATACTATCCTCATCAATATTACCTACAGATTTCTCTTCAACCCAAATACTTTTAGGGGTCTCTAAATCAAATCCCCATATCTTTGCAATATCATCTGCACTAATTCTATATCTAGGTATATATACCCCCCATCCAACAATACCACTATTACCATGCTTCATGTTATCTCATCCCAAAAAACATAATTAATAAGAGAGATATTTTTAGGTTAATGACCATATAGCTCAATTATTTCTATACTACAGATATCCATCATATTCAAGAACTCTTCTACACATTGAAGCAATCTTCTTAACAACATAGTTAACATATTTAATAAATTCTTCATCAGCATCAACAATTTCACGCAAAGATTCGCTTTCTATAATATGTATCCATGACTTAGAAACATATGGTACTCCATGATCTGATTTTAAAACAGTATACTCATATACTATCCATCCATGCTCACATAACAACTTTACTGAAAACACATCTTTATCAAAATCAATACTATTTTTGTATATAGCATTGACATCTAATAGAATCTCTGCTAAACTCAAACCTAAAAATTCGATAAATTCAATTTCATTATCTTCAGTTGATATTGGTATTGCGGTTATTTTAACTAATGGATAACGCAAAAGTGAAAAATCTATATATAGAGCAAGATTAGGTGAATTCTCTGATAACAATTTATATAAAGTTCCTAAGGCTTTATCTCCATAAATCTCATGTTTTTTTACCTCTATACTTCTTCTACCAATAGACAATATAATCACCAATTTTCCCTTTGTTCTAAAGTATAGACCTTAACCATAACATTCTTCATATACACTTGTATACTATTTAAGCTATTAGGCATAAATCTAATTAATTATACTAAATTATACTTTATATAAATTTACTATATAAATGTCTAGGAAGGTAAGATGATTTATCCTATACATATAATTTTAGCTGAATCTGGTTTAGAGCTTATACCAAAAGAAATCCAAAGTCATAGATCTGTAGTGAAAAGTGCTAAGAGAAGAGGTAAAAGACCATGTGACATTCTTTTAGATGTATCGCTACATTATAAAGCTATGAGACTTTTACCAAAATGGTATAAACGTGGTCGCCCAGATATTGTCCACATATCTCTTTTACTTGCATTGTCATCTCCTTTAAATAAAACGGGTTTATTGCGATTTTATATACATACATTAAATGATATAATGATATATATAGAGCCTGAGACTAGGATTCCGAAGAATTATAATAGATTTATAGGTTTAATGGAACAGCTTCTAAAAATTGGAAAAGTGCCTCCAAATTCTGATAGACCTTTGATATCGATTGAAAATAAATCCTTAAAGCAATTTATATATGAAAATAACTTTGACGAAGTTATATTAATGCATGAAAAAGGAGTAAAATATACGCCAAACTCCTTAGGAAATCTAATTGCTAATCTTATAAATAATGGCAAAAAGGTGTGTATAGTTATTGGTGGTTTTCAGCATGGTGACTTTGAGGAATCGACACTAAATCTAGCAACTAAAAAGGTATCTATATATCCAAAGAGTCTTGAAACATGGATTGTTCTTTCAAGAGTGATAGAAGGTATTGAAAATGCTTTTAATCTATTCAATAATTAAACAGATTAACAAAATTATAAAACTTTAAATAATACATTTAACCATTTGTTTAATAATAAAAGTGTTTTATATCAAAAACATTAAATTATGTTATTTGTATTTAATTGAAATAGAATATCTTTTAATATTATATATCCTAAAAATATTGAAGATATTTAAGCATTTTGATAAGATTTTGAGGAGGTTTTATAGCTAATGCTATAGCACCTACAAGTACGATGTCTTCTTCAAATACTGTAATTTCAATTTTTGGTAATGAAGTCACGATACCTTTTGACTTTGCAACACCTTCAACAATTCTTTTAAATACTAGTTCTCTATTCTTTAATATAACTGATCCCCCTAATGTAATTAATTCTGGGTCATAAAGATTTATAATGTTTTCAAACCCCGCTATATTATATCTATTGATTTCATTTATAATTTTAAGTGCAAGCTTGTCTCCTTTATTGGCTTCACTATATATTAACTCTGTTGAAAGGCTCTTTTCTATAAACGCTCTATATATTGGCGATGTTTTTTCATCTGCTTTTATATCTATTTCGTTCAAAATGAGTTCAGCAAATCTTGGTATATTTACACCACTAGCATATGCTTCCCAATGGCCATAGCCTCCACATCCACATCTCATTTTACCACTTACATCTACGATGGTATGCCCAATCTCATGAGCATTTCCCATCTTACCCAATAACAATGTATCATTAACAATCATACCTCCACCTATACCACTACTAATTGTTATGTATACAATATTGCTATATTCCCTACCTAGGCCAAGATTCTTTTCCCCCCAAACAGCCGTTACACAATCATTTGCCATTATAACAGGTTTTTTTAATGTATCTTGAATAGGTTTGCCAAGTTCAAAAGTGCGGATAGGAATATTTGGAGGATTAATAACCATACCTGTTGATAATTCAAGAGGACCTGCTGTACCTATTCCAATAGCTTCTATATTATCGAGGTATTCCTTATAATGCTGAATAATATTTTCCGATATAGTCTCTGCAATTGTATATCTGTCACCATTTCTAGGGGTTCTAAAAACATGTTTATAAAGGATCATACCATTTTTATTTGCTAGTGCTATTCTAGTCCAAGTAGCTCCCACATCTATTCCTATTACATAACTTTTCAAGATATATACACCTTCGAAATATTTAATCAGTACTCTTACCGCTCATCATGTATTTCAGGTAGGAGGTGCTTACATCATTCATAAATAGTGACATTTATTACTTTTGCTCTAAAATGGTAAATATTTCTTTAAGAACCTTAAAACCATTTGCAATTAAGCCTAGCGAACCTTTATTGCAACATTCATATTCAGTAAAATTCTTAAGATCGTCAAATCTATTTAGACCATTATAAGCAACAATAATTGGAACAGGATCGCTGCTATGAGCTTTAAGCTCTGGTGGGGTGGCATGGTCAGATGTAATAATTATAGCAACATTATCTAGATCTATGTTATTTATAAGGGGTTGAATGAAATAGCTATCTATAAGCTCTATCGATTTAATTTTTCTTTCTTTATCCCCATCATGTCCTGGTTCATCAGGGCCTTTAAGATGCACATATACAACATCGTTTTTCTTTAAGAGATCTAAAGAGGCTTTTAATCTCTCTTCATAGTCTATTTGAGGATTGTTTGTAGGTGGGGGTACTTGAGCTATATCCATACCAAGAATGGCACCTATGCCTTTCTCAACAGGCATCTCCGCGACAATTCCAAATGTTCTATTGTAAAGGTTTTGAATGGGTTCTATAGAGGGATATCTATCCTCAGCATCTCTTAGAAGCAGTGCATTAGCCTTTGGTAATCCTTTTGCAGCCCTTTTAATATTTAGAGGATGTTTATCTAGAATATCTATAATTTTTCTTGTAAATTCGTTGACTAATTCACATGTAATTCTAGCCTCTTCAGAGTTATTTAAGGCTTTACATGATTCTATAAATGGTTTAAAGCTCTTTAATGCAACTGAAAGCCTCCCTTCTTTGGCATATGCTGGGTCTGTATTAGACACATCTGCGCTTAACTTCTTCTCCTTGCTACCAATAACAACAACTGCTCTATGCCCAATAGATGCAATAACTCTTGCATAGCCATTGTAAATTCCTAGATCAATTCCATCAATAGCTTTAGCAAGCTCTTGAGCTTCTTCCGATGATAGACTCCTTCCAACTCTTCTATCAATAATTTTCTTGTCGCTAGGATCAATTGTAGCAAAGTTAGCTCTAAACACAACTTCATAGCCTTCCTTAATTTTTATACCAACACCTAATGCCTCTAGAAGACCTCTACCAATATTAATTCTTCTAGGATCATAACCAAGTAACGAAAATACGGCTGCATCGCTTTCTGGTGGTGTTTCATTATCTATTGGATAGAAACATCCAGCTATAGAGTTTCTAGCTAGCTGATCTAATCCTGGTTTTCGAGCCAATTCTAAAGATGTTGGTCTATATCTTAATGTATCTGCTACACCATCAATAACTATAAATATTATCTTCATATCAATTCTACACCTCCTAAGCATTAAATGAAACAGAAATAAAAAATATTAACTCTGAGTAAACAGCTTCATTGCATTATATACCATATATACAGTTATAAAGTTTATAAACTGGTGTAACATTAAATATTGGGAAAAGAATGTATATAAAGCTATAGTAATCAAGTTTACTGTGTGGTAATATGAGTGCAGTAGTATCATCAAATATTAGAAAAATTATCAGAGTTGGCGAAAGAAGTATTGGAATAACTATACCAAAGGAGTGGCTCAATGTTTTAGGACTAGGGATAGGGTCAAACGTTGAGGTATCACTTGGCTCTGGATATATACTTATAAAACCACTTACAGCTGCTCAACACAGAATAATACACAGCGTAAAGATAAAGCATGAAGACCCTGATATTCTATCAAGACTTATAATAGCTGGTTATATAGAAGGCTATGATATAATAGTTTTAGATGAGGTCCGCGATATTGCGAGAAAAGCATTCTATCCCATAGCAATGAGATTGCCTGGGGTTATAGCTATGGATGGTGTAACCTTTAAAATAAAAGTATCTGTTGATGAGGTTAATACCGATCTAAATGAAGTTGTTTCATCTATGAGATCAGCATTGAATACAATGTTTGATCTTTTAATAGATTATTTCAATACCAGTGATAAAAATAGGTTAAACGAGATAATACATCTTGATGATGATCTTGATAGGCTTCATTTCCTTGGTATGAGAACAATTAAAAGAACATCCTTTAGAGATCCTCCTTATTCTCTTGACTATGCTATAGTTTTAAAAAGTCTTGAACATATTGGCGATTCTCTTGACAGGGTTTCTAATACCCTACTCCACATAGATCTAAATACCCTCCAAAGTAGTCCTGAATGTAGAGGTGTATTTAAAGATATTTTTGCGAAGGTTTCATCTTATGTATCTAAATCTGTAAATGCTTTCACAACATCAAATGTTAACTTAGCTATGAAAGTTTTGTTGGGTAGAGAAGAAATATCAAAGAGTATTCTTAGCTCAATTCAAAAATGTATAGAGGTTCACGGAGTTCTTGCGATGGTTCATGAAGCTATAAACGCTATTTATGAAGCAGCTGAAATAGCTGAAGTTGCAACTGCTAGAGCTGTTAGAGCCATTGGTGCTACTCATACTGAGATGAGCTCTGCAGAAAGGGAGTATCGAGAACCTTCCGAATAACATCTATAGAGTTAACAACATTTTTTGTTATTTCTTCAACTATATACATGGTGTCTATGTCAATTAATCCTTTTTGTTGAGCTTTATCAAGTTCATTTATATCGATAACCTTTACACTATTTTTAACTAATATAATATCAACGAATAAATCTACGTATTTAACAATGCCTTTATTATAGCATATTTCTGGAGGGGTGTTTATATTTATGTATATACCTTTCTCCTTTCCTTCAGCATCGGTATATTTATGTATAATGAACCAGTTATTTAATGGTATAAAAGTCCAGATAACATCTCCAACCTTCTTTTCAATTTCAAGCCCATCATAAATTCCATTCTTTTGAACCTTACGCTTTCCCACTAACATAGATCCCACATCAGATTCTAGAGAATTCACTATAGTTATTGGACCTATCTCTATGATCTTTTCTCCTGGTTTGCTATGTTCTAACATTATATTTTTGTTAATAACATGTCTCATTATATGGTTTTCAATTGCTTTAGCTAAAGTATTGCTATCTATATATATAGTCAATGTATCTAGAAAGTTTATAGCATCCTCACATATACCGCATGTTCTCAACTGATGATGATAAGGTGTTGTAGGCGACAAAGATCTTCTAACATCATCTAAATACTCCTTCGATGGCCTTGATAACTTTATATATGCTATAGCTTCACCTTGATAGAGTATTGCAGGTTCTTTAGGTTTTATATTTCTTAGCTTTCTTGCTTCATTAGCTGCTTCTTCAATTTCCTGAATAATTTTCTCTAGAGGAGCTGAGCGTGCAGTGCTTCGCCATCTGATGCTAAATCCCTGTCTAGTGTATTGATTTGATATTGTAGTTAGAGATGCTTTTCTATCATAATCTCTTATATGCTCACTAAAATATATACGTCCTTCACCATCATCTAGAAGGACAAGTGTATCCTTTAATACAGCTGTACCTGGAAGTGCTACAGCCTTGTCCTCTTCTTTTAATGTAGGTTTCACAATATGTATAACAATAACATCATTCTCGTTACACATACTTATATCTTGGACTATAACCTTGCTATTTTTAATTTCTCCTATACATTGACCTTTCTCAAAACCTCTAAGCTTTACCGCTAATGTTGTATAGGGACCTAGTTCTTCTAGCCTATAGCTTATAAATGGTATCCTTGATAAGATTTCGATAAGCATTGCTTCAACAGCATCTTTATAACCTACAATTATTAATGCATCAGGATCTTCATCGCTTTCCTTTATTGTAGCTTGAGGCAGTATTTCAGTTCTTTGAGGCATTGAAATTCTCTCAGCTAGTTTTTTAGACAAATCAACAAGTTCATGTCCAGATTCAAGAACAATTTTAGCTAAAGCTGTAGCATATGGCCCTCTGACCCTATATAGCATAGCTACATCATCCACTATATTAATAATGTAATTCCGATTTTTAATCTTTTACAGTTTCAAGTATTGAGATGGCATTCCATAGAAGTGTCCTTGCATGTAGTGGCATATTAGGGTCTTGGCTAACTTCATCAAGAATGCCAACAGCATTAGCTGCTCTAACACCTGGCGATAGATTTTTCTCACTTAGTGCTCTTATAGCATACATAGCAGCTCTTCTTATATTTCTAGGTATAGAAGGGTCGTTCATAACTCTTGAAAGTATCATAAATGCTTGTTTAATTTTTGCTTCATTATCATATTGAGGCAAGCGTGATTCAAATCTACGTTTAATCATGTTATCTCCAATATTATTGGTATTACCCTGCTGGTCTATGCTCATAACGTTTTCACCCTATTTACTTCATAACTCACAGGAGTTAAAGAAATTATGCTCTTATCAAGCTTTTATGCTTGCTAAAGCATTTTATAACTATTTAGGTGAAACTGTGACTATAATTAGATGGCATGGTCATGCATGTTTCGAGATAATATCATCTAAAGGAACGGTAGTGGTTATAGATCCTCATGATGGTCGAAGCCTTGGAATAAAAACCCCTAAGATTTCTGCTGATATCGTTCTTATAACCCATGAACATTTTGATCATAATGCCTATCCAGTTGTAGCCAAACCTGGTGCAAATATATTTTCAATGCATATTGGTGAAGAGACTATTAATGACATTAGATTCATAGGCATTGAAACATATCATGATAGGGAAAGAGGAAGAAGAAGAGGAAGAAACATAATATACAAATTATATGTAGATAATATATCATTTGTCCATCTTGGAGACCTCGGACATGAGCTAGAGAGAGATTACTCTACAAAGTTAGGTCCAATACATATTCTCATGATTCCTGTAGGAGGAACATTTACAATAGATGCGAAAGGAGCGTGGAAAACAATTGAAAATCTAAATCCAAAAGCTGTTATACCTATGCATTACTGGATTGAAAATCTAAATCTTCCTCTAAGACCCGTAGACGATTTTATTCAACAGAAGCCAGCAACATGGAACGTTATGAAGCTTAATACAAATACATTATCTATTGAAGCTGAAAAAATATTACAGAACACTATATACGTTTTTACTCTTGCATAAATTTAAAATTATGCTATAATACAATTCTTTTTTGTCTTTGAATTCTCAATATAACCTAGGTTATAATATATTAGAATCGGTTAGATCATTTTAAACAAAAATGTAAAATATTGACAACAGAAATATCTGTGAAACTAGCAAAAAATTTTTAGGTGTTATCACAATATGACTGAGATTGGGAAATATGAAGAGGTGCTAGGCTTGACCACAAGTTATTATGAAGGTGCTAGAGTTCCATGGGTTCCAACAAGAGAGGAGCTACTAGATATTGTTATGAAGTTAGCTAATATATCTAAAGATGATATATTTTATGATCTTGGATGTGGAGATGGCCGTGTTGTTATTAAGGCTATTAAGGAAGGTGCACAAAGGGGTGTATGTGTCGAAATAAACCCGACATTAATTGAAAAGGCAAAAGAAAATGCAAAAACAGAAGCTGTGTTAAACCGTATTGAATTTGTTAATGAGGATTTCTTTAAAGCACCCATTTCAGATGCTACTATTATATATATGTATCTACTTACATCTGTCAATAGAGCATTGAAACCTAAACTTGAAACAGAGCTAAAGAAAGGTACAAAAATAATTACACTAGATTTTGAGATTCCTGGATGGAAGCCTGTACAAGTAATTGAAGTAGCTCTACCCATGAGAACTGCAAGGCTATATCTATATATAAAAGGATATAGCGATATCTAATAAACTACAACATTATATTATTCAAATAGATATAGAGAGTCTGAGTCGCCTTAGGGAAACTCCCGCTCCTTTAGGGTAAGGGAGTCAATATACATCAGCAACCCTTTTAGCTTCATCAATAATTTTTTTAGCTTCAAGTGAAGCACTACCTACAACATTTTTGAATTCAGCCACATTTTGTGTTTCAGCAATTAAGACTCTCGATATCTCATCAAGCTTATCTATAAGGGTCATCAATATTGGTATGTTCCTTGAAATACTACTTTTAAGTACTTTAACAATGTCTCTAACTATAGCTATACTAAGAACAATATTGTTTGCTGTGATCAATGTTTCTAGTCTTAATATTACGTATTCAAGGAAAACATCTATATTGTTGAGTTGTTTATAGATGTTTTCTAGAGATATAAGTTCTTTCTCTATGGCTTTAGCTTTGTCATAGTTATTGGAATGTTCTTTATATTCTTTATACACATAAATATTTCTTTGCACTACAGATTTATAGTATTCAACTTTGTTATGAAGTTCCCTAAGTAGTGCAAGGCTAAGGAGCAACTTAGCTTTAACAGACATACTTCACTTCCTATATAATTATATAGTATTCCTAAATTTTAATTCTAAGTCTCTTAGCAATTTTATTGACTACATTTTCTCTACTCTAGACATTTTTGTGATAGCTTTATAGATAACTCTTTACCTGTAAATCTTGGAAGGAAATTCCTCTCTATATCTCTCATTCTTCTCTTTGCATACCAGAGAAATAATTTAAGAAGAAATTTAACGGGCTCATATACAATTCCCTTCATATAGAACTTGGCCATTATATCTTCAGCCCAATTCACTGTATGCCAAAAAGCTATCTTCATAGCCTCAGCATGTTCTGGTGTTATCTTCATTCCGATAATTCCACCTTCCTCATGTTTTAATATTCCCATTGGTACAAACAACATTGGAACTATAATACTTCTATACTTTTTTAACCTCTCTAGCAACTCAATTGTTTTTATTACATCATTTGGCTCCTCATTTGGAAAGCCTAGTATAAATGTTGCTGCTGGTATTATTCTATGTTCATGCATTATAGCAAATGCTTCCTCAACTATATCAGGCCACTCATCAGCTTTAAATGGAAGTGCTTTTGCAGGCATAACAATTTTTGCAAGTCTAGGTGACCCTGTCTCTATACCAACCTCAACACCAAGATAATCCTGCTCTAATTTAGAGTATATGAGATCTGTAAGAGATGAAATTAGTTTATATCTTCTTTGAGCTACAACTATTGACGCTAATGATGCATGGGCCCATGCTATGTTTTCAGCTTTATTTACAACCTCTCTATGTAGTTTTAAAATAGGCTCTGGTTTGGGTTCAATGGTATAAGATCCATAAAGAAGAACATCCTCGCTATGAAGAACAACACCTTTTATAGAATTCGATATATTTACCTCAATTTCTTTTAGTATCCTATCTATTGGAATGTGTCTAAGAGGTCTAAGTGTGACACTGCAAAACATACATCCCCTAGGACATCCCCTTGTTATCTCTACAAGTCCATTTACACTTGCTCCCTTTATAATAGGTATCTTATCTATATCAGGAGACTCTCTAGCCCCTATAGAAACATATCTTGGGACAGATTCATCATTAAGAAGTTTTGAAGCAATATCTACAATAAATTCATCTGCTTCACCATCAACAATAACATCGATTCCCCATCTCTCAACAAGTTCAGGTTCCCAAAGCCACTGCCATGATGCCGGACCTCCAACAACTATCTTCACGCCTCGCTTCTTCATAGCCTTAACTGCTTCGCTTTCCATAAGCTTAAAGAAGCTTCTTCTATTAACAGGTTCTTTACCTGTTAATAACCACCATTCAGAGCTTGGAGGTCCATAGGCAAAAAAATCATGGTGCCCTATCATTAAAACTTTAGCACTATCTTTATATCTATATAGATAGTCTGGATCTATTATATATGCATTAAACCCTGCATTTTGTAAAGCAGCCTCTATTTTTCTAAGGCCATAAGGAGCTTCTAGAGGTCTTCCAAACTCATCTATACGGGGTTTTGGACAACATATAAACATCCACATTTTTTCAGGTATTCCTATAGCTGGTCCTGTGGCCATAAACCCTAGAAATTCTCTGCCATGATGGTTTGTAATCATAGTTCTATCAGATGTTATAACAATATCAACATTGATTGTTTTTGCCATGTAGCTAACCCTTTTAATTCTGTTTTTAAAGCAGATATTTTGAATAGATATATATACCTAGTCTTCATTAGAAAATGTGTGGAGATTAGGAATATCCAATATATTAACTAAATGGTGATAATAGAGTGAATGCTAAGAGGCTGAGAATAAATGCGGCTGTTAATGTTTGGGGGGAGCTTCTGAGACTAAAGATTGTGAGTAGAGAAGAGGCTGTTAATATTATAAAGAGTATATATGAGAATACAAATACAGAACCAATTAGAGGTGCCAGCAGCCCTCCAGATATTTTTGATAAGGAAATGATAACAATCTATATAATTGGAAAATGGGGTTTAGGACTAGATAAAGAAATACCCATAGAGATATTGGATTCCTTATTTAATAAAGAAGTAATGCTTGAGAAGCTGTATAATAGTATATTACAGAGTAATAGCAGAGACGAAATATGTAAAGAAATCAAAGAGCTTTGTGAAAAACTTGATGAAACGCTTATAGCTAGGGAACTAAGATTTGCTTTTACATTGTATTACTTTGGATTTGCAGAGTATGACAACCTAGTTACACTACTTAGAAAAATCTATATGTTTTTCCCAGAATTCCAAGAAACTGTAAGAAGATTTACAAAGTTTGTTATAGCATATGAAGTAGGGTCAAGAATATCCTCTGGTAAAATAAAAAATGATATAGAGTTAAACATGACTAAAAATGTTATAGCTTTAGATATTGGAATTCCAAGAGCGTTACCATCAACAAGTTATATAGTTGAAGTCTCTAAACATTTCTTTGCCCTTCAAGAAAATATACTGAAGAGCTTAAAAACCAGTCAAGTTGAGAAAAAAGAAAATCAAAGTGAGTAGAAATGTTAAAGGTATCTGTAGAGAAGATATATCTAGTTAAGAAAGGAGATAAAAAGATACTTGTTGAGCTTTGTAGATCTAGCGATGGAAAACTATTTGTAGTTCCTATATACATAACTAGACATGTATATACACTACCTGATGGAAGTGAAAAAGAATGGGAATATGATGAATCAAAAGCTGAGGAGATAGAGTTTATGTCACTGCCTCCCAATATAAGGGAAGCATTATCGAAGATTGGTTTATGATTTTACTATTCTAAAAATGCCTATAGACGATACTGTATTTTATATGTGGTATATAAAAAGCTGTGACTGTCATAAGCCTAACACTTAATAATGTTAGCAATAAATAGTGTTTAGTGGGCATATCTTTGTAATAATGAATTAACAATATGGTGTCGAATATATGGTGAGCCATTGAATGGAAAAACATCTAACGAATCTCCCTGTAGAGTTCATAGATGGCATTGCTTATGCAAAGGAGTTTGAAGAAAGCTACATATTTAATTTTTTGTTGGATTCTATTGTTCAATGGTTTAAAAATAAATTTAGCACATTAACACCGCCACAGAAAATGGTTATACCATATATTAAGCATGGCTACAATGTTTTAGTTTCAAGCCCTACTGGTACTGGTAAAACCCTAGCTGTTTTTCTTCCGATTCTAGATGATTTATTTAGACTAGGTTTAGAAAATAAGTTAGAAAACAATATATATGTTGTCTATGTATCGCCTCTTCGGGCTCTTAATAACGATATGTACAAAAATCTGATTTTACCCCTTAATGAAATTCGTTCAAAAATATTAGAGTTTTATGGAATTGACATAGATATTCGCACAGCTGTTAGAACTAGTGATACATTGCCTAATGAAAAATCTAAAATGCTTAGATCTCCACCACATATATTAATAACTACTCCCGAAAGCCTTGCTCTGGCATTAAATGCTACTAAATTTAGAGAGAAACTTGCCACTGTTAGATGGGTTGTTGTTGACGAGGTTCATGAGCTAGCTAGCAATAAACGTGGTTCACATTTAATGTTATCTCTTGAAAGACTTGTTGAATTATGTGGAAGAGAGTTTCAGAGAATAGGGTTAAGTGCAACGATTTCACCTTTAGAAGATGTTGCAAGGTTTTTAGCAGGTTATAGAGATGATGGAAGCTTCAGACCTATTGTAATAGCAGATGCTAGATTCTCTAAACCAATTGATATAAAGGTTTTGTGTCCTGTTATGGATCTTGTTTATACACCTGCTTCTATATTAAATGAATCTATATATGAAATAGCCTCAAAGCTGATTTTACAACATAGAACAACACTGCTGTTTACAAATACAAGAAGCTCTACTGAACGTGTGGTATATAAATTAAAGAAGATGTTTAGTGATAATGGTATTTTAAATGCCGATGAAATTGAGGCTCATCATAGTAGCCTAAGCAGAGATGTTAGACTTGATGTTGAGGAGAAGCTTAAGCATGGCCAGCTTAGAGTTGCTGTATCCTCAACCAGTTTAGAGCTAGGTATAGATGTTGGCTATATAGATTTAGTTGTATTGCTAAGCAGTCCAAAAAGTGTTACTAGGCTTTTGCAGCGAGTTGGTAGAGCGGGGCATAATGCATATACTACAAGTAAGGGTGTGGTAATAGTTGTTGATAGAGATGACCTTGTTGAATGTACTGTACTTGCAAAACTTGCAAAGGAAAGAAAAATAGATAGAGTTAAGATACCTAAGAAGCCTCTTGATGTATTAGCACAGCATATAGTTGGAATGTCTCTAGAAAAGCCTAGGAATATAGATGAGGTATTAAGGGTTGTAAGAAGAAGCTATCCTTATCATGATATAACAGATAAAGAGTTTATGAATGTAGTTAATTATCTTGCTGGGGCATATCCAGGGTTAGAGGATTACAATGTCTATGCGAAGATAAGATATGATGATGCGACAAAGGTTATTGGTAAGAGAAGAGGCTCTAGAATGATATATCAATTGAATGTTGGTACAATTCCTGATGAGGCTAAGATTTCTGTAGTAACCATCTCAAATAATAGAAAGAAATATGTTGGAGATTTAGAGGAAGGTTTCGTTGAAATTCTATCTCCTAGCGATATAATCGTTCTTGGTGGTAAAACATATAGAGTCTTATCAATCCATCCAACAACAGTAGTTGTTGAACCTGCTGAAGGCGAGAGACCTACAGTTCCGTCATGGTTTTCAGAGATGTTGCCTCTTGCATATGATTCTGCATTAGAAGTTGGTAGATTCAGACGAGTAGTTGCTGAAATGATGAATATTCTACCAAAAGAAAAAGTGATTGAATGGCTCATAAATACCTATGATATTGAGAGACATGCTGCGGAGTATATCTATGACTACATATATCAACAAATTCTATTTACAGAAGGAAAAGTCCCGTCAGATAATAGTATATTGATTGAGATGTGGCCGGATCGTGAACGTGGTGCCATGAATATAGTGTTCCATGCATTATTTGGTAGAAGAGTTAACGATGTTCTTTCTCGTGTCTATGCTTATGTACTGGGGATGCTAACAGGAGAGAATATTAAAATAACGGTCACAGACAACGGTTTTATGTTAACCACATCTTTAAATGTTGATAGAAAAGCCATTGAAAATATTCTTAATAATGTTAAATCAAACAATATTAGGGATATAGCTCGTAAAGCTATTAGAAGAACAGAGCTATTTAAGAAGAGATTTAGACACTGTGCTGAAAGATCATTTATGTTGCTTAGAAGATACAAAGGAGTAGATGTATCACTAACTAGAAGACAAATAAACTCTGAAAAGCTTATTCAGATTGTAGAGTCATTTAATGAATTTCCAATAATTGAAGAAACCTATAGAGAGATTCTTGAAGACTTTATGGACCTAGTTCATGCAAAAGAAGTTGTTGAAAGAATAGAACGTGGTGAAATAGCCATAGATATAATATATAGCCATTATGCACCAAGTCCATTTGCACACAACATCATTGCTTATGGATATAGCGATGTGATTTTAATGGAGGATAAAAGAAAGCTTATAATAAAGCTACAAGACATGGTTAAGAAGACGATAGAAAATAAAAGCAAAGTTATAGCTAGTTCAGTACAGAATATAACTTAGATAAATATGATGAATCAAGTAGTCCGCTCTGATAACAGTGATGTTGTCGGCACCCACTGAGAATCATTCTATCTTATTGCACCATAGGGACATATCTTTATACACACTCCACATTCTCTACATTTTTTATAATCTATTTTTACATATCCATCAACGATATCAATATATATAGCTCTATATAAGCATAGATCAACACACGTTGCACAATTATTACATATAGCATAATCTATTACAGGTTTTCCCAAGATCCCACCATCTAAAACATTTTATCTCTCACCAATTCTATCACACTACAACATTTTAGATCAAGGTTTAAATATATTATTGTATAGACAGAATAATAGTTGTTTGATTTCATAACAATTCATCTATCCTCCTCTTGCCTTAAAGGGAACTCTCAACATTTAGGTATATGGTGATTCATAGATCTTTATATTTATTAGGTTTCAGTGCTTTCTACCATCTACTTCTCAACAGTTCTACAATCAACTATTCCTTAACTGGAAAGCCGATCCACCACTATCGCTAAAGACTTCACTGCATATTCATTATTGAAAACAGCTTTATCCCCAGCCACTTAGCCTAGCACATCGAGCTTACATCCATCACAGGCTCTGTTACTCATAGAAACTTTATAGGATTCTATTTTTCTGTGTCAGTTGTAACCCTAGCACTAGAGAACTAGTGAAACCAGCTAAAAATAATGTAAATAACAATCAAACTAAAACAGTTTCAAGCAATAGATTTATCTATTAGCTTTAAAGTACAAAACTTAGATATAAGACAAGAATACATATGCCTTTCTATCGAATCAGGAAAATTAAATATAAAGATACAGTATACTACTACCTATATAAAGAATGGTGCGACCCTGATGCAAAGAAGAGGAGGTCTAAGCTTATTGGTCGCTGCGATGAAATAGAGAAGCTCATTGAATGGGTTAAAAGCAATGGGAATCAGTGGTGCGGGGGGTGGGATTTGAACCCACGCAGGCCTATGCCATCGGGGCCTAAGCCCGACCCCTTTGACCTAGCTCGGGCACCCCCGCACATTATTGTTTGCTGTCTTATAATATTGTTTAGATTTGGCTTAATAACTTTTATTATCAGTTTATTGTAATTGGAATTCTATCACATATATATATGGATTTGAATATACTTTTTTATTTCCATAGATTTTTGAAAGAGCTTTATATAGGTCTTCTTTTGTCTTAAAACCATCCATTTTTATTTCCTCTTCCTTCAAATCACTTAGTTTTTTCCTTTCTACTCTTTTTATAATTGCTCTTCCAATCCTAACATATCCAGCAAATACCTCAACAATATCTCCTTCTTTTAAATCTGTTGAAAGTCTTATAGTGGTTCTTTTTTCACCTGTAATTATCTTACCTATGTAATCAAATTTAAATATAAGCTTCTTCACTAGTTAATACCCATTAGTACTAGATGTTATACTATGATCCAGATATACTTTGTTCTTCTATTTCCTCTGGTGTTTTAACAATTAAATAGCCATCTTTAACAATGTGTATAACATCTCTCTTTACAATTTCGATTACAATCTCCTTAAATGCCTCTAGAGGTTTCTCTGACCTTATTTTTACATCTAACCTTTTTGCCAATCCTTTTACTGCCGATAAACATTCGTCTTTTACAGCACATACGTCACATCTACATAGCTCTCCTTTAACAAAGACAAACCCTAGATTCTCATCAACAAACCCACCCTTGTTTGAATGTATAGTTAAATTAATACTCCCATCATTATTTAAAGAAGTATCATAAACTAGAAAAAGCCTGGCTGCTACATAAAACCTGCCATCTCTATATACAGCTAGACCATTCCTTCTGAGAGAATGCAAATGCCTGTATATAGCTGTTCTTGACATATTAATAGCGTTAGCTATATCTGAGGCTAACACCATACCTCTAGCCATAAGAGACATTATAACACATCTAAGTTCATTATTAACACAGCTTTCAAAAGCTCTATAATTAATCATTCTAATTAGATCTATCTCTGGATATTCTTTCGGAATTGAAAGCAGTTTAAGCCTTGCTACATAGTTTTGAGTCATTGATTACCCCATATAAAGTGTTTTATAACATCTATAGTATTTCTAACCTTTTTAGAAATTTATAACTATTTTTCATAATGCTATTTCTAACCTCATTAGAATCTAAACCCTTTAGCTCTGCAACGTATCTAAATACACCAGTAATTTCCCTTGGATGAAACTCTAAACCTCTATATCTATATGGAGCATCGCTTTCAACAAGCATTATATCTAGTGGAGCTACTTTTACAACCTCTCTATATTTCTGCTGAATAGCAATAGCCATGTTCACTGTGATATAATAGCCTCTATCTACAATCTCTTTAATTAGCTCTAAAGGCCCTGTATACCAATGTATTATAGCTAATGAGACGTCATATCTATATAAAATATCTAGCACTTCTCTCCATGCATTTGCTGCATGTATATTCAATGCAAAGTCTTTTTCCCTTGCTATCTCAGCAAACCTTCTAAATACAATATCTTGATATTGTAGCGTATATGGCTTAAATTTTTTATCTAAACCCACCTCACCTATAACACGAACTAATTGGTTCTCCAATAACAATCTCTCTATATTTTTCAACTCATCTATATAATTAATATCAACATTCCATGGATGCAACCCAATAGCTGGTATAACCCATCCATATCTCTTTGAAATCTCAAGGGTTTTTAAAGATGATTTATAGTCATCACTTACACTAACCACATATATACCCAAATCCCCAATAGACCTAACTTCAGCATCGTTATATTCATGGAGATGGCAATGGGCATCTACTAAAACTTTATCCACTTCTCTTCCCATACAACACAAAATCCCTTATAGAATCTGATTTAATATGTATAAACTCGGTAAATGCCTCTAAGGGTATATAGGCAAATCTCTCTAATTTATATGTAGGATAGACTCTCCCAGCAATATTAATCTTGTATCCACAACCAGGGCACCTTAGATCCTCTGTTAAATCAACGCTTAGAATATCAAACCCCATCCTTCTAATAACAACTCTGCCACAGTTAGGGCAATAGGTGTTTTCAAACCTGTGCCCTGGTACATTACCTATATAAACATGCTTTAGACCCTCACTTACAGCAACATCTATATGCTTTTCAAGAGTTTTTATAGGTGTTGATGGAAGATCCATTACCTGGTAATCAGGATGAAACCTTAAGAAATGCAGGGGTGTTTCTGGACCAAGATTCTCAGCAATCCATCTAGCTAATTTTCTTGCTTTATCTAAGTCGTCTCCATATCTAGGAACAACAAGATCTGTAATCTCAATAAAAACGCCTTTTCTTTTTAACTCAACCAATGCACTAAATATAGGTTCAGTATCATAAACCAGTGAAAATTTTCTCACAAATTCTTTATCTCCATGACCCTTCAAATCAACTGTAGCAGCATCCATAAATTTAGCTACAACATCTATAGCTTCCTCAGTCATATAACCATTTGTAACCATGGTATTAAACAAACCGTGTTTCCTAGCCTCTACACCAACATCATATGCATACTCCAGAAATATTATAGGCTCGTTATATGTATATGTCATGCCATGAGCCCCATATGCCATAGCAAGCTTGACAGCCAATTCAGGTTCAAGTCTCCAACCAGCCACAACTCTTCTCTGGCTAATATCCCAATTCTGACAGAATTTACATGCCCAGCTACAACCTGTTGTAGACATTGAAAAAACTAAAGACCCAGGGTTAAAATGATATAAAGGCTTTTTTTCAATTGGATCAATTGCAACAGCTATTGCAAGCCCATAGGATACTAGATATAGTTTTCCATTAAAATTCCATCTAATGCCGCAAAAACCATATTGGCCATCTAATAGCTTACATCTCCTTGGACAAGCAGTACACTCTACTAATCCCTTTGAGCTATCAATAACTTTGTAAAGCAGTGCCTCCTTTGGCAATATATAATCCACCTCATATACAGCTTCTGTTCCACAGCTATTTACTTTATTACACACCAATACATTTTGTATTATATGTTTAACTAAGCTTATGGAATTTGATTTACTTATAACGTTTAAAGATATTTATATAACGCTAAATTATCCTTGGAAACCATCCTTTGATTATAGCCTAGATCTATAACTGTATTTAATTACTATAAATATAAGCACTGTATTTAGCTAAAAGAGCTTAAGCAATTATTTTGTGCACCTTCATTACAGCATTCTAGAATCTCTCCACACTAAATTATATGTGGATGAAAACCTCTTCTCCAAATATAAAGCTTACATATCCCTGCATTTAACATCATGATCGAGAAAGGGTTAGATGAGATGCCTAAAGAGGATGAGCACTGGGATAGTGTATATAGGAGGGTTAAGGAGCTCGAAAAACAGGGGTTTAAGCTAAGGGTCTCTAGAGTGGCCTTGAACACCGTTTGTCCCTAGATGCTCATTCTCATTATTTTGTATTTATTTGTTGTGTCTAGGGACTTTCTCCTCACCTACTCCATCACTAGTGGCACAGCCACCTCTGGAGCGGGTTCATTGGGCATCGGGGTCAACAACATAGACCCTTGAAAGCTAGGTGCCTAGGCTTAGAGCATTGCCCCCATTGGCCTAAACAGACTCAAACCAAATATAGAATCAGAGCTTATAAACCCAATCTATAAACATCAACTACGAAACAGCCCCGAGCAGATGCAAGACTAAGAAGCGATGAGAAGGAAACAAGATGAGACAATGAAAACATGTCAAACTATATAAACCTATATAAGAGCTGAACCCTGCGGGCACGACTAGCTCCAGGGAGCATGGTGAAG